>ENA-UOJP01000003-UOJP01000003.1-human-gut-metagenome-genome-assembly--contig:-C102-NODE-3-length-674027-cov-302.303726_pt1 | contig 674027 bp, 463 predicted proteins | sample MGYA00242353_ERZ723900 | MGnify/ENA metagenome assembly ERZ723900 | reverse complement strand
CCCGCGACCCTCAGCTTGGAAGGCTAATGCTCTATCAACTGAGCTACTTCCGCAAAGACCAAAGACCTTTCAAGTCTCAAAAAGTGTGGGCAAAGATGGATTCGAACCACCGAAGTCGAAAGACAGCAGATTTACAGTCTGCCCCATTTGGCCACTCTGGTATTTGCCCAACTTATTTTTCAAAGAACAACTAGCTTCTCAGCACCTTTTCTTGAGCCTCTTGTCGGATTCGAACCAACGACCCCGAGATTACAAATCACGTGCTCTGGCCAACTGAGCTAAAGAGGCTTGTCATACCTAACTTCACAACCATTCCACCTTGGATGGTTAAGCGGCTGCAAAGTTAGATATTTATTTTAAATCTCAAAAACTTTCAGCGATTTTTTTTATTTACCGCGCAGTTTTTCTTTATATTTTGTCAATTGCTTGGAAAGCGCATCTACGCACACATCAACCGACTCTTCAAATGTATCACTCACCTTTTCTGCAAAAAATTCTCCATTAGGCACCAACACTTTCATACTAGCCTCCTTATTCATTGCAGTTTCAGGCTTTACAACTTTTAATGACACCTCCACTTTATTTATATCGTCACAATACTTTTCTAACTTAGCAGTCTTCTTCTGGATAAAATCCTGAAGTCTTTCTGTTGCATCGAAATGAATAGCTTGAATTCTAACTTCCATAAATACCTCCTTTTTTTACGCTCTTGGATGAGCTTGTTCATAAACTTTTTTAAGTTCCTCAAAAGTCGTATGCGTATAGATTTCCGTTGTAGTCAGACTACTATGACCCAGTAATTCTTTTACCGCGCCCAACTCTGCCTCATTATTCAACATAGCAGTTGCAAAAGTATGCCTCAACACATGCGGACTTCTTTTTTTCAGCGATACCACTTTTGAAAGGTTCCGTTTCACTAAAAGATATACCTTTCCAGGATACATCCGTTTTCCGTTCTTTAAAACAAAGAACGCCCCAGCCTTTCCAGGTAACACTTCATTCCTTATCTTCAAATAAACAAACATCGCCCTTCGCAGTTCTTCACCGAAAGGAATCAACCGCTGTTTATTTCTCTTCCCTGTCACTTTTATCAGAGATGCAGAGAAATCGACATCCACGTCATTCAGCCCTATTAACTCGGAAAGCCGCATGCCTGTAGCATAAAACATTTCCAATACCATTCTATCCCGACAACCTGTAAAATCCTCCTTAAAAGGAACATCATCCAAAAGTCGGTCCATTTCACGTTCTTTCAGAAATACAGGAAGAGGCTTCTTGTTTTTCGGACCAATGATTTTCAACATCGGATCCTCCCCTATCACACCTTTCTTTAGAAGGAAACGATAAAACGATCGGAGTGAACTCAATTTCCGATTTACAGAAGCAGATGTATATCCGTCCTCTATCAGGTTCATCACCCAACCACGAACCAAATCAGCATCTACCGTTGTAAAATCGACATTCTCATCTTTTCCCCTGATGTATTCTTCAAACTTGATCAGATCTATTCCATAACTAACTATTGTTTTCTCAGAATAGTTTCTTTCAAACCGAAGATAATCCAAAAAAGAGTCTGTCATCATAAGAAACGTCGCTTATCAATTCAGCAACGAATATATGAAAAAGAATTCAATTATTCAAAGAATGTGCGAGTTTTTAATTATTCTTCTACTTGCTGAAGTTTCTGAACATAGATAGCACGTTCTCTTTTCAGCCTGTTCAATACAGACGGCTTGTCAAACTGCTGTCTAGCTCTTAGTTCTTTTACAACACCTGTTTTCTCAAATTTTCTTTTGAACTTCTTCAGCGCTTTTTCAATGTTTTCGCCTTCTTTTACTGGTACTACAATCATTGTTTTTAATTATTAAATATGTTGTTATTAATATTTTCAGATAGTCAAATTGCGGCGCAAAATTACACATACTTTCTTTATTTACAAAACTTTCCGCAATTATTTATTTAAAATAATCTAGAAATCGTATCTTTGCTTTCCAGTACAAACCATTATAAACCTATTAAAATGAAATCGGAAATTATAAATAGAATAGTTAGTCTGCGCAATTTCATGCGTAAACACAAGCTTTCAGCCTTTATTATCCCCAGTACGGACCCCCACTCGGGAGAGTATATCCCCAAACATTGGGAAGCACGTAAATGGATATCAGGTTTCACAGGTTCGGCAGGTACAGTTGTCGTAACGCTGGATAAAGCCGGACTTTGGACAGATTCACGCTATTTTCTTCAAGCGACCGCACAATTGGAAAACACAGGCATTACTTTATTCAAAGAACGATTACCGGAAACTCCTTCCATTGTAGAGTGGTTGGGCTGTGTATTGAATTCAGAAGATAATGTGGGTATAGACGGTTGGGTTAACAGCTATCAAGAAACAAGCAACTTACAGAAAGAATTAGAAAAAAACCAGATACACTTAACCCTTACTCCCGATCCATTCAATGAATTATGGACAGACCGGCCTGCATTGCCCGACAACAAAGTTTTTATACATGAATTGAAATATGCCGGTCTCAGTTGCAAGGATAAAATCACTCAAATACAAGAAGCCACCCGTCGTAACAGTTGCACAGGCATTCTAATTTCTGCACTGGATGAAGTGGCATGGACTCTAAACTTGCGGGGAAGTGACGTACACTGCAATCCGGTTTTTGTGAGTTACCTTCTCATCACGGAATATAGTTCCACCTTATATATAATAGAGAATAAACTGTCAGATGAAGTAAAAGACTATCTAGCAGAAAACGGAGTTACAGTGAAACCTTATTCAACAATTGAAAAAGATTTAAAAGATTTTACCGGCAAACTCCTGTTGTCAGCTAGTATCAATGCAGCCATTCATGCAGCAGCCTGCACCCATTCTTTAATAGAAATAGCTCCTTCACCTGTACTTTTTTTAAAAGCGGTAAAGAATGAGACGGAAATAGAAGGCTTCCATCGCGCTATGAAACGCGACGGAATAGCCATGGTTAAATTTCTCCGCTGGCTGAAAACAGCTGTTTCTACTGGAAATGAAACCGAAATAAGTATAGATAAGAAATTATACGAATTCCGTGCCGGACAAGACTACTTCAATGGTATCAGTTTTGACACCATTGCCGGATATAAAGCTCATGGCGCTATTGTTCACTATGAAGCAAGCCCCGAAACCGATATCCCCTTAAAACCTGAAGGTATGCTGCTGCTGGACAGTGGAGCACAATATTTGGACGGAACAACTGATATTACCCGTACCATCGTTTTAGGAGCGCTCACGAAAGAAGAAAAAACGGATTACACATTAGTCTTAAAAGGATTTATCCAACTCTCAATGGCTCAATTTCCACATGGAACTTGCGGAACACAACTAGATGCGCTGGCCCGCCTCCCTATGTGGAAAGCCGGAATCAACTACCTGCATGGAACAGGCCACGGTGTAGGTTGTTTCCTGAATGTACACGAAGGTCCTCACCAATTCCGCATGAACCACATGCCAGCCTTACTTGTTCCAGGCATGACAGTAACCAACGAGCCCGGTATATATAAAGCCGGCCGTCATGGAGTACGTACGGAAAATACCATGTTAATTGTTCCGTCACAAGAGACAGAATTCGGTACTTACTATAAATTCGAACCACTTACCCTCTGCCCTATTGACAAAGAAGCCATCCTAACAGATATGCTGAGCGATGAAGAAATAACATGGTTCAACCAATATCATGAAAAAGTTTACAATTGTTTGAGCCCGGAATTGAACAACGAGGAACGCGAGTGGTTAAAAGAAGTAACATCTCCTTTAAAACGGTAGAAATTAATTATGGCACTTATAAAATCAGTAAGAGGATTCACTCCAAAAATCGGCGAAAACTGTTATTTAGCCGATAATGCCACTATTATTGGTGATGTTGTAATCGGAAAAGATTGCAGCATTTGGTTTAACGCCGTATTACGCGGCGATGTTAATGCTATCCGCATAGGCAACCGCGTAAATATCCAGGATGGCAGTGTAGTACACACACTATATCAAAAATCAGTTGTAGAAATCGGGAATGATGTTTCTGTAGGACATAATGTAACCATACATGGCGCGACTATAAAAGACGGCGCTCTGATTGGAATGGGCTCTACCGTACTAGACCACGCTGTCGTAGGTGAAGGAGCTATTGTAGCTGCGGGAGCACTAGTACTCAGTAACACCGTCATCGAACCTGGAAGCCTATGGGCAGGAGTTCCAGCCAAATTCGTCAAAAAAATTCCCGAGGCACAGAGCAAAGAGCTCAATCAGAAAATTGCCAATGGATATTTAATGTATGCTTCCTGGTTTAAGGAGGAAGAAAAATAATTCTACATATAAAGAAAAGTTAGTATTCATTTAAAATGATTGATTATGAAAAAAATTATTATTGCAGCATGCATGACGCTTTTAAGTTTTAGTTCTGTTTTTGCACAAAAAGGAAAGCAAGCTATTGGTGGTAATCTAAGTTATGGAACTGAAATAGAGAGTATTGGTCTTGGTCTGAAATATCAATATAATATTACTGATCAAATCAGAATCGAGCCATCTATGAATTACTTTTTTAAAAATGACGGACTTAGCATGTTTGACATCAATGCAAATATCCACTACCTTTTTCCCATAGCAAGCAATGTAAGTTTATATCCATTAGCAGGATTTACATACACTAACTGGCATTTGGATTTAGGAAAAGTAGGCGATTACGATGTCAGTGGAAGTGATGGAAAATTCGGAGTTAATTTAGGGGCAGGCATGGAGTTTACCTTAGATAAAAGCTGGAGTCTAAACCTCGACATTAAATACCAATTAATTAGCGATTTAGATCAAGCAGTATTCAATCTTGGCGTAGCCTATAATTTCTAATTAATAACCAGAGAAGGATAAAAGTGCTTTTAAATGCACCTTTATCCTTCTTCACCTTACAAAGAACAAACCTGCTCTACCTATTTTTACACTAACTTACAAATATGGCACACTATGAATAAAATACGACTACTCACAAAAGATGAGCTCCCAAAAGCTATCGAACTATCCTGGCAAGTTTTCACCATTACCAGCAAAGAAGATTTCAACGATGAGGGATTAGAATTTTTCAAAAGCTTTATTTATAACGAAAAATATATAGACGAAATCACATTTTACGGTAGTTTTAACAATAAAGTCCTAACAGGCATTTTAGGTATAAAAAATAATGGTAAACATATCTCCTTATTTTTTATCAAGCCTGAATATCACAGGCAAGGATTAGGGAAAACCCTTTTCCACTACGTCTTCGCCCTTCATCCTTCCATTGAAACCACGGTTAATTCTTCTACTTACGCCATTCCTTTCTACCAGAGTCTGGGATTTGCTGTCGTAGGAGAAAAACAAAATTACCACGGACACTGCAGCACCCCCATGAGACGCTATCATGCTGTATTTGTACAAAAGCAAAAGTACACACTACGTACCTGGCAAACAGAAGACGCTCATTCATTAGTTCAAGAACTGAATAACAAAAAGATTTGGGACAATTGCCGCAATGTATTCCCCCACCCTTACAGGCTGGAACATGCAGAAACCTTTATTGACCTCATCAAGAAAAAAGAAGGTATTCATGATTTTTGTATTGAAGTCAATGGAAAAGCCGTAGGTAATATCGGATTTATACCCGGCACAGATGTGGAATGCTTCAATGCCGAAGTAGGGTATGTTATCGGAGAAAAATATTGGAACCAAGGTATTGTAACCGACGCATTACAAGAAGCCATCTACCATTACTTCACTTATACGAATACAATACGTATATTCGCACTTGTCTTTGAGCACAACTTTCCTTCCATGCGAGTATTAGAAAAGACCGGCTTCAACAAAGTCGGGATAATGACAAAATCCATTTTCAAGAATGGTCATTTCACCAATGCCCATCTTTTCGAGTTGCTTAAAAACACTTAATGTTCAAAAAATGCCAAAAGAACTTACAATGAATGTTATATTACACATATTCATCCTTTGTCCGAAAGACATAACCCCACTCCTTTCACAGTCTTTATCTGTATCCGTTCATCATCAGCAAACAGTTTTCTAAGTCGAGTAACAAAAACATCGAGACTACGTGATGCAAAAAAATCATCCTCCGTATCCCATAGTCTTGAAAGAATAACATCCCGTCTTACTAGTTCATTTTTCTTTTTACAAAGCATCTGAAGCAGTTTCGCTTCGCGTTCCGTCATTGTCTTTTGTACACACGACGAACACTTTAATACTGCATGAACAGCATCAAATGTATAATTTTCACCAATCTGATAAACCTCACTTTCATTAGCAGCTCCCATTCCCTGCTTCATTTTCAACAAGGCACCAATATGCGCATCCAGTTCTTCCGCCAAAAAAGGTTTCTTAATATAATTATTCACTCCCAGTTCATAACCTTTCACCACATCTTTAGGCGAAACTCTACCCGAGGTAAAAACAATGGGAATAAATCCATCCGTTTCCCGGATACGACGTACCATTTCATAACCATCCATAACAGGCATCTCAATGTCTGAAATAATGATATCGGGATGTTGCTCCTTCCATATCCTCAGCCCTTCCTCGCCATTGGAAGCAGTCATCACCTCGTATCCACCTATCATATCCTCCAATCCACCACGGATAATGTAACAAAGATTAGTATCATCTTCTACCAACAACAGTTTTATCATATCATCTTCCTTCTTTAAAAAACATTTATACCCTCTCCTCACTCGGCAAAAAAAGAAGAAATTCACTATACTCCCCTTCAATGCTTTCCACACACACTTTTCCACCATGCGCCTCAGCCACGCGGAAAACATAATTCAAACCCAGTCCGAAACCTGACGCACCACCTTTACGGCTGCGGTCGGCAGCCGAAGCACGTTCGTATTTCTCGAAGATACGGCTCTGATCCTTCAACGGAATACCCATGCCGTTATCTCTTACCTTTATCAAATAAAAGTTATGGTCCTGGCGCAAGGATGAAATCTGTATTTCCACCTCTTCACCTGAATATTTTATAGAATTGTCTACCAAATTACCAATAGCTTCTTTCAAGAATTCTTCATCAGCATATACCCATTCTGATTCCAAACGAAGAGAGAAATGTACAGGTTTATCTGCCTTAGCAGTATATTTCTCAATGAGGTCCTCTAACATCGGACGGAGTTGTACCTCCTCTTTCCAAAGCCTCAATTGAGCATTTTCCAATTTTGACAGCGTCAGCACCTTGTTGGTCAGTGACAATAAATGTTCACTCTCGTCCTCCAATATCTGAAAATGCTTCTCACGTTTATCCGGATAAATATCCAACTTTCCTGATTTCAACATTCGGGTCCCCATCAAGATACAGGCAAGAGGAGTCTTCATCTCATGAATCATGGCGTATGAGAAATCCTCACGCATTCTAGCTATTTTATTCTGATGGGCAATAATACGAATCTGATAAACAAGACAATAGACAATCATTGCCATCATCAAGACAGTAGCAATGAGAAGCAAGGTCATCTGTTGGAAAATAATCCAATAAGGATTAACAATAAAAGCCTGAAGATTCTCCGTGCGTTTATAATTGATAGGTTGTAATCCGGTTTTCAACAAACCATAATCCCCCACCTGTATGGAACGGGAGCTTCTAAGAATATTCCCCAGCGAATCTGTCACACAGGTTATTACCTCTGCATCCAATCCTTCGGCAGCAAGACCTGTCCGATAAATAGAATCTAAACTTGACAAAGAAACAGACAATTTATAATCCCTCTTGACAATCTCTTGCATGGAAACCTGCATATTGGACATCAACCATTGGTTCACATTTTCATCAACCCTGTCATCCTTAAAAAGATCATAATCTTCATCCAAGCTTATTCTAACCATAATGGAAGTATCTCTGTCCTTATACTTCTTTTGCAAAGAATCTTGATATACTTCCATGCGATAAAACACCTCACGCATCGTTGCATCTCTAAATACTTCATTGCTTCTGAACTGTATACTTTCCTTAGTTAGCTTATAAGTATTTACAAGCCAAACGTACTGCAAACTGATGATTGCCAACAGTCCAATACAAGCCACCCAACGAATATGTTTGATTGTCATACACTTATATCCTATCCATACTTTGTTAACGTAATGTTAACCTGCTATTAACCAGGTAAGGAAAAAAGTCTCCCTACTTTTGTTTCGTCAAAGTTAAAGAAAATATTAAAAACAAATAGATATGAAAAAGCAAAATTTTATCATCACATCGCTATTTTTATTTTGGATTATAGGAACAACCGCTGCACAAACCATTACCGGAAAGGTTATAAACATCCATGCACAAGCCATTGACGGTGCAACCGTCATCCTACAAATCATTGATTCTACTTTCGTGGACGCCGTAATCACAGATACCACCGGTTGCTTTAGGTTCAACCGGCAACCAGCATCTTATCGGCTGATTTTCCAACACATCATGTACGAAACCCTCTTATTGACAACTACAGGAGAAGACACAGGCACGATTACCCTGAAAAGTAAAGATTATGCCCTGGACGAAGTTATCGTCAAAGGGGAACGCCCTCTTGTAAAAGTGGAAGAAGGAAAATTATCGTACGATCTGTCACAACTCACCACACATAGAATCGTGAACAATGCTTATGAAATCCTTCAGCAATTACCCGGTGTACAAGAAATAAATGGCAACCTTTCATTGGCAGGCGCACACAATCTGAGCATTATTCTAAACGGAAGACCCACAACAATGAGTCACGAACAGTTAGCCATTTTATTAAAAAACACTCCGGCTTCACGTGTAGAAAAGGTAGAAGTTATGTATAGCACACCGCCGCAATATCATATAAGAGGTGCTGCCATCAACTTACTTTTGAAAGTTTATCGTCCGGAAGAAAGCGGGTTGCAAGGAGAAGTTAATGCCGGATATCTATACAATTACAGAAATGGCACACAAGGAGGAATCAGCCTACTTTACACCACTCCTAAATGGAATATAGACTTGCTATATAATACCCATTATGAACAAAACAGACAAACTACAGATACGTACTCACACCACACCTTAAAAAATAATGTATATGATATCTGTCAACACAATAACATTGACAGAAAAGGAATAACACATTATGTACGGACAGGCGCTGAATATAAATTCAATGGTAGTGCTCATATCAATTTGGCCTATACCGGTATCTTCAACCCTAACAACGATAATCATTCGTATTCCGACGGGAACATCACAACCGCAGACAATCGGACAAAAAAGGAGGCTCAAATGCACAATCTCGCTTTAGATTATCTCTCTGGCTTCGGTATGAAAGCTGGAATAAATTATACCTCCTACCATTCCGAAAGTCATCAGCAATTCACCAACAAAGACAACAAAAAACAAACAAGCGAATTTCATACGACTAGCGGACAAATAATAGACCGCTGGAAAATATACGTAGACCAGTCACACACACTACCACGAGAGTGGACCTTGAATTATGGCACCTCTTTGACTTATGCCAGTGACCATAATACTCAGTTCTATCATACCCAAAACGGAACAGATATGAGCGAACTTAACACAGACAATCGTTATAACGAATATACATATGACTTCTATGTCGGATTCAGCAAAAATATGGGAGAACGTTTGTCTTTCAGCGCATCCATAACCGGAGAATACTACAAAACGGCCCGTTATCATGCATGGGCGGCTTATCCTACAGCCGAATTAACATACGTAATGACCCCAGCGCATATTTTACAACTTGCATTCACTTCAGATAAAACCTATCCCAGCTACTGGGATCTGAGCGAAAGTACCGGCTATATAAGTGGTTATGAAGAAGTACAAGGCAATCCAATGTTAAAGCCATCCACCGACTATTCCGTAAATCTGAATTATATTTTAAAGAACAAGTATATCTTCAGCCTAGCTTATGACTATGAGCCCGATTTATTTCAGCAACTGGCTTATCAGAGTACGGAACGCCTGACATTGATTTACAAGACCCTGAACTGGGATTATCAGCAAAGTTTTTCAGCCACTGCCATCATTCCCTTCAAAATAGGCCATTGGCTGGACAGCCGTGCCACACTACAAGCAGAATACAGGCAGGCGAAATGTGATAAATTCTTCGACCTTTCTTTCAACCACAGCAAATGGATTGGATTGGGAATGTTACAGAATAACCTAACGCTGTCTACCCAACCGGACATACGCATGGAACTGACCGGACTTTATTTAAGCCCATCCATTCAGGGAAATTATGATTTAAGCAATGTATGGGCCATCCATGCCGGGTTGCGATGGAATTTTGCCAACCAAAAGGCGAGTCTTCAACTGAAAGCCACTGATCTGTTCAATTCAATGCAAGGAGATATAGATGTAACACTGCGCAATAAAGGGCAGTATATGGACATGCACATCAACAGTTATTCACGCAACGTAACTTTATCCTTTACTTACAAGTTCGGAGGCTATAAAGAAAAACAGCATAAACCAATAGACACTTCCCGATTCAAATAAAGCATCATCAATAGTATCATGACACAGTAATAAGGGGCAGATTCGTACATCCGCCCCTCATTCGATTATTTCATAACAGAAAGTATCTTACTATATTCAGACTGATTATTCAATATCTCAATAGCTTTTTTCAGATCAGGATCATCTTTCAAGCGTTGCAGTATCGCGCCACGTTGGAAATAGTAACGTTTCAAAATCTCCTGAGCAATAGCATCTTTTATCTCTTTCGAGAACCTGTCCAACTCATGATCCAAATTATGCGTCAATTTCGTTTCCAAAGCGGCAAACTCTTCTTTTGCCCCATCCATATATCCTTCAAACTCTGCTATTTCTTTCAAGTTCTTCAGCATCTTCTCACTTTGCCGATCATAAGTAAACTTACGCTTATGTAACATCTTCTTAAAATCAACATAGTCAGCATCTGTTATTGTAAAGTCTTTCACTTCCCCTACCTGAGAATGCTTGATACAATATTGGGTAGCATAATCAAAAATCATATCATCATTAAGCAGATAAAACATAATGTTTGGGAAATTTTCAACTTTCACCTCCACATCCGGACGAATACCGCCACCATCACGCACTTCACGTCCGGCTGCTGTATGGAATACATTGGTCAGGCTGTCCGGAGTACGGGCCACAGACCCGTCAGCATTACGTTTAGCATAATCAATAGCTTGAATGCATCGTCCGCTGGGAATATAATATTTTGCAGTAGTTACTTTCATGCTACTGTTATAAGGCAATTCACGAGGAACCTGTACCAACCCTTTACCATACGTACGGCTTCCTACCACAATAGCCCGATCAAGGTCCTGCAAGGAACCTGAAACAATCTCGGATGCCGAAGCTGTAGAACCGTCCACTAGCACAGCCAGCGGAATCTCTGTATCTACCGGTTCATTCATTGTTTTATAAGTGGTACCAGCTTGTTTAATCTTACCTTTTGTTACCACAATCTCTTTCCCTTTCGGCACAAAGAAATTCACTACATTCACTGCTTCCCCCAACAAACCGCCACCATTGCCACGCAAATCGAGAACAATAGATTTAGCACCTTGCTGTTTCAATTCTATCAATGCCTTCTTTATATCTTTTGAACAGTTCTCTATAGCAAAAGTACTGATAACGATATATCCCACATTATTGCCTACGATTCCATAATAAGGTACAGGGTTCGTACGGATGGTAGAACGGGTTATTTTAAATTCCATTGGCACATAAGTACTATCAGAAGTAGGTCTCTCAACTTTCAACACACAAGTTGTTCCCGGCTCACCACGCAAATTATCACTGACATACGAGGTCAGATCATTGGGAATTCTGTCTCCCTGGGCCATATCTTTTCCATTGATCTCCATGATGATATCACCGGCTTTCAGTCCTATTTCGGCAGCAGGGCTTCCTTCGGAAGGTTCAATAATAGCCACACGCTTTCGGGGAGTATAATAACGTATTACCGATCCGATACCGCCAAACTTTCCGCTAGTCATTTCCTTTAGTGTATTATCTTCTTCAGGATAATACTCCGTGTAAGGGTCGGTCTGCGCCAACATAGCATCAATACCATATTTTATCACTTTCTCAGGATCAATAGTATCAACATAAAACATATCCAATTCCTTGAATATCGCATTGAAGATATCCAAGTTTTTTGCTATCTGGAAATTACGGTCATCACCTTTATTAAAACTAAACAAAGCGCTACCTGTCAGGCCCACGCAAATCATTAACAATATTTTCTTACTATTCCACTTCATCACTTTATGTATTTGTGAACCGCAAATTAATACATTATTCTATTCAAGCCTGTAGAAGGGCCTCTATATTTAACTTTATTTCGTCCCATTTTTTCTTTGATAAGGTTGTACCCACCACTTGTATCACATTGGATGCTAAAATAGAACCTATAATGGAACACTTCTCCAAAGAATAACCACAAGTCAGTCCATACAGAAAACCTGCTGCATAATAATCTCCCGCGCCAGTGGTATCCACGACTTTTTTTACCGGAGGTACCTCTAGTTTGATGCATTCCGTACCTTTCTTTATACATGAACCTTGGGCACCTAGTTTTACTATTACAACACTGCATTTAGAAGCAATTTCATTGATAGCCCCCCATGCATCCTTGCCTGTATAAGCCTTTGCCTCTTCCTCATTAGCAAAAACAATATCCACGTATTTAGTTATCAAAATATCGAAGAATTCCAAATCTCCTTCCACAATATTATAACTGGCCATATCCAAGCAGATTTGCAATCCAGCCTCTTTTCCTAATTGCATAGCACGAAGAATCAATTCATGATCCTGTACCAAGTATCCTTCTATATATAGATATGCATACCCCTTAAACATATCCAACGTCAGATTTTCGGCTTTCATAGTGGCAGCAGCTCCCAAATAAGTGCCAAAAGTACGTTCTCCATCCGGTGAAATGAAAGTAGAAGCCACTCCTGTAGGTAAATCACCGGCAAGTAATTTCATGTCAATTCCCTGCTTCAAACCATTTTTTTTAAAATATTGCCCAAAATCATCGTTTCCTATCTTTCCGATAAATCCCGGATGTGCCCCTAGATTAGCTAATGCCAAGACTGTATTTCCCACACTTCCCCCTGTAGCTTTATGCGTTTTCATATCAGAGAATTTACCACTGATTTTCAGAAATTTATCTTCATTTATAAGTTGCATACTTCCTTTGGGCAAACTCATCTCATCTAGTAGCGAATCATCTTGCAAAGTAACAAGAACGTCAACCAATGCATTGCCCATTCCAATTATTTTATCCATTTATCTAAAATTTTTCTGCAAAGATATTGCATATTTCGGAAAAACCTATTATCTTTGCACCGCATTTGAGAGAAAAACCTTCTTCGTTAGCTCAGTCGGTTAGAGCATCTGACTGTTAATCAGAGGGTCCTTGGTTCAAGTCCAAGACGAAGAGCACTTTTAAAGTCAAATGCAATTTTCTTCGTTAGCTCAGTCGGTTAGAGCATCTGACTGTTAATCAGAGGGTCCTTGGTTCAAGTCCAAGACGAAGAGCACAAAGGTTCGCAGATAGCGAGCCTTTTTTATTACTATATATAATAAAAGCCTTCATCACATTCTTTTGTAATTCCATTGTAATCTCCACCCGCCATTTTACTTATATTACCCTCAAAAACAAGATTTCCATTCAAATGTTTTGGAACTATCTTACTATTATTTACATTTGTTGGGAAACAAGTACTGATATGAAAACGCACATCATAGCACTTTTTCTACTTATAGGAGGAGCATTGAATTTATTTGGAGAAAACTTACATAACTTTTTCAACCGATATAATTTCAGCTTTATTACAGAAGATACTGGGTTACCCCATAACTTTATCAATGATATTTACAAAGACACTCAAGGATATATCTGGGTAGCTACTAATAATGGAATAGGACGGTATAACGGCTATCAATTTATTCATTATAATTCCCAGTCCCACTCCATTCGCTTGAAAAACGACTACGTGCATAAAGTCTGTGAGGATAAGTTTCAACGACTCTGGATAGGGTCGGAAGAAGGAATAGACCTCATTGACTTGAAACATTATACACAGATAGACACGGACAAAGAACTGCCTGCCGAATTGAAATTTCTAGCAAGTAACTACATTGCATCCATCTATCGGGACAAGCAGAATAATTTGTGGATATCGACAGACAAGAATCTATGGTATCTGGAACTAGGCGTAGACGGGCAAATAAAAGATTACTATAAACTGAAAAAAGATACAGAATCCCCCATCCACGCTGTTATTGACCTGCAAGAATACATCTGTGCAGGCATAGATAATCATGTATGCCGTATTGAAAAAGGGAGCAACCACTTACTGAAAACCAGCATGGTATCGGAGCTGCTGAAACCCTTTTCAGAAGACTGGAGAATTCTCTGCATGGAAACTGACGGGGAATTGTTATGGATAGGAACCAATCGCGGACTCTTCAAGTATAACCATACCCAGCAGAGTTTGAACCGGTACCGTTACTCCAATCATCGCCCCGGAATGCTAAGTCAAGCCTATATAACCGGAGTTAAACTGACTAGCAAAGGAGATGTCATCGTTTCCACTCTGAACGGACTCAATGTATACAATCGGGATACCGATACTTTTACTTATATCCGCCAAAACAATGAAATGCCTGACAAGTCGTTGAACTGTAATTTCATCAACTGCCTGCTGACCGACAATGAGAATATCTGGGTAGGGACTGAGATAGGAGGAATCAATTTATTGACTCCCAATTGTCTGCAAACGTATGTGTGGCAATACAACTATCTGCGAGAAACCTCTCTTTCCCCCAATCCGGTCAATGCCATCAGCGAAGACAAAGACGGAAATCTATGGGTAGGAACAGTAGAGGGAGGACTCAACAAAAAGAGCAAAGGCAGCGATGAGTTCATCCATTATACTTTTGACCAGAATAATCCCACTTCCATTAGTAACAACTCCATCCGTGGCATTCTCATTGATTCCGAAAATCATTTATGGGCATATACTTGGGGGGTCGGAATCAATGAACTAAATCTAAATATACCCCATAACCAAACTTTCCAACGCCATATCCGGGAAGACTCCATAGGATTGGAGGGAGATTTTCTAAGCAGCGCCTGTGAAGACACCATGAACAATGGTTTATGGTTTGGTACTACCAGAGGGCTTCATTTCTACCATAAAAAGACCAAGCGTTTCACCCGGGTCTTGTTTGACCGTTCCGACAATGAATTCGATGCGGTAGGGTCCATCATTATCGACCGCAAGAAACGTCTTTGGATGGGAACATCTGAAGGAGTTTTCATTATGGATTTATACTCGTTCTCCATTTCCTCCACACAATTCAGCTATACCTATTTAAAACATAAACTGACGGAACCCACTTCATTGCAATTAGAAAAAATAAACTGTATCATAGAAGATCATAATGGTACCATCTGGCTGGGAGCAAATGGGAACGGACTATATCAACTAACGGAAGAAAATGGAACACAGTTCACATTTCATAACTACACCCGCAAGGATGGGTTACCCAATAATACCATTATAGGTATTGTGGAAGATAAAACGGGACATCTGTGGATGTCCACCAACCACGGCATCGCCCAACTGGATACACAAACCATGACTTTCACCAATTATACAAAAGAAGACGGACTGCCCAATAATCAGTTTTATTGGAACGCATCTTATTATTCTCCCCAAAATAATCTGTTATATTTCGGTACTATAAACGGATTAGTCGCTTTCACCCCCGATATAGCCAAGATAAAAAAGCAGGATGCCAAAGTCAAACTGACCTCAATCAGTGTCGCCGGTACCATGGTCTATCCTCCAGCAGACGGAAAAACTCCCTGCGCGGTAACAAATTTACATACCATCCGTCTGCACGAAAAAGATCATGGTTTTTCCATCGAGTTTTCCACCTTAAACTATGGAAACTGTAACCGAGTGAAATATGCCTACCGCTTGAAAAATTATGAGAATGAATGGACAGAAACCCTTCCTGGCGAACATACTGCTAGATACAATTTCATTCCCTCCGGAAAATATGTGTTCCAAGTCCGTGCCACAGACGAGAAAGGACATTGGTCTGATAAAATAACGGAAGTCAAAGTAACCATCACTCCTTATTTCTATAAATCCTGGTGGTTCTATTTATTGCTTGCCATTCTGATCACCGTAGGCAGCTATTATTTTTATCAATGGAAAATAAGTCTGTACCGTCAACAGAAAAAACAACTGGAAAAAGAAGTAGCCCAACGCACCCATGAGCTAGAGTTACAAAATAAACAACTAGAAATAATGGCACGACACGTCGAGGAGGTAACGGAAGAAAAAATTGCTTTCTTCACCAATATCACTCATGAATTCCGGACACCAGTCACTTTAATCAACGGTCCCATCCAACGCGCCCTTGACGAAAGCCATGAGCCGGAAGTAAAGAAACAGCTACAAATAGCTGAACGGAATTCCAATTATCTGCTATCACTAGTCAATGAATTAATGGACTTCAGAAAGTTAGATGCAGACAAAGTTGTATTAAATAAGACAAACGAAAACTTTATCCGCCTTATACAAAATATATTAATGCCTTTCGAAGTATTTGCCCATGAACGGAACATAAACATCATCACCTACTTCCGGCTCTGTACCCCGTTTTGGATATTTGATGTTGAATATATGCGCAAAGCCATTATTAATCTGATATCCAATGCTGTTAAATTCACTCCCGATTATGGAAAAATAAGTTTGTATGTGGCTTCCCTTACCGACAAAGACAACCATACCTGGCTGTTCATAGATATAAAAGATACAGGTAATGGTATCGTACCCGAAGATATAGAACGTATTTTCGAACGCTTCTACCAATCCAAAAAGAGCATCAAATATCCCGTTTATGGACAAAGCAGCACAGGAATCGGACTATTCTTATGTAAGAAAATCATTTCTCTACACGGAGGCAACATCTATGCAGGAAACAATCCCAAGCAAGGAGCTTTCTTCAGAATACTATTACCTTTGGAAAAAGGTATCCCCCAAGCCGAATCAGAAAAAGAAAAATATGAGCAGAATGAACACCCACTTTCCATTCCTGCCAATGGAAACGAGAAAAAGGAAACCATCCTCATTGTTGAAGATAATGCAGATATGCGTACTTATATTTGTTCCATTCTCAAAAACAATTATCAATTAAAAGAAGCACAGAACGGTGCAGAAGCTCTTTACTTGATTCAAAGAGAAACGATTGATTTGATTGTCAGCGACCTGATGATGCCCGTCATGGACGGGAATGAATTATCCCGCCAGGTAAAAGCTAATCTGGCTACTTCCCACATCCCCTTTCTCATGCTCACTGCCCTCCGGTCCGAAGCCCAAGAAAGAATCAGCTACGAAATAGGAGTAGATGAATATCTGTGCAAACCATTTGATGAGGTTATTCTAAAATTACGTATCCGAAATATACTTGCCTTACGCCAGAAATACAAATCCATGTTCTCCACTAGTATGAATTGTGAAACATTGAATATAAACGCTAGTTCCAAAGACAACACATTTATGACATCGGCAATCAATTTAATGAAAGAACATTATGCCGACTCGGATTATAACTTAGAGCGCTTTATCCGCGATATGGGATACAGCAAAACATTAGTCAATCAGAAATTACAATCCTTAACAGGGCAATCCATTGGCCAATTTATGAGAAACTACCGATTAAATGTGGCAAAAGAGACTTTAACCAAAGTCGAATGCAACATTTCTATTGCAGAAATCGCATATGCTGTAGGTTTTAACGACCCCAAATATTTCACAAAATGCTTCAAAGAGCTGTTTGGAGTACTTCCAAGCGAATATTTTGGAAGAAAATAGTTCACTTTACTATTTTACTCCATTTGTGCACCATATTCTCCTATAGAAAGCTTTGTTTCCCTTACATTTGTAAAAAACAGAAATGCAAATGTATATGAAAAACATATTCTTATTATTGAGCTGGCTGATACTACTCCCCTCCGGTATACTGGCAAACCCTATCAAGGGAATGCTGGAAAGGATAGACAAGGGAGCATCGAACAAGTTCGTAGTCGAACTACACAAAAGCTCTAACGACTTTTTCGAGTTAGACCGGAAAGGCGACAAGGTAGTGATACGAGGTAACACCTATATTAATATAGCAACCGGCATCAACTGGTACTTAAAGTATCATGCCGGAATCCATCTGTCATGGAACGGTATGCATGCCTCACTACCCGATGTTCTTCCTCCCGTCCTCCGTAAGGAACGCCACGAAACAAACCTAGCCCTGCGTTATGACTTCAATTACTGCACCTACTCTTACTCCATGGCATTCTGGGACTGGAAACGTTGGGAAAAGGAACTGGACTGGATGGCACTACACGGAATCAACCTGCCGCTCGCTGCCGTAGGACATGAATGTGTATGGCGTAACCTATTACTCCGGTTGGGGTTTTCCAAACAGCAAATCAATAATTTTATTGCCGGTCCGGCATTCCTTGCCTGGTGGGAAATGAACAATCTGGAAGGATGGGGAGGCCCTAATCCCGACAGTTGGTATGAACAACAAGAAGCCTTGCAAAAAAAGATATTGCAACGAATGAAAGAATGGGGAATGCACCCCGTACTGCCCGGTTATTCAGGTATGATCCCCTCCAAGCTGGATTTGGGAAAGCGTATTGATAGTGGAAAAGAAAAGAAAACAGCAAGCGACACTTCCTCGGAATCCGCCCAAAGCACCCTCAACAAATGGAACGGATTCGACCGACCGGGAATCTTACTGCCCGACGATCCCAAGTTTACCCAGATTGCCAACCTTTTTTACGAAGAGACCGAAAAGCTGTATGGAACAAGTGACTACTACTCCATCGATCCTTTTCATGAAGCCAAAAGCTTGCCTGCCGGACTAGACTTCGGCAAAGCCGGCAGGGCTATTATGGATGCAATGAAGAAGGCTAACCCCAAAGCTGTGTGGGTGGTACAAGGATGGACAGAAAACCCACGTCCGGAAATGATGAAAGCGCTGAATCCCGGCGATCTGCTTATCCTTGATTTATTTAGCGAATGTCGTCCCATGTGGGGCATTCCCTCTATATGGAAACGAGACAAAGGATACGAAGAACACAACTGGTTGTTCTGCCTGTTGGAGAATTTCGGGGGGAACGTGGGCTTGCATGGAAGGATGGACCAGCTTCTTCACAATTTCTACCTGGCCAAGAACAATCCACTGGCCGCTCAGCTAAAAGGCATCGGTCTGACGATGGAAGGCATTGAAAATAATCCCGTTATGTTCGAACTGATGTGCGAACTTCCTTGGCGTGCAGAAAAGTTTACCAAAGAAGAATGGATCAAACAATACATCCGCGCACGCTATGGCACAGACGATGAATCTATCCGGCAAGCTTGGCAGATCCTGGCAAACGGTATCTATAACTGTCCGGCAGGCAACAACCAACAAGGTCCTCACGAAAGTATCTTTTGTGGGCGTCCATCGCTGAATAATTTCCAAGCATCCAGCTGGAGCAAAATGTGCAACTATTACGATCCCACTACCACAACAGAAGCCGCACGGTTGATGGTGAGCGTGGCAGACAAATATCGCGGTAATAACAACTTTGAATATGACCTGGTGGACATCACCCGACAAGCCATTGCCGACCGTGCCCGAATAGTGTACAATTACGCTGTTGCCGACTTTAAAAGCTTCGACAAAAAAAATTATGCCACACACACCCGACAGTTCCTGGAACTGTTAATGATGCAAGACAAGCTGCTGGGCACACGCAAGGAATTCAAAGTCGGAAACTGGATTCAACAAGCGCGCAATCTGGGAATCACATCTGAAGAGAAAGACCTCTACGAATGGAACGCCCGCGTACAAATCACCACATGGGGAAACCGCTACTGCGCCGACATCGGCAAATTACGAGATTATGCCCATAAGGAGTGGAACGGGCTGCTGCGCGACTTTTATTACAAACGTTGGGAAAAATACTGGCAAGTACTGCAAGACCAACTGGATGGCAAACTTCCTGTACTGCCAGTAGGTAATTCATCAACCCCCACTGCCGATAATCCAGCCATGACCATAGATTGGTATGCCCTGGAAGAACCATGGACACTGGCAAAGAACATCTATGCGGCATCTGCCGAAGGTGATTGTATAGAAGTAGCGAAAGAGGCTATAACATTGATAAACAATTGATAGTAAGATGAAAAAGGAAGAGCTCAATACAGAAACCGCACAGCAGGCACCGCCCATTAAAAAGAGGCTTTTGTCACTCGATGCACTCAGGGGCATCACTGTAGCAGGGATGATTCTGGTCAACAATGCAGGAGGCAAAGTGTCGTATGCACCTTTGCAACATTCTGCATGGAACGGACTGACACTTTGTGACTTGGTTTTTCCTTTCTTTCTGTTCATCATGGGTATTTCAACATATATTTCATTAAACAAATTCAATTTCAACGTTTCCCTACAAGTGGTAACCAAGATATTGAAACGCACATTTCTTATTCTATGCATCGGATGGGCAATCGGTTGGTTTGACCATGTATGTGAAGGTGACTTCCTGCCTTTTGTCCATCTGCGCATTCCCGGGGTACTGCAACGCATTGCTTTATGTTACTGTGTTATTTCTTTTACAGCCCTATTTATGAATCATAAGTTCATCCCCGCATTAACCTTTATCTTACTAGTAAGTTACACTGTCATATTATGCATGGGGAACGGTTATGCCTGCGATGAAAGCAATATTTTATCCATTATTGACAGGCAACTTTTCGGCGAAGCGCATCTCTATCAAAAGAGCCCGATTGATCCGGAAGGATTTGTAAGCACTCTCTCTGCTATCGCCCACACTTGTATCGGTTTTTCATATGGAAAATGGATAATACAAAGCCATCAGACAGAAAACAAAGTACTCCGTTTGTTCTTGACCGGATTCATTCTGATAAGTATCGGCTATTTATTGGCAGATGCGCTGCCTTTAAATAAAAGAATATGGTCTCCTACTTTTGTTTTGGTGACCTGCGGAGCGGCTTCCATGTCACTTGCCACACTAATGTATTATATAGACATAAGGAATAAACAAAAATGGTGCCGCTTCTTCATCATCTTCGGCGTCAACCCCCTATTCCTCTATGTATTGAGCGAAGTACTTGCCATTATGATGGGAAGTACCGGATGGAAAGCGGCAGCCTATGCAGCCATTCATTCAGGAATAACCGACGCCTACCTTGCCTCAGCCGTCTACGCCCTCGTTTTCACTCTGTTTTTGGGGGGTATCGGTTATCCACTATATCTTAAGAAAATATACATCAAACTGTAACAACAGATTCACAATATATAGAGAACTATACAGTATTAAACAAGAACATATTAATCAAAACCAAAATTAAATTCTATGCTAAACGTACAATCTCTAACCCAAAGGACATTTGCACAGATAGTAGTCTTTGCATTACTCCTATTAAACAGTACACTGGCATTTGCTCAAAATCAAGTTAACGGTATTGTCACAGACAAAACCGGAGAACCCCTTATCGGAGTGAATGTAGTCGAAAAAGGTACTACCAACGGTGTTATCACTGACTTTAACGGACAGTTTACACTGAATGTAGCACAAGGAAAGACACTCGTATTCTCTTACGTGGGTTACACTACCCAGGAAATTACAGTAAAAGGATCTTCTTTGAAGATTATTATGGAAGAAGATTCTAAAACATTAGATGAAGTTGTGGTAGTAGGTTATGGCAGCATGAGTCGTAAGGATGTAACCAGCTCCATTACCACTGTGAAAGCAGACAAACTGAATGTAGGAGTTTATTCTGACCCTGGACAGTTGCTGCAAGGTAAAGTCCCTGGTTTGACGGTAGTACAAAGCAGCGATCCGACTTCTGGTACTGCTTCTATCTCTTTACGTGGGGCTTCTTCTCTGCGTACCGGTGCGGCAATGGAACCTTATTATGTTATTGACGGTATTCCCGGTATGTCATTAAGTCTGATTGCTCCCGAAGATATTGAAAGCATTGACGTACTTCGTGACGCTTCTGCAACGGCTATTTATGGCTCCAAGGCTGCTAACGGTGTAATCTTGATTACCACCAAAAAAGGTAGTAAAAGTGAGCACACTTCTGTAAACTACAGCGCATATCTTGCATTTGACAACATTGCCAAGCGTTTAGATATGATGACTGCCGACGAACTCCGCACCTATGCCAAGGAAAATAACATCACTCTTCCGAATGACAAAGGAGCAAACACCAATTGGAACGATGAAGTACTGCGCACAGCAATCAGTCATAACCATAACGTTTCTATCAATGGCGGTTCAGAAAAGACTCAATACAGTGCCAGCATGAGTTATCAAAACAAACAAGGTATCGTACGTGGTACAGATTTCGAGCGTTTCGGCGGCCGCGCATTTTTGCAAACCAAAGCACTGAATGATCGGCTCACCTTAGCCTTTAACGTGAATGCCGCACAATCAAAAGGTACCACCGTTGATTCCGCCAAAGATGGCCAATCCGTATTCGACGCCATGAATTATTATTCTCCACTAGTTCCTGTCACCAACGCAGACGGTTCTTGGTATAGCGACAAAACTATCTCCCAAAACTTCAATCCTGTATCCATGATCAATGAAGATACTTTTGAAAACAACAAGAAACTCCTTCAAGGAACAGCCAAAGGTACTTTAGATATCACTAAGGACTTAAAATGGAACTTAAGTCTTTCCTATCAAGACGAACAATATATATGGAACGAATACCATACCAGCAAATCCCAATATAACACCCGAAATGGCGAAGCTAAACGTATTGCAACAGAAAACAAGAAAAAAATTCTTGAAACATACATAAACTATGATCATACATTCGCCAATATCCACAAACTGGGCCTGATGGCCGGTTATTCATGGGAACAGAATGATGACAATGACAGTTTCGGTCTGGATGTCTACGACTTTTACAATGATAACACCACTTTTTATAATCTGAACCTTGCCAATAAAATGGATTGGCAGAATGGCGGTATCACCAGCAATAATAACGGTCATTTGGAAACTTTACGTATGATCTCATTTTATGGACGTATCAACTACTCCTTCAACAGCAAATACCTGCTTCAAGCAACAATTCGCCGTGACGGCTCCTCTGCCTTTGGAAAGAACAACCGTTGGGGAACTTTCCCATCCGCATCGTTGGCATGGCGCATGAGCGAAGAAAAGTTCATCAAAGATTTAAATGTTTTCGATGACTTGAAGTTCCGTGTTGGTTATGGTGTTAGTGGTAACTCACTCGGATTCGGAGCTTATTCGGCTATTCAGACTTACAGTACTTCAGGTTGGTTCAACTATACAAACGCCAATGGCACACAGAACAGTTACCATACCCTAGCAGCCGCCTCAAATGCCAATCCAGACCTAAAATGGGAACGTACAGCCATGTTGAACATCGGGCTGGACTTCAGCTTCTTTGGGGGCAGATTAGGAGGAACCATCGAATACTATGACAAGCGTACCAGCGACCTGATATACACTTACGAGGTTTCCACAAACCGCTATCCTTTCGGAACCATGCCGGCCAATGTGGGAGATATCAGCAATAAAGGTATTGAATTTACCATAAATGCCACTCCTATACAAACAAAAAATTTCTCTTGGCAAACCAGTTTGAACTTATCTCATAATAAAAATAACGTAGAAAGTATATCCAACAGTGAATATTCCGTAGATTATATCCGTGCAGCCGATCCTGAAATCGCAGGTTATTCTTCAAATGCAGACGTACAGCGCATCATGGAAGGACATCCTATCGGCACCTTCTACACCTACGAATGGGCCGGCTACAATAACCAAGGAGTATCCATCTTTTATGTACACGATCCTGAAACGGGTGAACGTACAGGCGAAACGACCACAGATCCTGAAACTGATAGAGACCGTACTATTACCGGCTGCGCACAACCTGATTTAAATTTAGGCTGGAGCAATAACTTCCAATACAAGAACTGGAATCTCGATTTATTCTTTACTGGTGTTTTTGGACAAGATATCTACAACGCCACTGCAGAACAATACTCTAATGTTTCTTTTGTGAAAGAAGGCCGCAATGTATTAAAAAGCGTAGCTACCGAACACCGTGCTACTGACACACAATCTCAAGCACCATCCAATCGCTGGATAGAGAACGGTAGTTATTTCCGTCTGTCCTCAGTCTCATTGGGATATACTTTCGGCAAAATTGGTAACTGGATAAACTCGCTCAAGCTATACGCCACTTGTAATAATGTATTCACCATTACCGGTTACTCCGGCCGTGATCCGGAAATCAACCTTGGAGGCTTGGAACCGGGCATGGACAGACGTACCAATTACTATCCGCGTACCCGTTCATTTATGATCGGTCTAAACGTGAACTTCTAACCATATAATTGAAAACTGATATGAAAAATAACATAAAATTAACAACCTGGCTGGTAGGTAGTCTGCTTACCTTCTCCGCCTGCACAGATCTAAATGTGGATCTTAAGTCCACTTATACCGAATACCCGGATTCCGAAATTGCCAAGGAAGCTAAAATGGCAGGTTTGTATTATGGATTCGGCGGAGCATTAGGACGTCGTTATATGGAAGCTGCCCTGCTGTCTTCCGATGAGTTCATGGCAGTAACATTTGGTGGTAACTGGTATGATGGCGGCAACTATATCCATTCCTCTCTTCACGCCAGCCTTCCAGGCGACGCACACGTGGACTGGGCTGGTGATATTCCGGCTGCAATCACAAAATGCAACCAAGCAATTTTTGACTTGGGTGGAGAAGATGAAAACAATGCCGAACAGGAAGCCTTGATTGCTCCGGCACTTGCCATGCGTGCTTTCTATCATTTTATTTTTATGGATACATTCGGAGCAACTCCCAAATTAGACCACTTGATCGGCGATTCTGAAGCTATCGACCGTTCTCCCCGTTCCGAAATTACAAAATTTATCGAAAGCGACCTGCTCCGTGCTTTGGCTTCTGGCGGTTTAAAAGAAGATGTTGATGCTTCCACTTATGGCAAACCAACCAAATGGATGGCTGAGGCTCTCCTTGCCAAACTCTATATAAACTGGGCTGTTTATACCTGTGATGATGTAGCTACTTATGATCCAAGCATGACTAATTCCAAATTGAATGATGTCATAAAATATTGCGATGATATCATCGCCTCCGGTCATTTCGATCTCAGTGATGGTTATCGCAAGAAATTCATGCCAGACAACGGCTATCAGATTAAGGATTTCATCTATGCAATGCCATACCAAAATAATGAAACATCAACCAGAGCCAATACTTACGCCCGTTTCCAATTCTGGCCTAAATTCAACAATGATGGTGCGGACGGTAAAGGACTGTTCGGCATAACACTATCCCAAAATGCCGGAGGCATTTTCATCGTTACTCCCGAGGCGGCAGACCGTTTTTGCCTGGAAGGAGATGAACGCAATGAGATCATCATGAAAGGTGCGATCAACTATTATGACATCAGCACACATACAATGGGAACAGAACCTTATATATACAACGGACAACAAGTTGTCCTCACCAAGAACATCACCATCTTGAATGACCAAATGGATCTTGGAAATGACTTGAACGCATGGTGCCAGGGATACCGATGCATCAAATGGGCTATTCAAGCAGACGATTATAACCTCTATAACCGCAATCAAAGCAATGATGTACCTATCTTCCGTTATGCAGATATTCTGCTGATGAAAGCAGAAGCTATTCTACGAGGGGCAACAGCCACTAACGGCGACACGCCACAATCCCTATTCAACCAAATACGCAGCTATTGTAACGCTCCATTATTAGAGCATACTCCTTCATTAAACGAGTTACTTGAAGAGCGTGGCCGTGAATTTTATGCAGAGACATGGCGACGTAATGATCTAATCCGTTTTGGAAAGTTCGAAGACGACTGGGGATATAAAAATCAATATCATCCGGAAGCTCAAACCGAAAAATGGCGTAGGATCTTTCCTGTATCTGTCGGCTTGATGAATTCAAACACCAACTGGAAGCAAAATTACGGTTATTAATAAATTAAATAAGTTTTTATAAGGGCTTGTTACAGCAAGCTCTTATAAAAAACTTTAAAGCAAAAAATAATTCATGAAACTTCATCAAATCTTATTGCTTCATATTGCGACATCTATCTTGGCATTATTCCCATCTCCTATATATGCCCAAAAAATGATGTACCAGGACTCTATCGAAATCGTAGTACACAGAGGAGCGAACCATATAGCGCCGGAAAACACCATTCCATCAGCTCTAGCTGCATTGGAACATGGAGCCGGCTGGATAGAAGTGGATGTGCGCAAAAGTAAAGACAATATACTTTATAATCTGCACGATGAAACTTTGGACCGTACTACCAACGGTAAAGGTCCCATTCAAGATATGCTATCCAAAGATATTGAAAAATTAGACGCCGGCAGTTGGTTCAGTTCTCAATTTACCGGCATTCACGTACCCCGTATAGCCGAAATGCTAGACACCCTACAAGGAAAGGCACACATTTTTTTTGATGTAAAACGAGGAACTCCGATAAAAGATTTGGTTATATTAGTACGCCAAAAAGGATATGAAAATAAAAGCTTCTTCTGGTTTGCAGACTCTGAAATGCTGAAAGAATTTATCAGAATCGCTCCGGAAATGAAGATTAAAGTAAATGCCTCCAATATAGCAGCTCTGAAGAAATGGATGAAAATATGCACCCCGGCCTATGTAGAAACAGATATCCTCAATATCACCCCTCAATTCAAAGAATTCTGCAAAAGCAATCATATCAAGATAATGGCTGCTATTCAGAATGCGAGTGAAAAAGAATATAAAAAAGCGATTGAAGCCCATCCCGATTTAGTCAATCTGGACCGGCCGGAACTCTTTGTAAAAATGCTCCGTCAGGAGATTAAAAAATAACCCTTTTCCAAGAAGAGCCATGAAAAGTACCCTATCTTATCTGCTGATTCTATGTAGCCTGTTCATGTCTTGCACCGGACATCAGGAAGAATCCCTATTGTCCTATGTAGATACCCGTACGGGAACTGCACCGAGCATAACCCATACCGCAGGACTTTTCGGCAAAAATACCGAAGAGTACGGACAGACGCTGCCTGCCGTCCTAGAGCCCAACGGAATGAACTTTTGGACTCCCCAGACACAAGATACAGAAATAAAATGCAAGGCTCCCTATTATTACAAAGATAAGAAGATACAGGGGTTCCGCAATTCACATTGGATTATCGGAGGGTGTACACAAGATTACGGTTCCATGACCTTGATGCCTGTATCGGGTACACTGAAATATCTCCCCCAAGACCGAGGAAGCCTGTTCTCTCACCAAGAAGAAACAGCAACGCCTGCCTATTACTCCGTCCTTCTCAAAGATTATTCCATTTTTGCAGAAATGACCGGACGTTCCCGTTCAGCCATTTTCCGATTCACTTATAACCAACCGGAAGATGCTTATCTCATAGTCAATCCTAACAGCGATGAAGGAGAAGGATATATTGAAATCGATACTATAAAAAAACAGATACGCGGATACAATCCCGTACACCGTATCTATCAAGGCTGGGGAGCCCCCGCCGGATACAACGGGTACTTTGTCATTGAATATCAAAATGAAATAGAGGAATATGGTACATTCCGGTATGACAGTCTCTTCGCCGGACAACGACAGATAGCCGATGGAACAGGTATAGGTGCATATCTCCGGTTCAAAATACACCCAGAAGAACCCGTATTAATCAAAGCCGCTTCCTCTTTTACTGACATGGAAGGCGCTCAAAAGAATCTGGACACCGAGATACCTCATTGGGATTTTGACCGCACCCGGCAGGAACTGAACTCCATCTGGGAACAAAGGCTTTCACAAGTTACAGTACAGACAAACAACCGAAACGATAAAGAGAAATTTTACGGAGCACTCTACCGTGCCTCATTCCTGCCACGTACATTCAATGATGTAGACGGGCGCTACCCTTCTTTCTCCACAGGACACCCGTTCAGACAATCAGCCAACGGTAGAAATTACTATGAAGATTACAGTATGTGGGATACTTACCGTGCTCTCCATCCGTTAATCAATATCCTGACCCCAAAGAAAGCCGGAGACATGATGCAATCATTGGTGGACAAATATGAACAAGGCGGCTGGCTGCCTATATTTCCTTGTTGGAACAGTTATACCGCAGCCATGATAGGCGATCATTGCATCTCCGCACTGGGAGATGCCTATATCAAAGGAATCCGTAATTTTGATATCAACAAAGCTTGCGAAGGAATGCTCCAGAACGCATTCAAGACCCCCTCCACCTATGAAGAATACAAAAACGGAATGGGACGACGCGCCTTGAATTCTTATCTGAAATATGGATACATTCCTTTGGAAGACAGCGTACCGGAAGCCTTTCACACCTGCGAACAAGTATCACGTACTTTAGAATATGCATACGATGATTTCGTATTGGCCCAAGTTCTGCAAAAGTTGGAAACATCAGATGATAACTTTCCTGATCCACAAAAAACAGAACTTTATGATACACTAATGATACGTGCACGATATTACCGTAACGTAATAAACCCTGGCACCGGATATGCCCAAGGCAGATACGCTGACGGCAGTTTCCTCAGCGATACCGGTAACGTTTTTTCCTTCACTCGCTTCATCACCGAAGGAGCTCCCTGCCACTATACTTGGTATGCTCCCCATGATGTATACGGACTGATGGAATGTATGGGTGGAAAAGAAAAATACATCGCCAAACTGGATTCCATGTTCAGCGAACACCGCTACTGGCACGGCAACGAACCTTGCCACCAGATAGCCTACCTCTTCAACTATGCCGGACAGCCTTGGAAAACCCAACGCGAGGTGCGTCATATTATGGAAACAGAATATCTGAATGCTCCCGGTGGACTGTCAGGTAATGATGATGCAGGGCAAATGTCTGCCTGGTATGTATTTTCTGCTATGGGATTCTATCCGGTATGTCCCGGTACACCTTATTATATAATAGGAAGTCCTTCTTTTCCCCGGATGAGTATCCGCTTGGAAAACGGAAAGACATTCACCATATTAGCCCACAACGCCAACAAAAAAAATATATATATCCAGTCAGCAAAACTAAACGGAAAAGAATATGACAAGAATTACTTTACACACCAAGATATAATACAGGGAGGAACATTAGAGTTCCAGATGGGCCCGAACCCTAATACAAACTGGGGAGCATCCGCCCTCAGCCTGCCTCCCGACAATATGAAATAAGTACAAAAAATAAAAAACAATCCATATGAAGAATCAAACTATCATCAGCCTCTTATGCTGCCTCCTGTTGTTTGTGACAGGATGCAGTATTTCCCATCAAGGGAACACGTACGACATCATGACCTATGGAGCCAAAGGAGACGGACAAACAGATGATGCCGCCGCTATACAACGCGCCATCAATGCCTGTTCCGCTGCCGGTGGCGGAACCGTAATCATTCCTGCCGGACACACCTTTCTATGCGGCCCGCTATATTTGAAATCCTATGTGAACCTTCATCTGGAACCCAACTCCCGATTGCTGGCCAACCCCGATGAAAGCATCTATACAGAAAGCGCATTCCGCGAAAACCGTGGCGAAGGAATGATGTGGATCAGTGGAAAAGACTTAAAACAAATATCCATTACCGGTACAGGAGAAATAGACGGAAACGGAATCGCCTTCATGGGCAAAGAGCTGGATGATTCCTACGAGCTGAAGCCCGTCACTGATTTTGACCCACGCCCACATGTGCTTACCCTTATCAATGTAGAGAAGACCGTTATCCGTGACATCACGATCCGGAACAGCGCCTATTGGACAATACACCTAATAGGCTGTTACGATGCCTTGATTGACGGCATCTCTTTATTGAATAATCTAAAAATACGCAACGGTGACGGTATTGATGTGGATCACTCCAAAAAAGTACGTATAGCGAACTGCTTCATTGAATCGGGCGATGACTGCATTTGCCTGAAGAATCGTCGGGAATTTGAAGAATATGGCTCTTGCGAAGATATTGTAGTGACTAATTGTGTCATGACTTCACGCTCATGCGCCATCAAGATTGGCTCGGAAAATATGGATAAAATTGAGAATGTATTATTCAATAATTGCATTATCAAAAACAGCAACCGGGGCATCGGCATACAAAACCGGGATGAAGGTACTGTGAGCAATGTCATTTTCTCCAATATATTAGTAGACTGTATGTTCTATTCTGATGTATGGTGGGGTAAAGCGGAACCTATCTATGTCACCTCATACCCTCGTGCCGTAGGCAATCATAAAGATGCAGGCTGGCGTTTCCCCAAAGGTGCAACGAAAGGACACTCGGGAGAAGTCAGCAACATTTTCTTCAATCAGATTAAATGCACTAGTGAAAACGGCATTTTCGTAGGGGGAGACACTCCGGAGAAGGTGCACCATATCTATTTTGATGAAATAGATGTCAAGTTGTTAAAACGTACCGGTTATGAAGGCGGTGTGTATGACAAACGTCCTTGTAACGGAGATGGTTTTGTATATGACAAGACTTATGCTTTCTATCTGGACACCGCTTCGGATATTCGGATTACCGGCTGTAACATTTATTGGGCCTTCCCTCAATTGACACAAGCCGGAGGAGATATCAAAGAGAAGAATACAATACGTGTAAAAATAAACAAGAAATAATTATGACCCACATTCCATTCAAAGTTTCTTTGTTAAGACTGGTCTTCCTGCTGCTGCCCGTGACGGTCGCGGCACAGGAAGCCAGACTTTCTGATTACGTAGATCCCAGAATCGGTTCGGAAGGACTGGGACGGGTATTTATCGGCCCCTCCTGCCCTTATGGTATGGTGAAACCATCGCCCGATTGCACTGTCCATCCCAATAGTGGTTGGCTGCCTATGCCCGAACAAGTTAACGGGTTCTCCCAAGTACACGTCAGCGGGACAGGAGGAGGTCCTAAATATGGCAACATACTTGTCATGCCTTTTGGCAAAGGTATGGATCAGCTCAATCATATAGACTATCGCAAAGATGAAACAATCCGCTTGGGCTATTATGCTACCGAATTCCAGAGAACAGGCATATATACTGAAATAACAACTGCTCCACGTGCCTCATTCTACCGATTCACCTATCCCGAAGATTCCTTAAAATCCCTGTTGGTTGACGCCGGCTTCTTCCTGGGTGAACAACCGACCCCCGATGCCCGCGAAGCACAACAATTTGTAGGTTCGGAAATTCAAATCATATCCGATCACGAAGTAATGGGATATACCCGTATTCGCGGAGGTTGGAATAACGGACGTGCCTACACCGTTTATTTTTATGCAGTAACCGACCATCCCTTTGTACAAACGGCCACATGGAAAGGAAGCCAGATCAGCAATGAACGATACCAGCCAGACTCCCAACAAAAAACCGGAGCTTTGTTGCGTTTCCCTTCTTCTGCAAATACCATTCAACTGAAAGTCGGAATTTCATTTATCAGTTCTCTCAAAGCCAGAGAGAATGTATGGAACGAAATACCTCATTGGTCATTTGAGGACACCCGGCAAGCCTTATTGGCACAATGGGAAAACTTATTGCAACGCATTGATATAGCCTCAAATACACCCGAAAAATATAAGCGTATGTTTTATACCGGTATCTATCATACCATGTTAATGCCTGTAGACCGTACCGGTGAAAATCCATTATGGAGTGATCCGGAACCTTATTATGATGATTTTTATGCTATCTGGGACACCTACCGCACCTCAACTCCACTTATCACACTGATTGACCCTCAAAGAGAAACAGACATTGTACGTTCACTGATCAATATCTATAAACGGGACGGCTACATGCCTGATGCACGAAGCGGAAATTGTAACGGACGGACACAAGGCGGCTCCAACGCCGAAATTGTTATAGCCGATGCATTTGTAAAAGGACTACCAAACATAGATTACCATCTGGCTTTGGAAGCTATGCTGAAAGATGCGACCATACCGCCCGGAGGTAACGAAGAAGCGGAGGGAAGAGGCGGACTGATTCCTTATCTGGAATTGGGATATATTCCATACGGTATTCCCCGAGCCGGAAACCGCACAATAGAATACTCCTATTGTGATTATACCATAGCCTTAGTAGCAAAAGGACTAGGCAAGACAGACTTGTACCAGCAATACTTGAAACAATCTTCCAACTGGAAGAACTTGTGGCGGGCCGATTATGAACATGCAGGAGTCAAAGGATTCATACTTCCCCGGGATAAAGAAGGAAACTGGTTAGACAAAATACCTTTCGGAAACTCCCATATCCAGAAACCCACCTTCACATATACTCCCGTTACCTTTGAAGGTCCTTGGTATACTCCTTGGTGGAACATGTTCTTTTATGAAGCCTCCTCCTGGGAATATTCACTCAGCATTCCGCATGACGTACCCGGACTCATTGAACAATGTGGCGGAAAAGAGAAGTTTGACGAACGGCTGGATATTTTCTTTGACAAGGGTTTCTTCAATGTGAATAATGAACCCTCCTTCCTCACTCCCTGCCTATACCACTGGGTAGGGCGTCCGGATAAAAGCGGCGACCGCATCCATGAAATTATCCAGAAGAACTATAATGACGGTTCTGCCGGTCTTCCCGGAAATGATGACTCCGGAGCCATGTCATCGTGGTTGGTATTCCACATGATGGGGTTGTACCCCAATGCCGGACAAGACTATTATTTAATCCATACCCCTCTACTGACAGAGAGTCGTTTCCATTTACAGGAAGGCAAAACATTCACGATCAAAGCCGAAGGGCTTTCCGAAAAGAACAGGTATATCCAGTCGGTGCTATTGAATGGAAAGAATTATCCATATTCCACCATCCGCCATCATGATATCATCAGAGGAGGCAAGTTGGTTTTAAAAATGGGTCCCCGTCCCGGCAACTGGGGGGAGCAAGCTATTTCCCGAATCTAAAGAGTAACGTATGATGAAGAAAAAACTTTTTATATGCTTTCTGCTTATCGGCAGCCTGATGGGAAGCGTAATGGCACAAGGTATCATTACCCACCCTCTGTTATTCGTATTCAAACTGCATGGACAAACCCGAAAGTACCAGTTTACTTTCAGCCAGTCCAATGACACCCTTTATCTGCATTGGGGAATTGAAAGAAACACCCGATGGCAATCAGGCAGTTACGCCATGCCCCAAGAAGCTTTAAAAACGGCTGCCGGACTAAGCTTCTTACAACCGGAAGACGGACGGCATATCTGTCTCCCCGCTCAAGAGACCTTCGCCCTGCTTTCAGCAACCGCCTATCAAGAACTGAAAAGTCAAAAGGAATTTCACTATAATCAAACAGAATACCGGCTGGCTGATACGAAGTCACAAGCCATGGGGTACCCCCTGCTGCATGTAAACGACTCAGTAGACGGATGCGAAATGTGGATTATGGACAATCCGGATTTCCCTCTGATATGGGAGATACAAAACAATCCGCTCGGCATCAATTGGAAGGCAGTCCCCGTAACTCTCCCTGCACACCATCTGAAAAAAGAAGAGATCATGCAAAGCCCGGAAAAGATGGGCAGTATCTATTATGCTTATCCCACGCCAGACGGCATACGGACTCCGGCACCCGAAGGTTACAGCCCTTTCTACGTCAGCCATTACGGACGCCACGGTTCCCGCTGGATGACTTCGGACGAACGCTATCTGGAAGTCATTCGTGTCTTTGATACGTTTCACGAGAAATCAGGACTTACCGCTTTAGGTGAGGATGTCCGGCTCAGACTTCAGAAAGTATGGGAAAACGCCCGCGGACGTGGCGGAGACTTAACTTCATTAGGAGAACGACAACATAAAGCCATAGCCAGACGACTGTATCAACAATACCCCCAAATATTCCGGGACAGTGCCTGCATATCGGCACGTTCCAGCACCTCCGTGCGTTGCATCATGAGTATGTCCGCATTCTCGGAACAGCTGAAAGAGCTCAACCCCTCCCTCCGGATTACCCGTGAAGCCAACCGGAGATACATGGACTACATAGCCTACACTTCACCGGAACTTGAAGAGTTCAGTTCGGACAGTGCTGCATGGAGGACCGGCTTCCGATGCTACGAAGAAAGCCATATTCGTCCGGAACGATTGACCGCCACGCTCTTTACGAATCCCCAAGAAGTGAAAGACCCTCGCGGACTTATGATGGGACTCTACTGGATTGCATCGGATATGCAAGATGTAGAGTTACCGCTTTCCTTCTACGATTTGTTTGAAAAAGAAGAGCTGTTCAACATTTGGCAGTCCATCAATTACCGGATGTATATCTGTAACGCCAATGCTCCGCTCAATGGAGGTGTAGCTCCCGAAAGTGCAAAATCTTTATTGAAGAACATTATAGAAAGTGCCGACCACGCCATTCGCAAAGGAACTCCGTGCGCCACCCTCCGTTTCGGGCACGACACCAACCTGATTCGTCTGTTGGCACTCATGCAAGTAGAAGGATGCTCCAATCAAGAGACAGACCCCGACCGGTATTACCTGGCCTGGCAGGATTTCCGCATCTCACCCATGGGAGCCAACCTTCAATTGATCTTTTTCAAGAACGGACAAGGAGAAGTTATTGTAAAATTGCTACATAATGAGAATGAGGTAAAGCTACCTATTGACAGCCCTATCGCCCCTTACTATCAATGGGAAGCGGTAAAAGCATTCTACAATCATTTATAGACATACAAATTGAGAAACAGCAACTTTCCTTCAAAGAGTCAATCTTCCTATTAGCTAAGGCTTTTCTTGCCTACAATTAAGCCCTTTCTTACGGTTACCTACTACAGTCTCCCTCAATGGACTCTATAGTCCATTGAGGGAGACTGTATGGTCCACCCAAGCGGACCTTACAGTCCACTGGCGGAGTCTGTAGTAGGTAGCCGTAAGAAAGGGCTTAACTATATGGAAGAAACGGCTTACATAACCGCCCTATTCCGGTTTTATCTTTTTCAGATAATCAGAAGGAGCCATACCAAATTCATCTTTAAAACACTGACGGAAATAGACTGTACTGTTATCGCTCATGTCCCACTTCGGTATGCAAATGACTCAGACATTCGAGACTATCGAATATTATACTTACGGTCTGATAGAGAATTACAACGGCCGTAACCACAGTACCGATTTGGTCATCTATTGTCAGAGCGTAGACGAGCTGTTCTATTCCTACATCCGTCCGCAGGAAACAGAGACCAAGACCTATATCCGCTAATGGAAGCAGTTGAATGCCACAAGCAAAGGCTGGAAGTGATAGCCGTTGCTCCGTTCTCAGCTTCCCCCCTGCACACATCATCTATTCACTAGACGAGAGGTCAAAGGATAAAGCCACTCACCCAAAGTAAAGAAGGCCGATCTCACCAATCATAGATAAGGCACAGATGGGCTTGAGGTATGTGAACAGCTGGGACAGACCGCCACTCGAACAGTACATGTTGCCTTGCGGTGATTATGAGTTCCCCTTCATCCTGACTCCGGTCAAACATAACGTATATCTGGAATAAAAACGGGAAAAATTAAAAAAGCATGGGAGAGTTCCCCGATAGGATGCTTTCCCATGTTCTTATATAAGATTAGAACTGAGTTTCTAAATAGTATCAAAATACCAATTGAATTTTCTTTATAATTATTCCTTTGTCTTTCAGCTGTTCCACAGGATAGATTTCATCACGCAAGGATATTTGTACAAAATCTATATTTTCCCACTTCAGCGGCACATTGTCATTGTCTCGGGTAGATGCGGGATAATAATATGGAGTAATACCTCCAGGATATTCTTGAGGTAGAATAACTCCCTTGGTTGGCCTTAGAGCTGAAACGGGAATAAGAATCTGCTGCATGTCGGGCTTGATAGAGAAGGTATTTCCATAGCCACGGCCTTCCGTATCAATAAAATTGATGATAGCTTTGTCTGTATTAGTCAGTCCTTGTGCTTCGATTCGGATGTACTTGGGTGTAGATGTCTTCCAATCGCGACTGTCGATAAGGGGAGATATGTATTTGGATAGGGTGACATCGCAAGGTAATTTGTAAGTATCCTTACGCTCTAGGTCGGGAGTGGTGATCCGGAAGGCTTTGACCATCTCATCGCCTACATAGACCTGTGAAACTTGGTTGTCGGGGCTATTGTGTGGTCTGCTTCGCCTCAGTTTTCTTATATTGTCATTCTTGTCCAAAAGGGTGAGGGTAGTATTATTATTCACGATGCGCAGATTGTATTGCTCCTGTTCATAGTAGCCAAACTCGTCGGCTGCGCCGATGATCTTGGCGGGAAATAGTAATTTGCCATCAGTATATTCTATGCCGAAGTGATAGCCAATTTCACCTAATGGATACTTGCTTAGGTCTACTTCTGTCTCATAACGGAAACCACTCTTGTGCGCCATGGGGATGCGCTTTCCACCTCTCCAACCTGACAGAATGTAAAGATTGACTTGTTTGGGCAGTGTGGGACCATACACCTCACATGCGAAAACGCCTGGGCGACTTTGCGGCATTTCTGTCAACGTGGAGTTGTTTACTTTCCAATCTTTCATGGCTTCCTTATTATAGTATTCCTGATTGGGAAGTGCTTCGTAGTTTACTAACAGGTTGTTCTTGAATGTATATTTACCGGGATATATGCAAAGTGCTGTTTGTAAACCAGGCAATTGAATGTGGATGTTACGATTGAGACAAACGGCCTGACGGGCAACCCGGTTCACGCTTCCTGCCTTGAAAGGATCGTCAACGTTCATAATGTCGGGATAAACCTCTAATTTCCATTCGTTATCGGCTACCTTGTCAATGAAATAGATTCCGGTACCTTCATATTGTACAACGGGAGATGACCCCACACCAGCAATATGTTTCAGGGCTTTCACATTTTTGGGTTGGTCGGTGGTATTGTTAGAATAGTAGAACATGTCCTCGGCATTCAGCTGTCCCAAATCTTGGTAAAAGTCTACCTTAAAGTCTCCGAAATTGTTATTTTGTGGATAGTATCCATAATGCTTCCCTCTGGGTATGCGTTTCATCACTTGAGCCGAAATCATACCGCCGATAGCTTTGGATGGGGTATATACCATATTTAGAAAATGTGTTTGCCAGCTTAAATTGCGTGAAGCTGTTTGATGTTCATCGTAGGAGAACATGGTTGCAAACTGTATGCCTCCGCGCCTATACTCTCGTGTCATGGCAGGCAATAAGTAGCCGTTTTCCGTGTCCGTTGCATCAAATTCGTACACAAGGCGGCTCTTGCCTTTCAGCCCATCTTTTACCAGAGGCTCATATCTGTCTACAAAGTGCAATCCGTTGTCTATGAAACGATGTCCGTTATTCAGTGCTTGTGGATACCAGGCGTAGGTAGCTCCGTCTACCATAGATTTCTGAATGGCTGGCGCTACATCGAAATTCTGACTCAGATTGTAGTATATCAGCTTTTTACATCCAGTGCTTTTGATAGCTTTACACATGCAATTGATGTATTTCACCATGCCTGGAATATCATTAGGAAACTGTGTGGGTTCGTTAATAATTTCTACATAGATGATATTGGGTTCGTCCTTAATACAGCGTCCTGTATAACGGTTGACATGGTTTAAGATGTCCGTCATATAGTTTATCTGACACTTAATTGCCTTTTCATCGTGTATCAATGTGTTTTTGGCAAAAAGTTTAGCATAGCCGGTATTGGAGTTGTCATTCATTTCGGGAAACTGTGAATCGTACGTCACAATAGGCGAGAAAAGCATGTAGATACCTCGTCTGCTGGCTTCGGCAATTAGATAATCCATCATATTCAAGTGGTCGTTGTCTATCAGATGCCCGTCAGGATCAGAATTCTGAAAGTCTCCCCAAAAGCAGATGCGCAAGGCATCCCATCCCATGCGTTTAAAATGATCCATGTCTTCGCGAACCATCGCTTTGCGGTCGGCGTTTACATAGCCTGCCGCACGGTAGTCGCATGATGAGGGCAGACAGTAATTGGCACCGAACAATGCCACTTCCTGATTATTTTTTTTCCAGCGAACTATGCCGTCTTTATCTTGAAAGACCAACTCTTGCGCTTGAAGTACAATAAGTAGACTCCATGCAAATAATACTAAAACAGATATTTTTTTCATAACAGATAAGTTTTTGATACGTTCACAAACATACTTGTTTTTTCTACATTGGGATCATATCCAATAGACAATTTATAGCACATAATTTCCATCTTTTTTCGGCTTTTAGATTTCTTTAATGCTGTCTTTTTTGTGTTAGCATCTGTCCTAAATCTCCATTTGCAATACTCTCTGGATAATTACATTTGCATTCATCAAATATTAATTATTAACCAAATTAATTTAAGCTATGAACAAACAAAGAATGCTTGGCAAAAGAAGAATTCAATATTTTCGGCTTTTGCATGATGCAAAACAATCTTCTTTAAGAAGGACCTATTCATTAATGGCCCTTTGCCTGTTCTGTGTGATCAATGCATTCGCACAGAATGTAAAAGTAACCGGTAGAGTAACCGATGAAGCAGAGGAAGCCATTATCGGAGCTGCTATCAAGGTAGTGGATAGCACAATCGGGACTATCAGCGATTATGATGGCAACTTCGTATTGGATACGCCTAAGGGAGCCACCATTGAGGTCTCTTATGTGGGCTATGCACCCAAGCGGATACAAGTTACAGAGAGCAAGGCTTATGCGATCATATTAAAAGAAGATGCGAAATTGCTCGACGAAGTGATTGTAACCGGTTATGGTGCCGTATCTAAGAAAAATCTGACGACTTCTATTGCTAAAGTAAAGGCCGATGAGGTGAATAAGGCCGCTACCAGCAACATGTCGCAAATGTTGTTGGGACGTGCAGCCGGTTTGCAGGCAACGGTGGCCAGTGCTCAGCCGGGTGGTGGTATCAATATTTCCATTCGTGGTGCGGGTGCGCCTATCTACGTGGTAGACGGTATGGTTATGCCAGGATCTGCGTTGGAAGGTGACAGCGGCGGAAGTACCACTGTAATGCCCTCCAGTGTAAACCGTTCTGGTTTGGCTGGTCTGAACCCCGAAGACATTGAATCCATTGAAGTTTTGAAAGATGCTTCTGCCTCTATCTATGGTATCGGCGCGGCCAATGGTGTGGTATTAATTACAACGAAAAAGGGTAAAGAAGGTAAAGTGAAAGTGACTTACGACGGTAACATATCGTTGGTAAAGAACTATCCATACCTGGATATGCTCGATGCTCCTTCCTATATGAAATATGTGAACGCTTTCGGTCGTGAACAGTATATGCACGACCATAACATGGGAGCTTACGGCTCTGCTGCCTATGACAACGGTTTTCCTGATGTTTTCTCAGACAGCAATATTGCTTCAGCGAAAACCACGAATTGGCGTGACCTTGTACTGAAAGACGGCAGTATATCCAGACACAATATCACAGTACAAGGAGGAACAAAAACATTGAACTACTACCTCTCCGGCAACTACATTCAGCAGATTGGGTCTGTCTCTAATTCTGAAATGGAACGTTTCACTTTGCGCTCCAATGTTTCCGCACAACTTACCAGCTTCTTGAAGTTGACTACGGCTTTCAATATTAACCGTAACATCTATCAAAACGGTACGGTGGGTGGCGCTTCCAACAGTCGTGGCGAACAGGCTTCCGGTGCTTTGGCTGCTGCCATGTCCTACCTGCCCAACATGCCGGTACGTGATGAAAATGGCAACTATACGCTTTTCAAGGTTATTCCTAACCCCGTGGCTATGGAAGATATACAGAACGAGTCCAAGAACAATGGATATAACGTGAACTTCACTGTTGATATAAATATTATTAAAAATATGTTGGCCGCCAAGTTCCTGTTCGGCTATAATAACGAAAATTCAGAGCGCAACGTCTACATTCCTTCGGATATATACTTTGACCAGATGTATAAGTCGAGAGGTGCCGTAAACCGTAACGAACGTTACAACACTACCATAGAGGGTACCATCAGCTTTAACAAGGCATTTGGCGAAAATTTCCGTATGGATGCCGTTGTGGGTATGGGCCGCTACTTGAATAAATATACAGGTATGGCCGTAAGCTATACGGACAATAACGACATTTTGGCTAATGACAACATTGGTGCAGCAGCTGGAACATTTACGCCCACCTCTTATCATAGAGAGGACGAAAAACGTTCGCAATTTGCACGCGCCAGCTTCGACCTGTTCGACAGGTATGTGATAGCAGGAACTCTGCGTCGCGACGGCACTGACAAATTTTTCAAAGGCAAGAAATATTGCTGGTTCCCTTCTGTATCTGTAGCGTGGAAGATTTTCAACGAAGAGTTCATGAAAAGGGTAGAATGGGTGAACTTGCTAAAATTGAGAGCCTCTTATGGAGTGACAGGTAATGACAATCTGGGGTCCTCGCTCCATGGTTCGTACGATGCCTTTGGCACTCATGTTATGTTTAACGAAAACTCTGTAAAATACATTCCCTATTACCTGAAAAGTCAGGATTACCCTGACGTAACTTGGGAAAAGACAGTAATGAAGAACATCGGATTGGACTTTTCTCTGCTGAACGATAGGGTAAACGGTAGCTTTGACTACTTCTGGAACGACATTACGGATATGCTGGGGTATGCCAATTCAAACGGCCTTTCCATGTTTGGTTCTTATCCCATCAACGGTGCACACATCCGCCGCTATGGTTGGGATGCCACTTTGAATACGGTCAATGTCACAACAAAGGACTTCAAGTGGACTTCCGTACTAACCTTGTCCCATACCAACGCTATCTGGAAGGAACGTATGCCTAATCATACCTACAACGAATACCAAATACGTAAGGACGAGCCTGTAAACGCCAGATACTACTATCGTACGAACGGTCTTGTGAACTTAGACAAGAGCAACATGCCTTCTTATCAACCGGAAGCATACCAGAAGCCAGGTTGTCCTATTATCGTAGATTTGAACGGTGATGGACTGATTACCGTGGAAGACGTGGATATGAAAAACGTGATTCCTTCTCTCTACTGGGGATTCGGCAACACGTTCACTTACAAAAACTGGGATCTGGATGTTTTCATTTACTCGCAACTGGGTGTTGACAAGTACAACGATGTCTATTCCTGGACAAGCGGTAGAGGATTGGGCAATCAGACGAACAACATGTCCGTCTACATCAAGGATGTATGGCACTCTGAGCTGAATCCGAACGGTACCATTCCGGGTATTGCGTATGAGATGGCTTCTGTATCTTTGCCCGGTGGTGCCGGAACAGATATCGGTTACGAAAATTCCTCATTTGTTCGTGTGCGCAACATCACACTGGGATATAACTTTAAACCGAACCAATTGGGCGCATTGAGTAAGCTTCTCAGCGGCATTAGAGTTTATGTAGATGTTCAAAATCCGTTTACTTTCACCGGCTACACTGGTCTCGATCCCGAAGTGAATACGGGTGGCAATTACAAGGGCGGTAAAGCTGAATATCCGCAGACACGTACATTCTCTTTGGGTGCCAAATTATCATTCTAACTTTAATAACATACTATTATGAAGAAATATATTTATCTCTCGATCCTTACCTGCATACTCACAGTGTTCGGGTGTGAAAATGATTTTGATGCCAAGATATATGGTTCACTTTCTACAACAAATTTTCCTCAGTCCGAAGCAGACTATGAAAGCTACATGATGGATTGCTACATCCCTTTCACCTTGACTTGGGCTTATAATTGGGGTAGCAGCAACCAGCACAACTTCTACGTGGCCGAAGGCGGCATTAACCGTATGCTTGACACGCCCTCCGATATATGTGCACCTTGGACCTTGGGCGGTTCATGGGGTGGTCCTTGCATCTATATGGCACAAGGACAGTTTGAGGACATGAAGTATGCCAGTACTTATAGTAATATTTTGCCTTCTCACTTTGACAAGGTACGTGATATTACCCGTATGACAAAGATTATAGGCACCTTGGAAGAAAGTACCCTTCTTTCTGATAAGAAAAAACAGGAATTGATGGCTGAATCTCGTCTTCTGCGTGGCATGACGATGTTTTATCTGCTTCACTTCTACGGTCCTGTGCCGGTTATCCTTGATCCAACGCTGGTAGGCAATCTTGAAGCAGAGAAGAATATGGTACGCCCTACGTTGGACGAGATGACCAAATATATCACAGCCGATTTGGAGTATGTTGCTGAGCACATGGTAGAGACACAATCGGAAGTGGGACGCTACACGGCCGATTATGCTCGTTTCTGTCTGATGCGCCATTACCTGTGCGAAGGTGCACACATGGATGGATATTATCAGAAAGCCTACAACATTTACCATCAGTTTACCGGCTCTTACTCGCTTTTCACCTCAGGTAAGAATCCTTACTTGGACCAGTTCAAGATAGCCAATGAGTTTAACTGTGAAACCATTATGGCCGTGTCTTGCGGTTCGGATGCCGACGGCAGCGGTAAGCGAGGAAACTTTAACCCCTTATCTTGGTACTTGCTTCCCTACGATGTATCCAAGTATGACGATAAAGGGAATCCCACCCCGTTTGTCAATCAAGGTGGAGGCTGGGGACAATATTACAATGTAGATCCTCAGTTTTATGAAACATTCGAAGAAAACGACATGCGTAAAGAGGGTATCCTTACTTCTTATTACAGTGCTTGGTATGGCTGGGTGACAAAGGAAGATATCGGTGTGAAATGGGACGGTTACATTTTGAACAAGTATCCCATTGAAACGGAAACAGCTTTCCAGGGTACCGATTATCCGTTGGCCCGTTGGGCGGACGTGTTGCTGATGTATGCCGAGGCCGATGTCCGTCTGAATAAAACGGTTTCCACTTCTGCTATCGATTGTGTCAATCAGGTACGCCACCGTGCAGGGTTGGCAGACCTTCCGGCAGAGAAAACTGCATCAGTCAATGATTTCTTAGATGCCCTGTTGGAGGAAAGAGGTCATGAGTTCTACTACGAAGGCCATCGCCGTATAGACCTCATCCGATTCAACAAGTACTATACTATCATGGATGCGATTGGCTGCACACCGACATCACAGTACTTCCCTATTCCCAACTACGCAGTAGATCAGGCTACTGATATGGGATATACTTTAACGCAATACTTCACGAGACCCGATTACGACGGGCCTCAAAGATAAAGCAGGATAAAGTCCGACAGGTCAGTGGTAAAGATTGTTTTATGGGAAAGGGGCTGTCCGGCAAATGGACAACCCCTTTTATAGTTCTATACCGGACATGTACGGCTATTTTTCTGATACAAAAATCCGAATCTTAAAACTGCCTCCTGTTGTATCTATCTTGCCGACAAGTTTGCCGGTAATCAATGAAGATAACAGTCTACTGTCTGTAACAATGGTAGGTCTGGTGTATCCTTTGGGAGTATCGCTTGTCACTTCATTGTTTATATAAATGCGGCAGCTGTCTTCATTTTGATCAATACCTTTCAGCATGTAGCGTGCAGAGAGATGGGTACTTCCATCGGGCAGGACAGTCTGCGTATCCACAGTTCCCGGCAGGATGTTTCCTTTAAAATATTCACCTTCTGCATAACCAGAGAAACTGACCATATTGACAAGAACAGAATCATTCTCGACCTGAAAGATATTACTTATAAAAATGATCAGTGTCAATATCTCTTTCATAGCAAATGCTTTATAAGAAAATTCGAGGCTAAATCGGCAATTTCTTCGATATGTCGGGAGAATCCATGGTCGTATTCTTCCATGAGATGCAACTCGCTGTTCTTCCAGATGTTTTTGTAACGCTCACTATAAGAATAGGGAGCCACACGGTCTCCTGTGCCGTGAATTAGAAAGGCTGCTCCTTGGTAGCGAATGGCTGTTTCATAAATGGGCAGACGGAAAGCTGTCAGAATATACTCCCTACCTAATTTGCGGCCTCCGGGAAGCTCGACATATTCGGGCGGATTAATGGGGTTGTATAACACCCCGAATGTATTTCCTCGTATGGCATCTTCACGCAACACAGCTGCAGGTGCCAAAAGAGTGACCGCCGAAATGGTGTCGTTCATTTCACCTGCTGTCATACTTACGACTACGCCTCCTTGCGAATGGCCGAGCAGTCCTATCTTGCCGTTGCACCCATCTAATTGCAGAGCATAACGTACGACACGTTTAAGATCTTCTATCTCGTTGGGAACTGTCATATCCTTAAAGTCGCCTTCACTCTCCCCATGCCCGTTAAAGTCGAACCGGATGGAGGCAATGCCGTGCATCTGAAGAGAGTCTGATACCAATTTCATTAATTGCCAGTTTTTGTCTCCTCCGAACCCGTGGGCAAGAATGGTTATAGGGCATTTTCCTGTTCCCTTATTTTCGGGCATTTGAACTTCTGCAGCAAGCAGACCTCTCGCACCGGGTATCAAGACTTTTGTCACTCTGTTTTGTGCAACAGCACATAGGCTCATTGAAGCGCACAATAATCCAAGAAGTATTCGTTTCATCATAATAACTGTTCTTTTATGGTGCGAAAATACAATATAGATAACACAAAATCAAGCAAAAACAACGGATTATAAACAGAAGTCTGTTTAGTGTCATCGTCTGTCCAAAATCTTCATCGCTTATGATTAGAGAACTGTTACATTTGTCTCCAAGTTTATTGATAATTTCAAAACTGATTTACTATGAATAAGAAAAAACTGATTATGTGGTTGTGCATTTTGTGCTGCTGCGCTACTTTGAGTGCCCAGTATGGCACGCTTACTTCGCCCATTGTGGGCAATGACGACTCTGTAACATTTCGCTACTATGCTCCTTATGCCAAAAGTGTATTGGTGAACGGACAGTTTATGGTGGGAGATATTCCCTTGATAAAGGATGACAAAGGTGTATGGAGTGTGACAGTGAAACCCGAAAAGGCGGATATTTATCCTTATAACTTTATTGTGGACGGAACGCGTCTGAACGACCCGGGTAATAAACTGCTTTCGCCCACCGATGCTTTCAAATCCAGCTTGCTGGAAATGCCCGATCCCGATGCTTTGTATACTATCAATCCGGTGCCTCACGGCAAAGTGCACTATTGTACTTATCGTTCGCACGTGTTGCAGCAGTATCGCACGGTAGTAATTTATACTCCTGCCGAATATGACCTTTCTGCCGGCAAAAAATATCCGGTATTCTATTTAGTGAGCGGAACGACCGATTCGGAAGAGTCATGGTACAAGACGGGACGCGCCAACACGATTTTGGACAACCTCATTGCTCGCGGACAAGCTGAGCCTATGATTGTGGTAATGCCTTATGGTTATATGAACGGCGGTACACCCCGTCCTCACACCATGGAGGCCGGTGAGATGTACAACACCTTTGCCCGCGAATTGACGGAGTGCGTCATACCTTATGTGGAACAGAACTTCCGTACGATAAACGACCGCGACCATCGTGCCATTGCCGGCTTTTCACGTGGTGGCGGACAATCCATGTTTACTGCTTTGAAGCATTCCGACCGGATTGGTTGGATGGGATCATATAGCGCTTACCTCACTCCACAGGTGATGGAAAAATATTTTCCCAACCTAAAAGAAAAGGCCAATAGCCTGAACATGCTGTGGTTTTGTGTAGGCAAAGATGATATTCTCTACAAGGAAGTTATCAGCAATACGAAGTATTTCAATGAAAAGGGTATTCATTATGAGATAGACGACCGTGAGGGAGCACACACTTGGATGCATGCCCGTTATTGTCTGGCCGAAACTTATAAGAAATTGTTTAAAGACAAGAAAGAGAGTGAGAAGTATCCCGGCATTATGATTGATGCCAGCACTCTTCCTGGATTCAGTGTTTTCTATCCTACCAATCTGAAGGAGATGGTGGCCAAGCAGGGACGGTTGCCGGTATACATTCATGGCAATGGTGCCTGTACGCACTATTCAGGCGATTATCAACCGATGTTTGTCGAGATGGTGAAGAACGGCTATGTGGTTATCTCGGTAGGTGCGGTAGACGGAGATATCACAGTCAGCGATATGGATGATAACCTGCTGGATGCTGTCGATTGGGTTTGCAGGCAGTCTTCCACTTCCGGCAGTGATTTCTATCAGATGATTGACCGTTTCAAGATTGCTGTGGGCGGACACTCTTGTGGGGGCGCACAGGCCATTTCCGTTTCTTACGATCCGCGTGTTTCCACTACGATGGTACTTAATGCCGGTATGGGCAATATTGAAATGGCACATGCTAATGCCAATAGCCTGAAGCAGTATCATAAGCCGGTGATTTACCTCATCGGAGGGCCTAAGGATATAGCTTACAGCAATGCCAATATCGATTTCGAATCCATCAATCATGTACCAGTGGTTTCGGTGAACTTCCCTGTGGGGCATGCCGGAACCTACAAACAACCCGAAGGTGGTGTATTGGGCAAAGTAGCATTGATGTGGCTCGATTGGCAGCTGAAAGGTAAGAAAGAAGCATCCAGATTCTTTCTTGATGCCGGCTGGCGCAAGAAAAATTTCCCGGAATGTGACTTTAAATCCAAGGGTCTGAAATAAAATGAAAGGATGATAGGAGAGCGTGGGTTCTAACAGATAGAGGGTGTTTTGTAAGCAGTATACAGCTTCACGTGTAAGATGTATACTGCTTCACAGGCAGGGCCACACACGTGCTTTGGTATAGTTCAATGCCTACGATAGTGTAAGCCAACACGTACTAATGCATAAGCTGAAACATTACTATGTGTAGCCCGAGACATGCTAAGACAATGTAAACCTGGCAATCTCAACATGTACGCTAAACACGCCAAGCAACTAATGATGTTCCAGGTATGAATATAGGAATAAAGTCCTATTCTTGTTTCATCCCTAAGTACTCCATCGGTGTCTTGCCAAATTCTGCCACGAAGCAACGGGTGAAGTAAGAAGCATTGGAAAAACCTACCATATACATAACTTCCGCCACGGAAAAGTTTCCATTTTGGAACAGTAAGGCGGCTTTTTTCAGACGAATGGAACGAATATATTCCACTGTAGACATGCCGGTGAGAGACTTTAACTTCCTGTAAAGCTGTTTCTGGGATATGCCCATGAGTCGGCTTAGCATCTCTACCGAGAGGTCGGAATTGTCTATATGCTCTTCGATGATTGTGGTAATTCGGAATAACAGCCTTTCATCAATGGATATTTCGCCCTTTAGTTCGGGTTGTTTGATATGTTCAATGCGCATCTGTTGCTCCAATTTTTTTTTGTTTCCAAGCAATTGCTTGATGCGTGCCACAAGAAGCGAGCTATCGAATGGCTTTGCAATAAAAGCATCTATGCCTAATTGGGCACTTTGATATTCAATACCAGAGTCATTCTTGGCTGTCAGAAGAATGATGGGAACAGTGGCAAGCGGCATGTGTCTGCGGATGTTGCGGCACATTTCTATACCATCCATTACAGGCATCATCACATCAGCAATAATAAGATCGGGCAAGAGATTAATGCAAAGTTTCAGACCATTTTTCCCATTTTGAGCTGTAACGCATCGATAATCCGTACTTAGCAGATTGCTTATAAAACCGGAAATAGAGGTGTTGTCCTCTACGATGGCAATCAGCGGACGTGTATCTTCTTTGTTTTCTGTTGTGGTAGGCTTTTCAATGATTTCCTCTTGCTCCTGAATGTCTATGTTGATGGGAAATGTTAATTGGACAGTGGTTCCGTTGGAATCGGATGTGAGAAGCACGGTGCCGTTATGCATCTCTACATATTCCTTTACGATGGCAAGCCCTATGCCGGTGCCCTCTTTGTCATTTTTGATAGTGCGCGAGGATTGGTAGTAACGTTGGAACACGAGGGGAATCTCCTCTTCTGGGATGCCCACTCCCGTATCTGCCACCTTAACATAGAGATGTTTGGCCTGTTCATTATACTCCAGAGAGAACATGATGCTGCCATGCTTTGGGGTAAACTTGCATGCATTGGCCAGCAGGTTGTTCAGGATGGATTCCATTTTAAAGATATCCATACGAGTATAAATGTTCTCTCGATTAGTATCGAAAACAAAATCCAGCTGCTTGCTCTTTATATTCTCTCGATAAGAATTGAAAATGCAGCGCGCGAATTCTACGAACTCTATTTCGGTCGGAATGAAGGTTTGCTTTATCTTTTCTCTGTCTTGATAAGCTTCAATAGTGAAATGGATAAGCGAACCCAGCTTTTTGGCATTTTCGTATATTAATTCCAACAATGCTTTCTTTTCTTGTTCGGTCTCTTCACTCAGCAGTTTGCTGGAAGGAGCAATGATGAGACTTAGGGGAGACTTGAATTCATGGGCAATGTTCGTGAAAAAATCTATTTTTGACTTGGCTTGTTCCATGAAATAATTTTTCAATTCCCGTTCTTTGCGCAGTTGCTGTCTGATAATGATGAAACGCAATATCCACCAAACAAGGCCAATAACTACCAAGAGGTAAAAGAGATAGGCATACCAAGAAAGATACCAAGGTGGTGTGATGGTGATGTACAGAATAGCTTCTGTCTGCTTATTATCTGAGATGTTTTCCAAGGAACCTATGTATAAGGTATAGTCTCCAGGTGAAAGATTAGGGAGTGTAATGGAGTTTTCGTTCCTATTCAGTTCTATCCATTGTGAATGATATCCATCGAGTTTGAAAGCATAGTTTGTCAAACTTTCACCTTTATACTGATAGTCGGAGAAAGAAATTCTCAGGTTGTTCTGTTTCGCAGTAAGCCGGATGTGCTTGCTTTGCCGGTCGGTATAGCTTAGTTCCTCATTGCTATTAATTTCAATATCGGTAATCTTTACTTTCTGGGATTGTTGTATCTCTTGCCTCAGCAGTATGGGATCTATCTGAGTTATCTTATTGCTCGTTCCCAACCATACCTTGTGATCAATTCGGTCGTAGAAGATGTCAATGTATTTTTCCGAAATGCGGATACGGTGTACTTTCAAACTTTCCTTCTCCACTATAAAGAGTCCTTCGGAGGTAGTGAGCCATATCTCATTCTCCCCCTCATCCATGGCGAATACTTCGGTAGACAGCACACGGCTCAATGGGATACTTTGTGTGCTGATGTTTCCTTTGTTTACCGATAGTTTCAGCAGATTGTCTGAAGTGCTTATCCAGATATTTCCTTCCGAATCGCTGATGACAGCGTAGGAGTCAATGTGGGGAATGTCAGTTATCTTCTCTATGGGGAGTATAGTACCGGTTGTCAAGTTGATGCGGTCGATATGATGATTATTGGATAATACCCACAGATTGTTTTCTCTGTCCAATGCTAATTGGTAGATATCGTTGCTGTAAAGCCCTTGATCATGGGTAAAGTGGTATTTGACCTTCAGAATGCCCCCTTCAGGGGATTGTTCGCTAGAGATGCCATAAACACCGCAAAAAGTAGCCAACCACAAGTCACCATTGGGCGTTTCTAATATATCGTACACCCAATTTTTGAGGTCATCGAAGAAGTAAGAGATGAACTGTTCGTTCATCGGATTATAGCGTAGTAATCCTCCGTCTGAGGCTACCCATAGGTATTGGCGGCTGTCTTCATAGAGTGCACGTATACGGTTGTGCGGAAGGGAAGATTCTTTGGAACTCATTTGGTACCACCGACGGATATTGTTGCCCTGCATGTCTGTTTTTAATTTTATCAGCCCTCGGCTTCCACCCAGCCAAAGAGTACTGTCGACCGTGCGCTGTATGCTGGATATCTGGCAACCTTCATCGGAACCAGTGATGTCGAACAACGAACGGGATCGGATAGAAGGATTGTGTGCGGCTAAGGAGATGCCATTGTCGGTTCCTATCCAAATATTACCATTAGCATCCTTGAAGAACATATTGACTACGTTGCTGGACAGGGATTGACTGTTTCGTGCATCGTGTGAAATCAGATGCCAAGTGCCCTGTCTGTCGCATACGTAGAGTCCGTTGTCTGTTCCTATAAGCAGATTATTATCATCTTTAGCAATACTCTTCACAACATAAAAATCTCTGACGCGTTCGATTTCCTTGGTATTTAGGTTCATGCGATGCAAATGATGGGCATTACCTATCCACAATGTGCTTTCAGAGCTATCCAACATCAAGGTAGAAATGTAGAAAAACTCAGGGTGGGAGATAACTTGGTAATCGCTGGTGGCAAATGAGTAACACCCCACTTCGTCCTTCATGCCGATGTACAGATTCTTTTGGTCGGTGGCAAGCGATTGGATGTTGCGTGGAAAATCCTTTCCGCGGATGAGGGCGGGCCGCAGTTCATCTTGTTCTACATTATAAATATAGAGCCCCGATTCTGCTCCAATCCAGATTTCACCCTTATATTCGCAGAAAGAACTTATCGACTCGTTTAACCGAATATTAGGCTTGCTGAACTGTCCGTTTTGTAAATTAAATAAAGTAATGCCATTTTCTCCGCCTAAAAGCATAACTTTGTGATGGATAAAATTGCATTTGACGAGTTGATGTGAGGGAAGTGTATCTGAAACATAATGACGTATGTCATAGCCATCGTAACTATACAACCCGCGTGAAGTACCGAACCAGACCATGCCTGTGGAGTCTTGCGTAAAACATCTTACTGATAGTGTCTTGGTTTTTGAACCCAGATTATTGAAACCTCCATTCAAATTGGACAGATTGTCTGCCCACAGATGGCAGGTAATGGAGCAGGTAAGTAGTATTAAAGTTAAAATCTTCATAAGGTTATTTGTTTACTAAGAGCAAATTAACACATTTTTCCCGGATGAGAAAAATGTCCGACGGGTAAACTTCAGCATTGTCCTTTTTGTGTTATAGAATGTTCTATCTGGTCTGAACAAAAGAGTATGTTCTATCTAATTTTGTCAGTTAGAAAACATGTCCTTGCATTTATTAATCTTTTAAATTATAGAACCATGAAGAAAATTACACATTATTTGGTTAGTATGCTCTGCTATACTATTCTTCTGCTGACTGGTTGCACAAGTAAACAGCAGCCTTATTGCATCGGGGCAGACATTTCGTTCGTTCCCCAAAGTGAAAAGGGGGGAGTTGTATATAAAAATGTAGATGGGAAAGAAACGGATATTTGCCAGATCATGGCCGCCCATCACTTCAACACCATTCGTTTGCGCGTCTTTGTCAATCCGGAGGCCAAAGAAGGATACGCTCCCGAAAAAGGATATTGTGATTTGAAGCATACTCTTGCCATGGCCCGTCGTATCAAGAAAGCAGGCATGAAGTTTGCTCTCGACCTACACTATAGCGATACATGGGCCGATCCAGACAAGCAGTTCAAGCCTTCCGCTTGGGAAGGAACAACTGGTGCGGAGTTAGAAGAAAAACTCTACTCCTATACCAAAGATGTGATGATTGCTTTAAAGCAGGCAGAGGTAGCTCCGGAGATAGTGCAGATAGGTAATGAGATAAATCACGGCATGGTATGGCCAGAGGGCAAGTTGGATGACAATGCTACAGAAGAAAACTGGCGGTCGTTGATGGAACTTTACAAAGCAGGCCAGCGTGCGGTTCGTGAGGTATTACCGGAATCAAAACTGCAAGTACATCTCGCCTTGGGCGGGCAGAACCGGCTTTGCCGTGAGTTCCTGGATCGTATGATTCAGATGGAAGCCGAATTTGATATTATCGGACTCTCCTATTACGAACAATGGCACGAGACTTACAATGATTTAAAGTCCAATCTCTATGATCTGACCGAACGGTATCGGAAGCCGATATGTGTTTGCGAGTATGGTGCCAATAAGAAAAACATTAAGATGATCAATGATATTGTACGCTCCCTGCCCAACGGATTGGGTTATGGAACTATGGCATGGGAACCGACGAGGGTCTTGTTCGATAAGGAAGGGAATGCTGATAAGGATCTGTTCGGCATATATGATGCCTTGTACAAACAATACATAAAGAGTGATGTCCAACCCGTTTATGAACCTCCTTATGTAAATACGGATACCATTCAGAAACCCATTATCGGTGCGGATATCTCTTGGCTTCCCAATCAGGAACAACGTGGCATTGTCTTCTCTCACAACGGTGTGCAGAAGGATGCATTGAAAATCCTGAAAGAGAACGGGTTCAACTGGATTCGTCTGCGTCTTTTTGTGGACCCTACGACAGAAAAGGGATATTCCAAAGATGGTTTTTGTGGGTTGGAATCCACTCTATCCATGGCCAAGCGTATAAAGGCTGTTGGCATGAAATTCCTGCTCGATTTCCACTACAGCGATACATGGGCCGATCCTGGCCAACAGGCAACACCCGCATCATGGAGTAACATCCATGGCTCTGCACTGGAAGGAAAGGTTTATAGCTATTCAAACGAAGTCATCAAACGTTTCATGGCCGAAGGCGTCTGTCCTGACATGGTGCAAGTGGGTAATGAAATAAATAATGGCATGATGTGGCCACAGGGTAAGATAACGGAGACGTATGAACCCTTTGCCGTTCTGTTGCGATGTGCTACGGCCGGTGTACGCGCCGCTAATCCTGATATTAAGATTATGATTCACATTGCTTGTGGCGGACAAAATGAAAAATCGGTGAAGTTCTTCGATAAAATCATCAGTCGTGATGTTAAGTTTGACATCATCGGGCAGTCTTACTATCCAAAGCATCATGGTACGTTGAAAGAGTTGGAAAGCAACTTGAACGATTTGGCCATCCGCTACAGAAAACCTATTGTAGTGGTAGAATATCAGGAATTTCGAAAAGAAGTGAATGAAATAGTCTCACGTATCCCTCACGGATTGGGTTTAGGAACTTTCATTTGGGAAGCTACTTCACCGATGTGGGGCGAGCTGTTTGACAAGAATGGAAGGACAACTGAGTATATAAGTATTTATCCTGAGTTTTTGAAGGCATTTGCTGATAATTAATAATCCTATAAATAATATGAAGATAAAATTTTTATGGACGCTTTTGACAACTTTGTTGATTGCTTCCAGCATGTATGCACAAAGGCCGATACCTGAAAATACAATGGTTTCGGAAACGGCCCTTTTTAAGAGAGAATATCCTCGTGTTGACAAACAGAAGCGAGGTTACTTCCGCCTCTATGCTCCCAAGGCGCAGGAGGTATACCTGGTATGCGGAAAACGATATGACATGACAAAGGATAACGACGGATGGTGGTATGTCACCACTTCTCCTTTGGTCGTTGGGCTTCATTTTTATCACTATATGGTAGATGGCATGACGGTGACAGACATAGAGACTTATACGTATGGTGGCAGCTATGGACGCTCCAGTGCCATCGAAATACCCGAAGGGACGGAAGGGGACTACTACCGTCCACAGGAGATGGCGCATGGACAAATTCGTTCGGTGGTCTATTATTCTACCGTGGAGAAACAATATCGTCGGTGTCATGTCTATACACCAGCAGAATACGAGACTTCGAAAAAGAAACGTTATCCGGTGCTTTACCTGCAACATGGTATGTGCGAAGACGAGACAAGCTGGCCGATGCAAGGTAAGGTGAACTTTATTCTTGATAACCTGATTGCTGCTGGAGAGTGCGAACCAATGCTGGTCGTAATGGATAAGGGCAATTGCAGCATTCCTTTCAAGCCCAAGAAAGGAGAAGATATAAACAAGGCAAGAGATGCATTCGGCTCCATTTTTCCATCCATCCTGTTGCAAGATATTATTCCGAATATAGAAAAGCAGTTCCGTACGCTGACTGATAGAGAGAACCGGGCTATGGCTGGTCTTTCATGGGGTGGGCATCAGACCTTTATGACTACATTGTACAACCTCGACAAGTTTGCTTATATCGGCTCGTTCAGTGGTGCCATATTTTTGCGTGATGGGGATTATAAAACAGCCTATAACGGTGTGTTTGCCGACAGCAAGGCATTCAACAAAAAGGTCCGCACACTATTCATCGGCATTGGCAGCGAAGAAAACTTCGGCGCACAGAAGATGAGTGATACATTAACCGCTCTTGGCATTAAAAACACCTTTTACGAATCTCCGGGTACAGCCCACGAGTGGCTCACCTGGCGTCGTTGTTTGAAGGAGTTCTTACCTTTATTGTTTAAGAAATAAATAAAAATGTCAATAATGATACAAAATAATATGAGTGTAAGGAAGAATAAAAGGCAAGCAAGAAAATATCCGTCTACAGATTTTTTGCTTCTGCTCTGTATCATGCTCTTTTGCCGGTGCAGCATTCACCAATCCAATGAACGAATTAATTTGGAAGGTACGTGGCGATTTGCGATAGACCGGCAGGAGGTAGGGATATCGGAACAATGGTATTTGCAGAAATTGCCAGACTACGTACAACTACCAGGATCTATGCTGAGTAATGGAAAGGGAGATGCTGTCAACTTGGGAACTCCTTGGACAGGAAGCCTGTTCGACAAATCCTTTTTTACTGAAAAGAAGTTTAATCGTTATCGCCAATCGGACAACTTTAAGGTACCTTTCTGGTTACAGCCGGAAAAATATTATACGGGGGTGGCATGGTATCAGCGTGATATCGACATCCCTGCCGGGTGGCAAGAGAAAGCCATTCGTCTGTTTTTCGAAAGGTGCCATTGGGAAAGTCGTGTATGGATAGATAGTGTGGAAGTGGGGATGAGAAACACATTGAGTGCTCCTCAGGAATACGATCTGACAGGTTTGCTTACTCCCGGAAAACATGTGATTACTGTTCGTGTAGATAATATGATACGAGAAATTGATCCGGGGGAAAATTCGCATAGTATTTCTGACCATACGCAAGGAAACTGGAACGGTGTAACAGGAGAAATGTTTATCGAAGCTAAGTCGCCCGTCTATTACGAGGATATTACTCTTTTCCCCACTTTGAGCAAAAGCGAGTTAACCGTTAAAACCAATGTGCGCAATGTTACGGGCAAACAGCAGGAAGTGAACTTTTTCTTCATGTTAGAAAAGAAAAGAATAGAATATAAACAGGTGATGAAGCCGGGTGATAACAAGTTGGAGTTTAAAATCCCCTTGTCGAGAAATATGACTTATTGGGATGAATTCCATCCTAATCTCTATACGCTGCATTGTGGGCTACAGGGATTCGGAACTATTACAGATGACCGTCAACTCACTTTTGGTTGTAGGGAATGGGAAGTCAGAGAAGGGGTGCTCTATTTGAACGGGCATCCCGCCTTCATGCGAGGTACGCTGCATTGCGCTTCCTTCCCATTGACCGGTTACCCCTCTACTGACAAGGAAGAATGGTTGCGTGAGTTTCGTATTTGTAAGGAGCATGGTCTCAATCATATTCGTTTTCACTCTTGGTGTCCGCCTGAAGCTGCTTTCGAGGCAGCAGATGAGTTAGGCATATATTGTCAGGTGGAATGCTCTTCTTGGCCCAATCAGTCGAGTAGCATCGGGGATGGCAAACCCATAGACGCTTTCCTACAGACAGAAGCAGAGTATATTGTGAAAGTATACGGTAATCATCCTTCGTTCTGCATGTTGGCTCTTGGCAATGAGCCCGGAGGAAATCATAAGCAGTATCTCACCAACTTTGTTTCCTACTGGAAAGCACGTGACAACCGACGGTTGTACACCACAGCGGCAGGTTGGCCTAATATTCAGGAAAGTGATTTCCTGAGTGATTCCCAACCTCGTATTCAACATTGGGAGGAAGGATTGGGCAGTATCATTAATTCTAAAGAACCTTCTACAGCATACGATTGGAGCGATTATACAGATAAATTCAATCAACCTTTCATCAGCCATGAGATAGGGCAATGGTGCGTATACCCCAATTTCAAGGAAATAGCAAAATACACAGGTGTATATAAGGCAAAAAACTTTGAGATATTTCAAGAGAGTTTGCGGGAAAGCGGAATGGAAGCGTTGGCAGATAGCTTTCTGTTGGCTTCAGGTAAATTGCAGACAATTTGCTATAAAGCAGATATCGAAGCTGCTTTGCGTACGTCTAATTTCGGCGGATTCCAACTTTTGGGATTGAGCGACTTTACCGGACAAGGTACAGCATTGGTAGGTACATTGGATGCTTTTTGGGAGGAGAAAGGATATGTTACTCCCGAGGAGTATCGGCGATTCTGCAACAGCGTGGTGCCGTTAGCGCGTATTCCCAGATTAGTATTTGAGAATGATGAAAAGTTTGTTGCTCAGATAGAGGCTGCAAATTATAATGAAGAGATGCAAAACCCAAAAGTCTGTTGGATAGTGAGAGATGGTACCAATAAGATAGTGAGACAGGGAAAATTCTCTATAAGCCAAATTGCCATCGGCAACAGACAGTCGTTAGGCTCCATAGAATTCAACTTGAAAGATATAGAAAAGCCCGCTCAGTTGACCTTGGAAGTATTGATAGACAATTATGCAAACAATTGGAATTTTTGGGTATATCCTACAGAAAAGGAGATTGTAAATAGTAATGATATCTTACTGACTGATTATTTGGACAAGACTGCCATTAAACGTTTAAATAACGGTGGTAAGGTATTATTGTCATTAAAGAAAGGTACGTTGAAAGATGAGTACGGTGGAAATCTAGCCATTGGTTTTTCCAGTATCTTTTGGAATACATCGTGGACTAATGGACAAGCACCTCATACATTAGGTATTCTATGTAATCCGAAACATCCGGCATTGGCTGCTTTCCCAACAGAGTATCACAGCAATTACCAATGGTGGGATGCGATGACCCATTCTGCACCCATACGTATAAATAAGGTGTCCAAAGAAGCCCAGCCCATTGTGAGAGTGATTGATGACTGGTTCTCCAATCATCCGTTGGCATTGTTGTTTGAAGTGAAGATAGGCAAAGGTAAATTGTTGGTGTCCGGCATTGATTTTCACCGCGACATGCAAATGCGTCCTGCTGCTCGCCAACTACTTTCCAGCTTGTTAAACTATATGCAGAGCAGCGATTTCTCTCCGAGACATATCGTGAAAATTGAAACAATTAATGATTTGATAGATAAGTAATATGAACAAAAATATTGGATTAGGCATACTTCTCGGATTAGGTATGGTTGCACTTCCTGTGGAAGCGCAGAATGTGTATGAACTGACAGCACCAAAGGTGGAGAAGATAATTTATACCAAACATCTGAAACTGGGTGGAACGGCTCCTGATGGTGGAAGCATAGAAGTGAATAGTTTTTATATGTTACGGAACGGAAAGCCCATGCTGCCCGTTACAGGTGAGTTCCACTACAGCCGCTATCCTGCAGAACAGTGGGAACAGGCTATCTTGAAGATGAAGGCTGGTGGACTGACCATCATTCCTACTTATGTGTTCTGGAATATCCACGAGGAAAAGGAGGGCGTGTTCGATTGGAACGGTAATAGAGATTTGCGTCGCTTTGTGGAGCTATGTAAAAAACATGACATGGACGTGATTGTACGTATTGGTCCTTTCTGTCACGGAGAAATACGTAATGGAGGTTTACCGGATTGGCTTTTTGCGCGTCCAGTAGAGGTACGCTCCAATGATGTAAACTATTTGAAGTATGTAGAACGTCTCTATAATGAGATTGCAGTTCAGTTGAAGAAATTGTATTATAAGGATGGAGGTCCCATCATTGGTGTGCAGATAGAGAATGAACACCAACATTCGGCTGCGCCATGGGCCATTCAATATCCCGGTGAACAAAGGGATATGACGGCTGCCACCTACGATTCGTCCATTACAATGATTGGAGTAAGTGAACAGCATCAGAATATTACGATGTCTGAATTGGGCGATCTACACATGCGTACACTAAAACAGATGGCAGAGAAAGCGGGTATCATTACTCCTTTGTATACCGCTACCGGTTGGGGAATGGCTGCTGTGATAGGTAATGAGGCACTACCTGTAACTGCTGCTTACACCTATCCGTTTTGGGCAAAGCCCTCTATGTCTCCTTTCTGTCTGTTTAAAGACATTCAGCGGGTACCAGATTATTCGCCGGTGCGCTATGATACCGACAAGTATCCGTCGTTCTGTGCGGAGATGGGTGTAGGTATTCAGATGGTGTATCGCAGTCGCCCTATTGTGAAGGCTGAAGCAGCCGAAGCGTTGATGGTACGTACATTGGGCAGTGGTGCAAACGGTATAGGTTACTACATGTACCACGGTGGCTCTACCCCGAAACAAAACAATGGCGTAGGATTTTTTAGCGATGACGGTATGGGTATGCCTAAGATTTCCTACGACTATCAGGCTCCGATTGGTGAATTTGGTTTGGTACGTGATTCGTATCAGAATTTGCGCATTCTTCATACATTCTTAAAAGATTTCGGTTCTATATTGGCACCCATGGAAACGGTACTGCCCGAAGGATATGAGAAAATAACACCGGATAATCGGGAAACGTTGCGTTATGCTGCCCGTATGAAAGAAGATGCCGGTTTCATCTTCATGACCAACTTTCAGGATCATGATACAGCACGCTTTGACCAGACAGATTTGCAGTTAAAACTAAAGCTAAAAAAACAGACATTGATCATTCCTTCTAGTAAAACGTTTACTTTGAAAAAAGACCAAAGTGTGATTTTACCCTTTAATCTCTCTATGGAAGGGGCACTCTTAAAGTATTCTACTACTCAACTCTTGGCTAAAGTAGAGGAAAAGAATGCCGTACACTACTTCTTTTTTGCTCCGGAAGGACTACGTACAGAATATAGTTTTGACAAATCAACGTTGAGCTCGGGTAAGGAGTTCTATACACCGAAACCTGGTTTGAAAAGTACTTTCTCCATTACAGTTAAAAATGGAAAGACGTTGAAGATTACAACCTTAACACGTCAACAGGCATTGAACACTACCAAAGTGAATAATCATATCCTTATTACTGAAGCCACAGTATTGCCTGAGAAAGAACAATGTACTTTGCTAAGTTTAGGGAAGACCCAAATCAGCTATGCCCTTTATACTGCTAATAAAGGATGGAAAGAGGAAACCATAGAGGTACAACCGGTAGATGTGAAAGCTGATTGGAAGAAAGTGGGTACCCGCCGAATGACCGTAAAGATAGATCAGCCCGATGTGCCACAGGTAAACGATTACTTCCTACGTGTGAACTATGTAGCAGATGTGGCAATGGCTTTCATTGGTGGTTATTTGGTGCTTGATCATTATTACTATGGGATACCATGGACAATCGGTTTGAGACGATTCAAAAATGAATTGAAGAATGAATACTTGAGCTTCTATTTCCGTCCTTTACGTAAAGACGCCCCTTTCATTGGTGATCTTCCTGTGGAAGCTATTCCAGATTTCTCACAAAAGGATGCCGATTGCTTGGTCAGAAGTGTGGATGTTATACCTGAATATAAGGCTATTGTTAATATTTAAAAATCAAATGGCTTCTGTCTAAAGCCCAAAGAAGGTGTGTCAACACACACCTTCATTTTCTCTTTAAAATACATTCCGGTTCTTAATCTATCTTTTCATACTACTTTCCCTCACCTGCAAACAAGTAGGAATAATGATTTGCTTGATTTTTTTATCCCCTTTAATCTTATCAATCAGCATCTGACATGCAGCTTCCCCCATCTTGTAAGTCTGATGCGAGACAGCCGAAAGCCGGGGAACTACATAATTGGCATGTTGTTCGTCCGTATATCCGATCAGTGCTATATCCTGGGGAATACGAAGTCCATGATTTCTGATTACTTCCATAGCGGCAAACGCCAAGGTATCATTCATGGCGAGAATGGCATCAGGAGGCTCAGGAAGTGACAATAAAGTCTCTGTAGCTATTTTCCCTTCCTCGAAATCTATCTTCCGGCATACTACCAAGTCCTTCTCAATAGATATTTTATTTTCCCTCAACGCTTCAAGGTAACCGTGTTTTCTGTTTTTCACTATATCCAGGTGGTTGGCGCCACCGATAAAAGCAATTCGCTTGCTTCCATGATCCAGCAAGTGCTGTGTAGCCATTTGGGCAGAATGTACTCCATCTGCCACCACCGTAGAGAAACGTTCCGGCATACAGACACGGTCAAACAGCACGAGTGGCATATTCATATCATCCAAACTCAGCCAATGGTCATAATCCGTTGTTTCCTGAGACAAACACCCTATCACACCTTCTACATGCATATTGACCAGATTCTCAATATTTCTTTTCTCGTGCTCGTATGACTCATGGGAGGTCGTGATAATGACAAAATAACCGTTTGCTATGGCTGTATCTTCTATGCCACTCAAGATAGATGCAAAGAAGTGAGTGACAATATCGGGCACAATCACTCCAATGGTACGAGGGGTATTTTTCCGAAGACTCATGGCAAAGGGATTGGGATGATAATTCATCTCTTTCGCTAATTTCTGGACTTTAGCACAAAGTTCCCGACTGATTTCGGGACTGTTTTTCAAGGCACGAGACACTGTAGGAATAGATACACCTAATATCTGCGCCAAATCTTTCAATGAAGTACGTCTCGATTCTGCCATATAAATACTATAACGGTAATTGATTTACTTTACAAAGAAAGCACATTCCCGTCAATATCCATACAAAGATCGGCTTTTTTTAGTGGTTAGTGATGAATCACCTGCCAAGCGACACTGCGCAGCTTATTCACCACTAGCCACTTATCACTAATAAATCGCTTCCCGCATCCGGTCTTCGAATGCAGCTAAAGCAGCTTTGGCACCCTCACCCATGGCTATGACGATCTGCTTATAGGAAACATCGGTCACATCGCCAGCAGCATAGATACCTTTCACAGAGGTTCGTCCGTTCTTGTCGGTCAGGATTTCACCCATGCGGTTCGTTTCCACCAGTTCTTTGAACAAAGCACTATTGGCAGTCAGACCAATCTGGACAAAAATACCATCCAAAGCAAAAATCTCTTCTTTTTCCAATGAACGATCTTTCTTTATGAGTCCCACCACTTTGTCACCATCTCCTAATACCTCTACCGTCTGGGTATTAGTGAAGATATCCACATTAGGCAGGCTCCTGGCCTTCTCTTGTAAAACAGTATCGGCTTTCAAGGCATCCATGAACTCAAAGACGGTTACTTTGGAACAGATACCCGCCAAATCAATAGCGGCTTCCACTCCGGAGTTCCCACCACCGATGACTGCCACTTCCTTGCCTTTATAGAACGGCCCGTCACAATGAGGACAGAAAGCCACTCCATGACCAATGTATTTTTCTTCACCGGGAACATTCAATTTTCTCCAGTTCGCCCCTGTAGCAATAATCAGTACGGGAGCCTTATAGGTTTCTCCACCTTTTACCGAAAGTACTTTCATCCCTTCGGCCACTTCCACCTTTTCTATCCGGCGGTTTTCCAAAATATCAATATTATATTCCGCCAAATGTTTTTTCAAGTCTTGAGCCAGCTGTTTACCGGTGGTTTGAGGAATAGATATCAAGTTCTCGATTCCCATGGTCTCATTTACCTGTCCACCGATACGTTCGGCTATCACCGCTACTTTCAATCCTTTTCGGGCCGAATAGATGGCAGCTGTTGTTCCGGAAGGACCACCACCGGCCACCAGAACATCATATTCTTTTGTCTCAGCAGCTTCCAATTCCACAGAGCCGTAACGGGCTTCCAGCTTCTCCAATAAATCGCCGATGCTGCCACGGCCTACATGAATTTGTTCACCATCAGCAAACACAGTAGGAACGGCCTGCACCTTCATACGGTTCACTTCATCCTCATTGATAGCCCCATCCACTGCCTCATGACGTATCTGATGATTCAGAACCACCATCACATTCAGAGTCTGGACCACATCGGGACAATTGGTACAGGTCAGAGACAAATAGGTGGTCAGATTAATGGGCCCCCGCAATGCCTTGATACGTCTGGTAATAAACTCGTCCGGAAAATTCTTTCCTTTGCCGTCAGCATTCAGAACAGCCATCAACAAAGAAGTAAATTCATGACCACCAGGTACGGCACGAAATGTGATTCCCGTATCCTTTCCTTCTTTTAAAAGGATAAACTTCAGCCCTTCACTATCCTGCAACCGACAGGAAAGTTTATCCGAACAGGAAGCCACTTCTTCCAACAAGTCCACCAACTCGGCACGACTTTCGTGCTGAGGGTGGACAAAGATGTCAAAAGTATAGTGCGCTTCCAATTGGGCAAAAAGACCTTTTAACTGATCTTTTATCGCACTATCTAACATGAGTTCTATACTTTAAATTTTACCTACCAAATCAATACTCGGTTTCAAGGTCTCAGCACCTTTCTTCCATTTAGCAGGACAAACCTCACCATCATGAGTGGCTACAAACTGGGCAGCTTCTACCTTACGAAGAAGTTCATCAGCATTACGCCCGATACTGTTGTCCTGAATTTCAGCTAATTTGATCTTGCCTTCGGGATTCACTACAAAAGTACCACGATAAGCCATACCGTCTTCTTCAATCATCACACCAAATGCACGCGACAAAGCACCTGTAGGATCTGCCAACATCGGATAAGTGATTTTGCGGATGCTTTCAGACGCATCATGCCATGCTTTATGAACGAAATGTGAATCGGTGCTTACAGAATATACTTCCACTCCCATTGCTTTGAACTGATTATACTTTTCAGCAATATCTACAAGTTCGGTAGGGCATACAAACGTAAAGTCAGCAGGATAGAAGAAGAAAATAGCCCATTTACCTTCAATATCTTTATTAGTTACGGTTTTAAACTCTCCATTATGGAATGCCTGAACTTTAAATTCAGGAACTTGTGAATTAATAATTGGTTCCATACTCTTTTTATTTTTAAATTAAAACTGATTTTTAAATTGTAATTATTACATTTGCAAAGATAACCGACTTCAGCACCTTCCACAATACCTAATTATTAGGATTGTATAGAACAAGATTCACCATAAATAGGTATTGGATAAACGATTTTTTTAATCGAATTTTGCATGGAGTTAAAAGGATGCTAAATATTTTAACAACAATAGTTTATATTAGAATAATTATTTAAAAGTACATGTAGTATGAAAATAGAAAAAATTATAGCCCGCGAGATATTAGACTCACGTGGTAATCCCACAGTAGAAGTCGATGTTACATTAGAATCAGGAATCACAGGTCGTGCATCGGTTCCGTCAGGAGCATCAACCGGAGAACACGAAGCATTAGAACTACGCGATGGTGACAAAACTCGCTATAATGGAAAAGGAACCTTAAAAGCTGTAGCCAATGTAAACACAATCATTGCCCCGGCGCTAATTGGTTGCTCAGCACTGGAACAACGTGCCATTGATAAAAAAATGTTAGCATTAGATGGTACTCCCACTAAATCCAAACTCGGGGCCAATGCCATTTTAGGCGTATCGCTAGCAGTAGCAAAAGCAGCCGCAAACTATCTGGATATACCTTTATATAGATACATAGGTGGGACGAATACATACGTAATGCCGATTCCAATGATGAATATCATCAATGGCGGTTCACATAGTGATGCTCCCATTGCTTTTCAAGAATTTATGATTCGTCCTGTAGGTGCTCCATCTTTCCACGAAGGTTTACGCATGGGAGCCGAAGTATTCCATGCGCTGAAAAAAGTATTGCATGACCGCGGTCTGAGCACTGCCGTAGGCGATGAAGGTGGTTTTGCTCCTGCCTTGAACGGAACCGAGGATGCCATTGAGTCTATTCTGGCAGCCATCAAGAATGCAGGTTATGAACCGGGTAAAGATGTCATGATTGGTATGGACTGTGCTTCTTCTGAATTCTATAAGAATGGCGTTTATGACTATACGATTTTTGAAGGAGAAACAGGCAAAAAACGTACGACTGACGAGCAAATTAATTATCTGGAAGAATTGATTAATAAGTATCCTATCGATTCTATTGAGGACGGTATGAGTGAAAATGACTGGGAAGGGTGGAAGAAGCTGACCGAACGTATAGGCAACCGTTGCCAACTGGTAGGTGATGACTTGTTCGTAACCAATGTAGAATTCCTTTCAAAAGGTATTGCACAAGGATGCGCCAACTCTATCCTGATCAAAGTCAATCAAATAGGTTCTTTAAGTGAAACACTGGATGCTATTGAAATGGCTCATCGTCATGGATATACCACTGTTACTTCCCACCGCTCAGGAGAAACGGAAGACGCAACCATTGCAGACATTGCCTTAGCTACCAATAGTGGACAAATCAAAACAGGCTCATTGAGCCGGAGCGACCGCATGGCAAAATACAACCAGTTACTCCGTATTGAAGAGGAACTGGGTAATTTGGCCGTATATGGTTACAAACGAATCAAATAATTGGATCTTTTGTACATTTATGTAATCGGATAGCGTCTTTGAGAAAAGGCGCTATTTTTTTTGGATATTGCTTTCCGATGACATTCTTAAAAAAAATATAAAAGCCTCCTGTCTTCTGTCTGTCCTTTAAAGGTTTTATGTACTTTTGTACCGCTTTAAACAAAAAACAATCAATAAAAATGGACGATTCAATACCACGAACGTGCAATAGTATTAACTGATCCGACAGGGCAATCACTACTCTGAATGCCTCTGAACGGATATAAATGAACGAAAGGAGGCAATAAGATGAGAAAATATCTTTATTGTGAAAATGGCTTTGTAGAAAAGCCACAATGGATGCCAAACTGCTGGGTGAATGTAGAATGCCCCGACCAAAGTGATTTTGAGTTTCTGACTAAAGAATTAAAAGTCCCCGAAGCTTTTTTAGAGGACATCGCCGATATGGATGAACGTCCACGAACGGATACGGAAGACAACTGGCTACTGACCATTATCCGAATCCCCCTGCAACAACAGGGAAGCATCCCTTATATCACTATCCCTATCGGTATCATTACAAATAATGAAATCATTGTTACCGTGTGTTATCACTCCACTGAAATGATTCCTGATTTCATTGACCACACCCGACGTAAAGGAATCATTGTGCCTAATAAATTTGAACTGATTTTACGGTTAATTTACTCATCTGCCGTATGGTTCTTGAAATATCTGAAACAAATAAACAATGATGTAGCTGCCGCAGAAAAAGAATTGGAAAGGAGCATACGTAATGAGGACCTGCTAAGATTGATGAAACTACAAAAAACATTGGTTTATTTCAATACGTCCATTCGTGGAAATGAGGTGATGGTAGGTAAATTGCAAAGTATCTTCCAGGAAAAAGATTATCAAAACCGCGATTTGGTAGAAGATGTAGTCATTGAATTAAAACAAGCATATAACACGGTAAATATCTACAGTGATATCTTAACCGGAACCATGGACGCATTTGCTTCCATCATATCCAATAATGTGAACACCATCATGAAACGCATGACCAGTATTTCCATCATTCTGATGGTACCCACATTAATAGCTAGTTTCTATGGAATGAACGTAGATGTACATGTAGATGCATTACCACATGCTTTTAGTTTTATTATTTTGGCGTCCATCACATTGTCTGCGTTGGCCTTTGTTATTTTCAGGAAGATAAAGTGGTTCTAAAAAATCCTGTAACAATATCATATGACCTGTCATTCACGACAACAGGTCATATGATAAAACTGATAAAACTCTTTTCGCCCCCTAATCTTATGACAAAGAGATTCAATTTACTCTTGATTTCTTTCTCCAAATACGTTTTATCCATAAATAGTATCCTGTTAATGGCAAGGTGGCTCCTATCAAAGCTGCTATAAACGTCAGTAAACGAGTAAGCATACCGCCCCAACTACCAACATGTACAGAATAGATCCATCCGCGAATCTTTCCAGCCTTCTCAGCATCTTTATATAAAACTACCTCATCAATCTCACCACTATGAGGATTGAATTTATAACGGTCGGAAGCACGTTGATTACCAAAGGTATTGAAAGAAACATTTGCTACCCCATCTGATAAGGTTATCTGTTTGTAACCGGGATTATTTAGGGCTAATTGTTCATAAACTTGTTGCCAACAAACATAGGACGAAGAATGAGAAACATTCTTTCCAGGTTGATCACTACCTCTACCACCACGCAGAGTCACCCCACTATGTGTACCTCCCTGTTGTACTTCCACGCCAAACACTTTATAGAAACCTGTCCGATACCATCCAAAAGACCATGTTAACCCGGTAAGGGCCATAGCCAATAAAAAAAACAGCGCATACATTCCACCTGCAACATGCAGGTCATACCAAAATCTTCTAAAGCCCCTGCCGACAGATATTCTTAAACTATTTTTCAAGGCTTTTCGTGTACGAGGCCACCAGATAACGATACCCGATATCAAAACCACGACAAACAACAGGGTGCTGACACCTACAATCATTTTTCCCCAAAAGACTCCGCCATCCGCTTTCATACTGTCCAACAGCCAGCGATGCAGCCTGAACATAGTCACAAAAAATGCAGGACGTTCATATTTACCTTTAATCTCACCAGTATATTGATCCACATACATAGAAGCACGACGAGGCTTGGACAGATTCACCTGCCAAGCGCGTTCCGGGTCAGAAAAAACACTGATTCCTATCACAAACACACTGTCGGGTAACGTGAGTTCTACCTCTTCTAATAATCGATCAACAGGAAGTGGAACTGTCTCTACCTTTTTTACATAATAGAGTTCATGCCTAGCCAGTTCCATCACTTCATTTTCAAAAACCAGCATAGCTCCCGAGAAGCAAATCAAGGTAATGATTAACCCGAAAGGAACAGAAAGCCAAAGATGTATTTGGCGAAATATTTTCTTCATAAAATCTTCAATACAATTCATAAAAAGAGTCTGCATAAGCACATACTGCCCGCAGACTCCCACTATATTATTACAATACTCAGTTCTGAGGTTGCAGTTTACCGACGCCACTGATTTGTGTCGCTTCTATAGAAACACCCTTTGTCGCTACCGCACCAACCGGATCTATTTTATAAATAGACGGATATCCTTCTGTTGTAGTTACAGCCATATAGGCATATCCATTCTCCACATACGGAGTATTACCAAAGCCAGAGATCAAATCGGCAGAAGGCAAGCCGGTTACATAAGTAAGTTTTCCGGTTTCTCCTTTATATATCGCTAACTGATTAGCTGTGAAACCAGTTTCAGTCAAGGGACGATCATACATCAACAACAAGAAATAATCTCCCGTAATATGCCAACAACGAATGAAAGATTTACCTCCGGTCTGCGCTTCGATACTATAATAATAATCAGGATCAAACTCTTCTGTTCCAGCCTTTATACGTACGACTCCAGCATCCAAGGTAGTCTGTTGCCGTTTATCAGCCATTGTTTTGGCATAACTAGGAGAAAATACATAAATATCACCATTATCTGCCGCCCAAATAGTTTGGTAATATTGAGACTTCATTCGCCCACAAGCATAGCTGATTTTATCAGTCTCAATAATCTTTTTAGTAGTCAGCGTTTCATTATCAAAAATAGCGACCCAGCATTTGTTGGGATATTGCGTCCATTGCAATTCGCCTTTTTTATAACTGCTGCTGTTGGAACCACCGTCTTCTGTCTTTACCAAATCATCATTGCCAGGAAGTATCCATTTTCCCCCGTCAGTGGCCGATCCATATTGACTTAACCCCATTGGAATAGCAGCGCTATACAGCTTATTATTTTGTTCCAATATGCCGGCCAATGTTACATATTCTCCATTTCCCAAGAAGTTCTCGGACATATAAGCCTTATTTTGAGTATCATTCGTTGTAAATGTTTCAGCAGATACATCCAAATAAGAAAGCAAAAACATTTTTGGTAAATATCCATTCTCATCAGCATACGCAGTGGGTCCGTCACCGGTAGACGAGGTCATGATATATTTATCATAAATACCGTAAGTAGTAAATCTCTTTATGGCAAACTCCCCCGAACGAGCCTTTACTTCATTATTTGAATCCATGATATAAGAACGGGTCGTACCTGCATTCCCTTGATTATAAGTCAGTGCATAAAGATATTGATTCTTGTAAAACACCCATTGAGTTGCGCCATCATTCACAAGACCATTATTCACTGTAGAAACAGTGCCTTTATCCAACGTTTCAGAAGTAAGCAGTACATTCGTTGTATTTCCAGACGCTGTGACCGAAGATGCAATAACATACTCACCTTTAGCCTCGGTACCCGAACCGTAATCCGGCTCATTATCCGTACATGCACTCAACACCATTCCTACTATGGCAATAGCAACAAATCCATTCAAAAAGAAAACTTTCTTCATTTTATTCTTCTATTTAATTTAAAATCCAATTAATTATAAACTTTTTCCAATTCTTTAATTACCGAAACAAACACGCAGTTTACCATAAAAAGCCCGACCGGCCTTCTGAAGACTAAAATTATCATATAACTTCTCATCTGTGAAGTTACGACATTCCAATGATACGTTATATCGTCCTTTTTGCAAACTATAAGAAAGGGATATATTGTGTGAGAATTGATCAGGTACCACATAGTCCCCCTTATTTGAGCCTATTCGGGAAGAATAATAAGTAAAGCTATGCAGATATTGATTATCATAAGACACTGTCAACATATTGCCTTTCCTTCCTAAATCCCGCCAATAAAAAGTAACATCCGAATCAGCAAACATATAAGGCAGGTTCGGCATCCGTTCTTTATAAGCCAAATTTTCCGCACTGCTGGAAATAGATGTTTTCATATTGTCGCGTACATCCATTTTAGTAAAATTACCTCCTATACTCACCCAATTGCCAAAACCGTAACGAGCAGAAACAGTATATCCTTTCGTCAATACTTTACCGTAATTAATATATTTCGCAGCATATTTACCACCACTCAAATCCGCAATATTACGCTGAATATAATCTTTCGTATTCCGATAAATCACTCCACCTTCCATATATACAGAATGCCTGCCAAATGTTCTGTTATAGCTCAAATTAAAATTCAAATTATCACTACTCTCAGGTTTTATACTGATATCTCCCATTTCCAAATCCTCATCTCCAAACATTTCTTCAATAGTAGGCAGACGATATGCTTTTTCGTATGACAATTTTGCCTGCAAACCGGATAGAATGAAATAAGTTCCCGCAGCTCCATACCCTATGGAATTCATGTTTCGGGTAGTACGGACATAATCATCCTGATTCGTAGTCGTAGCCATAGGACCTGCTACATACAAACTATAATATTTTCCAAACACTGAGAGGTTCCAATTATCAGACGGCATCAACCGATAGGATAATCCGGAGATATTCTTATGGGTTTCTTTAGCGATGGCATCCTCCGATTCCACCTTAGCCAATAAAGAAGTATTAGAACGGCGAAAAGTATTCAACACATGATTAAAGGTCAGCATGTGTATTTTCGCCAGACGGTAATTAACAGTTAATGTTCCATTCCAATTGTTATTATCCGCCCGTGAATATTGATTGGATTGTTCACCGGGTGAGTTCATTAATTTCCTATCACCCAACCAATTGTACTTATATGAAGCTGTATCTATATTTGCCGTTGCATTTTTATTATAATTGGCAGTCAATGCCACATTCAGACCTTTGATTAATAAGTCACGCTTATTATACTCCAATGACGGCATCAACGAATGTCCTTTACGATGTTTTTCCCCATAAACTATTTCCTGACGTACTCCGGTCTGTATCTCCTTATACATATGTGAATAAGTAAAGCCCAACATCAATCTGTCTGCCCATTTCTTATCCACAATGCCAATCTTACCTATAACCGCCTCATTATGATAGGTATCATTAAAGCGCTTGACACGTACCCTTTTATCTTTATCAATTCTTCCGGTTTCAAAGTCCTCTACCGGTGCATCCACATGATAATCATTATCCGAATAGTTTTGGAAAGCATTTATTTCATAAGTAAAGCCATTTTTGAAAGTTTGTCCGAAATTCACATACGATTTATGCGTATTGAACGACCCGTATGAATAGGAGCCATCCAAAAACCAATTACGTCTCTTCTTATTGGTTACAATATTGATAACACCACCTATAGCATCCGTGCCAAATCCTACAGGAACCACCCCTTTATACACTTCAATCCTATCTGCAAAATTCACAGGAATATTATTTAAGCCAAAAGAACTCCCTACTCCCTCCTGAGGTACACCGTCAATAAATATCTTCACATGTTTGCCACTGAAACCATCCAACATCAATTGCATATCCGAACCTACCCCACCTGACTCACGGAGTTTCATTCCCGGAGCTTTAGCCAAAGCATCACTCAGATTTTTGGTAGAATTCTGGAACTCTTTTGTATCTACAGCTATCGCATTGAATGCGGAACGTTTCACACGGGAAACCCCGTTAGATACCACTACAACTTCATCCAATTCTGTCACTGACGGGGCAATCATTACATTCATCTTAATCCTTTCTCCATGAACTAAAGTTATGGGCTTTTCTATAGTCTCATATCCTATAGCCGAAACAACCAGTGTATATTTCCCTGCCGGTGCATGAAGATGATAAATACCTTCTTCATTCGTTGTACAGCCATAAGTTGTACCCTTCAAATATACGGTCGCAAAATCTACGACTTCCTGTTTTTCTTTGGATATCACTTTACCGGATACCATTATCTTAGGTTGTGCAAAGATAGATATCGCTCCGATTATTAAAAAAAGGGATCCTAAACTAATCCTTTGTAACTGTCTTCTTACCATGAATGCCTATAATTCTAAATTCTTAATTTTTGGGAATGCAAAGTTCTATAAAAAGAAAGGGGGAAACAATCACCTGATATCGGTAATCTTTTCCCCCATTTTACAGAATATATATACTACGCAATAGCTCTTTATAGGTATTTATGCAATAAACACGCTATCGGGTCTAGTTCCGGAAATCAAACCATAGCTTCATTCTAAAGCCATCATCCCCTTTATTAATTTTAATATAAGAAGCCTCTCCTCCTGTCCCCTGAGAGTTGACAGCCGGAATTTCAAATAAGAACGAAAGGTCTCCAGCAGGATATTCCTTTACTGATATTCCACGGCTTTCACGGTCACGCTGCTCCTCCGGAGTGAAGACGCGAAAGAAAATACCGTCAGTTTCCGAATAAACTGTCATCGGTGTTGTCTTTGATTGGAGTGTTGCCCAATAGAGATCTGCATGATACCCTTTGAATTCCGGATAAATAAGCTGATGATAATATTCTCCCGTCACCGTATTGTTGTAGTCCTTCTGCCAAATACCATAATTCGTTCCTTCGATACGGTTCTTCCATACCCGGTAAGGACCTTTGCCTAACCAACGCATCCCACTGATGTTCTTTTCAGGAAAAGAGAATGAAAAACCGAAATTAAGAACCGGACGGTCAAAGTATACACCGTCAAACTTGTTCTTTGCTCTGTAATTCAGCACTAATGCATCCATTCCAAGCAATCCGTCAGGTGCCATTCTCCAGACAATGGAGTCGGCCGCACCTTTATATTTTACGGTATAAATGGCAGTATCACCTTGCATCTTTAGGTTAGCAGAACAGAAAAGCATCTTCATCCCGACCGGGAGAGGACCATCAGACAATGGTATGATCTTGCTACCGTTCTTCACTTCTACCAAATTACCATTCGCTTTGTTGAATGTTGCTGTAACTCCATTCGCTATCAGTGTAACACTATTGTCGTCTGTCTGATATCTGGCAGTAGCAGTTGTTGTCGGTTGTAAATACCTGTATTCTATAAAGTACTTACGGTTATTCTTGATAGGAAACGTCCAATTACATATCATATCTCCCGCTACATTGTAGGCTTCCAATTCCAAGATGTCTCCATTGAAGAATTTCTCAGGCAAATCAAAGTGGGCTATCCCCTTCTCGCCAGGCTGAATCGCAGGTAACAGTACGCCGCCCTCCGCTAAGCAGATGGGGCTGTCGGACACCTGTGGAATAGGTAAACGCATTACCTTCCACTTCATCCGGCATTCGCTTAAGTTGCTGAATAAGTAATCGTTAGTTACATAAAAATCTCCTTTGAAAGAAGAAGTTATTTTTAATGGATGTATTTGAATGGGTGACCATACCTCCCGAACAGTATAAAAACTGCCTTCTTTTTCGCGATTTGCCCCCACAATACCATCGGGAGCATTAGGACCGTAAGTGTCCATTTGTCCGGTATCTGTACGGCGGACAGCTTCATCCACATATGCCCAAAGGAAGCCACCGGCAAAAAGTGGATTTGCCTTAAACTTTGACCATAGTCCTTTGAGGCCTGCACCCTGTCCACGGTCATAGAGGCCATGCAGGAACTCCGTCATCATAAAAACCTTATGCCCGCGTTCCAACCGATACATGTTATCCGTACCATTAGGGTAATGACGTGTATCCAAGCCATTGAAATCCGCCCACGGATGAATGACGTGACGTTTCTGCGGATCATAGTCGGCAAAACGATTGTCAACAGCAGTATTCCATCCTCCTTCGTTACCATTTGCCCAAACAAAGATACACGGGTGATTCACATCACGAAATATCATCTCAGGCAGTAACTTTTCTGCTATTTCAGTGCTATAGCTATTCTGCCAACCACATAATTCATTGAGATAAAGAAGACCTATGGAATCACACGCCTCTAAAAAATGAGTATCTGGTGGATAATGTGAACGCACGGCATTCATATTCATCTGCTTAATGAGCAAAGCATCCTTCAGACTGAGTTCCCGGCTGATTGTCCTACCTGTTTCCGGATCAAAGCAATGACGGTTAATCCCCTTCACTAAAAGACGAGTACCGTTCAGATATACGCCATCTTCAGGACGGAATTCAATGGTACGGAATCCTATGCGCTCCGTAATCTCGTGCACAACATCTCCTGTTGTGGAAAGAAGACGCATCGTGAGTCGGTAAAGGTTGGGATGTTCAGGATCCCATGTCCTGATATTGTTCCAATGTGTGGTAAGTATCTGTTTCTCTTCCGTCGAAAGCCCGCATACCTGCCGCCCTATAGGAAGCTGTGAATCACAGGAAATGAGCGACAGTTCCAATTGTTGTCCTTTGGAAATATTTTTCAAATATACATCTGTGTGCAACGTACCGTCAGCACGGGCATCCACCGCTATATGTTCTATTTGCGTGCGAGGCTTTGCCGTCAGATATACAGGACGATAGATACCTCCGAAAAGCCACCAGTCAGCCCGGCGCTCCGCTGCATTAACTGATTTATCAGCCGACTGCTTCTTCACCGTCACTTCCATCAAATTCGTTTTCCCGAATTTCAGTCTGTCCGTGATATCATAAGAAAAACGATAGAATGATCCCTGATGAACAGGGCCAGCGATGACATCGTTGATTTTCACTTCAGCATCAGTCATAACACCTTCAAATACAATACTTATCTGTTTGCCTTTCCAAGTGTCCGGAACATCAAAACAATGACGATAGATGCCGTATTCATCGCAAAAATCATGTTCCCTGTAGGCATCATATTGCTTTTCTTTCTCGTGTTCCTTATAAATATAATAGCGCCCGTAGGTATAGCCTCCAAAACCTTGCTGTTCCCAGCAAGACGGAACATCTATCTTGCTCCACTTTTGAGAGTTCATACCTGAAGAGCACCAGAAATTCCACTTCACAGTATGATCCGGTCCTGTACCGGAAAGATACCTCACTTCTGTCTGTTGAGCTTTTGTCGTGCAAAAGCATAATAAAATAATGAACAGTCCAATAATTTTCTTCATACAATTCATGCTACATTAATAGGTTGGTTGAACTGGAAATACATAGAACATTCTGTCTGGTTTGAAATCAATCATCCATTGATCTATCAGGACATGATCATCCAAAGCAGTGATGGATAAAGTATGCTTTCCTTTCGTCAATTGATGACCAGTTTCACGAACAGCCTGTCCACGGAGTACATTCTGTTTCCATCCTTCCGAACGAAACGGCTCTTTAATAGAACATATCCGAGGCTTTTCACCATCTATACTAACACTGAAACGAATATCTCCTTTATCATTAGGTTGTGTCGGGATTACGGCAGTGCGCAGTATCGCCTCTCCATCCCATAAACAATCAAACTCAAAAGTAATTGACTTTCCCTTTGGTACGGAAACAGCATTCATACTATGTCCCAATGATTGAATCGTCACGACCCCTTTGGATGCGCTTGTATAATCGCAAGCATTAGAAACAATACAATGATCCTTAGCCACTTCCTCCAAAGGTAACGATTTTGGTCTTCTAAAAGAAGCATATTTCTCTATTTCCTTATCTGTCAGCCATATGGGAATTTTAGGCGGATAGAACACATATAAATCCCGCGGATTATGGCACATGGAGTATTTCCATTTGCCATCTGCCAGTTCATTGTTATAGTAATCTGTCAAATCGCGGATTTCCTGGTAAGCTTTAATGCTTTTGGCACAGGCAGCCATTAATTGACTTTCGCGGGTCCATAAAGTCGTGTCGCAGCTTCCCGGAGAGATGCAACGTGCTCTTTGTGCCTCCAGCATCTTTGTGCTCATGGCAGCAGCGCCAAATACAGGATACTTAATTTGGGCAAAGAAAGCATCTTTGCGTTCCTGAGGAATCATTGGTTCCACTTCCGATAAAATCTCTTTAATGGCTTCATAGGATTCCAGATAACGATCCAGTTCGCCGCCGAATTCGGTTAAGCTAAAGTCCGTATTTTTAACCGGAGACCAGCCTTTGGTATATTTTTTCTTGTCCAGCTCCACTTGGTTCCAACCCATAAATTCCGGTTTACGGATGCCGCACAGGCGATAAAACTCTAACATGGCAGGCAATAATTTTTCTCCTGCTTCTTTGCCAAATTCGCGGCAAAGCCAGCTCTTCTGATGCTCCACAAGAGTAGATGGAGATACGGAATTGATATTCCATGCCATATCCAGAAAGAGTTCCAAATCGTATGCCGCGGGTTTCAAATCGTGCACATTAACCACCCACAAACGGCGGGCATTGCAATCGTATGCCTGTTTCATTTCACTATAAATCAATCCCGGCTGGGTAGTGCATAACCACATATAGTCATGCGGACGCCCCCAATAACTGAGATGATAATACACTCCGGCACCTCCGTTACGCTTTTGCTGTTCCTTGTCACTTAAACGGGTCATATAGCCATAGTTGTCATCACACCATATCAAAGTGATGTCTTCCGGCAGTTGCAAGCCATTCTCCATTATTTGAAGCACTTCTTTATAGGGGACAAAAGCCTGGGGAATTTTCTCCACATCTTTATCTACATACTTCGATAATAACTTGCGCTGGTCGTCAATAACCTGTTGCAGTGCATCGGTCTTTTCCTGAAGGGTCTTGACCCCTTCCATTCCACTGTCGTGAATACCTCTCATACCCATGGTGTAGAAATTTTCATAAGGTCCAGCCTCTTTCAGCCGTTCTATCCAATAGGATTGTACCCCTTCACGGTTTGTTATGTAATTATAGTCACCCCGTTCATTGACTTTCCATTCACCTACATTATTGCGCATCATTGGCTCGCAATGCGAAGTACCGATGAGAATGCCGCAACTGTCAGCTGCTTCTTTAGCTCCCGGCACAAAGTAGAACGGAGTCGTAATTCCATGCATTCCCGGCCAAATAGCATTGGCACGAAGGCGCATCAGCAATTTGAAGATTTCTTTATAAGTACGTGCACCAATACGTCCTTTTATATCAGACGGTTCAAAGTTTTTCCAGCTCCAAGGCTGCAAGCTCCAGTCTTCATCATTTAAAAAGATTCCACGATACTCTACCGATGGACTCTGAAAAGTAGAATAATCAGCCGGAAGGGTCAATCGCTCTTTTCTCATCGGTGTTACATCTCCCCACCATACCCATGGAGACACTCCTGCCAAGCGGGAAAGTTCAAGTATGCCGTAAGCAGTTCCCCGACCGTCACTTCCTACAACCAACAACTGATTTTCTCTTATCTTTATAAAAAAAGCGTCTTTTCTGGCAACAATACTATCCACCGGGATTCCGTCTTTACGGAGATCTCTTAGGATAGACTTGTTTTTATCCAACTGAATAATATTAATAACCGCCGTTCCGAAAAGAGTTTTTTGAGGTAATACCCCCGTCACCTGTTGCATGTCACCCTTAAACATATCCAGTGCTACCGTCACTACTGGAGAAACAGATCCAGGCAAGGAATAAGTAATAGGACGTTTACCATTATACCAAACAAATTCTTTATTGGCAACAACCTCTCTTGTACTAGCTGCACAAATCACTACAATATGCACAAACAAAGCTACACTGGTTATAGCCATAATCAATAATCGACTTTCCCTTTTTAATTTCACATTCATCAGTTATTCTACTTTAATTGATTTTTTTAATAACGAGGATGCCATATATCATAACATCCCCGTCCTAAACACATCTCAATACTATCTAATCACCTTACTAATACCCTGCATTCTGATCTTCAGCACTCATCAACTCATTCGCATCAATCGCCGCCTGAGGAATAGGACGAAGTAATTTCTTTCCAATCATTTGTGCGGCCCGCCCTTTTATCTGAGGATTATATAAATCATTATACTCCACCAATTTCTGTGTACGTCTTAAATCAATCCATCGAGATCCCTGTCCAAATAACTCACAAGCACGTTCTTTTAAAATAACATCCACATTTATTTCAGTTACCGCATCAAGCCGTGCACGTCGGCGCACTTCATTCAAACGAAGCAAAGCATTTCCCTTATCACCAGCTTTTAAATAAGCCTCTGCTGCTACCAAATAAATCTCAGGAAGCGTAATAATATGTACATCACGATAATCTGTTTTATTAGAATAACTAGCAGTATTAGAATCATCAAATTTACGACAAGGAGCGCCCCCATAAGAATAGGTTACGAATTCCTCATAATCAATTTCTCCAGGCATATATTCTTGAGGATCCCGTGTATGATCAGACATCGGTAGTATCCATGTATTTTTACGATTTTCAGGATCAAGAGCTTTCCATGCATCGATATCTTCTTCTGTTTCATACCATGCCGGATAGTAACGTTTCAAAGGAATTCCTATAAAAGTTCCACCATTCTTATACCAATCCCAATACCGATAAGCGGATGCAGTAACAATATCAGGTAACTCCTTCATAAACGTTACCCCATAGCGTATATCGCCTTTTTCAAAACACTGCAAAGCATGTAAAGTCGCAATAAAAGCAGAAGTACTCCCCTTTCCATGATCTTCTTGCCCCCCCATATGATTACAATAAAAGGAACTCCACGGATGCCCACCACTGACTGTATTAGCAGCCGTAGCATAGTCATATTCCACATCCCAAATAAATTCTTCGTTATCATCTCCACTACAATCCGCTCTCCAAAGATCCTCGAAAGGAGTAACCAAAGCACGATTAGCTATCACGTCATCTGCTACTTGGGCTGCTTTGGCAAAGTAATCTTTTTTATCTAAATCCCAAGCTGCTGCTAAATAAGTTTTAGCTAATAACGCACGAGCCGATTCAATACTTATACGACCACCACCATCCAAAGCGGTAGACTTTTCCATAGCTCCGGCAGCTATTACATTCTCCAATTCCTCAATAATATAAGTGTAAACATCAACCACCGAAGATTTAGGATATCCGGTTTGAACATCAGCCACATAATCTTTCATCAAAGGTACCCCCCCGAAAGTATTTACCAATATATAGTAATAATTCGCCGCCAATACTCGTGCCTCATCCACACGCCTGCTACGCAAATTCTCATCAATAACTGCATCCGCCGCATAATGTTTTATAGCATAAGCCGCACGGATACCTTTATAACATGCCGTATAAAGCTCTTTCATCACACTGTTTTCAGGATTTAAAGTTTCATATTCATGCAACTCATCATTGATATAATTACGCCCATCAGCATACATATCCGTACCTGCATTAAAATAAGTAGTATAACTGGATACTGCATAAACATCTCGTAAAGTACTATAAGCATTTGATACCAAAGATTCAAAACCTGTCTTAGTCGAGAAATATTCTTTGTCCGTTACATTTGACTTATTATCTGTAGTCAGAAAATCTTCACAACTTGTAGTCAAAACAAAGCCAACCAATATGACTGCCGTATATATATATTTTTTCATACCATTTACCTTTCCTTTGAAATTAAAACTTAATATTCGCACCTATCTGATAAGTTACCGATGCAGGACCACCATCAGTTAATTTAGCATTTGCCCATTCAGGATCAAATCCATCATAATCCGTAAAACAAAATGGATTAAGCACATTGATATAAAGACGCAAATGCTGTAATCCTGCTTTAGTAATCCACTTCTTAGGGAAAGTATATCCCAAACAGATATTTTTTACCTTTACAAAAGAAGTCTTCTGATACTGAAAGCCTTCTCCCTTCGCGCTACCTTTATCAGAAAAATATCCACCTGCCGAAGTATCGGAATTATTCGGATAAGGATATTCACCGTAATGAGTTTCAGTGGCATATACAATATCACCGGTAGTATGGTCAATAACAGGCGCCCCTTTAGGAATATAAAAATCCATTGCCATATGTTGGTTACCACGATCAGACCATTTCATATATTTATCATGGAAATAACTACGAGCCCATTGTCCTTGTTTAGTATAAATCATTACTGAGAAATCGAAACCTTTATAATACATATTTGAACTTAAACTTCCCACCCATTTAGGATCTGTACAACCATATATTTGCTTATCTTCATCCGTAATCTTGCCATCATTATTCCAATCATTCACAGCTATCTGACCTTCATACCACTTATATTTCGAACCATACTTTGCATACAATTCTTGCAAAGTATAATGAATATCCCCATCTTTAGTGTGCATCGTTACCCCTTTATCAGTTATCACATCAGTATGAATATAGTCACGCAATACATTTAACGGCTCACCAATAAAGCGATTGGATGCAATTTCATCCACTTTCCCATTACTAAGTTCCAATATTTTATTCCAGTTACGAGAATAATTCACACTTAAATCCCATATAAAATCTTTACTCCGAATAATGCCAAACTGCATTCCTAATTCAATTCCGGTATTACGAACTGAACCGACATTAAAAGTAGCTTTTGTTTCACCTGTTTCAACAGGAACAATCCTATCCATAATCTGCCCATCAGACAAACGATGATAAAAATCGGCTGTCAGATTAATACGATTACTCAATGCACTAAAATCCAATCCTAAATCAAACTCTTTTACCTTTTCCCAAATGAGTCCCGTATTAACAAGCCCATTAGGGTAATATCCTTGTATTTCCGATCCTCCCAATACCACATAACTAGGTCCTGAAGCTGTAGCTATTGTCACATAATCATCCACATTGTTGTTACCGGTAACTCCATAAGACAAACGCAATTTCAAATTATCCAACCAATGAGTACCTTTTAAAAAACTTTCTTCTGACATACGCCATGCCAAAGCAACGGAAGGAAACCATCCCCAACGGTTACCTTCTGCAAAGCGTGAAGAACCATCAGCACGTGCTGTAGCTGTCGCCATATACTTACCTTTATATGAATAATTCAAACGAAGAGCTCCTGAGACCAAAGTAGATGCTGTATAGGAAGAAGCTATCTCCTTATCACCGGAAGCCTTATCCAAGGCATGAAAAGAAAGCATATCATCCGAAATACCAAAGCCTTTCAATCTATAAATTTCTTTATCAGAACGATATATGGAGAATAAACCCATCGCGCCAAACGTATGATCACCTATTGTTTTATTAAAATCAAGCTGATTATCCCAAGTCCAGTCCATACGGTCTGTCGTCTCAACCTCTGCAGAGTTCGTTCCGTTCACCTGATAATAATTGGAACCTAGCGGATTACGGTCATTCACTCCAGTAGCATTAAACTTTCCTTGACGCCCATGATAAAAGTTAGGTGAAAAAGTAGTCGCAAATTTTAATCCATCCATTATATTAGTACGCAAATATACATTGCCAAAGACATGAAATTTGCGAGTTTGATTAGTATAGTTTTCATCCTCTAAATCATTCAGTGGGCTAACAGTAGAAGTGAATTGTCCGGTAGACCCAAAAGCATCCTTTGACCCTGGATTATTGATAATGTTACCATTTTCATCATAAGGTGCAACAAAAGGATTGAAATAAAAAGCGTTTTCATACGGACAATAAGTTCCATCGGTACTAAAATCATCTTGCACCGTATAAGCCATATTCACAGATAATCCAGCTTCAAATACTTTGGAAATTTTTCCATCAAAAGCACCTTTGATATTGAAACGGGAATAATCATTATGTTTGAACACATTTTCTTCCCCTTGATAACCAACTCCTAACCGATAATTAATTTTTTCTGTGGCTCCGTTGGCACTGATATAATGATTCTGCTGATTACCTGTCCGAGTTACGAGGTCTGTCCAGTCATAACCATCTGTTCCCGACATCATCATCTCATAAATTTGGGAATCACGGTAGTTTGTACCACCATCACGTTTCAGAAACGTAGTTTCCAAATCAGATTGTTTAATTTCATAATGAGGAATACCGTTCGCATCTACTCCTTTACGACTAGAACCATCAAAGACATCTGATGTTAAAAGAGTATGACGTGCAAAACGATAATCTATAAATTCTTGAGCATTCATAAAATCAGGCATACGGGCAACCTTACGTATCCCATAATATCCATCATACGAAATAGAAACATGTTGAGGTTTTCCTGCCCCCTTCGCACCTTTGGTTGTAATCATAATCACACCAGCAGAAGCACGTGAGCCATAGATAGCAGTAGACGAGGCATCTTTCAAGACGTCTACCCGCTCAATATCCTCGGGATTCAAAAAATCCATAGACGAGCACACAATACCATCAATTACATAAAGAGGAGCAGCCTGTTTATTTATAGATGCCTGTCCACGTATCTGAATATTAAATCCGCCACCCGCACGGCTATTGGATTGAGTGATATTTACTCCCGGAACCGCACCTTGTAATGCATCTTCCAAACGGGTAGTACCTCTAGCAGCGAGTTTTTCAGAAGATATAGAACCTACAGAACCTGTCAAATCTGATTTCTTCATGGTACCATAACCTACCACCACTACTTCATCCAATACTTCGGTATCATCCATTAAAGTCAGACTGAAAGAAGTCTGCCCTTTAACTGGGATTTCCAAAGTCTTGTATCCAACAAAACTTACCTGAATCGTCCCATTGGTAGGGACATCAGAAAGAATAAAGTTCCCATCAATATCTGTTATAGTCCCATTAGCGGTTCCTTTCACCACCACACTGGCACCAATAACAACCTCACCATTTGCATCTATTACGGTTCCTTTAATCTTACTAGGCTGCTGGTACGCAGAAACCAATAACGATTCATTTACCGCATAAGCAACATGACTTCCTGAAAGAAAAGCTGCACAAATAAAAACCGCAAGAAGCGATTTTCTGTTTCCATAAAAATTAGATTTCATTAGCCAACCTTTTTAAATTAGACATTAAAGTTTTAATGCCACAAAAGTAATCAGCTATTCATTTTACAGAGATGAAGCATCTCCCGATAAGGTTGAAGCATGTTTTCTCCACCTTTTAGGAACATATTTCAACCTTGTCCACCTTGGCATGTTCAAGCGTTTTTGCCCGATTTCATCGAATATTCTGTAGGCTGCATACCAAATTCCTTCTTAAAACAGATAGAAAAATACTTGGGATCATTAAACCCGACCTTATAAGCCAGTTCGGAAATGCGGAAATTCGGATTTTCATCCATCATCCTGCAAGCCGCCTTCAGACGGATACTACGTACAAAGCCAGTTGTATTCAATCCCGTCAAAGATTTCAATTTCTTATGCAACGTTGTACGACTGGTTGCCATCTCATCTACAAACTGCGGAACATCAAAATCGGGATCATCCAAATGACGGTTCACACAGGCGACAGCATCCTGCAAAAACTTTTCTTCATCCGAAGGTATGTTCGTAAAGAACTGCAATTTTAGATGATGCACCTTGTCCGTCTCACCTTCCTGCAAAAACCTACGATTACGCAATAACAGCCTCCGACGAATCTCCCACCATATCAATACCATAAACAGTATAGCCAATAATACATAAATAAAATAAGCCCACCAAGTAGCCCAGAAAGGTGGTTCAATAATAATTTCCATTTCTCTCACGTCACCCCAATCACCATTCTCATTCGTTGCCCGTAGCTGAAACACGTACTCCCCTGCAGGCAATTTGGAATAATAGGCAGTCCGGCTGGAAGCGTCCACATAATGCCAATCAGCATCAAAGCCTTGCAACCTGTACGCATATTTATTTTGCTGGGGACGATTATAAGTCAGCGATGCAAAACAAATGGTAAAATGGGAATATGAGGCAGGAATAACTAATCTGTCTGTAAAATCGGAAGTAAAAGGAGTTATCTCCTTTCTTTTCTTATCCGACATCTGTTCCAATGGTCTTCCATCCACCAAGATATCAGTTATGCATAAAGAAATATCAGCATGTTTCTCTTCCACCACTTCCGAGTTGAAAGTCACAATTCCCCTGCTGCATCCAAAATAGAAGGTACCATCACGATAGAAAGAAGCATTTTGATTAAAGAAATTATCCGCCAACCCATCGGCAACTGTAAAGATACGTACCCTGCCCTTTTCCTTTCCGGATATGGTTAGCTTTGCCAGCCCTTGATTGGTGCCCAACCACAGATTACCACTATTATCTTCCTGCATACTGCCAACCATATCTCCGGGCAAATTAAACTCCTTATGAACAGACTTGAAACAATCATTTTGCACATCATATAAACAAAGTCCGCTGCCCTCTGTCCCGACCCAAATCCGTCCGCTTCTATCCAACAAAAAACAAAGAGGAGTATTAACCGACAGCAAACCATTCTCCATACAATAGTTCTTACACTGCAACGATTCCGGACGTTCCATATCCCCTGTAACATGAACAATACCATTATTGTTGGTTGCCAACCATAATGAGCCGTCATTATCCTCAACCATCGTGGTCATCTCCCGGCCAAGCAATTCGTCTGCTCTGGACAAACGATTGAAACAATACTCACGCCCGTCCCGGTAACGCACTCCAAGTCCTTTATAGGTACACAACCAGCGGTTTCCCTTACGGTCCTCGTGAACTAAATACACTAAATCATGAGGAACAAAACCGCAATTCGAGGTCTTATACTGATGTATTATTTGTCCATCACGACAAACTATCATCCCCTCGTCATGCACAGCAAGCAACACCTCACGGGTTAACGGGCTATAAGAAATATGATAAGGACGTTTCGAAGGAAACAATGTCACTTTTTCATCTCCATGCTGATAATCCAATCCATAGCCCATACCTATCCAAAGAGCTCCATTTTCTTCCACATACAATGTAGAAATCAAATCTGTAAAAGATTTATCGTTGCCACGAGGATAAATTACATTAAAGGAACGTTTCCTAGTATCGACATGAAAGACACCAGCCCCTTTAGTACCGATCCACATTAATCCGCTTCGATCCCTAAAGACTGTGTTCACCTCGCGGACAGGAAGATAATGTGTAGAGCCAGATTCTTGATAATTGATAAACTTTCCCTCATCAGCCAGTTCCATCACACTAACACCCTCTCTAGTACCCAACCATAACGAACGTGTCTGTAAATCTTCATGAATCGAATAAATATAATCAGACGGCAAAGAAGAAACATTTCGGGCATCATGTCTATAACCTTCAAAAGAAACCGTTTTCCTATCGGATGAAAAATGGGCCTTATACAGCCCGGACCCACTAGTTCCTATCCACATCACCCCTCTAGAGTCCTGAAACAAAGCCAAAACAGAGTTCTCTTCATCTAAAGGCGGATAGTGCAAAAATATATTTTCCTTTATGCAATAACGATAAAGCCCATCCTTCCAGGTACCTATCAACAAATCACCATTTACATCCTCAAACAAAGTTTGAATATTCACAGATTCGGGTACGTCCCCTCTACAATTCTTCCGAGTCATCAAAGCCAATGTATCCTGCATTTCATCATAATAAGCCATTCCACGGATGTACCCCAGATAAACCCGGTTCTCTTTTGTTACATGAATTTCATTCAGCCGTTGTTTGCTGACTCCATCCAGTTGCAATTTTTTCATCTTCCCTGTCCGTTTATCAAGCATACAGAGTCCCTCGTGAGTCCCAATCCAAAGCCGGTGAGAATAATCTTCTTCCACACAAAGCACATTATTATTAACCAGAAGACCAGGGGTATAAAGATTTGATTTATAGGTACGTACCTCGTAACCATCATAACGAAACAATCCATAGAAAGTAGGAATCCAAATATATCCGTCACGGTCCTGATACACTTGGTGAACCATGCTATTCGGTAATCCTTCAGGAGTGGAAAACTGTTTGAACTCTAGATCGTCCCAACAGACATGAGCTCTCCCCTGAAATATTAATCCACTCATTATCAGAATCATGAATACTAGTCTAAATGTTTTCATTCTATTTTCTATTAGATTTCATTTAGCAAACTTACAAAAACCTAAGAATTAAATAAAGTTTTCAGAATAAAGAATCATGTATAACCCTATACTATGAGATTACTCCTAATATATAATTTCCCAAGAACCACCAATAGAACTCAGATAAAAAGGCAGTCGGTTCAGTATGAACCAACTGCCTTTACAAACTTTAAAACCATCTCTGTCTTATAAACAGAAATAGTATGAAAAAGGAAGACTTATCTTCACCCAGTAAAAATAGATAAAGAATAGAAAACAAATTAAAAAATAGATTTCAAAAGCCTTCCATCTTTTCCTCCAATTCCTCCTCCGTATCCACAATACCCAATAAGCAGTTTATTTCCCTTCTTTTATCCAAATCTTTAAAATAGGTTTCCACCACTTTATAAAGATCAAAATGACAAGTTGATCCGGCAGCCATATCCAATGAGTCCACGATCCTTTCCACTGCCTGATGAATTTTATCCACATCAATCAAATGCAGTTCATTGCTATGAATAAAATATTTTTCCATAATCATTATTTTTTCTGTTTGTACTATCATTAGAACAGTCGAACTATGGAGAATGTTTTAAAAACGAAAGCTGCTCTTATTTACATGTCTTGAACCGAAATGGCAGACACAATCCTTACATCAAAAATCCCCCCAGCTATACAACCATTCTTTGCCTGAAATTTCACTGTTACATTTTTTCTTGCTTTTATATATTCAGCAGGAATATGAATATAACATCTATACAGTCCTTTTCCTTCTTTACAAGGTTTAGACAAATCAATAGTATCTATCCATTTACCATCAATCAAAACATCAAAAATACGATTACCCGAATCACTTCCCAAAAGCTGTAAGCAAACAGACTGTTCCATCTCTTTCCGAACTTTCATTTCATACATAAAATATCCACCTTTAGAAGCATCCCGCCAATTCTCACCAGCTGTAGAATTTACTGCCTCCATTTTATGCATTTTCTCAGATTCAGCATCTGCAATAATGACCCTGTCTACAGTTCTTTTATTCAAGTTATCCTCTTCTTGCTTAAATTGCTCCGATTTCTTCAGCTCGGCCAAATAGTTCTCTTTCTTATCATAATGCCGAAAATATACGGCATAGCGGCTCCAGTGAATAGTATTAAAAGGAACCAGCTCTACAGGCTTGGATACTACATTATCCTTACTACACAAAAAAGCCAGCTTCTCTCCTTTTTTCCGGATAACAGCAGCCGGTATTTTCCGGATATCCCCTATAAAAGCCGGCACATCTATCACTGGATAATCTTTCATAGCAACAGTAGAACGTGCAGATCTGAAATCATCTTTCGATAAATGCTCGTCACTAATTCTAGCTGCCAAAACAATAGGCCCATATTTCAAAGCAAGATAATGAGTCGCCTCATTCAAAGGCACTATTTCCAATTTCATAGGTAGCTCTATCCGTACTTTATCTCCATCTTTCCACTGCCTGTTTATTGAAACATATCCATCCACACCAGCCTTTATTTTCTCTCTCTTACCATTTACAATTACATTGAGTGACGAACTTCCCACCCAATAAGGACAACGTATCTTTAAATTAAAAACAGCCTCTCCGGAAACAGTAAGACTAGTAACACCTTCATCAGGAAAAGCAGTTTCCTGATGAATACTGATTCCTTTATCCCATGTAACTACCGATGGTATAAACATATTTACATACAAGGCATCATCTGTATGAGCATAAATCATTTGCCCAAACTTTGCTGTTTGCTCAAACCCCGTCCCGGTACAACACCAAAAAGAATCATATTTAGTTCCATAAATTTTATAGTGTCCCGGTTTCATGGAAGTATAATACACACACATACCCTGATCAGGATCATAGTTGGCCAAAATATGATTAAATAAGACTTTCTCATAATAATCCACTTTCTCCACCTCGGCATAATCACAATATAAACTCTCTGTCAGACGAAGCATATTAACCGAATTACAAGATTCAGGTCCCCCGTTCAATTCTATTCGATGCTCGAATTCCTCAGGAGCAAAGAAATGTTCTCCTGTACTGTTACCTCCCATCACCCAAGTATGTTTTCTCACTACTGTATCCCAAAAGAAACGGGCAGCTGTGGTAAAACGTTCATTACTATCATAACGATAAACAGATTCGAAACCTGTAAATTTAGGAATCTGGGTATTAGCATGCCAACCCTCCAATATATCCTTTCCTTCAGACATGGGAACCCACATATCCTCATCGTTGAGTCTTTGTGCCCACTTAAGATACTTCTCCTCACCCGTTATCTGATAAACATCTATAAAAGACTCATTGATAGAGCCATGCTCGCACACCAACAATTTTTGAAGATCATCATGTGATAACTTGTCAATAACTGAATAGCCGAACCAGTCTGCCATCTTTACCAATATTTCTTTTGCCTGTAATAAATCACATCGCATATAAACCTGATAAAGCCCCAACATGATCTTGTTCATGACATACACAGGTTCCCAGCATTTGTCATAAGGAGTCTCAATAAAAGGATTAGAAGTCTTGAAATTTCCATCCAGCACATTCTCGAAAATAGCTCTACCGCAAATAGTAGGTAACAAATATCCATCACCTCCAGCTTGCTGGCAAAGAGATAACTCCTCCAAGATATAGCTTAATCTACTTAGAATTGCAGTATCTCCCGTAGAATCATACATCATAGAAATTCCAGACAGATAAAACCCCATAATATGTCCCGGTAAAGGTCCATGCCCGTTCATATACTCAGATTCCCAAAAAGGATAGGGTTGTGCCTTAGGTGTCAAACCTGCTTCTCTCCGAAACCAAGACAGCAAACGGTCAGGTTCCAAAGAAAGCATATAGGCGTGGTTCAGGTCCATGATATGTTTAAAATCACTATCCAGTAAACGGACTTCTTTTAAAGAGAACAAAGAAATTTTATCTCCATTCACCGGCTCCACCTTTACCTTGTTTTCTTGTGCGTATACACCGGAAAAGACCAATAAGGTATATAGAAAAAGAAATATTTTCTTCATATTTAATGTGCTTTTTGATTTATATAATGAGCGATAAAAGGATGTCTATTCTTCCATTTGACCTCCATATTCGAAAGAAACCAAGTTTTACCAAAGTCATCATTCCCTTGATAAAATAAATATGTTTTTCCTTTCCTTGTTTTAAAGAGATGAGGATGTCCGGACTCACAGCAATTCCATGTTCCAGGATCACCATTCATCAGAAAGGGTTTATTAGAAAGTTTTGTCCAATGAATACCATCACTACTTTTAGCAACTCCAATCTGCTGAGGACGATTATTATAGGCCCCGGCATAAAACATAAACATCTCATCTCCCATCTGCACAACAGATGCTCCTTCGACACACTTCTCTTCCCAAGGATATTCGGGAACAAGCACCGGATGATTCACCGGACTCTTCCATGCCTGTTTCGAAAAATCCGTATGTGCAGGTGCCATTGCAACTCCTATAATTTGGGTAGAATAATCAGGAGTACGAGTTGCATAATATAAATAATACCGATCCTTTAAAAAAACGACCTCCGCATCGATGGCACGCCCGCAGTTCCACTCCCCTTCCGGAGAAAAAATAGGATTTGTAGCATTACGTACAAAATGGATCCCATCTTCAGACCATGCATGACAAATAGCATCTTTAGCACCATTACCATACGTCTGATAGAATAGATGAACCGTATCATTTCTTACCAAAGCACCCGGAGCACATAACCCTTTAGACTCATAAGCTGTTTGAGGTATGATTTCTCCAATACGATGCCAATCTTTCAGATTCTTGCTCCCGGCAATGCCTATTCCCCAACCTTGCGCTTCCGCGTTTCCATTCTGCTTTGGAGGAATAGAATAATACATCAGATATTTACCTTGGAACTCCACTACATGAGGATCTTTAGAAAAAGGTATTCCAATACGGCTTGTATCTCCATACATCATTTGTTTTTGGGCTAAAGAACAAAACACGCATATACACATCAATCCGGTGGTCATAATATAGCGTTTCATAGGCCTATTTTTTTTGCTTCTGCATTCTGCAACCAAACACACCTCCAGCAATCATACCGGGCAAAGCCTGTATCTTAACAGTTACATGACTTTTCCCCCGAGTTAAATCAACAGGAATAGGATACACTTTATCAATCCATGCACTAAAAGTTTCCACCCGTAATTTTTGCTCTCCTATCTTTTCATGTTCGGCAAATATCTCGAATTCACGATTTCCTCCATCTGTACTGCTATAAGTCAAAACCAATTCCATCGGTTGAACCGGATCTACTCTCAGGGTATACGAAAACCATCCACCATCCGAGGCATCACGCCATGTATTTGGTCCTCCCGTATGAGTATTCTCACCTTTCAACTGATGCGCAGTTTCCGAACTTTCTTTACCGATAAAAACTTTATCCGTAATACGGGCACGTTCTTTTAGCTGATCTTTCAATATATTCTCATCGGAAGGAAGCCACACAGCCATTTCACCATTTCCTCTATGAGACCGTGCATAATAAGGAATAAGCAGGATAGAATCTGTCACAGACTTTATTTCCTTAAAATCATTCTCGGCAATAATGCGTTCTGTGGTTCCTTTCAATATCTCCACACCTCCCAACATAGAAGCAGGAGCAGCCTCAAAAGCCGTTTCCGGTTTCAGCACATAATTCAATACAGTCCCTCCATTGTCAGCAAACTCTGCACAATAAACTATCGGGCCACGCTCTACGGCAAGATGATTCACATCCGCAGCAACCTTATCATTTGCTGAAACCTTGTGGACATCCATCGGAAGACTTAGTTCAATTGTATCCCCCCGTTTCCAACTACCGGATAAAACGGCATATCCTTTCTCCATTACAAAATCCCGGGGTTTTCCATTGATTGTAATTTTTACGGCTCTTTTATCATGCCTGGTATAAGTATAAAGATCGGAAGGTACAGGCTGACTATTTACCCATCCCGGAATACGCAACATAACAGCAAAATCTTCCGGGGTTTCCGGAGTCAATATCAACTTTATCTTTCCATTCCACGGATAATCCGTCTGTTGTTCCACCTGTACATGCTTTCCATTCTTTAGAACTACATCAGCATGATTGGCACCATACAGATTCACATAAAATCCTTTGGAAGAAGTGGCATACACATACCCTGGCACCGAAGGAATAAAACGAGCTAGATTAGAAGGGCAGCAAGAACAATCAAACCATTCGCTACGCTCTGAGCCATTTTCATCGCAAGAGAGGACATTTGGATAAAAAAACTTCTTTCCATCCAAACTGATGCCACTCAACACCCCGTTATACAAAGAACGTTCCAGCACATCAATGTATTTGGCATCACCATGCAGCATGAACATGCGTAAATTCCACATGCAATTGGCAATAGAAGCACATGTTTCACAATAAGCTGTACTATTAGGCAACTCATAGTTTTTACCAAACGCTTCTCCATGACGAGTTGAACCAATAGCTCCGGTAATATACATCTTCTTCCCTACTACATTGTCCCATAATTTACCCACAGCATTTTCAAAATGCCGCTCGTTTTTCAAAGCGGCTATATCTGTCATAGCAGCATACATGTAGGTAGCCCGCACTGCATGGCCTACAGCCTCATCCTGAGCAATGACTGGCTTATGATCCTGCCAATAAGATCCGTTACGGAACTGATCCTCACTATTCCGATCATATTTGTCATACTTTCCACGAGCCTCCAAAAAGAATTGTGACAAATCCAAATAACGTTTATCTCCTGTCACCCTATAAAGCTTTACCAGCCCAATCTCCACTTCCTGATGCCCTGGCGCTACAGTAATCTTTTCTTCTTCAGGACCAAAGGTATTACACAACAAATTCGCACTCTTAATGGCTATATCAAGAAATGAACGTTTTCCGGTAGCTAGATAATGAGCTACAGCCGCCTCATACATGTGTCCTACATTATACAATTCATGGCTGTTGTCACGTTCATTTTCCCATCTTTTACTGCCAGCCCACGGATGTTGCGAATCCCCGCCAATAGTACGGGTAGTATAAAGATAACCATCCGGTTCCTGCGCAGCTCCTATCAGATGAATCAGACTGTCCATATACATATCCAGCGCTTTATCCTCCTTCACCGCCAACAAGTAAGCAGCTCCTTCCATTATCTTATACACATCCGAATCATCAAACGGATAAGGGGAATTGAACTTTCCTTCCATCAGTTTCCCCGCTACTGCAAAATTATCTATACGATGAGTTTCCTCACATTTATGAAAAGCAAAAGGCACGGTAACACTACGAATGGTTTCAATACGAGATGCCCAGAAATTATCAGAAAAGTGTACATTGGTAAAAGGTACATCCTTGTATTGATAATCAGATTTATTGCTATCCGTCGACTTACACGCGGCAAGAACCCCGGCGACGAATAATATAACCAACGTTTTTTTCATGGTAATCTATATTTAAAGTTTATCTATAATTCGTATCTGAAGTAATTTTCAATTCATACAATCCTCCGGCATTCTTCCCTTGAGCAGCACGGAAAGTAACATTCACTTTATCCTTTCCACGAGTCCAGTCTGCAGGAATAGAATACACATCGTCCACATAGGTCAGATATAGTTTTCGATTCAAACTGACAGTACGTAGATAGTTGCCGTCAATCAATATATCAAACTGACAAGTATCAGGCTTGTCTCCCCAGAAACGACAAATCAGATGATAAGGCTTTTGTTCCGTTTTATTTATATGAAGTGTGTAAGAAAACCATCCGTCTTTTGCCATACGGAACCGAGTATTCTTTGCCCAAAAATAATCATGCCAATAAATAGAATCATTCTCTCCTTGCAACGCATGTTTCCTTTCATCTTTCCCGTCACCGATCTTCACTTCATCCGTTAAAGAACGAGTACGATAAACAAATTCATCCGGAGAATAAAGTTTCCAATATACAGTATGCCGCTGATGATGCATTTGAAAATAAGGGATCAACCCTACCCCTTGTTGTCCACCTCCATTCTTTACTGTAAACCGTAAAGGATGTTGTGAAGAACATTGTATCCAGCTATCCAGATCGGCCAATGGACCCACTAACATAGGAATATTCTTTGCCGGAAGCGATTCACGACAAGCACGATTGTCAATAACCCTATCTTCGGGCATATCATCCGTCCCCAATCCTCCCGCAAGCAATATCGGGCCATACATGACAGAGCCGAAATGAGGTTCATCCTTTGCATAATCAATATATAAGTTACGTGTGAAAACCAATGTTATCACATCTCCGCTCTTAACAGAATCCAACAGGCGAATGTAGCTTCCCTTATGTGCTTCCGTCTGTGCCGGCTTTCCATTAATACGAACTACAGCATCACCGCTCACCCAATCCGGATAACGGAACAGAAGCATTCCTGTATAGCTCCCTATTTCATCCATCCTTACTGTAACCGTATCCGACTCCGGGAAATAAGTATCCAAAGTCAGCTTCAAACCTTTTTCCTTCCAGTGGAGACGTGAAGGAATATACAGATTGACCAGCAATTCTTGGTTATCCTTAAAATAAATGGATTCGGCATACTTAGAATGATTCTCCATCCCTGTACCCACACAACACCAGAAAGAATCAAACGGAGTACTATATTGCTTAAATGATCCCGGCAACAAAGAAGTATAATAAGTCACACAGCCCGGCATATCAGGATCTTGTGAAGCAAGAATATGGTTATATAAAGCATGTTCATAGTAATTCAGATATTTATAATCACCATCCAACATGAACAACTGTCTTGACAATTTCAACATGTTATATGTATTACAAGTTTCTGCCGAAGTATAGTCCAGCCGCTTGCTTTCTTCACCCGGTACGCCAAAACGCTCATAACAACTATTTCCACCGATGGCCAATGTGTGATCTTTAATTACAATATTCCAAAAGTTACGGGCAGCCTGATAATAAATATCATTGGGTGAGAACTCATACTCTCTGGCTACTCCCATAAATTTAGGTATTTGATCGTTAGCATGGCGACCGAATAACACATCTTCTCCGTTAGCAATCGGATAAATAACATTGATATGATTGAACCTTTCTGCCGTCTGCAAAAATTTCTTATCTCCGGTAATACCATAAATATCAACAAAAACTTCATTCATCCCCCCCTGTTCCACACTCAAGGTACTTTGAAAAAGATCCCTATTGCTATTCAAGGCTATATGAGAAATAAAATTCGCCAAAGGCATCAATATATCCTTGGCTTGCCTACAACCTGCATAGACATATGCATCCCTCAATCCCGCCAAAATCTTATGGATACAATACCATGAGTTCCCATTCTGGTTATAATTCCAAGGTTGTCCGGTTTCATCCGGCTGGTTAAGCACCACATTCCCTTGAAGCAACTGCAAATAACCCTCCTTCCCTCTTTTACCGGTAATGAACCAACCATCCGGGGTCTGTTTTTGGCACTCTTGCAGTTCATCCAGCATATAATTCAATTTATCCAGCAAAGCTTTCTCGCCTGTAGAAGCATACATCATGGCACAAGCAGACATATAATGACCATAGGTACATCCACCATGCTTCTCCCATCCTCCGTAATTATCTCCTTTCCCCTGCAAACCGACACTACGGCGTACGTGTGGAATGAGCCTGTCTACATCCAGCGACAGCAGATATCCTTTATGTAAATCCATCGCTTTCTTAAAATAGCTATCGGTTAATTCGACTTCCGACAGTGCAAATGACTGCCATACCGGAACATGTACACGAGGTGCTTTGCGCACCTGCTCATATTCCGATGCAGTCAACTTGATCACTCCTAAAAACAATATACTTAAAACGAATACTAACCTATATTTTTTCATGGTAACAGATTTTATAAAAAACACAATCAATGAATCAATTCAATCTTACGGAAATCAGCAAAGGTTCCGTCTCCCCCTTTAGCACACAAGCCTATGCGGAAGCCCATTCCCCACGGAACATACGGCGAAGCATCAATTTCCGTTGCCAAAGGTATCCACCTCTGCCCTTTCCGGAACTCAAAGCAAAGCCAATACCCGTCTTTCACAGTCATCCTGACCTGTGCCGTTGCTGACACCGTTATAGCACTTTGAGCCAAGACATCAACTTTACCATCTACATTTTTCCATACTTCCACCTTATCTTTCAAAACTGATATGCCAATACCGGCTAAAGGAGCGCCAAATCCATTATGAGCTCCACCAATAATACCGATACCAGCCGCAGCCATACTTTTCCGGTTATCAACAGTAGCAATCAACGAAAAATTCAAAGCCTTGACAGGTTGTACCAGCAGAGTACCCAATTCCCTGTTTTCCATAGATGCTCCTAGATGTAATCCATTTTTTCCTGTCTGATAATCTATTTTCTGGGTTACCCTCCATTGCCAAATGGGAGCTAGTGTATTACCCTTAAAGGAATCCACATAATCCAAAGACAAATTAGGACGATTATAAACGGCATCGTTCCTAAAATAAGGCCAGCCATCCTCTCCCCAACACAATTCCTCCAACACGCCCTGACGTCCGACATATACCGAACCACTCCTATTATAAGCATGATACAAATAAAACTCCTTTCCATCTTTCCGAACTATAGTACCATGTCCGGGACAACGCCAATCCTGATTGTCTACCAAAATGGGATTCTTTTCATATTTCTCCCATTTGCCCAGCAAAGATTTGGAACGGGCCACTCCTGTTTTATAATTACATTTCTTGTCACAACAGCTAGCTGCCGAATACAAGATATAAAAATAATCCTGCTTTTTAAAAACACATACCCCTTCTACCAGCCCTTCCTCCCAAGGAGTGTCATTACAGAACAAGGAAGTCATTTCTCCTATCAGACGGGTGCGGTCCTCCGTCATCTCCTGTGCCCAAATATTTGTAGGCAAGCCCATACTGTTGCCGTCTTCTTTCCATATAAGATAAAGTTTACCCTTCTCATCTCTTGCAGCAAAAGCATCAATAGAGCCTGGTTCCTGAGCAACCAACGGTCCCAAATCTTTGAACCTCCCCATCGGGGAATCAGCTACCGCCGCCGCACACGATAATCTCTTTGTCCTCTTGTCACGGGCTGTATAATACAGATAAACCTTTCCCTGTTTCTCATCATACGATAATTCCGGGGCCCAAAAATTATTTAATGCCCAATCAGGTGCTCCATCCGGAAAAACATAATTCACCAATTCCCAGTTCACTAAATCTTTTGATTTAAAAATAGGGAACAACGGCGACCATTCATTAGAAGTCGCAGCAGCCCAATACTCTCCATTTATTTCAATGACAGTAGGATCAGGACGATCACCCGGCAATACCGGATTAATAATTTTTTCGTATCCAACGGCTTGCACATGTACACCGCAACATCCCATAATTGTCAATAGAATCACAAATAACAGTCTTTTCATAGTAATATAAAATTATTCATAAGTTACAGGAAATGCCGAGATACGCAAACGGGCAGCTCCCATCGGTATCAAGGTTATATCTTCCAATATTTCACTTTTCGGAGCCCCTTCTTCCGGCAACACACCACATAAGCCATATTGATCTATACCCCAAGAAGGCACTCTTCTCCCTTGTGCTTTTATCACTAGAGGAACGTTATCAGCAGTAAAAGGATAATTGTCTGAAGGCCATTCTCTCTTCTCGACTTTCAAGCATTGCTCCAAAACCCTATCATCCAATTTCAAAGCATAGTTCCAAGCACTTTGAGGATAGATTTCATAAGTAGGCCAAGCATTGACATCAGCACCTTTCTGCCATTTAGAATCCCATATAGCATTTTCTGCACTATTTACTTTTCTATACTCTTCCTCTATCAACAGAGAGAAAGTCAAAGGACCGTAATTCACGCTGGCACTGTTTTGATTGGTCTGCCATCTTTGAACAGATAAAGACATGGGTAATTGCAAGATTACCACATCTCCATTACTCCAAGTTCTATCCAAACGAACATATTTACCAGACTCCATACCAGCAGCTACCGTTTCTCCGTTAACTATTAATGTAGCCCCCTTGCACCAAGCAGGTACACGAAGATATAATGGAAAATCCACTTTACCGGAAACTTGCACTGTAAACCGAATCATTTCTTCAAACGGATAGTTTGTTTCTTCTCTCAGAATAACTTCAGTACCGTTTACCCCTACTTTCGCCTGTGCACAACACGGACCGTAAATAATGGCGGCAAGCCCGTTATCCGGAGTTGCATAAACCAAATTTTCAATATAGTAAGGCCAGCCTTGCGCATGGTTATGCTGACAGCAACGACTGCTGAAAGGATTCATAGCCAAAAAAGGACCTCCATTATCAATTCCGGGTTTATGATCTTTAGAATCACTCACTACCTGATTGGGACAAGTGATATATCTTAAAGCTTTGAAATCAGGCATTACCGCCGCCGGATAAGAATTGAAAGCGACCTCCTCGCAATGCTCAGCCCAAAAAGGATCACCGGTCATACGAAGCATTATCTCATCAGACGCCATCTGTTCTACAAATCCACAAGTTTCTGTACCTTGTCGTGGATCAATATAAGCCAAACGGGCATTCTCGTCCGCTCCGAACATACCTCCCGGCACCTGTCCGAAAATACGTCTCACCAGATGATGCACTCGATAAGATGCCTGCAAATCTGCCGAATCACCACTAAGCATATAGTAAGTAGCCGGTTCACGAAAGCACTGTGCAATATTCACATTATGCCAATTAGGCAAATCCGATTCATTTGTCCAGTCTGCCGTATTACGATGAAGTTTCCGAGCAAGCTCCAGCAGGAATTGTTCTCCTGTGATGTTATAAAGCCAATAAACACTATACAGATTATCCCCCCCACGGCTGTTCTCCCAATAATCTTCCAAAAATTTATCATCGGGGACAGTTAGTTGCCATTTAAAGTAATCAGTCATCAAAGTCAACACTCTCTTATCACCAGAATATTCATAATAAGATTGCAAACACCAAAGCATTACCATATTCGCCCAAAGTTCTCTCTTCCCTCCACGTTCATTCACCGGACCGAAAAAGCCATCCGGTTGCCGGCTCTGAATAGCTGCTTCAATCCAGACTTTTGTTTCTGCAATCATAGCAGAATCTTTTAAGATATAAGCCAAATCACCATATCCTTTCAGCCAATAAGGGACTTCTTCCCAACCATGATCTCCACCAGACAGCAACCACGCATTATCCTTCTTATCCAACCACGCACTAATTTCACCCAGTTTCCCGGTTAATCCCTCTTTTTGCAACAGCAGGTACTTTTTCAGCCAGCCTTCCGGCTCAATGGTTCCTACCGGCAATTTTATAAAATGCAATGGTTTCAAAGGCAAACGATTTCCCTGATAACTGACATTCCTATCTATCGTACCGGGACGTGAAAGCATATCTATCTTCATCTCCCTTTTTTCCTCCATACATGCTGTCAGTACAGCCACAATCAAAAAGGAACCTAATAACAATTTCCCTATATTTCTCTTTTTCTTAAACATACCGTTTTTTATTCAAATTTTACATCAGCAAAAGTACATCTGTCCCTGAGTTTCATGGAAAAGAATCTTGTCAGAAAAAGAAAGAATATAACCATTTTACTCATTCAGAAGTTTTTCAGCCCATATCATCGTATTTTCTTTACTTTTAATCCGCTAATAACACCTTGTCCTTTTTGAGGAGAAAGCAGAATCTCCAGTCCTTCATGATTCCGCACATTGACCACAAGTGTCTTTACAACAGCTGTCTGCTCGCCATAAGAATCAGCCAGATTCAATGACTCTATCAATTTTTCTCCATTGACTGACACATCAAATACACGTTGTCCCTCGGCAGAAACACCTGTATGCACAATATTTTTCCGTTCATCCTTACTGAAAGGTTCCGTGAAATAAAAGCCAATTTCATATACTCCGTCAGGAACATCCAGCCGGTAACAAGTCGTACCAATCAAAAAGGTCTGAAAAAGAGGCTCTAAAAAAGTATTTTTTATATCAGCCCCTACTCCATACCTAACTCCATCATGTGATGATCCCGGCCAAGAGTTAAAAGGTTTTCCATCCATATATCCCCAACTTCCCTTTGTATAAGGTTTATCGGGTATCCATATTTCCTGAAGCTGCGGGTCTATAAAATAACAATGCTCCTGTCCCAAATTAATACAAAGACCGTCCAAAAGCACATCACTGTCAGTAAGACGGGAAGATAACAATTTCATCTGTATCTTCAGCCTGTCTGAAAGTGCCCCACTTCGAGCATCCAGCAGATTCTCTCCGTTTATAAAAGGAACTGCGAAAACAGCTTCCCCATTTACCACTTCACGCACACCCAAAGACTTTCCATTATGAATTAACTCCACCGTTTTCTGATTAGAAAAAACACTGATCTTACGCACATTTATACTATCATCACAAATTTCCACCCTTTTCGTCCAATCGGCCCCGGCAATATGAATCATCGGAATGTCCGACCAACGAGCCTGACAGTAATAATAAATCTCTTTCTTCCGACGATCCTCTGTCAACATTCCTTTTTGATTCAGATTAGGCTTGCTATCACCACGACCATCCACCTGAAAATCAACCAAATTCCAAATAGAATAACCTATATAATCCGGACGTTTCTCCATTTCATTGATATATCTGCGATTAAAATCCAATTGAAATTCCGGAGTAAAATCAAATGTACGCGGAGTATAAGAATGGATACGTTCATCGCTTCCTGCTCCAAATTCCGACAAAAAACGAGGTTTTGCAGTAGAATAACTACAAAATTTATCAAACATAGGTGCAATCGTAGCAGAATCTCCCTGATACCAAGACTCATATACATTCACCCCGTTAACATCCGAAATACTAAACATCTCCTTACTAGACTGTGTATAGGGTTTCTCCCAAGTAAAAGCATGAAAGGCGACACAAGAAAGACGATAAGGATCCAGCTCTTTTTTCAAAGCCTCCAACTCCCTAGCCAACGCAATAGCTTGCTTATGGTAATCCCATAATTCATTCATAGCCCCCCATAGTACCACCGATGGATGATTGTAGTTCTGAAGAATCATCTCTTTCAACATTTCTTTGCAGTTATGAGCGAATGCCGCATTTTTTCTCACTTCATTCACAACACAAATTTCAGACCATACTATCAACCCCAATTCGTCACAGGCTCGATATATTTCCGGATCTTGAGGATAATGACTGATACGCACAAAATTAGCTCCCATTTCTTTCAGCAACCGCATATCCCTACGATTCATTTCAACGGGAATAGCCGTTCCCAAACCTGCATAATCCTGATGCCGTGCAGCTCCCCTCAATTTAAGATACTTCCCGTTCAGATAAAAGCCTGTCTTGTCCACCGAAAACCATCTGAATCCAACCGGAGAAATTACTTCTTGATACATTTCTCCATTCTTGGCATCGCATACCTGCACTTTTACCGTATATAAATAAGGCAATTCAGGAGACCACAAATGAGGATTCTCTATCCTTCCTACAGAAGTGGATATAGGATATTTCCTGCCTGGAATCAGTTTCAGTTTCAACTGTTTCTCTTTCACAATCCGATTCATTTCATCGCAAAGAAAAACATTGACGTGCACGTGCTTTGTATCGGTAAAGTCATTTTTAAGAAAAGCCACAATTTGCATTGACGCCTCAGATACCGACACTTCAGGGGTTTGTATCCTTACTGGAACAGCTGCATAAGGTTCTGTCACAAAATGCACTTTTTCCGTCCATTGCAAGAACACCCTGCGATAAATACCCCCAAAAATAGAAAAATCTCCGGAAACCGGTGGAAGGATTTCCCCCAAAGAAGAACTATTATCCACTTTTACCGCCAACAGATTTTCCTTTCCAACTTCACAGATATCAGTTATATCAACTCCGAAAGCGGTATATGCCCCCAAATGAGTTTTCAATAATTTCCCATTTAAATAGACGTCTGCCTTGCTGGCCACTCCATCAAAACGAAGAGTTATTTTCTTATCCCGTGCCTCTGAAGGAATGAACAACTTCTTCCTATACCAAGATATGCCACGCCTATATCCCCGTTGCTCGTCAATCACATCTCCGGCATTCCAAGTATGAGGCAAATCTACAGTTACCCAATCAGAATCATTCCAATCCATACTGGAAAAACGTTCATCATTCTCTGCTTTATACTTCCATGAATCTGTTATAGAAATTTCAGAGGCACATATACAACATATACATCCCCAGAAAAACAACAACCAACCGGCAAACCTTTTCATACCATCACTTCAAATAAATATTAAAAGAAAAAGACTGTCCGGAACCGTACATGACAAAAAGTGCCAAACAGGTTTTCGGACAGTCTGTTCATTACCAATCCACTAATATCCCGGATTCTGCTTTAACTTACCATTCTTATCCAATTCAGCTCTTGGAATAGGATACAAGTTCTTATTTATATCATTTGTAGCAGAATGAGAAAGCCATGATTTAGTTGTCCATACTCCAAAACGAATCAAGTCCTGCCTTCTTCTTCCTTCTTGGTTAAACTCCCAACCCAATTCATCCAAAAAGCGACCATATTTTATATCTGCTCCACCTTCATGAGTTGTTCTAGGACTTTTAATCTTGTCCAAATAGGTTGTTTCGCGCAATCCATAATCATAGGTACTCCCTCCCATCAGTTCCGCACCAGTGACTACCGCTTTTTCCGGAGCAGACTTGAATGCGCGTTGTCTGATTTCTGTTACAATTTGTGCCGCTTCGTCCGCTTTTCCAGTCCTTAACAAACATTCAGCTTTCATCATCAATATATCTGTATAGCGGAAGGGGAAAACATCGTTACTCATAGCACCAGGAGACATACCGGCAACATACTCATACTTTGCCAAATGATATCCATGTAATTCCTCAGCCCAATCAACCCCCGGAACCACATTTACAATATTCATAGGAATCCCCTGACTGTTGCCTATCTCGCACAACACATTGGAACCATCGGGATACACTTGCTGTCCCATCAAATAATTCTCGGTCAGACGACTGTCATCCGGATCAAATGTATTTATAAATTGCGGAACAGCAACCGAACCTCCCCAACCACCAAAACTCTTAGTGGAATATACCTGAGAGAACTGACCGTTTAGAGCGTAATTGAATATATTCAATCCACCGGCGTAACTTTGATCAAAAGGAACAGCAAAAACAGCTTCCGTACAATCCTCATTATCAGCCTTGAATACATCTTTCTGATTTCCCGCCAACGAGAATTTACCAGATTTTATGATCTCCTCACAGGCATCCAGACACTTTTGCCATTGTGGGGTTCCCGTATACATCTCCGCATTGATATACATCTTGGCCAATAAAGCATAAGCAGCCCATTTGGTAAAACGTCCGTAAGTCGATTCATCAACATTCTCCGGTAATAAAGGAAGGGCGGCTGTCACTTCGGCAATGATAGAATCATTCAAGGCTTTACGACTGATTTGTTCGGGAAGAAAACCTTGAGGGACATCAAAACGGGTCAGATAGGGTACATTGCCGTAATAATCACAAAGCATATAATAATAAGAAGCCCTTACCGCTTTTAACTCCGCCAAATAATTATCCTTACCTTCCGTCACAGGCAACAGGCCGGATTCAATCTGGTAAATTACCTGATTGGCATTGTTTATACCAGTATACAGGTCACCCCACCGATTAACAGCCTCACCTGTCTCCGAAGTCCAGATATGTAAATGCATGTTAATGGTAGTCCCATTCCATCCCCAAGGATGTACCGGTATCATGGTCTCATCTGTAGAAATGGTCTGCGTTTCATTTATTGCACCGATAACAACAGAACGCCATGGAGTATAAGCATTACCTAATATGGCAACCATGTCCTTTTCCGTATAATGATATTTATCGGATACGATCGTAGTATACACGCTATCGTCCAGTTCCATACAACTATTCAATGATGCTCCTATCAGACAACAAAGTGCAGGACACATCAATGCTATTCTTATTCTTCTTTTCATGTTCTTCAATCTAATAATTTAAAAATTCAAGTTAACGCCAAAGGTATATGAACGGGTAGTGGGATACTTGTTTCTGTCATCTGTTCCCGGAGTTAAAAGCGAACCGCCTACCTCCGGATCAAGTCCTTTGTATCCGGTAATGGTCAAAGCGTTTTGAACAGAGAAATACAGACGCATTCCCTTAATCCCTTTAATAAAGTCTTTCTTGAAATTATACCCCAATACAATATTATCAATTTTCCAATAATCGCCATCCTCCACATAGTAACTATTAAATTGCTTGGAGTCCGTCAGCACCGCTTTACCAAATACTTTTTCATACCCGGCTTTCAAATTATTCATTGCCTGGTCTCTATAATTCTCATAATGCAGACGAGTAAAGTTGATATTCTGGAATCCAAAGGCTCCTCTCATGGTAACGCTCAAATCAAAATTTTTATAACGGAAATCATTGTTCCATCCCAAATAATGCTTTGGCAAACCATTACCAATCACTTTTCTATCCTCTATCTTCACATCTTTAGACTCTACAGCATTACCATTCTGATCTTCATAAATCCATTTACCGTCTTCTGTAATATCCAATACTTTCCAACCCCAAATCTGCCCTATAGGCTCCCCTACTTTTACACGATGGGTAGGGACTCCCGACATAGGCGCTTGTGCGTCACCCACATAAAAATAATCGTTTGCCAACTGGTATTTACTATTATTCAATTTGTCAAGCTTATTCTTATTAGTAGAATAAGTCAGTGTGGTATTCCAACCAAAATCTTTTTTATTAAAGACAACCCCGTTCAGCAATATCTCCAGTCCCTTATTACTGATAGTACCCACATTTGCCAGTGTAGTGCCATATACATTGGGCGGAACAGGAACAGGATAATTATATAACAAGTCTACAGTTTTTCTGTAATAAGCATCAACACTACCACTGATACGATCTTTCAGAATAGAGAAATCAAGCCCCACATTAAATTCCTTCTTCTTTTCCCATGTGAATTCCGGATTCGGATTACTCTGCGGAGTCAATTTATTCACCCATTGACCATTATAATAAAAAGTATCATTATTTGAAGTATATCCCAAACGATAGGTTGCCAAATAAGGATTGGAAGGAGCAATACCTGTCACACCATAACCGGCACGAAGTTTCAAGCTATTAATCCACTTGATATTTTTCATAAAATTCTCTTCATTAATCCGCCATGCCAGACTTACAGCCGGAAATGTACCCCAAACCTGATCGGAACCCACAAATTTGGAGTCTGCCTCATGCCTTACACTAATGGTAGCCAAATACTTGCCCGCCAATATGTAATTGATACGTCCGAAAAAACTGATAAGATTACCTGACGTTTTATTACTGTTAATAGGAATAGCAGCACCGGCAATATCGCTGTCGCCACGTCCTAAAGCGATATTATCCCAGCCAAACTGGTCTGTAGGAAAATTCCAGTTCCGCATCCAATAATCCTCCCATATATTCTTCTGATAGCCATAACCTCCCAATACAGAAATATTATGAATGCCAAAAACTTCACTATACTGAGCGGTAAATTCAAACAACTGGTCTGTAGTCTCACAAGTACCTCTGGAGGCAAAACCGTCACGGGAATGAGCCACTGTGGTATTGAAATTATCAAAAGTCTCACGATAACCCCTTGTTTCGTAATATCTATCCCAAGATAACAAAGCATTGAATTTCAATGATTCGATGGGTTGGAAAGTAACATTACCATTCAATCTGGTACGCTGTCTGTGATGTCTGCCATTAGCTGTCTCGATAGTACTCAGCGGATTGGCGATAGCCACCAGAGCCGAAGGCTGTGCCCAAGGACCATCATACTCCGGCATTGATGACAGGACATCCTTATTTACATCCTGCTTATAAATAGGCAAGGTAGGATTAGTAACCAATGCCGCACTATATACCCCTCTATTGAAAGAGGAACCATCTCCGGTCGTTGTATAGTTCTGCGTATTAGAATTAACGCTGACGTTCAAACGCAATTTATCATTCAACATTGAATGATTCACCGCCAGTCGTACAATCAACGCCTCATTATCTGACTTTTTGAAAATTCCCTGGTTCTTTTTATAATTGACATTCAACAAATAATTAGTCTTCTCGGAACCACCCTTTACACTCAGATTATGCCCATGATTGACCGGAGTACGAGTTATGGCTTCCAGCCAATCTGTATTACCTCCAAAATCAGTAGCAGAAATTGTTCCATCCTGAATTAAAGAACGAAATTCATCTCCAGTCAACACTCTTTCCGTTTTCACAAACTCTTCTGTACCGACATACCCATTATAGTCTATGGAAAAATCAGAATTAGCCTTACGGGTAGTAACCAAAATCACCCCATTGGTAGCTCGTGTACCATAAATAGCCGCAGACGAACCATCCTTCAACACATCGATTTGAGCAATATCCTCAGGAGCCACCGTTCTTAAATCTCCCGGAATACCGTCAATCAACACTAATGGCGAATTGTTACCCTGCAAGGAGTTAGTACCACGAAGTAAGATAGACGAATTCTCGGTAGGGTCACCTGTAGAATTCACAATGCTAAGACCAGCAATTTTCCCTTTCAATAATTGCCCCGCATCCCTCACATTTCCACGGACAAAATCCGAAGACTTGACACTTGAGATGGCAGCCGTCAGCTCACTTTTCTTTTGCGAACCGTAACCCACCACTACAACTTCCTCCAGCGCCAGAGAAGAAGGTTTCAACTGTACCTTGACAAAGGTCTGGCTACCCACATTTATCTCTTGGGCATCATAACCTATATAAGAAACAATCAAAACAGTATTCTTATCACTTGCCTCCACACTAAAATTACCATCTATATCGGTAATGGTTCCCTGAGAAGTACCTTTAAGAATAACCGACGCACCGATCAGTGCATCCTTATGTTCATCATATACCGTTCCCTTTATTATTCTGCTCTGAGCAAACAAGCATTGGGAAACGAGTAAAAACAAGCCCAACATCAACATCGTTGTTTGTCGATGTCCAAATTCAGACGGATGTGCACCTTTACTAAACATGTTTTTCATATTCGATATTTAATTTAATTACAGCCCAAAAGTAGACCTATTAGAGAAAAAGCCACAAGAATATCCATCCAAATAATATGAATTTTCTGCCAAAACAATATTTTCACCCACCTTTTACACCACCTTACCTCCTCCACCTTACGAAAAGAGAGCAATATTCTGCCAAAACAGGACAATATTTTGCCTTCCCCTTGTGTTTTTCAGCCAAATATCTACTTTTGCATCATAGTAAACCACTTGATAAAACAAACTATGTACAAGCACTTATTCCTTCTCATATCAATCCTTTTCAGCCTCTCATCCCCCAGTGTTCATGCTGAAAGATATTATTTCCAACATTTGGGTCTGAAAAACAAACTGTCTCAAAGTTCCGTTCTTTGTATCACCCAAGACAGAAACGGATTCATGTGGTTCGGCACCAAAGACGGACTAAACCGTTATGACGGATCCAATTTCCGTATTTTCAAACACAATCATTCCAATCCTCATTCTTTGGGTAATAACAACGTCAACTCATTGCACGAAAATAAGGATGGGAAATTATGGATAGGAACAGACGACGGAATTTATATCTATGATCCATTGACGGAAACTTTCTCAAAACTCACCTGCAAAAGTCAGGACAGCTTGTGCATCACCCAGCCCATTGTACAAATCACCACCGATACACAAAAAAACATCTGGATAGCAGTAGAATCCCAAGGCGTTTTCCTGTTCGATAACGACCGACAAACATTAACACACTATGCTATCCCCGATGCCCATCTACTCAGTTCTATCTGTATAGACCAGCAAAACGCAGTATGGATAGGCTATAACGGAAAAGGGCTTTATTATACTGATGATCATTTCCAGAACTTCCGGTTATTCCAAACACAAGAGGGGAAAAACCTCTTCACCGATGACCAGATTTTCAAAATTTTCCCCGAACAGCATAACACCTTGTACACTGGTTCCGCAAAAGGTGGTCTGAAAAGTATCAATATCCTTACCCGGACAGTCACCGACTTGCTACCGGACTCTTCCCAAACCGAAAGTATCTTTGTAAGAAACATCTATCCCATCGACAAAAAAACATTGTGGGTTGCCACAGAACGAGGAATATACACTTACAACAAGGAAACCCGGGAAATCCAACACCTCACCTACAATCCCAACGATGACTATTCCTTGTCGGACAATGCCATTTATTCCCTCTACAAGGATGCTGAAGGTGGCATATGGATCGGCAGCTATTTCGGAGGCATAGACTATTATCCCACCCAATATGCCACCTTCGAAAAATACTATCCCATCATAGGACAAAACAGCCTCAGCGGAAAAGTAGTCCGTGAATTTTGCGAAGATGAAGACGGAAATCTATGGATAGGAACAGAAGACGGCGGCTTGAACAAATTCAATCCAAAGACCAAAGAATTCAGCCCTTGTCCACTGGCAGGACTGCACTATAATGTCCACGCTCTAAGTATGGACAATCACACTCTGTGGATAGGTACATATTCCAAAGGATTATATTCATTGGATCTGAAGACCCACCGTTCCCGTCACTACCTGATGGGACATGCCGAAAATACATTGAACGACAACAACATCTATTCCATGTGCCGCACCTCTGCAGGTCAACTCTACATAGGTACCACAACCGGACTCAATCTCTATAACCATGAAACAAATGATTTCACCCGTATCCACAAAATGGATGGTATCTTTGTTTTCAACATATTGGAAGACAGTAAAGGAAATATCTGGTTTGCCACCTATAACTCCGGTATATTCAAATACAATCCTAGAAATAACAGCTGGAAAAATTATGTTTCTACTCCCGGAGTTCCCCACGGACTCCCTTACAACAAGGTGATAAGTATTTATGAAGACAGCAAGCAACGTTTGTGGTTCACCATGCTGGGAAGAGGATTCTGCTCATTCAACCAGGACACAGAGGAATTCACTACTTATGATTCTTCACAAGGGCTTGCCAATGATGTGATTTATAAGATTGTAGAAGCCAACAATGACATCCTTTGGCTCACCTCCAACAAAGGATTGATACGGTTCGATCTGAAGACCAAAACCTCGAACATTTATGCAGACAACAATGGACTGCTCACCAATCAGTTCAATTATAGTTCAGGAATTAAGAGCAAAGACGGTACCATCTATTTCGGATGTATCAATGGCTTCATTGCCTTCAAACCCGAGTCCTTCACCGAAAACACTTATTTTCCACCTGTAGCCATCACCGATTTCCTGCTTTTCAACAAAAGCGCCGATATAGGCACCAAAGATTCCCCCCTCAGTCAAAGCGTGACTTATACCCGGGAAATAAACCTGAAGTATAATCGAAACTCTTTTGCCTTCCGCTTTGCAGCTCTTTGTTACGCCGCCCCTGAAGAAAATTATCTGAGTTATACATTGAAAGGATTTGATAAAGAGTGGTACAGTACCACAAAAAGTTCCACCGCTTCCTATACCAATCTAAAGCCAGGCGACTATACTTTCTGCGTGAAAACAGCTTACGCCAAGGGAGAATGGAGTAATGACATCAAAAGTATCCACATACATATCGCACCTCCTTTCTGGAAATCCCCGTGGGCCTATCTTCTTTATTTTATACTTTCGGCAGCCGGTATCGGATATATCTTCTATCGCTTCCGAAAACAAATCACGGACAAACAACGACGACAACTGGAAATCTTAGAAGCCGAAAAGGAAAAAGAAATTTATCATGCCAAAATAGACTTCTTCACTAATATAGCACATGAAATCCGCACACCGCTAACCCTGATAAAAGGCCCGTTAGAGAACATCCTGCACAAGGAAAACATAGATCGCAACACCATCCGTGAGAACCTGGACGTCATGGAACGGAATACCCTGCGATTACTTGACCTGACCAATCAGTTACTCGACTTCCGAAAAACAGAAACCAAGGGGTTCCGTCTTAACTTTATGGATTGTAATATCTCCCAACTAATAAGAGACACTTATATCCGTTTCAATCCCGCCGCCCAACAGAATGGGTTGAAATTTCAAACAGACCTGCCCGAACAGGATTTCAATGCACCCGTAGATAAAGAAGCCCTGACCAAAATTCTAAGCAATCTGTTCAATAATGCAGTAAAATATGCCACATCATCTATCCATGTATCTTTAATACCACCATGCGGAATGAAAGAACCGGGATACTTCTCCATTATGGTCAGCAATGACGGGCATCCCATCCCACACGATATGCAAGAAAAAATTTTCCAGCCTTTTGTGCAAATCAAACAAACCTCCGGTGGGCAACGCACAGCCGGTACCGGCATCGGCCTGCCTTTGGCACGTTCCCTGGCAGAATTACATAAAGGAAAACTTTATTTAAAGGATAGGGAAGAAATCTGTTTCTGTGTCGAGCTTCCTGTCGATCAAGAAAAAGCCATACAGTTGCAAAAAGATTCCACTATCAGCCAGACCGGCAATATGCAAACAGTCATCCGGCAACACAGCACTAACATCTGTATTCTTGTAGTAGAGGATGACCCCGAGATGCAGAACTTTATTTGCGCACAACTGGAAACTGTATATTGCGTTATACGTGCATCTAATGGCAAGGAAGCCCTGCAAGTGCTATCAGAAAAGACAATCAGTCTGATTGTCAGTGATGTGATGATGCCCGAAATGGATGGTTTCGAATTATGCCATACATTAAAGACCGATATAGAACATAGCCATATTCCTATCATTCTGCTCACAGCAAAAGTTACCATGCAATCCAAGATAGAAGGAATAGAACTAGGAGCCGACGACTATATAGAAAAACCTTTTTCTACGGAGTATTTATTGGCACGCATAGCGAACTTATTAAGCAATCAGGACAAATTGCGCCATGCTTTCACTTCATCACCTTTTGTGAACGCCAAAACCATTGCACTGAGCAAAGCAGATGAGAACTTTTTAGACAAACTAATAGAAGTAATTCAGAAGAACATTTCGGAACCCGATTTTAATGTGGATATATTAGCCGAGAAAATGAATATGAGCCGTTCCAGCCTGCATCGAAAAATAAAGGGAATCGCTCAAATTACCCCCAATGAGTTTATTCAACTGGAACGGTTGAAAATGGCAGCCCAACTGATTCAATCCGGAGAATACAGAATCAATGAAGTATGCTATATTGTCGGTTTCAACTCTTCTTCCTATTTTGCCAAATGTTTTCAGAAACAATTTGGAGTACTGCCAAAAGATTTTTGCAAGAACGGCTCCTGACACTGTAAGATAATTTATATATGCGTATAAAATAGTCCTTTTAAATTTGGCATAATGCCATGAATCCATTACATTTGTTCCATATCACAAATGATAGAATTATGCAAGATATAACAAACGGACGTTGCGGTTGGTGCGGAACAGACGAATTGTATATGAAATACCATGATCAGGAGTGGGGAAAGTTAGTAACCGATGACAAGACGCTGTTTGAGTTTCTTGTATTGGAAAGTGCCCAAGCAGGACTAAGCTGGATAACGATTCTTAGAAAAAGAGAGGGGTATCGTAAAGCCTTCTGTAATTTTGATGCCGAGTTGGTGGCACAAATGACCGATGAAGACGTTGAGCGGCTAATGCAATTTGAGGGCATTGTAAAAAACCGTCTGAAAATCAAATCGACAATCACGAATGCAAGACTATTCCTTGCCGTACAAAAGGAATTCGGCAGTTTTTATAATTATACCCTGTCATTCTTTCCCGACAAAAAGCCGATTATCAACACATTCCGGTCATTGAGCGAGATTCCGGTATCCTCCCCCGAATCCGATGCCATGAGTAAAGATATGAAAAAACGAGGTTTCAAGTTCTTCGGAACTACGATTTGCTACGCCCATTTGCAAGCTTCAGGTTTTATCAACGATCATTTGACAGACTGTATTTGCCGGAAAGTTCCACAACAGAATTATTAACTCTGTTAACACTATCATCACCTTTTATCGGAAACCTCAATATGTCTTTTCCTCCTTTTCTTTTCGAGAAAAATAGCAACGATATGACAGCCGGGATTGAATTCAAGACTATAAGGGTATCTGTAATTCAATAGTTTCATGCATATATCTTGACTGAGCCGAAAAGAAAGAGATGTTCTGTTCCCAGATTGCATAACAAGACATTTTTGGGCTTTGTGAGAGCAGTTGCTCTCACCTTTTGGGGCATCTCTCACCTCATCTCTCACCCTTTAAACGCTTTATTCATCGGGGGAAAGTGATAAAAGATGAGAGCATGAGAGATAAAATGTGTTTTTTGCATTGATAGGAGTAGTCCCGAAAGTTAACGGCATAACTTTCGGAAACAATGGAAGAAACTTCCTAAACTTATGCTGTCAGTTTGTAAAAACCTCCCGTCGTGAAAGGGAAAATGTTCCGAGGAAAGACAACCTGTTTTATACGAATGTTCATGCGGCACTTCATGAACGTTCACGTAGGACTATATATACGTCCGCGTGAGGTTACACATATATATGTGGGAATCATCAATTTTTTGTTCATGTACAAAAACACAAGTTCCTATGCAAAAAAGATAAGGATGTTTTTTAAAAACATAAGTTCATTTTAAAAAAAGAACAAGACCTTTTTAAAAAACGAACTTATGTTATTTACCAACTTTTGCAAGCTAAATAACTTCTCTGCCAATCATCAAGATACACCTTCACCGGAAATCAAACTTCAGCCTGACAGGCACACTTAATTGTAACCGGCATTTTGCCCGAACTCTTCTTTATTGATAATGGCATCCAGTTGAGTCTGAGGAATAGGACGTAGCAAATGATGCTCTTTTATATTCACTTTCGCATCCGGATTGTATGCTTTTACTCTTTCCAGCAGCTTACCGGTACGCTTCAAATCGAACCAACGTTGCTGCTCTCCTCCCAACTCACGGGCCCGTTCATCCAAAATAAAATCCAATGTCAACTGTTCCGGCTTTATCTTCATGGCGGCTTCCTTGCCGGGAATAGCTGCTCTTCTCCTTACCTCATTGATATAAGATGTTCCAGAGGCATTATCGTTCAAGAATAATTCAGCCTCGGCAGCTATCAGATACAACTCAGCAAGACGAATGACCACACCATGTCTCACACTTCCCGTATAATTCACTGACTCACGAGACGGATCAAGGAATTTTTTGAAAGTCACATTCTGAACCCTATTCTTGACAGAGCCATCGGCATTGTAAACAAAATCCTTGTCTATGGTGATATAATCGTGTTTAGCTTCCTCTGCATCGGACACACTATATTTAGTAAAGAAAATAGCCGTATCTCCCGGTGAGATATAAGTACTGTTCGTATTGTTACAAATCCATGCCTGCTGGAACACATCATCATAACGGGCATCCATCTTTTCATCGAACAGGTTCAGATAATACAGCGTAGGCATATATCTGTTGAAACTGCGACCATATTCTATGGAGCGCGTAACAGGTTTCTTACCGTCTTTATCGAGTACCTGATCATAACACATCACCCACAACAGATGTGAAGGGTTATTACCCGGTGTCCTCCAAATGATGGGGTTCCCGTCAGGACCTTCTTCAATGGAAGTTCCGAATATCTCACTCTTTGTGTACATACAAACAAACACATTCTCTTTTACATCATTACATTTATAAATATCACAAAGGTCCGAATAATCTTCTGCCAAGCTATAATCATAATTGTTAATAACATTACGAGCATATTTCAACGCTTCCTCATAATTTTTATTATACAGATAAACGCGTGCCAGAAACGCTTCTGCCGCACCTTTGGTAGCACGCCCGTAATCGGAAGTGGAAACCGGTAATTTAGCCAACGCCTCTTTTAAATCGGCTATAATCTGAGTATAAAAATCCTCTTCGGACGAACGGTAAACGTAACCTGACGGCTCGGTACATTCTTCTGTCGTTAAATAAACACCTCCCCATGTCTCTACAATATGCCATAGATAAAGAGCCCGCAAGAAATAGGCTTCCCCCATACGGATATCTTTAACCGAAGCTGAAAGTTCAGAGCTAGGCAAACAGTTCAAGGCAGTGTTACAAGTATTCAATGCCGAATACAAACGTTCCCACTCTTTAGTTATCGCATTGCTGGAACCTTGTAATGACGAGTTATAATCGGAAAGCTCAGCTTCGGCACAACCATTTCCCCGGGTAAATATATCCGTTCCCAACTCTGTCATTGATGTGGCATATTCCTGTCCATACCAAAAACGCAACGGTGTGTAACATGAGTTAATCAGAGCTTCCGCACCCGATTCGGTTTTATAAAAAGTATCAGCGGTCAATCCGCTAGGATTTTCCTCTGTCAGGAAATCATTACATGAGCTCAAGGTTGCCGCCATACAGCTGAGCAAACACCATTTATATAATTTATTCATACCTGTTCGCTTGTTTAGAAATCAACATTAATACCAAATACTGCTTGTTTTGTCATCGGATAGCTCAAGGAGCCTCCTCGTTCGGGATCATAATTGTCTAAATGACTGAAAGTAAAGAAATTCTTTAATGAACAATAGATACGGATATTAGAAGCATGAATCTTCCCGATCCATGATTTAGGCAACTGATATCCCAAAGTGATTTCTTTAATCTTCAAATACGAACCATCCACGTATCCCAATGCATCTAATTTGGAAGAATCCGAATAACTTTTTTCCGGACGGGGAAATTCGTTAGTAGGATTCTCCGGAGTCCAATAGTTTACTTTAATACCCGGATCTCCCTGAATACGGTATGAGCCGTAACCGTTGGCTTCCGAATGTAACATTTGCCCTTGTCTCCAATACATGAAAACGCGCAAATCAAAGTTCTTGTATTTGAATGTATTGTTCAACCCCATTACGAAATCGGGAGTTTCCGAGCCCAAGATGATACGGTCATTATCATTGTCTATTGAACCATCCTTATTCTGGTCCTTTATTTTTATACGTCCCGGCTTCTCACCATACTTAGCCGCCTCCTCAGCTTCGTCAAGTTGCCAGATACCGATTTTCTCCAATCCATAATGTGTCTTGATGGAATGCCCTACAAACCAACCGTTACTGATATCACGGTCAGTTCCATCTGCCAGCTCAGTAATTTTCTCTCTGTTCAAAGTAAATGTATAATCGGTATTCCAAGAGAAATCCTTTTGATTGAAATTTTGGGTATTAATAACTAATTCCACACCTTTATTCTCAGTTTTTCCTACATTATCCCATGCCAAAGAATATCCGGTAGAACTAGGTACTTTCTTCTGCATCAACAAATCTGATGTCTTTTGTTGATAAATATCCAATGAACCACTGATACGGTTATTGAAGAAACCGAAGTCAATACCGATATTAGCCGTTGCTGTTTTTTCCCAGCCCAGATTATAATTCGGTGTCAAAGCTGGATAGTAGCCATAGGCTCCGTTTTCCGTATTATTTATGAGATAAGCATACATGGTCTTTCCCAATCCTCCCTGAGTCTGATAGGCAGAAACAGCACTGTTTCCCGAAATACCATAACTCAGCCGAAGTTTCAAATTGGAAAGTTGTTCTACGTTCTTCAAAAAATTCTCTTCATTCATACGCCAAGCCAAAGCCACAGATGGGAAGACCCCCCACTGATGATCTTTTGCCAATACAGATGAACCATCCTGACGCAAAGTCACAGTCATCAGGTATTTCTCATTGAATTTGTAGTTGATACGCCCAAAGAAAGATGCCATAGTGGTTTGTACATAACTGCTGGATATCTGCTGACTATCCTGCAAACCACCCAAATTATAAAACAACATAGTGGATGAAATAAGGTTATGCCCCGCACCCTTATATTCCTCGGCCACATTTTTATATAATGCGTTACCAGCCATCAGACTCAGATTATGTTTTCCTAATGTGAACGAATAAGCCAATGTATTTTCCCACGACCAATTGACGTCACTATGATTGGTAGCATCCGCCAACGAATAATTTCCCGCTCCGTCTAACGTATATGTATCAGCAAAATGTCCTGTACGGATATCTTTCTTGTCAAAGCCAAAAGTAGAAGTCATTGTCAAGTCCTTGATAATGTTCCAGGTAGCCCCTACATTCCCCACCAAATGGCTGGTCAGCCGGTTATTTTTATAGGCTCCGGGAACTTCTTCGGCTATGGGGCTAATGGTCTGCCCATCATTAAAAGGAAGCACATTGATAGAACCATCTTCATTATATACATCTCCATAGGGAGCGTAATAAATAGAACGGTTGAAAGGATCACGTCGGATATTCTGATCCAAATAGGTATATACCACATTGGCATTCAGTTTCAAGTTATCAGTGAGCTTATGCGATAAGGATAAGGTTGCATTATAACGGTCCATATCATCCATCTTCACCAAACCGTCTTCGGACATATATTCAAAAGCCAGATTGAATGTTGTTTTCTCCGTACCATTTGAAATATTGACAGAATGGGACATCTGGCTACCCGTTTGCATCAGCATATCCACCCAGTCTACATTTTGATTGGATTTTACCGCATCATAAGCAGAACCAAAAATTTTGGCATCATCTTCAGGACCTCCCCACTGGCCGTCCGTACGATAAGCCTCTCTCTTGAAGTCGGCCCATTCGGACAAATTCATTCTATCGGGATAAGCAGCTACGGAATTGATGGAATAATAACCGTTATATGAAACCTTGGTCTTGCCTACAGCCCCTTTCTTTGTAGTGATCAAGATAACTCCGTTAGCACCGCGAGAACCATAAATAGCGGTGGAGGAAGCATCCTTCAGAATTTCCATGGATTCTATGACATTGGGATTGATATCAATATCTGTCCCATAGGGCACTCCGTCTACAATAATCAGCGGAGCATTCGAAGCGTTCAATGACCGATTACCGCGAATGGAAAAGGACAAGCCCGAACCTGTCTGACCACTTGATTTAGTCATATCCAGTCCAGCCACTTTCCCTTGCAGGCTTTCCAAAGCATTCGTCGTAGGAACAGCAATAATGTCCGCTTGCTTGATGGAGGTCATAGAACCGGTCAAGTCCCGTTTCTTTACAGTACCATAACCAATGACTACCACTTCATCCAATTCTTCCGTATCTTCTTTCAAAATTACCTTTACCGGAGTTCCCGGCTTAATGACAGCCTCTTGTGAAAGCATACCGATATAACTGATTTCCAATTTTTTCGTGTCCGCAGGGACCGACAAGGAGAAATTCCCCTCGAAATCGGTAATGGTTCCTATAGATGACTTCCCCGCCACTTTCACATTAGCACCGATGACAGGCTCACCGGTACTGTCTAGAACTGTACCTGTTACGGTAACATTTTGTGCATAAACATTCCCGACACTCATCACCAGGAATGAAAGCACAAACAAAATAAACCTACTTTGTTTCATGTTCTTCATTGTTTTCATTTATAGTATCATTTAAAGTTTTTAGCACTGCAAAGATGAATAAAAACAAAAACCGGATATTGCATTATTCAGTCTAAGATTTATAAAATCCGGTTTGAGAATAACAAAAACAGAGTTATCCGAATATAAATCGATTTAGGCTAACAGGAGGGAATCTGAAAATCCCGGCATTCTGTCTTTTTGCCATTCTAAACATAATGAAGAATCCGAATACACACACTATTTTGCGTTAACAGATTCTTCATTACGTTCAAAAGACCAAAGTAAAAAGGGTAATGCAATATAGCTTTTTGAAGCTTTCTTATTTTTCCTATTCTATTTCACTTATAGAAAAAAGAGTATTTCTACGCTCCATCCGCACATTTTCTCCAGTTAGCTGACATGATGATTCCAAACGGATATCAGAAGATGACGCACCTATTTTAAATGTATATTGACCACCGGCTATAGTCCATCCATTATTTGCATAATAAGCCATTTGCTGAAGAGAAACCTTAAAACTTATTATTTTCGATTCGCCGGGGTTCAAATTCACACGGGCAAACCCTTTTAGCTGTATAGGTTTGAGAAATTCCGAGGAAGTAGGAGACAGATAAAGTTGCACAACTTCAGTACCTGCACATTTTCCTGTATTTTTCACCTTACAGCTAACCTCAATCAAATCATCAGTTGTTTGTGCAGTAGACGGAACTTTTATATCGCTATATTCAAAGGAAGTATATGAAAGCCCAAAACCAAACGGATAAGCTATTCTTTCTTGGAATTCACCATTGTTATAACAATAAAGTTCTTTATCTTCAGTCTTAGGATAGCTAACGCATAATTTTCCGGACGGATTGACATTGCCTAACAAAATATCAACAACAGCATTTCCTCCTTCTTCGCCCGGATACCACGCTTGCAGAATAGCTGAACAACCTGCTTCTACTTCGTCAATCACTTGTGGACGTCCACCAAACATAACCAGAACAACCGGTTTACCTGTAGCAATCAGTTCTTTTAAAAACTGTTCCTGATCTCCCGGCAAACAGATACCTTTACGTTGCCGAGCCTCTCCGCATAAGGTAGGATTCTCTCCTAATGCAGCAATAATCACATCACTTTCCGAAGCTACATTTATGGCAGCCTGCCAGTTAGTAGAATCGGATGATTCCATTAACATCATATTCAAGCGTTCAGTTCTAGGATCTCCTTCACGGATAATGGAAGTCTCATTTTTTGCACTCCAATCACATCCGCGTTCATAGTCCACAGTGAATCTACCATTCGCCTTGTGCTTAAAAGCATCATATACAGAAACAATTTTAGGACTGTCAGGGTCTATTTTTCCTCCCCACCAGAATGCCTGCATAGACTGATATGTATAATCTCCTAACATACACCAATATGTATTTGCGTTCGGCCCTACCAAAGCTATTTTCCTATATTTGCCAGAGAGGGGCAATACATTGTTATTTTTTAACAAGACAATGGATTGACATGCCAAGTTATAAGAAGTTTTACGATATTCGGGACAATCCAAATCCAAATTTCCTGTTGCATAGAGCTTCCGGTCTGTAGATAATACCCCCAAACGTGCTTTCAACATTAATGCACGTTTTACCGCAATCTCAAAATATTTCTCATTAACCAAACTGTCTTCTATTAATTCGGGCAGATATTTATAACAATTATTTGATGGCAATTCAATGTCATTACCTGCGGTTAGAGCCTCAACAGCCCGTTGTTTCAAGATATCAGGATTTCCTTTCTGACTAGCATATCCTACTGCCCCATAGTCACTGACCACTACTCCATCAAATCCAAGATATCCACGTAATATTTTATTCAGAAGAGTATCGCTGGATACGGCTTGTTCACTACGGAACCGGCCATAGGATGTCATCAAGACCTTACATCCCGCCTGTCGTATCATAGCTTCGTGTGGCAAAAGCACTTCCTCATAAATTTCTTTCCAACTCAAAGAAGAGCCTCCACCATATCCCAAAAAATGCTTGGTGCACGCAGCAACTCCATTTTTCAATCCTTTCTTCTGCAGACCTTCCACAAAAGCGACTCCCATAGCTGCACTAAGATACCCATCTTCACCATAGGATTCTTCTATACGTGGCCAATGAGCGGTACGTATGAGATCGACCATGGGTGACAAAGCAAGAGTAGCGCCAACAGAGCGCATGACTTCCGCCGTTTGTTCCGTTTTTACTGTAGCCAGTTCCGGATTCCATGTGCAGGCTATACCCAATTGTTGGGGATAAACGGTCGCTCCTTTGGCAGCCAGTCCGGTAATGGCCTCTTCGTGAAATATGGCTGGTATACCTGAGGGAGTCTCATGTATCAGATAATTTTGAAGATCACGCACAAAATCACGCAGTTCATTTGGTTCCATATCTAAAGCGCAAGCATATTGACAAATATGCCCTATACCGTCAGGTATCTTCTCTTTACACTTTTCTAATGACAATTTTCCATCCTCCATTATTTCTTTCGGACGAATACCATACAATTGTGCAACTCTTTCGGCTTGTGTCATCCTACTATAAAGCGTATCTACTTGCAGGCTCATTTCCCGAATGTCGAAATCCTCAATTGTTTTTTCATGGGTTTTAGAAGTACAACCGATAAATCCTAAAGATATTAGTATAAAACAGTAAATTGATATTTTTTTCATATTTGAATTTATATCAGAAAATATTCTTGTAAAATCAAAGACAACTTGAAATAAAAGTATAAGTCTGTCCCGCTTCAGTAGCTACATCATATAAATAAGAATCTTTCAATTCCACTCCTTTCAATGGAACTTTCTCACTAACCAGCGGACGACTGATTTCTTGCTTTTCAAACAAGGGATTAGGATTATCTCCTTCCGCTTTAACCAATGTCATACCATCCATCGCCAAAGTATTGTGCACACGTAAGCGAAGATTACCACCGATAGTAGATTTGATAATTGCCGACTCTACCTTGCCGTCTTTCCATTTCAGAGAAACGATTTCGAAACCACCACGTGCACGAAGCCCCCTAATCTCTCCATTTTTCCAGGTATCAGGTAAAGCAGGAAGTAAATGAACAGCCCCATCATGGCTCTGCATCAACATTTCAGCAATTCCGGCTGCACAACCAAAATTTCCATCAATCTGGAAAGGCGGATGAGCATCGAATAAATTTGGATAAGTACCTCCTCCCTGACCTTTCTGTACTTCAGGAGAAACAAAATTCAACTGATTGGCAATCAACTTAAATGCATGATTCCCATCCAAACATCTTGCCCAAAAACAGACTTTCCATCCCATAGACCAACCAGTAGAAGGATCACCACGCTGTATCAATGTATTACGGGCAGCTTCAAAAAGTATAGGTGATGAATAAGGAGAAATTTGATAACCGGGGAAAAGTCCCCATAAATGAGAGATATGACGATGATGGTCATTAGGGTTATCCCAGTCTTCGAACCACTCTTGCAACTGTCCGTATTGCCCTACTTGCATGGGAGGAAGTTGCCTTTTTAATGACAGAATGGTATCACAGAATTGCTTGTCCAGATTCAAAATCTGTGCTGCTGAACGAGTATTTGAAAATAAATCGGATACCAACTGATTGTCCATCGTGATACCTGCAAACAGATTGGCTTTCCCTTTCCAAATACTAGGCGAATTCTCTGGAGAGTTACTAGGAGTGACTACCAGATAACCGGTATTGGGATCTCTTACTAAAAAATCAACAAAAAATTCTGAAGCACTCTTCAGAATAGGATACACGGAAGCCAGGTATTCCTTATCACCCGAATAGAGGTAACGGTCCCACAAATGTTGACATAACCACGCATTACAGGTAGGCCACGGTCCACAATAAGCCCTATCTACAGCACCATTCATACGCCACAAATCCGTATTGTGATGCAATACCCATCCCCGGCAACCATACATCTCCCGGGCAGCCTCCTGACCGTTCTCATACAATTCTTTCACCATTTGTAGGAAAGGCTCATGCATCTCACGCAAATTGGTAACTTCGGCAGGCCAATAATTCATTTCCGCATTGATATTGGTGGTATAACGGCATTTCCAAGCAGGATTTAGTTTCTGATTCCAAATACCTTGTAAATTAGCAGGTTGTCCTCCCGGCTGAGAACTGGAAATAAGCAAATAACGACCGAACTGAAAATAAAGAGCAACCAGATGGGGATCATCGGAAATAGCGAATTCTTTTATCCGGACATCAGTAGGTTTATCAGCCTGCGAAGTGCGTCCCAAATTCAGAGATACACGGTTATAGTATTTTTGATATGCACTGATATGAGCCTGTAAAGCTCGGGCATAATTCTTTCCGGCATTCTTCATGGATACCTTATTACGCCCGGATGGATTTCCGGATATATCCTTATAATTCACAAAATTAGTGGCCATGGCGATATAAATAGTAGCACTATTAGCATTAGTCACGGATAATAATGTATCTCCTGCCACACTCTTTCCACCCTGTAAATCTAACTTCAAATCTGCACGGAAACAAATAGAACCTTTTGTGAAATCGTCTCCTTTAGTTGTGCCTTCCAAAATCAAGGCATTCTTTCCAGAAACGGTAACATCCACCTTCTGAGGACAAGTCAGGGAAGCGGAAAAAGTAAGTTTTCCCGGTTGAGAAGCAGTAAGGCGGACAATGACCAGCTGGTCGACAAAAGAGGTAAAGACCTCACGCTTATAATCTATTCCATTTACAGTATAAGCAGTCGTGGCTACAGCTTTTTCCAAATCCAATTCACGACGGAAGTTTGTATAATTTTCATGACTAGGAAAGTCCAGACGCAAGCTGCCCACTGTCTGATATGGCATCCCGAAACCGTTCTTGGAGAGGATTTTTTCACCTGCCAACGCTTGAGCTTCAGGATATCTACCAGCAAAAATTAACTGACGGATGGTCGCCAACGCTCCTTTAGCCTCAGGATTATAATTTTTATAAGGAGAACCTGCCGATACTGTTTCCTCATTCAATTGAATCTCTTCGGTTACAGGATTACCATATACCATGGCTCCCAATCGTCCATTTCCCAAAGGTAATGCCTCTTCCCAATATCTGGCAGGCTTATCATACCATAATACAGGTTTTTCCTGAGCGTCTATGCTGATGCTGACTACAGATAGCAAAACTACAAGTGCTATTTTTAATAACTTACGTGTCATTTTATAATTAAATTAATAAATATCATCGACTTTTATAATGGAGAAAGAAATCCATTCTCTATCAACCAAGCTTCAGCCAACTCCGGCCACATGACCGTGCTTCCCCTTTGTGCACGCAAAGAGATGGCATGCCCGCCGACAGGAAACAGATGCAACGAAGATTTCTCTATTCCCGCTTTATACAAGGCTGTATAATAAGCGATGCTGTTCAAAGGAGAAACAGCCTTGTCATTAGAAGCATGAAACAAGATAGCCGGTGCCGTGTTACCATCCACTTGTTTTTCCAAAGAAAACAAGTTTCTGAGAGCGATATCCTGTTCCCGCTTTCCCAACAGATTTGTCCGGCTCCCTTTATGAACAATAGCGTCATCCATAGAAATAACCGGAGATATCAATACAGCAAAAGAAGGTTTACAACTATATGCATCCAGTGCATCGCCCACTTTTGACCAGTCTTCATCAATAGCACACAATGAAGCGGCCAGATGACCGCCGGCAGAACAACCCATCACTCCCACTTTATGAATATCTATTCCATATTCCTCCGCATGAGCACGTATATAGCGAAGAGCACGTTGTCCATCCTGCAAAGGAGCTTTGTAAGATTCTATTACATCCGGTGATTGCGGGAAACGATGTATCAGGACAAAAGCCGTTACTCCCAAGGTATTATACCATTTTGCCAATGCGATACCGCTGATTTCATGCGCCAGTTTCACATATCCGCCACCAGGAATGATCAATACCGCCGTACCGGTACGCTCGGCTTTTGACGGTTCATAAACATGAACAGCAGGAATTCCGACTTGTACCACACGTTCCCTGACTACAGAATCTTTAAGAACTATACCTTTGCTATTGGGCATATTATTCTGCCACAAAGGAATTATTTTCTGAGCCTGAAGAGTAACCGTCATCAATGCCATCAAAAGAAAACCTAATAAAAATACGAATCTGTTCATTACTTTATACTCCTTTAAAATCCTGTCCATTTACTGTTACATTCTCAAAGTGAATGTTTTCAACACCAGTCACCTTATTTATTTCCGGTTTCATCACTCCATCAAAAGTGCAATCTTTCACAAAAATATCTCGCGCCTGTATTTTATCCTCAAAACCATCCAGATGCAAAACATACTGACTTTTCTTACTTGTGATATTTTCCAAATGAATATTGTGAAAATAAGGAAGATACGGTCCGTCATCCACATGCCAATATTTCAATTCAAAGCCTAAAATAGACTCCTTACATTCACCTACCCTAATATTCCGGATAAATATATTTTCTACTTCGCCTCCTCGCATGGCATTTGATTTTATACGGATAATACGGTCGAGTTCAGGACTGTCCATGGTACAATTTTCCACCCATACGTTACGGCATCCTCCGGTCACTTCACTGCCAATAGCTACTCCGGCATGACCATCCTTCATTCTACAATGACGGACTATAATATTCTCACTGGGGATATTCCAGTAACGGCCATCTTCATCACGTCCCGATTTGATGGCGATACAATCATCACCTGTATCAAAATCACAATCCTCAATCAATACATTCCTGCATGATTCCGGATCACAACCATCATTATTATAGCCATGACTCTGCATTTTGACTTTCCTGACAGTGATATTCTCGGACAACAACGGATGAATAAGCCAGAACGGAGAACGGTTGAGAGTAAATCCTTCCAATAGAATATTCTTACATTTATAGAGGTTGATAAACTGGGGGCGTATACCATTCTCTCTCATAAAGACACGTTCTTTAAAAGGAATAGAATCCTCTTTCATTTCATACAACAAAGTTTTCTCATTTATTTTCTTACCATCTTCCTGTACAATACCACGAATTCTGTTTTCACTGAGCCAATTACTGCTATCAGCCTGGCCATCCATCACCCCGTTACCAGTGATGGCAATATTAGTTTCTCCATAGGCATAAATCAACGGAGAGATATTGTAACAATCTATTCCTTCTATGCGAGTCTGCACAAGGTCGAAGAAGAAGGGATCTGTAGTAAACTTCAGTACCGTACTGTCAGATAAATGAAGGTTTACATTGGATTTCAAACGGATGGGGGCTGTGAGAAACTCTCCATCGGGAATAATAACTTTCCCACCTCCCTGCTCAGAACAAATAGTTATGGCCCTATTAATGGCATTCGTATAAAGCGTGTCTTTTACGTCGTGATAATCCGTAATCACGAAACTTCCCTCAGGGAAGACAGGAGGTACAATTTGATTATTAACCTCGGTCATTTGATTCCACGGAGATACTTCTTTTTTATCACATGAAGATATGGCTGTTGTCAGAAACAGCAAAGATACCAAAATTTGAGCGGTTCTTGTCTGCATAGTATTGTATTATGTTTATAATTCTATGCAAAAATAGGACAAGATACCTATACAGCCATTGCAGTATTTGGGGCATTAATTATACATTTTGTTCAACAATCGTTTTATGCTTTAATCTGTACTCTTTTGGTGTACATCCCATTGCTTCTTTGAATACTCTGCTGAAATATTGCGGAGTAGTGAATCCACTCATATATCCTACTTCAGATACAGTAAATTCATCTTGTTCCAAAAGTTGGACAGCCCGTTTAATCCGCATCGTCTTTACAAAATCTACAGGAGAAACTCCCATCAAAGATTTCACCTTCCGGTAGAATACAGTCCGGCTCATGCTCATAGCTTCTGCCAAATCGTCAATTTTAAATTCAGAATTCTGAATGTTTTCCTCCACACTCTGAAGAATATTCCGGATGAAATCATTATCAAAATGAGTAACTTGAGGAGTAGAAGGAGTAAGTTGTTCCATAAGACTAGTATCTTTCTCGCCTTCTCTCATCTTTGAAATGTAATAATCATACAATATTTGCCGTTGTTTGAGTAAGGAATCTACTCTGGCTTTCAAATAAGCAGAACTAAAAGGTTTCGTTATATATTCATCTGCCCCGTATTCCAGTCCTTGGATTTGGTCATTCAAAGAAGACTTGGCAGATAACAAAATAATAGGAATATGACAAATATCATTGTTTCCTTTAACCCGTTTCAGATATTCTATTCCATCCATTTCGGGCATCATAATATCACTGATCACGATATCGGGTAATTCTCTCAACGTCATTTCAAGTCCTTGACAACCATTACCCGCTTCAAGAACCACATACTCCCTAGCAAGCACACCACAGATAAAATGGCGAAGTTCTTCATTATCCTCAATAATGAGAATCCGTGTTTCCTTATCTTCTTCCTCTTCTGTAAGCTTATCGGGTATTGCCACCTCCTGTCCGGAATTCTTGCTGTCCGCTAGAATAAATTCAATATTGGCATCGGCATCGAAAACATCACGGTTACCCGGCAGTCTGATAAAGAAACTGCTACCTTCACCCAGTTTGCTGTCTACTCTGACAGTACCATGAAGCAGATTCAGTAATTCTTTGACCAATGAAAGTCCTATACCGGTAGACATATTGGGATCAATCTCATCCAAAGTATCAAAACGGGTAAACAGACGATTGAGCTTTTGGGCATTAATACCTCTACCCTCATCTTTCACCTGCAAACACAAAATCTGTTTCTCGCAAGTAACAGATAGGGAGATACTTTTCTCATCAGGAGTATATTTAAAGGCATTGGACAATAAATTAAAAAGAATCTTCTCCAATTTGTCCACATCCGTATACATAACAAAGGAATCGAGAGGACAAAACAACCTGAAATCAATACGATGCGTATGAGCCATAGGAACAAAATTACCGTAGATTTTTAGAATTAAAGGGATTATATCTACTTGTTCCATCAATACTTTCATCTTGTCATTCTGTATCTTGCGAAAATCCAATATTTGATTGATGAGCCGCAACATTCTGTCTGTGTTTCTTTTGGCCACTTGCATATTCTCCATGCCTGCATCAGATAATTTCTCATTACTAATGACTTCGTCAATGGGACTGGCTATAAGCGTCAACGGTGTACGAAGCTCATGGGATATATCAGTAAAGAAACGCAGTTTTAAGTTGGAAATCTGTTGTTCAAAATCTATCCTTCTTTGCAGGTTAGTAATGCGTAACACAATGCAGATCACTACCAACATAATCACCACGGCCATGGTGATATAGAGCAATACCGCCCAAACAGTTTCACCGAACACAGGATCAATATGTACGGACAAAGATGCCACATTATCAACCCATACCCCATCGGCATTAGTGGATTTGACTTGAAACAGATAATCGCCGGCAGGTACATTCACCAAACTGGCAGAACGATTATTTCCAAGCTCTATCCATTGGTCATTCAGTCCCTTAATTCGATATACGTATTTTATAGCCGGAGAGTTAACATAGTCCAAGGCAGCAAAAGTTATAGTGAAATTACGTTCATCCGGCTGCAGGTACTGAGCCTCATCGTTACTATATATGTCCTGCCTGCGAGAAGTATTATTCTGATAAATGTCAAGATGGGAAAAAACGATAGGAGGAACGAAATCACTCTTATGCAACTCATCGGGAATTATACATAACGCACCATATAGTGACCCTAAAAGCAATTTACCAGAAGATAGCAAAACAGGCCTAGTCTCTGCCATCTGTATCTGATCTTTATACTCTTCGAGCAGATTCAGGCCAGCATCAAATTTGGAAATCTTGTTTTCTGAAACTATCCATATATTTCCTTCTTGATCCTCTATGCTGGACAGTGACAAATCCGGTAATCGGTCATTAGTGGCATTGTAATGTTTAAAGTTCAATCTTTCAGATAAACTGCTACCATCATCCAAAATATTAATACCACCACTCAAAGTAGTTACCAGCAGTTTACCACCCTTAGTTTGGGTTATATCCAATATATCATTATTGCTCAAACTGGAATAACGCTCATCACAAACATTATGAAAAAAACGAATCTCTTCCGGACGGGAAAAATCTGTAGAACAGGACAGCAATCCGCCAGTAGTACCTATCAAAATCACTCCATCAGCCACCTCATATAAACAACGCACTTTCTCACATACATGAATGGGGTAATTATTGAGAATATTACCGTAATGAACAAACTTCAAATCTCCTCCTGCGGAAGCAGACTCAACCAAATTGATACCTCCACCGAAAGTGCCAATCCATATTCTTCCAGACGAATCTTGCAAAATAGAGAATATAGACTTGGAAGAAATGCTGTAAGGATTATCTTTATCAGGCAGGTAACAAGTTACCTGATAGTTGTCCTCCCCTTGAAAACGGAATAAAAACAAACCGTCTTCTCTAGTCCCCATCCAGATGTTATGATCCTTATCTTCGTAAATACAGTACACGTCAGCATTAAATGAGACAGACTGATCCGCCACTATTTTTCCTTTTTGCGAAATATTTCCTATCCACTGTCCTAACGAATCATAAAGACAGATGTTTCCCGGTTGAGTTTTATGATTCCGTTTCCAACCAATCCATACACGTTTGCGATGATCTTCCATCAACGAACGAGCAGACTCTTTATGTCTGTTGATTATATAATCCAACCCACTTTGATGAAAAGAAAGATATCCTAATTCACTTCCTGGAGTGGTATACCACAGATTTTTATGATGATCAATAAAATAGCTGAAAGCCTGAAATGAGATTGGTACTCTCACTCCTTTTTCATAAACATAAGCCTGTTCCAAAGATCTAGTCATCGGATCATAAAAGTATAACTCACCTTCTACAGGATTCACCCAAATACAACCATACTCGTCCTCATGTATAAAAGTACAGGGCTTGGTAAAAGGAACTTCCTTTAACTTAGGATAACTTAATAAGATAATATCCTCAGTAGTACAATCTAAACGAATAACCCCACCCGTGCCCCCCAGCAACCAAAAAATACCTTTTCTATCTTGATATATATCAGGACTGATCTCTACAGGCATTTTATAAAGAGTAAACTTGCCTGTTTTCGGATTATAAAACCGAATCTCTTTTCTCTGTAAAATAGCGATTTTATGATCAGATAAAGATTTCAGTCCGATAATCTCAGACATAGGTTCATTGGGGACACATGGAACAACATTTTGACTCTGATAGTCATATCGGGCAAAAAAGCCTTTTGAAGTAGCAAGATAGATATCATCTGCATTCTCTACCATAAACTTAAAAGGCATAAGATTTGCCATACTCTTCTTTCCTACAATCGTAGCTCCTTTATTTGTCAGAATCCATTCATCTCCATCCTTGTCCTGCATCACAATATAGATACTGTCTCCTATGTTATTTTCTATTTTTCCAGTATATAATTGCACTGACTCCGTAGCAGGAAATCTATTTTCATCCAAACGGAATAACTCATTTTGTACACCTACGGCCCATGTTATCCCTTTACGCAATACATACAGTTTTTCAACTGAGTTTATCACCCCTTTGTTGAAAAGAAAGGGATCTTCATACTGACAAGTACGGGTATTAAACAGATAACAATGTTTATCATACGTCTGACACCAAATATTATTCAGAGAACTTTTTTCAATATTGGTAAAACGATGATTTGTTATACGTACATCACTTTCAGGATAAGTTTTATAATTAGTAAAAGAATATCCATCAAAACGCTCTAGTCCGTTCCACGTAGCCATCCATATATAACCATTATCATCTTGAATGAAATTCTGAATATTTTTCTGTGATAACCCATCCTGAACTGAATAATATTTAATATCAATCAAACTCTGACCAAACAAAGGCAAGGCAGAAAAATACAACCATATAAGAAGAATCTGTTTCAACATAGTATTTACCTTTTTCAACCACACAAATATCGGAAAAAGATGTCACAAACCAATAGCCTGAATAGTTATTACAATGATTAGACCTGTTTTTATAAGAAATTCTACCATAAGTAGCAATATCACACCATAACCTCCCCTTTCAAAAGAACTCTGCCGAAGTATAGCTTCGGCAGAGAAAAGAACAAGATGAACGTCTATCCAGACATTCACAATGCTAAACCATAAACTGATCTTTAAAAATTAACAATTCATTATTCTGTCCAGTCCTCCACTATAGCCGAAGGATCCGGATTCAATATAATAGCTTGGTTATTAATAGATTCAAACTTACTAAAAAATAAATTGAACCATGGACAGCAATATCCTTCTTTAGAGTTCATACGATACCCCACCGGACAATTGGTACCTAGATACCCCCGTGTAACAGGCAATTCTAAACGCTTATAATCCCAATAAATAATACCCTCTCCCCAAAATTCTATCCTTTTTTGCAAAATCAATTCCTTACGAAAATCCTCCATAGTAGATGCCGTACATTGATAGGAACTGTAACGATAAGTTTTCATAAAATTCTCTAAAGCAGAAATTCCAGCACTTACCCCCTGACTAGCGGCTATTGCCTCAGCCTCAATAAAATACATTTCTTCAACACGCATTAAAAGATTATCTATCGGTGCACCTACATTGGCGTCAATCATATTGCCTTCTTTCGGCTTGAATTTTAAATGAACATATGCAGGCACCTTTTTAAAATTCTCATCGGTGAACAATGTATGATATTTAGTACCTGGAGCCTTTCCAGCATCTTCAGGAGCAATCCAAGTTTCTTTGCGCCAATCATCATCCGAGATTTGCTCAAATAAAACCTTACTGATCATTCTGTGTGCCCCATAGGAAATTCCTCCTACCCCAAATGTCTGTTCTGTACACAAGTGCCCTGCCAAATTAAGCCATACACTGTGAATATTCTCTTTATTCATGATTCCTCCCCACATCCATGCACTTGTCTGAATAGAGTTAAAGGCCGTAAAATAGTCTTTTCCACCATACCATTCCAATTCTGTCAATGGAGCAGCACCACTTTTAACTATAGCCTGTCTTGCACAATCGGCAGCTTTAATATAACAATCCTTATCCGAATCTATATCTAAATCCACATTCTGGATCAGTGCTGCCAAATCATTAGAATACTTTTCAAATCGCGTACCCAATTCTAGCCAAAAACGAGCTTTTAATGCAAATATAATGGACAAATCAGGCATATTCTTAGTAGGCCTCAAGTAATCAGCTAATAGAACTTCTGCATTCTCCAAATCATCCAAGATATATCTGTAAATAGTATAAAAAGGAACCCGCGGATTATTACGTGCTTCTGCTTCCGTTATATTCTCACCAATGATAGGGACTGTTAATCCATATACCCCATTGGTAGCAGCCTCGTCATCCAGCTTAGAAAATCCAGTCTTCTTAAACTCAAACAGACGAGCCATATCCATGTAAATCATCGCACGAAAGGCTTTGGCTATTCCTACATATTGCCTATTTGTTTCTGTAGTATTATCAAGATCCACAATACGGATTAAATTATTGACATTATTCAAAAATTTATAGTAGTAATAATAAATAGAATTCACCTCTGAATTATCAGCCAAGCTACGGCACAATCCGAAAGAATTATAATAATCATAACCAGATTTATATATATAAAAATCCTCACACATAACTTCTCTTATAATACCGTATGAGGTATAGCCCAAGTCCCAAGTATAACCTTGTCCATAAGTATTATATGCATTAACAAAGCCTACCACGGCATTTAACATAGCATTCATAGCAGCTGGTGATTCTGCAATCTGCTCGGAAATAGCGGTAGAGCTTTTGGGAAAGGTCTGTTCGATACAACTGCTCATATTTATACCTGTACCGAAAAGCAGACAGGCAACTACCGCTGTTTGAAATAATATATTTTTCTTTTTCATCGTCTTAAAATTTTTGATTATAACTAAGTTAGAATTGAAGACTGATACCTCCGGAATAAGTACGGAACGGAGCTATCTTTCCTGATGTACCTACTCCTGAAATGGAACGGCGAGGATCCAAGCCTTTTCTTTTTGACCAATAGTATACATTATCGCAAACAAAATATAAACGTAAATTTTTAATTTTCAAATGAGAAGTCCAACTATCAGGTAATGTATACCCCACTTGAATATTTTGTAGATTCAAATAGCTTCCATCAATCAGAAAGCGGTCTGACGAACCAGTCGTATTCAGATCATTGAAATACCAACGTGGAATGGTTGATGAGGGATTTTCTGGAGACCATGCCTTTAGCACATCTTTATGCCAACGGTTACCTACAGATGTTGCAGTTGGGTTACCCATCATACCTGCATAACCGTAATCATAAGTCAAACCACCAACCAAATAGGAAAATTGAGTAGAGAGATCAAAACCATGGAAAGTAATGGAAGTGCCAAAACCACCATACAAATCCGGATTAGGATCTCCACACAAATAAAAGTCGCCTGTAGAATAAGTGGTCGTTGTTTTTTCCTCATTGGTTTCTTTATCCGTATAATACCACAGTGAAAGTCCGTCCTCAGACAAACCGGCAAAACGTTTCATATACCATGTATTGATAGGCAGATCCTCACCATAATATCTGCTTCCATTCATATATCCTCCATGACCATCCATAACAGTAGTCTTTTTCTCATCTGGCAAATAAGTAATCTTATTCTTATAGTGTGTCAGATTCAGATTTATTTTCCATGTAAAATTCTTTTTATTAACAGGAATATAGTTCAGTTCCAGTTCAACACCCTTATTCGCCATATCGCCGATATTATCATAGTACCCAGGATAACCCAAAGAAAGAGGAACATTGAACCAATTTAACATATCAGTAGTCTTACGATAAAACAATTCAACACCACCATTCAGTTTTCCTTTAAGCAGTTCAAACTCAACTCCCAAATTCATGTTAGTATTCGTTTCCCAAGTTATATCTTTTTTCCCCTTACTATTAAAAGACAATGAAAGTTCATCATTACTATTCACTATATTATATCTGTCTGTATAATTATATGAACCTATATTATCATTACCTTGCTGTCCTATGGAGAACTTTATTTTGAGCATATCAATCCATTTCACATCAAACCAGTCCTCTTTAGACATTAGATAAGCACCGCCTACAGAATAAAAATTACCCCACCAATGATCAGGATGAAAACGCGAAGAAGCATCACGACGATAAGAAGCCGAAAAATAATATTTTGCATCGTAATCATATAAAGCACGGAAAAAATATCCCTCCGTATTATAATCATTCGAATAAGAAGCAGCACTTGAACCATCTATAACAGCCCCATTCAATTCATGGTTTCCCCAATATGAAAACATATTTTTCTTGGATGCGGATAATTCTGCATAATTATATTTATAACTCTCATGTCCCAACATTACCGAAATATTATGTTTACCAAAATTATGGCTATAATTCAATATCTGCTGTAAGTTTAATGTAGTAGTACGATAATGATACATTGTCACTGTGCCATTCTGTTCTGCACCAAAACCATAATATGGATTTGTTGTAGTATAATATCTGATTTCATTAACTGTGGTTCCCACATTAAATGTAAACTTAAAATCTTTCAAAAAAGTAATATCTACAAATGCATTACCATTAAATGTATTACCATTCCTATTTTCTTGGTTAAGCATAGATGACTGAATAGAAGAATTAGGATGGTTAGGACGTGCCAATCCCAGTTGTGCCGTCGCTGTTCCATAATCATATACTTTCCCATTTAAATCCGTCAGAATATTTCCATCAGCATTCCTCACATATACAGGATAGATTGGTGCCATGCCCTCTGTAAAGCTGGATAAATCCGTATCATACTTTTCTGTCAAGGAAGCACTATTACTATGTGTATAACTGATGTTAGCACCATATTTCATCCATTTTTTTGCTTGGTACAAGCCTTTAAAACGAGCGGAATATCGTTCATAATTTGAACTAGGAACAATTCCATCATCTTTTAAATAACCAAAAGAACCATATGATTGCATCTTATCGGTTCCTCCAGCAATATTCACATTATATTCTTGACGCAAGGCAGAACTATAAGCTTCATCAACCCAATCATCCGGATAAAGCATATATCCATTAACCACCCTGCCCAAAGTTGCATTGGGATTCAGCTTTCCGTTCATACCAATAAGATTTTCGTTTTCAGGATAACTATACACATTATAAGTCAAACCACCATTTTCCTTCGTATTACCCACCATATTTTTATTAGCTTGAGCATAAGCCTCTCCTTCTGAAAGCCCCTTTACATACCTCAATTGATTATATAATGCCTTATAATGTGCTTCATAATATTCACCCGGATCTTTGATATAGTCATAATCAATTGTACCACGAGTATTCACTCCCCATTTTGCACTAGCCGTAACAACAGCTTCACCAGCTTTTGCCTGCTTGGTAGTAATAATAATAACACCATTGGCACCACGTGCACCATATAACGCATTTGATGCTGCATCTTTTAAAACGGACACTGATTCAACATCAGATGGGTTGATATTGTTCCATCCTCCCTCATAGGGCATACCATCTACAATAATAAGTGGATCATTATCCGCATTGATAGAACCAATACCACGAATTATCAATGTTGGAGCATCTCCTCCCGGCTGCCCAGATCCACTTGTCATTTGTAAGCCTGCCACTTGTCCAGCAAGTGCCTGAACGACGTTCGTTGTCTGTCTTTTAGAAAGTTTCTCAGCATTTACAACTGAAGCCGATCCAGTAAATGCCGACCTTTTGGCTGTACCATAAGCAACAACCATCACTTCATCCATCATTTTAGACTCTGTAACCAATACTACCTTGACAAAAGATTTAACATCAACCACTTGGGTCTTCATACCAATAAATGAAACCATTACTTTCTTATCAGTTGGTTTAATATTATCCAACACAAATTTACCATCCACATCTGTTATCGTACCATGTGTAGTTCCCTGTATCAACACAGAAGCTCCTACTACCGGCAATCCATCATCCTTGGAAAGAACAATTCCCGACATTTTGGTTACTTGAGCCGATAAATGGCCTATTACAACTAATAAGCACATTAAAAACAGAACAATGCGTTTTCCCATACCATTTAGATTTTTTTTAATAGGTTTAATATGATGGAAACAAATATATTAAATATAATCGATGAATAAAAACTTTATTCACTTTTTTTCTTTATATTTTTTAAAACGATAAGTGTTTTGTGCAAAAATTACATAATAAAAGAAAATATCAAGCCTAAATTATTTAATAAAAGAAGTATCACTTTTTTAACTTCAAGAATAATTCTAGTATGTAGAAATCGAAGTTTCCAAACTGAACCGAGATGTGGGAAGCGTTGTAGAATTTTCAAACTGAGCCGCAAATATGGTGCAATTTACTAAAATAAAAATCACAAATATCTAATAACTAGATATTTGTGATTTTATTTTGTACCCTTAACAGATGAAATATTGAACCTTTGGAATGATTTTCTAGAAATAGTAGATTATCTGCAATCAACACCACAAATTAGTAAAATTATAGAGAGTATTTAGCAAGTACAGTAATAAGGATAAAAATATCAGCACACCTATATAATATGGATATAATAAATTAACATACAATAATTTAACACCGTAACCCGACACTCCATTAGTTGTATTTTAGTAGGCATGATAAAAACCCAACGGTTAGGTATTCATAAAAATTTTCCAGATATTTTTTTGAAAATCCAGCCTATTAAACTTTACTTTCCTACTAAACCATATATTTATATATGTATAAAACAAATAAACTATGGACAACAACAACTACAAAAGACAGTATCGACAATTGAATGATACAACAAAACAAAAGATTAGCCAAAGTCTAAGAGGCAGAACAAAATCAGCCACTCACACCCAAGCTATATCCAACGGACTGAAAAAGTACTGGGCAACAGTACCCAACCAACCTAATAATAATGAAAATAAGAATGAAGAACATGAATAAAATATACGGTTTAAATATAGATGCGTTGAGGCTCTGTTACGAAGTGACAGAACCCAACAATATCAACATCATAAAAGACAAAGAAATCGGAGAAGAAATTGATTTTCTGTATTTCTACCTAAGACGAATAGAAGGAAAGCACTTCAAATTTGTTTATGAAATACGTTATAATGACATAGGAAAAGATAAATTGTTTGGAGAACTACGTTTAGGCATCAATGACAATCAAGAAGAAAGCAATACCCACCCAAACGGATATAAAAAAGCATGGATTAGTATTTCCAATCGTGTATTATACAGCAATGAGATATACTATTTAGATTTTATTGAAGACAACTTAGGCTTAGAATTACACAATATAACAACCCTAGACCTATGTCTTGATATGTCAAACGACATAGCCCGACTAATACGGAAACTTATCCGAAACCCACAAATAACAACGCTTCTGAATGGAAAACGAATCACTAATCGCAAAGAAGACCGCCCCGAAATCACATATACTTTCAGTGGGAATATGGATAAAGATAAATACTTAACCGTCAACATTAAACAGAAAAAAGCAATAAAGGATAAGAGCAAAGGTAGCACCCTTATAGCATACAACAAGAAAGCTGAAATAACCAATAGTTCGGATAAAACGTACATAAATAACTACTATAACAATCCTTCAAAATTGCATCGTTTAGAAGTCCATCTCAACAATGAAGAAATCAAAGATTATATAGCGAAAACCAGGTATGAATTATCATTTTATTCTTTAGCTGATGAAAAATTCCTAGCAAAACTTTTTGGTTACACTTTAAACAGCCTTATCAGATTTGAAAAAGACGGAAAAGCAATAGATTGGACAGACCTCTTATCAGAAGGGTATAACAACCACCCCTGCCAACGGCAATTCTCCAGGGTAACTAATTCAAATACAGAGAAAAACCTCTTAAAAAAACGTAGTTCAAAAAAAACAATATAGTGAAAATTAAACATTAACTTCGGATATGCGGAGTGCGGAATCAGAAATAGCAATTAGTATATTTCACTCCGCACCTCCGCACTTCCGCATATAAAAACAATATTCAAAAACATGGCAAAAGAGACAAGAGTGAAAGCACATATATTTATCACTATGGGACAAAGGATATACCCAGCTAATAATCAATAACTTAACAACAAATCCAATATTCACTTCCAAGATTTGTGAATATGAAATAGAAAAACATGCCGATGCCTACTTTTCATTTTTTAATGGTGTATCAGGCAAGAAGTCTTTAGGAGAGCAACTAAAAACTTTAGCCAACTCATTTAAATGATTGAGATTATATTTCGCTCTCCGTTTAGGATTCTCAATATCTGCAATGAAACTTGGAGAAAGATTCATATAGTCTGCCAATTCTACTTGTGACCACTTTCTTTCCATCCTCATAGCCTTTACCTTTTGTATTACAAAATCTTCTATATTAGTCATATATGCTAATTATTTAAGTTGGTAAAGGAAAGATTATTGCAGAAATATTTTGAGCGTACATGTACGTGTATTATCTTTGCGCCATCAATTAAGCAAGAAGCATTTAACTAAAAAAAGAAAAATGAAAAAGAAAGCTATTTTTTTATTGACCATTTTATTAATGGCAAGTTTCGTAACAAGCTGTTCAAGCGATGATGATAATGAAAAAACAGAGTTCACATCAACACTAACAGCGAATGGAAGTGCAGTTAAAATTACAAATCTCGAAGGTAAAGCAATAGCAGGCTCTATATACGAGTTTTGGATAAATGATGCAACATCTGATTTTTATATTCAAGGGAATATCACATCTCATGAAGTACATACTTCGGGAAAGGACGTTACCAAAGACTGTAAAATGATGATTGCTTTAGTGAATAATGAAGAATGGTATACCTCCGAAAAAGAGTACGTTTCTGGTACTGTTACAATAGAAAAATGGGATTTGGAAAATTTCAAAGTTACACTTGTATTTAAGGATTATAAATGCAAATCGGGTTCAAAGAGTATTGTTTTGAACGGCAGTGTTACCTTTCCAACATCCATAAATATTTAATCAATAGAATAAAACAACTTCAAATTGAGTAGTTACACGCAAGTCTAACAATTAAATACGGCTTCATTATTCCTATGAATAAAATTGCACTTGCACTTATTTTATTAATATTACCATTCTCTTTAGCCTATACATCACCACGAAAAAAGGTAGGCATCGTTTTAAGTGGTGGTGGAGCTAAAGGGGTTGCGCATATTGGGGTAATAAAAGCTCTTGAAGAATTAAATATACCTATTGATTATATTGCAGGAACAAGCATCGGAGCTATTATTGGCGGATTGTATTCTATAGGTTACACATCCGAACAATTAGAAACAATAGTAAAACAAACAGATTGGATAAATTTGCTTACTGATAAAGTTTCACGCGAAAAAATTCCTTTCCCCTTTAAATCCAATGATAGCAAATACCTTGTATCATTCCCATTCAACAATAGTGAGAAGAATGGAGGCATAATAAAAGGGAAGAATATATCACAGTTATTACATCAACTTACAGAAGGTTATCAAAATGTAACCAATTTTGATAGCCTTCCAATTCCTTTTGCATGCATTGCCACAGATATGGCAAGAAACCAAAAAGAGGTCATTCGCTTTGGCAAACTTTCAGAGGCAATGCGAGCTAGTATGGCTGTTCCCATTGTTTTTTCACCAATATATTCAGGACAGAAAGTTTTAATTGACGGAGGATTTAAAGATAATCTGCCAATTGATGTTGTTAAAGCGATGGGAGCAGATATTATTATCGGTATTGATGTACAATCTGAATTATCAGATGCAGACAACTTACATTCGATTGCAGGAATAGCCAACCAGCTTATGCTAATGATTTGCCAATCATCACTTGACGGAAGCACTAAGGATATAGATGCTTATGTAAAAGTTGATGTAGAAAACTATAATGCTGCAAGTTTTACAAAAGCCGCAATAGACACTCTTATTATAAGAGGAGAAAATGCCGCAAAAGCCAATTACAATACATTATTATCAATCAAGAATAGAATAGGCATAGTAAATAATAAAAGAAATAATAAAGCCCAACTACCCTTGTTTTATCCGCAATATGTTCCAAGCAATGATAATCAACTAAGAATTGGACTAAGATTCGATAGCGAGGATATTGCAGCAGTGATGCTTAATATCAATTTGAATAAACATAAATTCGGGAAAGCCGAAATAGCGGTAAGAGGAGGAAAACAATCTTTCCTCAGAACCCAATATCATTTCCCCATATCCAAACCACAATGGATAACACTTTCAAATCAAATTGGTTACAATGACATATTTTTATATAGTCATGGATACAAAATATCTAATCCAACCTTTATACGGAATACTAGCAGTCTAATTTACTCTATTACACCTTCAAGAAACCTTCAAATGGAAGTTGGAGCTTCATTAGATTATCATCGGTATTATAGGACATTGGCAAGTGAAGATGCAACACTGATGAAACGAAAAAATTTATTTCTTAATTATCACACGAAATTGAAATATGAAACTTTAGACAAAAGATATTTTCCGACTAAAGGTCTGAAAACTAATATTTCTTATACAATATATACCGATTTGCATACCAGCACTGCATACTCATCACTTGCTACCCAAATCACTAAGATATTTCCAATCGCACTAAATACATTTATTATACCGACAATATACGGAAGATTTATTTTTAATGATGGTATTCCGCTTATGTACAGTAATGTCATTGGTGGAGAAGGATATAATCCACATTACGAGCAACAAATACCTTTTTCAGGGCTGCTCCATACAGAATCCACCCTGAAATTATTGGGAAATGCACGAATCCAAATAAGACATAAATTCCATGAAAAGCAATATCTTACCTTATCAGGAAATTATGCTATCCATCAAAATCAGTTTTCTAATTTCCTTCAAGGTAAAAAAATATATGGAACAAGCATCGGATATGGTTACGATAGTCCATTGGGACCTATAGAAGGATTTATATGTTACTCCAATAGGACTAACAAACTGGGATTTTATCTTAATATCGGATTTGGATTTTAAAAAATATAGATTTAAAAACTGAGCATATCATAGGTTTCTAACAATTCTTGTGTCCGTAACCCTAAATATCTCCGTGTAGTCATTACATCAGCATGATTAAACAATTCCGACAATTTGATAAGGGCAAATTCCGAGTTTTTCCCAGCAGCCTCAACAACCTTACGTCCGAATGTTTTTCGCATTGAATGGGTAGAAAAATGTTCCACCTTCAATCCATATTTGCTTTTTATTGACTTGAACAGTACATTGATTCTTTGTGTACTATACACCGTCTTTTTACGACTAATAAAGCACTTTTCATTTTTATCTATTATATTCAAAGCCATACAACAGTCAGCAATATGCTTTTGAAAATTTGAATTAATTTTTATTTCCCGTCTTTTACCCGTTTTCTTTTCTACAATAACGAACTTTTCATCATCTAACAACATAGACCATGTAAGAGTAAGAATATCCGATATGCGTAGCCCAAAGAAAGAGCCACAGCCAATCAACAAAGACATACGGTATTCTTTATCACGATACAACTTTCTAACCAATGATAACATTGAATCCCATTCCATGTAATCCGAAGTAACATAGCTATTTTTTAAACTCATAATATTCTTTTTTAATTGAAATCTATGGTTTTTGAATTTAGCACGAACCCTTTTATTATTAAATCATTGATAATCAACTCATATTCAAAATTTATAGAAGTGAATATTAAAATACCGCTATTAAGTTCTCCCATCGGAAGGAACGCCAACCGCATTTTTCTAAGTCGAAATACGCAGTAGTGGCATAACTTTCACGACTTTCGCCCCACCCACAAACTTTATCTTTCACAAAATCGGGATTGGTTGTACCAAATGCCACACGAACTTCACCATTGCTTTTCAAATAGGCGAATTTGACAATTTTTCCACTTTTCAATTTTTCTTTCAGTTGTTCAACCAAAACAGCTTTGGAAATCCCATCTATTTCACGTGCATTCGTGCGCACTGTAATAACTCTTGCTCTTGTGGCTGTAATACCATTTAAAATTATTGCTTGCATTTTTTTATTATTAATTGATTAATACTCTTTTAATTAGTCACCACAATAAAAATTGTTGCCTCTTCCATATCCCATTACATAAGAAAGAGTTTCTGAATCAATTCCTTTATACCAATTCTCATTTGTCTTGGCTTCTTTTCTTTCGTTGTGCGCAGCCCAACTTGCAGCAATCATAGCATCAAGTCTTGCCGCTTTCTCTTCACGAACCTGAACAGCATCTTTTTCCCAACTCCAAGCCGCTCTTAGACACTCCGACCATGTGCGCCCCTTGCGTTGAAAATCATTGTTGTAAAGTCTGTGAGCATCTTTCATTACTTGTTGTTTATTATATCGTTTCATACTTCCTTCGTTTTAATTACGCCACAAATATATGACATATATTCAATACATGCAATTTATTTACGCTAGAAATAGTTAAAGGCAATGACATATATTCATTTTATGACATACTATTCTTATTTTTGCAGTAAATATTGTATCTATCATGGAAGAAAAGGAGAAAAAGGAACGAACCGTTATTCATGTGCAAATAAACGAAGAACATCACTATTTTGGTTCCATTGCCAATATATATGAATTTTTTACCTCCGAACAAGTAGGGATAACATACGGAGCATTACGTAATTATGGATTGAACTTTGACAAACCATATCAAAATTCAAAATGTATAATACGCAAAGGCATATTGTTAGCTAAAAAGGGAAATCGGGGGAAAAAAGGATAATGTTAAAACTTTTCGCCAACTAACAATAACGAGAATTTCTATTTTTCATTTTCTCCCAAAACATTGGATAATAACCATACAATTCTATCCTCTTTTCCTTACAATCATTTTCTTTATATGACACATCCGAAAAACCGTAGTACTGCAAAACAAGTTTTCTTAATTGATTAAACTTCTTTGCAATATTTTGATTTAGAAAATTACAATGTTCTCTTAATAAAAGAATAATAGCCACTTTATCTAATTTAGAGCAAGCTTCAATATGATAATGTTCATCTATTTCATCAAGAATAGTTTCTAATTCTTTACGATTTTTATAAACAGGACATAATTTCTCCAACAATTCTTGTTTACTATTCTCTTCTATATTATTTTGCAGAATTTCAACCTTTTGGTTTGAAGTATCTGAAATTCCTATTTCCAAATCTAAATACTCTAATATACGATTAAAAAAAGTACGTAATGAAACATAAGGAGTATATTGATAAGAAAAACCAAATAAAGTTGTCATTTTATATAGCACACCATTTATACCTTCAATAGAAGATTGGACAATATCAAATAATTGTTTATGTCGTTCATCCAATCTAACATATTCGACTTTATTATAAGCCAACATCACATCTTCATTGATTATAGATATAATTTCCTGCACTATTGCTTTACAATACTTTAGCGAAGATAACCTATCAATATGAATTAGGAAATCCACTTCCGCTTCAATCAACAAATAATTACTAAACAAATCTAATGACAATAGTTTATTTTTAAGGCTATCACCTATTTCAACTATATCTCCTACTGTCAAATCTGCTTTTTCAAAAAAAAGTATCGCTTTAGAAATCCTATTTATAAATAAGTATAAGTCATTAGAAAGAGAATCACTGAGTTCAAACATGTTATCATACCTTTCTATAACTCTTACATAAATTTGATATTCACCATCATATATATAACACAGTTGGCGAAGTTCATCTGTAGCCAAATATGCACTTCCAACAAGGAAAGAAGCCAATCTCGTTAATGGAGTTATGCGGAGACAACGAACATCTTTTTCTGTTAGTACTATTTCTTTTTCCAATAATTCATTGCAACTATAAAAGCCCTCATGCTTATTATGCGGAGCACTACCAATATAATATTCAAGATGGTATGTGTATTTTAACATAGTTATATCCTTTAATATTAACACTACAAATATAGCACTGCTTAATCAAAATCCCCTATTTTTTGCAAAAAAATCCCCTCTAAAATCCCCACTTTGCGAATAATCAACTGATTTTAAGAATATTACATTTCAAATTAAAAAATAATAGTTATCAAGTCGTCCACTGACCATAACTTTGCAATGTCAAAAGGTACCAAAGACATTATGTATAACCATAAAAAAATTACGATAATGATTAATTTAAGAAATACTTTCAATGAAGACAGTTTTGAATACACCACAATGAATGATGTTATTGCCGAAGGTATGAAGCAGCCAAAGCGAGAGCCACTATACAAAAACCTTTGGTACGAAAATGAACTATGTGTTTTATTTGGTGCAAGTAATTGTGGAAAGAGCATTTATGCAATGCAGATAGCCAAACATGTAGCTCAGAAACAACCGATTCTATATTTTGATTATGAATTGAACATTCAACAAATCTGTGATAGATATACAAACGAAGATGGCACAATCCCCTGCAAATTCCCTCAGAATATCTATCGCCCTAATCTTGATTTTGATATGGCTAAAAATTTCAAAGAACGCAGAGCCTACCTAAGAATGAGAATCGAAGAAGCGGTAACAAAAAAAGGAATCAAACTATTCATTATAGACAATATCACTTGTTTGCACCCCAATCTATCCAAAGCAAATGAAGCGGCTACCTTCATTCTCGAACTACGTACATTCATGAACAGCTTAGGAGCAAGTTTCTTACTACTGGGACATTCACCCAAGAAAAAAGACAATTCTCCTATTACTTTAGACAATTTAGCAGGGTCTAAGAATGTGGGAAACTTCATTGACAGTTGTTTTTGTATAGGGCAAGCAAAAACAGACGGTGATGAAAAACGATACATAAAACAACTAAAGAACAGAAGTAGCCAAATCATATTGAACGAAGAACACGTATTGGTCTGCTCCATTGAAAAAGGAGAAGATAATTTTCTATACTTCAAGGAAGAAGGATATGCAAAAGAAAAGGACTTGATAAAAGGGACTGGTAATATTACTCCCGAAAAAGAAAAGGTATATCAACTCTACAAAGAGCATAAGAGTTATAGAAAGGTTGCCAAAATGACGGGCATCAGCGATAAGACCATAAAAAAATGGGTAGATGAATATGAAGAATATTATACAGAGCAAAAAGCTATCAACGAGCAAGCAAATGGAAGCAATGAGATAGAAAGTGCGGAAATGCGGAATGCGGAGTAGTTAAATGCAAAATATTGCTAATAAACAATCTGACATTCACTTACTTTTTCTCTTTATCCTAATAATAATCAATTTTGTAATGAAAACACAATATGGATGCACAGCATTTAAACATAGATACAATCAAAGAAAATCGTAACTTCAAAGGAATAACCCAAGAAGACACCAAAGAATTAATTGATACACTATATGCTTTTTCAATTCTAAGCTACGAAGCATATACTAAAAAAGATACACAATATGGAGAATTTTGATTTAAAAGGTTTTGCCAAAGGCAAAAAGCAACAAAAAGAGCAAATAGGCGGCAATGCCATCATTTATACTCGTGTTAGTTCAAGCGAGCAAGTTGATGGGCAAAGCCTTGAAGTGCAAATTGACAAATGCAGAGAGTATGCCAAAGTACGCTCATACACTGTCGTTGGTGAATTTGGTGGCACGTATGAAAGTGCCAAAAGCGACAAAGAGCGCAAGGAGTTTAACCGTATGCTTGCTTTCATCAAACAAAGTAATAAGAAAGGCAGCAGCCAACCCGTAAAAACAGTAATAGTGTTTAGTACCTCCCGTTTCAGCAGAACGGGAAGTACAACTATCATTGAAGAAGTTGAGGCTAGAGGAGCATACGTAGTATCTGCAACCTCCAACTATGACCCACGCACTCCAGTAGGAAAGTATATGCAACTCATGGAACTTGCAAATGCAAGGTTTCAGAATGACGAAAAACGGGCAACTACCATTGAAAACAGTGTAAAAGCGTTATTAAAAGGAAGATGGATTGGAAAAGCCCCTAGAGGATATGACCAAAAAACAACCAAAAAGGAACAAATTATAACTATTAACGAAGAAGGCAAACTGATTCGGAAAGCATTTCTTTGGAAGGCAAACAACAAGTTATCCAATGAAGAAATTAGGCATAGACTGGCAGCAGAAGGTTTCCATATCTGCAAACAGAAGCTATCAGAACTATTCAAGAACCCTTTTTATTGTGGCTATATGGCACACAAATTCTTGCAGGGGGACATCATACTAGGCAATCACCCTCCATTGATACCAAAAGAAATCTTCTTGAAAGTAAATGGAGAGTTATCCAAAAATCATAGTGGGTACGAACAAAAGATAGATAAGGAGTATGCACCATTATTAGGTAGTATCAAGTGCCCATGTTGCGGAAAAAATCTATCTGCCAGCATATCAACCAAAATGCGAAAGAGATTCGGACGTACTGATATAGGCTATTACGTTTGCAGCCGAAAAGGATGCAAGTACAACAGTTCTACTAAAAAGGTACATGAAGCCTTTGAAGAAGAAGTAAACAGGTATGCCCTATCAGACAAAGTAAGTGAACTCTTAAAAATGCAACTTACCATCACATTTGAATATATGAACCAAGAAAACAGGGAACGAGCCAAATCTATCAAAGCGAACATCAAAGCTAAAGAAAAAGAGTTGGAACAAGTAGAAACAAATTATGCACTCTGTACCGATGCAAAAAAACAAAGCATCTGTGAGAAGGTTATGACGAAATTAGAGAAAGAAGTCAGAGATTTAAAGAACGAATTTTCAAAAGTGAATACAGAAATATTGAACCTCGATAAATTCATTGATTTTGCTTTTAAAATGCGTTCTAACTTGTTTGGACTGTGGGAGTTGCAAGGATTAGAAGGAAGAAGAAGACTACAAAAACTCGTGTTTCCTGACGGATTTATTTACGACAAAAATAACGAGCATATTGAACCTAAAAGAGTGAACCAATTCTTTCTTCTAAAGTATTCATATCCAACAGGTAACGGAGATAAAAAGAAAGAGACGAACCGTGGAAAACACGATTCGTCCCTTAGAGTACTCGAAGCGGGACTTGAACCCGCACAGCCGCAATGGCCAAAGGATTTTAAGTCCTTCGTGTCTACCATTCCACCATTCGAGCATCCTTTCAAAGAGAGCGGAAAACGAGACTCGAACTCGCGACCCTAACCTTGGCAAGGTTATGCTCTACCAACTGAGCTATTTCCGCCTTTTGTTTTAACGGATGCAAAGATAAGTCATTTTATAATACCAACCAAACTTTGCACCCATTTTTTTATTTACAATCGTAAAATTCCCTCTATTTCGGCCAATTCTTCATTAGTAAAGTTCAAATTATCCAATGCATGAAGATTATCTGCCAACTGTTTCACAGAACTTGTCCCCACAATAACAGAAGTCATTCGTTCGTCTTTCAAGACCCATGCCAATGCCATCTCAGCCAAAGTCTGGCCACGACGAGCGGCTATTTCATCCAACCGACGTGCTTTTCCTACTTTATCTTCTGTCACTTGATCTACTTTCAAAAATCCGGTAGAACGGGCCGCACGAGAATGTTCCGGAATACCATGCAGATATTTTTTAGTCAGCAAGCCTTGCGCCAAAGGCGAAAATGCAATAAAACCGGAGCCTTGTTCTGCAGCCAATGGCAATGATTTCTCCTCTACAGTACGGTCAAACATACTATAACGATATTGGCTAATGAGACACGGCACACCGGCAGCCCTCAACATTTCATAAGCTATTTTAGCTTGTGCTGGAGGGTATTTTGAAATACCCACATACAATGCCTTTCCTTGTTTCACTATATCAATCAATGCCTGCATTGTTTCCTCAACAGGAGTCACCCCATCATAACGGTGACTATAGAATATATCAAAGTAATCCAAACCGGTACGACGCAAACTTTGATCAATGCTGGCCATTAAATTCTTACGCGAACTGTTTCCTCCATAAGGTCCATCCCACATTTCATGCCCTGCTTTTGAGGAAATAATCAATTCATCACGATAACCTTGAAAATTTTCCTTTAAGATTTTACCAAAATTAATCTCAGCACTTCCCGGAATGGGGCCATAATTATTAGCCAAGTCAAAATGCGTAACCCCATTATCGAAAGCGTATTTAATCATATCGGTTGCCACACCGAAATCGTCCACACTGCCAAAATTATGCCACAAGCCTAAAGAGATACGAGGCAAAAGTAATCCGCTATTCCCACAGTATTTATACTGCATCTTGTCATAGCGCTCTGCTGAAGGTTGATATTTCATGATCATGCGATTTATAATTGTTTCTATCTACCCAAAAGGGATTGTTCTGCCTGCTCCATGACTGAGAAGTTAAAACCATCTACTACCTGTTGCATCAGATTTTCAATTCTGTCATTACACAAATTACCTATACTACCCTCATGAGTATGATGTACCTTCTTGTTGTGAGTAAATTTTCCGGCTTCTATATCCAAGCCCACCTTCTTATAAGCATCACGGAATGGCATGCCCTCAGAAGCCAGACGGTTAACCTCTTCCACACTAAATATATAAAGGTAACGATCATCATCCAGAATATGCTCGTTGATTTTAATCTTGTCCATAATATAGGCAGCCATTTGCAAACACTCCTTCAGCTCCTGAAAAGCAGGCAGGAATACTTCTTTTATAATCTGCAAATCACGGAAGTAACCCGAAGGCAGATTGTTCATTATCATCATAATTTGTTGGGGGAGAACCTGTATCTTGTTACACTTAGCCCGTGTCAGTTCGAACACATCGGGATTCTTCTTATGGGGCATAATACTGGAACCAGTTGTACACTCGTCCGGAAGTTTCACGAAGCCAAAATTCTGACTACTAAACATACAAGCATCAAAAGCCATCTTAGAAACGGTTCCGGCAATAGAAGCCAAGGCAAAAGCTACATTACGTTCCATTTTGCCACGTCCCATCTGCGCATATACCACATTATAGTTCATCGAATCAAAACCCAGCAGACTAGTAGTCATCTCACGGTTTAGCGGGAAAGAAGAACCATAACCGGCAGCAGACCCCAACGGATTACGGTTGCACATTTTGAATGCGGCCTGCAGAAACATCATATCGTCCACCAAACTCTCTGCATATGCACCAAACCACAAGCCAAATGAAGAAGGCATCGCTATCTGCAAATGGGTATATCCCGGCATCAGCACATCTTTATATTGATTGCTTTGAGAAATCAGCACATGGAAAAGCCGCTCTACTGCTTCGGCCACTTCTTTTAATTCCGCACGAGTAAACAGCTTCAAATCCACCAGCACCTGGTCATTGCGTGAACGTCCACTATGAATTTTCTTCCCGACATCTCCCAACTTACGCGTCAACATCAATTCTACTTGCGAGTGTACATCCTCTATACCATCCTCTATTACAAACTCTCCCTTTTCGGCAGAAGCATAGATATTCTTTAATTCCGCTAACAGCATTTCCAATTCTCCGGCCGTAAGCAAACCAATACTTTCCAACATGGTGATATGTGCCATTGAGCCCAATACATCGTGTTTAGCCAGATAAAGGTCCATTTCACGGTCACGTCCTACTGTAAAACGATCTATCTCCTCATTTACTCGGACATTTTTTTCCCAAAGTTTCTGTGCCATATTTTTCTTTATTTTTTAATAAGGAATCATCGATAACATCTCAGCCAGTTTATCCACCCCATCCTGTAAAGGTTTAGTAACCATCGCCTTCATAAACATATTCACTTCTGCACGAATAGTTACTTTCAGTTTTGCCTGCCCAGCCTCTACAGGCAAAATCTGAATCCACAAATTCATAGGGACCGGAGATTTTTCACTTTCGAATTTAACACATTTACAAGGTTCACGTTCTATAATACGCAAAGTAATGCTTATGCCTTGTACCGTAAAACTTAAAGAATCACAGTCGAACTCCATACCTTGTACCTTGTCAGCCAATTTATCACGTACAGATTCCAAGTTACTTAAATCCGACAACTTATTAAACACCTGCTCCTGACTATAAGGAACATATTTCACACTACTCTCAAATTGTGCCATAATACCTGCTCTCTAAAAACACGAAAAGAACAATCCGGAAATCCATAAAAATTTCCGAACGGTTCTCTTCATATTATATTTGTTTTAAAACTATAACTTATTTGCCTGCCTCCCAATGAGCCGGATCCTTTCTCCAGTTATCTAAAACAGAAACATCCTCTTCATTAATATATCCGGTTTTCAAGGCCGAATCCAATACAGCTTCATAATTAGTCAGAGTAACCAAGTTCACTTTTGCTTCCTTGAACGCTTCAATTGCCACCGGGAAACCATAAGTAAATGCAGCGACCATACCAATCACTTCACATCCGTCACGACGGATAGCTTCAACAGCTTTCAAGCTACTGCCGCCAGTTGAAATCAAGTCCTCAATAACTACGACTTTCATACCAGGACGAAGTTCACCTTCAATCAGGTTTTCCAAGCCATGGTCTTTCGGAGTAGAACGAACATACACAAACGGCAGATTCAATTCTTCAGCCACCAAAGCTCCTTGAGGGATAGCCCCTGTCGCCACACCGGCAATAGCATCTACCTGACCGAACTTCTCCAGGACAATACGGCTAATCTCAAGTTTCACAAAATTACGAAGAGAAGGATACGAAAGAGTTTTGCGGTTATCACAATAAAAAGGCGACTTCCAACCGGATGCCCAAGTAAAAGGATTAGCCGGCTGCAACTTGATAGCCTTAATCTTCAGTAATTTCTCTGCGAATAATTTTTCTAAAGTCTTCATAACTCAACTATATCTGATAAATATTGTGCAAAAATATAGAAATACATCGAGATAATGAAAAATCGGACAAGGTATTTTTCTAAAAAATAGTTGTTGTTATCAAGATTCCCCTGCCAATGCCAAAGTAAGTACACTGATACGTAATCCGGGTATGCCACGAAAGGCATCAGCGCAAGAAACAACCGTAGCCCCTGTTGTCAGCACATCATCCACCAACAATAGATGCTTTCCTTCCAAGCCATCGGGGAAAATACAGGCAAACAAATTTCGCACGTTTTCCCATCTTGCATATTGTCCTTTATGCGTCTGCGTATCAGTATATCTGCTTCTTATCACAACTTTAGTGTTCATAGGAATACCTGTCACCACCGAAACTCCCCGTGCCAAGCATTCACTCTGATTATACCCCCTTAAACGTTTTTTACGTTGATGTAACTGGACAGGAACAATCAAATCTATCCCATCAAAAAAATGAGAACACATAAGTTCAGATGCCATCATCCGCCCCATCACTTCACCCACTTCTTGATTACCATGATATTTCAGTTCATACAACAACTGTCGGACATTCCCTCCCTTTGCATAATAAAGAAAAGAGGTGGCACGCTCCACCGGTATTTTTCCCCAGAAGTTACATTCTACAATATTATCTTTCCGTAAATGAAATTGAGTACGCGGAAGCCTTGACAAGCATTTCAAGCAAAGCACTCTCTCCCCTGATATAAGCTGCCGCCCACAAAGCAGACAACTATGTGGGAAAAATAAATTCCAAAGATCAGTCCAAATAGACATCATCTTCTCCGGTTTGTTTCACACAACGGCAAACAGCCTCTATTTCAAATCCTCTACCAACAGCAAAACGAATCAATTTCCCATTCCGTTCGTATTCCGTACATGCTTTCACTCTACTTCTTTTCTGCTCGATCAAGCCAGACAGAATCTCCACATACTCCCGTTCATCTATCTCCTCCAACCCTTCGGCTATAACATCCGCAGGGATCTTCTTCATGCGCAAAGCCTGACTGATTTTCACTCTGCCCCATTGGTTAAAGCGATATTTATCACGAACAAAAGCCGAGCAAAAACGCTTCTGGTCAATGTATCTCTCATCCTGCAAATACCGAACGATTTTCTCCATCACTTCCGGAGTTGCCCCCCATTGTGATAATTTAGCCTCTACATCCGTTACACAACGTTCCATTGAAGAACAATAAGCTTCTGCCTTATACCTCAACTCATTCTCACTTAATTCTCCTTTCATCTCATTTTTCCGCTTTTATCATTCTATCATTTTGAAAGAGATCTTTCCTCAATTCTATATTTTTGTATCCCAAACCAGCTAGCATATCCACCGTCTCCCGGCCATATTCCTGATTAATTTCAAAATAAAGCCTTCCACCAGACACTAACATATCCCTACCCAATTCTGCTATTTTCCGATAAAACAGCAATGGACTATCATCCGGCACAAACAAAGCCAATTCCGGCTCCCACTCCAAGACATTAGCACTCATATTCGCTTTCTCCTTTTCTGTAATATAAGGTGGATTGCTGACAATGACATCAAACTGCTCACCGGCAGGAGAAGCAAGCAGCACATCCCTTTGCTCAAGAGTTACACGAACGCCGTTCCGCCTGCAATTACGTTCTGCAACTTGCAACGCCTTTTCTGAGACATCCCATGAAACGACCTCCGCCTCTTCCAGATTCTTGGTCAAAGAAACAGCGATACAACCACTCCCCGTACCAATATCCAATATTTTAACCCGACCATACTTATGTTCCCGTATAATCCAATCTACCAACTCCCCCGTTTCCGGACGTGGAATCAATACATGTTTATTCACTTCAAAAGTAAGACCATAAAACTCTTCAGTGCCTATTATATATTGAATAGGTTCTAGTTTTTGCAGACGGACCAGAATATCATCCAACCGTTTCTGCTCATTCACTGAAAAAGTAGTATCTTTGCCTGCATACAATTCAACAACAGACATACCGAAGACTTGTGTAAGCAGCAATTTAGCCATAGGTACAAGTTCTGTATCGGGGTAATACCCCTGCAAGGTTTGTTTTATGTAAGATACAACAGGATTCATAGTGTCATTTTATATGCAAAAGTAAGAATTTAAACAAGACTGTTATGACAAAAGATGAAAAATATATTTCCCGTTGTCTGCAACTGGCACACAACGGACTCTGTAACACAGCTCCTAATCCGATGGTAGGTGCTGTCATCGTATATCACGATACCATTATTGGAGAGGGCTACCACATCCGTTGCGGAGAGGCACATGCCGAAGTAAACGCCATACGTTCCGTTAAAGACGAAAATCTGTTGAAGGAATCAACCATTTACGTAAGTCTGGAACCATGCTCCCATTATGGGAAGACCCCTCCCTGCGCCGATCTGATTATAGAGAAGAAAATCCCCAAAGTCGTGATAGGCTGCATGGACCCGTTTTCTCTGGTAGCCGGCAGAGGTATCGAAAAACTGCGCAAAGCCGGTATTGAAGTAACTGTAGGTGTATTAGAGGAGGAATGCCGGCACCTGATAAGACGCTTCATTACATTCAACACACTCAAACGCCCATACATAACCTTAAAGTGGGCAGAATCTACCGATGGTTTCATCGATATAAACCGCACAGGAGGAAAACCGATCAAACTATCCAATCCACTGACCAGCATGCTGGTACACAAAAAACGCGCCGAACATGACGCTATATTAGTAGGACGACGCACGGCATTACTTGACAATCCCTCCTTATCCACCCGGAATTGGTACGGCAAGCATCCCGTACGCCTGGTAATAGACAAAGAATTGACATTACCGCGAGACCTGGAACTTTTCAGTGGCAGGATAAAGACATTCGTGTTCACCCGAAAATCCCCCCATCAGCCAAACACATTAACAGAATACATATCTTTGGATTTTAGCAAAGACATCCTGCCGCAAATAATGGAAGTATTATATCAGAAAAAAATACAATCACTTCTAGTAGAAGGAGGAAGTATTTTATTACAGTCTTTCATAGATTCCAGTCTATGGGATGAAGCCTTCATAGAAAAGGTTCCACTGTGTTTGAAGAATGGGATAGAGGCACCTTCTATTCAAAAAAAATACTTTAAATTGAATAAAATATACTTTGGAAGAGAAATAATGCATGCCGTCCATCCACAAAACCAAAGACAAAATGTGGCTGATTGACAGAGAAAAAGGGCTAGTTTATCTATAAATTAATATAAAACTTGCCCTAAAACTTCTGTATAGAAAAAAATCTTCCTACTTTTGCGACTTGTAACAATAGACTCATTTGCAAATGAAAATAAAGTTTTTGACTGTCATCACAAGTCTGCTTACTGCAGCTTTTATGATTACATCTTGCTTGGACGACAACGAAGTAGAAACAGAATATAGTTCAGAATCAAGCATTACCGCTTTTGCTATAAAAGATAAAATTGAAACTCAATATACCGAAAAGGTTAATGGCAAAGATACAACGCTGACATTCACCGTTGATGGTACCAAATACCCTTTTGCCATTGACCAAGGCACAAGACATATCTACAATGTAGACTCCCTGCCAGTCGGTACAGACATCAGCAAAGTTGTAGTCAGCATAACATCAGATGGTATCGGAGTTTTTATTGTTGCAGAGGACAAAGATTCGTTGTGGAATGAAACCGACTCCTTGAATTTCGAAAAACCTATCCAATTTAAAGTTATGGCAATGAGCGGAGTCTATGGGCCTATTTATAAAGCTGAGATTAATGTACATAAACAAGTTCCCGACTCATTGCAGTGGAGCCATAGAGGAAGTAGTTTCGACAACACCATCCAGGCACAAAAAGCAGTCACATTAGGAGATTATATTTATGTTTTCGCACAGCAAGACAATGGTGCCGCTGTTACAAGCACCCACATCAATGATGGAGGAACCTGGACACCCTTACAGGCTTTACCTGAAAATATGCTAAATGCGGACTATTCTTCTGCCATGGCATGGGGAAACAAATTATACATACTTGCCGACAATGACCTGTACTGTTCCTCTGATGGAAAAAGCTGGAGCAAGATTGGCACTAACACCAAATTCGAGAAGCTGATTGCCGGCGTTCATTCAGAATATAACCGCAAATTGTACGCCATAGACACCAACAATCATTTTATGGAAAGTACGGATGCTATGGCGTGGGATACTAATGGAGAGGTTCCGGCCAATTTCCCGAAAAATCAGATATCATACACAGCTTACCCGTTGGTAACCAATAAATCCATAGACCGTATGGTACTAATGGGGGAAAATCCCATTGCTACCGACACGACCTCTACTGTATGGACCAGACTGACCACAGAAGACAGTTGGGCAGATTATCCTACAGCCGCATACGATAGTTTTTATTGTCCCAAGCTGGCTAATATAGCCATGATTCATTACAACGACCAATTATACGCTTTCGGTGGTCCGGGCAAAAGTTTCGGTAAGGACATTCCCGCCTTCAGCCAATTCTATGAATCAACAGATCAAGGCGTTACATGGAAACCTGTTTCTAGATATGTATTTTTCCCAACAGAATTCCCCGATCTATACCATCAGGCAGACGGCAACTATTCTTATGTTATAGACAAAAATAACTTTTTGTGGATTATATGGAGCCGAAGTGGAGAAGTATGGAGGGGAAGAATCAATAAGTTGGGATTCGATTCCAAGGAATAAAGTCAAAGAGAGTCATATAAAATAGATTGCGACATGCCATATAGAGAGCAAATAGACAAAAGCCGTATACCTGCCCATGTAGCCATTATAATGGATGGAAATGGAAGATGGGCTAAACAACGTGGACAGGCACGTAGCTTCGGACATCAAGCCGGTGCAGAAACTGTACACATCATAGCAGAAGAAGCGGCTAGACTGGGAGTCAAATACTTGACACTATATACTTTCTCTACCGAAAACTGGAATCGCCCGGTAGATGAAGTCGCTGCTCTGATGAGTCTTCTGATGGACTCCATTGAAGAAGAAACTTTCATGAAAAACAACATCAGTTTTCGCATTATCGGTGATACGGCAAAGTTACCGGTAGAAGTTCTGGAACGATTGAACCAATGTATTGAACACACCTCAATCAATACCGGCATGTGTCTGACACTTGCTTTAAGCTACTCTTCCAAATGGGAAATAACAGAAGCGGTAAGACAAATAACGATCAAGATTCAAAACAACAAACTAGCCATTGACGACATCGATGACAATTTGATAAATGCGCATTTAAGTACAAACTATATGCCCGATCCAGATTTGCTTATACGTACCGGAGGAGAAATCCGCCTTAGCAACTATCTGCTTTGGCAATGTGCTTATTCCGAACTATATTTTTGTGAAACGTTCTGGCCGGATTTCCGCGAAGAAGAATTTTGCAAAGCCATTTATGATTATCAGAAAAGAGAACGCCGTTTCGGCAAAACCAGTGAACAAATATAAAGTTAGATAAAATGCTATATCGTATTTCACTTATACTATTAACGCTTACATGCCTATTTTGCTTTTCAACAGGCAGTTACGCCCAAGAAGCAAACGTAGAAGAAAACGACAATCCAGTCATACTTTATTCCGGAACGCCCAAGAAGTATGAAATCGGCGGAATCAAAGTAGAAGGCGTAAAAAACTATGAAGATTATGTATTGATCGGACTTTCAGGACTATCGGTAGGACAGACCATTGTTGTTCCGGGAGATGACATTACCACAGCTGTAAAACGTTATTGGCGACACGGACTGTTCTCTGATGTACAAATCATAGCTGAAAAAATTGTTGGAGACAAGGTCTATTTAAAAATCATCCTGGCTCAACGTCCACGTATTGCCGACATTCGTTACCACGGCGTAAAGAAAAGCGAGCGTGAAGATTTGGAAGCCAAACTAGGTTTGGTAAAAGGAAGCCAGATTACTCCCAACTTGATAGACCGTGCTAAAATATTAATCAAGAAACATTTCGATGAAAAAGGTTTTAAAAACGCCGAAGTGACTATTGTAGAGCGTGATTTGGCTGACAATAAAGACCAAGTGGATGTTGATGTAATGATTGACAAGAAAGAAAAGGTGAAAGTCCACAAGATCACCATTGACGGCAACACTGTGTTGAGTGACAAGAAGTTAAAGCGTGTCATGAAGAAGACGAATGAGAAAAACAAACTTGTCAACCTCTTCCGTACCAAAAAGTTCATTGAAGAGAAATACGAAGAAGACAAACAGCATATCATCGACAAATACAACGAATTAGGTTACCGCGACGCACAAATTGTTGTGGACAGCATTTCTCCATACGATGACCGTACCGTCGATGTGTATATGAAAATAGAAGAAGGTGACAAATACTATCTGCGCAACGTGACATGGGTAGGTAACACCATTTATGCTTCGGACTGGCTGAACGAGCAACTCCGTATGAAAAAAGGAGATGTTTATAACCAGAAATTAATGACCGAGCGTCTAACCGGTGATGAAGACGCTATCGGTAACTACTACTATAATAAAGGATACGTATTCTACAACCTTGACCCGGTAGAAGTAAACATAGACGGTGACTCCATTGACTTGGAAATGCGTATTCAGGAAGGTCCTCAGGCCTCTATCAGCAAAGTGCGCATCAACGGTAACGACCGTTTGTATGAAAACGTGGTACGCCGTGAGTTAAGAACCAAACCGGGAGATCTGTTCAGCAAAGAAGCATTGGAACGTTCCTATCGTGAGATAGCCCAAATGGGACATTTCAACCCTGAAAATATCCAGCCGGATGTTCAACCGGATCCTACCAATGGTACAGTAGACATCAACTGGAATCTGGAGTCTAAAGCAAATGACCAGGTAGAGTTCTCGGCAGGTTGGGGACAGACCGGTGTTATCGGTAAATTAAGTTTGAAGTTCACGAACTTCTCTATGGCAAACTTGTTCCATAAGAGTGATAACTACCGAGGATTCCTGCCACAAGGTGATGGGCAGACATTGACCATCAGCGGACAGACCAACGGTAGTTACTACCAGTCATATAGTGTATCGTTCTTTGACCCGTGGTTTGGCGGGAAACGTCCGAATTCATTCTCTGTTTCGGCTTTCTACTCCATACAGACAGATATCAGCAGTAACTACTATAACTCAGCTTATATGAATAATTACTATAATTATTACAGCGGTTATGGTAATTATTATGGTGGATATAACAACTACGAGTCTTATTATGACCCCGACAAATCTATCCAGATGTATGGAGCATCCATCGGTTGGGGTAAGCGTTTGAGGTGGCCGGATGACTACTTTACCCTGTCAGCCGAACTCTCTTACCAACGATTTATATTGAAAGACTGGAGCTACCTGTATATCAAGTTGAACAACGGAGAGTATATGTCAACCGGTAATTGCAACAACTTGAGTTTGAATCTAACTCTGGCACGTAACTCTACGGACAACCCGATTTTCCCGCGTCGCGGTTCTGAATTCTCGGCTTCCGTACAGTTGACTCCTCCGTACTCATTGTTCAGTAACAAGGACTACTCGGTATACGGTAAAGATGATTATGATGAAGCTGCAAGCATGTTCAACTGGATTGAATACCATAAATGGAAATTCAAATCAAAGACCTATACCGCCCTTACAGGAGGTCAGAAATGTCCGGTTATTATGACACGCGCAGAATTCGGCTTGCTGGGTCACTATAACAAATACAAAAAATCACCTTTTGAAACATTCTACATGGGTGGTGACGGTATGACAGGCTATAGCACCAGCTACGCTTCCGAAACCATTGCACTGCGTGGTTACGAAAACGGTTCATTGACCCCTTATGGTAGTGAAGGCTACGCTTACGTACGTTTAGGTGCAGAATTAAGATACCCGTTGATGCTGGAGAATTCGACCAGTATCTATGCGCTAGGCTTCATCGAAGGAGGTAACGCATGGACAGATGTAAGCAAGTTCAATCCGTTCCAGTTGAAACGCTCGGCAGGTGTCGGTGTCCGTATCTTCCTGCCGATGATTGGTATGATGGGTATTGACTGGGCATATGGTTTCGACAAGATTAACGGCTCCAGCCGTTATAGTGGAAGCCAGTTCCACTTTATCCTAGGACAAGAGTTTTAATAACTAAAAACAAAGTGATTATGAAAAAGGCTATCCTATTATCTCTATTGTTTGTGGCTTGTGTATTCACAGCCAGCGCTCAAAAGTTTGCCTTGATTGATATGGAATATATCCTGAAGAATATTCCTGCATACGAACAGGCGAATACCCAACTGAATCAAGCTTCACAACAATATCAAAGTGAGGTGGAGGCGAAAGCAAAAGAAGCGGAAACACTTTATAAAGAATACCAGAAAGCCTCGGCTTCCCTGTCGGCCGCACAGAAAACGCAAAGAGAAGAAGCAATTGTGGCAAAAGAAAAGGAAGCAGCCGAACTGAGAAAGAAATATTTCGGTCCTGAAGGAGAAATGGCCAAAAAACAAGAAGCATTAATCGCACCTATTCAAGATAAAATCTATGAAGCGGTAAAACAGATTTCAGAACAAAAAGGATATGCGGCAGTAGTAGACAGAGGCTCTGCCCAAAGTATTATTTTCGCGTCTCCAAGCATTGATATCAGCAATGAAGTGCTCTCAAGATTAGGATATTCAAATTAATTTCCTACATTTGCAACCGATAATCCAAATTTGCAATAACTAATAAAAAATAGAACTATGTTGAAAAAAATTGCTTTACTACTTTTACTCATCGTTCCGATGAGTGTATTTGCTCAGAAATTCGGGCATCTTAAATCTGCAGATGTACTTACTGTCATGCCGGAATTTACAAAGGCTCAGACTGACATCCAAGCTATGCAGAAACAATATGAGGATGAAATGAAACGTGCGACTGATGAACTGACCAAAAAATATACTGAATACCAACAGGAACAAGCCAACCTTCCTAAGAACATTCAGGAAAGACGCCAGAAAGAATTGCAGGAATTACAGGAAAAAGGAATGCAGTTCCAACAAGACGCACAACAGCAATTGCAGAAATCATACGCTGATATGATGGAACCTATCTACAAAAAAATTGAGGATGCCATCAAAGCAGTAGGCCAGGAAGGTGGATATACTTATATCTTTGATTTGAACAGAACAGAAATTCCCTACGTAAATGAAGCGCAGTCCACAGATGTAACTGCTGCTGTCAAAGCTAAAGTAGGAATCAAATAATTAAGTTAAAGACCTTTACAGGCACGGATTACACAGATTTCATAGGTTTCGAAACCGTGAACATCCGTGTAATCCGTGCCTGTATTATATAGCTATACTGCCATGATCCCATCTCTCCCCCCTTCAACCGGCCCTATCGGTGTATTCGACTCCGGCTACGGTGGTCTAACCATTCTGGACAAAATACGCGGACTGATGCCTGAATATGATTATATCTATTTGGGAGACAGCGCACGCTGTCCATACGGACCGCGCTCCTTTGAAGTTGTTTACGAATTTACCTTGCAAGCCGTAAGCAAACTGTTCGAACTAGGATGCCCTTTGGTGATATTGGCATGCAACACAGCATCGGCAAAAGCCTTACGCACCATCCAGCAGATCAATCTTCCGGTAATAGACGCTACCCGCAGAGTACTCGGGGTCATCCGGCCTACAGCAGAATGTATAGGAGAAATCACCCGAAGCCGGCACGTAGGCATACTGGCCACAGCCGGTACCATCAAATCCGAATCCTATCTTTTGGAAATACATAAATTATCTCCCGACATTGTGGTAACAGGAGAAGCCTGTCCCATGTGGGTTTCCTTAGTAGAGAATAATGAATATCAATCGGAAGGAGCCGACTATTTCGTCAAACAACATATCAACCGGCTGCTGGATAAAGACCCGATGATTGACACCATCATACTGGGATGTACCCATTATCCGTTACTGCTTGATAAAATAAGACAGTTTACTCCCGGACATATCCGCATCATCGCACAAGGAGAATATGTAGCCCGAAGTCTGCAGGACTATTTGAATCGCCATCCTGAAATGGACGCACGTTGCGAAAAAGGAGGAAAATGCCGCTTCCTTACCACCGAAAGTGAAAACAAGTTCGAGGAATCCGCTTCCATCTTCTTAGGTCGGCAGGACATAAAAGTAGAAAGCATAGCATTGGAATAACTTTCTTCCGGTTTACCTGTTATATATACCATCCATAACGCTTAATTCATGAAGATATGTATACAAATAAAGTAAAGAAGATAGCTGCGGTACACGATTTATCCGGTGCAGGACGAGTATCTCTCACCGTCGTTATCCCTATCCTCTCATCCATGGGCTTTCAAGTCTGCCCTCTGCCCACAGCCGTATTATCCAGCCACACCCAATACCCGCACTTCTCCTTCTTGGACCTCACGGACGAGATGCCCAAGATTATCAACGAATGGAAGCAACTGAAGATACAGTTTGACGCTATCTATACAGGCTATCTGGGCTCTCCCCAGCAAATACAAATCGTATCCCGGTTTATTGATGATTTCCGACAACCTGACAGTCTGGTTATGATAGATCCTGTTTTGGGAGATAACGGGAAATTATATGCCAACTTCGATGAACAAATGATTATGGAGATGCGCCATCTCATCCGGAAAGCCGATGTTATCACACCTAATATGACCGAACTCTTTTATCTGCTTGACAAACCTTATAAAGCAGAGAATACGGACGCGGAACTGAAAAACTATCTGCACGAAATATCAGAACACGGTCCCGGTATCGTCATTATCACCAGTGTACCCGTACAAGGTGACCCGCACAAGACTTCCGTACATGCATACGACAGGCAAGGAGACCGTTATTGGAAAGTTACTTGCCCCTACCTGCCTGCTCATTACCCCGGCACAGGTGATACATTTACCAGTGTGATAACCGGCTCACTGATGCAGGGAGACAGCCTGCCTATCGCCTTGGACCGCGCCACACAGTTCATCCTGCAAGGCATCCGCGCCACTTTCGGATATGAATATGATAACCGAGAAGGAATTCTGCTAGAGAAGGTATTGCACAATCTGGATATGCCAATCCAGATCAGCAGTTATGAACTGATTTGAGGACCCCGAAAGTAGAAGATTTGCCCCCGGGAAGGAAGCCTGTACCAAGCCCTATTACTCCGACGATTAAGGTCGTTTTTCCTTATAGCTAACCCTTATCATACAGTTAACTACTACAGACTCCGGCAGTGGACTGTACAGTCTACTGCAAGAGTTTATACAGTCCACTATATCAGACTGTACAAACCACCGGAAGAGACTATAGTACACAACCATAAAAAAGAGCTTAACCATAAAACAAAATAGGGTTAACCACAAAGAAGAAAAGACTTAACCAGATAAAGCCATAAGACCAAAAGACGAAAAGAGTAAAACCAAAGAAAGCAGCCAAATCGTACCGTGCAAACCAACAAACATCAGCCGTATCAACAATAATAAATAAATTACCTGCCCAGCAGCCTGCGGCTGAGATAACGCACGGGATACCACACAGAAAGAAAGCCCACCACCAGCACAGTGACAAAAACTATAACAATATCCCATGCATGGACACTGACCGGATAGGCATCCACCACAAAATTGCCACCGGAGTTACCACCTCCCAGCGAAAGCAATCCGAATTCCTGCTGGATAAAACAAAGGATCAAGCCCAGTGCCACTCCGATAACCGCACCCATCAATGAAATCATACGCCCCTCGAACAGAAAGATACGCGTAATCAACTTGTCGCTGGCCCCTAAATTGCGCAATGTCACTACATCTGCCTTCTTATCTATAATCAGCATGGACAATGAGCCTATCACATTAAAGCAGGCTATCATCAGGATAAAGGTAAGGAAAATATAAGAGATCAGCTTCTCTATCTCCATAATGCGGAAAGTATCCGCTTGCTGCTCATACCGGTCCTGCACCCGGAAATCATCTCCCAATATTTTCTGTATCTTCGATTTTACACTCCCTGCATCTACATCCGGCTTCAATTTCAATTCTACCGAACTCACTTCTGTGTCATACTGAAACAACCTACGGGCAAATTGGAGGGAAGTCAAAATGTAAGAAGAGTCATACTTCTGTTGGTTCACCGCAAAAACAAGGCCGCTGGAATATAAATCGGCAGAGTTAAAGCTGGAAGCAGGATTGGCCATATTGACTTTAACTCCCCGTTTGGGAGCATAAATCTCTAGCGGATCGAGGAATTTGATACCCGTTCCCAAGATAGAAACCAATTCTATGCCGGGAATGGCATAATCTACCACTTCATCATGCAACACGAATTGCCCCCGGCCGAAAAGGATACTGTCAATAGCGGTCAGATCCTCGAAATTATCTTCAATTCCTTTAATCACCGCCATGGTCTGACGATCTTTATACTGAACCATCGCATTCTCTTCCAAAGACTCAGAAAAAACAGCGATCTCCGGCATCCGGCGCAAAGCTTCTATACGCGCTTCTTGTCCGTCAAAAACCTTTCCGGTGACAGCCGTAATTTTCAGCTCCGGGTCAAAAGCCGTAAAGAAAGTAGCTACCAGATCCTGGAAGCCGTTAAAAACAGACAAAGTGCATACCAATGCCAATGTAGCCAAAGCCACTCCGCAGACGGAAATGGCTGAAATAACATTAATGGCATTGTGCGACTTCTTGGAAAAAAGATAACGCTTCGCTATATAAAAGGGAAAATTCACCGTCCGGTTCTACTTTTTCAACAGTTCGTCTATACGTTCGGCATAATCCAATGAATCATCCACAAAGAATTTCAACTCGGGAATGATGCGCAACTGATGGCGTACCCGTGTTCCTAATTCATAACGGATGGATTTCATATTATCATTGATATTCTTTACTATTTCCTGGCTCCTCTCAGAAGGGAACACGCTGAGATAGACGCGTGCAATACTCATATCGGGACTGATGCGGACAGCACTTACCGACACCAAAACACCATTCATGGACTTGGTCTGAAGCAGGAAAATCTCACTCAACTCCTTTTGGATCAAACGAGAAATCTTATTTTGTCTGGTCGTTTCCATAATTAATAATTATTCAGTTTGCTAATTTGCTAATATGCCATACGGTTCATAGCGCAAGCTATGAGCACATTATTCAACATTTTCTTATGATTGTCAGCCCGTCGCGCAAGGGAAGAATCACCTTTTCAACCCGTTTGTCGGCAGCTACCAAATCATTAAATTTCTTTATTCCAATAGTCTGAAGATCTGTATGATGCGGTTCCTCCAAGACATGTCCGTCCCACAATGTGTTGTCGGCAATGATATATCCGCCGGGTGATAATTTCTCCAGTACCATTTCGTAATATTCAATATACTTCCGCTTATCACCGTCTACAAACGCTAAATCAAAGGTAATGTTCATGACAGGCAGCAACTTCAGCGCATCACCTATATAAAATTTAATCTTGCCGGCGTAAGGCGAACCTTCCAGCCAGGGACGTGTAAAGTCCTCCTGCTCATCGTTTATCTCAAATGTGTGCAACATGGCCCCCTCTTCCAACCCTTCGGCCAGGCAAAGTGCGGAGTAGCCACTGTAAGTCCCGATTTCCAACACCTGACGGGGGCGTATCATTTGCACAAACATTTTCAGCATACGTCCCTGCAAGTGGCCGGAAGCCATACGGGGACGTAAAAGCTTGACGTGCGTATCGCGATAAAGTGCCTTCAGGTAATCACTTTCTTCGTCAATGTGCTGAAGGATATATTCGTCAATAGCGTCCGTTTCTTTCATTCCTATCTTCTATTTTTATAGGTAACGGTTGCGGTTGGGCAGCACATAGTCCATAGCATACTTCAACACATCTCCCACTACATTGATTTCAAGGAAAGAAGTCTGAGTACCTTGCTTACCGCTGCTCAGATAGGCCACCATGTCGCTTTCACTCAAAACGCCATCATCCAGCAATTTACGCAAAGCAGCGAAATAATATGCCTGTCCGTTAGCCTTTTCGGGCATATAGATAGCCTCCACCCCATATGACAAAGCCAGATGACGCATCGTTTTTTCTTTATAACAGATGGCCAATACAGGATATTTGCCACGGAAAGCAGCAATATTACGTGCGGTACGCCCGCTGAAACTGTCGGTAATAATGGCGCGGATATTCAGTTTGCTGGTAGCCTTTACTGCCTGTTTTGCCAGGAAAGCAGTTACGTCATTGGAGTTTTCATCCAAAGGAATACGGATGTCATTCTCGGCCAGTTTATCTTTCTCAGCCTGCGCTGCAATCTTGGCCATCGTCTTCACGGCTTCCACCGGATACTTGCCGTATGCCGTTTCTCCACTCAGCATCAATGCATCCGTGCGGTAGTAAATAGCATTGGCAATATCGGTCACTTCAGCACGGGTAGGACGCGGATTATTAATCATGGTATGCAACATCTGGGTAGCAACAATCACCGGTTTCTTTGCCAGAATACATTTCTTTATCAACAAACGTTGAATGCCGGGGATTCGTTCCTGAGGAACTTCAATGCCCAAGTCACCACGAGCCACCATGACTCCGTCGGCCACTTCCAATATTTCATCAATATTGTCCACTCCTTCCTGATTCTCGATCTTGGCGATAATCTTAATGTCGCTGCCGTATGCATCCAGTATCTGGCGGATATCCAGCACATCTTGCTTATTACGAACAAACGAATGTGCTATGAAATCAATGTCCTTTTCAATAGCATACAGTATATTGTTACGGTCCTTTTCTGTCAAAGAAGGGAGATTGATGCGCACGCCCGGTACATTCACACTCTTACGGTTACCCAAAGTAGCTTCATTCTGCACCTCGCACAACAAATACTCGTCTGTCTTCTCAATCACGCGCAGCTCCAGATCACCATCATCAATCAGAATATCGCCATCCACCTGAAGATCATGCACAAAACCGGGATAAGATACAGCAATACATTCACGGGTCGTTTCTTGTGCTGGATTGCCTACAATCTTTACTTTGTCACCAATCTGATAAGGAATAGGCTCGCCGCCTGCAATAGCAGTAGTACGCACTTCGGGACCTTTTGTGTCCATCAATATGGCAATACGGTTGGAAACCTCACGTACATTGGTTATCAATTTTTCAAAACCTTCACGTGAAGCGTGAGCCGTATTCATACGGACCACATTCATACCAGCCTTGAAAAGATCTCTTATAAACTCTACCTCGCAACGCTGATCTGAGATGGACGCTACGATTTTTGTTTGTTTCAACATCATAATCTTATCACCTTATATTATACCTAAACTTTTTATTTTCTCATCAACAAAGCCTCAATCGCCAAACGATATGAATGAAGCCCGAACCCACAAATTACTCCCACACAAGCGCAAGAAATCATCGACTTATGGCGAAACTCCTCACGGGTATGTACATTTGAGATGTGCACCTCAATCACAGGAGCTGTCACGGCGCGGATAGCATCCTGTAAAGCAATGGAAGTATGCGTATAAGCCCCTGCATTCAAGACGATGCCGTCATAATCAAAACCCACTTCGTGTATTTTATTGATCATCTCACCTTCCACATTCGACTGATAATACGCTATTTCAATGTCCGGATAAGTACGGCGCAATTCCACCAGATAGTCTTCAAATGAAACAGCACCATAAATGGAAGGTTCCCGTTTGCCTAATAAATTGATATTAGGTCCATTAATAATTTGTATTTTCATATTTATACTATATCTGAACTTTTTCTACCTTTGCAGGGAATTTGGGTACAAAGGTAGAAAAAAGAAATGAAAAGAACCGAGAAAACAGACAAGATATTGGTGAAATACAAGCAATATTTAAAGTTGGAGAAATCGTTATCTGACAATACGGTAGATGCTTATCTTACTGACCTGGACAAGTTACTGGCTTATCTTACATTAGAAAATATCAACATTCTGGATGTCCGGCTTGAAAATCTGGAAGATTTCTCAGCCGGATTACATGATATCGGCATCCACCCCCGTTCGCAGGCACGCATCTTGTCAGGCATCCGCTCTTTCTACCGTTTCCTCATTATGGAAGATTATCTGGAATCCGACCCAACAGAATTACTGGAATCCCCCCAGACAGGTTTCAAACTGCCCGAAGTAATGACGGTGGAAGAAATAGACTTATTGATAGGCAGCATAGACCGCGGAACCAAAGAAGGTCAACGCAACAGAGCCATATTGGAAACACTTTACAGTTGCGGACTACGTGTTTCCGAACTCTGTAATCTGAAATTATCCGAACTTTATTTTGAAGAAGGCTTCATCAAGGTGGAAGGGAAAGGAAGCAAACAGCGGCTGGTCCCTATTTCACCGCGTGCCATCAAGGAAATCAGGCTCTACTTCACCGACCGTAACCTGATGAAAATAAAGCCGGGATTTGAAGATTTTGTCTTCATCAGCAATTTCGGGAAGAACATCTCCCGCATCATGGTTTTCCATATCATCAAGGAACTGGCAGAGCGCATCGGTTTGAAAAAAAAAATCAGTCCTCATACCTTCCGCCATTCTTTTGCGACACACTTGCTGGAAGGAGGCGCCAACTTGCGTGCCATACAGTGTATGCTTGGACACGAAAGTATCGGGACCACAGAAATTTATACACACATAGACCGCAATATGTTACGCAGTGAAATCATAGAACACCACCCCCGTAACATCAAATTCAGAGAAAAAGGTAAATAAAGGTTCTATATTCTAAAATATTTTAAGATAAATTGAAAAAAAAGCAGGCTAAGAAGCTAGCACATAATAGAGTTTTTCCTATCTTTGTCCCCAAAGAGACGCACAAAAACGTACTATAGCGAATTTTACATTACAAACGTTAAATTAATAAAGTAACTATGATTAAAAAGTTGTATTTGCCCTTAGTGGCTTTATTGGTCCTTGCCCTGTCATCATGCGGCAAGATGGGAGAATTGTCTTCTGACTATTTCACAACTAACCCTGAAGTGCTTGAAGCAATCGGTGGTAAAGTGCCTGTGACAATTAATGGTAAATTCCCCGAGAAGTATTTCAAGAAGAACGCAACTGTTGAAGTTACCCCTGTTCTGAGATGGAAAGGTGGCGAAGCTAAAGGCCAGCCTGCTGTATTCCAAGGAGAAAAAGTAGAAGGAAACAATCAGACTATCGCTTACAAAGCAGGTGGTAGCTATACGATGAAAGCTTCTTTCGACTATGTTCCCGAAATGGCAAACTCTGAACTTTATCTTGATTTCAAGATTACAAAAGGAAAGAAATCATACACTATTCCTTCTGTGAAAATCGCTGATGGCGTTATCGCGACTTCTGAACTGCCTACTGCTGCCAGCTCTAACGCATCATACGCTAACGATGCTTTCCAACGCATCATTAAAGATGCTCAAACTGCTAACATCATGTTCTTGATCCAGCAAGCTAACTTGCGCAACAGCGAATTGAATTCTGACGATATCAAAGAATTCCATAAGAAAGTGGCTGAAGTTAATGCTGACACCAAGAACTACAAACTGAATAACATTGAAATTTCTGCATACGCTTCACCTGATGGTGGTGTGAAACTGAACACCGGTTTGGCTGAAAACCGTGAAGCAAACACAGAAAAATATATGGAACGCCAGTTGAAGAAAGGCAAGATTGATACTAACCTGGATGCAAAATACACTGCACAAGATTGGGAAGGTTTCCAAGAACTGGTATCCAAATCAAACTTGCAGGATAAAGATTTGATCTTGCGTGTTCTTTCTATGTACAATGATCCTGAACAAAGAGAAGCTGAAATCAAGAATATTTCTTCTGTATACAAAACTTTGGCTGACGAAATCCTGCCTCAGTTACGTCGTGCCCGTTTAACTGCCAACTATGACATCATCGGTCGTAGCGATGATGAAATCAACGAAGCATTCAACTCTGATCCTAAAGTATTGAGTGTAGAAGAATTATTGTACGCTGCTACACTGACTAACGACAACGCCCGCAAAGAAGCTATCTTCAACAAGACAACTCAACTTTATCCGAACGATTTCCGTGCTTATAACAACCTGGGTGAATTGGCATTCGCTGCCGGTGATGCTGCTAAAGCAGAAAACTACTTCAAACAAGCTGCTTCTAAGAACGCTAGCGCTCCTGAAGTAAACGCTAACCTTGGTCTTTGCGAATTGGTTAAGGGCAATGTTGCAGCTGCTGAAACTTACTTAGGCAAAGCTACAGGTGCTAATGCTGCCGGTGAAGCTTTGGGTAACTTGTATATCAAACAAGGCCAGTATGACAGAGCTGTCAACTCATTCGGTGACGCTAAGACTAACAGTGCCGCTCAAGCTCAGATTTTGGCTAAAGACTATAACAAAGCAAAAGCGACCTTGTCTGCAATCAAGAATCCGGATGCAATGACTGACTACTTGATGGCTATCGTTGGTGCTCGCACAAACAATGCTTCATTGGTAAGCAGCAGCATCAAGAGCGCAATCGCAAAAGATCCTTCAATGGCTGAAAAAGCTGCTAACGATCGCGAGTTCGCTAAATACGCCGACGCTATCAAATAATATAACTAGATATCATCTTGTCTAGTTTTTAGATGATTATTACTGTAACCGGAGGCTTCGTGATGAAGCTTCCGGCTTTTTTATGTAAAATAACCTTCATTTATACCTGCCTTTAGCCACAAAATGCGTATTTTCGCAAAAAATATCTTGAAATGAAAAAATTACTATTCTTTCTTTTCACTCTTGTTGTGCTGGCAAGCGGCTGCGGCAAGAAAAATACATTCACCTTAGAAGGAAGCATTAAAGGACTCCCTTCAGACACTATATTAGTATTTTATCAAGAGCCCGATTACAAGCTAGATACCATACTCCTCTCAAAAGGCAAATTCACTTACACTATTACCCCTGACACATTTACTATCTTTTCATTACTATTAGGAGAAAAACAAATCTTGCCGATATATGCTGATAAAGGAGAAAGTGTCACCCTAAACGGAATGGTCGGAGAGATAGAGGTTAAAGGAAAGGGAGAAAACGCACAACTGGCAAAACATATCCAGTACCTTAACACATTAGAAAATAACAAAACTGCCGTTATGGCTGCTGTGGATTCATTAATTAAAACCAATCCACACTCGTATAGCAATATCTATCTGATAGACAAATATTATGTACAGGACTCGCTTCCTGACTATAACCACATAGATCAACTGATAAAAGGATTAAGCGGTATCATAAAAGACACACCTTATATTATAGATCTCCAGAATAAATTAAGTGAGAAAAAAGAACTGACAGATCATCGCTACGTTTCCAACATCTCGTGCACGGACAGAGAAGGAAAGACCATCAACTGGAACAGCGTAAAAGGGAAATATGTCCTTTTGGATTTTTGGGCAAGCTGGAACAAAGAAAGCATTGCCACACAAGATTCTTTAGTACCCGTACAAAAGGCATTGAAAAAAAATAAGTTTGTTATTATCAGCCTCTCCCTTGACTTGGACAAAAAGGAATGGATGGAGAAAATCATTCAAAGAGACACCACACAATGGAAACAAGTTTGCGATTTCAAAGGCTGGGACAATTCCATTGTCAAACAGCAAGGCATAACCCGGATTCCTGCCAATATACTTATAGGTCCTGACAAGCGGGTCATCACGCAAGATATACGCGGCAAAGAACTGATAGACAAAGTGAAACAGCTGATAGAACAAGATAAAGAGAAAGAAAAAGCCGCCAAAGAGGCAGAACGTACTCGAAAGAGACAAAATAAAAAATAAAAGAATGCTGGTAAAAGTCTATGGAGCAGCCGTTCAAGGTATCGACGCTACCATTGTAACTATTGAAGTAAATAGTTCACGAGGTATAAAATTCTTCCTTGTCGGTCTGCCGGACTCGGCCGTGAAAGAAAGTCATGAACGTATTATTTCCGCTTTACAGGTAAACGGATATAAATTCCCTACTTGTCAGATTGTAGTGAATATGGCCCCTGCTGACATACGTAAAGAGGGGTCTGCATACGATCTTCCGCTAGCAATCGGAATATTGGCCGCTACCCAAATCGTATCGGAAGAAAAACTTTCACGCTATCTTATTATCGGAGAACTTAGCCTAGATGGAAGCCTGCAACCCGTCAAAGGAGCTCTCTCCATAGCTATCAGTGCCCGAGAACAAGGTTTTGAAGGATTCATACTTCCCAAACAAAATGCGCGAGAAGCTGCTGTAGTAAACAATCTGAAAGTATATGGCGTAGAAAATATCAAAGAGGTCATCGAATTTTTCAATAATGAACGCAATCTGGAGCCTAGCATCGTCAATACACGGGAAGAATTCTATGAAAACCAAAGTAGCTTTCCATACGATTTTGCTGATGTAAAAGGACAAGAAAGTGTAAAACGCGCATTGGAAGTAGCCGCGTCTGGAGGACACAACTTGATTATGATCGGTTCACCCGGAAGTGGAAAGTCCATGATGGCAAAGTGTATGCCAAGCATTCTCCCTCCCCTGTCATTGGGTGAAAGTCTGGAAACGACTAAAATACATTCAATAGCAGGAAAATTAGGAAAAGACAGCTCACTGATTGCTATTCGGCCTTTCCGTAGTCCCCATCATACAATCTCGCAAGTAGCAATGGTAGGTGGCGGCACCAATCCCCAACCGGGAGAAATCAGTCTGGCCCACAACGGTTTGCTCTTTCTAGACGAGCAATTCCAAAAATACTTTCACTATTATAATAATCTTAAAATAAGCTAGATAGTTAAAATATTAAATGTTTAACCATCTAGTTTTTTATATGAAAAATCCTAAGTCTTAGAAAAAGATAAGATGATAACTATCTATATCATTATAATTATTCCCTATTTCCTCTCAATAAGTCTTGTTCTAGTAGTTTGGAATGAACACTATCCCATAACTCTTTTTGCTTCTCATTCAACATATCTACAGATATGAACGTAGTACCACAAAACACAATATCGCTATATCTTATTACTGGTATTAGTCCGAATTTAGTCCAAGCAAAATAGTTATCATTATATTTATCTGATATGCCAGTGTTGCATAGGTATATTTCTTCATTGATATTAATAAGTGTCTGTATGGAGTGTTCCAATATATCAAACATCCGACCTCTTAAATCATACTTTATACCATCCGCTATTACTCTTTTGCGGAATCTGGATAGCAAATGCTGCGATAAGATAAAGGCGTTATTCAGATTGATATAAACAAAGTCGGTAGTATTATTACCTCTTCTCATATATCCTACTATGAAGAACTGATTAGTACTTTTATAGAATACGAAGAAGTAATACCCTTGTATGGCAGTAACTTTCATACGCCATTCATCACTACTAGCACCATCTAGACTAGTAATGAAATCTATCATTTCTTGGCTATATGCCAGATTAAATAATTGTTCTGCGTATTCTGCTATATTCATGCCCTACAAATTAAAAAAGGCTACCACCGAAGTAGTAGCCTAGAGTTTCATCCTTGCAGTGTTTGAATCATTAACTGCTTTTCTTCATCAGACATGTTTTTCGACTGCTGCTGAATCTTAGCCTTAAATAATTCTTTGTCTAGGTCTTCCACTGGAAGTTGCACAACCTTTTCTAAATAGCTTACATAGTTCTGGTAATTAGCCAAATACTTTTTAGCCTTAGTCTTAATTTGCTCTCCAGTTTCTTTAGGACTAAACCATTTCCCAACTACATTGGATTGCTCCTGACGGTTAGAAAAAACTACTTGAATAAACTCTTGTGCTGTTACATTATTTACAATTTCCATAATTAAATAGAATTAGAAGTTATACGGCAAAATTACCGCTAAAGCAAATGCCGCTGTAACAGCGTTACAAAAGTATGTAATATATCTGTAATATAAAAAAGCCTTTAAGATATTTTTTCAATAAGAGCTTCATTTCCCCCCATTCTGAACTACAAACATCTTATAAATCAGTCTATCTAGTACTATTAGCTAATGTACAAGTGAGAAACTACTAGTAACATCGTTACTACTATACACCGCAGTCGTATTACTATTAGCTATACTATTTTTAACTAATGTACTAGTTCCGAAAAATAACGGCTGTCATTACTAATACTACCGTCACTTATTTGGGCACACAAAAAGATGGCAGGATAACTAACAAATTTTATCATCACTGTTTTTTACTTACTAATAAGTTATATAGCCACTACTTCGATAAGTCGATTAATCGCCAATACATAACAATTTAGCTATCTGTTCCGAATATCGCTTATCCGTCAATAGCCATAAATATAAACCATTGTCAAAAGAACTACATAAAATCGCTATTCTTGTCTGTTAGCTTGCAGACAGAAGAAGATAGCAGCAATATGACGATATAAGTAAGTCACCTATAGAAAGTGTTCCTTTGATTAGGTACACACCCGTAAAATGAATATAATCGTATAGAGATAAAAGATAGGAACTACCACGAGCAGAGGTATAACCAGAACTGCCCGTAGTAATTCAAGCACTATAGATTTTACAGTATATAATGAAACTAACATTGAATCATGGAGTATTACACATTTGAACAATTAAAGGAAATGGCTTTCAAGGATGGCATTACCGGCAATAAGGTAGCTGTTGGTATATGGGCAAAAATGAACGGCTTTCTAAAGAAAAAGAAGCAGATAAACAAGCGTAGAATTACATTCTACTTTAAACTGGATAATTGGCAACCTCAAAATGTATGATTGCCAAAGCCTTTCTATAAGGCTGTATCAAAAACAGTACATAATACCTATTTCGGCATACATAGTCAGCCAGACAACACAAGGAAGTGAATTACAGATATTTTTTAAAGATAGTCTTGGTAAAGTGGTACTAAGGAAAAATGAACCGTAGTTCATGGGAAATTTGACACCAAGTATAGGGGAAAAATGATACTCTATACATTACTACAATACTAACATTACAACATAGATAATTCAGTGCTGCGCACTTCATTATCAGATTTTTAGCTTTCGTAGATAAGTAACTAATGACAAAAACGTAACATTATGATGATATATAATAACAGACTGTTCAATACAAGGAAGGAATTGAAGCGGTATTTAGGTGGGACACGTAAATACAACAAGGCTTTGAAAAACGGAGAGATTTATAACATATACCAAGAAGAATCAAATAACCAACCGTTTGCGCACAATGGAACAACAATATACGACACTGACAAAAGACATTAATAATATAGATAATATGGATGCCATAGTATATGCCTATATAAAATCAAGGATGAATTATAAAACTTCCATTGCGGATAATGTTACGGAAAAGGAGATTTTCGAAAAACTAGGCATATCATTAAGCACTGTAAAAAGAAGCATTGAAAGGCTAAAGAAGAATAAGAATTTTATTGATAAAGTAATAAGTAACAATGTAATAGCAGAGGGAAGCTACAAAACCTACAACAAATATCATGTGGCAAAATGTAATGAGAACTTCTTCTATATTTATAACAGTTTCTTTAATGATGATATGAACATTGCAAAAGCCAGTGAGAGAATTAAGATAAAGAACTTCTTGCTTAAATTAAAGGCTCTATGCAAAAAGGAAACGAACAAGTATATAAGTGAAAGCCCGCATCTGGGTGGGCTTAACAAAACGGAACTATCTAAAAAACTGGGTATTGATACAAAAACATTAAATAACTATCTGGAAATGGCAGCCAATGCAGGACAGATAAAATATATAACTAATGGTTTGCTGGTACTGAACAAGTCCATTATTCCAGATTTTAAGAAAGATGATACAGATACAAGAATCTATCATATTATTTATGACTGGTGCATTGATAACGGTGTTGTTCCACCAGACAGAAACGATGAAATAACAGTAATGGCAGATGGCAGTATCAGAAGAAGAAACAGCTTACTTGTTGAAATATCTGGAAAGCTAGACTGTATGAAAGATGAAGATATTAGGAGTTTACTAACTAATAGAATAACTTCCAAAGAAATAACTCTGGAATATATAGCTAAAATACTGAATATAAACAACAAGAAGAAAGGAGAGATAGAGTATTCCGTCATACTTGACTAAACTAACTAATCATCTACATTCAGTTTAGCTAAAAGTCAAGAGAGCAGATATATAGGGTACTTAATACAGAAATCCCCCTCCCCATGCAGCCAGTAACCTAAAATATATAAGAGTGGCTGTAGCGGCGGTCTACAACCTCCAATAGTCCCCCCTCTGTACATTGATATAAAAAGAATTATTAATCATTTAAACTTTTATCAATATGAGAAATTTAGTTATCATGCCAACAGAGAAAAGAACTTTGAATTTAGGTGAGTATGCAGAAGAAGCTACTATAATTGTGGAAGAAACTGCAAAGCCAAACATTACTTTCTTGGAAGCAAATACAGATTCTATCACACTGGAAGAACTTGCAAACAAATGTGTTGTGCCTACTTGGGCAAACCAAGAATTAACCATTGCACACCAAGACTTTATTTCTTGTGTGCATGAAGCTGCAAGTACATTCTATGCAGGTGAAAAGGTGAGCTTTCCAGAAATAAGAGTTTCACATATAGTACGTGGTAGAATACCGTCCGCACTAGGCAAGAAAGCAAGTGAACTGTTAGAATGTGAGAAGACACAATTCTATCAAAGACTTGCATTTGCTTTTACTGTTCCAACTATTTTTGAAACAATAAGAGGACAAAAACTTGAATTGTGCATAGGTGGGGTAAGAAATTACAGTGACTTGAATCTGTACCGTTCTTCCAAAGGCTTAGAAAAGTTCTCTATCTTTATTGGTTGGAGAATGAAAATTTGTTCTAATCAGATTCTTACTGGTGAGGGTGTGAGATTCAACATGGAAGTAACCAATATCAATGAGCTTTACAGAAATGTACTGGAATTGTTTAACAGCTTCAATGCAGCCAAAGAAATACATTTGATGCAAACACTATCAGACACTTATCTATCTGAAACACAGTTTGCACAAGTGGTAGGCAGAATGAGAATGTATCAAGCACTTTCACCAGCAAGACAGAAAGCAATACCAAGACTTTTAATCACTGACAGCCAAATAAATAGTGTGTGTCGTGATTATTACACAAATGAAGTGTTTGGAGTGAAAGATAATGCTATATCCCTCTTCGATTTTCATAATTTGCTCACCCAAGCAAATAAGATGAGTTATGTGGACGCTTATTTACAACGTGGGGTAAATGCTACAGAGGTAAGTGTTGGATTAAACAATGTATTACAAGGACTGGATAATAAATATTCTTGGTTCTTGGGCTAAACTAACTAATAGGGCATCTATTTATTAGGTGTCCTTTCTTTTTTAATAACTTAAAAATACTACAAAATGAATGATAATGAAAAACTAGTACTATGGAGCATACTAGTAGTATTGTTACTAATAATAATTGGTATTATAAATCCATTTTTGCTGATACTGATTTTATCTATCTTTATTTATATACAATCATAAATACTCACTAATATACAAAGTGAATGTTTTGCTAGAAATCAACACATTAGCTAATTGGCTTATATGTTGGTAATGGTGAAACATTCACTTTTATTTATTTACATATAAAACAGAACATTATGAGTTTAAAATATTCAAGCACTACAGCAGATTATTTAGTTTGGTCTGATGCAATGAATTTAATAAGGAAATTGGCTAAAGATGGAAATTACAAAATTTCACTTCTTATAGCTTTGGGGTGTTTCACTGGTTTAAGAATATCTGATATTCTAGCTTTGAGATGGAAACAGATATTAAATACCAGTGAATTTACAGTAATAGAGAAAAAGACAAATAAGGTGAGAACTATTAGGATAAATGCCCAACTTGGGCAGCACATTAAAGAATGTTATGAACAGATAAAGCCAATAGGAATTAACTCACCTATTTTAGTGAGCCAAAAAGGAACTGTTTTCACTATCCAAAGAATCAATGTGATACTAAAAGAGGTGAAAAAGAGGTACAAACTACGTTTAGGTAATTTCAGTTGCCATTCCCTTAGGAAGACTTTTGGCAGACAAGTTTATAATATGAACAGTGACAATTCAGAACTTGCCTTAGTTAAACTGATGGAACTGTTTAACCATAGTTCTGTAACCATAACTAAAAGATACTTGGGACTTAGACAAGAAGAACTGTTAAACACTTATGACTGTTTGAGTTTCTAATCTGTTGTGATGGGACAAAGTTTGAAATTTCTGTTGTTATCATGCAATTTTCAGAGAAAGAGAACTTTGTCCCGTTCCCTTATATACAGTAACTTTCAAAAACTGCAATGTAAGAGAAACTGTAAATAATGGCTATATATAAATATGGTAGGGCATAGTTTCAAGCGAAACAGATAGCGATAACGCAGTTAGTTCCGCATTGATGCAAGCGTAAGAAAATTATCTTTTTAAAAAGGCATGATATGGCTTGTAGTTTATGGTATGTGCGATTTTGGAGAACTAATAGCTGGTATGATTACCAAATCAACTACTACAGATATGTTTTGGAACACTTAGAACAGCATTTATCAGTGTTTTATCTTTAGCTATTCAAAACCTTTCATTAACTTTGCATCAATTTCAGAGGTCTTAATGTGTTAAGACACTGAAAGGACATATTTAGTAAAGGGCGTTTAGCAAAGTTATCCTTCATTGGAATCTGGACAATTCTAACCGTATGGGTAATAAGCAGAAAACGTCCACGTCTGTGATATTTATATCCTATCTATAGGAATATCATATCATTAGGCGTGGACTTTGCTTATTATATACGGTGGGCAGTCCAGAGCCTCAATGAGATAATAAGTTAAAGTTTCCACGCCTTATTTTTATCCGCTTTTGTCTGGAAACTGGGAAGCATTATACTTAATATATAATGAAAATATTTATTTGTGCTTTAGCATTAGTAACATTGGCATTAGATGGATATTCACAAGAATGGAAACCTATCATTACTTATCCTAATAAAAGTAATACTACAACTACTACCAGTACTACTACTTCAAGCCGTACTAATACATGGAATACTAGTAATGATATTACTGTCCGTAGAAAAAGTGTAACATACGACCCACAATATAATATGTGTGTTACATTAGAAATCACCAATAATAGCTCAAACAAAAAAGTAATTGCTGTCAAAGCTAAAATACATTATTCAAGTTCAGAATTGAAATCTGTTGATGCGGAAGATGTTACAACCAAAGTAACAGTAGAACCGGAAGAATCAAACTGGGCATTTTTATACGGAAATCCCAAGCCTACCTACAAGTTTATGACGATGGGGAAAATCATTATTTATTTTTCAGATGGGACAACGCAAGAAATATCTTAATCAACATAATTAATAACTTAAATATCAAACAGAAATGAAAACTTTTAGATTAATTGGAATGGCTTTATTAGCCGTAGTAATGAGCATGAATTTCACTTCTTGCAGTGATGATGATGAACCTAGTAAAAATGATGATGGTGTGATTACTAATCAAAAACAACTTGTTGAATTAAGAATGACATACGAAGATGAGGTATCTATTACTGAATATTCCTACGATAGCAATGGTAAGCTAGTATCAGCTACAAACACAGAACAATACGATGGTAGTACACACACCAGTACTTATACAGTCACTTGGGGAGCAAACAAAATCATTGAAAGCAGAAATGGAGAGGCAATCACATATACATTAGAAAATGGATTGATAACACATACTTCTGATAGTGACGGAGGAGATTTAGATAATACAAACTTTACTTATAATACAAACAATCAGTTAGTAAAATTGCAATATGATGAAGAGGACTATCTGTCTTACACATGGCAAGGTGAAAAATTAACTAAAATGGCATGGAGCTTTAGCAGTGAAGATATTCACGAATTGTCTTATAGCGGAAAAACTTGTAAAGGCTATCTCCCGATAATGGTATGGAGTGTGGATGATTTGCGTCCGTTATTGGAAGCACATCCCGAATTGGCAGGAATGAGATGCAACCAACTTCCAGACAAAATATATAGCAAAGAGGAAAATTATGAAACTACAGAGCAATATTCCTATACATTTGATAAAGACGGATACGTGGAAAGCTGTACTGAAGTATCTACTTACAAACGCCTAAATAATAATGAAACAAGAACGGAAACAACAATTTATACTTTCAAATGGGAATAGTCTAGTGAAACTATAACTAATGCAAAAAGCCAACCTACCCATTTGAAGTATGCACTTCAAACAACGGATAAGTTGGCTTTTATTATATCTATTCTATTCAGTTGATTTCAAACATGGCATTTAACTTAATTTCTCTATCCTTATCCCATAAGGATTTAGTTATACGATACTTACCTTTTGTTATAGGATAATATTCAATAGGAAAACTAAAACAATAGTAGTAAACAGCAAGAAAAGGCAATTCTGCAAAATAATTAGTATGTTTTTTCTTGTCAAGTATTATCCATTGGCTATTTTCCCATTTTTCCAAATTCCAAGCTGAATCATAGCCCAAAGAAAGATGTTTAGGATTTGATACAATAGCAAAAACGTCTTTAGTTTCTACAGTATAATGTCCTTTTATTATTTCCATCTGGATTTTTGATTTTAATGTGTCACTACAATATACAAGACTTGAACCGGATTCTTTGATAGTAAAACATTCAACTGAATTATTAACCGTTTGCTGTGTGCATCCTACAAATACAAAAATGCAAATGATAATATGTATAATATTAAATTTCATATATTCAAAATTTTATAATAAGCTATACTGCATATTCATTCTTCTATTGATTTAATAACACTATCTGTTTTTAAAACATTATCGTCATTAGGTAGTTTAAATATTACTGGAAATGCCATCTTAACTTTAACGGGTACTCCATTTAGTTTTCCAGCTTTCCATTTAGGCATAATTGAGACAATCCGTAATGCTTCTTTATCTAAAGAGGGTGATATGCTTTTTAGTATTTTAGGTTGTGTTATTGAACCGCTTTCATCTATAACAACTTGTATTACAACTTTTCCTTGTATTTTCTTTTCCAATGCTTCACTTGGATATTGCAGATTATCATAGATAAAATCTAACACTGCTTTATTCCCTTTGGGAAACTCTGGCGGTATATCTGTTGCTATTTGATAAATATCTGTTTTTTCCTCTTCTACTACTGGCGCATATTTAATAGTCGCTAGTGTTTCATAATTCACATGAATAGTTTCTGCAATTGGCTTTACTATTTGAATACTGTCAAAGTTTACCATTCCCTTTTTGGAAGATTTATTAGTGCAACCAATAACGAGGCAGCTAAATAATATAAAATGCAATATTCGGATTCTCATAAACATAAAGTCTTAAATAACACATTAACAATAACATTCTCAAATATAATGATAAATCATTATAAAAACTAGCGTAGAATATGAATTATAAAATTCTATCCCAAAAACCAGACAATTAAGACAATAAAAAAGCGATACTTGGCACAATACCAAATACCGCTTTTTCAGTTCTGAACACTTAATTATTAACATCATCTTTTAGACTTTACCGTAGGAGTAAGTCCGATAGTAGAGAAATAGTGCCGCATTATTTCTCTATAACCAATAGTTTTTTTATAGCTATAAAATATTAAGTTCCACATATACAATGATATATAGCTTCTGGAACATTACCAAGATATAGGTACTACTTCTGTAATAAATTAAAAATAGGTGTACTTCTACAGCTAACACTAGTAATGAGGTAATAGCGGTAATATAGTACCCACTACTATACTGCCATATAATGTACTACCTATACCAGTAATACTTTACTTGGAACTATAGTTATACTAGGCATACAATAAGATTGTTATTTTTGTTTATAACTATAGGATAAGACCCACCCATTATTAATAGCAATTTCCACCATCTGATTTACAGTAATTAGCTCGTCTATCTCCTTTGTTTCCATTACCATATCAGCATTAGAAATAACAAAATACTCACCTTCCTTATAGGCATCAAACTTATTTATAGAATTTTGGAACTTAGCAAAGACACCACTAATATAATAGGCTTGTCGAATATCTCCCCTATCATTAGCATTATAAAATACATAGTAAATACCATTTACTGTATATACCTCTAGCAATACTACACCAAAATTAAGAGTAACCAATCCCTTATCTCTATGTCGCTTCTTAAATGTGGTTATCTTATAAGGTACTATCTTATTTATTAATTCCTTTACTAGCTTTCTCTTTTCAGCCTCATCAGTTTCAGCCTTTTCTATTATATCAGATGGTAGATTAGGTTGGCTATAAAATATTTTTAGATTAGCGAGATTCTCTATTTCTCCTTTAATCTGTTCAATAGCACTATCACAGTCAGACATTTCTTTTCTAATAGTCCTAGCTGTCTTATTAAATTCTGTCATAGCCATTTCTAATACTGATTCATCAGCCATAGTAGCCACTGTATAGGCTTTAGATAATTGTTTCTGTAAACTACTCTTATGAGTATTATAGTTATCAATATTAGAAGCCAAATGGGAAATTTTTTCAGTAAGTTCTTCTACCTTTAACTCCCTTTCCTCATTGTTAAGATTGGCAAAGACTATAAGTTCCTTTTTAACAAGCTCCCATATAATTGGCTCTGCCTTTTCATTGGCTACAGAAATACGATTGCTACAACTGGTAGCATTATTAATACCACTCATACACAACCAACTTAAAGCCTTTCTCCCATTAATTATTCGATAACGCTCATTGGTTGTTTTTCCTTTACTATCATTTCCTTTAGTTCTTGGGGTCATTGTATAACCACAGTAGGGACATTTAAGGAGCTTAGATAATATATAAGTAGTTTGTTTCGGATATGGTTCACTTTTTACTCTGTTATTTTTCCTTTTAGCAGTTGCTTTTTCAAATAGTTCCGTATCTACTAAGATAGGCACTTTCACATCAAAGACCTCTATTTCTTCTGTATCGGGGTCAGTAAGACTTATTTTCTTAATGCCAGTATGGTAACTCTCATAGGTTAATATATGTTCTATAGAGCCAACACTAAATTTTTTACCTAGCAATTCGCCATATTTAGCCGTAGTAGCCAAAGCTGTACTTTTAAGAGTAGAACCGTCTTTTATATACTCATTAAAAACAAAGACCACAACCTCAGCAGCTACTTCATCTACTATCCAGCAGTTCTTTTTACTCTTATCTTTACCACCATAACGAGTATAGCCAAAGAATGGCTGTCCTACAGAAATTTGATTATTATCTAATTCATTCCTTCTACCAGATGCTACTTGTGTCTTCAAACTTCTAAGATACTTCCAAGCAGCATCAAAAGCAGCACCGATAACTTGTTCTGCATCTCTAACCCTTTTACCGTTATCTGGGTTAATAGTCCAAGTATCAATATCCCTAAAATAAACTGGTATGCTCATATTGATAAGCTGTCTTACATAAACTCTACCAGAAGCGGGGTCACGACTCATACGACTAACTTCTGCTACTAAAACTACATCAAACTTTTGTTCTTTGGCAGCTCTTAATAATTTATCTATACTCTCTCTATTTTTAATAGTAACATCGTCTTTACCAGTTATTTTCTCTCCAAATACCAGATTTTCTATATCATATTCATACCCTAAAGACTTAGCCAACCGAGTTAAATCCCTTGTCTGTCTATCTAAATCTTGATTCTTAGTAGAACATCTTATTAAAAATGCCGCTTTCATACCTTATTCCAGTTGTTTTTACTACATTTACATCTATAAATCAGAGCATAATATATTTAGCTCTAATATTAGTACTTCTTCTGCCTACAAAGATATAAACAATCTCACAACTATACAAGTATTTTTCAAATAGCGAGTTGCCGGAATTTAATAGAAGTGTACTTGAAGTACTTCGCCAACCCCTAGAGGACAGGTATATATCCATCTCACGAGCTAAATACAGTCTAGATTATCCGGCCAGTTTCATGCTGGTAGCCAGCATGAATCCCTGTCCATGCGGATATTATAATCATCCCACACGAGCTTGCGTCTGTAATCCTGGACAAGTGCAACGGTACCTGAACCGTATCTCCGGTCCTTTACTGGACCGCATAGATATCCAAATAGAAATAGTTCCGGTTCCATTCGAGAAAATGGCAGAACAACATCATGCAGAAAGTAGTGCAAGCATACGCAAACGGGTTATCAAGGCCCGGAAAATACAAGCTCAACGTTTTGCTAACCATCCGGGTATTTACTGCAACGCACAAATGGAAGCCGGATTACTCCATCTGTATGCTCAACCCAATGAAGCAGGGCTAAAATTATTACAAACTGCCATGACACGCCTCAACCTGTCGGCACGCGCATATGGTCGTATTCTAAAAGTAGCACGTACCATTGCCGATCTGGACAACAGCGAACACATTACTTCCATCCACCTGGCAGAAGCGATAAGCTATAGAAATCTTGATAGAGAAGACTGGGCCGGCTAGTTTAGCTGCCGGGCTCAGTTTCCTTTGCATGATAAATGACCTGCATCAATGAATCCAGTTCAATGTAATTTGCAAGTATATCCTCTTCTTCATCGGTCATTTCCCAATCTTTATTCTCACTCTTTTTAGAGAAAAGTACATTCAAAATGAATTTATACCACGCATTCATGATTCTTTCAATCTAAGGTTTTCATCAAAAACAGAATAAGAAAAGTTTAGTTCATTAATCTTCCCTATTTTTCTCTTTTTTCGATAGCTTTATCGAACCTTTAGGAGAGAACTCAAATTTTCCTACATACCAATGTCCACCCTCTTCCAACTTCTTTTGATTCATATCTTTGATTAAAACAGAATCTGATTTAAATGCACCACCATTTTCTTCGCCGTCTATATCATTAAAATAGACTTTCTGTTCATTAATTCCACCTATACTCAAGTCTTCGGTCTTGAATTCTCCTTTTTCATCTGTATAAATTGTATCGGCAGGGAAAACGCCATTATTCCAATCTTGCCTTACGATTACCTGAATGTTTTTCAAAGGCTCATCCTTATCCGAAGTCACTGTACCTTTCACTAAGAATTTGCTATAAGGAGTACCATATTCACATCGTATCTCCCAATTCTCATCTTCATTACTGCAAGAAGCGAATCCAAGTAAAACCAACGCTCCGGACAATAACCGATGTACTGTCATTTTCTTTTTCATGTTCATAATCCCTAATAGTTTAAAGTCAGTTTTTATGTTATTTATCTTCTTTAGAAAGTTTTATTTCCATGTTGTATTCATAAGTACCTAAATACCAGTTTCCGTCTCCTTTCTTTATTTGTTTACTTTCCATATCCTTCATACAGACAGAATCCGATTTAAAAGTTCCTCCATTTGCCTCACCATCTATATCATTAAATATCAATTTCTTCGTATCGACCCATCCGTCTCTCATCATCTGTGAAACAAACTCACCTCCAGAATCTGTATAAATAGTATCATTCATCCGGACCAACTCCCCTTCTTCATCATTATAATATGCATTCTCATTTTTTACAATTACCTGAATGTCTTTCAAAGCCTTTCCGTCATCAGATATCACCTTACCTCTTACCCAGAAATCTATAGTAGGAGTTCCATATTCCACTGAGGTTTCAGCACAAGCAGCAAAACCCAATAAAGCCAGCACACCGCATAAGCTCTGCTCCAATACTTTCTTCTGTTTCATCTTCTTCATTCCTTTCTTTTTTATGGTGTTTGCAATCTTTTTAAATGACAGAACAATAAATCTCCATTTTCATCGCGCAGGTGCATGCCATTCCCTTTACAGAAACGAAAATATTTACAATCAGCACATTCATCTTTTTTCATCCATTCTCGGTCACGGTAAGGTTTGAATCTATGATTCCATACTTCCATAAAATCATTCTCATAAATATTTCCCTGGTGATAATCGGCACGAATACTGGGACAAGCAGAAATCGCTCCATCAATAAGAACTGAGCCGACCGATATTCCCGCCCGGCAAGCGAAGAAAGTATCGCGCACTTCAGCCTCATAATTACCTAGAAATCCCTCACAACCGTAACTTACATGGATCCGTCCTTCCTTACGGCTCTTCCTAATAAATTCCATTACTCCTCTGAACTCCTCATTAGACAATTGAAGTTCAGGATCTTTGGCTGCACGCCCTACCGGGAATATAGTAAAAAGCCGCCAACCTTTTACCCCCAAACTTATCAAGAAGTCTTTCAACTCCTCCAAACGCATATAACTATGCTTATTTACACAAGTAACCACATCAAAAACAAAATCAGGAACCTGTACCATCAACTTGATCGCTTCAACAGCCCGTTCAAAACTTTGCGGGTTGCCCCGCATCCAGTTATGATCCGTCGCAAAACCGTCAAGACTGACCGTAGCCGTATGCAATCCGGCATCCAACAGCCCATTCAATCGTTCACGAGTCATATATAGTCCATTAGTTACCATTCCCCAAGGAAACCCTCTTTCATAAATAGCACGCCCACACTCTTCCAGATCCTTCCTCATCAAGGGTTCCCCACCAGTAATAATCACAAAGATTTTATGCGGATCATTTTGAGCTGAGACACTATCCAACACCCGAAGAAAATCTTCCTTCGGCATATCAGGATGACCAGCGATCTTTTTACAATCACTGCCACAATGTCGACAATGCAAATTACAACGAAGAGTACATTCCCAAAATAGTTGCTTCAACTGATGCTCTTCCGTACGCTCATTTTCCAACCGCCGGAATATTTCAAGACCCATCCGACGACGAATAGACAAAGGGGCATTTATATTCATGTGTTTTTCCTTTTTTATATTAAATGCAAAGAAGTGCAAATCACTGCATCACAATATAACATTTTTTGCAATTTCCCAGCTTCCGGCAAAGCCCCCGAATAACAATATCTTATAATAAGTATGGTCTGTCAGAAATTTTAAAGGAGAAATATTTCTGATTATTCCATATACTTACTAAAAATCACTAACTTTGCACGTTACTGGTAGAAATAACAAAAAAAGACATCATACAATGGAAAATAAATTCAAAAGAACCACCGTCACATCCGCTTTGCCTTACGCAAACGGTCCGGTACATATTGGTCATCTGGCAGGTGTATATGTTCCTGCTGATATCTACGTGCGCTATCTCCGCCTGAAGAAAGAAGATGTTCTTTTCATCGGAGGCTCTGACGAACACGGAGTACCTATCACCATTCGTGCAAAGAAAGAAGGTATTACTCCGCAAGATGTGGTGGACCGCTATCATACCTTGATAAAAGAATCATTCAAAGAATTTGGAATTTCATTCGATATATACTCTCGTACTACATCAAAAACACACCACGAACTAGCTTCCGAATTCTTCAAAACCCTGTATGATAAAAGTGAGTTCATTGAAAAGACCTCCATGCAATATTATGACGAAGAAGCCCATCAGTTCCTGGCCGACCGTTATATTATCGGTGAATGTCCTCACTGCCATGCAGAAGGAGCCTACGGTGACCAATGCGAGAAGTGCGGAACATCTCTTTCTCCAACCGACCTGATCAATCCGAAAAGTGCTATCAGTGGCAGCCAACCTGTGATGCGTGAAACTAAACACTGGTATCTGCCATTGGACAAACACGAAGGATGGCTGCGTGAATGGATTCTTGAGAATCATAAAGAATGGCGCCCTAATGTATACGGACAATGTAAAAGCTGGTTGGATATGGGCTTGCAACCTCGTGCGGTAAGCCGTGACTTGGATTGGGGAATCCCTGTTCCTGTAGAAGGTGCTGAAGGAAAAGTACTTTACGTATGGTTTGATGCCCCCATCGGCTATATTTCAAATACAAAAGAATTACTTCCCGACAGTTGGGAAACTTGGTGGAAAGATCCAGAAACCCGTTTGATTCACTTCATCGGAAAAGACAATATTGTATTCCACTGCATTGTTTTCCCTGCTATGCTGAAAGCAGAAGGAAGCTATATCTTACCGGATAACGTACCTAGCAATGAATTCCTGAACCTGGAAGGTGACAAGATTTCCACTTCACGCAACTGGGCAGTATGGTTGCATGAATATTTGCAGGACTTCCCCGGCAAACAGGATGTATTGCGCTATGTATTGACAGCCAATGCCCCCGAGACAAAAGACAACGATTTTACCTGGAAAGATTTTCAAGCACGTAACAACAATGAGTTGGTAGCTGTTTATGGTAACTTTGTAAACCGTGCTTTAGTGCTGACTCATAAATATTTCGATGGGAAAGTTCCAGTTTGCGGTGAATTGACCGATTACGATAAAGAAACATTAAAAGAATTTGCAGACGTAAAGGCAGAAGTAGAAAAACTATTGGATGTATTCAAATTCCGCGATGCACAAAAAGAGGCAATGAACCTGGCACGTATCGGTAATAAATACTTAGCTGATACAGAACCCTGGAAACTGGCAAAGACTGATATGGACCGTGTAGCCACCATTCTTAACATAGCATTGCAACTAGTTGCCAATCTGGCAATTGCTTTCGAACCCTTCCTGCCTTTCAGCAGCGAAAAGCTCCGCCAAATGCTGAATATGGAAACATTTGAATGGGACCAACTGGGACGTACCGATCTGCTGGCAGAAGGGCATCAATTGAATAAAGCAGAACTGTTGTTCGAAAAGATCGAAGATGAAACCATTCAAGCACAAGTAGACAAACTGTTGGCTACCAAAAAAGCAAACGAGGCTGCCAGCTATAAAGCTAACCCGATAAAACCGATAATTGCTTTCGAAGAATTTGAAAAGTTAGATATCCGTGTAGGTACCGTATTAGAATGTGAAGTAGTGCCTAAAATGAAAAAACTGCTGAAATTCAAGATTGCTGACGGACTGGAGAACCGTACCATCGTCAGCGGTATCGCGCAACATTATAAACCGGAAGAACTGATAGGCAAACAAGTTTTATTCATTGCCAACCTTGCTCCGCGCCAATTCAAGAATGGACTGGTGAGCGAAGGCATGATTCTAAGTGCTGAAAACTTTGACGGCACCTTAGCAGTGACCTCATTATTAAGAGAGGTAAAGCCGGGCAGTGAAGTGAAATAATATACACCCAAATACAGAAAAGGCTGAAAGCAACTGAAACGTCTGCTTTCAGCCTGACTATTTTATAATCTATCTATAAAAATGGCAGAACAATCCTTGAAAGAAAAAACAGCAAAAGGCCTCTTCTGGGGTGGACTAAGCAACGGAGTACAGCAGCTGCTGAATCTTTTTTTCGGGATATTCCTATCACGCATTCTGAATGCCGAAGATTATGGCATGGTGGGAATGCTATCCATCTTCTCTCTTATTGCAGGTTCCTTACAGGAAAGTGGGTTCACGGCAGCCCTAGCTAACAAACGGGAGATCTCCCACAAAGACTATAATGCCGTATTCTGGTTCAGTACCGGACTAAGTGCCTGTCTCTACCTCATTTTGTTCCTTTGCGCCCCACTCATTGCCGAATTCTATCATACTCCCGAACTGACAGCTTTGGCACGATACACTTTCCTCGGTTTCTTTGTAGCCAGTTTGGGTATTGCCCACAGTGCTTACCTGTTCCGCAACTTAATGGTCAAGCAAAAGGCAATGGCGGTCACTATCGGATTAACTGCCTCAGGAACTATCGGTATAACTATGGCCTGCTTGGGATTTGCCTATTGGGGCATAGCCACACAAAGCATTGTTTATGTAGGAACTATTAATATCTGTTATTGGTGCTTCTCACCCTGGCGACCTACACTTACTTTCGATTTCAAGCCTTTAAAAGGGATGCTTTCTTTCAGCAGCAAATTAGTAGTAACCAATATATTCAACCACATCAATAATAATATCTTTACCGTTATTCTTGGTAAATTCTATTCGGGACAAGAAGTAGGCTATTTTACTCAAGCTAATAAATGGAATTATATGGGACATTCATTAATTTCAGGAACAGTCAACAGTGTGGCCCAACCTGTACTTTCCAGTTTATCGGATGAAAGGGAACGCCAACAACGCGCTTTCCGGAAGATGCTCCGCTTCACTGCCTTTATTTCTTTCCCGGCTATGTTAGGATTATCATTAATCGCACCCGAACTGATTATGCTGACTATTACGGACAAATGGTTGCCCAGTGCCTCCATCCTACAGTTGCTCTGCATCGGTGGCGCATTCATCCCCATAACCAATTTGTATTCCAACCTAGTTATCAGCAAAGGAAAATCGGATATCTACATGTGGAATACCATCAGTTTAGGCATTATCCAGTTAACAACCATGCTCCTGCTTTATCCATACGGTGTACATACCATGATTATAGTGTATGTATCCATCAATATCTGCTGGCTGTTTGTATGGCACTATTTTGTATGGCAACAAATACGGCTCAACTTGTTCGCAGCACTGAAAGACATCCTTCCGTTTGCCTTCATAGCTACTGCGGTAATGGCAGCTACCTATTATGTCACTATCGGCTTTGCCAATCTGTATTTATTAATGGCAAGCAAGATTATCATAGCCGGCACACTCTACACAGCCATCCTGTGGTTGAGCGGCTCTGTCACTTTTAAAGAGAGTTTACACTATATAATCAAGAAATAATGGCTGCTACACGTCACTCCGGATTAGAATGTTTACGAATTATCAGTATCATACTGATTGTATCCATGCATATTCTAGGGAATACCTTCCACACCAGTAATTTGCTGAACAAAGAATTCATACTATTTGTCAATACATTGGGAAACACAGGAGTAACTTTATTCATTCTGATCTCAGGCTATTTCGGAATCCGTTTCAATACACATAAATTTTTCAAGATGCTGGTTGTCGTATGGTTTTATTCCATCGTTTCTTATCTGATCGAAACAATATGGCTTCACACTCCGCATACCTGGACAGGACTAGCCTCCTCATTGATACCGATACTTAGCAAAAAATACTGGTTTATGACCTGCTATGTAGTGCTTTATTGTTTCTCACCCTATTTAAACCGACTGGTTCAAAACCTCTCACAAAAAAGTTATGAACAACTACTGTTACTATGGGGATTCTTTTTTATATTTGCCCCGACAATCCTGTTTTTTGAAATTCAAAATGACACAGGTAAGGGAATTATCAATGTCACACTAGCTTATCTCATAGGACAATATCTGAAGGTCTATGGTCTTCCGAAAAACATGAAACGACATAGCTGGGATATTTTATCAGGGAGCCTTGCCGGTATTTTTATACTGAATTCCCTGCTTACAGCAATGAGTGGAAATATCATACTGAGATTCGCCCGAGATAATAATCTACTGATTATCATCGCCTCTATCATGGTTTTCTACCAGTTCACCCGATGGCATTTTTCATCCCGCATCATCAATTACCTAGCAGGATACGTTTTTGCCTTATATATGCTTCAAGGACTTCTTATCCACTGTTTACAACCCTGGTATACCCCTTATGCAAACAGCAATCTACTTGTTCTGTATTTTATGGGAACACTTGTTTCTATCTGTCTGACAACACTTGTTATAGAATGGAGCAGACGGCTGCTATTAGGAAAAATAGAAAACAAATTAGCAGATGCAATGGAAAGAAGAGGAGCAAAAATTAAAATGTTTACAGATAATCATTAAAACAATTATTTATTTCCGCAACTCATAATTTCAAAATCTCCAATGGAGTCCCTCCTATCTGAGCTGCCATATCCGAAAATGAACTCTGAAAAGAACCATATATTTTTTGTGTACGGGCCAATGTGTACATATCCGTGATACCCTCCCTTATTCCCTCCAAAGATCCACGGTCTGCCTTTTTTCCGGAACAGAATATCCGGTCACCATAACGCTCTTTCATCTCCCGCTTCACCTCTTCCGAATCTGTAGCCAAATAGATAGCCACCTTATCGTCCTCTTTTATCTCCTCATCCAGTTTCTGATAGAATAACTCGATAGGGCTTTGCCGGATAGAAGCCAGATTATCTGTACGACGGATATGCATACCAATCATGGTATCCGAAAAATTCCGACAACGGTTTTCCACCTCTTCCATAACCTCTTCTACCGGAACAAATAACCGACTGATCCATACATAATCATAAGGTTGAAAAGCGGTATATGATGCCATATAAACACAGCTACCTTCTTTAACCCACCGTTCAAAATCAAAATGCCGATTACATAAAGGAGTAATAGAACGCTCGTACAGGCAAGACTTGAAAAACAGTTTCTGAAACAAAAGCGGGAAATGAAAATTCCTGGAACGAGGTCTGTCCAACAATGCATAATCCAACTGCGAAGCATCCCGCAAACAGGCAATCTTCCTGTCCACAGGTTTGAACAATTGGCTAAACGGTGCATTTAGCGCCCAATCCTGAAACCAAACGATACTTAAATCACTATCACTCTTCGCTGCCAGTGTCACGGCCGAAGCCACCGCACGCATACGGTTAGCCAGTCCTCCTACCGGTACAAATGTAATTTTACCCATTCTCATTAAATTTTAAGGCAAATATAAACAACATCGCTTATAAATGCTAATTAATTACTACTTTTGCATAGTCCCCCGATAAACAAAAGAAATGAGAAAAAATATCGCAATCGTATTAGCAGGAGGTATAGGCAGCCGCTTAGGTCTGTCCACTCCCAAGCAATTTTTTAAAGTAGCGGGCAAAATGGTAGTCGAGCATACAATAGATGCTTTCGAAAGCAATCCGCACATCGATGAAATTGCCATTGTTTCCAATCCTTTTTATATTGCTGACTTTGAGTCCATCATTATCAAGAATGGATGGAAAAAAGTGAAGAAGATTCTGAAAGGCGGTCAGGAAAGATTTCATTCCAGCCTTTCGGCTATCAAAGCTTACGAAGGCAGCGATGTCAACCTGATTTTCCATGATGCTGTACGTCCATTGGTCAGCCAACGTATTCTAAATGATGTCATCAAAGCATTGGAAACATATGCAGCTATTGATGTCGCCATGCCTGCCACTGACACCATTATCGAAGTAGATGGAGATTTCATTCATCAGATTCCCGACCGGTCCAAACTAAAACGGGGGCAGACTCCACAAGCTTTTCATTTGGAAACCATCAGCCACGCTTATGAAATCGCCTTGAAAGACGAACATTTCAAAGTTACCGATGACTGTGGGGTTGTTGTAAAATATTTACCCGATGTACCTGTATATGTAGTTACAGGCGAGGAAAGCAACATGAAGCTGACCTATAAAGAAGATACCTACCTATTGGACAAATTCTTCCAGTTACGTAAAAGTGAGCTGAATGAAATTCCATTGAATGAAAGCCAACTGAAAGGCAAAGTAGCCGTCATCTTCGGTGGAAGCTATGGAATAGGAGAACATACAGCCCGTATGCTACAGGAGAAACAAGCAAAAGTATTCTGTTTTTCCCGAAGCATGAACGGTGTGGATGTAGGCAAAAAGGAACAAGTGGCCGATGCTCTAAAAAAAGTATTCTTACAAACCCACAGAATAGACTATATCATCAACACGGCTGGCGTCCTCAACAAAGAGCCTTTGATGAGTTCGGACTATCAAACGATATACAATGCGGTGAGCACCAACTATATGGGAACTATCAACGTAGCGATGGAGGCGTACGCCTATTTAAAAGAAAGCAAAGGGAAATTAGTTTTCTTCACCTCCAGTTCCTATACTCGCGGCAGAGCTTTCTACAGCATCTATTCCTCTACGAAAGCGGCCATTGTAAACTTTGTACAAGCTATCGCACAAGAATGGGAACCGTTTGGCATTGCTGTTAATTGCATCAACCCCGAACGTACCAAAACTCCCATGCGCGTAAAAAACTTCGGAACAGAACCTGAGAACACCCTATTATCAGCAGAAAAGGTCGCAATTGCCACCATACAGTCATTGGTTTCCGAATTTACAGGACAAGTAATTGATGTAAAAAGAAATGAAGTATGAAAAATGAATTTCTATCTACCTATGTAGCCAATAACCTGCGAGCCTGCCAACTGAAGCAACTCTCCATATTAGAAGAAATGGACCGTATTTGCCAAAAGCACCACCTGACCTACTGGCTGGACGGAGGTACATTATTGGGAGCCGTGCGCCACGGAGGATTCATCCCTTGGGATGATGATATAGATATAGGAATGCCATTGGCCGATATGCAAAAATTCATAGAAGTAGCTCCTGACGAACTATCCGAAGGGTTATTCCTCCAAACCCCACAAAGTGATCCTTCAAGCAAGGAACCGATTATAAAAGTGAGGGACTTGAACTCTCTGTATGTAGAATTCGGCGATAATTTTAATGCGGATTATCAAAAGGGGCTTTTTGTAGATATATTCCCATTTATTGATTACCCCAGCATACCCAAATCATGGGTAAAGAAGCTAACCAAAGGAATCTCCAAAAGCTATTCCATTCTGCATACGCAACATTATTATTCTCTACGTGCCTTCGCAGAATTCTTTTACTTCGGCACAAAATACTGGCTGTTCAAAGGAATATGGAATCTGCTTGGTCTGCTCTACAAAAAAGATACTTATCTTTCCAATGTTCTGATAAACAATGGATACGGTATCATGCACCGCAAAGACTCTGTATTTCCCATATCAGAAATAATTTTTGAAGGGAAACCATTCAAGGCACCTGCCAACCCAGATGCTTACCTGAAAGATTTATATAAGAATTACATGGACATTCCTCCCAAAGACAAACAGAAAATCCATGCCATTTATATTCACCCCGAATTGATAAAGAAACCATGAAACCGTTCCTTGTAGATGTACCCGTACTCATTTTGTTCTTCAACCGCCCGCAACAACTGTCACAAGTGTTTGAACAAGTCAGGAATGCCCGTCCCTCCAAGCTTTTCCTCTATCAGGACGGACCACGTGGCGAACACGACCTGCCCGGTATAAAAGCATGTCGTGAAGTGACAGATCAGATAGACTGGGATTGCAAAGTCCATCGCATGTATCAGGAGAAGAACTATGGTTGCGACCCATCGGAATACATCTCACAAAAATGGGCTTTTTCTATGGTTGACAAATGTATCGTATTGGAAGATGACGATGTGCCTTCCGTTTCTTTTTTCACATTCTGTAAAGAAATGTTAGACAAATACGAGCAAGACACCCGTATCACCATGATTGCAGGTTTCAATAACGAAGAGATTACTCCGGATGTACCATACGATTATTTCTTTGCCTCCACCTTCTCGATTTGGGGATGGGCCAGTTGGAAAAGGGTCATCGACCAATGGGACGAGCATTATACTTTTCTAGAGGATAAGTTCAATATGCAACAACTGGAGCAGCTCATTAAAGAACGGAAATTCCGCAAAGACTTTATCTACATGTGCCATCGCCATAAAGAAAACAACAAAGCCTATTATGAAACCATCTTCCACGCTTCCATGCTTTTCAACTCGGGACTGGCTATCGTACCTACCCGCAACATGATTAACAATTTGGGAGTCACAGCAGATTCCACCCATTTTGCCGGTTCTGTTCATACACTGCCCAAAGGATACCGCCGCATCTTCACCATGAAACGGTATGAAGTAGAATTTCCTCTCAAGCATCCCCGTTATGTCATTGAGAATGTAGCTTATAAAAAAGCCGTCTACCGCATCATGGGGTGGGGACATCCCTGGATTAAGATAGGACGTTCTTTCGAAGAATTATTTCTGAACCTGCGATACGGCAATTTTTCCATCATTACTAAAGCAATAAAAAACAGAATTAACAAATGGCTGAAAAGAGACCAACACCGGTAAAACCACTCACTATTTATTTTTATCACACCCGGTTAACCCGTGAAAGTTACGAGGAATGGAAAGATTATAAGTTTCCGGGACACATTCTCTACGGACTTCCTTTGCTGGAAAAATATGGCATCCGGTCGGTAATGCATAAATACAAAGCTTTCCCCGGCCGTCTAAGACTGATGCTCTATGCCACTAAAGAGATTCTGTGCTGCAAAGAGCCATACGAAGTACTCTACGGTACATCTTTCCGTGGACTGGAGCTAATTATCCTGCTCAGAGCATTAGGATTCTACCGCAAACCCATCGTCATTTGGCATCACACTGCCTTAAAAACTTCATCCGGAAAAATAAGAGAACATATCTCACGTTTCTTTTATAAAGGCATTGACCATATGTTCCTATTCAGTAAAAAATTGATTAAAGACTCATTAGCGACCGGGAAAGCTCCCGAAGAAAAGCTTCAGCTTATCCATTGGGGACCGGATCTCGCTTTCTATGACCATATTCTACAAGTAATGCCAGATCGGAAACCAGAAGGCTTTATCTCCACCGGGAAAGAAAACCGAGATGTAAACACTATGCTGCAAGCTTTCTGCGCCACCGAACAACAACTGGACTTGTACATCGCCCCCACCAATGGAAGTGTAAACTACCAACAGATTATTGAAAGCTTTTGTCTACCCGATTCTGTACAAGTACACTATACGGACGGTGTCATCCCATACTTATTGGCACAGAAAGTGGCACGAAAAAGCTGTGTTGTCATCTGCTGTATGGATTTTCCTTATACCGTAGGCCTTACCACATTGGTAGAAGCCTTTGCATTAGGCATCCCTGTCATTTGCTCACGTAATCCCAATTTTGAAATGGATATAGACAAAGAAGAAATAGGAATTACCGTAGCCTATAATGACGTGGAAGGCTGGATCAACGCCATTCATCGCATAGCCGACCATCCCGAAGAAGCCCAAAAGATGGGCGCCAACGCCCGAAAGTTGGCAGAAAAACGTTTCAATTTGGAAATCTTTTCCCATGAAATAGCAGAAAGCTTACTGGAAATATCTAAGATGTCCTCTAAAAAACGTACATTTGCATAAACTTTTATGCACATGAGAGTACTTATCATCAATACGTCTGAGCGAATAGGTGGAGCCGCCATTGCAGCCAACCGCCTCATGGAGGCTTTAAAAAACAACGGAATAAAGGCAAAAATGCTTGTACGTGACAAGCAGACCGACCAGATAAGTGTCGTTGAACTAAAGAAATCATGGTGGAAAGTATGGCAATTCATCTGGGAACGTGTCGTTATCTGGCAAGCCAACCACTTCAAGAAACATAACTTGTTTGCCGTTGACATAGCCAATACCGGCACCAATATCACAGTATTGCCCGAATTTACCCAGGCCGACGTCATTCATCTGCACTGGATTAACCAAGGTATGTTGTCACTGACAGATATCCGGCGTATCATCCAATCCGGCAAACCCATCGTTTGGACAATGCATGATATGTGGCCTTTTACCGGTATCTGCCATTATGCAGGAGATTGCGATAAATATGCCACACAATGCCACAACTGTCCGCAACTTTACAAAGGAAGCAGAAAAGACATAGCCTACCGTACTTTCCAGAAAAAGAAAAAACTGTTTGAAGGAGCACAAATCACCTTTGTAGCTTGTAGCCGCTGGTTAGAATCATTGGCTAAGAAAAGTGATCTGATTAAAGGTCAGACCATTACCAATATTCCCAATGCAATCAACACCAACCTGTTCAAACCTCGTGATAAAAAACAGGCCAGAGAAAAATGCCATCTTCCGCAAGACAAGAAGTTATTGCTTTTCGGCTCCGTAAAAATTACAGACAAGAGAAAAGGAATAGACTATCTGGTATCAGCTTGCAAACAAATTGCTTCCTCATATCCTGATTTTAGTAAAGAATTAGGTGTAGTGGTTTTTGGTAACCAAGCCGAACAATACACTTCCCTGTTTCCCTTCCCTATCTATCCGATGAATTATGTCAGCAACGAGAAGGAACTGGTAGATATCTACAATGCAGTCGACTTATACGTCACACCTTCTTTACAAGACAATCTACCCAATACCATCGTAGAAGCAATGGCCTGTGGTATTCCGTGTATAGGGTTCAATGTAGGAGGTATTCCACAAATGATTGACCACCTGCACAACGGTTATGTTGCCGAATATCAGTCTTCCAAGGATCTGGCAAACGGCATTCACTGGGCATTGACCGAAGGAGAATATGAAAGTCTGAGTGAGGAAGCCTGCCGTAAGGCAGTATCCAGTTATTCGGAAAGTACCATTGCCAAGAAATATGTTGAAATCTATAACAAGATTACAGGGAATCATGCATAACCATCATCCTCATCCCAAGTTTTCTATTATTACCGTCACCTACAATGCAGCAAAAGTGTTGGAGGATACTATACAAAGTATTGTTACACAAACTTATAAGAATCTGGAGTATATTATTGTGGACGGGGGATCAACAGATGAAACACTGGATATCATTCACAAATACCAGGAACATATCACCACTGTTATCAGTGAGCCCGACCAAGGTTTATACGATGCCATGAACAAAGGAATAAAATTGGCAACCGGAGATTATCTTTGTTTCTTGAATGCCGGTGATGGCCTGCACGAGGATGATACTTTGCTGCAAATGGTACATTCCATCAATGGAACAGCCCTGCCGGGAGTGCTATATGGAGAAACAGAAATAGTGGACAGTCAAGGGCATTTTTTATACATGCGCCGCCTGTCTGCACCCGCAACGCTTACCTGGAAAAGCTTCAAGCAAGGAATGTTGGTTTGCCATCAAGCCTTTTTCGCCCGCCGTGATCTGGTAGAGCCATACGACCTGCAATATCGGTTCTCGGCAGATTTTGACTGGTGTATCCGTATCATGAAGAAAGCGGATGTACTCCATAATACCCATCTTACTCTTATTGATTACCTGAATGAAGGAATGACCACCCGTAACCATAAAACCTCCTTGAAAGAACGCTTCCGTATTATGAGCCGTCACTATGGATGGGCAAGCACAGTGACACACCACTTATGGTTCGTTCTGCGCCTGCTCTACAAATAATCCGGAAGTCTGACTAATAACGGGACTCAATCAATTTTCCTACGGGCCTTTCTGACCTGCAAGAACAAGAACAAGACCAACACACAGGCCAATACACCCAATGCCACAAAAGCCACCGTTTCCGTAACATGCAGCGATTTCGGGTCGAACTTAAATTCCACTACATGCTTTCCGGCCGGCACATTCATTGCCCGAAGAATATAATCCGCTCTTCCGTGCGGCGCTTCCACACCATCAATATATGCCTGCCAACCGGGATAGTAAATTTCCGAGAAAACCACTGTTCCTCCAGTTTTGGAATTAACCTCATATTTCAAATCATTAGGTTCGTACGCAGTCAGTTTGATTGTACTCAGTGTATCTGTTTCAGCTGCCGATTTTACCTCCGCACTGAATTTTTTATCTACGACAGCCGTTTTTGCCGGGTCTATCCGATGCAAAGCGTCTATCTCTTCATTGGCATTGTCCACATACTGCACCTCGTTTACAAACCAAGCATTGCCCAGCGTATGAGGATTCCGTATTGGGACGGTCTTTCCACCTTGCAGCGGAAAAATAAAGTAACGGGTATTCAGCATATTCAACACAGGAAATCCGGACGGAGCCACCTTCTGCATATCACCTCCCGCCTCCGAAACAGCCTTGAACACGCCATTCATCTCGGTACTGATATGCTCCTCTATCATTTCCTGATAGCGGCGCAGTTTGGCGGCATGATATCCACCGATGCTCTTATGCCAATAAGAAGTCGTATTTTCATTAAACGTATTGCCGGCTAGGTTCAGCACCCGGAAATCCAACGTTTTATCGGCCAATATCGTCTTATCCGTTTCGGTCGGTTTAAAGGAATTATCCTGTTGTACCTTTTCCACAAACTGGTCATCATACAAATAACGTTTGTTCACACTCCACATATCTGCCAGACAGAGGACAGCCAATGCCAGAATCGTCACCTTCGCTTTCAGCTTGCCCATGCCATATAACCAAAGAACTGCCGTACCTATCATAATAATAAAGAAGCTGCGCCATGCATCCGAAGTAAAGACACTCCGACGGATTTCTTCTAGATTAGCAAGTAACGGAGCCAGCTGATCTGCCGGAATACCCTGCAATGCCTGCATTTCCATGCTTGAAACATACGACGGGAAAAAGAAACCGGGAGCCAATGCAAACAATAAAGCGATACCACCTGTCAATCCCAGACTGATATAAAACGACCGGGCCCGTTCCTTAACCAACTGAGGACGTGCCATTACCTCCTTTAAAGCAAGGACAGCCAACAGAGGTATGGTAAACTCAGCAATGACCAAAATGGAAGAAACCGCACGGAATTTATCGTACATCGGGATATAATCCAAAAAGAAATCAGTGAATCCCATAAAATTCTTTCCCCATGACAGCAGGACAGACAAAACAGTAGCACTCAAAAGCGCCCATTTCATAGGACCTTTCACTATAAACAGTCCAAGAATAAACAGAAACATTACAAACGCCCCCACGTATACAGGACCGGATGTACCGGGTTGCTCGCCCCAATACTGGCCTATCTGGCTATAGATGCTATTATACATAGGATTCGCCTTTTCCATCGCCTTTTCGTTAGCTGCTAAAGGTACGGAAGCGCCACCTTTCACATTAGGAACAAGCAAAGAGAAAGTCTCACCGATACCGTAACTCCACTGAGTGATATAATCTCGTTCCAGACCACTTTTAGTCTGATTATGACTATCCGGTTTCACCAGCTCACTCTTTCCACGCATCGTTTCCTTACTATACTCATACGTATGATATAAGTTGGATAGATTTATGCAAACTCCCAAAATACCGGCCATCAACAACACCCCAGTTGCTTTCAGAAATTGCGGCATTTCCTTCTTCTGCCAAGCATCCACTCCAAACGCAACCGCCATAAAGAGCATGACAAATAGAAAATAATAACTCATCTGCACATGGTTCGACACTATCTGCAAAGCAACAAAAACCGCTGTCAGCAAACCGCCTGACAAGTATTTTCCTCTATAAGCCAATACCATACCGGCTATAGTGGGTGGAATATAGGCCAAGGTTACAAATTTCCAGATGTGTCCGGCAGCTATAATGATGAAAAAATAAGAAGAAAACGCCCACAACACAGCCCCCAATGAAGCCAGCCAGACCGAGAAATCGAATGCACGCAATAATATATAAAAGCCCAACAGCATGACAAATACATACCACACATAATTCGGGAGATACAAATGATACAACTTCTCCACTCCCTTCAGGGTATCCGTAGAATCATAACTGGGTGCCATCTGATAAGTAGGCATACCACCAAAAATCGAATTAGTCCAGCGCGTACGCTCTCCCGTACGTTCCAGATATTCTTTCGCTTCTTCACCAGCACCAATGCCCGCCACAGAGTCATGTTGTGAAAGGATACGCCCTTCTGTCACTGCCGGGAAAAAATAGACGAATGAGATGACAGCAAAGAGGATAATCACTACTATATCAGGTAGTATTCTTTTAAATAAGTTCATAAGTATATCTGTTTATTAACGTTGCAAAGATACGATATACTCTGATAAAATGCGTACATTTGCAGCCATAAATAAAGTTGAATTATGAAAATAGGAATTATAACAGCCATGAGTTCCGAGCAGAAACAAGTAACGCAACTGCTCGAAAACAAGAAAGAATACACCGAAGGTCCTTTCCAATATACTGAAGGCAGCATTAGAAATAATACCATTATCCTGATGAAATGCGGAATAGGTAAAGTGAACGCTGCTGCCGGTACTGTAGAACTGATCCGTACCTTCCAGCCCGACTGTGTCATCAGCACCGGTGTAGCAGGAGGTATAGACAGCTGCCTGAAAATAATGGATGTTGTGGTGAGCCGACAAATTGTATATCATGATGTATGGTGTGGAGAAGGCAATGTGTATGGACAGATACAAGGACTTCCCGCCCGATTCGAAGGTAATGCTACATTGTTTGATTGCGCCATGTCACTGGATACTCCGACCGCCATTCATGGAGGCCTGATATGCAGTGGAGACAAATTTATCACCGACCGTTCCGAACTTAACGACATTAAAGAAAAGTTCCACGAAGGGCTGGCAGTAGATATGGAATCGGGAGCCATCGCCCAAATCTGTTATATATATAAGGTACCGTTCATCAGTTTCCGTATCATCAGCGATACACCGGGAGCCGACAACCATTGGGAACAATACACAAATTTTTGGGAGACTATAGCCGACCGTTCCTTCGAGGTCACTCATACCTTCCTTTCCTCATTACCAGCTAATTTATAAAAACGAATAATATGAAAACAATACCCAGTTTTACCATTGATCATATCCGCTTGCTTCGCGGTATCTATGTATCCAGAAAAGACGAAATGGGCAGTGAAACGGTCACCACCTTTGACATCCGCATGAAAGAACCTAACCGGGAACCTGCTTTGGGACAAGGAGCCTTGCATACTATAGAGCATCTAGCTGCCACCTACCTACGTAACCACCCTATATGGTCTGACAAAATTGTCTACTGGGGACCGATGGGATGCCTCACTGGCAACTACCTGTTGATGAAAGGCGATTTAAAATCAGAAGATATTGTAGAACTGATGCAGGAAACGTTCCGCTTTATAGCCAATTTTGAAGGCGAAGTTCCGGGAGCCGCCCCTAAAGATTGCGGTAACTACTTGCTTCATGACCTGCCTATGGCCAAATGGGAGTCGGCCAAATATCTGCATGAAGTATTGGAACACATGACAAAAGATAATCTGTATTATCCTACTAAAGAGTAATTCTCTACAACAGAACAGTAGAAACGTAATAACAGAAAATAGAAAAGCCGCTCTCTGAAAAGAAAGCGGCTTTTCTTTAAGTCCTTTTCAATAAAGATTGAATTACTTACGTAATCCTAATGCTTTAACAATAGCACGATATCTTTCGATATCACGATTCTTCAGGTAGTTCAACAACGCACGGCGTTTACCTACCAAAGTTGTCAAAGCTCTTTCAGTGCTATAATCTTTTCTGTTGAGCTTCAGGTGCTCAGTCAGGTGAGAAATACGGTATGAAAACAAAGCTATCTGCGCTTCAGCTGAGCCAGTATCAGTGTTAGACTTTCCGTACTTTTCAAAGATTTCTTGTTTTTTAGCTGCATCTAAATACATAATTCTTAGATTTTTTGATATATAAAATTTTCATTTAGCGGGTGCAAAGATAGACATTATCTTTTATATCACAATGAATTAGAGCGATTTATTTTTTAAATAATCTTCTATCTCTTTTACTGTCGCATCTTTCAGCAACACCTTTTTGTCCTTATCCAACAGATAAAGAGCAGGCATCGCTTTCAAATCATAGCATTCTTCGGTCAGTACCGTCAATTCTTTATCATAGCTGTTGATCCATCCATCAGGAATTTCATTCTGGTGTTTCGTCCATACTTCACGGTCTTCATCGGGATAGAAAGCAAGAATTTTCACTTGTTTCATGATGTGGGGACTGTTCAATACAGCAGAGGTCTTCATTGTCGCCAGTGTTTCGGCACAACCATGACAATCCGGATTATAGAATAACAATAAAGTGTAAGGAGTGCAGATATCACGCATACGTTTCTGCATTCCCGAAGGCAAGGTATAAATAAAATCAGCGGCAATACTGCCCACCTTGTTCATACCAATCAATTTCAAATCATGTTGGGCACGGCTCCGAGCAGCCTCATCGGTCAGCGAAGAAGCAGACAGGAAACGGCAGACAGGCTCATAAAGCTCCTCATTCCGAAGGGGAGAATTCGGATCAAACAAGTATCTGCGGAAAATTTCCACAAAATAACCAAACATTTTTTTCTCCTGCGAAGCCTGCTGCATAATCCGGATTAAACAACTGTCCGACAGGGAAGATGGCACACGGTTCAATAAGTCCATGTAATCTACCAAAGCTTGTTCTGTGATATCCGGTACATGAATATAAGCGGTATCCTTAAAATTAAAATGATCCCAGTAATGCTGTACCATAAAGTTCAGCCGGTCTTCCGGGGATTGCAACATAATAGGGACCTCCGGCAAAGTGAAAGTCAACGATTTATTATCATCATTCACAGATAGAGATTTTTGTTTTTTGCCATCACAAGCGATAAGCAAAAAACAGCACAAGACTCCGATCCATATATCAGTTTTTCTCATACGCTTTTAATTAGGCATTGCACCTTTTACAAAAGTAGAAGGAATTCTCTGAAAAGCCAAATTACTTCGAAATTACTTTATCTCAGCCAGCCACTCATGAAATCCATTGTGAGGGGTATAATGTAATACATATTCCGTTTTGCTGTAGCTGATAATATTTTCGTGCGAAATCCGGCTTACATCCACTTCTGCTTTTGCCAGCCACAAAGTATCCTCCATGACATAACACCCTAAGGACACTCTCAGCATCATCTGGCTCAGGTAGAAAGCAGACTGTTCATAAGCATACCACTTTCCATCCTGTTCCCAATAGATATATATCAAGTCGGAATTGCTCAGCTCCCTTTCTAATATGGTCACTACCTCTCACATAGGAGTTGGCGGTAATCGTTTTTAATCAATATCATCTCAGTGTCTGAACACAGGGCAACAAACCACGGACCGTTCAGCAGTTTGTTCAGGTCTACTTCTACCTTGTCTAACATAACACCGTAGAAAAAACATGCCTCTTTCAGTTTCAAGGCCGCCTCACTAAGTTTGCTTAAGGATTTGGCGGAACGATGGTAAGCATACCAGCGCCCTTCCTCTTCATACAGATAAACTTCCGATTTACTACATGATTCTTTGTCCATTATTTCCAGTAGGTTGTTCATACTATTTAACATCTTTTACACAACGAACTTTTAGATCAGCATCAGTAGCATGGACAGTTACATTGGTTCCTTGGAACCAAAAACCATAAGAAGACCTATAAGCACCATTTGCTTTACTTCCTGAATAGTCCGTGCGGCAGGTAACATAACCACTCAACAGATTGTTTGCGCTCATCAGACCCAGTTCTTTCTGATTAGGCATTCGCCAAATTCCTTTATCAGTTTTTCCGCTATCCTCATAATAGTATTTACAAGGATCATATTCCGGTCTTTTCTTATTCTTAATCGTATAATAATTATTATTCCATCCACCATCCACCATCTTTTGTTTTAGATAGTCTTTAGACACTTGTATCCGTGAAGACAATCCATTGATTTCATCACGCTCCAAATGGATATCTATAGTTTCTGTAGTCCCTTTGGTTGCAGTCAAACCTGTCAATGTAAATATATTGTCACTATACTGATAGAATTTATTCGCTTCGTACAGTCCGTCGTCTGATGCCAACGTACGCACACAGCGAACCAAATTCGCATGTTGCCAACCGGTATTAACCTCTTTATTACTTGTGGACAACCCTTCTTCAGCCCAAAAAATGCTATTGGTACCGGTAGAAGCCGTGAAATAGTGATATTTAGCATTCTCTTTGTCATTATCATTGAGCGTGCTCATTTTAGCCCTAAACAAGCGGGCGTCCGGGTCAACGCTATTCAATGCACCCTCGCCATACCACAATCCGCGATACTGATCAACAGAGGCCATATACCATTTTACCTCATTAGCTTCAATCGTGCCGTTTCCATTCAAATCCCGGTTACGGCTCATACATGCCCGTATCGCCTGTTGGTACATGGGTTGCCTCCCGTCTGCCGGTACAATCATATTAGTGTCCGGATACCATGATTTTTCCTTGTTGCTTTGTACGGCACTGTTACGGGCATTCCAAGCATTAGGATTCTTGTGCTCACCCAAATTATTCTTATTCAAATAATAAGCAGTAGACAATTCTTCCTCGGTTATATTCTCCGTTCCATAAGGATAACCATTGAAACCGAAATGATAGAACGTAGTAATGGAACGCTGAGAAAGACTGTAACGCACTTTTGCATAAAGACTCTTCCTGTCCGTGCTCACCGACAACTGATTGGCAATAAGTATGGTACGAGGCGCACAATTGGAATAGACAGTCCATGATTTCCCTTTATAATAGTTTTCGTCCACGAAACAGGTGTAATAAGCGTATCCATCATTTGAGAATACTTCATCTTGATTGCTATCCGCATTTTCGTATAATGCCTTCAACATAAAGAACACATTAACCCAAGATGCGCCATATTTATTTGCATACTCATTATTGTCACCCGGATATTTGGCAACGGTGGTTAAACTCTGTCCTGAAATTCTGTTTTTAGAAACATTGCGTACAAAACGCAGCCATCCATAATCATCCTCTCCATTAAAAAGGCTCTGCCCGCTTATCGGACGGATTGTTCCTCCATCAAACGTAGCCAATTGTACATCACCTTCGGCATTAAAGATTCCCCCATCGGTAACATACAAATTCTCCGTATAACCGAAAGGTGTTGAGATTCTTACTATATATCCTTTTCCCGCCTCTTTCAGCGTCTTTATATTTTCCCGAGAGAATGTCAGCACTCTGGCCTCATAATGAGCGTCCAAATCAAAAGACTCTCCTCCTTCACTGTCAATCACCAATCCTTCCACATAGGGGTTGTCTCCCTCGACTTCCGCTTCCACTTTGATATCCTCGACACCGTTTACTTTCACCTTATATTTATAAGAGTAATTCCGGCGTATATTGAAGTCTTCAAGACTTCCGGTATTACTGAAGTTGCCAAAATGGATAGTATACGAAACCTCCCCGATAGTGGTGCCTTTCTTATAATTTCCACGAATCACGATATAGGAAGAATTATCCGGTGCATTATCGAACGATTTCACGTCATCCGTATAGGTATTCGTTTCACGATCCTTCCACATCTTTATCTCACCTCCCCGATAGGAACGGATATTCTCGGGAAGATAAAAAGTTAACGTTTCCCCGGCCATACCAGAATAAGATGACTCGACATCTGCGGTAGTAGCGTCAGCTGTACCATTCACCAACTTTCCACCGACAGCCACATTATGCAATTCATACGTACTGGGAGTGAAAGTTACTCCGTTACCGGCCTCAATGGTAAATGTATTCTTCGCCAATATTCTGTACAGTCTTATAACGTTGCTTTCGCTTATAACACCGGCTCCATTGGTTCCGGCAGTAATTGTAACAGCCTTGCCCCCATTCAGATAACCGGACATCATGAACTGTCCGTCGGTAGGATTAGGGGAAATAATGTGGCTGGCATTACCATACTGGCGTTTAAAGTCTATTGCAAGGAACTCGTCTCTTGTCAATGAGGAACCTGCCACATCCGCTTCATCAATTCCCGTCAATTTATTTTTGTCTGCGTCATCCAAGTAATAAATTGTACTGTTCAAGTTGGCAAGAGCATAGATATACGCTTCACCGGTTATTGCCTTTACAGTAACGGTTTCCGGTCCGGGAGTCGGTATAGGACTCGACTCTGTAGCCACCAGCTTTTTATATCCTGTCAGTTCTCCTGCCGCATTAAACACATAAAAGTGTAAATCATTCAACCTGTTTTCAGCAGTACTGGCGCGCGAAACAATCACTTCCTGATTGGTCTGCAACTGACAATTCAACTGCAAAATCACCTCTTTATTCTCTTCACCGGCAGAGTAAGCTATTTCCTCTTCCGAGCAAGCCCCCACGCCTATCAGTAACGAAAGGCAAAGCGCCATATATTTCAGTTTATTTTTCATATATAGTATCCTCCACAGATTATTTTCTTACATCACCGCCACCGTCACCAAAATCCAATTCGCCATTACCAACCTCTGTCCAATCCATTACTTGATATTGAAGTTCTGCATCTATCTCGATCGTACTCAGTTTAATATTGAACAGGTATGAATGGTTACGGATTACATCAAATATATCTCCATCTCCATTCGTCCGGAATTTAATAGTTCCCACTTTGGTTTTGTTATGATAGGTATAATGAACCGTCAATGAAATTTCATTCCCACCTGTAGTATTCACCTTTTCCGGCAGATAAATTTCATTTTCATATGCTGTCGTCACCTGCAAGCCGTCATAAGTAATAGTCTGATTCTGTGCTCCAGCAGGAATAGAAGGATATATATATTGAACCGTTTCCACCGGATTTGGAGTTTCCGTTGAAACACAATAGCCTTTGTCGTTGGCATTGTTCACTATTATCTTTGTGATAGTGAATCCTTGATATCCATCCTGCATATTCACCCAAATGCCCACCTTTGCTACAGCACGATAAAGGTTGCAAGCCAAGTCCACTCCCGTACCGGGTACAGCTGTCAAATTGCTGCTTCCCCACATCGGGATAGCTCTTTCTGCAAGTTTCCAAGGTATCGTAGATCCACCATAATGATAAACCAATTCTTTATAAACTTTGGCGATATTACTTCCTTTCTTTGTTTCCAGAAAATTACGTATAGCCGCTCCGGTCGTATAAGACGCTATCTTATTGTCTTTCAAGTTAGCCAGAACAACCAGTTTCACTTGTTCGCCACCGACCGTTCTCAACATGGTTCCTTCCAGCTGACGAGTATAATAGTTGTCACCTTCAACAGGATTGCCTAGTTTCAAATCCTGTACTTGATACAAAAAGTTATCATTTGCATCAACGACCAATACATATACATCATCCGCAGTCATGGCACTTTGTTCCACTGTGGTATAATCTAAATCACCTGGTTCGCTTGCGGCCCGTCCGCCGAAATTGGAGAATGCCAGTGTAAGGCGTACCGGTACCTTCCCGCCATCCGTAGCCTTTGCCACCTCCTCGTCCTTTGCACACGACGATAGGTACAAGCCGCAGAGCACCGCCATTAGTATATATGATAACCATCTTTTCATAGATTCTATTTTTTGTTCGTTGTTACATATCCATCTCGTTGAAGCGTACCACCCAGTCATTGATAATGATGCTGGTGTTAATCCACTTCATGTTCTCGTCCAGGAAGAAAGTCATGTTGTATTCGTCCTGACGATCCAGATATTCCTGCTGGGTCATGTCGTGACCTTCGGCCTCGGTGAGCAATAGGTATTTTACCAAGGGGATGGAGAGTACGGTCTCGCCCGTATCCTTGTTGGTGATGGACAGGCGCGGATTTTGATCCACCATCAGTCGGCCTACGGTAATCTGGGCAATGGCCACGCTGATATTGCTATCCTCAGTATCGCCCTCGGCACGTGCGCCTTTTGTGTCCATGTCCGTGCTTCCTTGAACGCGGTAATAGGGATAATATGTTAATGTTTCGTCTTTCAACAGCTTGTTGTCATAGTTCATCAGGCCGTTGTCGTCCGTAATCGTGAATTCAAAGTTATCGACATCTACAGTCACTCCGTCCATTTGCTGGAGAATGATGCGGATGCTGTTGGTATTCTTCACCAACGGCACTGTCACCACCTGCGAGGTGGCAGCCCTGGAAAAGGATTGCTTGGTCACTTCGCCGTGCCACAACGAAGAAAGCTTGCTGTTAACGATAGCCGTTCCGTCTTCCGCACGGCTGTACATTCTGTCCATCTTGCATTGCAGCTCGTCCATCGAGGATTCCCCCGCGGTAACCAAAGGTACCGAGAATGAAGCTTCGTTATTCAAGCCCGCCCAAGTGATAAGATGATAGTCACCTGGTTCCAAATCTACTTTCATGGTATATCCGTCTTCACCCAAAACGTCACCTTCTTCCGTCTTCTGATACACCAATTTGCCGTTATCGTCAAAAGCATAAAGCGTAACAGTCCCCACCTCGCGTGAGAAAGCATCGGCATACTTCATGTTATAATCATATTTGAACTTCACTCTGTACTCTACAGAGCAATCCACATCTTCTTCATCGAGTATGCTGCCGCACGACACAATGGCACTTCCCAATGTCATCGCCATCATTAGGCTGAAAGAGAGTTGTTGGGCGAATGTTTTTACTGTTTTCATGCTTTTGTTTTTTTAATGTTAGAATATTAAAGAGAATAGCAGGGAGAGGAGGAACACTCCTCTCCTGCTTATATAATAGGGTTATTAATTAGAAATTAACAGTGTTAAAGCGTACAATCCAAGGAGCTATTGTAGTTGTCAGTTTCAAGTATGCACTTTCATCGTCTATTGTTCCACCATCTTCCGGTATAATTGTCGAGCTGCCGATTTCCTTGAAAGTTCCAATCTTCAATGAATAGATGTTGTTACGCATGATAGCATATTGCATATTGTTTTCGTTTCCTTTGAAATGTTCGATAGGTGCGTAGTAATAACAATATCCATCTGTATAAGTTACCAAATTCTCAGCCTTATAAGCCGGGTAAACAGATTTCAAAGCATCCATTGAACGGAAATACTGATTGGCATATTTATATATGGTACCTACATTAGTACCCTCATTATCCAAGATTTCGCCACGGAATACAATACCTGTTACCACGCCTTTTTGCTGGTGATCCTTTGTTACTGAATTTTCAAGGCAATAAGTCAGGAATGCATCGTTAGATTGTGCAATTTCACCAATTTCAACATCACTTGACTTAGGAAGGTCCTTCAAGAAAGCATTGTTATAAATATCCTGTGAAGTCTGTAATTCACCTACTGTATTGAAGAAATAATCTGTAGCTGTTTTATCTCCATCAGCCCACAATCCGTCTGTTAGTGTCACGCTATTCTTGTCCACTGACTTAGGATCTACCAAATAATCACTATTAGTCAATGTACCAAATGGAGAGATGGTACTCCAATCACTGGTCTTATGTCTTACCGCATAAACGGTTTTTGACAAGTTCACCATAGCATATTTATCCAAATACACAGTCCATGTCTCCTCTGCTGTTGTAGAAGTTCCTTTTTCATAATGGAAAGCACCCGTTCTATCTGTTGCTACAAATACAGGAGCTTCTATTGAAGTCGTTGTTTCATTCTGTTTAACATTACCTTTATATTTATTATCAAGAGTTGACTCCAACTGATATCTGCCCGTTTCGTTTCCACCATTTAGCAAAACCCAAATTTCTGCATTATCAGCGTCAAGTAAAGCCTTGTTCAATTTAGTGATATAAATGTAGCTGGTTTTATCAGCTGTTGTTGTTTTCAACCATCCGTCAGTGGTTACCGTAGGGATAGTGGTTACTTTAACCTTTACATTATATTTATTGTCATTATTGTTCGGTGTAAATGTTATCTTGGAAACCACACGCTCCACTCTTATGGCTTGAATGATAGGTTGTGTAGGGTCCTGACTTGTGATATTTACCATTGCCGCTTCACTATTAGCCATCATAAAATGATCTCTTGCCGATGCACCTTTCGTAACAACATCAACAGATGCGTCGTTAGAGCTTCCTGCGGTAATAGAATAATTTGTAACATACTCATATACACCAGCAGCTGTTGCACTTGTTTCTTTTGCCTTATTTGCTATATCTGCACAAGGATTCAAAATAACCAATACATTATAACTACCTGTTTGGTTCAATTGGAAGCTAGGTTCGTAAACGCCACTCGTTACAGTTATATTATCAGCATACTCCACTAATCCTGTCGCTGTATTTCCCTGAACCGGGCTAATGATAATGACAGCATCTTTAATACTACCTTCCGAGGGTGTTCCATTTTCCACATCATCTCCTGTTTCAGCATCGGCAGCACGTCCTGAACCTGTAGAAGTAGAGATACTTAATGTAAGGTTAGCTTTCACCTTTTCTGGTTGTTCAATATTGTTGTTTTCTACAATATCATCGTTTGTACATGCTACCAAAGCGGCGCAAGCAAACATTCCTAATAATAAACCCTTAATCTTCATAATCTTAAGTTTTTCAGTTTATAAATTCTTTATTTTTGTAATTTCTATTCTTGTTCATTGATATTGCAAAGGTAAAGGCCTTTTAAGGTTAGTCTTAATTGGTGTTTTCGGCAAAATAGATTGGCATCTTTGACAAAATGACTTTTGGAGTCTTTTTGAAGGGCATTTTCTTCATCCATGAATGAAACGCCCTATACTTTGCAAGAATCGCCACTTATATTTTTCGTAGCGATAAACAAAAAATACGCCGCCATATATGTTTGTATTTTTCAATTTGTTAAATTGTTCAATATTCATCCTTTTGTCTAACTGAACTTCCTGTTACGCTTCCCCCTTTTGATACTCCTTCTGAAGTTGGTGAAGTGCATTTCATTCAAACTCCTTATTTATCTGGTACTTTCTTTCCGTACCGGATAGTCATGGAATATAGCGGATTCAGAGATTGCGGACAAGTGGGAGAAAATACTAAGAAATTCAGCTTCACGGCTACTACACTACGCCAGATTCAATCCGCACCTACAGTAGAGGTTCTTCAAAGAGATTGGTTCAAATCCAGCAATGAGGTGTTTCCTTAAGGAGTCGTTCACAATTATTTCACCTAATATTCCGGTCTGAATTCCACTCATAATGCAGTTCCAAAAAGTAAGTGCAGTTCATGAAGCAAGTAAGTGGCCTTACTTTTTTTCTATAATATGGGTAACTGTCCGGATGAAAAAATAATAAAGATATTTGCGAGTATCTACTTATCAGGTTTAATAAATAGCTATAGCCATAAAATTCAAAATCCGGGAATAGACTCTACTACCCCGGATTTTACCTTGCGCTTTTCACAAAGAACAAGTTTCTTCTAACATCTTTTATTGTACTGTTTGTCTATATGTCTTATTTTCCAAAGATTGCATCATCTTTACGTTTATTGACCATTTCTTCCAAATTGGCACCGGCTTCAACAGAACCTTTGGCCTGCGCCTGTTTGAAATAACTTTCGGCAGAGTCGAGATCCCCTTGCAACAGTTTCAGCACGCCTCTGTTGTTCAGCGTCGCACTCGCTTGTGCATCAGCCTTATCCAAATAACGGACTGACTGTTGCAAGTCACCTCGTTGGAGTTCGATAGCGGCAGCGTTTATATTCGCTGTTGGGTCATCAGGGAACATGCGCACTGCCACATCGAACACTTCGTTAAACTCGTTGCTTCCCTTTTCGTATGTCTGAGCAACCAAGAACATTTCCTGCAAGCTCAACTGCTGGGGACGGGTTCTTATAATCTGTTTCGCTTCCTCTACATTGAATCCGCGTACTACATAACGCACTGTGTAATCAGAGTGACGCAAAGCCGGATAGCAATCTTGTAATAACGTGGCATATACTTTTCCACCATCCAAGGCTTTAATGCATCCCTCCTTCACATCATAATCGTTTTCATTCTTATCTATTATAGACAAAATTTCATCTTTCAGCGGTAAAGCATTCTTTGTGACATATTCACGCAATCCAGCCCAGTCTTCGGGCACAGAATTCACTTTGAACAGATCTGCTTTAAAACCATACTCGCTCATTACATAGTTCTTTAACGCTTCAGCACGACCTTGCGCCAGACGCGCATTAGCCGCATATCTGCCCTCAGGAGAGGCATAACCCACGATATCTATTTCAGTAATGGTAGTATTGGCATCATTCTTCACCACATCCACTGTACGCTTGATAGCTGCCAGTTCAGAGGGATTACGACGATAATCAGGATAAATCCTGGTCTGGTTTACCGGAAAATCCAAATAAGCACGGCCTTCTTCAGCACGATTCTTCACAGCCTCGACAGCAGGAGAAACAAATGCCACAGCAGGTTTCACCACATAACGCTCCAAATTGGCACGGGTCACAAAGGCGCTGCTTTCTTCTTTTTGGCAATTGGCACAACCACGGACATCAGCCAACAGTTCCAGTTCAGCACCATTCATCCATTTCTCGTATGGAATACGGGCTGAATAATTTACAGTCTGTTCCGTTCCATTCTTACGACGAAGAATGGTATATGCATCCGACGGAATACTGCGTTCACGCTGTTGCACGATGGAACGGATACGCCCATATACCCAAATAGCAGGCAAAATCCTGTTATAACTGTTATCCTGTGTCTTCAAAACCGGAGTCAGAGTTGCCACACAGTTGGAAGAAAGCTCCATTGCAGTCGGCAACGTGATATCCATTCCTATCATCACCTGTCCATTATCACTAATCAGGATTGACTGGTTGCTGACTTGTACCTGACCACCTGATAATGTCTGTGCACCTACCGGAATAGTCGGAATCAATAATATAAGAAGTATATAACATATAAGTTTCATAATCCGTAATTTTTAGAATATATAAATAAGATTCAGAGCAGCCTTAGTAGGACCCCAATAATTCTTGTTGGATTTCTCCAACATATCTCCACATTCTTCACACTCATATTTCTTATAACGCACATAAGCATAACCCAAGCCGATGGTGGCGCCCAGATTCCAATGACGTCCCAGCACAAACTGATAACCGTAACTGACACCGCCACCATAAAAATGTCCCTTATAACGGAAGTCTTTCAAATCATCGAAAGGAGAAAACGGCAAATCAATACCGGTAGTATTGTATGCTCCTCCCATTAAATGGAAACCGAAGAAATGACCATTGAACTTATCACAAAGCCAATAGCGCAACTCAGGCTGTACCATCACCAGTTTCAGCATTTTATTATCGCTGTATTTCCAGGGATTATAATAAAACGGAATATCCACTGTAAGCTTCTTACTCAACCCTACTTCCACTCCTAAGTTTGGTATGGCGACAGCATCCATCGCCACATTAGTTTTAACAGCCATCTGTCCATACATAAATAAGGAAGAAGCCAACAGACACACCCATGAAAATAAAAATCTTCGTATTACCATATTCTATTCTTTCTAGCTAAGTTATTGTTTACTTCACAAAGGTAAAGGCTATTTTTTTAACAGGATATTGGCAAATTAATCTTTATTAAGAGGTAGTTTCAGCAAAATGCAAAATGAACAAAAAACAATCCTAGTTCCTATTTTCGTCAAAAATAGAACATACATTCAATGAGAAACATTCCAACTATCAAATGGAACACCAACGGAGTTTTCTCCATTCATAGGTGAAACTCCTTTCATCATGATAGAAACGCCCCTTATATAGCCAAACACCCCCTTCTTTCCAACATAGCAGGCATTTTCATCAAAAAGAGGGTGTTTTCATCAAAAAAGCTTGAAAATAATTTGGATACATAAAAGGAATACCTATTTTTGTATCGGATGATAATGGGTCAATCATTCAAATAATCAAAAAACAATAAAAAATTATAGTTCTATGAAGGCAATGCATTTAATAATTGCCATGCTCGTCATGATGAGTTTGGCATCCTGCTCTGCAGATGGTAATGACCCCGTTGAAAACTCTGTTTCAACGTATCTCCTAGAAAAAACGTATGGAGCCAGAAGCGTTACATACAAAGAAAATAATTCTGACAAGTTAAAATTAAGTGAATTACCGGCTATCAGTCTTTCTGAGGCCGACCATATTCTATCTGTCCTACGAAAACATACTGATGCTCAAGAAGAACTTGATATTCGAACTGCTACCAAAGGAGAACAAACATGGCTGAGAATTGTAATGAAGCAAACAATAGATCATAAATATGCTTTCACTATCCAGCTGAATATGAACTGTTACAGTGACGGAAGCTTGTACTATGGCGGATATCAGGCGGAATGTTCTTCTTCTTTGATAAAATGGTATCTTAAAGGTTTTAGCCTGGCTACCGATAATGCCACAAAAAATTATAAATTCGAATCCCAAAGCTATATTTATATGAAAGTAATAGATAACGGAATCAAATATATGCAGATTCCTGTCACTATAAAAGGCAACTATAATCCCCGAAACCATGATGCTGCATTTTCCTACAATTTATGATATATAATGCAATAATCACTTTATAATATATACCATCATTCCCCCCTTGTTTCTAGCTTAGCCTACATACCTTAAAAAAAGCAAGAGACAAGGGGTGCACTTCATTCAAATACAATCGTCTAATAATCAAGGAAAAACAAAACAGTATGAATGAAATACCTACCATCCTTTATTTCCACCGAACCTGTTGATACTAAAAACAGAATATATTCTTATGATTTTTAGTTGGTTATGAAAATATAGTTTGCTATATTTGTAGGAATTCCTAAAATAGATTAAGGAATAATATCAGGCAGATTGTACGTGACCAATTTGATTACAGGGGAATAAAAGTGAAACAATTTATTATAATGAAATCTTTAATAATCACCTTATTATGTAGTTTTTGTCTATCAACTACTAATGCCCAAAGTTATTTCCGCCAGTGTGGTATCCAACTACTTACCAAACAAAACGGATTGAGCAACAATACATTGACTGGAATCTATCAGGATAAAGCCGGCTTTTTATGGTTAGGAACCGATGTTGGACTGAGCCGCTATGACGGAATACATTTTCATAATTACAATTTGATTGATAAAGAGCCACGTGCCTTAGCTCATTTATATGAAACATCAAACAATCTGCTATGGTCCCATATCGCCAATTTAAACCAAATAGCATGTTTTGACAAGATGCGTGGAATCTATATGCCACTTATCTCACCTACCCCTGAGGTATTGAAAGATATACAGGATATATGTGTACTGCAAGACAAATTATATGCCTTGACCTCCAATGTCATAGTAGAGTTAAAGATGGAGAAAAATGCAGATGAAATAAGACTGACCGCCCAACCGCTTATAGATATAAAAACAAAAGTCCTAAAACTTTATAATAACGAAGATATTTTATGCGCACTGACAGTAGAGAATCAAATCTTACTTTATAACGTTTCCGATAAAAGTAGCGAGCATATAAATGGAACCGATCTAGGTATTGTGAAAGCCGACAACATTGAAAAAATACATATATATAATAATAATGTGTGGATCTGTGACCAAACCGAAGGAATCATCTGTTATAATACAAACACTAAAACATCCCGCACACTGAATGACAACAGCCAGTCATCCTTCATTCAAAAAGATATACGCGATATTATCCAGATAGATAAAACCACATTCATTATAGCCACATGGAGTTCACTGTCAGCCATAAGATTTGAAACGGACAACTACCTCCAGTCGCCATTCCACATTATAGACCTGACCCAACATGATTCTTACTATACCCCTATCCTCAAAAACAGAATTACCGACATCCATTTTGACAAATCCAACAATGTGCTTTGGGTAGGAACTTTCGGCAGAGGATTACTGAAACTGAATCTCAAAGGAAACGATATCAACCGTATCCTGTTGAACGATGAAATAAGATATGTGAATGGTATAGCACAAGATGCCGATGGATACATCTGGCTGGTCACCGAAAAAGATGGCATATATAAAAGTATAGAAAATAAGATCTTCCCCAATCTGCGCTTTTCCTTATGGGAGAAAAGTAACAAGAATAATCATTATTGCCTGCACAAAGATCGAAATGGAGGACTATGGTTCGGCGATAACAAAGAAAACATTCTTTGGGTAAATCCTACTACCGGTGAAACAGTGATTCACCAACTACCCCCCGAAACAGCAGACTCTGCTGTAACTGCTGCTATCTTGAAACTATATCTAAACTCACAAAACCATTTATGGATTGCCACCGAAAAAGGAATAATGGTCTATAACCATCAGACACACGAATGTATAGCAGCACAACCTTATACGAAAGAATTCAAAAAAATAACCGCTATATGCGAAGATGGAGATGGAACCATGTGGCTGGGTACTGAAAAAGGGATACACCGTGCCAACTGTAAAGGGAAACAAATAAAATTCACTGGTGGTTATGAAAAGGAAAGAAACCTGACACCCGGAAAAGTATTAGCACTTTATCTGAACAACTATAACCAACTGCTTATCTCGTACACTGATAAAATTATCCAAATAGACGGAAAAGAGAAAACCGTATCCTCTACCATGATCTTGCAAAAGGACTTGCCTAACGGACACATAAGCTGTATGATAGATGATAAGAACGGAAATACCTGGCTAGGAAGCAATGCTGGTTTTATCACACTAAATAACAAGAACAATGCATCATATGCCTATGCATTACCGGAGAGTTATTACGATGTATGTCGGCTGAATGACGGGAAATTACTATGGGCGAACTCTACAGGGTTGCTCTATTTTGAACCGCGCACTTTAAAAGAAAGTTCAAGTAACCGCCAATTCCATATCTCCGATATAGATATTAATTACAATAAAGTAGAAATAGGAGAAAAAATAAACGGACAAGTCATCCTAGACATACCTGCGTACCTGATAGAACATTTATCTTTAGACTACAATAACAACAACTTGATTCTCTATCTAAGTGATTTGAAATACGGAACCTCGCCCAACACAGTGAAATATCGCCTGTTACCCACAGAAGAAAAATGGAATACGAATTATGACGATCATATAAAACTCAGCAATATCACTCCTGGGAAATATGTGCTGGAAATACGCTCGTCTTATCCGTTGGAAGAAAATGAACAAATAACCCGGTTATCCATCAATGTAAATAGATATTGGGCTGCAACCGGATGGGCCATCGCCGCATACATCCTGACTATTATCATTATTTCCTTGTTTACATGGATGTACTTTAACCGGAAATTACAGAAACGGCAAGTTTACAAAGCCAAAGAAGTGAAACTGAAAGAAAAGCTGGAAGAAGAAACAGAAATAAGAAAAGAAGAAGAGAAAAACCACCAATTGCGTGACCAAATCAGATATATGTTGGCACAGGAATTACGCACTCCGTTATCACTCATCACTGCTCCGTTAAAAGAAATGATTACTAATACGACCTTCCCGGAATCATTCCTGCAAAAAGCTAAAATGGCCTATCGGAATTCAATCAGCCTGCAAGACATTTGTAACCAGCTATTGAATATTCATCAGCAAGAAAGTTACAGTCTTAAATTGAATGTGGCCCCCTATCCCGCCAGCGTGATAGCCGACACTGTAGTTCGTGCCTCTCACGAGCTACTGAACGTCAGTCCCATTAACCTGCATTATGACAAAGACAACAAAATAAATACAGAAATATGGATTGACCGGAAAAAGATAACCTTTATTCTAAGTAATATATTATCCAATGCATATCGGCATATCTCGTATTCCGGTTCCATCCGTTTTACTGTAAACACCAGTATTATCAACGGAAAGGATTTCTGCCTTTTTACTATAGAGGATGACGGGAAAGAAATGATAGAAGAGTCCTCTGTTATCTTCCTTGGATCGGATAATTACAACCCTCCAAGCAACCGGCTACACCCCGAATTAGGCATTGAAATTATGAAAACGACAGTACTCGCCCACCACGGTGATATCCAGATCACTCAAGAAAAAAACAAAGGAACCCGAGTTGTCCTTTATATCCCTCTAGGTAAGCAACATTTGAAAAATGATGAAAACGTATGTTTCATCGAACCCGAAACAATAGCGGAAGATCCAAATAAAGCAATGATTACCGCAGAGGATAAGAGACAACAGGAAATAGCAAACAGCATAACTGCCAAACCTATTGACAACCCCGAAACCAAATACAAACTACTGGTTGTTGAAGACCATGCAGATATCCGCCTCTATCTGAAAGTATTATTCTCTGCTACCTATAATATTATTATGGCGGAAAATGGGGAAGAAGGAGTAAGAATAGCGCGTAAAGAAATACCGGATCTTGTAATAACGGATGTCATGATGCCTATCATGAACGGTTTTGAATGTTGCCGTATCCTAAAAGAAGATCTAAAAACTTGCCATATCCCTATTATTCTACTGACAGCTTTGACAGATGACGAAAATATAGTGAAAGGAATAGAATTAGGAGCTGATGACTATATTCTGAAGCCGTTCAATCCGGAGATTCTCCGCACCAAAGTAAAACGTTTAATAAAAAGCCGGACTGAACTGAAACAGATTTATACCAAACTACTAATGCCTTCCATCACCGTCAACGGCTCGCAAGAAGAAAATACGGAAACAATCATCATAGAAGACCCGTTCATCACACAAATTCTGAATATTGTAAATGAGAACCTGCAAAATCCGGAATTCAATGTGAAAAAACTGGCCGAAATGCTGAATATGAGTCAACCTACCCTTTACAGGAAAGTAAAACAACTCACTAATTTCACTATCATAGAATTAGTAAGAGGAGTCCGGTTAAAACGCTCTGCCGAATTACTGAGAAGCCGCAAATACAATGTTCAGGAGGTGGCCGAAATGGTTGGTTATAATGACATCCCCACTTTCAGAAAGCACTTTGTCGATTTCTATGGCACTACTCCCTCCACATTTAATAGTAAAGAAGATACGGAAGATAAAAAATAATCGTTAACAGCCAAATATTTTTTGAATTAAAAATCGTACCTTTGCAGCCAAATATATAGGTATAGTATGCAAGACATTAGAAACATTGCGATCATCGCCCACGTAGACCACGGAAAAACAACACTGGTGGACAAGATGATGCTGGCGGGACATTTGTTCCGCAACGACCAGACAAATGGTGAACTGGTATTGGATAATAATGACTTGGAACGCGAAAGAGGGATAACTATCCTTTCAAAGAACGTTTCAATTAACTACAAAGGAACAAAAATCAATATTATTGATACTCCGGGACACGCCGACTTCGGTGGCGAAGTAGAACGTGTACTCAATATGGCTGATGGATGTATCTTATTGGTAGATGCATTCGAAGGCCCGATGCCGCAGACACGCTTCGTATTGCAAAAGGCGTTACAGATCGGTTTGAAACCTGTAGTTGTTGTGAACAAGGTGGATAAACCCAACTGCCGTCCGGAAGAAGTATACGAAATGGTATTCGACTTGATGTTCAGCCTGAATGCTACAGAAGATCAGTTGGACTTCCCCGTTATTTATGGTTCTGCCAAAAATAATTGGATGAGTACTGACTGGAAGACCCCAACAGAAAATCTGGTTCCGTTGTTGGATGCTATTATTGAGCACATTCCAGCACCGAAACAGCTAGAGGGAACTCCTCAAATGTTAATCACCTCTTTAGACTATTCAGCATATACAGGTCGTATAGCTGTGGGACGTGTACATCGTGGTACCCTGAAAGAAGGTATGAATATTACACTGGCAAAGCGTGATGGCAGTCTGATAAAGTCTAAAATCAAAGAACTACATACTTTTGAAGGCTTAGGACGTAAAAAGACAGATGCCGTTTCATCGGGAGATATCTGTGCTGTAGTAGGTGTAGAAGGCTTCGAAATTGGTGATACCATCTGCGATTTCGAAAATCCGGAACCATTGCCCCCCATCGCCATTGACGAACCGACCATGAGCATGTTATTCACTATCAACGATTCTCCTTTCTTCGGCAAAGAAGGTAAGTTTGTGACTTCACGCCACATCCAAGATCGCTTGACCAAAGAACTAGATAAGAACCTGGCATTGCGTGTACGCAAAAGCGAACTGGAAGACGGTAAATGGATTGTATCAGGACGTGGTGTACTTCATCTTTCTGTACTGATTGAAACCATGCGCCGCGAAGGATACGAATTACAAGTAGGACAGCCTCAGGTTATTTTCAAAGAAATAGACGGAGTAAAATGCGAACCTATCGAAGAATTAACGATCAGTGTGCCCGAAGAATATTCCAGTAAAATGATCGATATGGTAACCCGCCGTAAGGGTGATTTGGTTTCTATGGAAACACAGGGTGACCGCGTAAACATTGAGTTTGATATGCCTTCGCGCGGTATTATCGGTCTTCGCACCAATGTACTGACTGCATCGGCCGGAGAAGCGATCATGGCCCACCGCTTTAAATGTTACCAACCATACAAAGGTGAGATAGAACGTCGCAGCAACGGTTCTATGATTGCTATGGAAAGCGGAACAGCTTTTGCATACGCTATTGACAAATTACAGGATCGTGGCAAATTTTTCATTTATCCGCAAGACGAAGTATATGCCGGCCAAGTGGTAGGTGAACATGTTCATGAAAACGACTTGGTGATCAATGTAACTAAATCGAAAAAGCTTACCAATATGCGCGCATCAGGTTCTGATGACAAGGCACGCATCATTCCTCCGGTAGTATTCTCGTTGGAAGAAGCATTAGAATACATTAAGGAAGATGAATATGTAGAAGTTACTCCAAAGAGTATGCGTATGCGTAAAGTGATTCTTGACGAAACAGAACGCAAGAGAGCCAACAAAAGCTAATCAATCTACATTGAATATAAAAAAATCCCGAAGGCCATATTACCTTCGGGATTTTTTATCTCTAATCTACAAACTTCACTTTACTAACCTCTCTAGGTTTAGCAGCCGGCATTTCATCGGGATAACCGAAAGCAATCGCATAAAGCAACTCATACCCTTCACTGAATCCCAACTTTTTCATATATTCCGCAGCTGCAGGTGATTTCATGAAACGCACAGGTCCTCCCAAACAACAGGAACCTATTCCCATTGACCAGGCAGACAAAATCATATTCTCACCCAACAAACCACAATCGATCTGTGACATATCATATGCAGGATCGTTAGCAATAAACACTACTGTAGGAGCATTATTGAACATATTCTTAAATCCCGGACGTTCTGCCGCTTTGGGATTTTCTTTTTTGAATATTTCAGTCAAACCATTGATAAATTCCGGATTATCTACTACACGAACCTCCCATGACTGTTTATTCATTCCATTAGGTGCATTGATTCCACATTCTACTATAGTCTGCATCTTTTCACGCTCCACAGCCTCGGGCTTATACTTCCGTATACTACGGCGACTCATAATAGTTTCTACCACAGGGTTTACCTGGCTCACGGAAACACTATCCGCAACAACTTCCTTCTGTCGGGAGCCTTGCGATGTACAGCTGCATAATACGAACATGCCTGCACCAACTAACATTAATCTAAATAATTTCATTTGCTATCATATTTGGTTTGCAACAAATCTAGGCATTTTCAAGCATAAAAAAAAGTGGTTCCTTTATAAGGAACCACTTTTTATATGTTAAATCTGTAAAATTCAAATTACAACTTCGGACCAGCAGCAACCAATTTCTTACCTGCTTCGTTACCAGTAAACTTAGCAAAGTTCTTAATGAAGCGACCAGCCAAATCTTTAGCTTTTTCATCCCACTGAGCAGCGTCAGCATAAGTATCACGAGGATCAAGGATCTTCGGATCAACACCCGGCAATTCTGTAGGAACAACGAAATCGAAGTAAGGAATAACCTTAGTAGGAGCCTTATCAATAGAACCATCCAGAATAGCATCAATAATACCACGAGTATCACGGATAGAGATACGTTTACCAGTACCGTTCCAACCAGTGTTAACCAAGTATGCTTTAGCACCAGTCTTTTCCATCTTCTTAACCAATTCTTCAGCATACTTAGTAGGATGCAATGACAAGAAAGCAGCACCGAAGCAAGCAGAGAATGTCGGAGTCGGTTCAGTGATACCACGTTCTGTACCAGCCAATTTAGCTGTAAATCCAGACAAGAAGTAATACTGAGCCTGTTCAGGATTCAAGATAGATACCGGAGGCAATACACCGAATGCATCAGCTGACAAGAAAATAACTTGTTGAGCGTGAGGACCTTTAGAGATAGGTTTAACAATGTTTTCGATATGATAGATAGGATAAGAAACACGAGTATTTTCTGTTACGCTCTTATCAGCGAAATCAATCTTACCGTTAGCATCAACTGTTACGTTTTCAAGCAAAGCGTCACGTTTGATAGCAGCGTAGATATCGGGTTCGCTTTCCTTATCCAAGTTGATAACTTTAGCATAGCAACCACCTTCGTAGTTGAATACACCTTCGTCATCCCATCCGTGTTCATCGTCACCGATCAACTTACGTTTCGGATCAGTAGACAAAGTAGTCTTACCTGTACCAGACAAACCGAAGAAAATAGCTGAGCTAGTTCCTTCCATATTTGTATTAGCAGAGCAGTGCATAGAAGCGATACCACGAAGCGGGTTCATGTAGTTCATGATAGAGAACATACCTTTCTTCATTTCACCACCGTACCAAGTATTCAGGATAACTTGTTCTTTAGTCTTCAAGTTGAAAACAGTAGCTGTTTCAGAGTTCAAGCCCAGTTCTTTATAGTTGTCAACTTTTGCTTTAGAAGCGTTGAAACATACAAAATCAGGTTCTCCATAAGCTTCCAGTTCTTCAGCAGTAGGACGGATGAACATGTTAGTTACGAAGTGAGCCTGCCAAGCTACTTCCATAATGAAACGTACTTTCATACGAGTTGCAGCGTTAGCACCGCAGAAAGTATCAACAACGAACAAACGCTTGCCGCTCAATTGTTTTACAGCTTTAGCTTTCAAATCAGCCCAAGCTTCTTCTGTACAAGGTTTGTTATCATTTTTATATTCGTCAGAAGTCCACCATACTGAATTTTCAGAAGCTTCATTCTTAACGAAGAATTTATCTTTAGGAGAACGACCTGTGTAAACACCAGTCATTACGTTTACAGCACCCAGTTCAGTAACCTGTCCTTTTTCGAAACCTTCCAATCCCGGTTTAGTTTCTTCAGCGAAAAGCACATCATAAGAAGGATTGTGGAGAACTTCCTTCACGTCGGTAATACCGTACTTGCTTAAATCTAAATTTGCCATTTTTTAATGATTTAATTTGGTTATTGTATAATGTTATTTTTACTCTTTATTTTCTGAGAGAAGATGTTTTTCAACACCCCCTTGTCTAAGGCGCTACAAAATTAGTGCTTTATTTTAAAAAAAAGAAGTTATTAGAGAAAAATTTCCGTAATAATCAAATATTTATATTTGTGTAACAAAAATGCAATTCGTACTTTACAAATCTAGAAATTATTTGTTTCTTTGCAGGTCAAAGTCAACAATATAACAAAAGCATAGATATGAAAATCATCAATCTCAGTGAAGGCAATTCTCTCCTAAACCAATATGTAGCGGAATTGCGCGATATACATGTTCAAAATGACCGTATGCGTTTCCGCAGAAATATTGAAAGAATAGGAGAAATCATGGCATACGAGATGAGTAAAGCACTAACCTATTCCGTAAAGCAAGTACAGACACCCTTGGGAACTGCCACGGCCAGCACACACGATGACAAAATAGTGATTGCAACGGTATTCCGTGCCGGACTGCCGTTGCACACCGGTTTTCTGAACATGTTCGACCATGCCGACAACGCTTTCGTTTCCGCATTCCGTTTTTACAAGGATGACGAGCACCGTATTGTAGATGTGCACATTGAATACATCGCCGCCCCTTCATTGAATGACAGGACCTTGCTTCTCGTTGACCCCATGCTTGCCACCGGTGAAAGCATGGAACTTGCCTGGAAAGCTTTCCTTACCAAAGGCAAACCCGCTAAATTGCAAATGGCCTGTGTCATTGCCAGCCAACAAGGGGTAAAGCATATGGCAGAACTTTTTCCCGGCGATGATGTCACATTATGGTGTGCCGCCATAGACCCTGTCTTGGACGAGCACAAATACATTGTTCCGGGATTGGGGGATGCCGGTGATTTAGCATTCGGCGAGAAACTTTAGGGCTCAAACTATAAAGACAGTTTCACGTGTGTTCGCTTGCACACACTAAAATTCTAAATTAAATGGTTAGTAACCGGCAATTATTCACAGCCTATTACTAACCATTTAATTTTTAAAACAGTTCTGTAGATCTGGTCCCTACAGGGAAGATGAAAAATCTTATTTCACTTCCCAAATATCATTTGTCATCAGTAATTCCTGGAAATTATGATATTTTTTCTTTGCGGCCACTTCTTCAATCTGTGCATTAACAGCGTCATCATAAGTAGGCGCCTCTACATCACGGATCACCCCTAATGCAACCGGAAAATCCGGTCCTTCCATCAATGCCAGTTTCAACTGCAAAGTATTATCCATACAATGAGCATCGTGCACTAAAATATCTTTTTCCGTCACACCATTCTCACCAAGCTTTACCACTTTCAGTCCGAAACCTTCCTGCATCAGCCCGTATTCTTTGTCTACACCAAACAACATCGGTTTACCGTGTTCTAAATAAATGGCATTCTTTGAACGACCTTCTTTCGTATATACTGATTCGTGTGTTCCATCATTAAAAATGACGCAGTTCTGAAGAATTTCACATACAGCCGCACCTTTATGATTGGCGGCAGCTTTCAGAATCTCCACTGTACCAGGACCATCCGTAGCTACCGCACGGGCAAAGAAACGTCCACGCGCACCAAAACATAATTCAGCCGGATGAAACGGATCTTCCACAGTGCCGTAAGGAGATGATTTGCTAACAAATCCACGGGGAGAAGTCGGAGAGTACTGTCCTTTGGTCAAACCATATATACGGTTGTTCAACAAAATCATATTCAAGTCGATATTACGACGAACGGCATGTATAAAGTGATTTCCACCAATAGCCAGCCCATCACCATCCCCTGAAATCTGCCAAACAGTAATCTTTGGATTAGCCACCTTGCAGCCTGTAGAAATAGCTGCCGCACGACCGTGCACAGTCTGCATGGCATATGTATTCATGTAATAAGGCAGGCGGCTGGAACATCCGATACCCGAAATAACGGCAGTATCATGAGGAGCCACTCCCAATTCAGCCATCGCTTTGTGCAGCGAAGCCAAGAAAAAATGGTCACCACAACCCGGACACCAACGAGGTTGTCCCTTTTTGAAATCTTTTGCTGTATATTCGTTCATAGTCTTTACTTTCTTTACGGTTATTATTTATTTAAAATCTCAGTGAAAGCATCAACTAACTCGCTGACTACGAACGGCTGGCCTTTTACCTCATTAAACTGATAAGGAACAAATCCGTCCACTTTCATACGGAGATATCCGGCAAACTGACCAAGATTCTGCTCAGCCACGACTACCTTCTTATATTTCTTCAGCACTTCTGCCGTATTTTGAGGCAGCGGGTTCAAATGAACAAAATGTGCCAAAGCAACCTTCTTGCCTGCATGGTTCATTTCCTCCATTGCTGAATATAAATGACCGTAAGTTCCACCGAAACCCACTATCAACAAATCTGCATCCTCTACGCAGCCTTGCACCTTAACATCAGGCACTGGAATTTTAGCAATCTTCTCGGCACGCAAACGGCACATCAAATTATGGTTTTCAGGCTCGGTAGAAATAGCACCTGTATCACTGTCTTTTTCCAAGCCTCCCAAAATATGCATATAACCTTCCTGTCCCGGCAATGCCCAATAACGGACACCTGTTTCAGTATTACGCTTGTAAGGAGTATAATTATCCTTCATTTCCGGAGTAACATAGGGTGGGTTAATAGCCTGATAGTTTGCCAGATCAGGCAATTTCCATGCGCCGGAACCATTTGCTACAAAACCATCAGTCAGCAACACCACCGGAGTCATGTGTTCCAAGGCAATCTTACAAGCATCATAAGCAGCATCAAAACAATGAGTTGGAGAAGCTGCGGCAATGACCGGCATAGGAGATTCACCGTTACGGCCAAACAAAGCCTGCAATAAATCTGTTTGCTCAGACTTAGTAGGCAAACCAGTAGAAGGACCGCCACGCTGTACATTAATAACCACCAATGGTAATTCTGTAATAACAGCCAGATTCATAGCCTCTGATTTCAGACAAACACCCGGCCCCGAAGTAGAAGTAGCCGCCAACGCACCTGCAAACGAGGCACCGATAGCCGTAGCGCAACCTGAAATTTCATCTTCACATTGAACAGTAGTCACTCCCAATGATTTATGTTTAGAAAGCTCATGTAAAATATCTGTTGCCGGAGTAATGGGATAAGATCCCAAGAACAAACGCAGGCCTGCTTTCTCGGCAGCAGCGATCAAGCCATAAGCCGTAGCCTTGTTTCCGCTGATATCCATATACTTTCCGGGGACTTTAGACTTAGTTTCCACCTTATAAGTATGATCCACAGACGCATGGGTATTGTGGCCATAATCATATCCGGCGTGTATCACTTTAATATTCGCTTCAGCTATTTGCGGCTTCTTTGCAAATTTCTCGCGCAAAAAATTTTCAGCAACCGCCAGGTCACGATTAAACAACCAGCAAACCAATCCCAAAGCAAACATATTACGACATTTCAACATTGACTTGTTGTCCATGCCTGTATCTGCCAGACAGTCTTTCACCATCTGTGAAATAGGAGCAGCAATTACATCCTGCTTAATACCCATTTCTTCAATCGGATTGTCTGTTTTGAAAGCCGCCTTGTCCAGATCTGATTTCTGAAAACAATCTGTATCAATAATGATACAAGCTGTGGACTTCGCAAATTTGTATTGTGTTTTCAATGCAGCGGCATTCATTGCGACCAATACGTCGCATTTGTCACCAGGAGTAAAAACTTTACCCGCACCAATATGCACCTGGAAACCTGACACACCGGTCAACGAACCTTGCGGGGCACGTATATCCGCCGGGTAATCGGGGAATGTACTGATATCATTTCCCACTGTAGCCGAAATATTAGAAAAGATATTTCCGGCCAGCTGCATACCATCGCCTGAGTCGCCTGAGAAACGGACCACCACTTGGTCCAACTCCTTGACTATCATTTCATCTGCCATAACTTATTATTTAGGGTTACAAAATTTCACTGTTTGCAAAGTTCGGAAAGTTCTGTCAAAGGACAAAATATTCCGCTGTCAAACTACGTTTGAATATCAAAATGTACAAAATTAAAGGTTTATTTATTTCCAAGCTAAGAAAAAGTAGAGATAATTACCTGTTTAAAAGCATAAATTTCTATCATTATGACAGCAGCAAAAACGATTCATTTTTACAATTTATTATTTTTATCCATGTTTTATAAACAACATGAAAGTTCATAGCAGAATAATAACATTATTAGATTATAAAAAACAGACAAAAAACAACAAAACAACAAAGAAAGGATTATTTTCTTCCCACTTAAGACATTTTTCGATCTTTCATATTGCCATTTTAACAAAAAGGAGTACCTTTGTAGCCATAAAAGGGCCTTGTAGTTCAACGGATAGAATAGAAGTTTCCTAAACTTTAGATAGGGGTTCGATTCCCCTCGGGGCTACAAAAGCAGTAAACAATTACTATACAATCATTTACTGCTTTTATTTTATCTAGAAATTCTTTAGATTACTTATTTAATCACCCCAAGTTTTTTACCCACTTTAATAAATGCAGCAATTGCCTTATCCAAATGTGCCTTTTCATGACCGGCAGACAATTGGACGCGGATACGTGCCTGCCCTTTCGGAACAACCGGATAATAGAAACCAGTTACATATATGCCTTCTTCCTGCATCTTGGCAGCAAAATCCTGAGACAGTTTCGCATCATAAAGCATCACAGCACAAATCGCGCTCTGAGTTGGTTTGATGTCAAAACCAGCAGCCAGCATCCTGTCACGGAAATAATTCACATTATCCATCAACTTAGTATGCAAGGCATCACTTTCCTTCAACATCTTAAACATTTCCAAGCTAGCACCGATAATGGCAGGAGCTACAGAATTAGAGAATAAATAAGGACGTGAACGCTGGCGCAACATATCAATAATTTCTTTCTTACCGGTGGTAAATCCTCCCATTGCCCCACCAAATGCTTTCCCTAATGTACCAGTAAAAATATCCACACGACCGTATGCTTTAAATTGTTCGGCCACGCCATGCCCTGTAGGACCTACTACACCGGCCGAATGAGATTCATCCACCATTACCAACGCGTCATATTTTTCCGCCAGTTCACAAATCTTATCCAATGGAGCCACATTACCATCCATCGAGAATACACCATCTGTAGCAATAATGCGGTGACGCTGTGCCTGCGCTTCCTGCAAACAACGTTCCAAGTCAGCCATATCAGCATTAGCGTAACGATAGCGTTTTGCCTTACACAAACGTACACCATCTATAATAGATGCATGATTCAACGCATCTGAAATAATAGCGTCTTCTTCTGTAAACAGCGGTTCGAACAAACCACCGTTAGCATCAAAACAAGCAGCATAAAGTATAGTATCTTCTGTTTTAAAATAATCAGAAATGGCAGCTTCCAGCTGTTTGTGTAAATCCTGAGTCCCACAGATAAAGCGTACGGAAGACATACCGAAGCCATGTGTATCCATTGCCTCTTTGGCAGCATTGATCAAACGTTGGTTATCTGACAAACCTAAATAATTGTTGGCACAAAAGTTCAACACATCTTCTCCGTCATTCACCTTGATGTCTGCACGCTGAGGTGTGGTAATGATACGTTCATTTTTATACAATCCGGCTGCCTTAATATCAGCCAGTTCCTTCGCAAGGAACTCCTTCATTTTACCATACATAGCTTTGTTTTTTTATTAAGTATATAGTTTAAGTTTAAAAATCAGTCTGACTTGACAAAGTTCTTATTTTTTTTTGATATCCAATTAAATTATAGAGAAAATTTTGATAAAATATGCAGTTTTCTATCTATCTTTGCTTCCAAAAGGAAACTTAAAGCAAATAGCAAACTATGAAAAATGTATTAATTATCGGCTCCACCGGTCAGATCGGTTCGGAACTAACCATGAAATTGAGAAGTATTTACAATGGTAATATCGTAGCCGGATATATTCCCGGTGCCGAGCCTAAAGGGGAATTAAAAGAATCAGGCCCTTCTGCCATCGTAGATATCACCAATGAACAACAAATTGCCGAAACTGTATCAAAGTACAACATCGACACCATTTACAATCTGGCAGCCTTACTCTCGGCTGTAGCAGAAGCCAAACCTCAACTAGCATGGAAAATAGGCATGGGAGGCCTGTTTAATGTATTGGAAGTAGCACGCGAAATGGGTTGTGCCGTATTTACCCCAAGTTCTATCGGTGTCTTCGGTAACAACACCCCTAAAGACAAGACTCCACAAGACACTATCCGTAATCCGCGTACCATGTATGGCGTTACAAAAGTATCAGGAGAATTACTGAGCGATTATTACCATATCCGTTTTGGTGTAGATACCCGTTCCGTTCGTTTCCCCGGATTAATTTCGTATGTCACACCTCCGGGTGGCGGGACCACTGATTATGCTGTAGACATCTATTATTCGGCTGTAAAAGGTGAAAAATTTGAATGTCCTATCGCAGCCGATACATTCATGGATATGATGTATATGCCTGATGGTTTACGTGCAGCCATTGAAATCATGGAAGCGAATCCCGACAAACTAATTCATCGCAATTCGTTCAACATTGCTTCAATGAGTTTTGATCCGGAAATTATTTATAATAATATAAAGAAGTATATGCCTGACTTCCATATGGAGTACAAAGTAGATCCACTACGTCAAGCTATCGCCGAATCATGGCCGAACTCACTGGACGACACTTGTGCCCGTGAGGAATGGGGATGGAAACCGGAATATGATCTAGACAGTATGACACAGGATATGCTTGCCAAACTAAAAGTACGATTCAATAAATAAACCACTAATATTGAATGTATAAAAATAGCCTTCTCTATCTTTTCCATATAGAATAGAGAAGGCTATTTTTATACATTTCTTGCACTTATATAAAATTTTGATCGTATCTTCGTGCAAATTAACATACTGATTAAAAACATACTATGAATACAAGAGCTATTACCAAAAACAAGAAAGTCGTTACATTCGGAGAAGTAATGTTAAGGCTGACCACCCCCAATTTCCAGCGCTTTTCCCAAACAAACGAGTTTATTGCTACTTATGGAGGAAGTGAAGCGAATGTAGCCATATCACTGGTCAACTTCGGCATCTCCACAGAATTCGTTACCAGACTTCCCGAGAATGCAATGGCACAAGCTTGTGTAAACTCACTCCAAGCTTACGGATTAGGTACAGACGGCATTATTTATGGCGGGAAACGCATGGGATTATACTTTCTGGAGAGCGGTGCAGCATTTCGTAACTCCAATGTAGTATATGACCGTGAAGGATCTTCCTTTGCCACTTTACGTCCCGGCATGATAGACTGGGAAAAGATTCTTTCCGATGCAGGCTGGTTCCACTGGTCGGGTATAGCGGCGTCCCTGTCACAGGAAGGAGCAGATACCTGCCTGGAAGCACTACAAACAGCAGACCGTCTAGGGTTAACTATCTCGTGCGATTTGAATTTCCGCAAAAAATTATGGAATTACGGTAAATCCGCTTCAGAAGTAATGCTCCCTCTTGTCCAATATAGTGATGTCATTTTTGGTGCAGAACCCGAATACAAAGAAATTTTCGGCATTCCCCCGGTAGGTTTTAAAGCTGTAGACACCTCATATCCATTAGATTTGTCCGGTTTCAAAGTATTCGGTCAAAAAGTATCAGAACAAGCGCCCCGATGCCAGAAAATATTTCTGGAATTGCGTAATACCATCACTTCCAATCACAATCTGCTGGCAGCCATACTTTATTCTAAAGGGACATTAAGGCATACCGGTATTTACGATATTGTCCATGAGGTAGACCGTGTAGGTGCAGGAGATGCATTTGTAGGCGGCATGATTTATGGTTTGCTGACCTACTCCGACAATGACCAAAAAACATTAGAATTCGCCCTTGCCGCATCTGCATTAAAAAATACCATATATGGAGATTTCAATCAAGTAACAGTAGAAGAAGTGGAAGGATTAATGCAAGGAAACACTTCAGGAAGAGTAGTCAGATAACTATTTTCATGATTATAGCCAAACAGAATTGATCTGCAAAATGTAGCGTAAAAAAGCAAGTTTACTTCATGGGGCAAGCAAGCTAAGTTACTTATCCAATGTACTTAAGTTTATTTTTGAAGCCACAGAAGATTCATCTATCCTTTTTCCACAAATCAATTCCATTCAGTCATTATAAAAAGAGGAGGATTCTCATGATATGAGCATCCTCCTCTTTTTATTTATTTCTTAAAAGAAACTTTCTTTTTATGCCTTTGTTTCTTCCGGCATCTTGTTGCCCATAGTCAGGTAAGCGATAGGAGCAGCAATGAAGATAGAAGACAACGTACCGATCACAACGCCCAAAATCATTGCAAAGGCGAAGCTGCGGATACTGTCACCACCCAGCACAAAGATACACAACAATACGATTAATGTACTTAATGAAGTATTGATGGTACGAGCCAAAGTAGTATTCAGTGAATCGTTAAACAACTGCATACGGTTACGTTTCGGATACAGACCGAAGAACTCACGGATACGGTCAAAGATAACCACCTTGTCATTGATAGAATAACCGATAGCGGTCAAAACGGCACCAATGAAGGTCTGGTCAATTTCCAATGAGAACGGAACCCATCCATAACATAATGAGTATGCACCGATAATCAGAATAGTATCGACAGCCAATGCAACAGTCGCACCCACACTATAAGCTACATTGCGGAAACGCAGCAAGATATACAAACCGATAGCCACCAGTGCAAACAATACAGACCAAATAGCCGATGTCTTGATATCATCAGCGATACTGGGACCTACTTTCTGAGAACTGATAATAGAACCACCGACACGATTATCACGATCAATAAAGATTTCCAATGTGGTACCTTCGCCCAGCAAGTTACCATCTTTCAAAGACTGATACAAGAACTCTTCAATTTCGGAGTCGATAGTAGGAGACTCTTCATTAATACGGTAGTTGGTTGTAATACGGATTGTCTTCTTATCCGTACCCAAGGCGATAGCCTGTACATTATCTTCTGTGATTTTCTTCTTCAACAAGTCACGCACTGTTTCAGGTTCAACCTGCTGTTCAAACTGAACTACGAAGTTACGTCCACCGGTAAAGTCAATACTCTGCGCCAAACCACGGATAAAGAATGAAATGATACAGATAACGATAATCGCTCCGAATACCGTGAATGAACGTTTCATCATTCCCATAAAGTTGTAATTCACGTTCTGCATCAGGTTCTTGGAAATCCCTGTAGTGAATGTCAAGTTCAACCACTTGTCTTTATTCATGAAGTGCTCATAAACAATACGAGTCAAGAATACTGCTGTAAAGAATGAGCAGAGGATACCGATAATCAACGTAGTGGCAAAACCACGGATCGGCCCCGTACCGAAATAGAACAGAATGATACCAGTGATAATTGATGTCAAGTTTGAGTCAAAAATAGCAGAGAATGCGTTAGAATAACCGTCTGCTAAAGCAGCCTTAACAGTTTTACCGGCTCTCAATTCTTCTTTTGTACGTTCATAAATCAACACGTTAGCATCTACAGCCATACCCAATGACAACACCATACCGGCAATACCAGACATGGTCAGTGCAGCTTGGAACGAGGTAAGGATTCCTAATGTGAAGAAGAAGTTAACAACCAATGCGCAGTTGGCAACCATACCCGGAATCAATCCGTACATAGCGCACATATAGATCATCAACAGAATCAACGCAACAACAAATGAAATGATACCTTGATTGATAGATTCCTGACCCAATGACGGACCAACGATATCCTCCTGAACGATACGTGCAGGAGCAGGCATCTTACCAGACTTCAATACGTTAGCCAAGTCTTTTGTCACCTCCGGAGTAAAGTTACCGGTAATCTGAGAGTGTCCGCCCGTAATTTCACCGTTTACATTCGGAGCGCTGTATACGTAACCATCCAGTACGATAGCGATAGCCTTGCCTACATTGTTCTTTGTCAGAACAGCCCAGCGGCGCGCGCCGTCAGTGTTCATAGACATACTGACACAAGGCTTGTTGAACTGGTCATATTCATCTTTAGCATCAGTGATCACATCACCTTCCAACGGAGCACGTCCGTTACGTTCAGTAGACTTGATAGCATACAATTCAAAGATACGTCCCTGCTTGTCAAAATCAGCAGCCTTTACACCCCATTTCAAACGAAGATCTTTCGGCAACATTTCTTTCACTTCTTTCATAGCAAGGTACTGGTTTACCTGAGCAGTATCTTTATAATCGGCATAACCTACCACCGACCCGTAACCATTCGGATTTAATTGAAGAACAGAAGCCAACGGATGTTCTTTCTTCATCTGCTCCATTGCGGCAGAGTTACTTGCCGTTTCGCCTTTCAATGCGGCTGCAAGACTGTCGGCAGCAGAAATTGCAGAAGCCTGTGCAACAGCAACAGTATCAGCTGCTACAGAATCAGCAGAAGCAGCACCACTTTCAACAGCAAGAATATCACGCAGTCTGTTATCTACAGAAGAAAGATAAGGAACTATTTCTTTTGCATCGAAAGTTTCCCAGAATTCCAAGTTAGCAGATCCCTGCAACAGTTTTCTGACACGTTCCGGTTCTTTGATACCCGGTAGTTCCACCATGATACGGCCCATCTTTCCTTCCAATGCCTGAATGTTAGGCTGTGCCACACCAAAACGGTCAATACGTGTACGTAATACATTATAAGAGTTGTCGATAGCAGCCTTTACCTCTTCGCGCAATACTTTTTCAACTTCACTGTCGGAACTGCGGGTGGTTACTTTGTCTTTCAACTGCTGAGTAGCAAATAATTCAGCCAATTTGCCATTGGGAGCTTGTTTCTTATACTCTTTTACAAAAAGAGTGATAAAGTCATCCTGACTAGTGATAGATTGTTTTGATGCTTCTGCAACCGCTTTGTTAAAAGCTTCATCAGTCTTGTTGTCAGCCAAAGCCTTCACTACATCCGGTACAGAAACTTCAAGGATAACGTTCATACCACCTTTCAGGTCTAGACCCAGACCAATCTCCATCTCGCGACACTGTTTCAGCGTATAACTACCCAAATAAACTTTTTCATTCTGCATAGAATCAAGGTAATGTGCTTCACCTTTCGGGTCCTGTGCCGCTTTGTCCATGTGATAGCGGGTCACAAAAGAGAAAGAAAGATAAAACACACATACAAGGGTGAGTAATACCGCAAAAACCTTTACAAATCCTTTGTTTTGCATGTTACTTTGAAATTTATTATTTTTACTTTTTGATTAATTCTTAGTTTATACAAGGTTGCAAATATAGTTTTTTTTTCACATTCCCACGGTATCAAACACAAATATTTAGATTCCAAAAGAGAAAAAAGGCTGCAAAAGCATTTTTTGCAGCCTAAATTATTCTATCTCACAGCCTATTTTATTTCAAACCCCTATTTTTAAGCAAGGGCTCCAAGCTGGGATCAGCCCCACGAAAACCTCTGTAAAGGGTCATAGGATCTTCCGTTCCACCTTTCTCTAGAATATTTTTACGGAAAGAGTCTGCGGTATTTTTATCGAACACTCCATGTTCTTTAAACGCTTCAAAAGCATCCGTGTCAAGAACTTCTGCCCATAGATAGCTGTAATACCCAGCAGCATATCCACCTATAATATGACTAAAATAAGTGGCGCGATACCGAGGAGCTATTTCAGGAATCAGCCCCAGCTTGTCCATCGTTTCTTTTTCAAAAGCAACGACATTCAGATTTTCTGTATCAGTCAGGTTATGCAGTTCCATATCAAGCAAAGCGGCTGCCAATAATTCCGTAGTCATAAAACCTTGATTAAAAGTACCCTGATTTTGGATTTTCGTAATCAACTCATCCGGAATCACTTCTCTTGTTTCATAATGCTTGGCATAGAGTTTCAGCACTTCAGGTTCTACAGCCCAGTGTTCCATAATCTGTGAAGGAAGTTCTACAAAATCCTGCGCCACACTGGTACCGGACACTCCTTTGTAGTTACACTTGGTCAGCATACCGTGCAATGCATGTCCAAACTCATGAAACATGGTTTCCACCTCATCCAAAGTCAGTAAAGAAGGCATATTTCCTGCAGGTTTAGTAAAACTTGCCACATTATAAATTAAAGGACGTACTTCACCGGCCTGTTCACGAAAATTACTCATCCATGCGCCACCACGCTTACCTGCGCGTGGAAAGTAATCTGCATAGAACAATCCCAAAAATGAGCCATCGGCATCCTTTACTTCATACACTTTCACATCAGACTCATATACGGGCACATCATTCAGTTCGGTCAATGTAATGCCATACAATTTGTTGGCCACGGTATACAATCCGCTACGCACATCTTCCAAACTGAAATAGGGTTTGATTTCATCTTCATTCAAATCATACTTTTCCTGACGCAATTTTTCGGCATAATACCACCAGTCCCATGCAGCCAGCTTCTCTCCCTTACCTTCCTTATCCATTATTTTCTGCAACTCGGCGGCCTCTTTCTTTGCATTTTCCAGTGAGTATCCCCACAGGTTATTCAAGAAATCCATGACTGTCTGCGAATTCTTAGCCATGTTCTCATCCAGTACAAAATTGGAATAACAATCGAATCCTAATAATTTTGCCTGTTCCAAACGCAATGCCATAATCTTTCCCAATATCTCTTTATTGTCATTCGCATCATCATGATTCCCCCGGTTGATATAAGCTTCATAAATATTTTTTCTTAGCTCACGGTTTTCAGCATATTGCAAAAAAGGCAAGCGACTGGAGTTTTGCAAAGTGAATAGCCATTTCCCTTCTTTTCCAGCAGCTTTCGCTTCCTCTGCGGCCCCCGCTTTCACCCATTCGGGTAACCCGGCCAAATCAGCCTCATTCTCGATAACCAACTGATAAGCGTTATTCTCATTTAAGATATGATTGTCGAAAGCAATCCCCAAAGTCGACAATTCTTTATTGATCTCCCTCAAACGGGATTGTTTTCCGGCATCCAGTCCGGCACCCGAACGGACAAAAGCTTTATAATACTTGTCCAACAGCCGGTGTTGCTCAGTCGTAAGAGTTATCTTACCTTCCTTTTCCTGTTGATGCACATCAGCCACCCGTTTATACAAATCCTGATTCAAATAAATATTATCACTATGTTCTGAAAGTACAGGAGCCATCTTTTCATTCAAGGCCGTCAACGAATCATTTGTATCCGCTTCGGTCAATGCAAAAAACACCCCACTTACTCTCGCCAGAATCCCGCCACTTTTATCCAGCGCCACAATGGTATTTTCAAAAGTAGGTTCCTCGGGATTATCAACTATTGCCTTAATTTCCGCATTCTGCTCCTCTATTCCTTTCAAGAAAGCAGGCTCATAATGCTCCAGTCTGATCTTAGTAAAATCGGGAGCACCGTACTCGGTCTGGAATTCCGTAAAGAACGGATTCATTTCTGTTTTCTGTTCACATGCACACATTACACAACACGTCGCTAACGTAAATAATAGTCTTTTCATAATCTGTCAATTAAAGGTATGTAAAATCACTTCTCCGCCACATAACACCAAATGGGGTAATGATCCGAACTCTTTATCGTATTATCCACCGTACAACGGTAAGATTTTAAATTCTTGCTCAATAAAATATTGTCTATTCTGAAATAAAAATGATTTTGATTATAAGATATGCCAAAGCCGTTTCCCGACTCCACAAAAGCATCATTCAGACCTTCCCCTACCACCCTGTGAGTGTATGATATAGGAGAGTCATTGAAGTCACCGCATACAATTATGCCTCCCCCTTTGTAACCGGCCACCAAACGAGCTATGGAATCAGCCTGAACGGCACGTATAGCCGATGCTTCCGCCAGTTTTCTGATCAGCAAACGAGACCCTTGCGATACCTTTTGCTTATCAGGGTCCTTCATCATTTCGCGATAGACTTCTTTATCCTTCTCAGTCAGCTTATTGGATTCCAGATGATTATTAACAACCAGCAAGGTATCACCATTCACTTTGATTTTATAAGCAATGGAACCATTGTTAAGGCTGGCATATCTCACCGGATGTGCCGACAAAATAGGAAAACGGGAATAACAACCCAAACCGTTAGCCCCCGATATCTTATAATAATTTTTATAAGGATAATCTCTTAAAGCATAATCCACCTCTTTCTTGGTTAACCGTCCCCCTACAATATATTCCTGCAGGCAGATTATATCCGCATTGCTGTTTCTTAAATATTCCAACACAGGGTTCGGATTATCCTTGGTGTTCGCACGGTTCTTCTCAAAGGCCATCGTATTGTAGGATAAGAATTTGATTGCCCCTTCCGGTACATCAGATACAAATACATTGACTGGAAAATAAGTACGGATAGCACCAATGGAACATACCAAGCCTAAAAATGAAAGCAACGCATATTTACGATAAATCACCAACCAAAAGACCAGAAACAAAAGATTAACAATCAAAAAAGCAGGAAAAGCCAAACCGGCACATGACCATACCGGATGAGCCACAGGATCAATATAAGGGCTGTAAGCACATACCAGTAACAATACCACCATACACAAGTTTATGCCCAGTAGTATCCATCCCAAAAAACGACCAATATATTTCATATATCACTTCTTGCTCGCATCAAACAAGCTTTTCTTCTCTTCGGTAGTCAGACTGTTATAACCAGATTTCTTTAATTTATCCAATATACGGTCTATCTCCTCACTTTGCTGTTTTTTACGGGCATTATAATCGTAATCTTTTGCCTTATCACCATAATGAACTTTCATCTTCGGCTTTTTCGATTGACGACGAAACGAAAGGCCTTCTGAGAAGCAATCCAAGCATCGGTTTATCCATGACGTAGCATCATGTCCGCGGGACAATCCGGAAGCAAACCACCATCCGGCCAGAGCACCTCCTAAATGAGCGATATGGCCACCGGCATTGCCCGATGTCATAAACAGCAAATCGGTCACAACCATAAACAAAGCCACATACTTCAACCTAACAGTCCCAATAAACATAAAGTTTACTCTATATTCCGGTGCACGTACCGCAGTAGCTACAACAATAGCAAGTACGGAAGCTGATGCTCCCAACAAATAAGAATAATACAAAGAATCACTGAAATAAGGAAAAACATTGTAAGCGATCATATACAACAAACCGCCACAAATACCTCCCAACAGATAGAGTCCGCGGAAATGCTTTGCCGAGAAAAGAGACAGAAACATCTGCCCGAACCAATAAAGCCACAGCATATTAAACAGCAAATGCAAAATGCCTGCATGCATGAACATATAAGTCAGCAAAGACCAAGGCTGCTTGACAAACTGCAACGTCCAGGCCGGCAGTTCCAAATATTGAAGCACAAATGCTCCATTCCGGTTGAACAGCATCCATAAAATCCCCAATAAGGAAGTTACAATGAATACCCCTACATTAATATATATAAACTGGATATATATGTTCCCTTTGTTGAAGCTATTTTTCAAATCAGTAATAAAACTGCCCATTATTATTCTTTTTTCTCCAATACATTATTAATATAAAACCAAAAATCATACCTCCCAAGTGTGCAAAGTGGGCAACGCCATCGGTCGAAGCACCCAATCCCAAAAATATCTCCAAAGCAGCATATCCCATCACAAAATATTTAGCCTTGACAGGAAATGGGATAGGGAATACAAACATCTGACTATTGGGGAATAGCATACCGAATGCCAACAAAATGCCATATATCGCTCCCGAAGCGCCAACTGTAGTCATCAGATTCAAGTACTCCGCCATCGGAATCACGGCAATCCCCGTATTCACACTGTCATATTGCGATAATTCGGTCACATATTGTATATATTGCACCAGCTCCTGCACCAATCCCGCACCTATACCACATACCATATAATAGAACAAGAAACGTTTCGGTCCCCAAACCTGTTCAAGCGTACGTCCAAACATCCACAAGGCAAACATGTTAAAAAAGATATGCTGGAAACCGCCATGCATAAACATATAAGTAATCAACTGGGCAGGATTAAAATCAGATGCCATAAAAAAGTGTAGTCCCAGCAGGTCGTTTAGGTTAATTCCATACTTCATGGCTACCACGCCTCCAAAGAAACACAACACATTTATTATCAATAAATTCTTGGTTACTGTAGGTATACTGTTCATAAATATTCTTCGTCTAATAAAACATTGATTGCGCGCAAATTTACAATTTTATTCTGTTATATAACAGAAAACAAGAGTTCTCTTACGTTTTTTTGATTTTTGGAGCATCTTTTTTAGGCTATCTGTTTGATTTCTAATTTTGAAAGCATATATTTGTCACTGATTTTGGTAAAACTTTTGTGTTACATTTAATAATTAATCATTTTCGTTATGAATAAGGCAGATCTTATCAGCGCAGTCGCCGCTGAAGCCGGCTTGAGCAAAGTCGACGCAAAAAAAGCAGTTGAAGCTTTCGTTTCAACTGTAACAAAGGCCCTCAAAGAAGGGGACAAAGTATCATTAATCGGATTCGGAACATTCTCTGTTGCTGAAAGAAGTGCAAGAACAGGTATCAACCCATCCACAAAAGCAACGATTACTATTCCTGCTAAAAAAGTAACCAAGTTCAAACCAGGTGCTGAACTAGCAGACGCAATTAAATAATTGCTATTTTACATAAAAGGACTTAAGGAAAGGGGCGCCGGTACTAGCGCCCTTTCTTCTTCATTTTTCTATTTGAACCTATGAAACCTAAAATGACAACCTTATTTAAATGCCTGATTGGCGCCGCTGTATGCGCTTTTTCAACACAAGTTCTTCATGCAGAAGATACAAAACTACCTTATTGGAAAGATATTCAGACCGTAGCCGTCAACAAGGAATATCCGCGTACAGCTTTCATGACTTATGACAACCGGGACCAGGCACTGACCGGCGAGTATGAAAACAGCCCTTATTACAAACTACTAAACGGTACATGGAACTTTTATTATGCAGATACATACAAAGATCTGCCTGCCAACATTGAGCAACCGGATGCCAACATAGCCTGGAAGGAGATTAAAGTACCCGGCAATTGGGAGGTACAGGGCTACGGAGTGGCCATCTACACCAATCATGGATACGAATTCAAGCCCAGAAATCCACAACCGCCGCAATTACCCGAAGCCAATCCGGTCGGTGTGTATCAGCGTGATATCGAAATTCCCGCCGATTGGGATGGACGCGACATATTCCTCCGTTTGGAAGGAGCAAAATCCGGTGTATACGTGTATGTCAACGGACAGGAAGTGGGATACAGCGAAGACTCCAAGAATCCGGCAGAATTTTTAATCAACAACTACCTGAAACCCGGTAAAAACTCGCTGGTCATTAAAATATTCCGCTGGAGTACCGGTTCTTATCTGGAATGCCAGGATTTTTGGCGCATGAGCGGTATTGAACGTGATGTATTTCTGTTCTCACAGCCCAAAACTCACATCAAAGATTTCAACGTGATGTCTACGCTGGACGACACCTATAAAAATGGTATCTTCAAACTGGATGTAGACGTAACCAACCATACAGCAGGCAACAAAGAGGTAACCGTAGCATACGAATTGCTGGATGCCGCAAAGAAAGTGGTGGCAGAAGGTAACACCCCCTGTCCTGTTACAGCGGACGGGCAGAAGAGTATCTCTTTTGAAGCCACCCTCAGCAACGTCAAGACCTGGACATCAGAACACCCTAACCTGTACCGGTTACTGATATCTCTGAAAGACGGAGAAAAAACAAGCGAGATCATTCCTTATACGGTAGGTTTCCGCCGTTTCGAGATCAAACCAACCGATCAGATAGCCGAAAACGGCAAACCATACATTTGCTTGTTCATCAACGGACAACCCATCAAGCTGAAAGGCGTAAACATACACGAGCATAATCCCGAAACAGGACATTATGTTCCCGAAGAGCTGATGCGCAAGGACTTCACCCTGATGAAACAGAACAACATCAACAGTGTACGTCTCTGCCACTATCCGCAAGACCGCAAGTTCTATGAATTGTGTGATGAATATGGCATCTATGTATATGATGAAGCCAATATCGAAAGCCACGGTATGTATTACAACTTAAGCCGAGGCGGAACATTGGGCAACCATCCCGAATGGCTGAAGCCGCACATGGACCGTACCATTAATATGTACGAGCGTAACAAAAACCATCCCTCTGTAGCCATTTGGTCATTAGGAAACGAAGCTGGAAACGGTTATAATTTCTATCAGACCTATTTATGGCTGAAAGAACGCGAAGTAAAAGGGATGAACCGTCCTGTAAATTATGAACGCGCCCTTTGGGAATGGAACACAGATATGTATGTACCCCAATACCCTAGTGCCGCCTGGCTGGAAGAAATAGGCAAAAAAGGCAGCGACCGTCCCATTGCGCCATCCGAATATTCACACGCTATGGGCAATTCCAATGGTAATCTGGCAGCACAATGGAGAGCGATCTACAAGTACCCGAACTTGCAAGGTGGTTACATTTGGGACTGGGTAGACCAAGGTATTCTGGAAAAAGACGAAAATGGACGTACCTACTGGACCTACGGAGGTGATTACGGGACCAATGCACCCAGCGACGGAAACTTCCTATGCAATGGAATCGTAGCTCCGGACCGCACTCCGCATCCGGCCATGACAGAAGTGAAATATGCACATCAGAATGTAGGTTTTGAAGCCATCGACCCGGCTGCCGGCAAATTCCTGGTAAAGAACCGTTTCTACTTCACCAACTTGAAGAAGTATATGATCAGTTATACCGTAAAGGCAAACGGAAAAACAATTAAAGGCGGAAAAGTATCATTAGATATCGAACCGCAAAGCTCCAAAGAACTGGACATCAACCTCAACGGATTGAAGCCCAAGGCCGGCACAGAATATTTTGTAAATTTTGTAGTTACCACCACAGAGCCGGAACCCTTGATTCCTGCAGGGCACGATATTGCTTCCGAACAATTCCGCCTGCCCATAGAACCATTGGCTATAGCCGAACATAAAGCAAGCGGTAAGACTACCGTCAGCACGGATGGTGACGTCATCACCGTATTATCATCACGTATGCAGTTTGTTTTCAACAAGAAAAGCGGACTAGTGTCCTCATACAAAGTAAACGGTACAGAATATTTCGCTGAAGGCTTTGGTATTCAACCTAACTTCTGGCGCGCACCGACAGACAATGATTATGGTAACGGTGGGCCTAAGCGCGAGCAAATATGGAAACAGTCCAGCAAGAACTTCAATGTAGCGGATGTCACTACAGAAACAGACGGCAACAAGACTATATTAACAGCCAACTATTTACTGGCAGCAGGTAACCTGTATATCATGAAATATACCATTTATCCTGACGGAGTGGTTCATGCAGATATCACCTTTACTTCTACGGATATGAAAGCCGCCAGTACCGAAGTGTCAGAAGCAACTCTGATGGCTACCTTCACACCGGGACAGGATGCCCAGCGTCTGGCCTCTTCCAAACTGAACGTACCACGTATCGGCGTACGTTTCCGCTTGCCATCGGATATGAATCAGGTAGAATATTTCGGCCGCGGACCGGGTGAAAACTACATCGACCGTAATGCAAGTAGTTTCGTCGACCTCTACCGCACCACAGCCGACCAGATGTACACCAACAACTACGTCCGTCCGCAAGAAAACGGACACCGCACCGACACCCGTTGGGTGGAACTGAGCCGTAAAGGCGGAAAAGGTCTGTTAATACGCGCTGACAATACCATCGGTTTCAATGCACTGCGCAATTCTGTAGAGGACTTTGATTCGGAAGAAGCCATTAACCGTCCTCGCCAGTGGACTAATTTCACCCCCGAAGAGATTGCCAACCACGACGAGGCAAAGGCTAAAAATGTAATACGCCGCATGACCCACGTCAACGATATCACTCCACGTAATTTCGTTGAAGTATGTATTGATATGAAACAGCAAGGTGTAGCCGGTTATGACAGCTGGGGAGACCGCCCGCTGCCGGAACATACCCTGCCCGCCAATAAGGAATATCATTGGGGATTCACATTGATGCCGATAAAATAAAAATATCGCAAGCATTCCTTCCTTAATAAGAAGAGTGTGTCAGAACTCCGATGGCGCTATCATATAGATTGTCATCGGAGTTTCATTTCCCATCCTACATTTCAATTATAGCCTGAAAGCAAGATCAGTCTGATTTATATTTGCTAGCTTTGTACCCCAAAAATCGAACACATGGAACAACAAGGAGAAATCATACTCTACCAGCCGGATGAATCGGTGAGGATGGAAGTGCGCATTGAAGATGAAACAGTGTGGCTGACTCAGGCACAAATTGCAGAGTTATTTGAAACCAAACGCCAAGCTATTACCAAACATCTTAAGAATATATTCCAAAGCGGCGAGTTGAACGAAAACTCAGTATGTTCCATTTTGGAACTAACTGCCTCGGATGGCAAGTCATACAAAACCAAAACATACAATTTGGACGCTATCATTTCTGTAGGCTATCGTGTCAACAGCAAAAATGCCACTTTGTTCCGCCGTTGGGCAAGCCAAGTTTTAAAAGATTATTTATTAAAAGGTCATGTCATCAACCAACGCATCAGCAACCTTGAACAAAGGGTGGATGCAAAGTTTCTTTCTTATGATATGCAACTGACCAGATTAAATGAGAAAGTAGATTTTTTTGTCCGCACCTCTCTTCCTCCGGTCGAAGGAATTTTCTTTGACGGACAGATTTTCGACGCATACGCTTTCGCCACAAACCTTATCAAATCCGCCAAGAATTCCCTTATCCTGATAGACAACTATATAGATGAAAACACACTTCTCATGCTTTCCAAACGCACAACAGGAGTAGATGCCACCATCTATACACAACGAATCACACCGCAACTTCAACTAGACCTTACCCGACACAACAATCAATATCCTCCTATAAACATAAGAACCTACCGCCAGGCACATGACCGTTTTCTTATTATAGACCGATCCGACGTATATCACATCGGAGCCTCTTTGAAAGATTTGGGAAAGAAACTATTTGCCTTCTCCAAAATGGATATCCCAGCATCTATCCTCACAAAACTGCTATAAAGATGAAAGAAGCAGAACCCAATAATAAAGTCCTACTAGGCATGAGCGGAGGAACAGACAGTTCCGTAGCCGCCCTTCTATTGCAGGATGCAGGATACGAGGTAACCGGCATCACCTTCCGTTTTTATGAAAAAGGAAATGATACAGAGTATCTGGAGGATGCCCGCACTTTATGTGAACGTCTGGGCATCCCCCATCTCACATACGATGTTCGTGGCACCTTCCGGAAAACCATCATTGACTATTTCATCAACGAATATATGGCAGGTCATACCCCGGTTCCCTGTACTTTATGCAACAACTACCTGAAATGGCCTCTTTTGAAGAGAATATCCGATGAAATGGGGATCTATCACTTCGCTACAGGACATTATGTACGCCGACGCCTCATCAATGGATACTATCACATCACTACCGGTGCCGACCCGGATAAAGACCAATCCTTTTTCCTATGGGGGCTGCCACAAGAAATCCTGCAACGTATGCTTCTCCCTATGGGCAACCTGACTAAAGCCCGTGTCCGTGAGATCGCGGCAGAGCGTGGTTTTCTGAAAGCCGCCCATAAACGGGACAGTCTGGGAGTCTGCTTCTGCCCCATGGACTACCGCACATTCCTGCATAAGGAATTGCCTGAAGGAAGTATCCTACCGGGTAAATTCTTCGATGAAATGGGGAATTTTATCGCACGGCACAAAGGTTATCCTTTCTATACCATCGGCCAGCGGAGAGGATTGGGCATAGATCTTAACCGGGCTGTCTTTGTCAAAGAAATCATTCCGGCAGAAAACAAAGTCATACTGAGCGACTTGAAAGCACTGGAAAAAACAGAAATGAGACTGAAAGAATGGCACATCACCAATCCCGCTTTATTACTAAATAAGGACGACATCATCGTCAAAATACGCTATCGGAAACAAGCAAACCGCTGCACAGTAACCCTGCAACCGGATAACACCCTGCATGTACAACTGCATGAGCCACTGACAGCCATTGCCCCGGGACAAGCAGCCGCTTTTTATAGGAATGATGTAGTACTGGGTGGGGGCATTATCATCTAATTCCAGACACTTTCAAATCATATTTCGGCTCTCTTTTTTGCTGCTTCAAGATTTTCTTGATAACTTTCCGTCGTTTTTCACCTTCAGGTCGAGAAACCGGAAAGTGAAAATAGACATGTATCCGAATCAAACCTTAAATAAATAGAGATGAAAAGTAGAAATTATGCAGGCATATCCTTACTTGCCTCATTAGCCGCTTGTAACTCTGCAACAGCAGAAACCGTTCAAAAAAACAGTACGCAAGACCCGAAAAAGCCCAATGTTATCGTTATTCTGGCAGATGACCTGGGATATGGAGATTTAAAATGTTACGGAGCCAAGAATGTAGAAACTCCCCATGTTGACAAACTGGCATCGGAAGGCATCCGTTTTACTAATGCACATACTGTAGCCGCTACCAGCACCCCATCCCGCTACTCCTTGCTGACAGGAGAATATGCATGGCGCAGACCGGATACGGATATTGCCGCAGGAGATGTAAAAATGATTATCCGTCCCGAACAATACACCATGGCAGATATGTTTAAAAGTGCCGGATATGCTACAGCCGCTATCGGCAAATGGCATCTGGGACTAGGAGACAAGACAGGCGGACAGGATTGGAATGCTCCTTTACCAGCCGCTTTGGGTGACTTAGGCTTTGACTATCACTATATCATGGCCGCTACAGCCGACCGTGTACCTTGTGTATTTATAGAAAACGGCAAGGTAGCCAACTATGATCCGTCCGATCCTATAGAAGTGAGTTACACCAAGAACTTTCCGGGAGAACCGACCGGAAAAGATAATCCCGAACTACTGTATAACCTACATCCCAGCAACGGACATGACATGTCCATCGTCAATGGCATCAGCCGCATCGGATTTATGAAAGGGGGTGGAAAGGCACTTTGGAAAGATGAGAACATTGCCGATTCCATCGCCGTTCATGCCATCGATTTTATCAAACAGCATAAAGACGAGCCTTTCTTTATGTATTTTGCGACCAATGATGTACACGTTCCCCGTTTTCCTCATGACCGCTTCCGTGGAAAGAATCCTATGGGACTACGCGGAGACGCAATCGCCCAATTCGACTGGACGGTAGGCCAGCTGATGGAAACATTGGACCAACTTGGACTAACTGAAAACACGCTGATTATTCTATCCAGCGACAATGGTCCGGTTGTAGACGACGGATATAAGGACAAGGCAGAAGAGCTGTTGAACGGACATACACCTTCCGGTCCATGGAGAGGGAACAAATACAGCGCTTTCGAGGGTGGAACAGCCGTTCCGGTCATCGTCCGCTGGCCACAGAAGATAAAAAAGGCAGGAGACTCGGACGTATTAATGTCACAGATTGACTGGCTAGCCTCTTTAGGAGCTTTGGTCAACGCCAGATTACCTAAAGGCAGCGCTCCGGACAGCTATGACCGTTTAGGGAATTTGATAGGAACCGATAAGACAGACCGCCCATGGATTGTGGAACAATCCATGAACCACACGTTGTCCGTCCGTACCAAAGACTGGAAATACATTGAACCGAATGATGATCCGACCACTTTCATGAAGGCAGAAAAAATAGAGACCGGAAACCTGAACGTCCCCCAGTTATATGAAATGGAAAAGGTGAACGAACAAGAGAATGTAGCAGAAAAGTATCCTAAGAAAGTATTTGAGTTGCAGACAATTCTGAGGCAAGTACGCAATAAGAGAATAAAGATGTAAACAGGACTCATCCAATAAGAGGATATTTCAAAAGTTCGAAGTAACTATCAAATGTTCCACCGTAGGGGCAGACCCATGAGTCCGCCCCTACAACATAACGACAACAAAAATCACTTTTAACACATTTACATAAAGTACAAAAACATTCCATCACAGCAACTCACTCATTACCAACCACTTTCTGTGTAATAGTCTTTCAAATCCTCCTCAATCGGTATGCCGGTGGCGAAATAAATCTGCTTCGGGGATTCTCTCGGACAGAATGTAAAATCACCCCCTCGTTACCTCCCGGCAACTCGTAGGCATCATAAGAACCTATTCTCATCTTATCTTCACCTCACTCCATTTGATATTTCACCAAGGTGAAGCAATTATTCCACCTAGGTGAAAGCGGCTGTTCACCTAAGTGAAGCTAGCTCTTCACCTTAGTGAAGCAACGAACGCACCCGAACAAAAATACGCCTTATGACGCTCCCCTGCAAAGGAACAACCGTAGCTATGACACAGGAATTAGAACAACCGATATCCGTCAAACCAAATTTGGCAGCAGAAAATGGCAAACCGTTTCAGGGGGATTTAGAATGTATTTGCGCAACATATCACTGATTTACAGCAAAGTGCTGCGCATAATCCAAGATGATAATATACGTATAATCAAAAAAAACTCCCTTGGTACAACCAAGGGAGGCAGGTATACATTTCCTTTAAAAGTTCCGGATGCAGTTGGGATTATAAAGCAGCCGAAGGGCTGCTTTATGTTTCTCTATCCTCTGTGTTAGTATTTAAAGGAATGATTCATCTTTTACTTATTACTTGCTTTAACAAACTTATAAAGCACGAAAGTCTTCGGCGCCATCTCTACATTCAGTACATTACCCTCAACCGTAGCAGCACTTTCTTTCGGAGTGATGACATTCGGATGCTCTACCGTGTTATCTTTATCCAAATCGGCAGACTGGAGTGTGATGCATTTACCTTCCACAAGTTTATCACTCTTCTTCAACCCGTTGAAAGTCAATGATACTGGCTGTGTCTGCTCCGAAGTATTGGCAATTTTCACGATATAAGCCTTTTCATCCTTATCCCATACGGCACTGGCAAACAGACCATCCTGTCCTTCCTGACCACTCACAGCTTTTTTATCCATAGTCAGGGGCAACACATGAGTACCTTTGTTATGAGCATAAAGCTGCTGCACATAGTAACTACAAGTACGAACCGAGTTCAGATTGTCAAACCAGATCAAATCCGGACGCCATTGCCATCCTTCCACATGGGCAAACAAAGGCGCATAAGTAGCCATGTGCACCACATCAGCATTCCGTTCCAGTCCGGTCATGAACGCAGCTTCCATTAAAGCAGCGTTAAAATGGTTCCATTTCTTGCCTTTGCCATGGCAGGCATATTCTCCAGCAAAGACCTTCGGTCCTTTGCGGTCGTAATTGTCATAACGGTTGCCTTGTGCCAGGAACCAGCTTTCGGGACGATAGAAATGCTCATCCACCAAATCCACTTTCAGATTTTTCATTTCCGGCCATAAGTAATCAAAGTCTTTACCTTCAGACTGAGGTCCCGAACTACCAACAATCTTGATTTCAGGATGAGCCTTACGAAGCACCTCGACAAACTGTTTCAGACGTTCCGGATATTCCGGTCCCCATTGTTCGTTACCAATGCCCAAGAATTTCAAGTTAAAGGGAGCAGGGTGTCCCATATCCGCACGAACTTTTCCCCAAGTACTTGTGACATCGCCATTAGCAAACTCAATCAGGTCTAATGCATCCTGTATATACGAATCAAGCTTTGACAGGCTGACCTGCTGGTCGGGGTCATTCTGATACTGACATATCAATCCGCAGTTCAGAATAGGCAGCGGTTCGGCGCCTATATCCTCCGACAACTGGAAATATTCAAAGAAGCCCAGTCCGTAGGTCTGGAAATAATCAGGGAAGAAACGATGCTTGAACGTATAATGCCAGCGGTTTTCATTCAACGGGCGATTCTCTACCGCACCTACTGTTTTTTTCCATTCGTAACGGGTAGCCTCATCCGTACCTTCTACAATACAGCCGCCGGGAAAACGGAAAACACCGGGTTTGATATCATATAAAGCCTGCACCAAGTCTTTACGAAGACCGTTCTTACGCTCTTTCCAAGTATCTACAGGGAAAAGAGAAACATGTTCCAGATCCACCGTTCCCGCACTTTCAAGGAAAATACGAAGATGAGCCTTGGGCTCCGTTCTCGGCGATTTCAATATCACCTCATATTGTTTCCAATCCTTCGAATTCACTATCAGTTCTTTTGACTCAAAAGCCTGACGTTCCTCCATCGTATCATTCTTGATCAATTCAATACGAAGTTTCTGGTTCTCACCACGTGCCCATACGGAAAAGCGATACTCAGCCCCTTCCTTGACACCTATGCCGAAAAAACCTTCGTTTTCAATTCCTGTGTGCTTTTCCCTGTGTCCGGAATTACCCAGACGGACGTAATGCGGATTTCGCTCGAACGGCCCGCCGTCCATCAAGGTCACATTGCCGAAAATATTCCAACCCATAAAACGTTGCGGGAATTCAAATGAACGGTTCTTTATCAGTTCGGCATACAAGCCTCCGTCCGCCCCATAATTAATGTCCTCAAAGAACAAACCATACATGGTTGGTTGTATTTCCGCACCTAATTTATTGGTCTGCACGACCATGTTGTGCGCATTCTGTGCATGTAGCGCTACTCCGGCAGCAAATACCCATGCTGTGAATAGAGTTCTGTGTAATTTCATGATAGTAATATTATTGATTTTTATTAGTCAATTCTCTTTCCCCACACAGAATGCCCTTGAGCATCCAGGCCGGTAAAAAGAATGGTTTCTGTTTCATTTTCCCAATCGTGTCCGGCAAAGATAATCAAATTGTTAATATCTTCTGTGGCTGTTTTTATAGTAAGAAGTTGTTTTTTAACATTAAAATCCCAAGTTGCATCTCCAACACTGCCATCTGCTTCCAAAACAACACGGGCAGATAACGCCTGCTCCCCATTTCGCAAGTCCCCTTCACCCCACAATATTTGTCCAGCTTCCAAACTACGTTCCAAAGGCGGTTCCTGAATACGGATAATTTCCCACTCACCTACCAAATCTTCTTTAGTGAAAGAACGTGGAGCAGTACCTGCATAGCGTTCGGGAGAAACCACAGGCCATCCATTCACCGTAAAGAACACTTCGCGCACATGCAAATCCATCAACTGGTTCTGGGGGGAAAGCCGTCCCTGATGGACCATAAAATAACGGCCGTCACCGGCATCAATAAGACCGCAATGAGCCGTTCCCGCCCATCCCGGATGATTTTCGAAGCGGTAAGGAGCTGTCAATATAGGAACATTATTCGTTGTATCTTTTATATCCTCTCCGTAGAAATCCACAAAAGGTCCTTCGGGAGAACCGGAATAAGCGACACGTACATTATAGGTAGTCATCAGCGGATCGTAGGATGTAAACAGATAATATTTGCCAAGTTGGGGTTGATACATGATTTCCGGCGCTTCCAAGTTATCTTTCCGGTAATTGGCCCGGCGTGCTATCAAGTGCCCATGATCCTCCGGCTGCATAGTCATTCCTGTTTCGGGATTCAGTTCCACACAGTACAGACCACCGAAATAAGAGCCATAGTGCATCCACCACTTTCCGGTTTCCGGATCCTCAACCACAGAAGGGTCTATGGCATTCATCGCATCCCCTTCTCCTGTCTTAACCACACACCCTTTCTGTATCCAGGGACCTTCGGGAGAATCCGACTCGGCCATACCGATATAGGATGTATTCCTGCCGAATGCCGAAACACAATAATACAAACGATAAATACCCTGATAAGGCATCAAATAAGGAGCCCAGATATTAGTCGCCCCTTTTCCCTCCGCCTGACTATGAACCCATTCTATAGCCGGAGCAGGAATCTCGGGAAAAGCCCAGCCCACAAAATCCCAATGTACCAAGTCTTTTGATTTGCGTACCTGGACAAAACCCAGAGGCACATTCTTCTCTTTCGCCTCTTTCCGGTTCTCAGCAAAAATAGCATCGGTAGAATACAAATAATAAGTATCTCCTATTTTTTTACAAGCCGGGTCGTGTACATTATATGTTCCCCACTGCTTGTAATTCTCCATAGATGAAAGAGCGGTATAATCATCAGCCCAAGGATTGGGAGAAGGGACAGGCACGAAAGCCGTAGGTGCACTGCATGATACCAATATCCCTACGGCCAACAAGCCTAAACCGACCAACCTATTTATTATTAACCTTTTCATGTCCATGAATAATCTTTGAGGGAAAAATTGCTGTTTCATAGTATTTTTTTATTATGTGACCATTTGCTAATGTACTAATTTGTCAATGACATGCGGCATATAACGCAGCCAACTGTCACATTGACTAATTATTATTAATGCAAATATAACTGCAATCAAAAGCTCGCCAGGTGGACAATATCGCTTAAAGGGTGGACATTTGTGCAGCAGAGGGATAAAAATGATTTATTTGTTTTTGAGGAAAAACGAAAAGGTATATCTTTGTATAAGTAACGGTATATTCTTACGTCATTAATGAACAACACACTATGAAAAAACATTGTTTTCTATTCGCTCTGTTCATCTTTTTATCTAGTCTGTATATGCAAGCTGAAGGAACAGCCGGAAAATGGTCCGAACGTTATAATTTCACTGCCATTACGATGGATGAAGGACTGCCTCACAACTTTGTGGATGATATATTGAAAGACAGTCAGGGCTTTTTATGGATCGCTACCCGCGGGGAAGGAATCGCCCGTTATGACGGTTATGAATTCACCGCCTTCCATATGGGAAACACCCGTATCAAGCTACGAAGTAACTTTATAAACAAACTGTGTGAGGATAACTTCAAGCGTATTTGGGCTGTCAGTGAAATGGGTATTGACATACTGGATATACAAACCATGCAGACAGTACAAGTCACTGATATGAAAGACAAACTTATTTCACTGTGTAACCGCCCCTCTCATCTTATTCTCCATAGCAAAGCGGGAAATATTTGGGTTTGTTCGGAAAACAATTTATTCAAAATTACCTTTGACAAACAAGGAGATATAAAACAAATCATTAAAACATGCGAAGTACCGGCAGGAGAATCCATCCGGACTATTTGTGAAGTAGAAGACTATCTCTGGATAAACTACAAAGACGGTATCTACCGCATCAAAGAATCGGCTATGGAAGTACAGGAACCCACATTCATTTCATCTGCCCTTCAATTACCCGGTGTGTCCATACAAGTAATCTGCCGGAAAGAAAATGAAATTTGGATTGGCAGCGCACAAGGCCTTTTCCGATACAATATGGATACGGAACTGATGAAGCATTATATGTATGATCCGAATGACAATAGTTCGCTTTCCCAAAACTTTATCACAGACATAGCAGAAACAGGAGAACATACCATGCTGGTTGCCACCCTAAAAGGTATAAACCTTTATAATGCGTTGACAGACAATTTTGAGCGGATAAATAAAGATACCGGAGAAGGAGAAATTGTACAAAACACATTGAACTGTGACTTCGTAAACTGTCTGCTGACCGATGGTGACATTATCTGGGTAGGAACCGAAGTGGGAGGGCTGAACAAGATGAGCCGCCGGATGCTGTTGGTACAAAACTATTATCATATTCCCACCATTCCCGGAAGTCTTTCCCAAAATCCCGTCAATGCCATTTATGAAGACCCGTCGGGTGTTTTATGGGTAGGAACCGTAGAAGGAGGTTTAAACCGGCGAGCTCCCGGCAGCAACACTTTTGAACACTATACCACTGATGCACCCGCCCACCTAAGCCATAATACCGTCAGTTGTTTTACCAGCGATAACGATGGAAGGCTCTGGATAGGAACCTGGGGAGGAGGCATAGGATGGATAGACATGAAAAATCCGCAGAACAAACAATTCCACCACATAGAAATACCCGAATACGGAGACTTCTCATGGGGATGGGCCGGAAGTATCTGCTATGACCACTTGAATAATGCCATCTGGGTGGGAACCAGTACCAATATCTATGTTTACGACTTGAAAACACAAACGCTCACCGAACCATTCAAGGGTATGAACCTAGGTGGAATTGAAGGCTGTACAGGATACTATATAGATAAGGATAACCACCTGTGGCTGGGACTTACAGAAGGACTTTGCCGAATAGATCTAAGCAGTTTGAAAGCCCCTAGACTGATTTATCAACTCTGGAGGATCAAGCTGGACGAACCGGAATCAAAGTTGAAGGAAAGGGTAACCTACATCACCCAGTCTAAAGACGGAACCCTATGGATAGGCAGCAACGGATATGGTTTCTACAAATCCTCACCAACAGAAAACGGAGAATATACCTTCCGCTCCTTCACCACCGAAGACGGACTGATAAACAACAGTGTCCGCTGCATATCGGAAGATAAAGAAGGGTATCTTTGGATTACCACCACCAACGGACTCTCCCGCTTCAATCCTAACAACAACAGCTTCTTTAACTATACCCGGAAAGACGGGCTATTATCCAACCAGTTCTATTGGAACGCAATATGCCGTGCCGCCAATGGAGATTTATATATAGGAAGTACCAAAGGACTGTCTGTGGTCAAGCCGGTCATAGATATAAACCCGAAGGAAGCTGTTCCCTTGGCGTTTACCCATGTCCGTGTGGCAAATAAAGAGCGATTGTACACAAACGGTACCCTACAGTTACACGAACGCGACAAATCTCTCTATATTGAATTTGCCGCACTGGATTATGATGCATCGACATTCGCCAATTATTATTACCGCTTGAAAGGATTTGACGACAAATGGATAAAAGTGCCGGCCAACAGGCGACAAGCCGCCTATACCAATCTGCGTCCCGGCAACTATACTTTCGAACTGCGTTATGCCCCCGACGGCAAACAATGGCTGGAAGAAATGGCAGAACTCCACATTGCCGTATCACCTTATTTCTATAAAACCATCTGGTTCATTCTGTCCATATTGGTTCTTCTATCTTTCCTTATATATAAGGTATTATCATGGAGGCTTCGTTCATTAAAAGAACAACAAGAAATGCTCCACATCAAAGTAGAGGAACGTACCCGTGAACTGGAAGAACAAAAAAAACTGCTTTCCACTCAGGCAAGCGAGCTCTATCGTCAAAACCAACTATTGAAACAGCAAAACGAAAAAATAACCAAACAAAAAGGACAACTGATACAAATGTCAAAGAAAGTACAGGAATTGACGGTTGACAAACTCGCCTTCTTCACCAATATCACCCATGAATTCCGTACTCCGTTGACATTAATCGTAGGACCTATAGAAAGGGCATTGAAACTAAGCTACAATCCTCAAGTCATTGAACAATTACATTTTGTGGAGCGCAACTCAAAATATCTGCTCTCACTGGTCAACCAATTAATGGACTTCCGCAAAGTAGAATCAGGGAAAATGGAAATTGTCCGCAACCCGGGCAACTTTGCCAAGTTACTCAATGAACTGCTGGTTCCCTTCGACGCATATGCATCCGAAAGAGGAATAACCATCGAACGTCGTTTCCGCCTTCCTTCATGTGAAATCATGTACGATGAGGATGCCATGCATAAAGTGATTGTCAATTTGATAGGAAATGCTTTGAAATTTACCCCCAAAGGAGGACAAATTACCATCTATGCCACCCCCTTCCGCCAGGAAGAGCAGGAAAAGTTGTTCATCTGTATCCGGGATACAGGACCAGGACTTCCCGAAGAAGAGATAGACAAAGTATTCAACCGCTTCTACCAATCACAAAATAAGACGCATTCCTCTATCAACGGACAAAGCGGGACTGGAATCGGTCTCTATCTATGCAAACGAATTGTCCAGTTGCATGGAGGTTCAATTTGTGCCAAGAATAATCAGAGCAAAGGATGTTCTTTCCGTATTTTACTTCCTTTGCAATATGCCGATGCGGACAGTCTGCCCACACCAACAGAGCAAGTTAAAGAACCGGTCGACTCTCCGATGACATTGCAACCTGCCACCAATGGAAAACTGACGATTCTGGTAGTAGAAGACAACAAAGATATGCGCGACTATATCCGTTCCATCCTGACCGAATATTATAACGTACTTGAAGCATCCCAAGGTGAAGAAGCATTGACTGTGCTCCAATCCCAAAACGTGGATTTTATTGTTAGCGACCTGATGATGCCTGTCATGGATGGCATGGAACTGTCCCGCCGGGTAAAATCCAATTTCGCCATCTCACATATCCCCTTCCTGATGCTCACAGCCAAAACATCCAACGAATCGCGCATTGAAAGTTTCCGTATAGGTGTAGACGAGTACCTTTTAAAACCATTTGATGACACTTTGCTGCTGGCCCGGATATCCAATATACTGGAAAACCGCAAACGTTTCCAACAAAAGTTCTCATACAGTATGGACGTGGATGCACTGAATATCGAAAAAGAATCCAGTGACAAGAAATTCCTGGACAAGGCGATGCAGATTGTGAAAGAAAACTATAAGAACTCCTATTACGAAATAAGCGATTTCATCGAAGCAATGGGGGTAAGCAAAAGTTTGATGAACAAAAAAATGCAAAATCTGACGGGACAGTCTGCCGGACAATTCATGCGTAACTACCGGCTGAATCTTGCGCGGGAACTTATTATCCGTAACCGGCTGACGCACAATATGAATATATCTGAGATAGCATACGAAGTAGGATTCAATGATCCCAAATACTTCACACGCTGCTTTACAAAACATTTCGGAACAACACCCAGTTCGATGATGGAGAATGGAACCGACTGACTTATTCCAGAGCGTAAAATGAACGGATTGTATACCATAAATGCTCCGTTTTTCTACGCTCTCGTTTCGCTAAATAAATTATCTTTGCCCTACATTATAATAGCATATTTAATACCCATGAAAAAACAATTTATGACTTGGCTGCTTGCCATCACTACAATGTCAGCTTTTGCTCAACAAGCTACAGTTACAGGACCCGACTCCTTTTTAAGAGTAAATGTATCCGTAAAACAAGGCATCCCCGTTTATTCCGTCACCTATAAGGACAAGACCATCCTGGAAGATTCACCTTTAGGTTTCATTGCCAATGTGGGGGACTTCAGCCGGGATATGACTTTCACCGGACAAAAAGAGAATAAAATAGATAAAACCTATACACAAGACCGTATCAAACAATCACAAATTCATTATCAAGCCAATGAACTTACATGCACCTTTACCAATAAAGAAAAGAAAAATATAAATATAATATTCCGCGTAAGCAACAACGATATTGCTTTCCGCTACGAAATGCCCAAATATGGCGATACAGGAAGCATAGTGATAGAAAAAGAAACGACAGGTTTTGACTTCCCATCCTTCACCACTACTTTCCTGTGCCCGCAAAGTGACGCCATGATAGGTTGGAAACGCACCAAACCCAGCTATGAGGAAGAATATAAGGCTGACGCTCCTATGAATGTACGTTCACAATATGGGCACGGTTACACATTTCCTTGTCTGTTCCATGTAGGAGAAAATGGCTGGGCACTTATCAGTGAAACCGGAGTAGACAGCAAATACTGTGGCTCACACTTAAGCGATGCTACTGCCGACGGACTTTATACCATCGCTTTCCCCATGCCCGAAGAAAACAACGGTAACGGCACGGCATCTCCCGGCCTTGCATTGCCCGGTTCCACTCCCTGGCGTACTATTACTGTAGGCGAAAACCTGAAACCGATTGTAGAAACAACGATTCCATGGGATGTCGTGGAACCTCTCTACCCAACGGAGCATACATACAAAATGGGACGCGGAACCTGGAGCTGGATACTTTGGCAGGATGGAAGCATCAATTTCGACGATCAGAAAAAATATGTAGACCTCGCCGCCGCCATGGGATATGAATATGTATTGATAGACAACTGGTGGGATACCAACATCGGCCGTGAACGTATGAAAGACTTCATAGACTATGCACACAGCAAGAAGGTTGATATATTTTTATGGTATAGTTCCAGCGGCTACTGGAATGATATAGTGCAAGGTCCTACCAACTATATGGACAATCCCATTATCCGTAAAAAGGAAATGAAATGGCTGCATAATATAGGAGTAAAAGGGATCAAAGTAGATTTCTTCGGAGGTGACAAGCAGGAAACCATGCGTCTGTACGAAGCCATCCTGAGCGATGCGGATGATCATAGACTGATGGTCATTTTCCACGGCTGTACCCTTCCTCGCGGATGGGAGCGTATGTATCCTAATTATGTAGGAAGTGAAGCCGTGCTCGCATCGGAAAACCTGATTTTCCAACAACATTTTTGCGATGAAGAAGCATTTAATGCCTGTCTACATCCATTTATCCGCAACACCATCGGTTGCATGGAGTTTGGTGGCACATTCCTCAACAAACGCCTCAACCGCAACAATGACGGCGGAAGCATACGCAAGACCACTGATGTATTCCAACTGGCAACAGCCGTTTTATTCCAAAATCCTATTCAGAATTTTGCGTTGGCGCCTAATAACCTGACCGATGCCCCTCAAGTTTGTTTGGATTTCATGAAGCAAGTTCCCACCACATGGGACGAAACAAGATTCATTGACGGCTATCCGGGCAAATACGTAGTACTGGCACGCCGGCATGCCGATCAATGGTATATAGCCGGAATCAATGCACAAAAAGAACCGCTGAAATTAAAGTTGAACCTTCCCATGTGTACTAAAGGAGATAAAGTGATGCTTTATCAGGACGATAAAAAACTAAATCCTCACGCTGAAGAGATAACATTAAAAAAGAATGATGAAATCAGCATTACGATGCAGGCGGAAGGAGGATTTTTACTTGTGAAATAATTCCTTTCAGAGAATTGTATTTTATCCCTCATGTAGCCGGGCAGTCCTTCATCAGGTTGTCCGGCTACATGATTTTTTATAAAAAAGCCTTCTCCTGAGCCTATCTCACCGCCTCCAAAAGACATAAACTATAAGCGAAATAAATACATTTTTTCCCATTATTCATTCGTCCACCCTATAAAACCGTTTGTCCACCCCTGTTTACGGCATAAATTTTACTTTTGTCATGCAATCGGTACTCAACTTTCGGAAGAGACCCCTGCTTTTAAAATTTAATCCTAATCTTAAATATTATGAAGAATAGCTCCAGCATATTTATAAACTCTGTGGTTTGTCTACCTAGAGTATTCAACATTGGATTGTACAATAATCCAACATCTCAATTCAATATATCAGCAACAATTTAATCTACTAATTTAATACTTAAAAAAATGAGGAAACATTTATTATTTTCCGTAATGCTTAGTCTGTGTGCTATGGGTGGCATGATGGTGTATTCCACACCTGTTATGGCTACCGTGGCGCAATCTCCGACTATCAAGGTTCGCGGTCAAGTTATCGATGAACAAGGTGAACCCCTCACAGGGGCTACCGTCAGAATCAAAGACGGACAAGGCGGAACCATTACCGATGTGGACGGAAACTTCCAATTGGAGGTTGCCGGTAACGCTATCCTTTCGATAAGCTATGTAGGCTACAAGGATCGTGAAGTAGCTGTTCGCAACCGCGCCATCATTGAATCCATCCAATTGCAACCCGACAATCAGATGCTTGAGCAAGTAGTTGTCATCGGTTATGGTACACAGAAGAAATCCGACTTGACTGGTTCCGTAGCCGTAGTAGATGCGGAAGCCCTGAAACAGACATCCCATTCCAATATCTCCACCATGCTAGAAGGTAAAGTATCAGGCGTACAAGTCACCTCCGACGGACAGCCCGGTGCAGACCCTACCGTCCGCATCCGTGGTGTCGGATCTTTCGGTGACACTTCTCCTCTTTATGTTATCGATGGTGTTCCTATGGGTACCTCCATCCGCGATTTCTCTTCAAACGATATTGAAACCATCCAAATCCTAAAGGACGCATCAGCCGCTGCCATCTACGGTTCGCGCGCCGCCAATGGTGTGGTCATCATCACTACCAAACGCGGTCAGAAAGACCAACCGCTGAAAGTAGATTACAATGGCTACGTGGGTATGGACTATATCCCCAGTAATGTCTATGATGTAATGGATGCCGACCAATACAGCCAATACATCGGTCAGGCATGTACCAACTCCAACACTCCGCTGCCCGGCGGTTACAAGCTGGACAGTACCACCGGAAAATATCATTTCCAGGACAACACCAATACCAACTGGTTTAAAGAAGTATTCAAAACAGGTATCCGTCAGAATCACAATGTGAATCTCTCCGGTGGCGGCGCCCACAACACCTATAATGTTTCATTAGACTACTACAACCAGAAAGGAACACTGGAAGGCGCCGGTCCTAACTATGAACGTTACACGGCACGTGTCAACAACACGATGGACACCAAATTCATCAAGTTCCATACCAGCCTTGTCTACTCTCACTCCGATCAAGACAACATGGGGTTGTCAAACGCTTCCGAATACGTTCAAGGTCTGTATGGCGACGTAACCAATGTGCTGCGTGGTACTTTGCTGATGCAGCCCACCATCAAAGCCTATGACAACTCTACTTGGGTACTTGACAATCTGGTAGGTATCGCCAATAACTTCAACTATGACTCTTACGGCTATGGTGTTTACTACGATACTGTACATGGTGACATTTCGGCTTCCAACCCCTTGCTGGTCAACAATCTGCTGAAGCGCAACACCCGCGTGGACCGCTTCGTAGGAACAGCTTCTGCCGATGTGGATCTCCTGAAGATGATTGGCGTTGACAGCAAGAATCACAAGCTCAACTATAAAGTCAATCTCTCTTACAGCAAAACCCATTGCAAGGACTTCACCTGGATTCCCGCATGGGTACAGAGCAATCGTGTCTATCTGGCCAAGAGCAACGAACGCCTCACCAAGGCTAGCCGTTCTTATGCCGATGCTTTGATTGAAAACGTGCTGACTTATGATGCTACCGTCGGCAAACACCATTTTAACCTGGTAGCCGGCCAGACTTACGAAGAAGAAAACACCGACCTGTTGACAGGCTGGGGCGTCAACTTCACCGAGCCTTACTTCCTGCAACTTCAGAATGCCGCCAACACTTATGCCGAAAGCTTCGAATACAAACACACCATCCTCTCTTACATCGGGCGTATCAACTACAACTACGATGACCGTTATCTGTTCTCGGCAACCGTGCGCCGCGACGGCAGTTCCCGCTTGTCCAAGAATATCCGTTGGGGTACTTTCCCCTCCGTATCTTTAGGATGGCGTTTTGACAAGGAAACTTTTTTCCCTTTCAACAGAAACATTGTCAACATGTTCAAGGTACGCGCCAGCTATGGTGAACTCGGTAACGAAAACATCGGTGAATACATGTATCAGGCTGTAATGGCACGTAACAACATGACTTATAGCTTTGGTAACACACCCATCACCGGTTCTGCCATTTCTACTTTCGTAGACAATAACCTTTCTTGGGAAAAGAAGAAAAGCTACAACGTAGGTATCGACCTCGCCTTCTTCAACAACCGTTTGGAATTCACCGCTGAATGGTACAAAAATACCAGTGAAGACCTGCTGTATGCCGTTCCAGTTCCTGAGCAAGCCGGTGTATCCAACACCACTGTAACGATGAACGCCGCCTCGATGAATAACTCAGGTTTTGAATTTACGACTACCTACCGCAACCGCGACCACGACTTCAAATATGAAGTGTCAGCCAACTTGAGCACCATCCGTAACCGCGTAACCTCATTGGGCTTCGGTACCGATTCATATATATCCGGTGCCTACATCACCAACGTAGGTGAAGAAATCGGTAAGTTCTACGGATGGGTTTATGACGGCATCGCCCGCACACAAGCCGACCTGGACAACCATGCCACACAAGAAGGTGCCCAGATTGGTGACTGCCTCTATAAGGACGTAAGCGGTCCCGACGGAAAGCCCGATGGAAAGGTGGATGCCTATGACCAAGTAGTACTGGGCAGCGGTATGCCTAAGATCAACTTCGGTTTGAACGCCCGCTTTGAATACAAACGTTTCGATCTGAGCATCGCTACGTTCGGTGCACTCAACTATCACGTAAGCGATGATATCCACAACTCTCTGAACTCCTGCTACGGCTGGGGCAACAAAGATGTAGCCATGCTTGACGCGAACCGTTTCAGTGAAGACGGCAGTACCTATCTTTCCAACGTGCCACGTACCTATGTTACCAACAGTGCCAGCTTGGCCTGGAACGATCTCTTCAGCGACCGCAAAATTCAGAACGCAGCTTATTGGAAAATTGCCAATATAGAATTGGGCTACAACTTCCCCAACGAATGGTTTGGCAAATACATATCCGACGTACGTCTCTATGTGTCAGCACAGAATTTACACACATTCACCGGGTACAAAGGTTATAATGTAGACTATGCAGGAGGCACCTTCACACCGGGATATAACTTCTGTTCTTATCCTACCGCACGTACCTTCATGTGTGGTGTTCATTTCACTTTCTAATCACTAAAAACATAACAATATGAAACTCAATAAATATGCATTGGCTCTCATTTTGGGATTAGGCACATTGGCTTCTTGCAATGATAATTTGGAGCTGTTGAATCCCAACCAGCAAACCTCAAACACATTCGGCTTCAATGCCGATGATTTGGAAGAGAGCGTTATTGCCGCCTATAACCATATCCGTATGGAAGGTTCTTACGCCCGTGTAGGCTACACCATCGACGTGTGTCGTGGTGATGAAGCATGGAACTCATCACAAGTATGGTATCTGCCTTTCGATGACCTGAATGCGGAAGTAACCTCGGACATCACGTGGTGGCCCTGGCGCGAATGGTACTATACCATTAATGTATGTAATTTTGCCATTTCCCGTTGCGATGAAGACAACAGCCAGCTTTCCGAGAAAATGAAACGCATCAAAGGACAAGTACTCTTCCTGCGTGGCCTGTCATACTACAATCTGGTTGGTTATTACCAGAACCCACCCCTCATCACAGATTATGCTACCTATTCTTCATTGGATGGACTTTATACCGGCAACAGCACATACGATGCCGTACTCGACCAAGTGGAAAGTGATTTCAAAGAAGCCATGGAATTGTTACCCTCACGAGATCAAGGTGGTGAATGGGAAAAAGGACGTGCCACCTGCGGTGCTGCAGCCGGCTACTATGCCCGTGCGCTCATGACACGCCATAAATTCAAAGATGCCCTTACTGTGCTGAAAGACATTATCGGCAAGAAATATGGTACTTATGAACTGATGGATAACTATGGCGACAACTTTCGTGAAGGTCCTGCCTATGAGAACAACAAAGAAAGCCTTTTCGAAGTGCAATTCCTCGACTTGGAATCACAAGGAACCGATGACGAGTGGACTCCGGTGAACACCAGTCCGAATGCCACCCAAGGTTCGGCCATCGAGAGTAACTTCGCTCCCGGCAATTATGGTGGTTGGGCAGACATCTCGGCATCCCCGTGGCTCTACCATCTCTTCAAAGCTGAGCGTACAACTGACGGGAAACTCGACCCACGTCTGTACTGGACCATCGGTACTTATGAATCCGACTGGGAAGATTTCGAGTTCGGTAATGTAGCTTATACGAACAAGCTTACAGCCACTGACAACATCGTAACCAACAACACATACGGTGGTCTGCCCATCGCCAAGTTCACAAACCTTCGTACCGGTCTCTATAGCACGGTTATTACAGGTTTGCACGATGGAATCAACTTGCGTCTGATGCGTTACTCCGATGTGCTGCTCCGCGCCGCCGAATGTGAAAACGAAGTCAACGGCCCCACACAACAGGCCATCGACTGGATTAACGAAGTGCGCAACCGTGCTGACTTGCCCGACCTTGAACTGGCTGACTTCCCTACAGCCGACAAACTCTTCGAGCAGATTGCCAATGTGGAGCGTCCGAAGGAATTCGGGTGCGAGTTCGGACGCGGATTCGACCTTATCCGCTGGGGATTCTTCTATAAGAATGACCGTTTGCAACAACTCAAGGAACACAGCGTCGTACGCCGTTCTTTAATCGGAACCAAGGACCCTGTAAACTACAACGATATCACAACCGATCCCGAACTGAAAAGTTCTTTCGACACTTACTTACCCGGACACGAATTCCTGCCCATCGTACAGCAGTTGTTGAACAAGAACCCCAATTTGAGTGGTAACTCCGCGAACTTCAGCACAGACAACTCTACTTATTTCAGTGAAAATGGATGGACAGTTCGTCCGGTTGTTGACTTAAGCAAATAAACAAACCTATTAAAATTTAAGACAATGAGAATACTCAGAAAATTAGTATACGTTTGCTGTTCCATCACCTTGGGGTTGATGGCATTGTCAAGCTGCGAGGGTGGCGAGTTATATGATGTAAACGCCCCTGACTGGATCTCCGAGAAAGTGGACTCTATAGCAGATTCAAAGAAAGAGCCGGAAGAAGAAGTACTGGAAGGTATGCAGGAAGATGTCTACTCCTTCGGTAACACAGACTACACCTCCGGTTTCTGGACAGCTTTCTCCAAGTATTACGTCGTGCCCGACGGGCAGAAATGGCATGGGGTGTTCAATCTCAACATCAATCCCGCCGACAATACCTATTATAAAAACTTCGCCCTCGTCATTACCAACGATACAGACCGTGGAGGAGAAGGATATACGGAATATGGTGCTTATCGTTTTGACACTACAAACGATACTTTGGCCTATAACTCCCAATGGGGTTCCCATCTTTTTTTCAAATACACATCCAGCACGCTGATGCTGTCACCCGTTGATAATCTGGACGAAACTGTACAGAAATTGGGCGGCAAAGTGACACTCACCGTAGACCGAACCAGTGAAAATGCCTTCTCTATCAAAATCCAGAACGCCTCGGCAACCAAAACCTACAAACAGCCGTACAAGTTACCCAATCTGAATATAGACAAGAGCAATACCAACATCCGCTGTTTCCTAGTACCTGAAGGCTCTTATATCAACTTCTTACAATCAAACATCATTCCTATCGGTGGCCTTACTTCTGCCGAGGACAAGAATCCGCTCTCGATGGTACTGCAAAATGTACCCGATCAGGTCAATGCCGGCACTTCACTCGAAGAAGCCGTGGTCGGTATTACTGCCGTCGTCAGCTTCGAAGAAGGGGTGACTAAGACCGTAACCGCCGAAGAACTCCAGTTCACCGCCATCCCCAATATGGAAGAACTGGGTACGAAGACACTGGTAGCCATCTATAACAAGACCTTCAAGGGTGAGAATTGCAACTTGCCGGTGGTAGCCAATGCTACGTTTGAAGTAGTGGAAAAGATTGTATCCATCCAAGTGACGGCTCAACCTACACATACACAATATTACTATTATACTTCGGCTGCAACCGAGGCGATGACGGATCGTACGCTGGCATTCCTTCCGGAAGGATTGAAAGTAACGGCTACTTATGCCGACGGAAGCACCCAAATTATTGACAACACAAAACTCAGTTTCTCTGCCATTGTCGCCAAAGCCGGTACACAGACCGTAACCATTACTGCCGATGAAGCTACCGCTACCGTAGCAGTTAAAGTGGCCGAATCAACAGTTTCCACTGTCAGCAACTCTGCAGACATTCTGGGAACCGAAGACAATACAACGGAGTGGTGGACTGTCTTTTCTGACAATTTCAACGTGCCGATCGGTGAAACTAAGTCCATCAGCTTCACCAATTACACCAGCCTGGCTAATAACTGGAGCAACTTCGCTGTCGTTCTCCGCAAAGCCGATCTTGCCGAATATGCAGTGGTACGCGCCGACAACTATGGATGGGGTGCAGGATACGATGGAAATGCCAGCCTCGTTCACAACGGTACACAAGGCGACTGGGCTACTTGGCTTGCCGATATGAACGGAGCCAAAGTCACCGTCTACGTGACCAATTGCGGCAATGGTACAACCGACATTCAGGCGGTAATGGAAGGCACTTCAGGTACCTCCTATGCCCAATACTATTTAGGGATCAACAAAGTAGATATGAACGACTTGAACTTCGCTTTAACGATTGAAGGCGGACATCTCGTCTTCTAAGCCGAATCAGTAATCACACAAACCATGCCGTTTTCCTCAGGAACCAGAAGAAGCGGCATGGCCTTTAAACTATCAACAGATGAAAAAACTATTATCCCTGTGGATGTTCTTACCAATATTCCTTGTTTTAGCCGCTTGTTCTGACAACAGCGAAGATATAGACCGCTATTATGCAACTGTAAGTACTCCGAAAGTAACTACAACCACACCCACCTCATTGACCGTCACCGCGTCGGTTACGGGTGATCTGAACCAAATAGTCAAGAAAGGCTTCTGTTACAGTACAGCAACTTCCACACCGACTATCAAAGACCACGTGGTGAATGCCGATGAGAATTTCAGCGCCACCCTCTCAACCTTGACCACCGGTACCTCTTACTATATCCGTGCATACGTCTACTGTGACAGCCGCTATGTCTATTCTGAGGTGATCACGGCCACCACAGAAAGCTTAAGCTTAGACGATGAACTCAAGAATTATGTGGCCCCCACCTACGCCGATGACTATACCTCGATAAGTGACTGGAGCAAACGCTCTCAATGGAATCTTGCCAACGTACACGACCCCTCGGTGGTATTGGCCGAAGATGGTTATTATTACATGTATCAGACAGATGCTTCCTATGGAAACGCCCACACGGCAGGCGGGCACTTCCACAGTCGTCGTTCCAAAGACCTTGTCAACTGGGAATACCTCGGCGGTACAATGAAGAACCTGCCCGAATGGGTAGTACCTAAGCTCAATGAAATACGCAAAGAAATGGGACTTGCCGAAGTTAACCCTAATATTAATGACTTCGGCTATTGGGCTCCCGTAGTACGCAAGGTAAAGAACGGCCTCTATCGCATGTACTATTCCATCGTCTGCCCTGGCACACTCAACGGTGCCAACACCTGGTCGGAGCGCGCCTTCATCGGCCTGATGGAAAACAACGACCCCGCCAACAACAACGGCTGGGTGGACAAAGGCTACGTCATCACCAATGCTTCTGACAAAGGACTTAACTTCAACATAAAGCCAAATGACTGGGCCAATTGCTACTACAAATGGAATGCCATCGACCCCTCTTACATCATCACGCCCGAAGGCGAACACTGGTTGGTCTACGGTTCATGGCATAGCGGCATAGCTGCTCTCAAACTCAATGGCGAGACAGGCAAGCCTGCCGAAACTTTGGGCCAGCCTTGGGCTACAGGCCAAGCACCTGCTGAGTATGGTCAGTTAATCGCCACCCGCCAGACAGGTAACCGCTGGCAAGCCAGTGAAGGTCCAGAAATTATTTACCGTGATGGCTACTACTACCTCTTCCTGGCCTACGACGCCCTTGACGTGCCCTACAACACCCGTGTAGTCCGTTCGAAGAGCATCACTGGTCCCTACGTAGGCATTGACGGCAAAGACGTGACCGCCGGTGCCGATGCACTGCCCATAGTGACCCATCCCTATAAATTCAGCAAAGGCTACGGCTGGGTAGGCATCGCCCACTGTGCTATCTTCGATGATGGCAAAGACAACTGGTTCTACGTCTCACAAGGTCGCATGCCTAAGGATGTTCCGGGCATCAACGCCAGTAACGCCATCATGATGGGACATCTACGCAGCATCCGCTGGACGAAAAACGGTTGGCCTCTCGTAATGCCCGAACGTTACGGAGCCGTTCCCAAAGTAGCCATCACCGAAGAAGAATTGCCCGGCAATTGGGAACACATCGACCTTACATACAAATATGGAGAGCAGAGAACTTCAGCAACAATGACCCTCGCCGCCGACCACACTATCACCGAAGGTACCTGGAAAGGCAGTATGTGGAGCTATGACGCCGACCAACAGATTCTGACTGTTAACGGAGTGGAACTTTATCTGCAACGTGAAACCGATTGGGAAGCCAATCCACGTACCCATACCATCGTCTATGCCGGCTATGCCAACAACAAGACGTATTGGGGAAAGAAATCCAAATAACATTCCCGCTCCCGCACGCAAACTTCATATAGAAACAGGACCACTGCCCCTCAAAACAACACCAATGTTTATGGGGCAGTGGTCCTGTTTTACAAGTCAATAGCAGAAATTAAAGATCATTAAACAGATACAAGAGAAACCTATTTCATGAAAAGGAAAAAGAGTTAGGTTCCCTAATCTCCATACAAAAAATCATTATTTTGTTCTTTTACGTTCAAAGACAACCTTTTATCCTAATTCTTACTTTTATTTATCACCATAAATCTCTATTCCTTAAACCAACAAACATCATTTGTAGACAAGCAGAGGACACCAGCATCAGATTTTTTGTTAATTATTAGCCAAATACACACTTTAATTTATAACTTTGCAATTCTAATAGAATGAATTATGGAAAATAAACTAACCATTTACAATACATTAAGCCGTCAAAAGGAACTTTTCGTTCCCTTGCATGCCCCTCATGTAGGTATGTATGTATGCGGTCCTACCGTATATGGCGACGCCCATTTAGGACACGCACGTCCCGCCATCACGTTCGATATCCTGTTCCGTTATCTTACCCATCTGGGATACAAGGTACGTTATGTCCGTAACATTACCGATGTCGGTCATCTGGAACACGATGCAGACGAAGGTGAAGATAAAATCGCCAAAAAGGCCCGTTTGGAACAATTGGAACCCATGGAAGTAGTACAATATTACCTCAATCGCTACCACAAGGCAATGGAAGCCTTGAATGTACTTCCACCCAGTATCGAGCCACATGCATCAGGTCATATCATTGAACAGATAGAGCTGGTAGAAGAAATTCTGAAAAACGGCTATGCTTATGAAAGTGAAGGTTCCGTTTATTTCGATGTAGCAAAATACAACAAAGACCATCATTACGGCAAACTGTCCGGCCGTAACCTGGACGATGTGCTGAACACCACCCGCGAACTGGACGGTCAAAGCGAGAAGCGTAATCCTGCCGATTTCGCTCTGTGGAAATGTGCACAACCCGAACATATCATGCGCTGGCCAAGCCCGTGGAGTAACGGTTTTCCCGGTTGGCATTGTGAATGTACCGCAATGGGCAAAAAATATTTGGGCGAGCATTTCGATATTCATGGAGGGGGAATGGACTTAATTTTCCCACACCACGAATGTGAGATCGCACAAAGCGTGGCTTCACAAGGAGATGACATGGTTCACTATTGGATGCACAACAACATGATTACCATTAATGGGCAGAAGATGGGAAAATCATACGGCAACTTTATTAACTTGGATGAGTTCTTTCACGGTACTCACAAGTTACTGACACAAGCCTACAGCCCCATGACCATCCGTTTCTTCATCCTTCAAGCACATTACCGCAGTACAGTGAACTTCAGTAACGAAGCATTACAAGCAGCCGAAAAAGGATTGGAACGACTGACAGAAGCTGTAAAAGGTCTTGAACGCATCACCCCAAGCGCACAAACCACCGGCATAGAAGGCGTAAAAGACTTACGTGAAAAATGCTATACAGCCATGAACGATGACCTGAACTCACCGATTGTCATCGCCTATCTGTTTGACGGCGCCCGTATGATCAACACAGTGCTTGATAAAAAAGCGACCCTTTCCGCCGAAGATCTGGAAGAGCTGAAAAGTGTGTTCCATCTCTTTATGTATGAAATCTTGGGTATAAAAGAAGAAGCCGCCAATAACGAGGCACGTGAAGAGGCATATGGCAAAGTAGTAGATATGCTGCTGGAACAACGTATGAAAGCCAAAGCCAATAAAGACTGGGCTACAAGTGATAAAATCCGTGATGAGCTAGCCGCTCTTGGCTTTGAAGTGAAAGATACCAAAGATGGTTTCACATGGAGACTGAATAAATAGAATACGTAGAGCGGTACTATATTTTTTCACCACAGACTATACAGATTCACACAGATTATCCAACCTAACAATCAATGATTTAAGAAGCATCTGCGTTTATTTGTATAATCTGTGGTGAACCTTTCAGATAACCATCAAAACTGAAAAATCTCCCTTCGGATGGTAATACTTATTTTTAAATAACTATTTTTGCAGAAATTATACAAAACTGCTTATCACACCAATCCAATGCTAGCTGAGAATAAGATAACTTTAGCGTCCCTGTATAAGATTTTGTTTGAAGAAGAGCCACTGACACTCTCCGACCCATGTATGCAAAAATTGGAAGAGAGTTTCAATTTTCTAAAAACATTCTCCAACGACAAGATCATCTATGGCATCAATACCGGCTTTGGACCGATGGCCCAATACCGTATTGAAGATGAATCCTTGTCACAATTACAGTATAATATCATCCGCAGCCATGCTACCGGAGCAGGGCAACCCCTTCCGGAACTCTATGTCAAAGCTGCCATGATAGCGCGTCTCTATACTTTTCTGCAAGGAAAATCCGGCGTACATAAAGAACTGGCGCTGCTCATTACCGAGTTTATCAACCGGGGAATTATTCCATACGTACCCGAACACGGCAGTGTGGGGGCCAGTGGTGATCTGGTACAACTCGCCCATATCGCCCTCACTCTGATTGGAGAAGGAGAAGTCTTTTACCAAGGCAAGAAAAGAGATACGGCCTCTGTGCTGGCGGAAAACGGATTGCAACCTTTTCAAATGCACATCCGCGAAGGGCTTTCAGTGACCAACGGCACTTCAGTCATGACAGGTATAGGTATTGTCAATCTGATTTACGCACGCCAACTTATGCAGTGGGCGGTAGGTGCATCTGTTATGATGAATGAAATAGCCGCCTCATACGATGACTTCATGTCTGAACCGCTGAACGGGGCCAAACAGCATGAAGGACAACAAGAGATAGCCCGCATGATGCGCCAATGGGTAAAAAGCAGCCTGTGTGTACGCAAAAGAGAGAATGAACTTTATAATGGGAAGCACGAAGAGAAGATCTTCACCCATAAAGTGCAACCCTATTATTCGCTACGTTGCATTCCACAAATTCTAGGGCCGGTTTATGATGAATTGCTCAATGCTGAAAAAGTATTGATAAACGAAATAAATTCAGCTTGTGACAACCCGATAGTGGACCCTGACACACAGAATGTATATCATGGTGGTAACTTCCACGGAGATTACGTATCTTTTGAAATGGACAAGTTGAAAATAGCAGTCACCAAACTGACGATGCTTGCCGAACGGCAGATTAATTACCTGTTTCACGACCGCATCAACGGCATTCTCCCCCCCTTTGTCAATATGGGAGTGCTGGGATTGAACTATGGCTTGCAAGCATCACAATTTACCGCGACTTCTACCACGGCGGAGTGCCAGACTTTGTCTAATCCGATGTATGTGCATAGCATCCCCAACAACAATGACAACCAGGACATTGTAAGCATGGGTACCAATTCCGCCTTGATGGCAAAAACAGTCATTGAAAATGCTTATCAGGTGATGGCTATCCTTATGATGGGTATTGTACAAGCCATTGATTGCCTGGATATAGCCGACCGGATAAGCCCCCGGTCACAACAAGTATATAAAGAAATACGAGCATTTTTCCCTGTTTTCCGGGAAGATACACCTAAATATAAAGAGATAGAAAGCATGATGGTATATCTTAAAAAAGGGAGGTTTCAAGAAAAATGAAATACGCATTAGTAACAGGAGGAAGCCGGGGAATCGGACGAGCCATTTGTCTGAAACTGGCCGAAATGGGATATCATATACTGATAAACTACCAAAGCAACGATACGGAAGCTGAAGCCACCCTGCAACAAATACGGGAACAAGGCTCGGATGGCGAACTGATGAAATTTGACGTGACAGATGCAGCAGCCACACACGCCGCACTGAACGGATGGATAAAACAGCATCCCGATACTTACATTGAGGTACTGGTGAACAATGCCGGTATACGCCGTGACAACTTGATGCTGTGGATGGAACAGGAAGAATGGAGCCGGGTACTGGATATCAGTCTGAACGGTTTCTTTAACGTCACCCAACCCTTGCTGAAGAATATGCTGGTAAAGCGATTCGGACGTATTATCAATATCGTTTCCCTGTCGGGCATCAAAGGGATGCCGGGGCAGACCAACTATTCGGCAGCCAAAGGTGGAATCATAGCCGCTACCAAAGCGTTGGCGCAGGAAGTTGCCAAAAAACACGTGACGGTAAATGCCATAGCACCGGGATTTATCCGTACAGATATGACAGACGGAATTGATGAGAACGAGTGGAAAAAACACATCCCGGTAGGACGCTTCGGCGAGCCCGGGGAAGTAGCCGCACTGGTAGGCTTCCTGGCATCCGGGCAAGCTTCCTACATTACCGGAGAAGTGATTTCCATCAATGGAGGATTATATACGTAAGCAAAAGATGAAAAGAGTAGTTATTACAGGAATGGGCATCTATTCGTGCATAGGCAGGAATCAAGAGGAAGTGAAAGAGTCACTGTTTCAAGGAAAGTCAGGCATCGGAATCGCTCCGGCTCGCAAAGAAATGGGCTATTTCTCGGCGTTAACCGGTCTTGTCGAACGTCCCGATTTGAAGAAATTATTGGACCGCAAGAAACGCCATAGCCTTGCCGAGCAGGGAGAATACGCCTATATGGCTACCCTGGAAGCATTCCGGCAAGCCCGGATAGAAGAAAGGTTCCTGTTGGAGAACGAAGTCGGAATACTGTATGGCAATGACAGTAGTGCTGCTCCGGTTATTCAAGCAATAGATATTATCCGCGAGAAAAAGAATACGGCATTGGTTGGTTCCGGTTCTATTTTCCAGTCCATGAATTCCACCATTACCATGAATCTTTCGGTTATTTTCCATCTAAAAGGAATTAACTTCACTATATCGGGAGCCTGTGCCAGTGGTTCACACGCCATCGGCATGGCTTATCTGCTTATCAAATCAGGACTTCAGGACTGCATTCTGTGCGGAGGAGCACAGGAAGTAAACCCTTATTCCGTGGGTAGTTTCGACGGGTTGGGAGCCTTCTCCGCCCGGGAAGACGAACCGGAAAAAGCATCCCGTCCATTCGATAAAAACCGTGACGGACTAGTACCTAGCGGCGGAGGCGCCAGTCTGGTGCTGGAAAGTTATGAATCAGCCGTAAAGCGCGGAGCGACTATCCTGGCAGAAGTCATAGGATACGGCTTCTCATCCAACGGAGATCACATTTCCGTACCCAATGTGGATGGCCCCAGACGCTCTTTGCAGATGGCAGTCAAGGATGCGGGTATTCCTTTGGAAGAGATTGCATACATCAATGCACATGCCACATCCACTCCTGTAGGTGATTTGAACGAGGCAAAAGCCATAGCGGAAGTATTCGGGAGCCATCATCCCTACGTCACATCCACCAAATCACAGACCGGACATGAGATGTGGATGGCAGGAGCCAGTGAAGTCATTTACTCCACTTTGATGATGAACAACGGCTTCATCGCACCCAACCTCAATTTTGAGGAGCCCGATGAAGCCTCTGCCCTGCTGAATATCCCTTCCCGAAGGGTAGAAACGGAATTTGACACATTCTTGTCCAACTCATTCGGATTCGGAGGAACCAATTCCTCACTGATTATCCGCAAATTCAAAGAAAACAATTAATTTAAACCAATATATAAATTTATGACCAACGAAGAAATCATCGAAAAGATCAGAACCACCCTGGCCGAAGAATTTGAGATTGATGTAGAATTGATTCAGCCGGACGCCCCTTTGATGCAAACCTTGGAATTGGATAGCCTTGATTTGGTAGATATGGTAGTACTGATTGACAGGAATTTCGGTTTCACCGTGACAGCCTAAGACTTTGCCGGTATCAAAACCTTCCAGGATTTCTATAATCTGGTAATTTCGCACATACAAAAAGAAGACTGATGCCCGAAACATGGAAAGGTAAAACAAGAGGAGGTACATTCGGATACATGTTCTTCATCTACATGATTCGCTGTCTGGGTATCACTGCGGCTTACGGCTTTCTGTCATTGGTCGTCCTCTATTTTATACCTTTCGCACCGAAAGCTACCGCCAGTACCTGGCAATACGCACGGAACAGACTGAAATACGGACGTGCCAAAGCCGCCGGACTGTTATTGAAAAATTACTACCGGCTGGGGCAGATATTGATTGACAAAGTAGCCATCGGCAATGGGATGGCAGACAAATATCATTTCGAGTTCGAGAACTATCAGGCATTTTTGAACGTACTGAATGGAAACACCGGCGTAATTATGATAGGTGCCCATGTAGGTAATTGGGAAATAGGTGCTCCTTTTTTCGATGAATACGGCAAAAAAATCAATATTGTCATGTTTGATGCCGAACACGAACGGATAAAAGAGATTCTGGAAAAGAATGCCTCCACACGCGATTATAAAATAATTCCCGTGAATGAAGACAATCTGACCCATGTATTCCGTATTACAGAGGCACTGGAGCGCAAAGAATATGTCTGCTTTCAAGGTGACCGCTATCTGAATAAAGAGAAATTACTCAGCAGTCCGTTCATGGGAAAAGAAGCCGAATTTCCGATGGGTCCTTTCCTGCTGGCTTCCAAAATGAGAGTACCTGTCGTATTCTATTTTGCCATGCGTGAAGCGAAAAAAAACTATCGTTTCCATTTCTTTATTGCCGAGGCGGTGGTACATACCAAAGAGAAGCGGGTCGAACAAGCATTATTGGAGCAATATACACAAACGCTGGAAAAAATCATCCGGCAGTATCCGGAACAATGGTTCAATTACTACCCGTTCTGGGCATAAATACAAATCTGGATTATGATGCATAAAAGATATACAAAAGAGCAATTGACAGCTGTAGAGGCACAAAGACTGGCGCAAGAGATCGCTTTCGGTCCCGTGGTATTCCAAGTTTCACGTCTGATGTTGAAATTCGGAATATTCCAATTGCTGGCCGACAAACGGAAAGGATACACGCTGCAAGAAATCAGTGTGCAGACCGGACTGACACGCTATGCAGCACAAGTATTACTGGAAGCATCGCTGACCATCGGAACCATCCTGTTGGAAGAAGACCGCTATGTACTGGCCAAGGCAGGCTGGTTTCTGCTGAATGATAAAATGGCACGTGTCAATATGGAATTCAATCACGATGTGAACTATCAAGGACTTTTCTATCTGGAAGAGGCTCTTTTAAATGGTCAGCCGGAAGGATTGAAAGTATTCGGCGGATGGCCTACCATTTACGAAGGACTTTCCCAACTGCCGGAACAGGTACAGAAAAGCTGGTTTGGCTTTGACCATTTCTACTCGGACAACTCGTTCAGCCAGGCATTAGAAATTGTATTTCTTCACTCACCGAAACGACTGCTCGATATTGGTGGAAACACCGGCAGATGGGCAACCCGATGCGTCCAATATAATCAAGAAGTAGAAGTAACCATTGTGGATTTGCCTCAACAACTGGAAATGATGAGAAAACAAACTGCCGACGTGCCCGGTGCAGAACGCATCCATGGCCACGGCGCCAATCTGCTGGATCGGACCGTGCCCTTTCCTTCAGGCTTTGACACCGTATGGATGAGCCAGTTTCTGGACTGCTTTTCGGAAGAGGAAGCAACCAGTATTCTAAGTCGTGTGGCACAGTCCGCCAGCAAAGACAGTAAAGTCTACATCATGGAAACGCTGTGGGACCGGCAGCCATACGAAACGGGCTCTTACTGCCTGACTCAAATCAGCCTTTACTTCACAGCCATGGCCAACGGCAACAGCAAGATGTTCCATTCGGATGACCTGATCCGCTGTATTAAAAATGCCGGACTGGAAGTGGAAGAGATTCATGATAACATAGGACTGGGACACAGTATCCTGCAATGCAGACTGAAATGAACAGAAAAGAAATCATTTGTCGGGGAGACGAACTGTTCCGGCTGATTCCACAACGTCCGCCCATGGTCATGATAGACCGTTTCTATGGGATAGAAGAAAATACATCCTGGTCAGGGCTGACCGTCACCCCCGATAATCTGTTTTGCCGGGACGGCGTATTACAGGAAACAGGAATCATAGAACACATCGCCCAATCAGCAGCGGCACGGGTAGGATATATCTATATGCTGCGAGAAGAGCCTGTACCACTAGGCTTTATCGGCTCTGTAGAAAAAATGAAAATATTCCGTCTTCCTTCTGCCGGAGCAGAATTATATACCGGAATAACCATTGTGCAGGAAATATTCGATATCACACTGATTACCGCCGAGGTGAAAGAAAACGATGAACTTCTGGCCGAATGCCGGATGAAAATATATCTGAAAAAAGAATGAAACGAAAAACAAGTCCACAGCAGGCAGCACTGACAGACCGGACCACCATCAAGGTCCGCTTCAGTGAAATAGATTCCATGCAGATAGTATGGCATGGTGAATATGTGCGTTATTTCGAAGATGGACGTGAAGCTTTCGGAAAGCGATATGGCTTGGACTATATGAGCATCTACCGGGAAGGCTATTTAGTTCCTATCGTAGACCTGAGCTGCCAGTTCAAACAGCCGCTGTCATTCGGTGAGGAAGCCATTGTCGAGACACGGTATATTCATAGTGATGCTGCCAAAATCCTTTTTGAATACACCATCTACCGGGCATCAGACCAAAACATTGTGGCAACAGGAACCACTACACAGGTATTCCTGAATACAAATAGAGAACTGGAATTGGTTAATCCTGCCTTTTACATAGAGTGGAAAAAGAAATGGAACATCATCTGACTACCTATATCACCCATGATACCCTGATCAGCGCGCTGGGTTTCGGCACACAGGAAAATCTGGAAGCCATCCGGAGCTATCACAGCGGTATCATCCTGCAGACGGACAAACGGATTGCAGACACTCCCCTATTGGCAGCTACTATCTCGCAAGAGAGATTGCAACAACAGGCAGAAGCCATAGGAGTAAGTGGCTATCCCCGGATGGAACAACTGTTCATACTGACTATCAACGAACTCATCCGTCAGTCCGGACAAACTTTGGAAGATAAAACCTGCGGACTCATCCTCTCTACCACAAAAGGGAACATCGACTTACTGACCCGTCATACGGAACATCCCGATGAAGCGGTCTTTCTTTGGAAAATGGCAGAAAACATTGCCGGTTATTTCCATGCCGAGGAACGGGTACATGTCATCTCCAACGCCTGCATATCAGGAGTGTCAGCCCTTGTAACAGGAAAACGCATGATAGAGAACGGCATCTACCGCAAGGTAATTGTAGCGGGAGGTGACCTTCTCTCTCATTTCATCACCAGTGGTTTCCTGTCTTTCCGGTCCCTCAGCTCCCGTCCATGCCGTCCGTATGACAGCAACCGTGACGGACTGAACTTGGGAGAGGCTTGCGGAGCCGTATTACTAAGTACGGAAAAGACGCCCAATAGCATCATTCTCTCCGGAGGAGCCATAAGTAATGACGCCAACCATATCTCCGGCCCTTCCCGTACAGGAGACGGACTCTTTTTCGCTATCCGCCAAGCCATGCAGGAGGCAGGAACAGCCCTCCAAAACATCAGCTTTGTCAATGCCCATGGCACGGCCACCGTATACAATGATGAAATGGAATCCAAAGCCCTCACGCTGGCTCATCTGGAACAAGTTCCCACACATAGCTTAAAACCCTATTTCGGGCATACCTTGGGAGCATCGGGAATCATTGAAAGCATTGTCTGTATGCACGAACTGAAACAAGGCATCCTGTTCGGCACTCCGGGTTACGAAACACCGGGTGTGCCTATGCCTATACCAGTCTATGCGACTCACCAACACATTCCGATGAAACATTGTGTAAAAACCGCTTCGGGATTCGGTGGGTGTAACGCAGCCATTGTCTTGTCTTTACCGGAATATGCTCCGTTCAAGGATGAGGACAACACCTTGCCCGAAATCCGATGTACACGGGAGGTTCGTATTGAAAACAGTTCTGTCTTCATAAACAACGAACTTATTTTTCATTCTGAAGAACCGGATTTCGGCATATTTATACGTGATACCTATAAAAAATTAGGCGGAAACAATATGAAATTCTATAAAATGGATGACCTTTGCAAACTGGGATATGTTGCCGCCGAATACTTACTGAAAGACAAGACATTCGCCCCACTGGAAATGGGAATGTTACTTGCCAACGCCACTTCATCCCTACATACGGATATCAGACACCAGCAACTGATAGACCAGGACGGAGACCGGGCAGCCAGTCCGGCTGTATTTGTTTACACACTACCCAATGTAGTGTCCGGCGAGATTTGCATCCGCCACAAGATACAAGGGGAAAACACCTTTTTCATAACTAAAGCCTATCAGCCGGAGAAACTGGAAAGATACGCACGTATAGTCATGCAAAAAGGGAAACTGAACTATTGTATCATCGGATGGTGTGAATTATTGAAAAACACCTATAAAGCAGTATTTAAACTGATTGAAAAACAATAAAGAATATGGAAGAATTGATTGAGAAATTGAAAGTTGAATTAATAGAAGCATTGAATCTGGAAGAAATCACTCCGGAGGACATTGATAGTGAAGCACCTTTATTCGGAGACGACGGATTGGGTCTTGACTCGATTGACGCATTAGAGATTATCCTGATTCTGGAAAGGAATTATGGCATTAAAATAGAGAATCCTGCCAAAGGAAAGGAAATATTCTATTCGGTGCGTACCCTGGCAGACTACATCACCGCCCATCAGAAATGAGGAAGATCTATGTCACCGGTCTGGGAGTGATTTCGGGCATAGGACAAGGAGTAAAAGAAAATCTGGACTCCTTAAAATCCGGAAAACACGGTATGGGGAAAATCACCCTTTTCCCCACCGTGCTTGACGTACCCGTGTCCGAAGTGAAACAAAGCAATGAAGAATTAAAGCAAATCCTGTTCCTTCCATCCGGCAAAACGTATTCACGTACAGCCCTGCTAGGCTTGTTGGCAGCTCAAGAGGCAGCCCGTGATGCGGAACTCGATTTCGCTTCTCCCCGTATCGGACTCATTTCTTCCACTTCCATCGGAGGAATGGATGCAAGCGAGCGGTTTTATGCCTCTTTCCGGGAGGATAACCGAAAAGGAAGATTACGTGATATTATCTCCCATGACTGTGGAGCCAGTACCGAAATGATAGCCGCTTATTTAGGAGTGAAAGGAATGGTGACCACCCTCAGCACCGCCTGTTCTTCGGCTGCAAATGCCATTATGTTAGGGGCACGCCTGATTCGACACGGTTATCTGGACACCGTCCTCGTAGGTGGAACGGATGCCTTATGCCGTTTCACGCTCAACGGTTTCAATTCATTGATGATACTGGACAAAGAGCACTGCCGTCCTTTCGACCGCACACGTGCCGGATTAAACCTGGGAGAAGGAGCCGGATACCTTGTTCTTCAATCGGAGAAATCCCTTACAAAAGCTCCTTATTGTGAACTCAGCGGTTACGCCAATGCCAACGAAGCCTACCACCAGACAGGAAGTTCCCCCGACGGAAACGGGCCTTTCCTTTCCATGAGTCAGGCCATAGCCTCTGCCGGACTGACAGCCGGAGCCATAGACTATATCAATGTACATGGCACAGGTACTCCCAGTAACGACGCTTCCGAAGGGAAAGCCATCCGGCGTATCTTCGATACCCGTATTCCACCTTTCAGTTCGGTCAAGGCTTTCATCGGTCACACCCTGGGAGCCTCGGAAGGAATAGAAGCCGTATATTCCGTACTCTCCATCCGTCACGGACTGATTTACCCTAATCTGAACTTCCATCTGTCCGATGAAGAAAGCGGTCTCATTCCTGAAACGATTTTCCGGTCGGGGCTTCCCATACGGCATGTATTATCCAACTCCTTCGGATTCGGCGGAAACAACTCATCTCTCGTATTTTCCACTCTAAACAGATAGCGTATGTGCCCAGTATATATCAATCGTATCGCCTCTATTCATGCAGAGAGTAGCAATGAAAAGCCTTATTTCTCCGCACAGGAACCTGATTATAAAGAAATGATCACCAACGCCAATCTGCGGAGGCGCATGAGCCGCATGATCAAGATGGGAGTAGCTTGCGGACTGGAATGTCTAAAAGATATATCGCCGGAAAAGGTAGATGCCATTATCACCGCTACGGGACTGGGTTGTCTGGCTGATACGGAAAAGTTTATGAACGCCTTGATGGATAACCGGGAACAGATGCCCAATCCCACCGCTTTCATTCAGTCCACCTTTAATACGATCGGTGCACAGATAGCTTTGCTACTCAAAATACATGCTTATAATGTGACGTATGTACACCGTGGTTTAAGTTTTGAAAGTGCTCTGACAGATGGCATCATGAGTATTGCCGAAGGCAAACAGCATGTACTGGCAGGTGCTATGGATGAAATAACCCCTACCAGCTACATCATCCAGCAGCGTTTAGGACTGTTGAAAGGAACGACAGCCGGTGAGGGAGCACAATTTTTCCTGTTAAGCGCACAAAAAGAGGAACAGACTTTTGCTGAACTGAAAGGGGTGGACACTTTTATCACCCGGATGAGTGCTCCGGAAATCAGTAACAGGATGCATCATTTTCTAAAATCTCACGAGCTTGCACCCGAAGACATTGACTGGTTTATCAGTGGCAAGAACGGGCAGGAAGCAACAGATGCCGTTTATACAGAGCTGGAACACAGTCTGTTTCCTCATGCCCTGCATAGCAGCTTTAAAGAGCAATGCGGAGAATATCAGACTGCCTCATCCTATGCTCTCTGGATGGCGGCAAAAGCCTTGAAAGAAGAAGCTTCATCCCGTTACGCATTGATTTATAACCAATATCAAGGTATCAATCATTCAATCATCTTAATCAAGCGATGCACATCCTAGTTTCTGTAATCATCATAGTAAGCGTCATGGCCTATTAAAAAGATGCTTTTAAGATACTGAAAACAGGAATAATGCTTAACTTTATCCCTCATAAAATAAAAGTAGTAAAAATAATGAAGAAAATAACTGTTACGAATATTGATATATCCATATCTGTAAGACCTGATAATAATGATTATATCTGCCTGACAGACATGGCACATTTCAAAGACAGAGAACGTACTAACTACATTATACAAAACTGGATGCGTCTACGTAGTACGATTGATTTTCTTGGGTTATGGGAAAAACTAAATAATCCAAATTTTAAAGGCATCGAATTCGATGCTTTTAAAATGGAGAGTGGAACAAACAGTTTCACCCTAACCCCCAAACAATGGATAGAAAAAACTAAAGCAATAGGGATTATATCCAAGCCCGGACGATATGGGGGAACTTTTGCCCATAAAGACATAGCTTTTGAATTCGGGACCTGGCTCAGCCCTGAATTTAAACTATATCTCATCAAAGAATACCAAAGACTTAAAGAAGCAGAATCACACCCTTTATTAAGTGAATGGAACGTAAAAAGAATACTTAGTAAAGTAAATTATTCCATACATACGGATGCAATCAAAGACTTTATTATACCTAAAGTAGAAGATTTCAATCAAAAACTTGTTTATGCCGATGAAGCTGATTTGTTAAATCTCGCATTATGGGGATGTACCGCAAGACAATGGCGTGAAGCAAATCCACAATACGCAGATAAGAATATCAATATCAGAGATGTAGCAAGCATAAATGAATTAGTCGTATTATCGAATATGGAATCCTTCAATGCAGAGTTAATCAAGCGTAAGGTAGACAAGTCTAAAAGGTTTACTCATCTTCGGCAGATGGCCAAAGAGCAATTAGCACACTTGAATACGATTGATACCGAAAAGAAGTTCAGAATACTGACGGATAATGACAAGCAATTAGAATAATCTCTACAAGATCATTTATTAAAGTATCATTCAATCATCTTAATCAAGCGATGCACATCCTAGTTTCTGTAATCATCATAGTAAGCGTCATGGTCTTTTTCTTTTACGCTTCTTACAGCATCCGTGCCTGTATTTATATGCGTGTCTTCTGTTGCAAGAAAACCGAAGAGAAAATCATAGCCATCACTTTTGATGACGGGCCCGATCCGATACAGACTCCCAAAGTGCTGAAAGTGTTAAGAGAAAAACACATACCAGCCTGCTTTTTTTGCATCGGAAACAAGATAAAAGGCAATGAAGAACTGCTCCGGCAAATCATAAAAGAAGGACATCATATCGGGAATCATTCCTTCTCCCATTCCGGCTATTTCCCTCTCTATACCTTCAAACGGATGTGCCATGATTTAATTACCTGCCAGCAAGAATTGGAAAAAGTAACCGGGCAACCGGTCCAATGGTTCCGGCCGCCTTTCGGAGTGACCAATCCTACCCTAGCCCAAGCAGTGCGCAGGCTGGGATACTTTCCCATCGGCTGGAACATCCGCACACTGGACACTCAGCAACCCACTCCTGAAAAAATAATAAAACGCATCAAGAAACGGCTCGTTCCGGGCTCCATCCTTCTGCTGCATGACCGGATGCCCGATAGTGACAGGCTGCTGGTACAAGTTCTGGACTTTATAAAAAAAGAGGGGTATACGGTGGTAGCATTAGACAGGTTGATAAAGGACATGACAAAATAAATTTCTTCTATATTTTCAACAGCAACATCACCAAGTTCCAGAAACGAGACCCGGTTCACCCTTCATGATCAAACCGATAAAAAGATAACTTCGTCTTACGTAAAACATAAAATTCTTCCGCCACTTCATTCCACTCATTACCAACAACTTGCCGTGTAAAAAAGTCTGTAATACCCCCAAACCGGTATGTAAGCGATGGAGTGGAACATTCACCCGTTATTTGCAAGAGAAGCGTAGATATCAGATTAAATCTGACAGGATATGCTGTACTTTCGTTCAACTTAATAGGATGTCAGTGTGTAAACTTCCGATATATACTGTTGCTTCACCAGTGTGAAACGGTGGTTTCACACTGGTGACAACAGCTCTTCACACAGGTGAAAACCCATCTTCACCTAAGTGAAAATCATATCCTACCGTTCTCCTTGCAAGAATTCCAACAGACCTTCATCCTGCATAATGACGCTTTCTGCCAAACTGACTCCGACAGGGAAAACGGATAAACCGTTTCGAGGGGATACAGGAGGATCCTTCACTATAAATTATTGATTAACAATAATATGCGGTGATGAAACAAAAAAGTATTGCAACGCAGAAATATAACTTTTTTATTCATTATAATTGCCCATGTGAACGATTGTAGAAACAGGTAAAAATCGTAAATAAGCGATAAAGGTATGAATGGTTTCCCAAAATATACTATCTTTGCTTCCCATTACAAACGGATAAACCTCTATAAAGTATGACCTACATGAAAATACTTTTGCTCTTGATGTTCTGTACAGTCCTGCCGATGCAAGCCCAACAGATGAAGAAACTTACTGATTTGAAAGATTTTGAAGCCCGTCTGCTGCAAGAGGCTAAAAATATAGAGTCCATCGAAAGTAATTTCACTCAGATAAAATATCTGGATGTATTCGATGAGAAAATAACCTCAAAAGGAAAGTTCTATTATAAAAAGAGCAATAAGATATGCATGGACTACGCACAGCCCATGAACTACCTTATCGTGATCAACAACAACCAACTGAAAATAGTATCGGACGGAAAGAAAAGCATCATGGACCTTCACTCCAACAAGATGATGAACCAGATGCAGGATATGCTTACCGCCTGCATGGTGGGCGACCTGTCCAACATGTCGCCCGGCTATGTTTTAGAATATTTTGAAGACGCCCATTACTATCTCATTCAAATCAAGCCCGTCAGCAAAGCGGTACAGGCATATATCAACCAGATTCAAATTTATTTAGACAAAAAAGACATGTCTGTCCACAAACTACGTTTATCGGAAACCGCAACCAACTATACCGAATACGAATTCTCCAACAAGAAATTCAATTCTTTGAAAGATGAGACAAAGTTTACGATACGCTAGCTGGCTGCTGTTGCTGTTTATTCTGCTCTCTTGCTCACACCGGGTGACGGGGGAAGCTACGGCACTTCCTCCCATCCTGCAGGCAGAAGCACAGTCGCAAAAGTACAACCTGCAACTGGATTTCATGAAACATCATTTCAGCGGAATGCTCATTGTCCGCCAAATGCCTGATAACGAAATCCGTATCCTGGGATCCACTTACTTTGGCCTCAGCCTTTTTGACTTCTCCCTGCACTGCGACACTTTCATAGTAAACAGTTGCATGGAACCGATGAGGAAGAAAAAGATGCTGAAAATACTGGAAACTGATTTCAAAAATCTATTTCTAAAGAGTGAAAAAGCACATATTAAAAAGAAAAGTAGTACTTTTGAACAAAGAATCAGTGGCAAAGGATTTGGAAAGACGATATTCACCTTGTCCGGCTTCGTAAACGGACAGGCAGGGAAAGTACAAATCAAGCATCCACTGATACGGTTAAGAATTCAATTGGACAAACTGAACATAAACAACCCTTGAGATGCTGCTGGAGAACTTTTATAAAATCATTCATAGAAAGGAAAGAGAAGATGGGAAACGGGAAATAGAGATAGAGCTGAATCCCGGTCATGCTCTCTATCAGGGACATTTTCCCGGACAGCCGGTGGTTCCGGGCGTCTGTACCTTACAGATGATAAAAGAAAGTGCCGAACAGATCGTCAGCCGGCCTTTGCAGTATGTACAGATTGCTTCTTCCAAATTCCTATCTGCCATCAATCCGCTTGAAACTCCGCTACTGCAACTATTTATCCGACTAGAAGAAACGGAAGAGCATATTTTCAAGTTGCAGGCAGAAGGCATTTGTAATGGAAAAGAATTTATCAAGTTGAAAGCGACACTGATGACAAATAGTAAAAAGACTCATTCTTTGTGATAAATATCGGATACATTTATCTCCGACATACTTCGTCAAAATACTTGTAAGTATCAGAAAAGCAGATTCTTCTGTTAAACATTCATAATAGCAAGAACAATAAGTCCATTTATACTTGTCAGCATCTATCAAATTTCTTATATTTAGACAATCTAAATCTGATACTTATGAAGAAAGGTTGGCAGCAGATAATGTTATATCTTATAGTTCTCACAAGCTATGGGTGTCTTTCTGATGAAGACAAATGTATCCGTCAGTTGGTGCAGGGGTAGGTATCTGCCTTCCAAACGTTTCAGACTCATGTTTTCTAATTATTATTCCCGGCAACGGTTGTGGCAGTTGCATTCAGGAGGCAATGGACAATATCAGGGAAGCAACAGACACGATATATGTCTTTATGTGTGATACGGAAAAAGATTTCTTCTTACTGAGCGGTGGCAAAAAATCAACGGATTTCAACAATCTTTACCTAGATAAAGACAAAGTATCAGCCAGACTAAAAATGGTAACCACTTTTCCTATGGTATACTTCTTAAAAGACGGGAAATATGTAGAACGTTGGCCTTATCAAAGACCTTCGGCAGAGAGCAGGAAACGAATGAGCACTCTGACTGCTGACAAACAGTATATCGACTGGGGAAGTTTCAGACAAGCAGAAATACAGGAAGAGAAAGTGATATTGACCAATACCGGAACAGATACTTTATACATCAATGCCATAGAATCATCTTGTGAATGTACCACTGTACAATGGGCGGATCCTCCTGTTCCACCCGGCGAGTGTACTACGCTGATAATTCATTTTCGAGCGGAAGAGAAAGGGGAATTTGAAAGATTTATCCATGTTCATTGTAATGTACCGGAATCTCCGATAGAAATTTCCGTAAAAGGAAAAGTACAATAAATCTAACCATTAAAAACGAATGCCTATGAAAACAAAATTCACAATGATGATGGCTGTTATTGCAACATTTGCAATAAGCTTGAACCTCCACTCTTCTAATGAGGAAGTAGTGTTTGGAGCACCTGCCGTGCAAATGCCACGAGGGGGTGAAAAGTACTGTGCTTTTAAGGACGATTGGCCAGACTGTAAAATGGCCATCGAAGGCACAGTGTGTATCAGTGAAGACGGTAAATGCGGTAATGGGGTAGAAATAGGCAGACCCGGTGAGGGCTCAGGAGAAGATGGGAATCATGGTGCTCCTACCAATTAACAACCAACAATTTATGTGGCCGGATTTTTAACCGGCCACATAAATTACAAACATCATAAAACCGAAAATATTATGAATCGAACACTTCTTTTTATAACAGCACTTTTTGTTCTGATTTTCATGTCTTGCCAGTCCACAAAGAAAAACAATGCGGAAAGACAGAACGAAGTAGAACTGGTAGCAGAAAAACAGCTGGCCTTCCCTTTAGACGAACAGACCTATTACTTAAGCATATCCATATATCAATTTGAAGAAAACGGGAAGGAATACCTTCACTTTGAAAATACACGAAAATCATTATATGACATCGTCATTTTTGATATCGAAAACAAACAGATAGCCAAACGAATACCTCTTCACAAGACAGGTCCCAACGGATTGCCGGCAGTATATGGAAGCAGGCCTTCCCCCGACTCTAAATACATATTGATCGCACAAAATGATATCAGCCGGCTCAGCTCCATAAACGACAAGGGAGAAGTGATACGAAACTATGATTTCCAAACTCCTGAAGGCAAATTCGCTCCGTTACATTTTGGCAGCTATTACAACACGCCTGCTTTTGTCAAAGACTCATGCCTGTTCGTGGAAATGAGTGCCCACAAGCCCAACATGAAGAAAAAAGACTGGCCCGAGACACATATGTTCGCCTCGCAGGATCTGCGAACAGGAGAAGTTAAATGGATTCCTATTTTCTATCCACCCATCTTTAAAGAGGAATATGACAATATCGCAGGAGGATACGGTTTTAGTTATGATTACAACTACAAAGAAAGCCGTTTGGTCTGCGGATTTTTCGGATATGACAGCCTGATGGTCACAGATGACTTGAAACACATCCGATGGTATAACGCCAAAAGCAGATATCTGAAAAGCATGAAACCTAAACTCGGAAATTCTATGGAAGGCATCAATGCCATTATAAAACTCAGAGAAACACCGAAATATTGGCATATCATGTATGACAAATACCGCAATGTGTACTACCGTTTTGCTGAGATGCCTTACAAACTGGCTCCCAACGAAAGCCCCTATGACGAACCCAAAGGAAAGGAGTTCTCCGTCATTGTACTGAACGAGGATTTTGAAATCATTGGAGAAACGAGATTCCCCGGAAAGAAATATTTCTATAAAATGAGCTTTGTGGGAAAGGAAGGACTGTATATATCCGAAAACAATCTGGAAAATCCGCAATTCGACGAGAACAAGTTAGTGTTTACCTGCTTTAAAATTAAAAATGCATCTCCAAATAAATAATTAACGCCAGAATGCCCGCATCCGAAAATATGCTATCTTTGTCACCCATTAGAAACCACATAAGTTCAGATACGAAAACATTCATCCCAAACGTATCTGAATAGTTTGACTGAAAAACAAGATGAGTACAAACACAACATCGGTTTGGCGGAAGAAACTAAAGGAACTGGAGATTGTCGTCGTTATTCCCACCTACAACAACGGGAAGACACTGGCGGCAGTCATTGAGGAGGTATGCAGGTATGCAGACGATATCATTGTCGTCAATGACGGCTCTACGGATGATACGACCAACATTCTGAAACAATATCCGGCTATCCGCACCATTACCCATCCTGTCAATAAAGGAAAAGGAACCGCTTTGAAGCATGGTCTTTCCCAAGCAAAAAAAGAGGGTTTCCGCTATGCCATCACCATCGATTCGGACGGACAGCATTTCGCTTCCGATATTCCCTGTTTTATCGAAGCCATTGAAAAAGAGCCCGACACGCTGCTGGTAGGCGCCCGAAACTTGGCCTCCGACAATATGCCGGGCAAGAATACCTTTGCCAATAAATTCTCTAATTTCTGGTTCAGACTGGAAACCGGGCTGAAACTGGAAGATACACAATCGGGATACCGCCTTTACCCTCTGCGCAAAATGGATGTGCAAAGCTGCTGGTACACCGCCAAATACGAATTTGAGTTGGAAGCCATCGTCTTTGCCGCATGGGGAGATGTAGCGGTGAAGAACATTCCCATCCACGTGTATTATCCCCCGCAAGCAGAACGGGTATCCCATTTCCGGCCGTTCCGGGATTTTACTCGTATCAGTGTGCTGAACACGGTGCTGGTGCTGATTACCTGCCTTTGGATTATTCCCCGTAACCTGCTCCGCAAACTGTCATGGAGCAACTGCAAGCGATTCTTCACCGACCATGTGCTGAATACACGGGAATCCAACCTGAAGATTGTACTCGCCATCATGCTGGGGATTTTTATGGGTATCGTTCCGTTATGGGGTTATCAGATGCTGATCACCCTCTTTCTTGCGCATCTGTTCAGACTGAATAAAGTGATTGCCCTTGTCGCCGCCAATATCAGTATTCCACCCATGATTCCCCTATTGCTGTATGGCAGTTACCGGACAGGCTGCATGGTACTGGGTAATCCTCCCGATTTGCACCTCGGAGACCTTTCTCTTGAAAATGTCAAATCAGTTTTAGAGCAATATTTAATAGGAAGCATTATCTTTGCAATGGCTTGCAGTCTGCTGTCGGGAGTAATCTCCACCGCGTTGCTGGCCATATGTAGGAGAAAAAACGGATATGACTAAATTCTTTGTTGGATTATATAACTATTTTGAAAGGCATAAAGTCTTGTTTTACCTGTCCCTCAGCGTATGCATTCTCTTTATGGCCCTTTTTGCCGCCCAAGTCAGATTCGAGGAAAACGTAACCAGTTTCTTTCCGGATACCAAGGACTCCCAAAACTCCATCAACGTATTTGAAAATCTGAAGATAAAGGATAAGATTATAATCATGCTGTCCGGCAAGGACGGTATGGCGGATGCGGATTCCTTGATTGAAGCTGCCGAGACAATAAAACAGGATTTACAACAACAAGCGGAAGGAACCCTGATTAAAGAGATCTTCTCGAAAGCCGACGAAAACCTGATCAACAGTGCCGGAGATTTTGTTTACGACAATCTACCCTTGTTCCTTTCCGACGAGGACTACCAACGGCTGGATACCTTGCTTACCGACGAAAACATAGCCGCCCTGATGCAGAAAAACTATTCCAACCTGATATCTCCGGCAGGATTCGCCTTGAAGGACTATCTTATGCGAGACCCGTTGGGGCTAGGCAGCCAGACGCTGAAACACCTGCAAGACTTCCAGTTGGAATCCAATTACGAACTGATTAATGAACATATTTTCTCACAGGACGGCTCCACCCTGCTGATGTTCATCACTCCGGTATTCAACACCGGAAGCACGGGCAAAAATGACAAACTCATCCGGCTGATTGAAGATGAACTGCAAAAAGCGGAAAAGGAACACCCCCAATTAGTTGCCGAATATTTCGGAGGTCCTTCCGTAGGAGTGTACAATGCACGACAGATAAAGAAAGATACGCTTGTCACTTCTTCCATCGCACTGATTATCATTATTGTCTTCATATCTCTGGTATTCAAGCATAAGAAATCCATTCCGCTTATCATCACCCCGGTGCTGTTCGGAGCTCTATTCGCCTTATGCCTTATCTACTTTATCAAAGGCGGCATTTCAGCCATTGCCGTAGGTGCGGGTTCCGCCGTAATGGGCATTGCCTTAAGCTACTCCATACACATGCTGGCGCATCAGAATCATGTATCATCGGTGCAACAATTAATCAGAGAAATCGCCTATCCGCTTACCGTAGGCAGTTTTACTACCATCGGCGCCTTTTTCGGCCTCATCTTTACCAGTTCTAATCTGTTACGGGATTTTGGTCTGTTCGCCTCGCTTGCCTTGATAGGAACCACCTTGTTTTGTCTGGTCTATCTGCCGCATTTTCTGAAAGGACAGGCGCATGTAAAACAAGGGGCGGTACTACGCTTTATCGAGAAACTGAACGCTTATCCATACGAAAAGAACAAAGGACTGGTAGGTTTCATCCTTATTCTGACCTTAGTATGTATCTTCACTTCGCAGAACGTGCGTTTCAACGAGGATATGATGAGTCTGAACTATGAGCCTGCCCACTTGAAACAAGCGGAAAACAAGCTGACCGAACTCTTTGACAAGCAAGAAAAGACCGTTCTCTTTGTCAGTACAGGCAAAGATATGGGAGATGCCACGGGACAATACGCCGAAACAAACCGGCTGCTCTCCCAATTGAAAGAAGAGGGAAAAATAAAAAATTATGCCTCTGCCGGACAGTTTTTGATACCGGAAGAGGTGCAGGAAGTACGGTTGAAACAATGGCACAACTACTGGACTCCGGAAAAGAAAGCCTGGCTATGCAAAACCATTCGGACAGAAGCTGCCCACTATCATTTCCGTGAACATGCATTCGAGCCGTTTTTCCAATGGCTCGACCGTCCGTTCCAGCCTTTGGACTACCAAAATGAAATCACGACCCAGCTTCTGAACGAATGGCAGACTTCCGCTGATTCCCTGACCATGCTGATTACTCAGGTACGGATGAACGAGGCCGACAAGGAAGCGGTGTACCCCCTTTTCCAACAAAAAGAGAAGGTGGTTATCTTTGACCGTGGTTATTTAGCCAACCAATGGGTATCTGCTGTCAATCAGGATTTTTATCTGATTCTTTATATCTCTTCTTTCCTGATTTTCTTTGCCCTATGGATTTCCTACGGGCGCATAGAACTGACCCTGATGAGTTTCCTGCCGATGCTGGTCAGCTGGATTATCATTGTGGGATTAATGGGCATACTGGGTATTGAGTTCAATATCATCAACATCATTCTGTCCACTTTTATTTTTGGAATCGGGGATGATTTCAGCATTTTCATTATGGACGGATTGCAGAATAAATACCGCACAGGACGGCAGTTGCTGAACTCGCACAAGACAGCCATCTTCTTCTCCGCTTTCACCACCGTGATAGGTATGGGCACATTGGTCTTCGCACGCCATCCGGCATTACAGTCCATTTCCCTCATCTCCATTTTGGGAATGATTGCCGTCGTACTGGTGGCCTACACGCTGCAACCCATCCTTTTCCGATTCTTCATCACAGCCCCTGCTTCCAAAGGATTGCCTCCTTATACATTGACAGGACTGGCAAGAACCGGCTGCTTGTTCCTGCTGTTCTTTATCGGATGCCTGTTCCTACGCTTGCTGATAGCTGTCATGACCTTGCTTCCTATCCGCAAAGCCTATAAGAAACAAGTACTTTGCCAACTGATACATGTCACCTGCAAAGGCCTGATCCATATAGCCACATTTGTACATAAAGAAAAGATAAACCGGACGGGAGAAACGTTTAAAAAGCCTGCCATCCTGATAGCCAATCATCAGTCTTTCATCGACATACTGGTATTGCTGGCACTGACTCCCAAACTGGTCATGATTACCAATCACTGGGTATGGCACTCTCCTTTCTTCGGAGCCATTATCCGCTATGCCGATTTCTATTACGTAGGAGACGGTTATGAGCTTTACGTGGAACGGATGCGCCAAAAAGTGAAGGAAGGATATTCCATCGCCATCTTCCCCGAAGGGACACGTACCTACGATGGAAGGATGAAGCGTTTCCATAAAGGAGCATTCTATCTGTCGGAAAAACTGCAACTGGATATTATTCCGGTCATCCTTTACGGCAACTGTAAAATCATAGCGAAAGCACAGCCGTTCAATGTACGGAAAGGCATCATGCTGACAGAGATTCTACCGCGTATCCCAGCCAACGATGCTACGTACGGAACCACTTATCAGGAACGTACCAAAAACATCTCCGCGTGGATGAAAAAAGAATATGCCCGTATCTGTCGGGAACAAAGCACAACGGACAATCCCGTCTTCTACGAAAATCTGGTACAGAACTATATCTATAAAGGACCGGTGGAGGAATGGTACATACGCATCAAGGTGAAAATGGAAGATAACTACAGGCTATTCAACCAACTGGTTCCTGTCAAAGGACAGATTACAGATATCGGTTGCGGATTCGGACCGCTTTGCTATATGCTTTCCCAGCTTTCCGAGGAACGGGAGATTACAGGGATTGATTATGATGAGGACAAAATAGCAGTGGCGCAACAGGGTTGGCTCCGCACTCCCCACCTGCAATTTGTATGCGCCGACGCATTGGAATATCCTTTACCGGAAAGTGACGTATTCATACTGAATGACATGCTTCATTATATGAGTTATGAGCATCAGCGAACTTTATTACTCAGATGCGTGGAACGGTTGCGTCCGGGAGGGAAGCTGATTGTGCGGGACGGCAATGCCGCCAATACAGGAAAACACCGTCTGACCCGTTTCACCGAACTGCTGTCTACCGGCATTTTCAACTTTAACAAAACGACAGAACAACTGTGTTTCACATCCGAAGAGCAAATAAGTAGTATCGCACAAGCATGTGGGATGCAGCTGGAAATTTTACCTAACGACAGATATACTTCGAATACAATTTATATCTTCCAGAAAAACAAACCGGAGCATGAGTAAGTACGATATCATCATCATAGGCAGCGGACTGGGCGGTCTGGAATGCGGAGCCATCTTAAGCAAAGAGGGCTACCACGTCTGTGTGCTGGAGAAAAACGAATTGTTTGGCGGCTGTTTCCAAACTTACCAACGCGGTGGGCACCGGATGGATACCGGCATTCACTATATCGGTAGTCTGGATGAAGGGCAAATTATGAACCAGTATTTCCGTTATTTCGGAATCATGGACAAGTTATCCATCAAACGGATGGATGAAGAAGTGTTCGACCGGATTTATTATAAAGACGCTATCTATGATTATGCCATGGGATATGAACGTTTTATGGAAACCCTGTGTTGCTCATTCCCTCATGAACGGGGGAACTTGAAAAAGTATGTGGCATCCATCCGGTCGGTGGGAAACCTGATCAGCATAGATCACCTGAGAAAAGGCCGCCTGTCCCAAGAAGGCATGGATTTCTTTGCCACCTCAGCAGCCGGGATGATAGCATCCGTTACCACGAACAGGGATTTACAGAATGTACTTGCCGCAACCTCCCTGCTTTATGGCGGGATCAAAAATAAATCTACCTTTTATGAGCACGCCATGATTAACAACTCTTATATGGAGAGCGCCTATCGTTTCACGGAAGGAAGTATGCAAGTCAGTCTGGAATTAATCCATATCATACGTGCCAACGGCGGCACGGTACTGAACCGGAAAGAAGTGACTCGTATCCTTGTCAAGGATGAAGCCATACAAGGAGTAGAAGTGAACCATGAAGAGGTACTGGAAAGTACCTGCGTCATATCCAACCTGCATCCGCAACTCACCTTATCCCTGCTGGATAAGAACCATTCCATCAAACCGGCTTTTGTGTCTCGCATCAAATCATTGGAAAACAGCTATGGGATATTCACGCTCAATCTGATGATGAAAAAAGACAGTTGCCCTTATCAAAACTATAATATATACCTGCACGGCAATGAGGATGTATGGTATGACAAAGAGGCACACAAAGGAAATATCCCCAGTTGTATGATTTCCATGCAAGTACCCCACGGAAACAGCAGATTCACAGATGTGGTTTCCATACTGACTCCCATGTATATGGATGAGGTCAGCACATGGACGGATACGACTCCCGAGCACCGTGGAGAGGCATACCGCCAGTTTAAAGAAAAAAAGACGGAACAGATCTTGCAGTTCCTGAGCCGGTTCGGGTTTCACTGGAGTCATTGTATTGAAAAGGTTCATACTACGACTCCGTTGAGCTATCGGGACTATACCGGAACCATAGATGGTTCGGCATACGGCATTGTCAAGAATTACCAATATCCGCAAATCAGTTTTGTGTCTACACGCACCAAACTGAAGAATCTGTTCCTCACAGGGCAGAATCTGAATGTACACGGTGCCTTGGGCGTGACGCTGACAGCCATGCTCACTTGTTCGGAATTTGTAGGTCAGGAATATTTAGCAAAAAAAGTAGGCAATGCATAAGATTTGGAAGAAAACAATAAAATACGGGGGGATAGCCCTGTTGATTCTGATAGCGACGATCATGATAGGCATGAGTTATCTCTATCTATCTGCCGATATGATGACTCCGCAATTTACGTCTACCCCTGAAACGGATCGTGTGATACGGAAAGACAGCCTCCAGCAGTATGGCGGAAACTACCTGCGGCACAGTGAGAGCGGACTTTGGGAGCTGAAAGTAAGCGGACCTGCCTACGAAAGGGGCAAAGCCATAGGCAAGCTGACTTCCGATTTGCTTTATTTTCAAGAAAAAGTATTTGTGGACCAGATAAAAGAGATAGTTCCCTCTGAAAGTTATCTTAAATTCCTCCGCTTCTTCATTGTCCTTTTCAACCGGAATCTGGGAAAGAATGTGCCGGAAGAGTTTCGGGATGAGATTTATGGCATCTCACTCTCCTGTACCCACGAATATGATTTTATCGGCACTCCTTACGAACGTCAATTGAATTACCACTCCGCCCACGACTTGGGACATGCCATGCAGGACTATATGCTGGTAGGATGCAGTTCCTTTGCCTGTTGGGGTGAAAACAGCGCTGACTCCTCCCTTATCATCGGCCGTAATTTCGATTTCTACATGGGCGATGACTTTGCACGTAACAAACTCGTTTCATTTTACCAGCCCGAAAACGGATATCGTTTCGCATCCGTGGGATGGGCCGGAATGACCGGTGTCCTTTCCGGCATGAATGAGGCAGGGCTTACTGTCACTATCAATGCCGCCAAATCGGATATGCCTGCCGCATCCGCCACCCCTATTTCCATTCTGACAAGGGAAATATTACAATATGCCTCTACCATTGAGGAAGCATACGCTATCGCCCAAAATCGGAAAACATTTGTGTCGGAAGCCATATTAGTCGGTTCGGCTCAAGATGGCAAAGCGGCGATTATAGAGAAATCACCGGAGAAAATAGCTCTTTTCACGGGAAACGGACAACAGATTATCTGTACCAACCATTATCAGTCGGAAACATTCAGCCATGACAAACGCAACCAGGAAAACATAGAAACTTCGGACAGTCCCTACCGCTTTGCCCGTTTGCAGGAGCTGCTGAAAGCAAACATCCCCATAGATGCTTCGAAAGCCGCCTCTATCCTCCGCAACCGGAAAGGAGTGGGAGGAGCGGAACTGGGACTTGCCAATGAGATGGCTATCAATCAATTTATCGCTCATCATTCCGTTATTTTCCAACCGGAGAAAAAGCTGATGTGGGTATCCACCTCTCCCTGGCAATGCGGTAAGTACGTGGCATACGACCTGAACAGGATTTTCAGTGATTCCATCGATTTCAACCATGAAATCTATACCGGAGACCTGACCCTGCCTGCGGACTCCTTCCTGCAACAACAGGAATACCAACAACTGATGGCTTACAAAAGACTGGCTCCTGTACTACGGAAACAGATTAAAAAGAAAGAACGGCTGGACGAACAAACACTGCATGCCTTCCAACATGCCAACCCTCATTTCTTTTATGTGTACGAGTTACTGGGAGATTATTACCATGCCACTGGACAGCAGGACAAAGCCCTGCGCAATTGGAAGAAAGCCCTCTTGCTTCCTATCCCCAAGCGAAGTGAATCAGAACGTATAGAACATAAAATAAACAACTAAGATGAATAAGAATCCGGAAATACAATTCCGCTCCCCTGAGGAAATCAAAGCCTATCAGGAAAGCCGGCTGGCTGAGGAACTGCTTTATTTGCAGAATCATTCACGATTCTACCAACGTCTGTTCCAAGCACATCATATCGATATACAACAGATAAAAGCCATAGAAGGCTTGCAACAGATACCTGTCACAACCAAGACGGACCTGCAACTTCATAATGAAGATTTTATCTGCGTGAGCCGCGATGAAATTATTGACTATGTCACCACTTCGGGAACCTTGGGCGACCCCGTCACTTTCGTATTAACTTCCGAGGACCTTGACCGGCTGGCCTACAACGAATATCTGTCCTTCACCACCACCGGATGCAGCAGACAAGATATACTACAGCTGATGACCACCATCGACAGACGTTTCATGGCAGGCCTCGCCTACTATATGGGAGCCCGTGAGCTGGGCATGGGAGTAGCCCGCGTGGGAAATGGCATTCCAGAACTGCAATGGGACACTATCCGGCGCATCCATCCCACGTGTGGCATGGTAGTTCCTTCTTTCCTCATCAAACTCATTGAATTTGCTGAAAAGAATCATATTGATTACCATCACTGCTCCATGCAGAAATGCGTATGCATAGGCGAAGCACTCCGCAATCCCGATTTCACCCTGAACACACTGGGTAAACGGATACACGAGAAATGGGATTCCCTGCAACTTTACTCCACCTACGCATCTACCGAAATGCAATCCTCGTTTACCGAATGTAATGAATTTCACGGTGGCCACCTCCAGCCGGAACTGATTATCGTAGAGTTTCTGGATGATAACAACCAGCCTGTAAAAGAAGGGGAAGCAGGCGAAGTGACCATCACGACTTTGGGAGTAAGAGGAATGCCGCTGCTCCGTTTCAAGACCGGAGATATCTGTTACCATTATACCGAACCTTGCGCCTGTGGACGTAACACTATCCGTCTCAGCTCCATACTGGGGCGCAAAGGACAAATGATAAAATATAAAGGTACGACCCTTTACCCACCCGCTTTATTCGATATTCTGGATAACATCCCCCATATCAAGAATTACATTGTAGAAGTTTATACCAATGAACTGGGAACGGATGAAATACTGATCCGCATCGGAAGTGAAAACCGCAGTGAAGCTTTTGCTAAAGAAATCAAGGATTTGTTCCGTTCCAAAGTACGGGTGGCTCCGAGTATCAATTTTGAATCGGCAGAGTATATCGCGAAAATACAAATGCCGCCCATGAGTCGAAAAATAGTTAAATTTATTGATTTAAGATAATATTTTTCTACCTTTGGCAGCAACAAAACAACACTTAAAAAAGAACTAATATGAAACAGTTACTCGTTTTATTATTCCTTGTAAGCAGCATGGCTTGCTTCGGACAAAACAAAGACGCATTGAAAGATATCTCTTCTGTGACATTTTATGGCATAGACTTTACCCGTGCCAAAGTGTACGGAGCAAAAGAAGGCCCCATGCAGTTCAAATATACTTTTGATGACATCAACAAGCTTTTCATCACTGAGCCGAAGAAGTATGATATTGGCAAAAGATTGGGTGTCAATGTAGAAGTGACCTCATTAGAGGCAGTAAACGATGCCAACAAGACCATCAATCCCGATGAGATCATGACGACCAACAGCGGATACACCCTGGATGAAAAACAGATAGAAGAAGTCATCAAGACACTTCCTATTCTCTCTCAAGAAGAAAAAACAGGATTGATAATGGTTGCCATGCTTTTAAACAAGGCAGATGCAAGAGCAACCTATCAAATTGTGTTCTTCAACACGAAAACCCGTGAGATACTGTATAGCGCACCGACTAACGGCAAAGCACGCGGTTTCGGACTACGCAATTATTGGGCAGGTTCCGTACACAGCGCCATGAAGAAACTGGACTAACATATAATCCCGGTTCACTGTAGGGATGAAATGTTCCCACCCGATGCCACAAAATCAATGTATCCGGATGAGCTCAATTCACTCCTACAGCTAATAAACCTTTTTAGTCAAGCCCCTACGGTGGCAGAATACTACCAACTATATCCTGATAAGGATAAGTAAACCAAAAACAAGAGCCTTCTCCTTCTTCTGACTCCACACCGATAGTTCCACCCATCTGTTCCACCAGACTCTTACAAATAGACAAGCCAAGTCCCGTACCATGAACAAAACTGTTCAGTTTCACAAAACGGTCAAATACTGTTTTTATCTTATTCCTTGGGATTCCCATTCCTGTATCACGAACATAAAATCGCAGATACCCATCTGTCTGCCTATAATATCCTAACGTTATGCTGCCCGAAAAAGTGAACTTCAAAGCGTTATTAATGAAATTGGAAATGACTTGATTCAAACGATTCTTGTCTGCCCATACATGACATTCGGGCAAGCATTTTTCAAACACCAGCTCCACACCAGCCGGTACTTTCATGCGTAAAGAACGGATAATCTCACCGCAAAGCAAGTTGACATCCGTATCACTCTTGACAAATTCAAAAGCTCCCGACTCCATCTTCGATAAATCAAGAATATCTGAAATAAGCTGAAGAAGCAACTCCGTATTCTCCTGCACAATAGCCATGTACTGCTTGCGGTCCTTCATATCTTCCGTTTCCGTTAAAAGACTGGAAAAGCCCACTATAGCATTCAGCGGAGTGCGGATCTCATGACTCATATTAGCCAGAAAAGCAGATTTCAAACGATCCAGTTCTTCCGCTTTATCCCTTGCCGCTATCAACTTCCGCTCCGTTTCTTTCAGTTCAGTTATGTCATAATTGACACAAACCATATCAATGATCCCATCTTCCGGACGGAAATCGCGTACCATTACATTGACTCTTGTCCACGTATAAGTGCCATCTTCACGTAATATACGTACATCACGCCTCAAATGGCTGGCTTCCCGTATCAATACCTGATCAAAGAAGCGAAGCATCATCCTGCGGTCATCCGGATGAAAATGAGAATGCACTTTGATAATCTCATTCAATGGAGTTCCTTCTTTCTCACCTATATTCCGATACCAGCTATTCACAGCATAGCCATCACATTTCAAGGCATTAAAATGGGCATATCCTACTTTGGCATAGTTACCTATCAACGTGAAAAACTCCTCAAAGTCCTGTATTTTGCTGTATGCATTTGTTGTTTCCGTATTATCAATATTAATCAACAATATATTTATCAGATTACCCAAAGCATCATAAAGTGGAGCGAATTTCGAGATTAAACTAATAGTACCGGTACGAGAAGTAGAATAATAGCCATCCAAACGGTCGAAATCATAATTAAACGACATATCAATAGGTGCTCCTGCTTTCAACTTATCTTTCAGCCCCTGTGGCAGCAAAGGATTATCAAATAAATTCAATCCTATCACATCCTCCTTATGCCGGAGACCGAAGATTTCCATCTCCTTCTCATTCAAATCTGTCATAAACCCATCCTTATCATACAACTCGATACCAGCAGGAAGATTTTTATAAATATTCTGCAAATAAGCTTTTTCCAGCCGGGCTTCAGATTCAGAACGTCTCAATTCCATACAAATGCTGATAATATTACCCAAAGACACAAACCATTGATAATCCTCATTACACCAGTTCCGATGCTCACGCACCATATCCACCCCTATATACCCCCACACTCCGTCTTTTGAGTTCAAAGGCACCACCATAGTAGATTTCACTCCATATTCCTCTAATCTACGCTTATCCGCCCCGGCTGAATCAGGAAGCAAATTTAATGTAAAAAGAATGATAGGATTACCAGCCAATATCTGTCCTGTCCACCAAGAGGCATAATCAATAGAAGATTCCGATAATAAAACCTTGCGTTCTTTTATACCCTCCACTGCTATTTCATAGGTACAGACTTCCGTATGCAATTTCCTGTCAAATTCAAGAATATAAGTACGATCTGCTTGAAATTGGCGCAATACCTCCTTTAAAATCTTATTGATAACCAAGGTAATATCATCAGAATGTAAAAAATCAAGCAATGACTTGGAAATACCGTTCAAACGAGATAATAAAGAATTCAACCGGTCTACTGTCTGCTCCTGCATATTCATCCGTTGCCGGGAAATACATTGCAACATACCCATGACGCGGACATGACCTTCTTTGGTAATACGCTTCTCACCGACCTTGGTACTAACCCACATCATCCCATATTTGGAATGTATCGGAAAAACCTGCTCATAAATCTCCATCATCCGGAAAGAGCGAAATTCCTCCAAAATACGTTCCCGATAATTCTCACAAATCAGATTAGCGAAATCTTTAGCAGAAATCTTATTCCCTTCTATTCCTAACAAATCGGCTACAAACTCAGAACAATAGTAGACTCCTTCATCAAAATCCACCTCCCACCATCCTATGCGCGCCATTGATACAAGCTGCTGCAACCTTGCATCATTTTCTTGAATCTTCCCCATATTTACACTACCCTTGAATTTTATGTGCCAAGATAATCATTATATTTCAATACGAAGTGATTAAACATGAAAAATAAAGACCAACAACAAATAATCAAAGCCTGAAATCTATTTTTAACTCTGTTCATTTGCAAATGAACAGCAAACTGTGTATTTTCGTAAAGGAACTACATTACAAACCCTGCAAATTCATATGACTATGAAACGTAATATCCTATTATTAATGATTTTGACGGTAATATCCCTAGGAGCATCCGGACAAAAATATACGATTTATGTAGATGACTTCGACAGTGAAATCAAAATACCCAATAGGGCGATCAACCTGATTCGTCTCGCATTTATCGACGGTATCCGTAACACCAACCGTATCAATGTAGTGGACGCCGTTTCGGCTGGCAGTGATCTCAGTCTGAGTCCGCTGGAAGATGCACGCCGCTTCAGAGCAGAGTACCTGTTAAAAGGAAACCTGATACAAAGAGAAGCAACCGATGACGGAAGCTCCCACAGACGTTACCACAGCCGTGAGAACAGTTATAAAGAGAAATTCACCCTGCGTCTTGATTTAATACGGACAAGTGACGGAGTAACTATCAGCACACGCAATTATGAAGAAACAGGCTCAGCATCCGGTAAAGATGCCACCCAATATAGCGCTTTAGAGAATTCATTAATCAATGTGCCATACGAAATGGGACTTTTTGTTGAAAATCACTTCAAAGTATACGGTTCAATACTGAAAGTAGTATCTATCAAAAGAGACAAGGCAAAAACCATTTATATCAACCTGGGATATGATGATCCTATCAAAGAAGGATTACGCTTTGACGTAGTGGAAGATGGCATACTGGAAGAACATAATATAGAAACCAAAATCGGTGAAATACGGATTACCGAAATCATGGGACCGAAAATCTCTTTATGTAAAGTGAACAAAGGGGGTGAAACTATTCTTACTGCATTAAATGAAGGAAAGACCTTGAAACTTATTTCCAGACAGGCCAAACTGTTCGATGAATAAAATATCATTCATAATGAATATACAACACTACAACCGCCGATCCGGCATCTGCCAAAACCCGGCGGTTTTACTATGTCAAGACAAACCGCTACTTTTCTATAATGGAAGTTAGAGGATGACGATTCCCCTTTATCTCTCTCAGAAATGCTTTTGCCGAACCAAAATTCAAATATAAATCCAAACGCACCGGCAAATGGTTTTTATCATCAGTTACATAAAAGGTTATTACCTCTTTTTCTTTTCCTTTTTTATACTCTACTAAGGAAAAAACCAAACAACGGTATTTCACACCATTCTCCGCCTTAAAATTCTTCCGGCCACGATAAATCAATGTTTGCTGCTCTACTTTAGTACCTGTAGCCATATCAAACAATATTTTATCGCCGACTTTATAGTCACTTACATCAAATGAACGTGCTCTCATCAATATGCTCAGCATATCAAAGATACACTCATCACTTTGGTCCTTCGATTTCACCGTATCCCGTTCCCTCCTCATACGACGCTGATCGGCAATGCATTTTCCGTTTTTATAACTGAACCATACTTCATCCACCGTATAGCGGTCACCCTCTTCGGCCCCTTTACGAAAATAAACGGGTTCCAGACGACTGCTGGTAATACAAGTCAATGTGTCACGCATCTTAAAAAAGAAATCGACTTGTTTGTTACTGACAGAGATCAGATTACTACGAAAACAAGGTTTCCCCTGATAGGTAATAGCCTGCATGTCCATTTTTGCCTGTCCGGCAGCAACCCAAATAAATTTCCAGTTGAACTTCAAGTCGTATACCAACTCTTCGCCTGCCTGGATGGCTTCGTTTTGTGCCGCACATTGCGCTCTAGTTGCCATTATAGCAAACCAACCACACAATAATATTAGAATAGTTTTTTTCATCGGCCTAGCTTTCTAGCTCTTTCTTTATTTCTATCTTGTACCTTTTTAGTCTCTTCCGGTTTTTGTTTCTTTATTTCATCCAGCTTTTGCTTGTCTACAGGAATGGCATTCACATCCCAATTCTCTTCAAATTCAAAGTTGGCTTTCATCTCCCATACCTTCGGGAAATAAAAAACTTCTTCGGGCTGAATCTTCTTATCATAATCTCCTGTATCCCATACTCCATTATCATTACGGTCGTTAAACAAACGTATATAATATTTCGTACTCGGATTCAAGAAATAAAAGTCCGCCGTTCCTTCCACCGTCACCGGTTGCTGACGCAATACATTTCCACTAGCATCCAATAATTCGGCAATAGCATTGGGAGCAGCCCCTTTTATATTCAATAAAATAGTCCCGTATTCTTCCATTTTCTTCACCTTCACCGTTTGCTGGACTTTATCTGTATGCAGCCCATAGATTCCTGTAAATGCCAAAGAATCAATAGTCAACTGATATTCCTGCTCCGGTTGCCAATCTGCCAATATCTGATATTGCCGTGGCATCAACGAGTCTGCCATAAAGAAGAAAGGAGCCGGTTGCCACAAACTGTCCACTTTTACTTCCATATGAATGGCCGCCGTGTCTATACTTGCGATCGGTTCTTCAAAAGATAGATAGATATTCCTATATATATCGAATGCCGACGGAGCATCGACATTCATAGTCAAGAATTTAGTCGGTTCCACCCTGATGGTATCTCCCTTTTTCTCCCTCTTTTTACGTTCCTTCTCCTTTTCCTCATTTGCTTTTTTCTGCAATTTTTCCCGTTGCTCTCTTGTCAATTTATTAGCCAGATAAATCGTATCGGTTTTGGGAACCAACTGGTTTAATGTATCCGTATATAAATAATCCAACTGAACCTCCAGCGTATCCATCTGATAAACCAACGAATCCTTAATCCAATAACAAATTGAGTCGTTTCGTGGAGTCGTTTCTATGATAAACGCATCCTTCTCATCGAAGTTCAATCCTTTCAAGGTAGGTAACGTATCAGCCGGCGCACTGAAAGATAATACAAAATGATTCTCTTTATCACGCTCGCTCTTGGACAGATATTGACGGTCGTTTATCCCTTTAAAAGCTCTCAGAATAATATCATCCGGCAAAAAGCGGGTATAGCCCACCGTTTTGATGGTGTCAATAGTAACCGTATCTTTCCACAATGTATCCTGACGCATGGCCGCTTCCATAGAAGGGACAATAATAGAATCGCTAAAAGCAATCATCTCTGTCTTAGAGTCATATAAATAATTCTGATTACCGTCCATCAAACCAAAAATATGATATTTGCCGGGTGCTATACCACGAATAGTGAAACGCCCACGACTGTCTGTACGAGAAACACGATCGAACGGTTTTTTGGCAAAAGCACTATCATCCAAATCAACATGCAACCCCACCATCATCCCTTTAACTGGTTCCAAGTCAGCAGCCGCCAACACAGTTCCGGAAACTTCCAATGTATCAATAGTCTCCCCTGTAGAAAAAGAAAAAGAATAATTACCCAGTGGATTACCTTCATTATTATCTACAATAGCATCCGAGAAATCAATGGTATAGGTAGTATTGGGTTTCAATGAATCCATGAGATTAACCAAAACTCTTCTGCCGCTTGCCTTGATATCAGGTTGTTCCAATTGAGGAGGAGACACCACCACTTTTTCTGATGTTTTCTCCAGTTTGATAAACTCATCAAATTCAATGGCTATCTTCTTGTCCTTGTTGTTTGTTGCGTATGGCTTGGGAGAACTTCTGACGAACTTGGGCGGTTCCTCATCATAAGGACCTCCATCCGGTGTTCCCATGCTTGCACAGGAATATACTACGATCATCAGCATCAACAAAGCAGGTAATTTATGTTTTTTCCAATTCATGTTCTTATTGGTTCAAGCTTAGCATTTCTTCTATATAATCACGCGTATTGCTTAATCTCGGCACTTTGTGTTGTCCGCCTAGTTTGCCTTTTTCTTTCAGCCAATCGTGGAACAGATTAGGTCTTGCCACGATTATTTCCAACGGCTGCAAGGTAATGTTTTTATGGCGTTTAGCTTCGTAATCGGAGTTAATTTGTTGTAAAGAAGTGTCAAGAACCTGGCTAAAATTCTCTAAAGAATCTGGCATAACGGCAAATTCTATCAGCCACTGATGACGGCACTTGGCATATGCATCCATGAAAACAGGAGCAGCAGAATAATCAACAATCTGTGCACCGGTCGCCTCACAGGCTTTTGCTAACCCTTTTTCCGCATTATCCACCATCAACTCCTCACCAAATGCATTAATAAAGTGCTTGGTACGCCCTGTTATAACAAATTTATAGGGGTGTTTGTTGGTAAACTTCACAGTATCACCAATCATATAACGCCACAATCCGCAGGAAGTACTGATGACCATCGCATAATTTTTATTTAATTCCACATCTACTAACGGAACAATATGAGGATTTTCAGTACCGACATCTTCCATCGGAATGAATTCATAAAATACACCATAGTCAATCATCAGTAACATGGAAGGATCACTGAAGTCATTTTGTAATCCGAAAAAACCTTCACTGGCATTGTATGTTTCCATATAATGCATCTTGTCACTACGAATAAGCTGTTTATATTGTTCGCGATAAGGAGTAAAAGCAACCCCCCCATGAAAGAAAACTTCCAAATTAGGCCATACTTCCACCAAATTATCCGTTCCCTTCACCTCCAAAATATGTTTCAAGACGGCCATCATCCAGGACGGCACTCCTGAAAGGTTAGTTACATTTTGATTCATTGTGGCACGAGTAATCCTTTCTACTTTTTCCTCAAAATCACTCAGCAACGCTATTTTCTTCTCGGGCACCCGAATCAGATTGACCAACGGATTCACATTTTCAATCAATATAGCAGAAAGGTCTCCTACAAGACTCCGTTTCACATTATAGTTTGGTGCATGGCTCCCTCCTAGAATCAGGCCTTTTCCAGAGAAGAAACGACTCTCAGGATTTTGTTGAAGATATAGTGCCACTGCATCCATACCACCTGCATAATGAATATCATGAAGGCCATCCCTGCTTACGGGAATAAATTTGCTCTTGTCATTGGTCGTTCCCGAAGATTTAGCAAACCACTGCACCTCTCCACGCCACAGGATATCTTTTTCCCCATGGCGCATACGCTCTACGTATGGCTTGATTTCTTCGTAAGTCTGTATAGGTACACGCTGGAAGTCTTGATATCTCTTTATGTCTTTATAGCCATATTTCAATCCCCACTCCGTATTGGCAGCATCATTAATCAGCCGGCAAAATACTTTATGTTGGAGTGCCTCAGCCTGAGTTGCATACAAGGCTGTCGCTTTTTGTCTGGGCTTGAATAGCGTACTAATTAGTCTGGTAGAATTCATTTGTCTTAGTATACAATTCGTTATATCTTGCAAAAATAGCTTATTTCTATATTATAATGGCTGATAACATTATTTTTTTTATAGTTTTCTACATTACTTTTATTTTTTGTTATCTTTACGGTCACTTACAACTTAACATCAAAGGCTATGAAGATAGGAATATTGACATCAGGAGGAGACTGTCCCGGAATAAACGCCACAATTAGAGGAGTTTGCAAAACAGCGATAAATCATTACGGTATGGAAGTTTATGGAATTCATAGCGGATTCCGGGGGTTGCTGGACAATGACGTAGAACCATTGACAGAAAGATCATTATCAGGCTTGTTAAATTTGGGAGGAACAATATTAGGTACTTCCAGAGAAAAGCCATTCAAGAAACGCCTGTCGGCAGCCTCGGAAGACAAACCAGCTTTGATGTTAAAGAATATTCATGATTTAGGTCTGGACTGTATCGTATGTATCGGCGGAAACGGAACTCAAAAGACCGCAGCCAAACTGGCCCAAGCAGGTGTGAACGTTGTTTCTGTACCTAAAACAATAGACAATGATGTTTGGGGAACAGACGTTTCATTCGGATTCGATTCTGCCGTAACCATTGCTACCGATGCCATTGACCGGCTGCATTCTACAGCCAGTTCACACCAACGTGTTATGGTTATTGAAGTAATGGGACATAAAGCTGGCTGGATTGCACTTTATTCCGGAATGGCGGGAGGCGGTGACGTGATTCTTATTCCTGAACTTTCTTATGACATACATAACATAGGTAATACCATTATTGAACGCTTGAAAAAAGGAAAACCCTATTCTATTGTCGTTGTCGCAGAGGGTATCCAAACCATGGACGGCAAGAAAGCCGCCGAATATATAGCTCAAGAAATAGAATATGAAACCGGATTCGAGACCCGTGAAACTGTATTGGGATATATCCAACGTGGCGGCTCTCCTACTCCCTACGACCGTAATCTGGCTACTCGTATGGGTGGACATGCTACAGAACTGATCGCTTCCGGACAATTCGGACGAATGGTCTCTCTGCAAGGTGCGGAAATTGGCTCCATCTCTCTGAATGAAGTGGCTGGTAAATTAAAACTTGTCAATGAAAACCATGACCTGATTGTACAAGGTAAACGGATGGGAATCTGCTTCGGGTAAGAAGCAGATTCATTCCTTTTCCATATATTTGGATGGAGACACTCCGAATTGCTCGGTAAAATGCTTTCGGAGCGTACGTGTATCACTATATCCTACCATTTCGGCTATTTCCTGAATGGAATACCTGTTCTCCATAATAAGGGAGGCAGCCTTGCCCATCCGTACACTCCGGATCATATCAATAGCAGCCAATTCGCTACGTTGCTTTATTTTTCTATAAAGGGTAGGCTGACTCATATTCAATTGGTCTGCCAACATTTTTACATTAAAGTTTTCATTCGCCAGATTAGCTTCTATGACATGAATAATTTGCTGTATAAAATCATCCGGAGCATTATTCCCATCCGTTTCCGGTTCACTTTCCTGCTGCTTCAACATCAACGTCTTTGTATATATCCTCTTCAGGCGTTCCCGCTGGAGTATCAGGTTCCGGACTTTTGCCTTCAATACCTCCGGATTGAAGGGTTTCATCATATAATCATCCACACCTATTTTTGAAGCCTGCAACACATCCGCATCCTCAGCCTTTGCCGTCAGCATCAAAATAGGGATATGTGCTGTCCGAGGCTGCTCACGCAATTCCCGGCAACAGGTAAACCCATCTTTTACAGGCATCATTATATCAGAAATAATCAAATCCGGAATTTTACTTATTGCCACATCAACCCCCTCTTCACCGTTTGCCGCCTCATATACGGCATAATCTTTACAGAATAAAGAACAGACATAGTGCCGGATTTCCTCATTGTCCTCAATAACAAGAAGAGATGTTTTTTTATTCGAAGACTTGTCTTCCTGCCCTTCCGCCTGCATTATCGGTAACGGAAGAGCATATTCCTCCATCTCCGGAGTACCAACAATCTCATACCGGTCCTCTGCAAAATGTGCATTTCCCTCAGGAATCAATAATGTGAAAGTGCTACCCTTTCCGAGAGTACTGTCCAAATTCACCGTGCCATGATGAAGATCCATCGTATTTTTAACAATACGCAAGCCTATGCCTACCTTATTAGAAAACAAAGGTGTATTTTCTCCGGTAATAAATGATTCAAAAATCCTCCCCCGTAACTCTTCCGGTATTCCTTTACCTGTATCCGATATGATTATACTGCAAAATGAATATCCATCTATCTCAATACGGTTCATCTTAAAAATCACCTTTCCATTCGGAGATGTATACTTAAACGCATTAGATAATAAATTACGGATAGCCGAACTTATTTTTTCCACGTCTATCCATAGCAAAAGTGGCTCATTCAGCGATTCAACCGTAAAGTTAATCCCTTCTGTTTCTGCCAGTTCATGAAAAGAATCGGTTATCTGCTTTGCCAATACCACTATATCGACTTTCGAAATTCGGAGTTTAATCATACCTGCTTCAATCTTCTGCACATAAAGCAAATGATCGACCAATGTCTGCAAAGAGGTTCCATTGCGATACATGGCAGCCAGTTTAGTATAGACGGTGTCTGAAGGGCGGACGGTTCCTAACAATTCCTGCAGAGGAGATAAGATTAAAGTTAAAGGTGTACGCAACTCGTGAGCTGCATTCGTAAAGAAATTCTCGCGTTCCATCCGAATCTGCTTCTCCTTGTCACGTTCTACAGTAGCAGCAAATATCTCATGTTCCAAGCGCAACTCGTGCTCCAACCTCTTTTGCCGTAATTTAATACGCTGTATAACCATATAAACTATTATCCCTCCCAGCACCATCATACAGAAGCGGAAAAAGAAAGTTTCACTCCAATGAGGCAAAATCTCTACTCTCAACGAGGTTATTTTACTGTCTCTTTCATCCGGATAAATATTTTTCACCTCAAAAACATATTCCCCGGCAGGAAGGTTAGCATACGAAACTTTTTCCCCTCCGTTGGCCACAAGCCAATCAGGCTGATAAGGACGAAGCCTGTAACTATACTTCTGCTGGCTTTCAGAATAAGAAAGGTTATTGAACGTCAGCGCAAAGTCACGATTCGCATGATTCAACCGGACAAAAGGCGTATAGAAAATACTTTGTGAAAGAATGGTCTGCCCATTTACCTCTCTTCCTATCTCTACAAGTTTATTATTTACCTCCAATCCGGTAATCACGACAGATTCGGAAGTGGTAAACGCTTTAATGTCATCGGGGTTAAAATAAGTAAGATTCTTATTATTCCCCCAAAACAGAACATCCTCCCAATGCAGGACAGAACGGTTACTGCCCGCAATGTAATAATTATAAAACAAATGTTGATGACGACTATAACGGGAAATACCTGAATTAGATCCCAGCCAGATTTGCCCGTGCGCATCCTCAGTCATACAACCAATAAAGTTACTGCACAATCCATCCCGGGTAGTATATACATGAGTTATCGCATCCTGTCCGGGAGAGAAAACTGCCAGACCGGCCATATATCCGACATATAGATTACCATCGGACGAAGCTAATAATGAACGCACGGAATTCTCAACCATACCGTACTTCTTTTCATAGTCGGTCTGCAGTTCATTTTCATTTATCACTTTACATATACCATAATTAGCAGTGCCCAGCCAAAGCGTATGATCATCAGTTTCAGCCATAGCACGAATATAAAGAGGAGACAAATTCTGTAACCCGGATACTTTAAAATGCATCTTCTTACACCTGTTCGTCTCACGGTCGAATAACCAGAGTCCTTTATGTGTACCAATCCAAAAATGACCTTTGCTATCAAGGAATAAGGCCCAAACTGATGATTTGTTAAGGTCACCATTTTCCGTAATCAATCGCAATATCTTGAATGAGCGTTCCTTTTTATAATAACAAGTCAATGAACCATCTAAATTTCCAAACCATAAATTTCCTTTCTCATCTTTCAGACTGCACAACACTGTCTGTTGTTTTTTCACATTTTGATCTCCCACTTGAAAGAAGTCTATTTTTTCTGAAGTACCAAACGCTGTTCGGCTTCGCATAATTCCTTTATGGTATGTTGCCAACCAAAGATAATGATCGTCATCCGCTACAATAGAACAAATCTCATTATGCCTGTCCTGATAAAAACGATTATAAAACTGCATACGCAAATCCGACCAGATTACTCCTCCACCATCCGTACCAATCCACAGAATACCATGTGAATCGTAATAAGCCGCAATCATCCTCGTTTCAAGATTGCGGTGCATCAAAGAAGAAGTGTTACTATAAATTTCTGTCAATATCCCGTCCTGATTATTTTTATCTATTGTCATCACTGTATATCCATTCCACGTTACGGCCAAATATCTATTCTCATTCAATTTGATAACACCGAAAACATCTGTATGAGAAAGTTTGTCGGATACCGGAGCCACATGATAAGTCAGCTGCTTGATTTTCCCAGTCCGTTCATTATAATAAATAACCCCATGAGCAATTGTAGAAATCCATATCCGGCCATCATCATACAAAACAGAATTTACAGACAGACTACCGGTACGACCCAAGTCAATCACCCGAAAGAAACTCAGGTTTGTCACATCCAGCAAGATAATTCTACCTTTTTCATCAATCAGGCAGATACTTTTTTTATCCGAAGAATAAGTTATGGCAACCAAAAGATTATCCTGATTATCCCAGCCTGTATATTTTTCTTCAACCCGGAGCCGAAGTTCACCTTCTTTTGATGCGCACCGCTTCATTAAATGTAACTCACTTCCGGAAATCACCCAAACCAACGAATCATTCTTCTGCAACATCCCTCGAGATGGAATGCCCTGTCCCGAAGAAGAAACCACAGACAAAAAGCGTTCTTTTTTCAAATCAAATGCAGAAAATACACCATTATCCACAAATGCCAGCACCCCATCAAAAGCTTCCTTCAAGTTTGAGATACTAGGATAACTACTACTTATTTCGAAGTTTGTAATCCGCCTGCCGTCATAACGACTCAACCCGTTTCGGGTTCCAAACCAAACGAAACCTTCTTTATCCTTATAAACAGCAGATACGGTATTATCGGCCAATCCGTTTTGCATATTGAGCAGATGCACATCTTTTGAAAAAAAAGCATAACACACATCCGGCAGCAATATACATACTTCAATTATAAGCAGTGATAAGATTTTAAGGTTCATATTTAATTCATTACTTGTAGCAAAGGAATAAAATAAAAAAGAGATAACAACAAAGATTCACCAAAAAATATAGAGATGCATTAAACGTGCATACTGAATGAAATGAACATGTACAAAACGATTTCATTGATTAACATACATTTGCAATACATTAACCTAATGTCTAATTAAAAACAGAAAAGCATGAAAAAAAACTTGATTCTATTTTTGATATTGCTTTGTAACTGTACATTCCTGTACGCCCAGCAATTCAACATCACCGGTGTAGTTACGGATAAAAAGCTCAAAGAACCTATTATTGGTGCCAGTGTCATTGTCAAAGGAACAACCTATGGAACAGTGACAGATCTTGACGGAAATTTTACATTACAAGTTTCAAAAGGAAATGTGTTGGTTATCTCTTTTATTGGATACACCACACAAGAAATTAAAGTAAATGAAAATCAATTCTCGTATAACATTCAAATGTCTGAAGACACACAAACTTTAGATGAGGTCGTTGTAGTCGGTTTCGGTACACAAAGAAAAGCTAATCTGACAGAAGCTGTAGCCACAGTAGATACCAAAATACTAGATTCCCGCCCTGTTACCAACTTAGGCCAATCATTACAAGGTACTATTCCCGGTTTAAATTTATCTGTTGGAGGCTTAGGAGGACAATTAGGACAAACTATGGATGTGAACATCCGTGGTACAGGTACAATTTCTACAGGTTCTAAAGCTGCTACCTTAGTCCTGATTGACGGTATAGAAGGTAACATGAACAACTTGAATCCAGATGATGTAGAGTCTATCTCCGTATTGAAAGATGCAGCCGCTAGCTCTATTTATGGTTCACGTGCGGCATTCGGTGTTATTTTGATTACTACCAAAAAAGGTAAAGCAGGAAAAGCTAGCGTCTCTTATTCCGGAAATGCCCGTTATGCCGGTCCTAACCATTTGCCGGATTTAATGAATTCCTACCAATTTGCTAACTATTTTAATGAAGGTAGTATTAACGGAGGAGGAAAAGCCATTTTTGATGAAGATACCATGGAACGCATCCAGCAATACATGAATGGTCAAATTACAACTAGCACTATTGCCAATGCAAATGGTAACTGGCAATTCCATGAAAAAGCCAATGACAATGTAAACTGGTATAAAACTCATTACAAGTGGGCATGGTCCCAAGAGCACAACCTGAATATCAATGGCGGCAGTGACAAAAGTCAATATTACGTATCTGCCAACTATTTGGATCAGGATGGCAACCTTCGTTACGGAAAAGATTCCTATGAACGTATTTCAACCAATGCAAAATTTAACGCACAGCCTTTTAAATGGTTGGATATAGAAGTCAATACTAAATATGTTTATACCAAACTAGACAACCCTCTTTATAGCGACATGAATGGACTGTTCTATCATGATGTAGTACGCATGTGGCCTACAATGCCGTTTAAAGATCCTAACGGTTACTATATGCGCAACGGAAAATTAGGGCAACTTACTAATGGAAGCCGCTCCATCACCAGTAATAATAACGTTTATCTGCAAGGACAACTTGTTTTTCATCCCTTGAAAAACTGGAATATATATGCAAACGTAGGGTTACGCTTGATTGACCAAGTACAAAGACAGAATCTGAATAAAGTATATGAACACAACGTAGCCGGAGAAGCATTAGAACTGGCATACGGTGGAGAATATGCGGTGGGACAAACCGGAGCCATGCAATATTGGACTAAAGCCAATCATTTAACAACCAGCCTGTACAGTGATTATTCTTTTTCATTCGATGAACATCAATTCAAAGTGATGGCAGGAGTTAATACAGAAAAATACAATAACCGTTATCTTTCTGTGAAACGTATGGACCTCATTACCGAATCAATACCCGAAATCGGCGCTGCAACAGGTGAAGATAAAATCAATGAAGCCAGTGCCTATACTTGGGCTACAGCAGGCTTCTTTGGACGTATTAACTATGATTATTCTAATAAATATTTTATTGCCGGCAACTTGCGATATGACGGTTCTTCTCGCTTCCTTCGAAAAGATCGTTGGGGACTTTTCGGTTCTTTTTCTTTAGGCTGGAATATAGCGGCCGAAGATTTTTTCTCTGTAAATGAAAACATTATCAATCAATTAAAGCCTCGTGTATCTTGGGGCACACTAGGTAATCAAAATACTAAATCTTATTATCCCATGTATTTATTACAAACAGTCAAGACCAATGGAGGAAGCTGGCTAATGGGGGACTCTAAACCAACTGTTGCCGGTATGCCTGGAACCCTTAGCAGTTCATTGACTTGGGAAACAGTACAATCCTTAAATATCGGTTTTGATTTAGGAATGTTAAGAAATCGGCTTAACATAAATTTCGATTATTTTATCCGTAAAACATTGGATATGGTCGGTCCTGCTTCTGAGGTCGCTTCCATCTATGGCATCGGTATGCCAGCAAGCAATAATACAGACTTACGTACCAAAGGATGGGAAATAGCAGCCAGTTGGCGCGACAAGATAGGACAGATCAATTATAATATAGGCTTTAACATGGCAGATTCCCGCTCATTTGTTGACAAGTATCCCAATGAATCTAAATCGCTCAGCACCTATTATAAAGACCAGGAATTAGGAGCCATTTGGGGGTATGTAACCCATGGAATAGCTAAAAATCAATCGGAAATGGATGAATGGATAAAAGATAACAATCCCTCATGGGGTTCAGGCTGGGGCGAAGGTGATATTATGTTCGAGGATCTTAATGGAGATAAAGTAATCAACGAAGGAGCCAATACAGTAGACGATCCGGGAGACCGCAAAATTATTGGTAACTCCACCCCACGTTTCAGGTTTGGTTTAGACTTGGGTTGTGAATGGAAAGGCATCGACTTTAGTATGTTCTGGCAAGGAGTCGCAAAACGCGATTTATGGTTGGATGGTCCTATGTTTTGGGGAATATCGGGAGGAGAATGGCAATCAACTGGTTTAAAAGAGCATTTGGATTATTATCGCCCAGAAAATACAACTTCTGTATTTGGTCCTAATACCAATGCTTATTTTCCTAAAATGTATATGAGCAAAGATATGAATCAAAAGGTACAAACCCGTTACTTACAAAACGGTGCCTATGCCCGTTTAAAAAATATCCAACTAGGGTATACTTTCCCGACACAAATTATCAACAAACTACATATGCAAAAATTACGTGTATATGTCAGTGCCGAGAATGTATTGACTATCACCAGTCTACCTAGCGGTTTTGATCCAGAAACAACTTATTCAAGTTATTCTGATGGGAACTCCGGAAAAACTTATCCGCTACAAACAACTATATCTTTTGGATTAAATGCAACATTCTAAATAATAAAACATATGAAAAAGATTCTATTATATACATTCATAGCCGCTGCAAGTGCTCTTGCGACCTCATGCAATGATTATCTGGATTGCGAACCTATCACTTCTGTCAGCACCAATGTCTATCTTTATTCCGAAACAGACCTAGCTGCTTATGCTGCCAAATTTTATAATGACAGTGAAAACGAAAACGATGACGAATATGGCAATATTCTTCCATCTCATGGTTCTGCCACTTATAATTTAGGATTATTCCAAAAAGATAATGGAACAGACGATCAAACCGCAGACTCACCAAGTAAACTTTTCATAAAAGGACAATACCATGTCGGTGACGATGACTTATGGCATAAATATTTCCGTAAGATACGTGCAGCTAATTACTTTATTCAAACTGTAACCGAACGATATGCCAACAGAGAAATATCCGGTAATGATGCAAATATCAAACACTATATTGGCGAGGTATATTTCTTCCGTGCTTATATTTATCTCACAGCATTGCAGAATCTAGGTGATTTTCCTATTCTAACTGAAATATTACCGGATGATTACAATGCCATACGTGAAGCTTCCAAACGGCGTCCGCGTAATGAAGTTGCACGCTTTATCTTATCTGATTTAGATAAAGCCTACGAATATATGCTTCCCACTGCTCCCGTAAGCAATCGGTTAAACAAAGACTGCGCTGCATTAGTAAAAAGTCGCGCAGCCCTATTTGAAGCAACATGGGAAAAATATCATAAAGGAAGTGCATTTGTTCCTGGTGGTCCCGGATGGCCTGGTGCTTCAATGGATTATTTAAAAGATTTTAGCATTGACATTGACTCTGAAATTAAATATTTTTTACAACAGGCCATAGAAGCAGCTGATATCGTAGCTCAAGGACACAATTTGCACGGAAATTATGCCTCGTTATTCAATTCTATTGATTTAAGCGGAATAGATGAAATCTTATTATGGCGTAAATACAGTGTCAACTCAGATGCCACTTCTTACCACTTTGTCGTAAGCTATTTGCAACGCAATGGCGGGGGAAACACAGGCTATACACGTTCCATGGTTAATTCTTATCTAATGTCTGATGGCCTACCCATCTATGCCAGTACCAATTATCAAGGAGACGATACATATGAACATATCTTTACCGACAGAGATGGACGTATGGGACAAACTATTTTAAAAACAGGAGATTTGTTATCTGATGATCCAAACTTTGCCACTTGGATAAAGAAGAGTGATGGATACGGCTACTTTTACCGCCCTGAAATTTTCGAGACCCAAAAAGAAAATAGTAATCCGACCGGATACTGTCTGCGCAAAGGATTGAATACATCCGGAGATATGCAGTCAACAAAAGAATCCTATACAGGATGCCCGATCTTCCGTGCAGCAGAAGCCTACCTGAATTATATAGAAGCTTATTACGAATTAAACGGAAATCTAGGTGGCAACTGCGATAAATACTGGAAAGCTCTTCGTGCACGTGCCGGTATGAGTACAGACTATCAAAAGACCATAAACAATACAGACATAAGTAAAGAAAAACAAGATTGGGGAAGTTATTCTGCCGGTCAACAAATAAACACAACTCTGTACAACATCCGTCGTGAACGACGTGTCGAGTTGGTATCAGAAGGATTCCGTATGGCAGACTTAAAACGTTGGCGCGCTTTGGACCAAGTAAAAGATGTACACGTACAAGGATTTAATTTTTGGGATAGCATGTATCAACTGTATACAAACCCTCAAGCCGAAGACGCTGTAACCCCAATTCCCCAAATAACACTTTTAGAATATGGCGTAACAGACAAGACAGCCAATATTTCAGCAAAATCCGACCCATACGCAGAAGGAAAATATTTATTACCTTATCGTAAAAATGCTGCTAATATTGGTTTCAATGGATTAAACTGGAATACAAGCAAATACTTGTATCCTATTAGTAACAAGCAATTCCGCCTGACTACCGCTGTTCCAGGTTCTAATGAATATGAAAGTTCTACCATTTATCAAAACCCCGGATGGAGCAGAAATGATGGAACTTTACCTGAAGGTGAATAAACAAACATAGAAGTTTTCAGATAACAATGTAGAGAAACAGCCCTACAATCATTTATGGGAAGGAAAAGGAAAATTTCCGAAAAGTTTTCCTACCTTCCCATAGCATATTCACATTATATGAATATCTTTGTTTTGAAAACATAATCAATGTAGCAATAGACTATAATTACCGATATGGTGATAGTTTTATTTTCTTCTAACTACCGTTTTTTCGGTTTATTCTTACGAACTATTCTAGGTTGAAAAATAAACATATTATGAAAAGATTAATATCACTATTCTTGTTAACTTTAGGAATAATCTTACCTATCTTAGCACAGCAAAAAGAAATAGATGTCTACTTAGTAGGTGGGCAATCAAATGCAACAGGACAAGCTTATGTTAAAAATATCCCAGCCTCTTTTAAAATTGACACAAGAGTCCGAATCTATTATTCTCGTTTCCTCAACAAAGGAGAGGGCAGTGAGCAATGGAACCCTTTATGCCAAGCTTCTGAAACAAAAAATAAATTCGGAATAGAGTTAAGTTTAGGTACAAAGTTACAGTCTTTATATCCCAAGCCTCAAATTGCATTGATAAAACACGCTTTATCTGGTTCCAATCTATATCAACAATGGAATCCGGGAAACCGTCAGAAAAATATTCGTGGCGAAGAATATATAAATTTTATAAAGACTGTAAAAGATGCTATCATCAGTTTGAAGCAACAAGGATATCGCCCTATTATTAAGGCTATGGTTTGGCAACAAGGAGAAGCAGATGCACGTGATATAGCTGGAATGGAACAGTCTCGCCAATATAGTTCGAATCTAAAGAATTTTATAGAACAAATACGAAAAGAATTTAATAGCGAAAACATGTTATTTGTATATGGAACTGTCATACCTATAGCCGCTTCTCGCTTTACAGGGCGTGAACTGGTAAGAAAAGCCCAATTTGCTGTTTCCAACAACTCAAACTCTGAGTTCTCCGTTAATAATGCATTATTAATTCCAGCAGACGATTTACAAATGCTATATAATGACTATCAGATCCAGCACCTAAAGATGATGTACATTTAGGAATATATGGCATTCTAACATTAGGTGAGCGTTTTGCTGATGCTATTTATCAACATTTAAAATAAAAGTTCTTTTATTTGATAATTACACAATAAAACACAATCAGTCAGGAATGATGAAACCTCTATTAATCCTTTACAGATTATGAAGAAAAGACTTAATATTTTCTTGCTGGCATTCCCTTTGTGTCCAGTATTCCAGATTCAAGCTCAAGAAAAACCTAACTTGGTCTTCATCATGGCAGACCAATGGAGAGGAAATGCTTTAGGTTGTCTCGGAAAAGAGCCTGTCAAAACCCCTTGCCTGGACCAACTGGCCCGTGAAGGTGTGAATTTCACCAATGCTGTCAGCAGCTACCCTGTATCTTCACCGGCAAGAGGCATGTTGATGACAGGCATGTATCCGCATAAGAACAAAGTAACAGGCAATTGCAATTCTGCCAACGCTCCCTACGGAGTAGAACTTCCACAAGATGCACGCTGCTGGAGTAATATACTTAAAGCCAATGGATACCAGACAGGGTATATCGGCAAATGGCATCTGGATGCTCCCCATAAACCATACGTAGACACTTACAACAACCAAGGTGCAGTTGCTTGGAACGAATGGTGTCCCAAAGAACGCCGGCACGGTTTCGACTATTGGACCGCTTATGGCACTTACGACTACCATTTAAACCCCATGTACTGGGACACTGACACTCCCCGGGATAGTTTTTATTATGTCAATCAATGGGGACCGGAGTATGAAGCCGACAAAGCGATTGAGTACCTCAATAAACATATAGATAAGACGCAACCATTCGCCTTAGTCGTATCCATGAATCCTCCACACACCGGTTACGAGCTAGTGCCCGACCAATACAAGGAGATGTATAAAAATCTGAATGTAGAGACATTATGTGCCAACCGTCCCGACATTCCCGCCAAAGGCACTGAAATGGGCGACTATTTCCGCAACAATATCCGCAATTACTACGCCTGCATGACCGGAGTCGATGAAAATATAGGTCGGATAATCAACGAATTGAAACGTTTAGGATTATTTAAAAACACTATCGTAGTATTCACTTCTGACCACGGCATCTGCATGGGAGCTCATGAACAAGCCGGAAAAGATATCTTTTATGAGGAATCCATGAGGATTCCCGTCCTTATCTCATGGCCGGAAAAAATAAAGCCGAAAACCGACCAAACAACCATGATAGCTTTTGCCGACTTGTATCCGACCCTGCTTTCCATCATGGGCTTTCAGCAACAAATACCGGAAGAAGTACAAACATTCAACCTCGCTTCTATTCTCCTCTGCGGAAAAGAAAACAACTGCATTGTCCAACCCTACTATTACATACAGTCATCCAATCCAGCAACAGGCTACCGGGGATTGCGCACCGCCACACATACATTTACTATCCATGCAACCGATGGAAAGGTAGATAAGATTATTCTATTTGACAGGAGATCAGATCCTTATCAAATGAATAATATAGCTATGCAGCATCCCAAATTAGTAAACCGACTGAAAAGCCAATTAAAAACATGGCTACAAAAAACAGAAGATCCATTTTTTAATTATTTATAACCCATGAAGATACTATATATATCCCTTCTCTTCCTTATGAACTGTGTACTGAGTGTTGCACAACCGGAAATCATTATACCCAAACCGCATCAATTGAAATGGCATGAGGCGGAAATGGGAGCCGTATTTCATTATGACCTCCACGTATTCGACGGCATCCGCTACGGACAAGGCAATAACCGTATCAGTCCCATTGAAGATTACAACATTTTCAACCCCACCCAATTGAATACCGACCAATGGGTCTCAGCAGCTAAAGCCGCAGGCTGCAAATTCGCCGTACTCACAGCCACCCATGAAACCGGCTTCGGATTGTGGCAAAGTGACGTAAACCCATACTGCCTGAAAGCTGTAAAATGGCGTAACGGCAAAGGAGACATTATCCGCGATTTTGTCAACTCCTGCCGTAAATATGGTATCCAGCCAGGCATCTATGTAGGCATCCGGTGGAATTCACTCCTGGGTATCCATAATTTCAAGGTAGCCGGTGACGGAGAATTTGCCGCCAACAGACAGGCGTGGTATAAACGCTTCTGTGAAAAAATGGTGGAAGAACTTTGTACCCGATATGGAGATTTATATATGATTTGGTTTGATGGCGGAGCCGATGACCCACGAGGTGACGGTCCTGATGTGGAACCCATCGTCAATAAATACCAGCCCAACTGCCTGTTTTACCACAACATAGACCGTGCTGATTTCCGTTGGGGAGGTTCAGAAACCGGCACAGTGGGATACCCCTGCTGGTCTACTTTCCCAGCCCCCTGTTCACATCATAAACGTATTGAAAGCCAAAAAGACCAAATAGCATTATTAAAACAAGGTGATCCCGAAGGAAAATACTGGGTACCAGCTATGGCAGACAGTCCCCTGCGCGGTGCCAACGGCCGCCACGAATGGTTTTGGGAACCCGATGACGAGAATAATATCTATCCATTGACAACGTTGATGGATATGTACGAAAAATCAGTGGGACGCAACGCTACGTTAATCATTGGACTGACCCCCGATCCCGATGGGCTATTGCCAGCAGGTGACGAACAGCGTTTAAAAGAATGGGGAGAAGAAATAAACCGGCGCTTTGGCACGCCATTGGTAGAAACCCAAGGCCGGAAGCAACGGCTTACGCTGAATCTGAATGAAAAGCAACCGGTCAACTACTGTATTATCCAAGAAGACATTACCAAAGGCGAAAGAATACGCCAATACAAGATAGAAGCGAAAGTCAACGGAAAATGGCAGACAGTATGCTCCGGCGAGTCTGTGGGACACAAACGCATTGCGCACTTCGAATCGGTAGAAACCACCGCCTTGCGCCTCACCGTCACGCAATCCGTTGCCTTACCCGCAATCAGCTATTTCAGCGCCTATAACGTAACCCTCAAATAAAAAATCATGAGAGAATATACAGCAATATTCATTTGTATTCTAATTTGCAATGTATTTATTTGTCCGAAATCCTTCGGGCAAACAGATTACACGTATAAAAAAGGAAAGTCATTCAAGAGTACAAACGCTTTGTCAATGACAGATACGATTGATTTAACTTCCATTTCTTCTCCCATACCCTATAAGAAATCCAGACCCGGACAAATCCAGACTATTGCCTGTCCGGTACGGTTACCTGGGTACGTCCGAGGTATTTTCTTCAGCCGAGACTCCCGTCCGGGAGATTTTGAATGGCCCAACAATACCAACCGACTCCTACCTTGGGTGTTCAACGATTTAAAAGAATTAACCGACACCCGCTATCCGGGAATACCTTCCAATGCAGCCCCATCTACGTTGGGAGATGCATTATTGCTGGAACTGACAAACGGAGAATACTTGTTTGCCAAAGCCATTGCCGGCCGTAACAGTTTAAGCTGGCTGCAAGTAAACGATAACGGCTCTGTCACCCTATATGTATCCACCTTAGGAAAAGACTATCTGAAACCGGAAGTCCCTCTTCTACTCATCCGACAAGGAAAAGATATTTATTCAACCATTCGGCAAGCCTATCAAGCGCTGATGAAAAATACAGAAGCCGCCGACTTAAAAAGCCGCACAGCCAAGGAATATTTCGAAGCTTTCCGCTATCTCGGTTGGTGTACATGGGAACATTATCATGATGATATAAACGAATCCAAGGTAATAAACGATATGAAAACGATAGAGGCATCCGGCATTCCTATCCGGTATGTACTGATTGACGACGGTCATCTCGCCCACAAGAACAGGCAACTGACCGATTTCATACCGGATAAACAACGTTTCCCGTCGGGATGGAAAAAAATCATGTCATACAAAAAAGAAAATAAAATCAAATGGATCGGACTGTGGTACAGCCTTTCGGGATACTGGATGGGATTATCCCCCGAAAACGGATTTCCACAAGTCGTCCGACAAGCCCTATACCCACACGCCGGCAGCCTTCTGCCAGGAACGGACAGCACCCGCATCCGTTCCTTCTATCGCTACTACGTCAGCACCTTAAAAGAACAAGGATTCGATTTTCTGAAAGTAGATAACCAAGCTTTTACACTACCACTCTACATGGGAGGCCATGAAAGTATCCGCCAGGCAACCGACTGTAACCGAAGCCTAGAAGCCGAGACCCACCGGCAAAATATGGGACTAATGAACTGTATGGCACAGAACGTCATCAATACTGACCATACGTCATACAGTAACAGCACCCGTGTCAGCATAGACTATAAGAAATATGATGAGGATATGGCAAAATCACATCTATTCCAGTCTTATACCAATACCTTGCTACTAGGACAAACCGTATGGCCCGACCATGATATGTTTCATTCCTGCGATACCGTTTGCGGCACCTTGATGGCACGTTCCAAGGCTATTTCCGGAGGTCCGGTCTACCTGTCGGACGCCCCTCGGGACTTTATCAAGGAAAACATTTTCCCCTTAATTGACGAACAAGGCAAACTGTTCCGTCCCGAAGCTCCCGCCGTACCTATGCCAGAATCTATACTGACCAATCCATTATGGAGTGGAAAAGCGTATCGAGTAGCAGCTCCCTCAGGCAACGGAGCAATGACATTAATCTGTTACAACCTGAATGTTTCCCCCCGGCATCAGCAAGTCCAAGCCATTATAAAAAAAGAAGATTATTCTCTTCGGAACAGTTTTGAAAAAATGTCTGCCACCTCCGAAGAACGCGTGCTGCTTTATAATTGGGAATCACAAAAGGCAGAAGAACTATCAGACAGCAGTACATTCGAACTCATCGGATTTACAGACAAACTGTTTCATCTCTGCCCCATACGGAAAGGATGGGCAGTCATTGGCGTACAGGAAAAATATCTATCCCCGAGCACCGTCCAAACTATCTCTTTAACAGAGAATCGGTTGGAGCTGAACGTACTATGTACAGGTACACTAAAAGTATGGATAGAAAATTCCAGCAAGCAAGAACTGAGAAGTATTTCCATAGATACCCCCCAAAAAATTGTAATCGAAAAATAACTTATAAAACCAGCCGATATGAATAAAAAACTACTTGTATCTTTCGCTCTCGCTTCCTTAACAGGAATCTCGACGCAAGCAAAAGAAAAAATGTCTTCAGAAACAACCCAACAACGTCCCAATATCATCTTATTTATGGTGGACGACATGGGTTGGCAAGATACATCCTTACCTTTCTGGACACAGAAAACCCACTATAACGAAACCTATGAAACCCCCAATATGGAACGTCTGGCCAAAAAAGGGATGATGTTCACACAGGCATACGCCTGCAATATCAGTTCCGCTACCCGTTGCAGTCTGATAACGGGTGCCAACAACACCCGACATCGTGTAACAAACTGGACGCTTGAAAAAAACAAAGCTACCGACAGACCAAGCAATACAATACAATTGCCAGACTGGAACTACAACGGAGTCAGCCAAGTAACAGGAACGTCCAATACCTTTGTCGGCACTTCTTTCGTTGAGTTACTCAGACAGAACGGTTATCATACCATCCACTGCGGAAAAGCTCATTTCGGTTCTATTGACACACCGGGAGAGAACCCTACCCATTGGGGGTTTGAAGTAAATATAGCCGGACATGCCGCCGGTGGTCTGGCTACTTATCTGAGCGAACAGAACTACGGGCACACCCGCGATGGAAAACCCTATTCACTAATGGCTATCCCCGGCTTGGAAGATTATTGGGGAACAGGTATATTTGCTACAGAAGCCCTGACACGAGAAGCTATCAAAGCATTGGACAAAGCAAAAAAATACAATCAACCTTTTTATCTATATATGGCACATTATGCCATCCACGTTCCTGTTGACAAAGATATGCGCTTCTTCCCCAAGTATATTAAAAAAGGACTTAGTGACAAAGAAGCCGCATATGCATCCTTAATTGAAGGAATGGATAAAAGTCTGGGGGATTTGATGAACTGGTTGGAAAAAAATGATGAAGCAGATAATACCGTTATTATTTTTATGAGTGACAACGGAGGGCTAGCTGCCGAACCCGGATGGCGCGACGGACAAATTCACACTCAAAACGCTCCTCTCAACAGTGGTAAAGGCTCCTTATATGAAGGAGGAATACGCGAACCAATGATTGTAAGCTGGCCCGGAGTAGTCACCCCAGATACTCGTTGTGACAAATATCTTATAATTGAAGATTTTTATCCTACCATACTTGAAATGGCGGGTATCACAAACTATAAGACAGTCAACCCTATAGACGGTATCAGCTTTATGCCCCTGCTGAAAGGTACAGGAGACCCGTCTAAAGGACGCGCACTGGTATGGAATTTCCCTAATATCTGGGGTAATGACGGGCCAGGCATCAATCTGGCCTGCTCTATCCGCAAAGACGAATGGAAACTGGTCTATTATTATGAAACCGGTAAAAAAGAACTTTTCAACATACCAAATGATATCAGTGAAAAAAATGATGTAGCAAAGCAACATCCCGGCATCGTAAAACGGCTCTCCAAGGAATTAGGGAACTATTTGCGAGCAACAGGAGGACAACGTCCCACATTCAAAGCCACCGGAAAACCCTGCCCGTGGCCAGATGAAATCTAACTCCTGTCAGTATATGAAATATGCCCGACTACATTTTCTTAATGTAATCGGGCACATTCCAATGTATTATGTATTCCTGCCGAACATTTCTCAAGCCACCGGAATAGCTAATTAATAAATTATAAACAATATCAATAAAATCCGCTAAGCGTTTTCCTTAAAAGCCTTTTCTTCCGCTTCACTGATTATCTGCTCAACCACATCCGTTTTCTTAATCTCCTCCAAAGAAAGATCCGGAGTAACGGCCCCACTGTCTGAAGGCTTACGATCAGAAACCGTTACCTCCTCCTGAGATAACTCACGGGCAGCCTTAGCCGCAAAAATACATTCAATAAAATCGGAATCATTCTTGATTTTTCCCAAAGCCACACGCGCAGCCATTTGCTGAGACTCTTTTTTAGAATAACCGGTTCCTTTTCCTCCCGAAATACCTTCCACCAAAACTTCACTCTCGAAAGTAGGATTATATCCCTGATCGTGTGATTGGGTTATCAGCTCAAAGGTAACCTCAAAACGATTTTTTTGACTCCATTCTATCAACTTGGATTTAAAATTTACCTCCTTACGGGAAATCTTCTCCAAATTTATATAAGATCCAATAATACGATGCTCCATGAAATATTTACAGGCACGATATCCCCTGTCTAAATAAATAGCACCTACCAATGCTTCGAATGCATTGCCGCACATATAGCTGTTATGAGAAGACTGGCGGGCTGTATACTTGATCAGCTTATCCAAACCAATCTCTATAGCCAAACGATTCAATGTTTCACGCTGCACTATTTTAGAACGGGTGTTCGTGAGAAAACCCTCACGCTTTCCTTCAAACCTTTTGTAAACAATATCTGCCACCACAGCATCCAAAATAGCATCCCCCAAAAATTCCAAACGTTCATTATTAAGCAAACGCCCCTTTTCAGACTTCACTGATAAAGATTTGTGAAGCAAAGCCTGTTCGTAGATGCTAATATCTTTGGGATAGAATCCAAGCATCTTATAAAAACGAAAATAAGACTCCCTATCCTTACGAAAAAGAAGTCTTATCCTATCTTTTATATTGCTAAACACGACTATTCAGCATATTTTTTTACGATTACACATGCATTATGTCCACCAAAACCAAAGGTATTGCTCAATGCAGCGTTTACTGTACGTTTCTGAGCTTCGTTGAACGTGAAGTTCAAGTTATAATCAATGTTTTCATCATTATCACCTTCCTCATGGTTGATAGTCGGCGGAACAATGTCGTTCTTCACAGCCAATACACTGGCAATAGCTTCTACCGCACCGGCAGCACCCAACAAGTGTCCTGTCATAGACTTAGTAGAGCTGATATTCAGTTTATAAGCGTGATCTCCAAATACATCCTTGATAGCTTTCACTTCTGAAACATCACCTACAGGAGTCGAAGTTCCATGTACATTGATATAATCAATGTCTTCCGGCTTCAATTCCGCATCTTCCAATGCGTTCAACATCACCAATTTAGCGCCCAATCCTTCCGGATGAGAAGCTGTCAAGTGATAAGCGTCGGCAGAAGCGCCTACACCGGCAAGTTCCGCATAAATCTTGGCACCACGTGCTTTTGCATGTTCCAATTCTTCCAAAATCAGACAGCCTGCGCCTTCACCCATCACAAAGCCATCACGGCTTGCGCTAAACGGACGGGATGCACGTTCCGGATCATCGTTACGGGTAGACAAAGCATGCATAGCGTTAAAACCGCCTAAACCAGCTTCAAAAATTGCAGCTTCCGCACCACCTGCCACAATTACATTTGCTTTACCCAAACGGATATAGTTAAATGCATCGGCAATAGCATTTGATGAAGATGCACAGGCAGAAGTTGTTGTGAAGTTAGGACCGTGGAAACCATACATGATAGAGATCTGTCCCGATGCAATATCAGCTATCATTTTGGGGATAAAGAATGGGTTGAATTTCGGTCCGACAGTATCTTTATTCAGTGTATAATTAGCTACTTCTTCTTCAAAAGTATGAATACCTCCGATACCTACACCGTAAATTACACCTATTCTATTCAAATCTTCTTTTTCGAGGTCCATTCCAGAATCCTCCACCGCTTCTTTAGCAGCTGCAATGGCATACTGTGTATACAGATCCATTTTGCGAAGTTCTTTACGGTCAATGTAATCAGTTCCATTGAAATTCTTCACTTCGCATGCAAAATGAGTCTTGAATTTAGACGCATCGAAATGAGTAATAGGCCCTGCCCCGCTTATCCCCTTCACCAGGTTTTCCCATGTTTCTGCAACATTGTTACCTACAGGAGTAAGAGCACCAAGACCTGTTACTACTACTCTTTTTAATTCCATATTATAAAATAAGGATAATTACTTAGCGTTAGCTTCGATATAAGAAACGGCGTCACCTACTGTACCAATTTTCTCAGCCTGATCATCAGGAATAGAAATACCGAATTCTTTTTCGAATTCCATAATCAGTTCTACAGTATCCAGTGAATCTGCGCCCAGATCGTTAGTGAAGCTTGCTTCTGTTGTAACTTCTGATTCTTCTACACCTAATTTATCAACGATAATAGCTTTTACTCTTGATGCAATTTCAGACATAACTTTAATTTTTTAGTTAATAAATTGAATTATTTTATTTTCTTTGCGGTTGCAAAGGAATAAATATTTCTTGGGCTGAGCAAATATTCAGGCAAATAAATGCAGAATTTTGCACATTTTTTTGTTTTATGTGCACCAAAATAGAGATCATCATGAAGAAAATCGCAATTTTAGCTTCAGGAGAAGGCACGAATGCTGAAAGAATTATTCGGTATTTTTTAGAGAAAAGAACAGCTGAAGTAGCATTGGTTATCGTCAACAAAGCACAGGCCGGTGTACTCAAGCGGGCTGAAAGACTGAGTGTTCCGTCACTTATCCTCACAGCTCAAGAATTTGCCGACGGGAAAGTACTGGAAACACTGCACCAATATCATATTGACTTTATTGTACTGGCAGGCTTTCTCTTGAAAGTACCTGATGCCATTTTGCATGATTATCCGAATAAAATAGTAAATATTCATCCGGCCCTCCTTCCCAAGTTCGGTGGTAAAGGTATGTATGGTTCCCGCGTGCACCAAGCTGTCATAGCTTCCCATGAAAAGAAAAGCGGCATCACCATCCATTATATAAATGAACAATATGATGAAGGAAATACCATTTTCCAAGCCACCTGTCCGGTATTACCCACTGACACGCCAGATACATTGGCAACACGGGTGCACCAGTTGGAATACGAATATTTCCCTCGGGTGATTGAAGCGACTATTTTAGGCAAAAATCTTTCAATCTAATACGAAAAAACTGAAGAGCTTTGCCTATCCGATAATTGACAGTCTGCACCGACACCTCCAGCGTGTCAGCAATTTCTTTATGGGTCAGTTGTTTATATCGACTCATAACATATACTTTTTGCTGTTCTTTAGGAAGAGCATGAAGAGCTTCCATATAGGCATTAAACAACTCCGTGCTATAAAAAGAATCCAATGCCGGCAGAGATTTTAACTGTTGGCTCTGGTACTCTTCATATACCTGACGGGTAATATGGGAACGGGTGATTGAATTCAATGCCCTGTTCCTGACACTGGTAAATAAGAAAGATTTCAGCGACAAGTCCTCTACCAGCGACTCACGCTTTTCCCACACATACATCATCAAATCCTGCACTATTTCTTCAGCCTCTTCAAGAGAAACATACGAGGAACAAAACAAACATAGCGGCTTGTAATAAGAAGCATAAACCAGGGAAAATACTTTTTGATCCCCTGACCTCAAGGTTTTAATAATTAAGCGGTTATCATTAAGGTTCATAGGTCATTTTTAATTTAAGGTTACACAAACATAAGTATTTATTTCAAAATAAGAAAACAAGAATGAGATAAAATACAAAAAATATAAGTTTTTGTTTAGTAACCCGGTTATGATATTTGTATTAATAATGTTGACCGACTTAAAGAGAGATTAACAGAAACCTTAATAAATAAACCTTGATAAGTTAACCTTAAACTGAATGCCTATGCGAAAAATTATCAAATCAAACCTATTGGGTAAACATACCCAATTATCAACAAACCTATTATTTAATCTAAAAACAAAAATCTAATTAAGAACGAACCTCAAAATCTAACCTTATGAGACGAATTTTTACTTTTTTCCTGACATTCCTATTGGGAATGTTTGTAACAGCATTGTATGCACAAACGCATACAGTCAGCGGTACTGTAATAGATAAAGACGCTAACGAACCTCTGATCGGCGCAAACGTATAAATTAAAGGTACAACTATCGGAACAGTGACCGACCTCGACGGAAAGTATACCCTGCAAGCCGGCGACAAAGACATTCTGGTATTCTCCTATTTAAGTATGAAAACCATCGAGGAACCTGTAAACGGACGTACAGTAATCAACGTAAAAATGACATCGGACACAGAAACACTGGGTGAAGTCGTAGTGACGGCAATGGGTATTAAACGACAATCCGAGACACTAACCTATTCTGCGCAAACAGTAGGAGGTAAAGACGTTAATGACATCAAGAGCGTCAATATGATTAACTCCCTGCAAGGTAAAAGTGCCGGTATGATGATTACACCGAACTCAACCGGAGCCGGCGGTTCTTCCAAGATTCTGTTCCGTGGCAATAAGTCCATCAGCGGTAATAACCAGCCATTAGTAGTAGTAGACGGAGTTCCTGTCATGATGAATATCACCAATTCACAGGTAGACAGCAACTACGGAGGCCAGCGAGACGGTGGTGACGCCATGTCTACAATCAATCCGGACGACATCGCCCAAATCACCTTGCTGAAAGGTGCATCGGCAGCAGCACTTTATGGTGCGGTAGCAGCCAATGGCGCCATTATGATTACCACCAAATCAGCACAGTCGGGTAAAGTTTCCGTTAATGTATCCAGCAACACCACAATGGAGAGCCCAATGGTGCTACCCGAATTCCAGACTACTTATGGGATGAGCGACAACGGTACTTTCAGCTGGGGTGAGAAACTAAGCAGCAAAGCTCCAAACTATGCAAAAAAATTCTTCCGTACCGGATTTACAACGAATAACTCTATCTCCTTAAGCGGGGGTAATGAAAACATCCAATCTTATTTTTCCTATGCCAATGTCTATTCACAAGGTATCACTCCCCAGAATGACTACCGAAGCCACAATTTGAATTCAAAAGTAGGTTTCAATATTCTGAAAGACATTCATATTGATTTCACGGCCAAGTTTACCAACCAGCACATCACCAATCAGGCAGCTGCCGGCTATTTATGGAATCCGCTGACCGGTGTTTATCTCTTCCCTAGAGGAGAAGACTGGAATGGCTATAAAGAGAACTTCGAGGTATATGATCCCGCAAGAGGCTGCTATGTCCAAAACTGGACAAATACACAACAACAGCAATTCGGTAATCCATATTGGATGTTAAACAGACAGACCCCGATCACTGACCGTAACCGCTATGAATTTGGCGGAAGCATCAAATGGGACATAACTCCAGATCTGAATATCCAAGGACGTATGCGTTACGAAAGAGGAGAAGAACACTGGGTACACAATGCTTACGCATCCAGCGTAGGAAACCTTTATCCGATGGGACGCATGAAAGACAACCGCTATTTCAGTGACCAACTTTATGGCGATGTCTTGGTAAGCTACAACCATACATTCAATGATTTTTCTCTATCTGCTACCGCAGGTTCCAGTTTTACAAAAACCAAAACCTCTCATGTAGACCTATGGGGTGAGGGCTCCCAGTTCTCACAGCCCGGTTCCGGAAACATTTTTTATCCGAACATCTTTACTCCGAACAACTATTATGGCAATATGTCCACCGTGGGCAAAGATGACAACTGGATGACCCAAAAACGGCTGAACTCAGTATTCGCCACCGCACAACTTGGTTATCGTGAAGGCATATTCCTTGATATATCAGCACGTAATGACTGGTCTTCGGCATTAGCTTTCACAGAAAGCTGTTCATTCTTTTATCCCTCTTTTGGCGGTAGTGTCCTGCTGAACAAATTTGTAGATATGGGTAAGAACATTGATCTGTTCAAATTCCGCGCAAGCTATTCTATCGTAGGTAATGACGTACCTGTATTCATGAGTAATCTGCTCTATTCTCTAGGTTCTCAAGGTGCTATCACTCCCCCCGACAAAGCTCCGTTCAGAACATTGAAGCCGGAAAAAACTCATTCTTTAGAAATTGGTTTTGACGGTACATTCTTACAGAACCGACTGAATATCAATCTGACTTATTATAAGACCAACACCAAGAATCAGTTCTTCTCCGTTGCGGCTCCTTACGAATCAGGCTTGAGAAACCGTTATGTAAACGCCGGTAATGTAGAAAACAAAGGCTTTGAATTCAGCATCGGATGGTATGAGCAGTTCACTGACCACTTCAGTTGGAGTACCAACCTAAACTTCTCTTACAATGACAATAAGATTAAAGAATTGGTAGATGACCTTCCCAACGGACTGACATTGACCGATTTCGGAGGTGCAAAAGTGATCTTGAAAGAAGGCGGCCACTACGGAGATTTATATGTACGTCACCTGATGCGTGATGAAAACGGCAAGCCCCTGCAAAACGAAAAAGGAGAGCCTATCGTAAGTGGTGATTCTATGGACGAACTGGAATACGCAGGCAATATGAATGCCAAAGTAAATATGGGATGGACGAACACATTCCGCTACAAGGACTTCTCACTATCATTCCTGATTGATGCTAAATTCGGTGGAAAAGTGATCGGTATGACCGAAGCGGCTCTAGACGGTTGGGGCGTGTCCAAACGTTCAGGTGAAGCCCGTGACGCCGGCGGTATTACAGTAGACGGAGTAAAATTTGATGCCGATAAGTACTATCGCACCACCGGTAACAATAACTTCAACAGTCCATACGCTGTAGAAAACTACGTTTATGATGCAACCAATATACGCCTTCGCGAAGTAACTTTCGGCTACACCTTCCGTAACCTGTTAGGTGCGGGCAAGAACCTGACCGCAGCCATCATCGGCCGCAACTTGTTCTTCTTCCACAAAGACGCCCCGATGGATCCGGACGTATCAGCAGGTACAGGCAATGGTATACAAGGTGTAGATATGTTTGCACTGCCTACCTCACGCAGTTTTGGTCTTAATTTAAAACTTAACTTCTAATGCTTGAAACTATGAAACGGAATAAGATATTAACATACGCCTTTTTAATGGCATTCCCAATGACCGTAGGAAGTATCTTCTCTTCCTGCACAGACGATTTTGAAAAATTGAATACCAGTAACATCCAGGTAAATCCGGCAGATCTTCCTTTTGCCGCACAATGTACCGAACCGATGACCTACTGTTATCCTCCTCAGCAAAATATGTTCCAGTTTTGGACCAACCTGACCATTGACCTTTATGGAGGTTACTTTATGACTCCCAACGGTAACTTCACCAACGGTGATATGGGAGAGAACCGGGGACATAGTGGCGGTATGTATGAGAACTATTATCTCCATATTTTCAACAACACCCGCCGCATCATCGCACAATGCGACGCCAGTGGTGAAAGAGGTCTGTCAGGCGTGATGCGTATCGTACAGGCTTACGGAACATTGATGACTACAGATGCCTACGGACCGATACCTTACAGTTCCATCCTGTCGGGCGAAAACGAAGTGTATTTCGAGTTCGACAGCCAGAAAGACCTATATAAAGCCATGCTTGAAGATCTGAGTACAGCCATTACTGACATCAGTGCCATGAGAGCAGATGAAATAGCCAAATTGAAATCCTTTGACTGTTGGTGCAACGGCGACAAAGACCTATGGGTAAAAATAGCCAATACGATGAAACTACGCATGGCGTTACGCCTGTCCAAACGGGAAACCGAAGCCAGCAACGCCGGAATGAACCTTAAGGCAATCGCTACCGAGGCTGCCCAAAACACCTTGGCAACAGTCAACAAGGATATTCTGATCGATAAAAGTCTTGAGAATGAAATGTGGCTGATGTTCAATTGGGGTGATTGTGGATTCAATGCCAATCTGGTAACTATTATGAGTGGAACCAAAGATCCGCGCCAACCATTATATATGACCCTGAATACCGGAGATATCAAAAACGAAGCCGGTACTACCACAGTAGCCGCCAATAGTCAATATCTGGGTATCCGTTTTGCCAGCGGCCTGCCTGCCAAACCAAACAGTTGGGGTAGCTTCTCCGGTTGGATTCAGGGAAACAACGGTTCCTCTTATTCCATGCCACTGCCTATCATGAAAGCAGCGGAAGCCTATTTCCTATTGGCTGAAGCAAAATTAAGATGGGATATTGGCAGTGAAAGTGTAAAGAACCTATATGAAAATGGAATCCGTGTTTCCATGACTAATGAATTAGCTTATCGGGGGGCTTATGCCGGAATCAAAGAATATCCGGAAGGAGCAGTAGACGCCTACATCAATGGAACAAGCACCCAAATAGACTATACAGATCCCATCAAAGCCGAATTAAGTACCCCGGCTGTAAATAAATTAAGTGTAAAATGGGATGAGAGCGCAAGCAACGAAGAAAAACTGGAAAGAATCATCACCCAAAAATGGCTCGCCCTATTCCCCCTATCCACCGAAGGCTGGGCAGAACAACGCCGCACCGGCTATCCACGCTTCTTTCCTGCATTCGTCAATGAAAGTAATGGAGCCGTAAACACAGAAGAAGGTGTACGCCGCGTAATTTATAGCAGCCAGGCTTATGATGCCAACGCTAAGGGAGTAGAAGGCGGAATCAAACTTCTGGACCAAGAAAATTCCAGCAAATTTGGCATCTCCGGTGACAAAGGCGGAACACATCTTTGGTGGGACAATGCTGATAAAGGAAACTTTTAAATGCAATATTTTAAGGTAAAAACTGTGATTTTTGTTTCAATAGGCATTTCATATTAAAGTTTCGGATAGGGCAGGCCGTGAGGTTTGCCCTATTTTTGTTTACAGCATATCACTTATTCTGGATACTTTGGGTTTGCGCCAGTCCTATACCATATCCTTTCGGTTCGTTCCGGCTTCCCGATACAGGGCAGTTTTTTGGCAATTACTACATTCTTCAAACATATCATCTGTCATCATCAAGCGAAAGCGTAAAAGTGCCCAAGCGGTATGAATAATCCGGCTCACCGAGCATAATTCGGGAAACATTCACTAAAAACAATATTTCCGGTTGATTTAATTGCACAAACCTACCAGATGTAAAACCGGTGAAGTGGAGGGAGTAAGAGTTTACGGCAATTGCCGCATAAGTGTTAATTTAACGCTTAACGAACTATTATCATAAATTAAATTGAATAAACTTTGCTGATTATCAAATTATTATTATAACTTTGCGATTATTCTAAAAAACGTTTGCCTATTAAGAACGTTTTTTGATTAGGAATGACAAAGTTATTTTATATACTCAGTTTGCTGATTATTAAAGTAGCAAGCAATTACATTAGTACACATTTATGGTCAGGTGAAAAAAAACTGAAGAAACGCGTATTATTGCAAACTTTGATTCTAACAGCCTGCTTCCTGCCCACTCATGGACAAGACAGTTTTTTATGTTTCCAAACAAATGTTCAAAAGAGTAATATCAGCATACACGAACAAAGAATGAAACATCCCGGGCATTCCCAAACCGCGTGTGTTCACTCTAAGCATATCGGCATTGGAAATGAAGATACCGGCAATGACCATGGAGCCGGAAAAACGAAATACAATAAGTCGGTTCCATTTCTCGCCCTGAAAACAAACATGCTGTTTGACATTGCTTTAATACCAAACATAGAAGTCGAAGTTCCCGTTGGCAAATGTTGGTCGCTCAACGGCGAATTGATGTTTCCGTGGTGGCTGTTTGATAACGACAAATACTGTATGCAAATATTATCCGGAGGACTGGAAACACGTTACTGGCTAGACAATAAGAAGAAACGAAATATCCTTACGGGGCACTTCGCCGGGCTGTATGCCGGAGGCGGAAAGTACGATTTGCAATGGAAAGAGAATGGCTATCAAGGAGAATTCTTCATTGCCGCAGGAATCAGCTACGGATATGCAAAACGCATTTCCCGAAATCTGCATTTGGAATTCAACCTCGGAATAGGAGTGCTGAGAACCTATTACAAACATTACCACGCCAACGATAACCATCAGACATTGTTGTGGCAAAACAACGGACGATATACATGGTTTGGTCCCACCAAAGCTAAAATCTCCCTTGCATGGATATTAAACCATAAAGTAAAAGGAGGTGTAAAATGAGAATGCGTTTTATCTTGCTTTCCTTTCTGCTTTTCATATCTTGCAATAGGCGCGAACTTACCTACTATGAAGTTGTGGGAGTCACCCTCATGGCAGACTGGAGCCAAGCCGGACTGGAGGGAGAAGACACCTATGGCGCGACGGCCGTTTTCTATCCCCAAAATGGAGGAGTGCCTCAAACCGTACTGATGGGCAACCGTACTCACGCCATCACCCGTTTGCCCAAAGGACATTATAACGTGATCTTATTCAACCGTTCATTCAGTGATTTCGGAGGCATTGCTTTCCGAGGAGAGAATGCTTTCCACACCTTCGAAGCGTATGCCAAACAAATAGAAAATCGTTCCGCAAGCGAAGTTAGCGTTACCTCACCCGAAAAGCTGGCAACCTGCGTCATCGAGGGATTTGAAGTGACGGACAACATAGAATGCTCACTGCACTTCACCCCTACCGAGCTGACAAGCACAGTGAAAGTGCAGATTAGCATAGACGGACTGAACAACATAAAAGATGCTACTTGCCGCCTTGGAGGCATCCACGCCTCCATATTGCTGCACAACGGCCAACGCGGTGAAAAGATGATTACACAGGAATTTTCCATAGGAAACCCGACCTTCCACGAAGGATCTTTCACCGACGGCACTCTTACAGGCGAAATCTGTGTTTTCGGCTTTGACGAAGAAACCGACCACAGCATGAGCCTGAGTGCCAATCTAGTAGACGGAAAGACTAAGATAGAACAAAACTTCGATAAAGTGAGTATCTCAAAAGACACGGATGAAACAGGTGCCATCTACCTACATATAGAAGCAAAAACACCCGGACGAATACCTGATGTAGAACCTGAAAAAGATCCCAACTCCGGTTTCAATGCAGATGTAAACGACTGGGGGAAAGAAGAAAACACAGAATTGCCTTTGTAAAACAAAAGTATAATACTAATCAATAAAAAAATGAGAACAAAACATTTATTAATGGCGATAGCAACGTTGCTGGTGGCAGGTTGTTCGCAGAATGAAATTACGGAGGTCAGAACAGTCGGTAATCCAGCTGTCGGATTCGATGTCTACACGGGGGTGGCGACCAGAGGCACAGATGTTTCTACCACAACTATGCAAGGAACATGTGACGAGACCCATTATGGCGGTTTCGGCATTATGGGATATTACACAGGGAGTAAAAATTGGGATGAGGCTAAAGGAACCGTAACTCCATCTTTTATGTTCAATCAAAAAGTGACTTATGACACAAATGCAAATGAATGGACTTATTCCCCGACAAAGTATTGGCCGAACAACACGACAGACAAAGTGTCTTTCTTTGCCTATGCTCCTTATGAGAGCAATGTATCCGGAGGCCGTGTAGGAATCGTGACTTCCCAAATTGATGATACCGGCATACCTTCTATTGATTTCACATTGAAAGAAGCAACCAAAATTGATGAAATGGTAGACTTGGTTGTAGCTGAAGAATTAAACAAAACAGCACAAGATGAGGCCATACAATTCAACTTCAGGCATACACTTTCTAAAATAAATTTTAAAGCCAAATTAGGCGCTGACTATAGCGGATTGGACGGAACAAGCAGCTTCATCTATATCACTCACATGTGGATAATAGGCCAAAAGGGAGGGAGCCTGTCTTTTGATCAGACTAATAAATTAACCAACGAAAATTCTAAATTTTATACGAAGGCAACATGGAAAGACCTCCATTGGGACTATGAAAACGCTACAATCGCTGAAGGCGATTACAGTATCGAAAAGATCATGAAAATGGAAGAGAAGGAGATCACGGAAATATGGGCCGATGGTACGGAAAAATCCATTAAAGGCATCATTCTGAAAAAAGGGAACAAAGAAACTCCGGTAGATTTATTCAAAAAAGATCAATACCTGTACTTAATTCCAATCAACGATAATGCTGAAGAAGTTACGGCAGACGGTGCCGGCGGATGTACAAGTGGCGATATTCAGATTGGCTTCCATTACGATATTGTATCCAAAACGGCAGATAGCAGCGATGACAATCCCAAATACGCAGTAAGCCATTTGGAAACAGCAGTTTCATTACCTGCCAATCACATGAAAAGAGGTAAATTTTACACATACACTTTCACTATTTCTCTGAAGGAAATAAAAGTAAGTGCGGCTAAAGTGAACGACTGGGGTAGCGTTACCGGTAATTTTGATGTAAATTAAATATTGCATAAGCCCGGATAAGGTTGAATGGTTGAATGTCCTTCTCCGGGCACACCAACCGACAAATTGAAATTGACACATAAATAAAACAATGAGAAGATTAAGAAAGATACTCTTTTTTATAATCCTTTCGGCATGGACACTCACATCTTGCGAAAAGGATACAGGCACAGAAACCGTAAATGTTCCCATAGGCTTCTCCAACAATGTAACGACCGCCACAAGGGCCGGCGATATAAACAACGACAATCTTACCTCCATCGGAGTATTTGCCAGTCTTACCCACGGCAACTTTGACGCAACAGTTTCCACCCCCAACTTCATGTACAATCAGCTGGTGGAAAAGAAAAACGGCACATGGCAATACACTCCCCTGAAGTATTGGCCAAACAATGATTCGGATAAAATCAGTTTCTTTGCCTATGCACCCCACAATGCCACGGGCGTTACGCCGAGCAACGCAATCCAAAAGGGTTATCCTTCATTCACTTACACTACACCCACAGCAGAAGCCGACCAGGTGGACCTGCTTGCCGCCACCCCCATTATAAACCAAAACGGGGGCAGTGTGGATTTCAAAATGCAACACGCACTTACCAAGGTGGTTTTCAATGTGAAAAGTAATGACGACATAACGGGAAAGGTAATCACAGCTTTCTCCATTACGGGAGCAAAAAGCGGGACACTGGCTTTTCATGTGCCGGCAAACGATGACGACAAGGGTTTCGGTTGGACTTATCCGTCAACGGTTACTGCCGAAACATTTACCGCTACCACAAAATCCCTGTCCGTACCGGATAAAAGTACTCCGGAGGAAGCTATACTATGTACCTACTTCCTGCTCCCCACAAATATAGGAAACACATTCAACATCACCTATATATACATAGGAATCAAAGGAACGCAAACCGTCACGTTGACCAATCAGCCTTTACCCTCACTCGACAAATGGCTGTCGGGGGCTTTCGTGAGCTACACCATCGGCATAGACAAAAAAGTAGTCACTGCCACAACAGAAAGTCATCCCACATGGGGGAATGGCAGTCAGGGATCTGTGGACGGAACAATTAATTGAATCTGAAAGAAAAACTATATATACATATGAAATACTCTTTTATCGTCACGGTATTATGCGGCCTCCTTGTCATAGGTGGCGCATGTACGCACGAAAACGACCCAGAGGATGGCAAAAGAACTAACCAGACGCCCCTCATCGTGAAAGCCACGGCAAGCAATTTCAATCATCTCTCCATATCCGGATCCCCCTTTGCACGCACTCCCTTGGAAGACGGAGCCGAAACGCAGTTTAGTGCAGGAGACGCCATCGGCATTTTCGCCGTTAAAAATAATGCGATAGCAGATGCCGTCAACAACATCAAACTGACTTATAAGAAAACAGGCATTGACACAGGTGAGTGGATTCCTCCTGCCGGCACTTCGCTCTATTGGAATGAAGGTATGGACTATATCGCATACTATCCCTACAAGGAAGGTGTCACGATAGATACCGGTAAAACCACGGACGAAATCATGACCTCACTAGTGGACAACGAAAAGCTGAAACCCGGAGCGGATCAATCCGGTTCCGATGAATATACCGCCTGTGACCTGATGACCGCCGTAGGAAAGGTCAGCGAGGAAACCCTGACTTTTGAATTCGAGCATCGGTTCGCATTACTGATATTGAAGCCACAAGCGCATTTCAAATATGTTCCACCCGCGAATGCAGTCTTCACCTATCGCAACAATGGAACATTATCAGACCTGACTGTCGATGTCACAGCCAAAAACGTGAAACTGAACAATGTCACTCCCTGCAAAATGGACGACGGCAGTTTCCGTGCCATTGTCCTCCCCACCAAGACAGCGACAGCCATAGCCGGGAGCTATTCAATAACCGATGTATCAACTTCCGGCACAAGCACAGACAAAACACTGACCTACTCATTCACCCCCTCCACAGCGTTCACTGCAGGATGCTGCTACACCTTAGAGGTGAAAAGCCCGTTATCTGCCATAGAGAAAACACGGGAACTCACTCCCGGTGATTTTGTTTTTTTCACGGCAAACAATAAAATAGAGATTTTCCCCGGAGATGGAGTCTTTGAGGGCAACACAATCCCCGACTACAAAGATGCTGCAGGGATGGTAATTACTTGCGATCCGGAAAAAATGACCGATCCGGAATGCAATAAGAAAGGATGGACACATGCCTATGTGATGGGATTGGAAAACATAGGAGTGGCAAAATGGGGAGACAAGGTAGATGAACCCGATATCCCTAATATGACAACAAACGATTTACTGGAGAATAACATGAATGGCTATTCTGAAACGCAAGTGATATTGAATACTTATGATGATACTCAACTTAAGAATACATACAAAGCTTTTTTTAAGATAAAAGATTATCGGACGAAAAATAAAATACCGAATGACGAAAATATATGCAGTCCGTGGTTCATGCCGAGTATAGGTCAATGGTTCGATCTGCTCATAAATATAGGGGGAAAATCTCCGAGAACATTTGAAAGACAGTCTGCATACAGTTTAGAAACTCTGATATATGGAACCGAAACAAGAGAAAAAATAAGTAAACAATTAGCCAAAGCCGGAAGTACGTTGGGAGAAATTGTCGGCAACAGAAACATTTTCAGATGCACCACCGAATCCAATGTAGCGACAGATGCCTGGATTCTTATTTGGCACTTTGAGATGCTCGATGGCGTTTTTTGGGAAAGAGTAGCTGTCAAAACTTACAGCAAGCTTTCCGATTCCGGATATAACGTTCGTCCTTTCTTCGCTTTTTAACTATCAAAAACGTAACTTCGATATAAGAGTTATCGTATAACTGATTAATAATGAATTAATTCACAAATGTGCTAATATGCCAATTATCATGCGGAATAGAGCGCAGCCAATTGGCATATTAGCACATTGACACATTGGCAAATTATTCAAAACCATTCTGCAACGAGCGTACCAACGATGCCACCCGTGCATAAGGGGGGGCTTGTACCAGCTATCAGCCCGTCTGGTATTCTATTCCATAACCGTTTTATGCCCTTTAAGGCTCTGTTAAGGCGGATAGCCTGCCACAGCTTTGACATAAAGCCATGCTTTTAATGTGCCTTTTCTGGAGACTTCTCGGGAGAAAGATCCCATATCCCTTTTAATCGGTATGCAGATACTAAATTCCGAAGCCGGTACAGTGAACGCTAATCACATTAACTAAAGGCTGTTATCATACAGCCACCCCATTCCATCCATTATTCCACCTTAGTGAAAATGCCATTTCACTAAGGTGAACTACTTGCTTCACCCAGGTGAAAGAAGCGCTTCACCAAGGTGATATTTCGGATGCCGCCGGATAGAAACACAAATCCGCCTATGCTCTTGCCGGAAAACAGCTGCAGAAAAGACACACGCATGAAGAAAACCTGCTTCTGCCGTATGAAAAGCAAGCAGAAGCAGGACTACAAACCGTTTCAGTGGAATTCGAAAAGTATTCGCACGGCATTATATTGATTTACAACAAGATATGGTGACAGAATAAAATAATATAAAAGGGAAAAATGTTTTTTGTTCAAGATCGATATCCCTTACACTGACTATGAAATTAAAGACTTTTCACCTCGTATCGCTTGACTACCGAAAAAAAAGCCGTAAGTTTGCCTCTGTTTACATAAAAACGTAATATGAAACTATCGGCAAAGGAATTTGAATACCAATTTCGCTGTCTTTACCGTCCGCTGAATATGTATGCCCTGCGCTATACTGAAAATCTGGATGACGCAGAAGACATCGTCCAACAAGCCTTCTCTGATGTATGGGAAAAGCTTGTCGGAGGCACATCTATTCAAAATCTGAAAGCTTATATGTACCAAACTGTACGTAACCGCTCACTCACACTGGTAACCAACCGGCAAACGCACTGTGAAACAACCGAACTGACAGACTTGGAAGATTTAACAGAAGAAGAACGCATCATCCGGTCAGAACGTGATGCTCGTTTATGGACAGCTATCGACCACCTTCCTACCGAACGGAAAAAGATCTTTCTGCTTTCCAAACGTGACGGACTTACTTATCAGGAAATTGCCACCGAGCTGGGTATTTCTATAAAAACAGTCGAACATCAAATCAGTAAGGCACTGAAAACATTACGAGAAACAGCCATTAAAATATATACTTTTTTCTTCGGATAAAAAAATCGGCAAGCGAATAGGGGGATTTTGTCTTTTCCCTGTCTTAACAATAAAAAGAAAAAAGATCGCATGGAGAAAGAAGAAAAAGATATTCGTTTTGTAGCCCGGTTCTATCGGGAAAACAGGCTGGACACGACACAAGCCTGGCAAAAACTAGGTATCGGCAAACAGAAAAATAATTCTATCTTATTATATAGACTAATAACTATCGCCGCTGTCACTTTCCTGATAGCCGGATTCAGTTGGTGGTGGATATACGACAGGCAAGATTGGATTGTCATTGCCTCATCCGCACACGCTGTCAAAGAAGTCACGCTTCCGGATAACAGCCATATTACGCTGGCAGAGAATTCGGCCTTACAGTATGACCGCTTGGCATACGGCAAAAAAAACAGGAACGTCACTTTAAACGGAAAAGCATATTTTTCAGTCACACATCAAGAACAATGTCCCTTCAGGGTACAGACCGAACTGGCAAACATACAAGTACTAGGTACGCAATTCCAAGTAACGGCAAATGCAAATCAAACTTCGGCAACCGTAGAGTCTGGAAAAGTCCGTTTTTATAACAAAGAACAAAAAGAAGCTATCCTGACAAAAGGCATGTATGCTTTCATTAACCAAAAAGGACAAATGCAAATAGAAAAGCAAAGTGATCCCAACACTTTTGCATGGAAGACTCACGTGTTTGTTTATAATGAAGCCCCCTTGAAAAAGGTAGTAAAAGAACTAGAAGAAGTCTATAAGGTCCATATCGGCGGAATTCCACAAAAAGAGTACTATTTGACCACGACCTTTGACAATACTCCGATAGAAGACATAATTGAAATCATAAACCAAACACTAGATACAAAACTAGACATAACCCAATGATGCAATTCCATTCTAAATTTTCTTTTCTTCTGCTCCTTTGCCTCATGCACATTTGCATTGAGGCAAAAGGAACAGAACATGACGAACCCCTCGTAACATTAGATATGAAACAAACCCCCATCCGTAAAGTTTTAGCAGAAATCACCCGGCAGACAGGTGTAACCTTTTCGTATGAATCCTCTTTAACAAAACATCTGTTACCGATAGATATAACAATAACCGCCCAGCCGTTATCCCACTGTTTGCGCATTTTGTTTCAAAAACTGCCCGTAGAATATATACAATCAGGCAAATACATCATCCTCAAGAAAAAACAGAAAAACATTGTAATCAGCGGCTTCATACGAGACAAATCCTCCTCAGAGTCCCTTATAGGCGCCTCCATCTATGATGCTAAAAGCCATCAAGGAACAACCAGCAACGCCGACGGCTTTTTCAGCCTGACCCTGGAAGCCGGAAACGATGTATACCTGAACATCTCCTATGTAGGTTATGACAGTTTCCACCGTTCATTCATACAATTGGAACAAGACACGCTGCTTCCGGTTCTGCTGAACAGCCACCAGCAATTAGCCGAAGTAGTAGTGACCGGAGAATATACCTCTTCTCCATTAGTCCAAACATCCGATATGGGACATACCCGTCTCAACAAAGACCTGATCCAACAAACCCCGGTATTATTCGGAGAAGCTGATATTATAAAAACCCTACAGACCTTGCCGGGTGTATCGGCAGGCACAGCCGGATTGGCAGGAATGTATGTGCGGGGCGGTAATGGAGACGACAATCTTTATATGATAGAAGGGAATCCGTTATACCAGATCAACCATGTGGGCGGTCTGTTTTCCTCCTTCAACGCCGAAGCCGTAAAGGATGTAGAATTCTTTAAGTCCGCCTTCCCCGCCCGTTACGGAGGAAGACTGTCCAGCGTAGTCGATATCCATACAAAGGATGGCAACATGAAAGAATATCACGGAAGCGCCATGCTGGGACTGACCTCAGGCAGCCTGAATCTGGAAGGTCCGTTGGTCAAAGACCGGACCTCATTCAACTTTGCATTACGCCGTTCATGGATTGACGCGCTTTCGGCCCCAACCATCGCCATCTGGAACGCTACCAGAAATAAAGGAGAAACCCAAATAGTGGCACGATACGCTTTTACCGACATGAACTTTAAACTCAACCACCAGTTCAATGACCGCAGCCGCGGATATGCCGGTCTTTACTGGGGAAACGATTTTTTGAAGGGAGGAGAAAAAAGAGAAGGTGACAACGGATATGAAAGCAGAAACACCGGCAGACTGCGATGGGGAAACATCATGGCATTTACCGGCTGGTCATACGTATTCAACAACCAACTCTTCGGTAATGTGAATGCCGCCTTTACCCACTACTCTTCCACCTTGAAAGGAGACTACTACCAAGGAACAGAAGCCAACTACGTATCACAGGAAAGTTCAACCCAGAACCGCATTGACGACCTCAGCATACGAGCCAATTTCGATTTCCGCCCCAATGCTTCCCATCAGTTGCATTTCGGCACTCATTATATTTACCACCGTTTTCATCCCGTAGACGAAAAATCGTATTTTTCCAATGGTATGACCACCCAGACCAGACAAAACAACGACACTGCCCTACCTGCACATGAATTAGGCATATATATGGAAGAAGACTGGAAAATGAACAAAAGAATACGTTTGAACGCCGGGGTTCACCTCGGACTATACACCATTGACGGGAAAACGTACACTTCTCTGGAGCCCCGTTTTTCCAGTCGTTTCCTGATCAATCCGCAACTCAGCCTCAAAGCCTCTTATACCCGGATGAGCCAATATGTACATCAAGTCAATGAAAGCTACATCAACCTGCCCACAGACACATGGATACCGGTCAGCCGCAAGCTGAAACCGATGCAGAGCGACCAACTGGCTGTAGGAGCTTATTACACCACCGGCAACAAAATCTACTCTTTCTCCATAGAAGGATATTATAAATGGATGAAACATCTGATGGACTATAAAGACAACTACCAGTTTCTCCCTCCTTCCACCAGCTGGGAAGACAAACTGACTCAAGGAAAAGGACGTTCTTACGGCGTAGAACTTATTGCCCGCAAAGAAAAAGGGAAAATAACCGGATGGGCAGGCTATACTCTAAGCTGGAATGACAGACAGTTCACTGAGATAAATAAAGGCAAGCGTTTTCCTGCCAAATTCGACAACCGGCATAAATTCAATATAATAGCCAATTGGAAAATCAAGCCCAAACTGGAGTTGACCGGAAGCTGGACCTACGCAACTGGTAACCGGCTCACGGTTTCTTTCGAAAACTACCAGGCCGTTTCTCCCCAACATCCGTTTCCGGGAGGCAGCCTGGTTCCTCCTTATATAGATTCAGGCGGATTAGACTATTATACGGAACGTAATAATTTCCAACTTCCCGCCTATCACAGACTCGACTTGGGCATCAATATTTACCGGCCAAAGAAAAAGAACCGGATGGGAATATGGAATATCAGCATCTACAATGTCTATTCCTACATGGCACCCGTCAGCATACGCAAAGGATGGTGGTATAATAACGACTGCTTCTATACCCTGGGCATAGTTCCCATTATACCATCAGTTTCTTACACTTATAAATTTTAAATGATTATGAAACATCTGCTATATACATTACTTCTAGGAGTGTTCCTTACCTCCTGTTATCGAAAAATAGATTTGAACGAATATCGCACTACGCCCAAAATGGTAATAAACAGTGTAGTATCCCCCGACACAGTGGTAATGGCCTCCATCACCCGGACCTGGTTCTATCCAGACAAGAAGCCTTATGTCAATCTCCCTCACGCCCATGTGGAGCTCTATATCAACAATCAATACATAGAAACCATGCAATGGAAAACACTGAATAATCCCCGGAACCCAGACCAGCCGGATACCTTATTCCTTTCAAATACAATCCCGGCAGAAGGAGACCGGATAAAAATTGTTGCATCCACCCCCGAATATGGTACGGTAACGGCAGAAGATATCATACCAAAGAAAGTACCTATAAAAAACGCCAGTCATACAATTAAAAAAGGTAACGGAGTTTATCAAGGAACAATTTCCGACTATTTTGAAATATACTATGAAGTCACGTTTGATGAATTTCCGGAAAAGAACAATTATTATCTGGCCAAAATCACACAAATAAAAACGGGCTATTACGGTTACTACGAAACAGAAATAGATTATATAGATCCTGTATTCAAGGAACAGGATGCCATATTGGACGAAAGTATGGCATTCAACGGATTGGAAAAAAGAGGAGGAGCCCTCTTTACCGACCAAAGCATTAACGGACAAACCTATACTTTACAAATAAAAGAGACAACGGCAGAGTTAGACGAAACAGAACAAAGAATCATTTCCATCTATTCCCTTTCCGAATCCTACTTTTTATACCTGTTGTCCTTACAAAAAATTGCCGGAAGTACGTTAGAAGGAGGCTTGGGTAACATTGGACTGGCCGAACCTCTACGGGTTTACAGCAATGTGGAGGGAGGAACAGGTATTCTGGGCGGCAACCAACATTCGGAAACAACTATAACATTGAATAACCCATCTAAAAAATAATTGATTATGGATACATTACAACAAGCTCCCGCCTTATGGTATTGGAGCGAACCCGCATCGGGATACAGCATTGAAGATTGCGAACAGATTGTAGCAGAAGAGATGCAAACAGCAAAAGCAGACTAAAAGTTCTGGCCACCGTAGGGGTACATTGAAATGTCCCCCTACGGTAAAAAAGAAATTTCACGCCTCAATGGATAATTCCCCCGCAAATGTTCAAATTCTTCGGGATGCCGTTTCAATGCATCACTGTCACGAGTCGGATCATACACCTGTAGAAAAGCCTCTTCCGGATCAGAAGAATAATCCATATACGGCAAAGCGGGCGGTACTATTTTAAAATCAGCCTGTATATGGAAGAAGTTACAAAGCTCCTCCAATGCCATCCGTGTAGCATTCGACTTTCCGTCAGCTGAATACCCTGCTATATGAGGGGTTCCCAAAAAAACTTTCTGCAACAAATCCGGGTGAATATCCGGTTCATTTTCCCACGTATCAATAACCGCATCACGTATCCGGCCTGTCTTCAGCGCATCAAGCAAAGCCAATGTCTCTATTACTTCTCCACGAGAAGTATTCACAATAAAAGGTTTCCGTTGCAAACCGGCAAAGAAATCCGCATCCGCCAGATGGAACGTTTTATATTTCCCATTCCTGTTCAGCGGAGTATGAAAGGTTATTATATCACATTCCCTTGCCAGTACAGACAAATCCACAAATCCCGTTTCCCCCCGGTCCGCACGTGGAGGATCATTCAGCAAGACCCGCATCCCCAATGCCTCCGCCATACGTTGGATACGGCTTCCCACATGTCCTACCCCAACAATCCCCAGACAGCTTTCTTCCAATCTCACCCCCTTCCGGCGTTTCAACAATAATAATACCGAATGCAGGTACTGCTCCACACTGCCGGCATTACAACCGGGACAATTTTTCCATACAATTCCCGCCTCATCACAATAGTCCACATCAATATGATCAAAACCGATGGTCGCAGTAGCAATGAATTTCACCTTGCTTCCTTCCAGCAGTTCACGGTTACAACGGGTACGGGTACGGATCACCAATGCGTCAGCATCCCGTACATCCCCGGCGGTAAAACCACTGCCGGGCAAATACACCACTTCATCGGCTATCTGTTCGACAGCTTCATGTATATAAGGTATTTTATTATCTACAATTATTTTCATCTTTCAAAAACTTGCTTGGGAACAAAGGTAGACACTTTTACCGAATAATAATTGGCTGATTAGAAAACTTTGCATAGATTTGTACATTCAATAAAACAGCTGTTATGTCCAAGATTCTTGTAATCTGCTTTTCATCCATCAATAATGTGGCAATGGCAATCCCGGTCATTCACTCATTGGCTACGCAATATGCCCAGCATCAAATCATGGTGCTGAGCATAGACACATTCTCCCCCTTATTCGAGAATGTGCCGGACAATGTTATTTTCCGTGGGGCAGATTTCAGAGGAGAACATGCCGGATTAATGGGTCTGGGATGGCTGTACAATGATTTAAAAGAAGAAAAATTTGATGCCGTAGCCGCTTTCCAGCCCACATTCCGCAGCCGTTTTCTTTGCTGGCGTTTTCATCTGGCAGGCATAAAAGCAGCCCACATCAAGCAGAACAGGCGGGAACTGCAAAAACTGATACGGCGGAAACATAAAATATATACAGAGCAAGACTCCTTTTTTCAGCGCTGTGCCCATACGCTCAATCAGATAGGTTACCCCATCCGGTTAAGTTTCCTCTCCCTTTTCGGAAAGAATAAAGGCAATATTTCCAGCCTGGCTCCGTTAACCGGTGAAAAGAACCAAGAAACATGGATTGGAATCGCTCCCTTTGCAACACATGTAGGCAAAATCTATCCGTTGTCAAAGCAAGAGCAGATCCTCAAACATCTATCTGCACGCGACCATACAAAAATCTTCTTATTCGGAGGCGGGAAAAAAGAAATCAAAGTATTGGAAGAATGGGCCCAACATTTCCCCAACGTCATCTCAACAGCCGGCAAACTAACCATAAATATGGAATTGGCCCTCATGAGCAATATGGACGTCATGCTGGTAATGGATGCCGCCAATATGCACCTTGCATCATTAGTGAACATCCCGGTTGTGTCCATTTGGGGGGCAACGCATCCCTGTGCAGGCTTTGCAGGATGGAATCAGTCTGCGGCAAACACAATACAGATAGACCTGCCCTGCCGTCCTTGTTCCTTATCCGGAGAAAAACACTGTTATAGAAAAGATTATGCCTGTCTGCAAGGCATAACTCCCGAAATGGTAATAGAACACATAAACAAAGTCATCAGTTAAATGAAACAAATAAATCTCATATATTATTCCGTTTTCTTTTTGTGGTATTTGCTTTCGCTTCTACCCTTGCGATTCTTATATTTCATATCCGATCTTCTTTTTTATCCGCTCTATTATTGCATCCGCTACAGACGTAAAATCATACGCAATAATTTATCGAACTCATTCCCCAAGAAAGATTTAAAAGAGATTGTCCAAATCGAGAAACAATTTTACTCTTTCTTTTGCGACTATATAGTAGAAACGCTCAAGTTATTCTCCATTTCAAAAAAACAACTGATGAGAAGAATGACTTTTGAAGGACTGGACGAGATAGTGGAAAGCATGAACAAAAAGAACAAAGACTTCTGTTTTATCTATTTAGGGCATTATTGCAACTGGGAATGGATTGCATCCTTGCCTTATTGGATTTCCAAAGACATATCCTGCGGACAAATCTATCATCCACTGTACAATCAGGCTTTCGACAAACTATTTCTAAGATTACGCAACCAATTCGGAGGCGAATGCATCCCCATGAAAACGACTTTGCGCCGCATCATTGAATTGAAACGGACAAAGCAAAAGGCAATTATCGGATTTATTTCGGATCAAGCACCCAAGTGGAACAGCATACATCACTGGACTGAATTTCTAAACCAAGAAACACCGGTTTTCATCGGTACGGAGAAAATAGGCAAACAAGTGGACGCCTTGATTTATTATGCTGACGTAACACGGGTCAAAAGAGGATACTACCACTGCCGGCTCAAGCCATTGTGCGACACCCCCCGGCAAGTACCCGATTTTGAATTGACCGATTTGTTTACCCGAGAATTGGAACAAACAATAAAAGCGCATCCCCAATATTGGCTCTGGAGCCATAACCGCTGGAAAAGAACCAAAGAAGAGTGGCTGCGCAGACAACAGGAAGAAACTAAGTGATTATGGAAAAATATGATTATTTGATAGTAGGTGCCGGTTTGTTCGGCGCCGTTTTTGCCCACGAGGCAAAACGAGTAGGTAAACATTGCCTGGTAATTGACAAGCGCAATCATCGCGGAGGCAATATCTACTGTGAAGATATAGAGGGCATCCATGTACATAAATATGGTGCACATATCTTCCATACCGACAATAAAGAAGTGTGGGACTATGTAAACAGCTTTGTCGAATTCAACCGATACACCAACTCCCCTTTGGCTTACTTTGACGGGAAATTATACAATCTTCCCTTCAACATGAACACTTTTTATCAGCTGTGGGGAGTAAAGACCCCGGCGGAAGCCAAGGCCAAGATAGAAGAGCAACGTAAAGAATTTGACCATATCACCACCCCCGCCAACCTGGAGGAGCAAGCATTAAAGCTATGTGGAAAAGACATTTACCATCGCCTTATCAAAGGTTATACAGAGAAACAATGGGGACGTTCCGCCAAAGAATTACCGGCATTCATCATCAAACGTATTCCTTTCCGTTTCATTTATGACAACAACTATTTCAATGACAGCTACCAAGGAATCCCCAAAGGCGGATACAACGCCCTTATCGATGCGTTACTGGAAGGAACCGAGGTTCGTCTCAACACCAATTATTTCAGCAACCGCAATGAACTGGACGCATTGGCAGACAATATCCTGTTCACCGGATGCATAGACCAGTTCTTCGATTACCAATGCGGACATCTGGAATACAGAAGCCTGCGCTTTGAACATAAACAGCTGGAAACAGAGGATTTCCAAGGCAACGCAGTAGTCAATTATACAGAACGTGAGGTACCCTATACCCGAATCATTGAGCACAAGCACTTTGAATTCGGCACACAGCCCACCACTGTAATCACGTATGAATATCCCGATGATTTCGCGCCGGGCAAAGAACCTTACTATCCGATAAACGACAAGCGGAACACCGAAATGATGAGCCAATATAAAAAACTGGCCTCTGAGCGGAAAGACGTTTTATTCGGAGGCCGTCTGGCACAATACGCATACGCCGACATGGACGATACCGTAGCCGCTGCCCTCGCCTTATGCAAAAAGACATTTAAATAAAAGGAAATCCTTGGACTCCCCAAGGTTTTCCGCTAAATTTGCATGATATTCCTAAATTGACAAACAATATAGATAACAAACCAATGAAGTGCCTTCATATCATAACACCCGTAAAAGATTCGATTGACTCCACGCTTGAAACCGTAAAAGCAATCATGGAATCGGATATTTTGGTTCCTTTCACTTACACTGTCTATAACGATTTCAGCACGGAAGAAAATACCCATCGGCTGGAAGAGGCCGCCCGTCAATGGAATTTTCGTCTGGTCAACTTATCAGACCTGACCGACCACCCCTCTCCCAACTATCTACTGGTGTTACAAACAGCACAAAAAGAAGCCATCGAAGCAGATGCAGGATTGCTGATTGTGGAATCGGATGTTATTGTCAAAAAAAACACATTGCAATCACTATACAATGGAGCATTGCAACAGAAACAATGCGGAATTGCAGCAGCTGTGACAACCGATGAAAAAGGCATAATCAATTACCCCTACCTACACGCCAAGGGACACGAGAATCAAGTGTACCCGGAAAAAAAGCATTGCAGCTTCTGCTGTTCACTACTCACCCCCGGACTGCTGAAAGCATTTGACTTTCAGACATTAGACCCAAGCAAGAACTGGTATGATGTGACCATCTCGCACGAGTCACTGAAACGAGGTTTCCAAAACTACCTGTTCACCACGTTGCCCGTATGGCACAGGCCCCATAGCAGCCGTCCGTGGAAACAACTGAAATACAAGAATCCTTTAAAATATTACTGGTTGAAATATACCAAAGGACTAGACAAAATTTAACACTATTATAATGATATGAGCAAGACAGAGCGTTTGTTTCATCCCCGCACCTTAGTGATTCACCCTGATTTCAAAAATCTGGAAGAATTTATAGTATCCATTCCCGAACGTTTCCAAAGGAATGAAGGTACTGTTATTCACCAAGGGCGCAATGAATTGCGGAAAATGGAATACAATGGCAAAGAATATGTTATCAAATCCTTTCACAGCCCCCACCTTATCAACCGGTTTGTATATGGCATATTTCGTCCATCCAAGGCAAAACGCTCTTACGACCATGCAGAAATGCTGCTGAAAATAGGTGTAGGCACCCCGCAACCGGTGGGATATATGAATATACGTTCAGGGCTGCTGTTCGATAAAAGTTATTATATCAGCCTCCTCTCCACCTGCCCCTACATTTACGACAACCTGTTCACACAGCAATTTGACTACGCCGAGGAAGTATTCCGCGCCATAGGCAAAGTGACCGCCCGTCTTCACGAACACGGATACGCCCACAAAGACTACGGACGTGCCAACATCCTGTTTCAGAAAACTCCCAATGGCATAACAATAGAAATTGTCGATTTGAACCGGATGTACATCGGCCCCATAGATATGAAGACCGGCTGCAAAAACTTTGAACGCCTGCCGGCAACTCCACAAATGCACCGATGGATGGCAGAAGAATACGCCAAGACACGGAACTTTGATGTGGAAAAATGCTTTGAGCTCATGAGAGCCTATAGAAGCGTACAGCCGGGAAAAATAGATAACCTTTACTAAAAACTAAATGCATCATGAACATTATAGCCGTAGTTGTAACCTACAACCGAATGGAACTTCTGAAAAGAAATATTCGTTGTCTGCAACAAAACAAGCCGATATCTTCCATTGTAATAGTAAATAACGGAAGCACGGACGGTACAACGGAATGGCTTGCCGCACAGGAAGGGCTGACAGTAATCAATCAGACCAATGTGGGCGGTGCGGGAGGATTCTATACAGGCATACAATACGCTTATCAGGCGGGTGCCGACTGGATTTGGTGCATGGATGACGATGTATTTCCGCGGGCCGACTGTCTGGAACAACTCTTGCCGTATACCGACAAGAAAGATATCGGCATACTGGCCCCTCGCAGGTTGCTCGAAGGAGAAATATTCACCCATGACTTCCAGGCATACAACCTGAGCAATCCTTTTGTATCCATGTACAGCAAGAAACTGGCAGGACGGCACATCACCTCACCGACAGAAATTACGGGAACAGCTTTCGAAGGTCCGTTCATCCGCCGCGAAGTCGTTGAGAAGATAGGTCTTCCCAATAAAGACCTTTTCATTTTCTGTGATGATACAGATTACTGTCTCCGCACCATACGGGCAGGGTACAAAATACTCTATATACCTGATGCCCTGATGGATAAAGAGAAATTCTTCTCCAACGACACATGGAATGAGCGAAGCAAGAAGAAAAAGTGGAAACGCTTTTATCAGATCCGTAATTCAACTTATTTAAACCATCACTACGGACGCAACATAGCAGTGAAATATCTTCGCGGCTTCAACGGAGTAATGGGATATATTTTCATCGCGTTGTTCACCAGTCCGTTTGCAAAAGCCTATCAATGGAAAGATATACCCCGATTATGGAAAGCCTATTGCGACGGAATACATGAAAAACTTGGAATTATGAGTTAAAAAACGGCAACGCTCTTACCAGTTAATGTTTCATAATAAACTAGCATTTATATACTATATTTACAGAAAAAGAGTAAATTTGTTATATAATTAAATATCAGAATATTATGAGAAAACTAAGGATTACGTTATCTATTATAATGAGTTCAGAATAAAACAAATTCTTTTGACAATAGTATTAATTATCTCTAATATGACAGGTAGAAATCAATAATCATTGGTTATTTATGAGCAATTTATTACTATCCAAAATAGGGCACGTTATATCCGAATTTCCTTTGGCTTTTAAACAAACGAAAGAAGTCAAATTATTCATGACATTGCTGGTAAAAAACGAAGAAGGGATGCTGGAAGAGAATCTACAGTTCCATAAAGCGATGGGAGTGGACGGGTTTATCATTACTGATAATAACTCCACAGATTCAACTCCGGACATTATCCGTAAATACAAACAAAAAGGGTGGATTAAAGAAGTGATAGAAGAAAAGGCTACCAACTATGAACAAAAGGACTGGGTAGACCGTATGATTTGGAAAGCCAAAACCATTTATAAGGCCGACTGGATTATCAATGCCGATGCCGACGAATTATGGTATGCCCCTACCGGCAATTTGAAAGATGAATTATATGCCACCAATGCCAATGTGCTGAATTGTGAAATGAGAAGTGTCTATCCTGAAGAAGAAAAGCCCTTTTGGCAATGGGATAAGACTGTAAAAGCGGTAACCGAACCTGAAAAATATGACTTGTCACTCTATTCGCTGTTTGAGCGTCAGAACAAAAAAGTCATTCACCGGACTGCCGGTTACCTGCAAATTTCAATGGGAAACCATAAAGTAACCATGTTCCCACAAAACTCTGCCGACAGCCATATCCATGTATATCATTACAATATACGCGGCAAGCAGCAGTTTATGGAAAAGATGATAAATGGCGGCAAGCAACTGGAGCAACACAAGGGCAAACACGGAGGTCGCCACTGGCGCTACTTCTATCAGTTACATAAAGAAGGAAAACTAGAGGCTGAATATGAACGTGTTATCGGCAGTGCTTATTTTGAAGCACTTCGCAAAGACGGATTCATTATTCCGGATGTAACGATTCCTAATTTCTTTAAAAGATTAAAACCTGATATATAATGAAACATGCATTTCTGATTATCGCCCACAATGAATATCCGGTACTGGAGGTACTACTTTCCATGTTGGACGATGAACGTAATGACATTTATTTGCATATTGACAAACGGGCTACAGAACTGTTTCAGCAAATAAAAAAAGTCAAAATGCAGAAAGCCGGCTTTTATTTAATAAAAAATCCCATCGAAGTATATTGGGGTGATATCAGCCAAGTACAAGTAGAATATCTTCTCTTTGAAACGGCCTTATCACACGGTTCCTATGCTTATTATCATTTATTATCCGGAACGGATTTGCCCATAAAAAGCCAAGATTACATTCATGCTTTTTTCCAGCAGAATGCCGGTAAAGAATTTGTAGGCTTTTGGCAGGATGCCGCTCATCAGCGTGATTTGGAGCGCAAAGTATTCCGATACTATTTTTTTACAAAAAGGTTAAAAGATAAGGAACATCTGTTACATGGAATTACAGCATTAATCCGAAACCTCATATTAGCAGTACAGAAAATAAGCCATTATCGCAGAAAACAAACTTTTGAATTCAAAAAAGGAGGAAATTGGATAAGTATTACCGAAAACGCAGTCAAGTATCTATTACAATACAAAGAGATTGTATTAAATCGTATGAAATATACACTTTGCGCAGATGAAATATTCATTCAAACTATTTTATGGAACTCTCCTTTTCGAGAAAGAATGCATTGTACGAACAATGCCAATACCGGTAGTATGCGGGAAATTGACTGGGAGCATGGCAGCCCCTATATATGGCAAGACCATGATTATCAAACGCTTATTAACTCTAATAAAATATTTGCACGGAAATTCAATTCAAACCAGATGGGAATTGTCTACAAGATTCAAAAATTATATTTAAAACAAGTTCCCAAATGAATATACTATTTTATACTACCAATGAAGTTGCGCCACAATACGGAGGTGTTGAAAGAGTTACTGCTAATATTGCAAATGCATTAACTACTTTTTATAATGTGAACTGTTACTCTGCCTATAAATACAACATTGACAAATCCTTTATTAAACAGCAATTCGTTAATACAATTAAAATCAATTCTTATCACAATCTCAATAATTTAATCCAATTTATAGAACAAAATAAAATTGACGTCATTATTAATCAAGGAGAGCATAAGTTAACTAAGAGTTTAAGACTTGCTTTAAACCAGTCTCAAAATAAAAAATGCAAGCTAATGTTTGCACTCCACGTAAGTCCTGCCACGGAGATTAATTTCATCACCTTAGATAATCCTAAAAAAGAACTAAAAGAAGGAAAGAACATTAGGAAAAACATCAGCAAATTTTTATCCTTTCCATATCAAAAGATAAGAAAAATAATAAAACTACCTATTTTATATAGAGAGTCATATCATTTTGCCGATAAGGTTATCTTATTATCCTCTCATTTCAAAAAGCCGTTTCTAGAATACTCTCATTTGAAAGATGATAGTAAAATAAGAATAATCCATAATGCTCTTTCATTCCACTCTTTCTATGATTTAGCCAACTATAATCACAAAAAGAAAGAAGTACTTATTGTATCCAGACTGGAAGAAGAACCTAAAAGAATTTCTCTGGCTTTAAAGATTTGGAAGGAAATTGAAACAGACCATACTCTATCCGAATGGAAGCTAAAAATAGTAGGACATGGGAAAATGGAAAGCTGGTACAAAAGTCTAGTCATACATTATGGCTTACAACGTGTCTTTTTTGAAGGGACAAAAAATCCGGAACCTTATTATAATGAAGCTTCTATTTTTATGATGACCTCATCTTTTGAAGGATGGGGGCTGACATTAACCGAGGCACAACAATATGGTTGCGTTCCTTTAGCTTTTCGTAGTTTTGCTTCATTGACAGACATAATAACAGATAAAGTCAATGGGTTTGCTATCCCCAATGATGATATATCACTATATATTAAACAGATAAAGCTATTGATGACAGATGAAAAGCTACGTAAATCAATGTCTGCCAACGCTATTGAAAGTAGCAAGCAATTTTCCATCGAAATTATCATAAAGAAATGGATGGAAGTGATCAATGAATAATCACACTTTTATTTTTATCATACCAAATCAAAATTCTAATAATTCCATGCTCTCTTATATGCAATTACAAGATAATCAGTGCTATCCAAAATAAAATTTCATACCGTCTTAACACTATCCCCCCCTTCAAAAAGTCCTGGCTTCCTTTAGGATTCACCTGAAAAATCAAGGGGAGAACCTTTGTTCTTAAAGTATCATTTTATTCTTTGGATAACATCTGAAAGTATTCTTAATATATCAGCTCACTAGAAAGTTCGGAACATTTATACCCTCATGCCCTCACTACATTTTAAAACAGAATTTCGCATAACCTACTTACTGTCAGTTATATATTCTTTCCTGTAAGCTGTTCCGACTTGATATAAAGTATGGCATTTTCAGACTTTTTCCTTGCAAAAGTGCAATAAAGAGTGTGTACTTTCACAGAATGACGGATAACGAAGGCATGGCAACGGTGAAAAAGATCAAAACGTTTAAAAGAATTCGTTATCTTTCCTTCAAAATAAGACAATCAATACAGGCTATCTATAAATTCTTCCAATTGCATAAGCTTTTTCTATCTCCAGATTAAACCTTTTTATATGCATCTATTCTATCTCCATAGCCTTTGGAGTTATCTCCATAAGCTTTGGAGTTATCTCCCAAGACTATGGAGTTAACTCCAAAGGCTTGCGGAGATAAAACAAACAGGAAGAAAGCCCTTAACCATACAGCAAGAAATGTTTAGGGATGCGGATAAGATATTTTAAGGATGAATCTGATTTTAAAACCACACAATTCCTTACGGATGAAAAACTCCCCAATGTCCTTCTTTAAAAAAGTGAAACAATATATGACAGGAAGATATACATCTGACTATACATACAGGACAGAAATATGAAGTGAGGGCATATATGCACCCAAACTTTTTATGAAAATACAGGCACTCTTGAGAAATCGCAAGCGGCTGCATAAATGAAATTAAGAGAACAACCTAAAATTCCTGAAAAACGTAGTAAAGGCCGCCCTTTTATTAAATCTTCCCAAAGCCATAGATACCCCCCACAAACCACATATATTATAATGTTTATGCAATGAAATACGAAGGATGGTATGGATATAGCATTGCAATGCATTAATCAGCTCCGGATCATCCACATAATCGGAAAACATATTCCTCATCCATCTCAAGAAAAGAATAGTAGCGTGCAATTTATCTTTGTCATGACCGGCAGAGTTACTGATGTTTGCACCTTCAACATTCCTCCAACATACAGGCTGCCCCGGCAAAGAAATAACACCCCCCGCATGACAGGCAAAAGCAGCCCACGTAGCATCATCCGAACACCAAGCCATAGGAAAATGAACAAAACCACCTGCCGACTGCCATATCTCCCGACTGAACACGTACTCTACGGCAGCCGAATCTATCTTTCCCTGTAACTTATCTAGCAGCAGCCGGTAACAAGACACACTTCCTTCTTCCAAAGGACGATTGGCACGTATCCGCTTGTTTTCACCATCAATGACAGCTAATGGAAAACGAAAGAAATATCCTCGCTGATGGTGTGGGCGCGACAAAGCCTCCATGACACGTTCCACACCATCAGCCGGCATCAAATCATCATCCGAGAAAAGCCAGATAAACGGCTCTGCAGACAGCTGGATACACCTCTCCCAATGGGCCACCAAATCTTTGCCCCCCATATTTTCGCTAAAGCGATGATACACCAGATTTACCTTATTCTGATAAGATTCCACAATCTTATCCAATCTTTCAGGACTTGCATCATCACCTATATATAACACGAACTCATCTTTATGGGCCTGAACTGCAATTGAGTCGAGCGTTTCCTTAAGGAAACGCCCCTTGTAGGCGGGAATAACAATTGCCAATTTCTTTATTTGCTCCACTTTACAAAGACTGCATATCGTTCAACTTCTTGTAATATCCATTTAAGGCTATCAGTTCATCGTGAGTTCCTCTTTCTACAATGTCACCTTCATAAAGTACACAAATTTCATCGGCATTCTTAATGGTACTCAATCTATGTGCGATAGCGATAGTAGTACGCGATTTCATCAAACGCTCCAACGCTTCCTGAACCAAACGCTCGGACTCTGTGTCAAGAGCCGAAGTAGCCTCATCTAATATAAGGATAGGAGGATTTTTCAAAATTGCACGGGCTATACTGACACGCTGACGCTGACCACCGGACAAACGCCCTCCACGATCACCAATCATCGTGTCATATCCTTTTTCCGTTTCCATAATGAAATCATGTGCATTCGCTATCTTGGCAGCTTCTATTACTTGCTCCATAGTGGCATTCTCTACACCAAAAGTAATATTGTTATAGAAGGTGTCATTAAACAGAATAGCTTCCTGATTTACATTACCAATCAGAGAACGTAAACTGTGGATGGATACATCTTTCACATTCTTGCCGTCAATCAGCAATGCACCCTCCGATACATCGTGATAACGCGGTACCAAGTCCACTAAAGTAGACTTTCCGGAACCGGACTGGCCCACCAGTGCAATCGTTTTTCCTTTAGGAACCGTCAGATTGATATGGTTCAAGACTGGACGCCCTTCTACATAGCTGAAACTTACATTTTTAAACTCTAACTTATCTGTGAAAGCGTCCAATGGCAAAGGCTGCTCCGGCTCTACGATATGATTTTCCGCTTTCAATATCATATCAATTCGCTCCATACTGGCCAATCCCTGCGGAATATTATAAAATGCTCTTGAAAATTCTTTCAAAGGATTGATGATACTATAAAGGATAATCAGATAAAATATGAAAGTAGCCGCATCCATCGGAGCATAGTTTGTATTTAAGATTAAAGCACCGCCAAACAACAGCACGGTCACAATCACACAAGTGCCTAAAAACTCACTCATGGGGTGGGCTGAACTTTGCCGGATAATCATCTCGTTCATTGCATCGCGGAAGTCATTGTTTGTTTTAGAGAACCGAGCAGACATTTTGCTTTCGGCTATAAACGCTTTGATAACCCTTAAACCTCCTAATGTTTCATCCAATTGGGACATAATATCTCCCCATTGCGCCTGTGCTGTAGAGGACTGTCTTTTCAGCTTCCGGCTGACAACCCCCATTATCCAACCTGTCAGAGGTAAAATAAAGATAACAAAAAGCGTCATTTGCCAACTTACCGAAAACAGAGTGACAAAACAAACCAAAAGAGCGATAGGATTACGGATAAGCATATCGATGGAACTGGTCAACGAGTTCTCCACCACCGTAACATCCGCACTCATACGGGCTATGATATCTCCTTTACGTTCTTCTGAGAAAAAACTCAAAGGAAGACTTAACACTTTATTATAAACCTGAATACGGATATCCCGGACAATACCTGTACGCAAAGGTACCATGACAGCCGCAGAAGCAAAATAACCGGCAGTTTTCAACATAGTCATAAAGATAAGTATTCCTCCCATCATGGCAAGTGTATAGAACGCACCATTTGTAGCCACAAAATTGCTCACAAAGTAATAGGCATTATTTATGAGTACATCCTTATCCAAATTATGAATATCCATAGGAATGTACTCATAAGACTTGGTATCAATTTTGAACAGAATGTTCAAAATTGGCACAATCGCCATGAACGAAAACACATTAAGCCATTGCGACAGAAAGTTCAGTATCAATGCCCATGTCAAATATTTGCGGTATGGAAGAATATACCGCTTCAACAAACTAAAGAACTGTTTCAGCATAATTATCAATTATATATAATGCCGCAAAGGTAACAAAAAAGAAATAATCACCCAAGATTACCCCACTTTATCCCCTAATATTTGTTCATACACGGCAAGCCTTCTTTCCTGCATCTGTCCGGGGTTATATACTTGCCGCAAACTGTCTTCCGCATGGGTAACCAACTGTCTCTGCAACTGCGGATTACTTGACAAGGCTATGACAGCTTCTGCAAATCCGGCAGGGTCATCAACAATCAAGCAATCTTCACCATCCTTAAAATCAATGCCTTCCACACCCTTTGCCGTCGTTACAAAAGGTACTTTTGACAATACAGCATCTAATATTTTCATACGCATACCACTACCGATACGTATTGGAACAACAGCAACACTGCCTTTTAAAAAAGAGCCCAGATCTTCCACATAGCCTACCAGCTTCAGTTCCGGGTATTCGGACTGCAAACGATTGATACACTCTCCACGCCATTTACCAATTACTTGCAATGTAAACGAAAAATGACGTTTACGCAGATGCGGAATCACTTCGTGACAGAACCATGCCACGGCATCCAGATTGGGAAAATGATCCTCACTTCCCACAAAAGTCAGGCGTCCGCTTTGGACCGGAACAAAAGGCTGTTCCAGCCTGTCACCCACTTGCACCACAGCCGGAGAAGTGTAGATATGGTCTTTCCGTCCTATGAAGTCCTCCATAATTTTACGGTCTACTTCAGTCAGAACAATAACATCTTTATATTTCAATAATGCACTGCGCTCAAAATCCTTTGCTATATGAAACAACATCCTGTCACCGGCAGTCTGTTCCCTGAACAAAGTAATCTCCTTTTCATTACGGATGTAGCGGAGTTCATGATGCACAAAAATAGTCTGTACATTTTCAGGCAACAAGAATCCCAATGACAACAGTTCATAAAACTCTACTTGAATAATATCAAAACCTGAATGAGCCACCTGAGAAACATACTCCACATACCCCTGGTCTAGCGGCTGGAAACAAGAGCTGAACAAAGTACTCTTTCCCCGTACTAAATCCACAACTTCGCCCGTTTCATCCGTCCATATCTGTTGCCGGTTCATTTTACGGGTTACAGACGCATGTATCTTTTGCAGCCATTTATAATAAAAAGGATGTTTAATTTTGGGTAATCTGACAGTTTTAGTTTTAGGAGTATAAATAAAGAAATCCACATTATCCCAAATTTTCTTCAATGACTCTACATCTTGCATACGTCTCCCTGTTTCAGGATAAAGCAATACAGATACGGCCATCTTATGACGCAAATACTCCACCATATTAAAGAAAGCCTGATTACCGCCCGAATCCAGCGGATAAGGAATGTACGGAATAATAAAAAGAATTTTCTTTCTCATACTAATTGAATTTAAACAATAGTCTAATGTCTAATTTAATTTTTAGTTTAATACAGCAAATGCTATGTAGTGTATAATGCAAAGGTACAAGAAAGACTGCATACTAAAATGTTAATTATCGTTTCTTTTTAAAAGTTCAACAAAATTCCTGTTTTTAAAAAAAAAAACAAAGAAGCAACTTGTTTATTTACCTGTATAACATTACATTTGTAGAAATAAAACAAGAACTAACTTAACAATAGAGCATGAATGCACTTCCCTTGGTCAGTGTAGTGGTACCTAATTATAATTATAAACGATACCTCAATCTACGAATTCAGAGTATTCTGCAACAGACCTATCAGAATATCGAACTGATTTTACTTGATGATGCCTCAACAGACGGTAGCGAAGAGGTATTATCGGACTATCAAGACCATGCCAAAGTGAGCCATATTCTATTAAACGAACACAACACCGGAAATCCATTTAAACAATGGTTTAAAGGCATGCAATTAGCCAAAGGAAAATATATATGGATAGCCGAAGCCGATGACTTGTGTGAGCTTACTTTTTTAGAGAAAGTAGTTCCTTTAATGGAGAAATACCAACAAGCCGCCGTATGCTTTGCCGGTTCCAAGTATATTGATAAAGACGGTAATGTGCTGAGTTGCGACATGAACAAATGGAAATCTGCCATACCTCCATACGCCGTGTTTAATGGGGAAACTTATGCCGAACATAACCTTTACTGGCGTGGTTACATAGCCAATGCAAGCTCGGCCATTTTCAGAAAAAGCATGGTAAATGTCCAAAATATGGAACAATGCCTGCAAATGCGCTACAGCGGCGACTGGCTGTTCTGGTTTTATATGGCAATGCAAGGAGACATTATAGAAAGATATGAAGTACTGAACTACTTCAGACAACATACCCAGAAAGTTACCGTCAAAGCTGAAAACAACGGAGGGGGTAAGAGCGAAGATATTGAGATAGTCCGCATTATGGAACAACACCTTACCCACCTGAGCAGATACAAACGATGTATACGGAGAGGAATGCTTTACAACCGCATTGCCAAATTAAGCACAACAGAGCAAGTAAAACTGCAATTATGGGAACTCCTCCGGCAGAAATTAAACGGAACGCGGAAAGACGGACGTCTGGAGCGCCTCAACCGGATAGCACGGCTATTCTGTCCTTTTGTTCTGACTATGAAACGAGACCGCCTTACTCCTTCCCGAAAATAGAATAAGAAACGGAAACTGCTTGCCCATATTTTCGGGCGGACTCACATGTTTGCCCCTAAAGTGAACAAATTGGCAGCCAATTTTACTTTTGGCATACCCTCTTTTGATATTTCTAAAATTCTGTTTACCTTTGTTGTTAATCATCCGAATTGATTCAAACAAATGCAAACTTTACTAAAACAAATGAAATATCTCCGTTCACTCATGCAGCAATTTGTAACAGCATGTAAGAATCAAGCTAAGCTTATCCAACAGTTTACTCTTTCTTTACTTTACTTATTTATCATACATATAGTTGCTTTACTTTTTTTCTTCCTGTTCCGGCTTGTCCTGTTCACCTCAATAGATTATCAGTTTCCTCCCGATATACAAAACAACTTTCTCATGCAAGCCACTGCATTTATAAAAGGGCTATGGTTTGACAATGTTATAGCTTGCTACATATTGCTGTTACCATTAGTCATTTTATGGATAACCGCTCTCTGCAACTATCACTCCAAGTGGGTATTCAGATTTATCTCTATCTTTTTCATTCTATTTTATTCACTGTCGTTCATTATTTCGGCAGCCAACATCCCTTATTTCTCCTATTTTTTTAAAACAATCAATTCTTCCATTTACAATTGGTTCGGATATGGAGCCACTACTGCCGGAATGGTATTGGGTGAGACATCATTCTATTTCCCTATTTTTCTAGGACTGATATCTATTCTTCTGCTGTCAGGAAGTGTACTACGGTTATCTTCTTATTTCTATCATCTCATCAATTCGAAATCTACTTCCATCAGCCCGATAAACCGCCTATGTATATTCGCCACCGGTGCTGTTTGTATAGGACTTTGTCTATTCGGAATACGGGGACGCATGGGATATAACCCCATCAGAGTAAGTCAAGCATACTATTGCACCGATCCATTCCTGAATCAGCTAGGGGTTAATCCTGTCTTTAATCTACTTACCAGCACACTGGATGATAACCGTAAGGAAAACCGCTATCTTCACCTGATGCCGGAACAGGAGGCAATAACCAATATGCAAAGTATATTGCAAAGAAAAGGAATAGAAGGCATCTCCCCCATTGCACGTGAAGTGAAATGCGCAGCCGTCCCTACACAAAAGAATGTTGTTCTTATTTTCATGGAATCAATGTCGGCCAACTTGATGGAGCATTTCGGATCTACCAAAAAACTGACTCCTTTCCTAGACAGCCTTTATCTGGAATCTCTCAGTTTTGACCATTTTTATTCAGCGGGCATACATACCAACCACGGAATGTATGCCACCCTCTACTCTTTCCCTGCCATCATGAAACGGAATGCCATGAAAGGAGCAGTGGTACCTGTCTATTCGGGGTTGCCCACCGTATTAAAGGATAATGGCTATCGGAACCTATTCTTCATGACGCACGAATCACAATACGATAATATGAACGCTTTTCTCCGCACTAACGGATTTGATGAAATATATGCACAAGAAAACTACCCAAAAGATAAAGTCGTTAACAGCTTTGGTGTACAAGACGATTTCCTATACCAATATGCCTTGCCCATTCTGAACAAAAGAGCAGAAGAAAGACAACCTTTCTTTACCATATTGCTTTCTATCAGCAACCATCCCTCGTATGTGATACCTGACTATTTCAAACCACACAGCACAAAGCTTGAAGATCAGATTGTGGAATACGCGGACTGGGCCATCCGGCAATTCATGCAAGAAGCACGCAAACAACCCTGGTTTGAAAATACAATCTTTGTTTTGCTGGGTGACCATGGGAAATTGGTAGGAAGTCCGGACTGTGAAATACCACAATCCTGCAACCATGTTCCACTAATGATTTACGGAAAAGGCATCAAGCCCGAAATCAGACAAGAGCCGGGCGGCCAGACTGATGTGGCACCGACTTTACTCGGACTGCTGAACATGAGTTATACCCAAAACGACTTCGGCATAAATTTGTTAACAGAACAACGCCCGTATGTCTATTTCTCCGCCGATAATTTGATAGCGGCTACAAATACAACCCACCTATATATTTATTCTCCACATGACCGGCAGGAATTCAAATATAAGAAGCAAGGAAATGCCTTGCAACTTGTAACAGGGGAGGACAGTACATTCTACGTGATGAAAAAATACTGTTTCTCCACATTGCAGAGTGCGGAGTATCTGGTAAAAGAGCACAAGACTGTCAATAAAGCTAATGGACAATAAGGTGGGACGGGTTTCACCGCCTTGCCTTCCTTAACGGTCATACCCCAACCTCTCCTCGTTATAATCAGAGGCTATGTAGGTAGGACGGCCTTTGGTTTCCTTGAAAATGCGCCCCACGTACTCTCCTATAATTCCCAAAGAGAAAAGCTGGATGCCACCTAAAAAGAGCATGACAATGATCAAAGTGGGGAAGCCGGCTGTTTCATCACCATAAAGCACGGTCTTTATCAGAAAATAAATGGCATAAATAAAACTGGAGATTGAACAGAGCACTCCGCATACTGTGGCGATGCGCAAAGGGGCGATAGAGAAAGAGGTTATTCCCTCGACAGCCAGATTCAACAGCTTGAGAAAGTTCCAAGAGGAATGGCCCATCAGCCTGTCTCCGCGATCAAATTCAATGCTTTTCTTCTGATAGCCTATCCAGCAAAACAATCCTTTTGTATAACGCTCGCATTCGCGCAGACGACGCAACGTGAGCACACAACGACGGTCCAGAAGCCTGAAATCGCCCACATTGGGCAAAATATCAATACGGCTCATCCGCTGAAGTATACCATAAAAAGCCAGAGAGAACTGACGACGCAACCAGCTTTCCTCGCCACGGGTACGCCGTTTGGCATAAATGTCATCATATCCTTCTTCCCAATATTCCAGCATCTGGTCTACCAGTTCCGGAGGATCCTGCAAATCAGCGTCCATCACAACGCAGCAATCGCCGGTGGCGTAATCAAAACCCGCCAGCATGGCTACCTCTTTACCAAAGTTACGCGAAAGGTTGACATAATTCACCCGCTTGTCCTGCTGCCTCAACCGGCGGAGGCATTCCAGCGTAGTGTCGCTGCTGCCATCATTGACAAACAGGATTTCCCACTCATAAACGGCATTGCGATTGACAAGCTCTATCAAACGTTGATACAGAGTGGGCAGCATCGCTTCCTCATTATATACCGGAATCAAAAGAGTCACTTTCTTCATATCATTCTTCACTATCATAAAGACTCCTCAAAGATATTACTTTTGTTTGAAAACAAACCTCACTAATAAAAAATTTACCGGAATGGCAATGAGAAACACTGGGATGGGAGCCAACGGACGGGAAAAACCCAACCGCAGAAAGAGATTCAACAATCCGATATGTATCAGATAATTTGTCAGATGTGCCCCCCCGAAGCCAAAAGCTTTCTTCCAGGAAGGAGGCTGCCCGAAAGTAAAATAAGCCGTAAGATAAAAGTTGGCAACAAAACTCAGCACATATCCCAAGGTATAGGCTACATTGACCTGAATGAATTTTTGCAAGACAAAATAAATGCCATAGTGCAGCCCTGTAGCAAAAAGGCCTACCATTACAAATCGCAGGAACTCGGGTATCTGTTTCAGTTTATTCATTTTCATTGATTTAAAATGCAAAGTTAGGTATTACTAAAGAATTATTCGTACTTTTGCGACAGTAAATATAAAAGACCGAAAAATATATGTCAGACAAGAAAAAAGCATTTTGGTTCATAGCCTTACTAAGCACACTTGTAATAATCCCCTTTTTGGGAGAAACTATTTTTTACTCTAAAGGGGAACCGCGCGAAGCAATTGTGGCATACTCGATGTTGGAAAGCGGCAACTGGATATTGCCTTTGAACTACGGAACAGACATCGCCTATAAACCTCCTTTCCTGTATTGGTCTATTGCAGCTATTTCCGCCATTTTCGGAGGGGTGAGTGAATTCTCGTCCCGTCTGCCGTCCGCTATCGCTTTTCTAGCTATGCAGTTCGTGTTTTTCGGATTCGTAGCCCGCTATAAGAATACAAAGACAGCAGTCATTACCTCCCTTTTACTGCTCACTTCATTCGAAGTGCACCGGGCGGCGGTGGCTTGCAGGCTGGATATGCTACAGGTTTCCTTCATCGTCATCTCACTTTGCTTACTATTTCGCTGGGACGAAAAAGGCTGCAAGGGAATACCTTGGACGGCTGTCGTGCTGATGGCATGCGGCACGCTGACCAAAGGACCTGTGGGTTCTATATTCCCCTGTATGTGTATCGGTATTTACCAGCTGATACGGGGACGCTCATTCGGCAAGACTTTCCTTTCCTTATTCAGAATCGGGCTGCTTTCCCTTATTCCATTGGGAATCTGGTTTTATGCGGCCTGGCTACAGGGAGGACAGCCGTTTATGGACCTGATGCTGGAGGAAAACACCGGACGCTTTGTCGGCAAAATGTCATACCCGTCGCATCACAATCCTTTATGGTATAACTTCCTGACCATTATATGGGGGTGGATACCTTGGACATTGGTCTTGCTTATTTCACTCTTCGGACTGAAATGGAATGAAATGCACCTGCTGCCCGCAGGAAACTCTTTCACCGGACGCATCAGGAAGGTTTGGGATAACATCCGCTCACAATCCCCCATACAGCTGTTTATCTGGATAGTGATTATCGCTATTTTTGTCTTCTATTGTATTCCTAAAAGCAAACGCAGCGTCTATTTGTTGCCTATCTATCCATTTATGGCTGTACTGATTGCCCAGTATCTGGAGGCGTTAATGCAAAAAGGGGCGAAAGTGTTCAAAATATCGGCTTATATCTTTGCCTCGCTCTGTTTGTTACTCACCGTGGTGTTTTTTGCTGTACGCTGTCAGATGATACCGGACAGCATATGGGGCAACGGACGTCATGCTGCCGAAAACATAGCGTTTATGCAAGCTTTGGAAAGCACGTCCTTTTCTATTTCCAAATGGCTGATTATAGTATTGCCGGTAGTGGCTGCCATCTGTACATTAAGGCTGGTTATCAAAAAAAGTAGTACGGGGTCACTCCTCTATGGAATCACCGGTTGTGTTCTTTGCCTGTTTGTCGCTTTAGACGGGGTATATCAGCCAACAATACTAGCTGTAAAATCCGATAAACATCTGGCAGAAGATATCAGAAAACAGGTGCCTGAAGGAGTCGTTTATTCATATACAGACAGAATGATACGGTTTTATTGTACAAATTATTATATGAATAACCAAATGCGGAATTTCACACTGGAAAATCCGCAAGAAGGGTATGTCATACTTTCTGCAAATGCACAAGAGGAGTTTTTAAAGAATTACAATGCGACGTATCAGCTGGAAGAGGTCTTCCATACAGATTACAGAAGTTGCGACTTACGCAATACGGTAATCATGTACAAGTTCAACGAGAAACGGAAATAGTTATATCCGGCAGATTCTGCACCGATTGGGACGCGGACTATATGAATTCCATACTGATTTCATATAGTCCGCGTCCAAGTTTTACTATCTGTTCCCTAAATCATCATAAACGGTTTGCAATATCGCCTTACCCTTATCCAGACGGGATTCGTCAGCTTCAGGCTCATCAAAAAGAATACTGCCGGAATTATTATCAAACACCGTCACCCCTGTACTGTCCCTGAATGAGAACCCATTATTGAAACTATAAAAGGCAAAAGGATACTTATAATCACTTCCCAATACATTACGGCTAAACGTAAATGCAGTATGTTCCAGCCCCAGCTGCCCCAACAAAGTGGCTGCCAAATCGGTCTGATTCATAATCTTGTCCACCTGCATAGGCTGTTTTACCGCTCCACCTAACCATAACAAGGGAATATGATAAAAACGAGGCATCGCATTAGACCCCTCACGCGGGTAATAGAAACCATGATCGGGAAGGCAGATAACTAAAAGATCTTTCCATGCGGGAGTCTGCTTCAACCGGTCAATAAACTTACCCAGACATTCATCTGTATAAGCAAAGGCATTGGGAATTTTATCTTCCAGCCGGTGATAAGGAACTTCGAAAGGTTCATGACTGCTAAGTGTCAGAAACGCAGTATGCCAAGGCCCTTCTTCCTTCCGGTTTCTTAACTGATTATATAAATATTCAAAAGTAATATCATCATTCACTCCCCAGGCATTACTGGTCTGTTCGGCCAATGAAAAATCTGTATTGGCTGTAAGACGCTGATAACCGGTACTCAGCAGATAACTCTTCATATTGGTAAAGTTGATATCACCTCCATACAGGAAATCTGTTTTATAACCCACCTTGGACAATCCTTCAGCTATAGCAGGCAGCGTACGGCTCTTGGCAGGAATTTTCATTACCGATGCCGTAGGCAATCCAAGGTAACCGCTGAAAGTACAGACTGTTCCACGGTCGGTACGGAAACTATTGGCATAACAGTTTGTAAAAAAGATCCCTTCCTTTGACAGACGGTTAAAGTGGGGCGTCACATCAGGAAGACCGCCTAAAGGTTCTACAAAAGCACCTCCAAAACCTTCCATCAAAATAATAAGAATATTGGGACGCTTGGTATTCAGGACTTGAATAATACTATCCCCATCTGTTGTAGGATAAAGTCCGTCAAACAATGCAGCCCGCTTCTCTTCATCAAAGAAATTGAACTCTGATGCAAAATCCTGGGATTTACCCATAGAAGACAACAAACTGAAATCGGGATTGACCGCCGAATGATTCAAGAAAGGTTCGTTGCTGAAATATACTTGCCCTATATTAGAAGTGGATTCTGTTACACCACCACGTATAATGATGAAAAGTACACCTCCTAATAACAGCATTCCCGCAGTTCCCGCTATCCGTTTCCGGGTGGCGGTCAAAACGGAAGGCGTGATTTTCAGCAAGACCCAACAATTCAGAGCTATGAGTAACAAGATGGCAAGAATCCTCAGCAAGATAAATCCAACGGAAACACTCGCCAAAGCTTCCTTCGGTGAATCGATATAAAGAAAAACAGATGCGTCCAGTTTAAATCCCCAAAATGTATATAATGCCATATCTACCACAAAAATGATAGAAATAAGCGCGGCGGCCAAAATATAATACCCGTAAAGTATTTTTTTCAAAGGGAATTTCCTAAACCAAATACTTATCAGTACCAACAAGAATGGAAATGCAGTAAGATATCCCGCCGTAGCGGCATCAAGACTGGCTCCATGAATCATTACCTGCATATAATCGGCAAACCCGAATCCTTTTTCAATGGAACCATTATAGAGCATGAATAATGGTTTCTGTAGAATAAATATCAGTAAGACCGTAAAAAAGTACAAGCTGATATAAGCAATCCTCTTTTTCATATCTTCAGTTCTTTATTATTTCCGTCCGAAATCAGCCGGGACCTCTCCCCATCGGTCGGTTTCCCACTTCAATAAAGGTGTGGTATATTTATTTTCTTTCAGCCAAATTTCGGCCCGTTCTATCATTTGAAAAAGTTTCTCCGTCTGAGGAGTCCGTTCCAGTTTAGTTTTACATTTCTTCTGCTTCACCCAACTCAACGCATTACGGCTGTCCGAGTAAACAGGCATATTGATATTTTTCTGCTTCATCAACGCCAAAGCATGGACAATGGCAAGAAACTCTCCAATATTATTCGTTCCATAAACAGGACCGAAATGAAAAACCTCCTGTCCGGTAAGCAAATAAACGCCCCGATATTCCATCGGTCCGGGATTTCCACTGCAAGCAGCATCCACAGCCAGGCAGTTCATATCAAAGTTCTCGGGAAGTTGTTTAGGAACATCTTCTTTTTTAACAGCATTCTTACCTATATAATGGAAAGCGGAAGAAGCCAAGGCGTGTTCCGCCTCCTCTTTGGTCTCGAATGACTTGTATTGTGCGCCATCGTAACCTTTTATCTGTAGCTGGCAGTCAGTCCAAGAGTCATAAACTCCCGGATTGACGCCTTTCCATACTACATAATATTTCTGTTTCTTTACCATTTACATACGTTCAGGCACTTCAATACCCAGTAGGCCCATTGCTGTCTTTACAATCTTACCCACATTAGCACTCAATGCCAGACGGAAGACTTTCAACGCTTCATTTTCTTCACGCAGAATACTGAAATCATGATAGAACTGGTTGTATTCTTTCACCAAATCGTATGCATAGTTTGCTATAATGGAAGGATTATAGTCTGAGCCTGCCTGCTTGACAACCGATTTAAAATCAGCCAGCATCTGAATCAAACCTTCTTCTTTTGCGCTCAGTTCCAAACCTGCTGGAATGATTTCGGGAATAACGATACCTGCTTCAGCCGCTTTGCGTAATACAGACTGGACACGGGCATACGTATACTGAATGAAAGGTCCTGTATTGCCATTGAAATCTATCGATTCTTTCGGGTTGAAAGTCATATTTTTACGTGCGTCCACCTTCAGGATAAAATATTTCAAAGCGCCCAAGCCAACAATACGGGCAATATTGTCGGCTTCTTCTTGAGTCAGACCGTCCAATTTACCTAATTCAGCAGAAGTTTCCTTAGCAGTTTCAATCATTGCTTCCATCAAATCATCCGCATCCACTACTGTACCTTCACGACTTTTCATTTTGCCCTCGGGCAGCTCTACCATACCGTATGAGAAATGAACCAATCCTTTGCCCCATTCAAAACCCAATTTGTCCAACAAGATAGAAAGTACCTGGAAATGATAGTTTTGTTCATTACCCACTACATAAATCATCTTGTTGATGGGGTAATCCTGAAAACGTAATTTGGCAGTACCAATATCCTGGGTCATATAAACAGAAGTACCGTCACCGCGAAGAAGCAACTTATGGTCCAGTCCTTCGGCAGTCAAATCAGCCCATACAGAGTTATCCTCTTTCCGGTAGAAGAAACCTTTTTCCAATCCTTCCATCACTTTCTCCTTACCTTCCAGATAGGTATTCGATTCATAATAAATTTTATCGAAACTAACTCCCATCATCTTATACGTTTCATCGAATCCGGCATATACCCAGTCATTCATCTTCCTCCACAAGGCACGGATCTCAGGGTCATTCGCCTCCCACTTACGGAGCATCTCGCGAGCTTCCAGCATCAGAGGAGAGTTTGCCTCTGCCTTAGCTTTAGCTTCTTCTTCATTCAAGCCTTCAGCCTGGTACTGAGCTGTCAGTTCCTTTACCTCAGCCTTGTAATGCTTGTCAAAAGCTACATAATAGTCACCAATCAAATGGTCCCCCTTCTTGCCCGATGATTCAGGTGTTTCACCGTTACCATATTTCAACCAGGCCAGCATGGACTTACAGATATGGATACCACGGTCATTCACAATATTGGTCTTGACCACCTTATTGCCATTTGCCGCCATGACATTTGCCAAGGCATTTCCCAACAGGTTGTTACGGACGTGACCCAGATGAAGCGGCTTGTTTGTATTGGGAGAAGAATACTCAATCATCACCAACGGAGAGTTTTCCGTAGCCTTTTCAATACCGTATTCGGGAGCAGCCTGAATAGAATTCAAAAGTTCAATCCAACAATCCGAAGCAATTGTCAAATTAAGAAAGCCCTTCACTGCATTGTAGGCTGAAACCAATTCGGGAGCATGCTCTTTCAGGTATCCGCCTATTTCCTGTGCGGTCTGTTCAGGAGCTTTCTTGGACATTTTCAGAAAAGGGAAAACAACCAAAGTAAGATGTCCTTCAAACTCTTTCTTAGTCTTTTGCAGTTGTACCATTTTTCCGGGTACATCCTGTCCGTACAACGTTTTGATAGCGCTGATAATGGACGTGGTGAGTTTTTCTTCTATATTCATAATATGTACGTACACTTATTTGTTATTGAGTTGCAAAGATAGACATTTTAGGCGAAATCTTTCCTATCTTACTTTAATTTACTATCTTTCCTCTCCGCAAACTATATCCTTTTAACTAAAAAAATAAGTATCAAAAAGTCAAAAGTCACTATTTTATCGAATAAGAATAAGAGGACAACTTTCACTAATCAAGAGAATTCCACTTTATAAAAAGCTAAATTATCTGCATAAACATACAATGACTAATTAAATATGTCCAACAACACATTCCCAGTTCATTAGAAATATAAAAATACATTGACTACAAGAATTAATTCAACACGAAATTACATAAACACTTGATTGATAAAACAATATTATATATTAAATCCACATTAAAACAAGACAAACACTATTTTGATAAAGTTAAGAAAAACCGTATATTTTTATCCTAAAGAAAGGACTTCGTAAAAAATATATTAAAATATATTATCCTATTTAAATCAAAATACATATATTTGCGGTCATTATTAAATAATGCAATTATAAGAATGCAAGCAAAAAGAAATCCTAATGCAGTTGAATAGTAATAAAACCACTATGGAAAACGACACAATGATACAAGAAATTGCATTTACAATTTAAAAAAGAGAGTTCAATACATAATGCCTGAAATATGGCAATTTATAAACCCCTAATTAAAGCCAAGTTTATATGAGCAGATTTTCTTCATTATTATGTAGCTTGCTATTCTGCATGATTACATATGCACAGGAAATTACAGTAACTGGTAAAGTCACCGCAGGAGGCGAAGAAATGCCTGGTGTCACAGTAGCTGTAAAAGGACAAACTCGCGGTACCATCACTTCTACCGATGGCAGCTACCAGATTCAGGTTAACGGCAATGAAAGCCTGATCTTCTCTTTTGTAGGTTACGAAACAGTAACTATACCGATAAACAAACGCAAAGTTATTAACGTAGAATTGAAGGAAACAACCCAAATGGTAGATGAAGTAGTTATAACCGTTCCTTACGGTACTGCCAAAAAATCCACATTTACAGGGTCTGCAAGCTATATTGCCGCCGGCACTATTGAAAAAGCACAGGTCAGTAGTGTGTCAAAAGCATTGCAAGGAACTGTAGCTGGTTTACAGTCTTTTTCCTCCAGCGGTCAACCCGGATCAGACGCAACTATCCTGATTCGTGGAGTTGGTTCTGTAAACGCTTCAACCAATCCCCTCTATGTGGTCGATGGTGTTCCTTACGATGGTGCTCTTTCCTCCATAGCATCTTCAGATATTGCGTCAATCACTGTATTAAAAGATGCAGCTTCCGCTGCATTGTATGGCTCACGTGCAGCAAACGGCGTAATTATGATCACCACCAAACAAGGAAATAAAGATAGCGCACCCACCGTTGAATTATCTGCTAAATATGGTTTTTCAAGCCGTGCACGCGCAGACTACGACCAGTTGAATACAAACCAATATTATGAATTATATTGGGAAGCCATGCGTAACTATCGTATGGACAACGGTTACTCTGCCGAAGAAGCTGCAGCATGGGCATCAAGCAATGTTACAGGCAATCTAGGCATCAACCCTTATGGCAGTGCTTACCCTGAGCCAATCGGCCATGACGGAAAACTGGTAGCAGGTGCCAAACCATTATGGAACGACAGCTGGGACGACGCCCTTTCACAAGATGCACACTATACAGATTTAAATGTACACGTAAGTGGTGGTAGCAAAACCTCCAAATATTTTGTTTCAGCAGGTTACATGGATGATCAAGGTGCTTATATCTGCTCTGGTTTCAAACGCTATACTCTCCGCGCCAACGTGACTTCAGATATCCGCAAATGGTTACAGATCGGATTGAATGTATCAGGAACTCATTCTGTTCAAGACTATCCCAAGCAAGATGACTCAACAATCTCCAATGTGGTCATGTTTGCCCGTTCATTGCCATCATTCTATCCAGTGTATCAACGTGACTTGGCAACTGGAGCATATTTATTGGACGAAAATGGTAACCGTATGTTCGATTATGGTGAGTATCGTCCTAACTCGTATGCAAAATATAATCTGCTGGCTTCCATGCCACACGATAAAAGCGAGATAAAACGCGATGCTGCTTCTTTACGTGGCTTTATCCAAATAACTCCTATCGAAGGACTTTCTTACAAAATGTCTTTGAATATTGACTATAATAACAAAACAAATCATGACTACACCAATCCTACTTACGGTACAGGTTCTATCAGTGGTGGCAGCGTAAGCAAATACAACTACCGCACTACAGGCATGACTTTTAATAATGTCATTAATTATCAACACACGTTCAATGATGTACATGATATCCGTGTGATGGCCGGTCAGGAGTACTATGAATATAACACTTCCAATTTCGGCGGAAGCCGCAGCAAAGTCATCATGGATGGATTCTATGAGCCCGACGCAGCTTCCTCTTTAGGTGATTTTGGCGGAAACAGCGACCAATACAAGCTGTTAAGTTTCTTTGGAAGTGCTGAATACTCGTACGATCAAAAATACTTCTTATCGGCTTCTGTCCGTTCTGACGGTTCTTCCCGTTTCCATCCGGATCATCGTTGGGGTACTTTCTGGTCAATAGGCGCATCTTGGAAAATTATGCAGGAAGAGTTTATGAAGGACACATCAGACTGGCTATCTAATTTATCATTGCGTGCCAGCTACGGAGCGCAAGGTAATGACCAGGTAGGTTATTATGCGTATCAGGCGCTCTATTCCATACGTAATAACCTCGGTGAATCCGGTTTGCATGCTTATCGTCTGGCAACTCCTAATTTATCATGGGAAACCAATCTAAATACTAATATCGGCTTGGATTTTGGTTTCTGGAACAATCGCCTAAGTGGTACAATCGAATACTTTGAACGTCGTTCCAAAGATTTATTATTCTCTAAAGACTTAGTTCCATCTTCAGGTTTCTCAAGTATGGACGAAAATATTGGTGCCATCAAAAATTATGGATGGGAATTCCAAATCTCAGGATATCCTATCATGACTAAAGATTGGAAATGGAAACTTTCTTTTAATGCTACTACCTATAAAAACAAAATAACCTCATTACCTGCCGAAGAAATGTGGAGTGGCAACAAGAAATGGGTAAAAGGAGGATCGTTATATGACTTCTATTTAGTAGAATGGGCTGGTGTCAATCCTGAAAATGGTAATCCCATGTGGTATCGTTACAATACCAACGGAGAAAAAGTAACCACAGAAGACTATTCATCAACCACACCGGACGACAAAGTAAAATGTGGCAATTCACTACCAGACTGGACTGGCGGTCTTCAATCAGATCTTTCATTCAAAGATTTTACATTATCATTCTTATTCTCTTATTCCATTGGTGGTAAAATCTATAATGGGGATAAAGTTTCATTGATGAGCCAAGGACCTACAGGTACCAGTTGGAGCGTAGATATGTTAGACCGTTGGACTCCTGAAAATCCCTATACCGATGTACCACGTCTGACTACTTCTCCCAAAAGCTCATGGACAAACTCTTCAAATCGGTTCTTAGTTGACCGTTCATACTTACGTCTGAAGAATATTACATTCTCTTACAATCTGCCGAAGTCATTGCTGAACACATTGACACTGAAAGATGCAAGCATATTTTTTCAAGCAGAAAATATGCTGACATTAGCCAAACAACAAGGTCTAGACCCAGAGCAAACTTTCGGAGGCTCTACTTACTATCGTTATCCGGCAATGAAAACTATTTCATTCGGTATCAATGTGAAACTTTAATACAGAAAGAAGAATATGAAAACTATTTTTAAATATATATTTTCAGTCGCACTGGGAAGTATAATGCTCACTTCCTGCGATTTGGATACAATTCCTACAACTTATGTAGATGCCGGTTCTGTTTTCGGTAAAACAGGAGATGCCGAAAAAGTACTTAATGGTGGTTGGAACTACCTGATGGAAACTTTCAATTCTTACGCCAACCCTGGCTATGGAGCAATGTTACGTGCAAATGATGCAATGGGTTCTGACGTAGTACTAAACACCAAATATGGTTTTAGAGCACACAATGAATTTACCGCTATTTATGGAAAAGGGGGCACAAATACCCTAAGCTGGCTTTTAGCATACCGTGTTATTAATGACTGCAATGGTGTATTAGATAATATTGATGCTGCCGAAGGCACACAAATTGACAGAAATCGAATCAAGGGACAAGCGTTAGCCTTACGTGGTTTTCTATATTTACATCTAGCTTCTTGTTATTCTTTTGCCATTGATAAAGATCCAGATGCTGTATGTGCACCTATCTATACACAATCAACAGATGAAACAATTGCAGCTGAAGGAAAACCTGCATCAAGTGTCAGTGAAGTATATGCGCAATCTATCAATGATTTAGAAGAAGCATTAGAACTTATTCCCGAAACTTATGTACGTAACGCCAAACACAAAATTGATAATGAAGTTGTCCTAGGTATTCTCTCACGTGCCTGTCTTTATGCTCGTCAATGGGAAAAAGCTAAAACTTACTCAGACAAATTGTTAGCTAAAAACAATTATCTAATGACTGAAAGTGAATATAAAGCTGGATTCAATTCTGTAGACAATAAAGAATGGATTTGGGGGCATGCTCAAACCAACGATCAAAGCAATGCCAGTTATCAGTTTCATTATTTAGATACTACAACTAAAGGATCATACTATTATAGCTTCAATGTAGACCCTTACTTCCGTGATTTGTTCGAAGATGGTGATTATCGTAAAGATATGCTGTTCTGGGCTACAGATCCAGGAGCTGACGTTGAATCAGCAGCCTATGTATGGATGCGTAACTCTAAATTCAGATTCCGCGATATCGAAAACCAACTTGGTGATATCGTATTGATGCGCGTTGCTGAAATTTATTTGATAAATGCAGAGGCAAAAGCACATCTGAATGACCCAGATGCAATTAACAAATTAAATGATTTAAAAACAGCCAGAGGAGCAAAAACTATTAATACAAATCTTTCACAACAGGATCTATTGGAAACAATTTGGTTAGAACGCCGCAAAGAATTATGGGGTGAAGGATTCAGTTTGATAGACATTATCCGTAACCAACAGGCTGTAGTCCGCAAAGCATATCCCGAAGGTCCCATTGACTATATTTACACTGATGAAAACGGACAAACTCACACACTTAAGAAAAAAACTCAAGGACATCGCTTCTTCAATTTTCCCGATAAAAGTGCGTTCTGTCCAAATAGTAAATATTATTTATACAGAATTACAGATGCAGAAGAACTAGCGAATAAGAACCTTTACAAAGATCATCCTAAGCTCTCAATTTATACAGAATAACAGCAAACTCTAACAAAGTGAAAAACCGTAGCAAATGAATTGTTACGGTTTTTTTATTTTTTCCCGGACAGATTAAGGAAAGACATACCTAAACAATCCTATAGAAGAAATTCCTAATCACGTTTTTAATATGACCGGGAGTTTCCTGTTTTATTTCTTTTTCAAATCCTCAGGAGAAACCAATTTATAAAGCTTGTCACTAGGACGTACCTTATCGGGGACTTTAAAGGATACATGTTGACCTTTTCTTACCACATCCACCGGTTTCAAATCCACACGCGCCTCATCCAACGTCAGAAATACCGCTCCTGTAGTAGGTCCTGTAATCAGAAGTTTATCCCCTACTTTCATCTCAGCAGCTTCCACCAGAAACTCTGCAACACCAATATTAGAAAAGTACTTGATTCCCTTACCCACATACACTTTACGCTCAGTAGCCTCCGAACCATAGTTCTTACTCCATTCACCCAAACGCTGTCCTAAATAATACCCATTCCAAAATCCCCGATTGAATACAGTCTTCAGCCGCTCATCCCAAGCCTGCTTCTTCTCCTCGGTAAAAGTACCCTCCAGATAAGAACAAATAGCTTCTTTGTAACATTCCACCACAGTGCGTACATACTCAGGTCCACGGGCACGCCCTTCGATCTTGAAGACACGCACACCAGCCTCTATCATTTCATCCATAAAATGAATAGTTTTCAAATCTTTAGGAGACATGATGTATTTATTGTCCACCTCCAGCTCAATATCACTCTCTTTATCCTTCACATCGTATGCACGGCGACATATCTGCATACAAGCCCCCCGGTTAGCAGAAGCATTCATCTCATGCAAACTGAGATAACACTTGCCCGACACTGCCATACAGAGCGCCCCGTGACAGAACATCTCAATGCGGACCAATTCTCCATTCGGACCTTTAATTTGTTCCTTCTGGATAGTATCATAAATCACTCGCACCTGCTTTAAATTCAATTCACGTGCCAATACCACTACATCAGCAAAGCGAGCATAAAATTTCAATGCTCCGGCATTACTGATATTTAATTGGGTGGAAAGGTGTACTTCCTGCCCCACCTCGCAACAATAAGCCATTACCGCCACATCCGCAGCAATCACGGCACTGATGCCTGCCTCCTTAGCCGCATCGACAATGGCACGCATCAAAGCAATATCTTCATCATAAATAATGGTATTGATTGTAAGGTAGCTCTTGATACCATGTTTATCACAGATCTGTGCTATCTCACGTAAATCATTGACAGTAAATGTACTGGCAGAACGTGCACGCATATTCAGACTCTCAATTCCGAAGTAAATAGAATCCGCACCTGCCTGTATAGCTGCCGCTAGCGACTCACGTGAACCTACAGGAGCCATTATTTCAAAGTCTTTTATAGAAGCTTTCATTATTCTTTTGATTAATATGTGTGCAAAGGTAGGCTTTTTTCCGTATTTTTGCAGCCTGATTTCACCACAGATTACACAGATTCACACAGATTATAAATTAATACTCAAATGAATCTGATTTTTCTGTAACCCAAAGATAAACATACAACAATGAAGATTAGAAATATAGACCTGGACAAATACCCAATTTTCCTAGCCCCGATGGAAGATGTAACGGACCCCGCTTTTCGCCTGATGTGCAAGAAGTTCGGTGCTGATATGGTATATACCGAATTTGTATCAGCAGATGCACTGATACGCTCGGTAGGTAAAACTATGCAGAAGCTGAATATCAACGATGAGGAACGCCCTGTAGCCGTCCAGATTTATGGCAGAGACACGGAAACAATGGTAGAAGCGGCGAAAATAGTGGAAGAGGCGCATCCGGACATCCTGGATATTAATTTTGGCTGTCCTGTAAAACGCGTTGCCGGTAAAGGAGCCGGTGCAGGTATGCTGCAAAATATCCCGCTGATGTTGGAGATTACCCGTGCTGTTGTGGATGCTGTAAAAATTCCCGTTACTGTAAAAACACGTCTAGGTTGGGACAATGAGCATAAAATTATAGTAGATTTGGCAGAACAATTACAAGATTGCGGCATTGAAGCACTGACCATTCATGGACGTACCCGTGCACAAATGTACACTGGTGAAGCGGATTGGAGTTTAATAGGTGAAGTAAAAAAGAATCCCCGTATGCATATACCTATCATTGGAAACGGAGATATAACTACGCCACAACGTGCCAAAGAGTGTTTTGACCTGTATGGAGTGGACGCTATTATGATTGGCCGAGCCAGTTTTGGACGCCCGTGGATATTCAAGGAAATAAAACATTATATAGAAACCGGTAAGGAACTCCCTGCCCTTTCTTTTGAGTGGCGGCTGAATGTACTCCGCCAGGAAGTGTTGGACAGTGTGAATCTGCTTGACGAGCGCCGTGGGATTCTTCATGTACGCCGCCATCTGGCTGCTTCTCCTTTATTTAAAGGCATTCCCAACTTTAAAGAGACACGTATCGCCATGCTCCGTGCCGAAACAGTGAAAGAGCTTTTCAGTATTTTGGATTATATCAGGGGAAATTACGGAATGAATTGTTAATGCTACAATATATTAATGTGCCAATTGGCTGTGCTGTATTCCGCATGGCAATTGGCACATTAACATATTGGCACATTGTAGCATTAACACATTATTTATTCTATTTTACGCAAACCTCTTTTAGGAGAGAAATCAATGTTTTTAGGATTGCCCTTATAAGCCACCTCACCACTACTGGATGCTTTCGCAGTCAGCGAACCGGTCACATAACATTCCACATCACCAGAGGAACTGGCACTAGCAGTTACATTTACCGCTTTCATACCTTTTGCCTTTACATCCCCACTACTACTGGCTCTATAAGAAGCGTTCTCACAAATACCTACCAAAATTACATCTCCGGAAGAGCTGGCATCAGCAGATACATTAGCAGCGTTCAGATTCTTGACAGATACATCACCAGAACTACTGGCATCAGCAGAGAAATTTGTACAAGATACCTTTTCCAGAATCACATCACCCGAACTATTAGCGGTAGCCGCAAAATCATCACAAGAAATAATGCTTCCTGTTACATCACCGCTACTGCTAGCCTTAACAGTAACTTTCCCACTCGTTTTCAGTCCATTCTTTATAATAATGTCACCAGAGCTGGAAGCTTTCAAGCTGTTCACAGCCGGAGCAGAAACTCTTACTTCCTTTTTATGTTTTCCGTTTATTGAAAAATTGTTTCTTGGCGATTTAAAACCAACCTTAAGTACTCCACCCTCTACACGGACATCAATATAGTCCACCAAATTGTCCGGAGCATATATTTCCACATCCTGTCCACCGGAACTTTGAGTATAGATTACATCCACCGAAGAACTGGTAGAGATAGCATTAAAACTACCCACATTCACTTTTTTGGTAACATAGTTCTTGCTAGGAGTTATTCTCTCTGCACATGCTGTTACCGACACTAACATAAGAGTTACCGTCATTAAAGTTGATACTAATTTTCTCATATTACTTTTGTTTTATTTATTAGACGTTATTTCTATGCCAAACGTTGCAACGTTTGACCATTATTTTTAAAGCAAGATTCATGCCAGCAACATTTATCACTGATAATCAACAAGGTATAAACAAAGCAGGGTGTCCGAAAATGGACACCCTGTACGCTTTTATATGCTTTTTAAAACTATTTCAGTACAAGTTGGAAGACTACAGAAGCAAACCAACGCTTATACATATAAGTAGCCGTAATATAAATACATACCGCCGAAATCCATCCGGCAATAACATCAATCAAATAATGCGCCTGAATATAGACCGTAGCACAACATAGAAGTACATAGAACGGTGCCAAGAAATAACATAGTTTCTTATTAACACGATAGGCCATAATCATCACAATGGTAGATATACCGACATGTGAGCTAGGAAAAGCAGCAGTAGGCCGTTCCCCCACTTCTTGTGAGGCTTCCACCAAATTAAAGAAGAAACCATGATCAAAACCGGGACCAGGCAGCAGAATATCATTATTATTAAAATAATCACCGATAGCAGGGAAATGCTGCGCCATCACATTATCCATTCCGATAGCAGGGAAATAAAATTGCGGACCGGCAACCGGAACCAATATATAAATAAGATAATAGATAAAAAACGAAGTGACCAACACAAAAGAAACCTTTTCAAACCACTCAAAACGAAACAAGAAATAATAAATAGTCACAATCCCAATCATTGGATAATAAGCAAAATACCCCATATTAAATGGTTCACTGAACCACATGGAAGGAAAATGTTCACTAAATTCTACCGAAGGCTGGCAACGGAACAAAAACTGCTCCGCCGAAGCGAAGAAATTATCCAGATTGGGAAAAAGACGATTAAATTCAAAGGTATCGGGATACCAATACGCTAAAAATGCCATCTGCACAGCCATTCGTATAAATGCCGTAAGTTTACACGGATACTTACGATACAAATATATTAATGCAAACGTAATGGCCACAATGCCTGCACGCTCCGAAAGCATAATTACAGGGTGATCCATACGAGGAAATAATATTAAAACCATTATGGTCGTGAGGGCATTATATATCAGACTAATGCTCTCGACGGCAAACAATCCTTTCACACTGTCTACCCGTTTGAATAAATTTAAAGCCATCCTTCTTTCTTATACCATGCAATGATTTCCTTTACTCCCTTGTCTAAAGGGTACTCAGGACGATATCCCAGTTCTTCCACCAAGGGTGAAATATCGCATTGCCAATTACGTTGTTTCATTATTTTATATTTGTCAGCATTCAGCGTACTTACCTTTCCCAGGCAACGCGCTGAAAATTCAGCGAGCAAAGATACAACTTTTAAAATAAATAATGGGCATTTAATGTGTATAACCCACGGATTACCAAGTTCTTTTTGTATCAAATCAGAAAAAGTACGGCTGAAATAGACATTTCCGTCACTAACAAAATAGGCGCGCTGCCGCACTCCATGTTCTATTGCCAAAAAAACAGCTTGTACCAAATCTCTCACATAAATAAAGGTAAGATCCTGCCTTTTAAAACCAGGAGCAAAGTCTATATGCTGCTTGATAGACTTCACCATCAGAAAATAATCGCGTTCGCGAGGTCCATAAACTCCAGTAGGACGGAAAATCACTGTCGGAAAATCATTCAATGATTGCAGGTAATGTTCCGACTTTAGCTTACTGACCCCATATGCCGTATTGGGCATTGCCGTATCACGTTCACTAATAGGTGCATAATTATCTTCATGAATAGGACCGAAAATACTAAGTGAACTGATATAAACAAATTGCCGGGGAACCATATCCAAGGTCCTCAAAGCTTCTACAAAATTACGGGTATAAACATAATTACCTTTGTCGAATTCGTCTTTATGACGGCATTTAGTAACACCGGCACAATGAATGATATAATCCCATCCCTGATGCAATTGTTTATGAACAGCCAATTGCTCCGTCAACCTTCCGGGATGAGCAAAATCCAATTCGGCAAATTGAATGCGAGGATCTTTCAAATAGGCACGACTACTGCTTTTACGTACACCAGCCCATACCTGCATATCTCTCTCCAATCCTCCTTCCACCAGGAAACTGCCAATAAATCCGCTTGCTCCGGTTACCAATACTTTCTTTAATCGGCAAGTATTCTTCTGTGCAAATTCTTCGTTATTCATTCTTCGTATTTTATTTCACCGGTTCCACATGAATACCCACATGAGTATCCTCTCCAAATTTTTCTTTTAATCTATGTTCAATACCTGTTGCTGTTTCGTGCGCTTTATGCAGAGAAATGTTCCCATCCATGCGTATATGAATCTCTATAGCATAATTGTTCCCAATGCGTCGCGTGCGTAAATGATGCGGCTCGCTCACTCCATCAAAAGATAACACAATCCCCTCTATCTCACGTTCCACGCTATCCGGCAAAGACTTTTCCAGCAATTCATCCAAGCAAGGAATCAGCAACTTAATGGAAACCCGCATAATAAAGAAACTGACTGTCACAGCGGCAATAGGATCAAGTACCGCCCAATGAGGACCAAGTAAAATCGCTCCGCCAATACCGACAGTCGTACCAATGGATGATAATGCATCACTCCTATGATGCCATGCATTCGCCACAACAGCCTGTGAATCGCATCTTTTCCCCACTCTGACTGTATATTGATAAAGTATTTCCTTCAACAAAATAGAAATAATGGCAGCAACCAATGCCAACATTCCCGGTTGACGAAGCTCCCCACCTCGTAGAAAAACCAATATTTCTGTTGCTCCATTCCATAATATTCCAAATCCTATCCCCAATAATGCCATACCAATGAAAGCAGTAGCCAATGTTTCATATTTCCCATGACCATAATCATGGCTCTTGTCCACTGGTTTATTGGATATACGTACAAAAAGAATCACTACTACGTCCGTAATGAAGTCAGATAGAGAATGAACTGCATCTGCCAACATAGCGGTACTATGCCCTGCGATTCCGGCAAGAAATTTAAAAATAACCAGCAAGAAATTAACAAAACTCCCCACTAGTGTAACTTTATAAATTTCTTTTTCCCTGATTTTCTTATCAAGTTCAGTCATAACAGTTGTTTTAGAACGGACAAAGATAGCACGTTTCATTTAGATTCAACCAAATTTAATGTATCTATTGAACCGCTATTCCAATTATTTTGTTTACTTTGTAGCACATAATACATTAATATATCCCCTTATGGCTAAAAAGAAAGAAAAAAAAGCAGGGAAACGTATGAAAAAAAGCGAAATGTCTGAACGACTGATAAGCTTATTCCACACCAAACCAAACGAAACATTCAGTCTGAAACAATTATCAAGCAGTCTGAACCTCACTACACATCCGCTTAAAATGCTTTGTGCCGACATCATTACTGAAATGATTGAGGATGATTTTCTGCAAGAAGTAGAAAAAGGACACTACAAACTGAACGACCACGGCCTGATTATGACTGGCGTCTTTCAGCGTAAAAGCAACGGCAAGAACTCCTTCATCCCCGATGATGGTGGAGAAACTATTTTCATAGCCGAACGTAATTCGGCACATGCCATGAATAATGACAAAGTAAAAATAGCCCTCTTTGCCAAACGTAAGAATCGGAATCCGGAAGGTGAAGTGATAGAAATTCTGGAACGTGCCAATGATACTTTTGTCGGTACACTGAAAGTAGAGAAATTCTACGCCTTCCTGCTGACCGAGAACCGCACCCTGGCAAATGATATTTTTATCCCGAAAGATAAGCTGAAAGGTGGAAAGAATGGGGACAAAGCGGTTGTGAAAATTGTAGAATGGCCCGAAGAGGCAAAAAATCCGATAGGACAAGTCATTGATATCTTGGGAAAAGCAGGAGAAAACACAACTGAGATGCATGCCATTTTGGCCGAATTCGGTTTACCTTACGTATATCCTAAGAATGTAGAAACCGCTGCCGAAAAGATTCCGGCAGAGATTTCCGAAGCGGACTATGCAGAACGTGAAGATTTCCGCAATGTAACAACTTTCACCATTGACCCCAAAGATGCAAAGGACTTTGATGACGCGCTCTCCATCCGTCTCATCAAACCGGGACTATGGGAAGTAGGCGTGCACATTGCCGATGTTACTCATTACGTAAAAGAAGGAAGCGTTATCGACAAAGAAGCTGAAAAGCGCGCTACTTCCGTTTATCTGGTAGACCGTACCATCCCCATGTTGCCCGAACGGCTGTGTAACTTCATCTGTTCCCTCCGCCCCGACGAAGAGAAACTGGCATTCTCCGTCATTTTCAATATGAATGAAAAGGGAGAGGTGAAAGACTCGCGCATCGTGCACACCATTATAAAGAGCGACCGCCGTTTCACCTATGAGGAGGCGCAAAAAGTGATTGAAACGGGTGAAGGCGACTACAAAGAAGAAATTCTGGAGCTGAACAAACTGGCACAAATCCTGCGTAAACAAAGATTGGCTGCCGGTGCTATTGACTTTGACCGCATAGAAGTGAAATTTGAGATAGACGAAACCGGCAAACCACTCAGTGTCTACTTCAAAGAATCCAAAGAAGCCAATAAGTTGATAGAAGAATTTATGTTGTTGGCCAACCGCACGGTTGCCGAAAGAATCGGTAAAGTACCTAAAAACAAGAAAGCCAAAGTATTCCCTTATCGTATCCACGACCTTCCGGACCCCGATAAACTGGAGAACTTGAATTGGTTTATCAATCGCTTCGGATATAAGATACGTACATCGGGTAGCAAAACAGAGATATCCAAATCCATCAATCGTTTACTGGACGACATAAAGAATAAGAAAGAACAAAATCTGGTGGAAACCGTATCCTTGCGTGCCATGCAAAAGGCCCGTTATTCCACTCATAATATTGGCCACTATGGTCTGGCATTTGACTATTATACTCACTTTACCTCACCTATCCGCCGTTTTCCGGATATGATGGTTCATCGTCTGCTCACCCGCTATCTGGCAGGAGGACGTACGGTACAGGAAACGAAATACGAAGAGTTGTGCGACCATAGTTCTGAAATGGAACAAATCGCCGCCAATGCAGAACGTGCTTCTGTAAAATACAAACAAGTAGAGTTTATGGGTGAACGTTTGGGCATGGAGTTCGATGGAGTCATTTCCGGAGTTACCGAATGGGGACTTTATGTGGAATTGAACGAAAACAAGTGCGAAGGTATGGTTCCCATGCGTGACCTTGGTGATGATTATTATGATTTCGATGAAAAGAACTATTGTCTGACGGGGCGCCGGCATCACAAAAAATTCAGTTTGGGAGATCCGGTTACCATTAAAGTGGCCCGCGCCAATCTGGAGAAAAAGCAACTTGATTTCGCTTTGATCGAGAAATAAAGATTAACATCCTGTTGTAGGGGCAGACTGGATCTTTCCCTACAACAAGACAATAGTTTCATTTACCTCACTCTTCTATTCAACTGATTATTCGCTTTATCCGGCTTGGATTTACCGATCCGTTTGCCACCGGACTTCTTTTTAGTTTCCTGTTTCACCTTAAAAGCAAATGGATTTTTCTTATTTACCATAAATATTCCCTTTTTCTGCAAAAATAAAGGATTAAAGTCAATATTCATTCTATTTATTGGCAATAATATAGAATTTACTTACTTTTGTCCTTCCAAAACATTCAATTCATGACTACATTCAATTACACGAACATATTAACGCAGGCAGTAGATGAATTATCTGAAAGCCAGTCCTATAAAGGATTATTCCATCAACACAAAGATGGAGATCCTTTACCATCTGCCAAATCCCTATACAAGATAGTAGAATTGGCACGCGCCATTATCTTCCCTGGTTACTTTGGTAATTCCACCGTTAACAGCCATACCATCAACTACCATATCGGTGTAAATGTAGAAACCCTGTTCGGCCTGCTGACTGAACAAATTCTGGCAGGACTTTGCTTCGGACAAGAAAACAGTAAAAATGCAACCGATGACAATGAACCGTGCAGAGAAACAGCCTCTTTGCTGGCAGCTCGTTTCATCAATAAATTGCCCGAACTCCGCCGCATTCTGGCTACCGATGTAGAAGCCGCATATTATGGTGATCCCGCCGCCACATGCTTTGGTGAAATCATCAGTTGCTATCCAGCTATCCGAGCTATCAGCAATTACCGCATCGCACATGAGCTGTTAATACTGGGTGTACCTTTAATCCCACGCTTCATTACAGAAATGGCACATTCGGAAACCGGTATCGATATTCATCCGGGGGCACAAATAGGACATCATTTCACTATTGACCACGGTACAGGTGTAGTAATCGGAGCAACCAGCATCATCGGAAATAATGTGAAGCTCTATCAAGGGGTAACATTAGGAGCTAAAAGCTTTCCGCTAGACAATAATGGAAATCCCATTAAAGGCATTCCACGTCATCCTATTTTGGAAGACGATGTCATTGTATATTCCAATGCAACAATCTTAGGGCGTGTTACTATTGGCAAGGGGGCTACCGTAGGAGGTAATATTTGGGTAACAGAAAATGTACCTGCCGGATCACGTATCGTACAACGAAAAAACAAAGACGAATAAAGACCTTTTGTCATCATAGATTAGTTTGGATTACATTCATAATTTATCAAGTTTTAAATATGTGTAAATCCATGTAATCTATGATCAGAAACTTCTTTATGCACCCACGGAAGTCTCAGCACAAAGCAGCATCTCTGTGTATAATCGGCATCAATCACAAGAGAACCTCCAAATTTCTCAGCCAGCAACCGGCAGATAGGAAGCCCTAATCCTGTCCCTCGCATAAAATCATCTAATTGGGTAAAACGTTCAAATACAAAATCATGCTTGTCTTTAAGAATTCCTTTCCCTGTATCAATAATAAGTAATAAGTCTGCCGCCCCATGCAAAATAGTAATATTTTAAATTATCCAGCCTCAAACATACTTTCTTCACCTCATCCGTCTGTTTCAATATATTCTCTTCATCATTCTTATAATAAAAATAATCCAGCTTAATACAATAAGAAATAATTTGCATATGCTTATCGCCCGATTCCTCACTTCTTTGCAGAAGAGTATCACACATACTTAAAACAAGAGGGGAATCCATAATTTGAAGAAAAACATAAATTGACAAATAAAAACAGAAAAAGGAGCACCGACACTCTGATACTCCTTTCTCCTAAACTAAAGCAAACCAACGGTTACTTTGAAGCATATGCGCACAACATCCACACCATTTTTTCCTGTTCCTTCAAATAGTCACTCATCACCGCTACAGTAGCCTCATCACCGGCTTGTGAAGCGACAGCCAAAAGTTTACGCTCTTCCACGATGAAATGACTGTAAGTTTCCAAAATGTTGTTCAATGCTTCGTCACCGTTTGTAACACCCTCTACCTCTTTTATATTCGATACTTTCAAATAATCGCTATACTTGTTCTTCGGGACGCCTCCCAGCATCAGGATACGTTCTGCCAGTTCATCCACTTTCTCGGCTGCATTGTTATACAAATCCTCAAATTTGCTATGCAGTACAAAGAAACCATGCCCTTTAATATTCCAGTGGAACCCACGAAGATTAGCATAAAATACTTGGTAGTCTGCCAATAATTGTTGCAATGATTCTACTACCTTTGCAGCTGCCGCTGAATCTAACTTGATATAATCTAATGTTCTCATAATGTTTTTATTTTTAAATTGATTACTTTTATTTTTTTCTCTGATGCAAAGATAAGGGGGAAAGTAATGCGTGTCAAACTGATAATTTCTATCTTTGTATAGATAAAATCTATTAAGCTGAAAATTATGAACCTGCAACAACTGGAATATATCCTTGCCGTGGATGAGTTAAGGCACTTTGCCAAAGCTGCCGAATACTGTAATGTAACACAACCCACCTTGAGTGCCATGATACAAAAGCTGGAAGATGAGTTAAACACCAAATTATTCGACCGTACCACCCAACCCGTCCAACCTACACTGACAGGACGGAAAGTGATAGAACAAGCCAGAATAACCTTGCGCCAGGCCAATCTGATTAAAGATATAGTAAAGGAAGAAGCATGTTCGTTAGGAGGTATATTCCGTATAGGAGTCCTGCCTACAATCGCACCCTACCTGCTACCCCGTTTCTTTCCCGAACTAATGGAAGAATACCCTTCCTTGGACATCAGAGTTACAGAGATGAAAACACAAGAATGCCTGGAGGCACTGAAAGCGGGTGAACTGGAAGCTGTCCTTATTGCCGGAGCAGCAGAAGGGGCCCATTTCCACTCCATACCTCTTTATTATGAATCTTTTTTAGGATATGTTTCAAGACATAACGCTCTCTTTAAAAAAGAAATGATCCGTTCCAGCGAAGTCAGCGGTGAACAGTTGTGGCTGTTGGACGAAGGACATTGTTTCCGCGACCAACTGATGCGTTTCTGCCAATTGGAATCCGCCCAGTCTTGTCAAATTGCATACCGGCTGGGAAGCATGGAAACTTTCATGCGCATGGTAGAAAGCGGAAAAGGTATCACATTTATCCCCGAACTAGCCGTATTGCAACTCAATGACGAACAAAAACGACTGGTGCGTCCGTTTGCCATGCCACGTCCCACACGGAGAATCTACATAGTGACACGTACAGACTTCATTCGTCATACCCTGCTCAATATGCTGATAGAAAAAATCAAAGCCTGCATACCTAAAGAGATGCTGACATTGCAAAATGGTCAAAAAGTAGTATGACAGCAAACTTTTTAATAAAACAGTAACGTCCTATACACCTTCCTGTAACAGGTAAATACGATATTTGCAGTACAATAAAAAAGGAGGTATATATGAAACTTAAAAGCAATGAATATCAGATAGAATGTACACCCGACGGGGAATATTACGCCTTTTTAACAGACTACCACCAATGCTGCACTTACGGTGAAACTGCCGAAGAAGCATTGGAAACCCTGTCAGATATCGCCGATGAGTTTTTCAGCGAAGTAAACGAAGTCTATCTGGCAGAAGAACTCGTATAAAAGTCACTCAACCTATTAATCATAGAATTCTCTTACAGAAACCATACCTGTGCGATACAGATATGGTTTCATTTTTATTTTAAGCATGCCCCATACGGTATAGACTGTATCCCAGATAAACCAAATACAAACAAGAGACCAGTATCATTAAAGCACAAACCACATATCCTTTACGTTTCTCATTCGTCAATTCCATTTTCATTCTGATTTCTATTTAAGTTTCTTGATTCAGCAAAAATGGCAAATTCCTGTGTAGAATTTATTTCTATAGGATAACAATTATATTGCCGGATACATTTTTTCAATTTATTCCAAAGATACACCAAATCCCGTTTTCAAAGACTTTTTATAATTGAAGATAAATAAAGAACCCCGGCAAAGAGAGCGGATGTCCCGATTTCATCCTCTTTTTTGCTTCATCAGACAGATTAATTCTCTAAATAATTGATTAGCAAACAGAAAATCATTAAATTTGTCCCATCAATTGAAATTACGTAATTATCATTTAAGATGAAGGAAGAATTCGAGCTAATCGCCAAGACTTTCCAGGGACTGGAAGAAGTACTGGCAAAAGAACTCACCGAGCTGGGAGCCAGCAATATAGAAATAGGAAGACGCATGGTAGCCTTTATGGGCGATAAAGAAATGATGTATAAGGCAAACTTCTGCCTGCGTACTGCCATCCGCATCCTGAAACCCATTAAACATTTTGAGGCGAAGAATGCCGACGAAGTTTACGAAGCTATCAAAACCATTGCATGGGAAAACTTCTTGGATAAAGATAAAAGTTTTGCCGTAGACGCTGTGGTTTTCTCGAACGAATTCCGTCACTCCAAGTTCGTGGCCTATAAAGTAAAAGATGCCATTGTGGACTATTTCCGTGAAAAGACAGGAGAGCGCCCCTCGGTACGCATCAACCATCCCGATGTGGCACTGAACATCCATATAGCCGAAGATAAATGTACTCTGTCACTAGATAGCTCGGGTGAGTCACTCCACCGCCGGGGTTATCGCCAGGAAGCCGTAGAAGCTCCTTTGAATGAGGTACTGGCAGCCGGTATGATCCTGATGACCGGATGGAAAGGCGAATGTGATTTGATAGACCCGATGTGCGGTTCAGGAACAATCCCTATCGAAGCCGCCCTGATAGCACGTAACATCGCTCCCGGCGTATTCCGCAAGGAGTTCGCTTTTGAAAAGTGGAACGATTTTGATCAGGAACTATTTGACCGCATCTACAATGACGACTCACAGGAACGTGAGTTCACACATAAAATTTTTGGATATGACAACAATCCGAAAGCAAATGAAATCGCCACTCACAATGTGAAAGCAGCCGGACTGAGCAAGGAAATTATCTTAAAAATCCAACCGTTCCAGCAATTTGAGCAACCCAAAGAAAAAAGCATCATCATCACCAACCCTCCTTATGGAGAACGTATCTCAACCAATGACTTGCTGGGCCTGTATCAAATGATAGGCGAACGTCTGAAACACTCTTTCACCGGCAATGATGCATGGGTACTAAGTTACCGTGAAGAATGTTTTGACCAGATTGGTTTAAAGCCTTCTATAAAAATTCCCCTGTTCAACGGTTCGTTGGAATGCGAATTCCGCAAATACCAATTATTCGACGGCAAATTCAAAGAATTCCGTAGTGAAAATGCCGATCGGGAGTTCAAGCCCCGCCGAGAAGAAATCCGTCCGCGCCGTAACACGGAAAAAGTAGAATATGGAGAACGCAGAGAACATCGTAGTTTTGACAACAGACGTGAAGGACACGGAGAGTACAAAGGAGGAGAGCGCAGAGAAAGACGCTCTTTTGATGACAAACGTGAGAGACGTGGCGATTTCAAAAGAGGAGAACACCGCAACTTTGGTGACAAACGTGAAGGCCGCGACAATTTCAAAAGCAGCCCCCGTAAATTTGACGACAATAAGGAAAAGACAGAAGAATAAACAGTTATGAGAAAATTAATCAATCTGATCGCCTTATTAATCATGGCTTCATCTGTAACATGGGCACAAGACAAGAAAAGTTTCACACTGGAAGACTTGATGCCGGGAGGAAACAATTACTATAACCTGCTTCCACAGAATCTGTATGGTTTGCAATGGTGGGGGGATGTATGCATCAACGCCGACATAGAAGAGGTAAAAACCATCCATCCGGCAAATGGAAAGGAAAACGTACTTATCACTTTGCAGGAAGTGAATGAACTGTTGGCAAACAAGAAATTAGGGAAAATCAACCACTTCAGAAATGTATCTTTCCCATACGCTGAAAAGATGATGTTGGTAAATACCACATCCAATAAAGTGCTGATCGATTTAACTAAAAAGGAAATAATATGGAGTCAGCCTCTCTCTCCTAAAGCCGCCAACCAGGACTGGAACAAGGAAAGCCGTTCATTGGCTTATACCCTTGACAACAATCTGTTTGTAACGACTGCCGACGGGAAAACACAACAAGTCACCGATGAACCGAAAGGCATCGTATGCGGACAAAGCGTACACCGTCAGGAATTTGGTATCTCAAAAGGTACTTTCTGGAGTCCGAAAGGAAATCTGCTTGCTTTCTACCGTATGGACGAGAGCATGGTAACCGATTATCCACAAGTAAATACCTCCACCCGCATAGCGACACTGGAGCCGGACAAGTACCCGATGGCAGGAATGACCAGCCACAAAGTGACTGTCGGCATCTACAATCCGGCTACCCAAAAAACAGTTTATCTGAAAGCCGGAGACCCCACCGACCGTTATTTCACCAATATCAGCTGGAGTCCTGACGAAAAAAGCATTTATGTCATTGAACTGAACCGTGACCAGAACCATGCCCTGCTATGCTGCTATGATGCGGAAACAGGAGAGCCACTGAAAAATAACCCCCTTTACGAAGAGGAGCATACTAAATATGTAGAACCTCAACATCCCATTGTCTTTCTGCCTTGGGACCACACGAAGTTTATCTATCAGAGCCAGCGCGACGGCTACAACCATCTTTACCTGATGGACACCAAGACTTCCATATATCCGGAATCACATGGAGCCGCGGCCGGAGGTTCTTACCGGGAAAGCTACAAAACCAGACAGCTTACCCAAGGCAACTGGGTAGTACAAAACATCCTCGGATTCAATGAAAAGACCAAGGAAGTCATCATCATGAGCACAGAGGTTTCCCCTTTGCAGAGCAACGCATACGCTGTGAATGTAAAGACAGGCAAACGCCGCCTCATCGGCAATAAAGATGGTATGCATCATGTACAACTATCCGGTAGCGGCAACTATGTAATAGACAATTATACTTCTTTCACCATTCCCCGGAATATCGAGATCGTTCCCACTTCCGGAAAGGAAAAGACTGTCAGCCTGTTGACAGCTACCAATCCGATGGAAGCATACAATATGCCCGAAATCACCGTCGGTACCCTCAAGGCTGCCGACGGCAAGACCGACTTATACTACCGCCTGATAAAACCGGTAAATTTTGACCCAAACAAAAAATACCCGGCCGTAGTCTACGTGTATGGCGGTCCACATGCCCAGCTAATCCACAACAACCGCAACTATGACGCCCGCGGATGGGATATTTACATGGCACAACTGGGTTACGTCATGCTGACCGTTGACAACCGGGGCAGTGACAACCGGGGACTGGAATTTGAGAACTGTACGTTCCGCCAATTAGGAACCGAAGAGATGAAAGACCAAGTGAAAGGAGTGGATTTCTTAAAATCGTTGGGTTATGTGGACAATAACCGCATTGGCGTACACGGTTGGAGTTTCGGTGGTTTCATGACCACCAACTTGATGCTGACTTACCCCGAGTTATTCAAAGTAGGAGTAGCCGGCGGCCCTGTCATCGACTGGGCTTACTACGAAGTAATGTACGGCGAACGCTACATGGATACTCCACAAACCAACCCCGAAGGCTACAAGAACGCCAACCTGAAGCTGAGAGCCGGAAATCTGAAAGGACGCCTGGAAGTGATCATTGGTGCCAATGACCCCACTTGTGTCCCTCAGCACAGCATCAGTTTCCTCCGTGCCTGCATTGATGCCGGGACCCAACCCGATTTCTTTATGTATCCGGGCGACGGCCATAATATGTTCGGACGCGATCGTGTCCACTTGTATGAACGCATTACACGCTATTTTGAAGACCATTTAAAATAAACAAAAGATAAGATTATGAAACTGTTGCTATTAGGCTCAGGCGGACGTGAACACGCCCTGGCATGGAAGATTGCTCAAAGTCCCAAAATTGAGAAACTATATATCGCTCCGGGAAATGCCGGCACAAGTAATGTAGGCGAGAATGTAGCGATTAAAGCAGATGACTTTACAGCAATCAGGGAGTTTGTAGTAAAGAATAATATAGATATGGTAGTGGTAGGTCCCGAAGACCCGTTAGTCAAAGGAATCTATGATTATTTCAAAAAAGATGAAGCGCTGAAAAACATTCCTGTTATCGGGCCTTCAAAAGCAGGTGCGGTACTGGAAGGCAGCAAGGAGTTCGCCAAAGGCTTCATGCAACGCCATAACATCCCGACAGCCGGTTACAAAAGTATCACTGCCGCAAATCTGGAAGAAGGATTAGCCTTTCTGGAAACATTGGAAGCTCCATACGTACTGAAAGCCGACGGTCTTTGCGCCGGAAAAGGCGTACTGATTCTTCCCACCTTGGAAGAAGCCAAGGAAGAATTGAAAAAAATGCTGAGCGGAATGTTCGGTAACGCTTCCGCCACCGTAGTGATTGAAGAATTCCTGAGCGGTATAGAATGTTCCGTATTCGTTCTGACCGATGGAAAAAACTACAAGATTCTGCCCGAAGCAAAAGACTACAAACGCATCGGCGAAGGCGACAAAGGGCTGAACACCGGTGGTATGGGTAGTGTATCTCCTGTTCCGTTTGCCGACAAAGCATGGATGAAAAAAGTGGAAGACCGTATCATCCGCCCTACAGTAGAAGGACTGGCAGCAGAAGGCATCGACTATAAAGGCTTTATTTTCTTCGGCCTAATTAATGTAAAGGGCGAACCGATGGTCATTGAATACAATGTACGCATGGGCGACCCGGAAACGGAAAGTGTCATGTTGCGCATCAAGAGTGACTTGGTGGAACTGCTTGAAGGAGTGGCAACAGGCAATCTGAATGAAAAAGTCTTGGAGATAGACCCCCGTTCGGCAGTATGCGTCATGCTGGTATCCGGCGGATATCCGGAGCATTATGACAAGGGATTTGCCATCAGCGGAATAGAAGAGATTGAAAACAGCATTGTATTCCATGCAGGAACGGCACTGAAAGACGGCCAGGTAGTCACTAGCGGCGGGCGTGTCATTGCAGTCAGCTCCTACGGCGCCAATAAAGAAGAAGCCTTGGCACAATCATTCACCAATGCGAAGAAAATCAATTTCGACAAGAAATATTTCCGTTCTGATATTGGATTCGACCTGTAATCAGCGGACTATTAACCCATGGCAGGCTATGACAAATTCCAGACAGATATGGCAAAGGGAAGATTCACCTTCCCTGTTGCCATCCTTATATGCCTGCTTCTCCGGATCATCACCGGCAATGAATGGCAGGATGTAATCAATTTGCTAGTCTGTGCTTTGACTGCTTATCTGCTGATCGAGATAAACACCGCCTTCACGCTGATACGGACACGCAGTACCTTGCATGTCAGCTTTTATATATTCCTGTCCACAACCTGTCTGTTTCTGCATTCCTTCCAGTATGCCGTTTTTGTGCCGCTCGCCTTTCTGATCGCTACTTCCCAATTATTCAGTAGCTACGAATCTCCCTATCCGGCGGGAAGTATATTCCACGCTTTCTTTTTCATCGGACTGGGAAGCCTGTTGTTTCCACAGTTACTTTATTTTGTACCTCTGTTCTATTTGGGAATGATTAGTTTCAGATCCCTGTTACTCAAAAGTTTCTTTGCCGGGCTTACAGGACTCTGTATGCCCTACTGGCTCTTTTTCGGTTACGCGTTCTATTACGACAAAATGAATCTCTTCTATCACCCTTTACAGGAGCTTATTCATTTTCAACCCATCAGTTATGGGACATTAGGAATGGACAGGATCATATCCTGTGGAATCATCACCTTGATATCACTGGTCAGCAGCGTGCATTATTTCCATGTTTCTTATTTAGATAAGGTGCGCACGCGTATATTCCTTTCTTTCCTGATCACCGTTGAAGCCTGGATTTATTTACTGGGTATCTTACAGCCACAGCATTTCGACATCCTGTTACAGATGCAAATCATTGTAGGGTCCATTTTAACAGGACATTTATTTACTTTAACCCACAACCGCTTTACCGGCATCTTTTTCATCATTACATTTGTTTTATTAATAGTTCTAACTATATACAATTTATGGATGCAATTCTTCAATTCCTGATCGACTGGGGATATTGGGGCCTTTTCCTAGGCTCTTTTATAGCCGGAAGTGTTCTCCCGTTCAGCTCGGAGGCCGTACTGGCAGCCTGTGTCGGTCCGTTGGGCTTAGACCCGGTGATCAGTATAGCTGCCGCCACCGCCGGCAATGTTGCCGGCGGCATGACCTGCTACTGGATGGGACATCTGGGCAATATGGAATGGATCGAGAAATATTTTCATGTAAAAAAAGAGAAGATGGACCGTGCGGAGCGGTTTGTACACGGACGGGGTGCCTGGATGGCTTTCTTCGCCTTTATCCCTATTTTGGGAAGTGCCATATCCATTGTATTAGGCATGATGCGTGCCAATATATGGATTGTCATTCTCGCTATGACCATCGGAAAGATACTCCGCTACGCCTTATTGGTATGGGGGGTATTGGAAGCCTCCGCTTTAATGCATTAAAATTATGAAACTGGAACAAACAGCAGATGGAAGTTATACCCTCTATGTACCCGAACTGGACGAACATTATCATTCGGTGAAAGGGGCACTGACGGAGTCACAACATATCTTTATCGAAATGGGATTAAAACATTCTCCCGTTTCCGAGCCCCACATTCTGGAGATAGGACTAGGAACAGGGCTGAATGCCTTTCTGACACTGCTTTCAGCAGAAGAAACCCGACGGAAAGTACATTATACCGGTATCGAACGCTATCCGTTAGCCGAAGAAACCTTGAAACAACTGGACTACCCCCGCCTGATCGGCAAACAGCATGAGGAGGATTATTACGCCATCCACCAGGCACCCTGGGACACGGAAACAGAGGTATCCCCTTGGTTCACATTACATAAAATTGAAGACGATTTTACCCGGCTTTTCAACCCGGTGGAAGGCAGCCGTTCTGCCGTTCCCTTATACGATATCGTCTACTTTGATGCCTTCGCTCCCGACAAACAACCCGAAATGTGGGAACAATCTCTCTTCGATACTTTATACAAGGTATTGAATGACGGAGGTATCCTGACAACTTACTGTGCCAAAGGGGTGGTAAGAAGGATGCTGCAAACAGCCGGATTCACAGTAGAACGCCTTCCCGGCCCTCCGGGGGGAAAACGCGAGATACTGCGGGCAACCAAGTCTGATTAAACTTCTAGGACCGAAACTGATAAATGGTCAAGTTTCACCTAAAACAGTAAAACCGTTGTAAAATCCTTCAAATCCGTCATATATGCATAACTGCATATTTATCAGCAAATTACCATGAAACATTCATCGCTGAATCCGTCATAGATTCTTCATATTCTTTTTCCACGCTGAGATGATTGCCGTTATATACATAAAAAATCTCCGGCTTATCACAAGCCAGAGATTCTGTTTTATAAATTTAAAGTTTTTATTATATAAGATTCTCCCGTCGGAGAAAGTCTTATCTTGGAATTGTTAGTGAGAGTGCCCCGAAAGTCACTCTCATTTTTTAAGACTCTACTGTTAGAAACAATTAGTTCAAAGTCTGTACATAGAATGTCAAGTCTTTAGTCATGCCAAATACATCTGTGATATGATATGTGATTTCGATAACCTTACCATTACCTACTTCCTTGGCAATATCAAACTTCATCTTGTTGGTATTGGCAGTTTGAGCAGCACCGTCTAAGATATAAGTTACCACATTTGTAGCCTGTTGATCCATCTTGGCAGAAGGATACAAGCCATAGAATGAAGGATCAGCCTTATCTACAACAATGCTTTGTCTGTTATTTACCAATGAAGAGTTCAATTCGGCACGTAATGCAGCAGTTACACCTTGTGCGGCAGCACGGTCAAACAGATAGTACGGTTTGTCGAATGCATCAGCCAAAGTGAAATCAGTATTGCTTACTTCGAATGCATACTTCAAAATGGTCTGCAAACCATCTGTTGAATAAACAGCTTTTGCAATGAACGGATTCTCTTTTGTACCCTTAGATGCTACTTTTGCAACCTTAGAGTCAGCAATACGGCTGGCGAACTGTAATATAATATCATCCTTAGCTTCTGTATAAACATTGAAGTGATGATATTTAACATCGGTCAAAGTATATGCATCCATGTTACCGGCTGTGCCATAGAAGCCGATTGTATTCCATTCAGTATATAATGAGCTATTTGAGATATCGGCAAGAGTTACATAGCTTTCATTAGTCTTACCAATAATTTGGAACGAGTTAGTCGGAACCAATACTTCATACCAGTTAGCTTCAACATTTGCTTGTGCATTGTAAGCACCATTCTGGTAATTATAAACTCCCTTGAATGCATCACGCATATCAGCAGCAACAGCATCATAGCGGTCCAACAGTTTTTCACCATATACTTTCAATACATCATTTCCGTCTTTGTCTTTAGACCAAGCAGACGTACGGTTAGCTACAGATTCACGTTTGATCGGGCAGTTAGTAGGCATCTGCAATTCGAATGAGAAGTTCATTCTTGCCACTTCGTATTGATCATAACGAGTTGCGATTTCTACACGGAACGCGTTGTCCAAAGGCAATGCAATCTTCGTGTTGTCACCACTATACTGACGATCGTCTGTTGTGTAATAAGGAGCAGTTACATGTCCTCCTAATTCACTGTCAACCTTGAATGTTACCTTCAATGCGGTAATCTTATCCAAATCACGGATGTTTCCGGTCAGACAAGACTTGCCGGTTGCGTCTACATAATCAAATTCAATGTATTTGTCCAGCAATGCACCATTGTATGCAACACGGTCCCAAGTACCTTGGTTGTTGATAGGATCACCACCGGTCAGTTCTACATTGAAGTCAAGGTCATTGCTACCATATTTCTTATCGAATACACTTCTGTTGATTTCTTGTGGATCGGTTGAATTACCCATGCTGCGTGCAATCGCATCAATCCATTTCATCTTGCCTGCATCTCCCAAAGTATTGAAGAATTCTGTCAAGTCAAGTGCCTTACTCCATCCATACCATCTGGTTTGATCGGCAATAACCGTAGCATTGAATGGCGCAACGATATCTTCCAGGAACTTGTCAGGAACAGTCACAGCCTCATCATTAAAGTTGACAGAGAAGTAAGTCTTACCTTTCTGACCGTTTATCAAGATGTAGTTGTAAATGAACGGAATAGTATTGTTCACTACAGCTTCTTTCTTAGCGATGAAACGATAACCGTCTTCAGTAATCTCCACACCATATTTTCTGATGGATTCATCTGTAATCTTACTCTTGTCTATTTCCAGATAGTAGTCGTATACCAATACAGAGTCTTCTGCCCATTGATCATAGCCGTCAGAACTAAATCCTAGTATATCGAAGGAAGGAGTATATTCCTTTCCATACAAGAATGAGCTTCCTGAAGGAGCAAATGTCAAGCCATTAATGTAAATGTTTTCAGTTGCGTTTACATTGCTGGCTTTGAATGTATATACAAACGGGGATTTTACTACTTCTCCATTATTTTTTGATGTAGCTTTCAGTGCAAACAGGTACTTGTCACCATCATTAGCCTTGAACTGGCCTGCATAGTCAGGACGTCCCTGGCTTCCGGCTGCATCCAAATCCCATTTCTGTACGTCACGAGGCAGTAACCACATACCGTTGGCCGATGTAGCACGGGTAGCTGTAGTAGCTTTGCCGGTCCATGCTTGGGGAGCACCAAAATTCAATCCCCAAGGAGTGGTGTTGTCTGTAGATACAAACGCCCAGTCATAAGCGTCAGCATCAGCACCTGCGGGATTCACTTGCATCTTGATGTCGCGGTCGGCAGTAGGATACATACCTTTCAACATTTTGCCGTTTACAGCTTTATGTCCTGCCCAATCCACGTCATTATTCAATATACCATAATAGATATCGAAATCTTGAGCATAGTTTTGTCCGTTCAGTTCAGGAATAATGCTTAACAATGCAGCTCCACCCGGAATAAAGATAGTTTTCGGCTCACCGTTTGCTTCTGTTACAGTAAAGTTGTAACCACCGGCAACTTCAACCACTCTCAGACCACCGGCAATATATTCGGTATCCACGTATGCACCTTTTTCAGCATCCCATACCTGCCAATAACCAGTTTCCTCGTTCACTTTGGCATCGTGTCCGGCAGCGGCAGCATCACCCGGTTCGCCTTGGTCACCTTTGTCACCCTTATCACCTTTGGCAGGATATTCAGATTTCACACCGTCAAATGCCCAGTAACCGTCGATAATGGTCACAACTGTACCATTCTTACCGTCTTCACCCTTGTCACCTTTAATAGTTTCAATGGTACTCGTAGAGTTGTCACTCCAGGTTACAGTGATACCGTCACCGTTCTTCACTACGTTGGTAACATACTTACCAGCATCAACTTTTGCCTGTAAAGCTGAAAGAGCCGACTTGATATCGACCAGTTCCTTGTCGATGCGGTCAATGTCCTCATCATAGTCTTTACAAGACACAAATGTTCCTGTTGACGAAACCATTAAGGCTCCGAACAGAACTGCACTTAAAAACTTTTTGTTCATAAATAAAGATTTAAATTTATAAATTTAAAAAACTAAAAATTGGTTATACATATACTGTTATAAAAGGACTTCATTCTTTATTTCCAAGTTTACCAGATTCCTCTCGCGCGCCGCATACCGTTTCGGTGTCATACCCGTCTGACGGACGAAAGCCAGATAGAAAGGACTCTTCGAGCCGAAGCCACTCCGTGACGGAACCTCACCCAGCGGACAACCGCCGTTGCGAAGCAACTCCTTAGCGTATTCCACCCGGTAGCGGTTAAGCAACTCCTTCAGGTGACAACCGAAGTAGCGGTTCACCGCATTGCTCAGGTAAGTCTGGTTTGTTTCGAGCATCACACTCAGTTTCTTTAACGAAAGAGAGGAATCAAGGAATGCCCGACGTATCTCCAACTGATACAATATACCTTTATATATAAGGCTGTCTGCCGGACGAACATCCGACAGTGACGAGAACCGCGCCGTCCACTCGCGACCGGCGGCACGATAGAGCAATGCCTTCTGCCTTACAGAAGTGCCGCTCGTCTTTTTACGTCTCAGAAACAGGTATTCCATCTAAACTCGTTATTCGTTCTTATTGGCTTTTTATGCAGATCTCTTAGTAAGAGATCGACAAACAGACGATAACAAGCTTTAAATCAAAACATTAACTATACACATACAAGGTTAAACCAGAGCTGGCAGAACTAGAAGAAATACTTTTTTTCACAATATTCCATATTTTTTCCGCGAAAAGTGTACTAGTTATCAAAACTTTCCTTATTTTTGCACGTGAAATGTCGATCTCTTACTAAGAGATTTATATTTTTTCATCTTCCAGACATATAATAACTTATTGATTTTCAACCATCCACAACTAATCCCTACTTCCTCCATTAACATATAGTAAGATAAATACATGAAACAAAGATTGAAAGGATTTTTTTACAATTCTTAGTCTTCATGAATACGAGAGCCTTATATGGCCTCTTAAAAAGATTGACAAACGATAAGACACTTCCCACAAAATATAAAGCGCATATTTATAGAGAACTATAAAGACTACATAGAATGCCATATAGAATCTCTTACCTGAAACCAAGGCTTCTCATACAGCCACAGAGCAACCGTATGAAAAGCCTTAACCAAACTGAAATTGCTTATCAATTGAGCAATTTGGGAAGTATTTGTACCTGATTAATGAGCAATTTGCGTATATTTGTTGTTGTTAAACAGAAAAGATAACATTCATGAGAACCAGACATCACATATTTTCCCAATTGCATCCCGGTAAAAGTATCCTTTGTTCATGCTGCATGGCACTGATAGTGTGCCTGTTTACCGCCTGTGACAGTAAACAGCCCACTTCCAGAAAACCGACCCTGACTGTCACCCTGGAGCCCTTGCGCTATTTCACAGAAACCATTGCAGGCGATAAATTCAAGGTAGTCAGCATGGTTCCGAAAGGAAGCAGCCCCGAAACCTACGACCCTACCCCCCAGCAGCTGGTCAATCTGGATAAGAGTATCGCCTACCTGCGCATAGGCTATATCGGTTTTGAACAAGCCTGGATGGATAAACTGACCACGAATGCCCCTCATCTGAAAATATTCGATACTTCAAAAGGGATAGATGTCATACAGGAAGCAGGATACAACCACGGTGACCATCATCACGAAGGGGGGATAGAGCCTCATATATGGAACTCCGCACGCAATGCCTCAGCAATCGCCCGTAATATCTACGCCGCCCTGAGCGAACTGGACAGTGCAAACGAGCCCTATTACAAACATCGTTTGGACAGTCTGCAACAAATTATCGCACAGACAGACACGGAAGTTCGTGACCGGCTACAGAATGCCGACACCACTTTCCTCATCTATCATCCGGCACTCAGTTATTTTGCCCGGGACTATGGATTGAAGCAAATCAGCATTGAAGAAAGAGGAAAAGAACCCTCGCCCGCCCATCTGAAAGAATTGATAGAAACCTGCCGCCGGGACAATGCCCGGGTTATTTTTGTCCAGCAGGAATTCGATACGCGCAATGCCAGACTGATAGCAGATGAATTGGGGATTACCGTTGTTCCCATCAATCCGCTAAGTTACGAATGGCAGGAAGAGATGATTAATGTAGCAAAAGCACTTGCCAAATAATACAGCCTTATGACGAATCCCATTATACAACTTACAGATATTTCCGCTTCTTACGATGAGAAAACAGTGCTAAGCCATGTCAACCTCACCGTATATGAGCATGACTTCCTAGGTGTAATAGGTCCCAATGGTGGTGGAAAAACCACATTAATTAAAATCATACTAGGATTACTAAAGCCTATTTCAGGCACAATCCGTTTCTATAAAAATGGAAAAGAAATACCCGAGATAGCCATGGGATACTTACCACAATACAACAGTATTGACAAGAAATTCCCCATTTCGGTGTACGAGGTGGTATTATCAGGGCTCAACAAGCAGAAATCCCTGTTCCACCGCTACACTCCCGAACAGCACGAACTAGTGAGCCGGATTATTGCCCGCATGGGATTGGAAGGTTTGGAAAGCCGTGCCATCGGCGAACTGAGCGGAGGACAACTGCAACGCGCGCTCTTGGGACGCGCCTTGGTTTCAAATCCTGAGGTTGTCATTCTGGACGAACCCAATACCTACATTGACAAACGGTTTGAAGCCAAACTCTACTCCCTGCTGGAAGAAATCAACAAGGAACGGGCCATCATCCTGGTAAGCCATGATATAGGCACTGTGCTGCAAAATGTAAAAACCATAGCGTGCGTCAACGAAACGCTGGATTATCATCCCGATACGGAAGTACCCACCGAATGGCTGGAAGAGCATTTCGGATGCCCCATCGAACTGTTAGGACATGGAAACTTCCCTCACCGCATCTTGAAATGCCATCATCACGACGAATAAATCCGATTATCGTGACCTAAGTCTTTTCATGCGACAGGTTAAGCCCTATCCACCTTATCATTAAGCATTTTCTTACGGCAGACTTCTACAGTCGCCGGCAGTGCTCCGTACAGTCCATTGCAACAGACCGTACGGACCACTATAGCAGACTGTACAGTCCACTGTAGCGGTCTATACTAGTTTACCGTATAAAAGACCTTAACCTAGCCATTAATCAAGCTTAATCATAGAGTAGAAAAAGGTTAGGAATCCAACGATTCCCTCCATCTGCACAAACTGAAATTTCAGAACACAGCATACAAACCAGCAATAAAACATAGAAATTCCGTTAAGGACTGAAAGAAACATTTTCTGCCGCATCCCCGAAGGATAACACTAAATAACAGACCATTGTACCCCTATTCCAACTTTCTTTCGTATCTTTGCGCCCATTGAACGTTAACGAAACAATAATATATTCATGAAACAGTACAAATTAGTCAACAACCTGGTGGGTTGGTTCGCTTTTGTCATCGCAGCTTTTACTTACTGTATGACTATAGAACCGACAGCCAGTTTCTGGGATTGCCCGGAATTTATCACTACCGGATATAAATTAGAGGTAGGTCACCCGCCCGGCGCACCTTTCTTTATGCTTACCGCCAACTTATTCAGCCAATTTACAAGCGACCCCAGTCAAGTAGCCAGAATGGTCAATACCATGAGCGCTCTGATGAGTGCGGCTTGTATCCTATTCCTTTTCTGGAGTATAACCCATCTGGTGAAAAAACTGATATGCCCCGATGACAAGGAGATGACCTTAGGCAAACTCATCACCATTATGGGGTCAGGACTGGTAGGAGCCTTGGCTTATACATGGAGCGACACCTTCTGGTTCAGTGCCGTAGAAGGTGAGGTATATGCTTACTCCAGTCTTTTCACCGCAGTAGTCTTTTGGTTGATTCTAAAATGGGAATCCGTTGCCAATGAGCCTCACAGCGACCGCTGGCTGGTTTTGATTGCTTACCTGACCGGACTTTCCATCGGTGTGCACTTGCTGAACTTATTGTGTATTCCGGCCATTGTACTGGTGTACTATTATAAAAAGAATCCCGATGCTAACCTCAAAGGCAGTCTGTTGGCACTTACAGGCTCCATGGTGTTGGTTGCAGCAGTGCTGTACGGTATCGTGCCGGGCGTAGTAAAAGTGGGAGGATGGTTCGAACTGCTGTTCGTCAACAGTTTCGGTATGCCTTTCAACAGCGGTCTGATTGTATATATCATTCTACTCGCCGCATCCATTATCTGGGGTGTTTACGAAAGCTATACGGAAAAGAGCCGCAAACGCATGAATATCTCCTTCATGGTAACTATCGCCATGCTGGGCATCCCCTTCTATGGCTACGGATGGAGCAGCGCCTTGATAGGCATTATCATACTAGGAATCTTGGGCGTTTATCTGTTTGCTGATTTGAACAAGAAATATCAGATTAGTGCACGTACTTTAAATACCTCTTTGCTGTGCATCATGATGATTATGGTAGGATACTCCTCGTACGCATTGATTGTGATTCGTTCTACCGCCAATACTCCGATGGACCAGAATTCTCCGGAAGACATTTTCACTTTAGGCGAATACTTGGGCCGTGAGCAATATGGAACCCGTCCTTTGTTCTACGGACAGACATACGCCTCCAAACCGGCACTGAAAGAAGTGGACGGAGGATGCGTATATGATGTGACGGAAGGCGCTCCCGTGTATCAACGGAAGGAGAAAGCGACTCCCGATGAAAAAGACAGCTACGAAATAGTGCGTCATAAGACCGATTACAAATATGCACAAAATATGCTCTTCCCACGCATGTACAGCGACGCACACGCACAGGCCTACGAAGACTGGCTGGGCGGCATCAAAGGCGTGCAGGTTCCTTACGACCAGTGCGGACAGATGGTGATGGTGAAAGTCCCGACCCAATGGGATAACATCAAGTTCTTCTTTATCTACCAGTTGAACTACATGTACTGGAGATATTTCATGTGGAATTTTGCCGGACGCCAGAATGACATACAGGGACAAGGTGAAATAGAACATGGCAACTGGATTACCGGAATACCGTTTGTGGACAAGTTCCTGGTGGGCGACCAAAGCCTGCTCCCCTCCGACCTGAAAAACAACAAAGGACACAATGTATTCTATTGCCTGCCGTTGATTCTGGGACTTATCGGTCTGTTCTGGCAGGCTTACAAGACAAGACGTATCACGACTCCCAATGGGGAAGAAATAGAAGAACCAGTAGGTATCCAGCAATTCTGGATCGTATTCTTCCTATTCTTCATGACTGGTCTGGCCATCGTACTTTATTTGAACCAGACACCGATGCAGCCCCGCGAACGTGACTATGCATACGCAGGTTCATTCTATGCATTTGCCATCTGGATAGGCATGGGTGTGGCGGGTATTGCCCAATGGCTGCAAGGCAAACTGGGTGAGAAACCAGCTTCCGTCATTGCAACTGTAGTTTGTCTGTTCGTACCCATCCAGATGGTGAGCCAGACCTGGGACGACCACGACCGCAGCAACCGTTATGTGGCACGCGACTTTGGACAAAACTACCTGAGCACCGTACAAGAAGAAGGTAACCCGATTATCTTTACTAATGGTGACAACGATACTTTCCCCTTGTGGTACAACCAGGAAACGGAAGGTTTCCGCACCGATGTACGTGTATGTAACCTGAGTTACCTGCAAACGGACTGGTACATCGACCAAATGAAGCGTCAGGCATACGACTCTCCGGCAGTACCTATCGAATGGAGCCGTCTGGAATATGTACAGGGGCATAATGAAGGAGTGGCTGTACGACCGGAAGTGATGGAAAGCATCAATAACTTCTACAAGCAGAATCCGGAAGAAGCCGCCAAGGAATTCGGAGACAACCCGTATGAATTGAAAAATATTCTGAAATACTGGGTACGCTCACCCAAAGAAGGTTTACAGCTGATACCGACGGACAGCATCGTCATCAAGCTGGACAAGGAGGCTGTGAAACGCTCGGGCATGATGATTCCCGACTCCCTGCATGGTGAAATCCCCGATTATATGAGTATCTCCCTGAAAGGCAAACGTATGCTGTACAAGAGCGAGCTGATGATGCTTGAGATGCTGGCAAATACCAACTGGGAACGTCCGTTGTACATGGCTATTACGGTGGGTAGCGACAATCATCTGAATTTAGGCAACAACTTCATGCAGGAAGGTCTTGCCTACCGCATCACTCCGTTCAACACCACCCAGCTGAACGCACGCATCGACAGCGAGAAAATGTACGACAACCTGATGAACAAGTTCAAGTTCGGAGGAATTGACAACCCGGATATCTACATTGACGAAACTGTGATGCGTATGTGCCAGACTCACCGCCGTATGTTTATACAGCTGGCTACTCAGTTGATAAAAGAAGGCAAGAAAGATAAGGCGTTGAAAGCCCTTGACTACTGTTCGGAAGTAATCCCAAGCACTACCGTGCCCCACGATTACATCATGAGCAGTTCCAAAGAAATGGCCGATGATTATCTGGCGTTAGGTGAAAAAGAGAAAGGTGAGGCTATTCTGAATGATTTGGCAAACAAATCGGTGGAATACATCACCTGGTACCTGAGTCTGAATGACCAACGTCTGCAAGGTTCATACGAGGACTGTCTGCGCAATTTCTATATTCTGGATGAAATCAACAAGAGCCTTGCCCGCGCAAATGCTGCCGGCGGTGTACAAGGTGAAGGCGAACAACAGAATAAATCGGATATGGCAAGCCACTATGCCAAGAAGTTTGAAGAGCTCTATGAGGTGTTCAACAAACGTGTAGGCGGCGGAGCAGGCAGAAAGTAAATAAAAGGTGTGGATTCTGCGGTGAATCCACACCTTTATATTTGTATAACCAACAAAAGCACACACATTCATGTTTATAGAACAACCCCCGCTGATACTCCGCTGGCTTTATCCACGCGCCTTCTGGCGAATGGACAAGAATGAAAAAGCGGTCTATCTGACTTTCGATGACGGGCCGATTCCCGAGATCACACCGTGGGTACTCGATTTATTAGACAAGTACAATATTAAGGCTACCTTCTTTTTGGTGGGCGACAATGTGCGCAAGCATCCCAAGGAATTCCAGATGATTGTAGAACGAGGACATCGTTTAGGAAATCATACTTTTAACCATATCCGGGGATTCGAATACCGAAGCAAGAATTATCTGGCCAATACGGACAAAGCAAACGAACTGATCCATACCAACCTGTTCCGTCCGCCACATGGCCACATGCGCTGGATGCAGTACATGGTGCTGCGCCATAAGTATCAAATAGTGATGTGGGACTTAGTAACCCGTGACTATAGCAACAAGCTGAATGGGAAGCAGGTACTGAGGAAAGTAAAACATTATGTGCGGAATGGTTCCATCATTACTTTCCATGATTCCATCAAAGCAGAGAAAAACATGAAATATGCCTTGCCCCGGGCCATAGAATGGCTGCTGGAACAAGGCTATGAGTTCAAGGTATTTGACTGATAAAGCCAAATACCTTGAGTTATTTATTTAGTATATGTAAACCCCAGTTTATTCAACCCATTCTGTACATCGGGATGGCTCATAAACAGTTTCCATAACAATCCCGAACGATAATTCTCTATCATCACTGCTATAGGGCCCTGGTCAATAGCCAGATAACGTTTCGGATACCAGTTATCCGTTTCACTGAAAGCATCATAAAAGCCATACGGGCCGAATACTTTCTCACCCATTCCATACAGATGACGCATTACCTGCAAAGAATATTCAGGAGTATAGACAATAGAGGATAAAGCGGCAGTCGGAGAGATCACTCCCAAATCTTCTTTCTCATTAGGAGCGTGTGCCGCATAACCGTTTACCGAATAACTGGCAGTCAATCCCCAACAATCCGGGCCAAAGCCGGTATAATGCTTGGGATTACGGATGCAGTAGGCACGGTTGACCAAGGTAAGATTACGCATTTCATTGAAATAACTGGGACAATATTTATCCTGCAAACCGTTGGGATTCATGCCCAGAAAAGAATATTGCGCCCAGAACAACGGTCCTGCTTCCGTACCCTGATAACGAAGATGTAATTTAATCCCCTCTACCGTATGAGGAGAAACAATCTGTCCATTCTGTGCCCAGCCCTCATTATAAACCGTGGCAGGTATCCCATGAGTAGGAGAAGCAGCAGCCAGAATATACATAATCATACATTCATTGTATCCATGCACCGGAAAGTTCATGGCCCAGCCATCTGTGGGGCTCCAATGCCAATAAAGCACATTTTGCCCGTTCTGACGGTAAAAGTTCCAGTCTACCTCACGCCACAATTTATCAATACGTGCCGCCAACTCTTTTTCATCCGAAGTGCCATTTACATAATATTGATGCACAGCCAGCAAGCCTTGCATCAAAAAAGCAGTTTCCACCAAGTCACCGCCATTATCTTTGGAACCGAAAGGCAATACTTTGCCTGTCTCACCATTCCACCAGTGAGGATAAGCCCCATGAAAACGGTCGGCTTTCTCAAGGAAAGTCACAATCTTGTCCATTCTTTCGAGCCCTTCCTGCCGGCTCACATAGCCCCGGTCTATACCGGACAGAATAGCCATGATGCCAAAACCACTTCCTCCCGAGGTTACCACCTCGGGCCCTCCTGCGGGATATACATTATCTATATGATAACGCTCACGAGCCATACCGCTATAAGGTTCGCCCCCCTCCCAGAAATATTGGAAAGTACGACGCTGGACAGTATCCATCAAAGCATCATCGGAAAGCGTGTCGGACGCCGATGCCGGACGCTTGTCAGAAGAAGCTGCCGGCTTGTTTTTACAAGCCAGCAATGAGAAAAGCAGCAACACCGCTGCACATAAGGGAATTCTTTTCATTTTTTCACAGGTTTAGGTTAGTGCAGCACAAATGTTGCTGTTTTCACATGCTGGCTGTCCATACCAATCATCAAATCGAAAGCTCCGGGTTCGGCCACGTATTGTAACTCGTAATTATAATATTTCAATAAATCGGGAGTAATCTTGAAGGTTATCTCACGGGATTCACCTGCTTTCAGGAATACTTTTTGGAAACCTTTCAGTTCTTTTACAGGACGGGTACTTTCAGCTACCTTGTCACGGATATACAACTGCACTACTTCCGCACCATCCCTGTTTCCTGTATTTGTCAGTATCACTTTAGCTGTCAGACTCCCGTCCATAGGCATTGAAGTACGGTCCAACGTAATATCTCCATAGTTGAAAGTAGTGTATGAAAGCCCATAACCGAATGGATAAAGCGGTTCGTTGTCCACGTCCAGATAGTTGCTACGGAATTTCTCAAACCATTTCCCTTCGTGCAGCGGACGTCCGGTATTCTTGTGGGCGTAGTACAAAGGAATCTGCCCCACATTCTTCGGGAAAGTCATAGTCAGTTTTCCACTTGGATTAATAGCGCCAAAAAGTACGTCACCAATAGCATAAGCAGCTTCGCTACCTCCAAACCATACGTTCAGAATCGCAGGAACATGAGCCTGTTCCCACTCCAACGTCAGCGGACGTCCGGTGAAAAGTACCAAAACTACAGGTTTTCCAGTTTTTAGCAGTTCCTTCAACAAAGTACGTTGTACATCGGGGATATTCAGTGAAGTACGGCTACTGCTTTCACCGCTCATTTCTGAAGATTCGCCCAAAGCAGCTACTATGACATCGGCTTTCTGAGCTACCGTCAATGCTTCTTGCAACAGTTGGGCATCGGTACGGGCATCCCGATGAAGGCTGCGCCCGAAGAGAGTCGCCCGTTCTTCATAGGCGGCATCACTGGTCAGATTGCTGCCTTTAGCGTATGAGATGGTAGCTTTTCCGACAGTCATCTCTTTCAAACCTTCTATCAGTGAAGGGGATTTATCCAGTATGGCAGCCACGCTCCAAGTTCCGGGCATATTGGTACGAGTATCTGCCAACGGGCCTATTACGGCAATATTACCCTGCATCTTCAAAGGAAGTACAGGTTGCACTGTGCTTCCGGACGGATTCGATCCCGCCCTATCGGTAGAAGGTTCGTTTTTCAGCAAGACAAAGCTTTCTCCGGCAATGCGGCGGGCTACGGCACGGTGTTCCAGAGTGAAGATATCACGTGCGGGACGTTTCAGATCACAATATTTATAAGGATTGGCAAATAACCCTAATTTATACTTTGCCTCCAGAATAAGACGACAGGCAGTATCAATGGTCTGCATGGATACCTTTCCTTCCTGCACCGACTGTTTCAATGTTCCTACAAAAGCATCGCTCACCATGTCCATATCTACTCCGGCATTGACAGCACGGGCAGCTACGGTTTGCAAATCACCGATTCCATGGTCTATCATTTCATAGATTCCGGTATAGTCCGTCACCACAAAGCCCTGAAAGCCCCACTGGTTACGCAGCACATCAGTCATCAACCATTTACTGGCTGTAGCCGGAATGCCATCCACTTCATTAAAGGAAGCCATCACACTACCCACTCCGGCATCAACAGCTGCCTGATAGGGGAGCATGTACTCATTGAACATGCGTTGACGGCTCATATCCACCGTGTTATAATCGCGTCCGGCCTCGGAAGCTCCATACAAGGCGAAATGCTTGACACAAGCCATTATCTCATCATTGCGTTTCATCTGGCCGCCTTGATAGCCACGCACCATGGCTTTAGCTATCTCAGCACCCAGGAACGGGTCTTCCCCACTCCCTTCCGAAACACGTCCCCAACGGGGATCCCGGCTGACATCTACCATCGGACTGAAAGTCCAGGAAATACCATCCGCACTGGCCTCAATGGCCGCAATACGGGCCGATTCCTCAATGGCTTTCATATCCCAGGTACATGACAAGCCTAAAGGGATGGGGAAAATCGTTTCATAACCATGAATCACATCCATACCAAACAGTAGAGGTATCCCCAGACGGCTCTCTTTCACAGCCAGTTCCTGCACATCCTTGATACGGGCAACTCCTTTCAAGTTAAACAGTCCTCCTACTTCACCCCGTTTTATACGGGCTGAGATATCGCTGCTCTTTGCCTGTCCCGTAGTGATTTCACCGGTAACGGGCAAGTTCAACTGGCCTATCTTTTCTTCCAAGGTCATCTTTTTCATCAAATTATCAATGAAACGATTCATATCCTGAGGTGATTTCTGCGCATGCACACTCAGGGTGGCAAATAGCAGCATGGGAGCCACTTGCTTCATTCTTTGAAATATTCTATTCATCATCTTTAAATAATGTGCTAATGTGTCAATGTACTCATGAGCCTATTGACATATTGAATAATTATAAATAATCAGGATTCTGTTTCAGCACTCCTTTCGACTTGTCTATTTCATCCTGCGGTATAGGCAAAAGTGCATTCTTCGGTTGATAATTCAACTTACCTGCCGCATGAAGAACTTGCTCAGCGATTCCCCAACGCACCAAATCATAGAAACGGTCGAATTCCAGTCCTAATTCCACCCTACGCTCGTGTCGGATTGCTTCACGCAATACCGATTGGTCCAAAGAAGTAATTTCAGGTAGTATATCCGGATTACCGCCACGCGCACGGGCACGCACCATCTCCAAATCCTTTTGCGCTTCCGAAGTATTACCTAACTCGTTTGCTGACTCCGCTGCCATTAAAACGACATCCGAGTAGCGGATCAGCCGGATATTCACCCAAAAGCCTTTATTGGTAAACTCCTGGCGCAATGCCGGATTGGTATAGGCTTTCTTGTTGAAGTAAGCACCTTCTGCCTGCGACACCGGGGACTCTCCGTATGGCGTATTGGTATTCTCCGGAGTAACAGGGTCGGAATCACTCTTACGGAAATAAAGCAAGGTGGCATCCTTACGGGGGTCACCAGGCTCAAAAGCCTCCGCCATCAGTTCGGTAGCCATGTGCCATCCCCAACCCAAATCCCATTTTCCGGAACCACGAATCCCCTGTACTTCACAGAATTGGCTTCCTATCTTATCACTTTGCGGCAAGGCGGCCGTAGACAAGCACTGCAACTCAAACACCGAACCACCGCTGTTCTCTCCCTCGTCAGTAAAAATCTTATCGTAAGGGGTATCCAGATTATAAATTTCTTTTCCCATTACATCCGAGGCTGCTTTGTACATATTCTGCCAATCATTGCGCATCATATAGGTACGGGCATGCAGGGAACGGGCAGCTCCCCACGTCAGACGTCCCAAATAGGCAGCCGGCCACTGTTCGGGAAGCAAATCTTCCGCATCTTTCAAGTCCTTGTCTATCTGTTCATAAATTTTGTCTACCGTTGTTTTGGGTACATTAGCCTCCGAAGCTTCATTTACCTTAAAGGTAACCAATGGAACCTCCCCGAAGGCTCGCACTAAATTAAAGTAACAGTAGGCACGGAAAAATAACGCTTCTCCTTTATTATAGAGGTCATTCTCTTCTGTCAGATGACCGGTCTCAATGGCATCCACCACCTCATTGCATTGATAAATAATCGCATAATTCTGACTCCAATAGGCCTTTATCAACCCATTGCTGGCATTGTACTGGAAATCATCATACATTGCCGCCTGTTCCGACCCGTCGCTGGAAATACTTCCTTTCTCCGAATCTTCGGAACGGAAACAATGAATAGCGAATGCGGGAGTTCCTGCAGTAATATTGAAATTACGCATCATGGTATAGATGTTGAATATCTTTCCTTCTGCCAATGCACCGGGATTATCATCCTCCGTGAACTGACCTTGAGGACTGCGGTCAAGGAAATCATTACAACCGGTAAAGGCCAGGATTCCTCCAATCGCCCAAATGTATAGTATATATTTACTTCGTTTCATAATCAATCAAAATGTAATATTGAGTCCAAATGTATAAATCGCAGGTACCGGATAACTTCCATTATCCACACCAAAAGCAATGGCAGAACCACCAAACTCAGGGGTGTAGCCGGTATTATGTTTCCAAGTTTTCAGGTTCTGAATATTGAAATAGGCTTTCAAAGCCTTCAAACCGATTTTGGATATCAGGGCCTTATCAAAAGTATAGCCCAATTGCAGGTTACGTATACGGAAGAAACTGCCGTCTTCTACATAATACTCCGAATTTTCAAAGTTAATGGCATGACCGGTATTTAGGACAGGTTGTGTATTGGATGTACCTTCGCCGTGCCAACGGTCCAGACGCTGCTCCATATAGTTGAACTGCGCCCAATTGTAATTGTCCCAAGTACGGTAAATCTGATTACCGCTTTGTCCCATCATGTCAATACCCAGTTCCCAACCTTTATAGGAAACACCTAATGAGATTCCATAGGTAACATCCGGAGTAGGATCACCAATCAAAGTACGGTCTGCCGGTGTAATCTCACCATCCCCATTCACATCGGCGAACTTCAAATCACCGGGAGTCACTGTAGCCAGTGTATTCTTGGGTGAAGCATCAATATCGGCCTGTGACTGATAAACACCATCTACCTTATATCCATAGAAGAAACCGATGGGATAACCCGCCATAGTATAGCTCTGGCTCTTGTCTCCGGCAATAATGGAATAGCCGTCTTGTACCAGACTCTTCACCTTATTCTTGATAGTAGTCAGGTTGACTCCCACATTATACCCCCAATCGCCAATCTGATCCCGCCAAGTGGCAGACAATTCCACCCCTTTATTCTCTATCTGTCCCAGATTTCCTATTCCGGGAATGGTTCCGGAAAGTCCGGGAACCTTTGCCAGCAAGTCCTTCGTATTCTTTTTATAATAAACTCCTTCCACATGCAGGCGGTTGCGAAACATATTCGATTCAAAGCCTGCTTCCCAAGCTTCCACTTTTTCCCATCTAAGGTTCGCATTAGGCAAATAGGCCAACTGATAGCCCGGATAGATGGTGGACGGATTGCCAAACACAGCTCCAAAAGCATTTTCAAGCAACGGCTCAGCCGGATAAGCAGTATCCAGATTCTGATTGCCCAACGTACCCCAGGAACCTTTCAACTTCAACATATCCAACCAAGAAATGTCTTTCATAAACTCTTCTTCGGTCATCAGCCATCCGGCACCTGCCGAGTAAAAGTTCTGCCATTGGTTGCCCGTATACGAAAAAGCCGAAGAACCGTCCCGACGGAAAGATCCGTTGAACAAATATTTTCCTTTGTAATTATAAATCACACGCCCCAGAAAAGAAACAGTAGTACGTTCCCACTGTGTACTTCCATTGGTAGCTGTGGCCAAATCACCAATACTGACGAACCATTTATCGGGATTATCGGGAATAACCAATCCAATACCTTGCCCACGGGCGGCATCCAGACGGCTGAGAGAATTGTAATAAGTAGTGAAACCGGCGGTTGCCGTCAGATTATGGTCGCCAAAACTATTTGTATAAGTCAGCACATAATCACTTTGCACCTTCGTTTCATTTTCCTTGAACTGGCTCACTTCAGTCTTACCCGTTCCCAGTGTAGCCACATTTCCTTTCACTGTGTTATCATATACCTTGATAATCGGCTGATAGGTACGCCCGTTATTCGAGCCGTAATCCATAGAGAACACAGCCCTGAAATTAAAATGTTCCAGAAAATCCACCTCTCCATAAATGTTACCTGATGCACGATAATTCTCTGCGCGAGTGGTGTTGGCTTTTAAATCCACATCCACCATCGGATTCATCATCTGTGCTTTCTGAAACTCCGGCAACGCCGCATACAACTGATATTCTTCATTGAATACAGGAGCTATAGGAGTGGTACGGACAGCATTCAGAACTGATTTACTATCAGCAGGCAGCATACGTGCTCCGTTAAACTGAAACCCGACCTTTATCTTATCGGTTATCTTATACTCATTGCTGGCATTCAAGGTGATTTTGCTGAACTTCTCGTGCTTTATATTTCCTTGTTCGTATGAGTATCCCATCCCCAGATAAAAACTATGTTTTTCAGAAGCTCCTGTCACACTGATATTATTATTGGTAATGAAGCCATTCTGAAGCACTTCATCCTGCCAATCGGTATCAGCATTCCAGCCGGAAAAATCAAAAGCGGGATTCTTTTCATTAACAAGCTGCTCACTATACAATTCTTTGAACTGAGAAGCATTCACCATCTTGATTCTGTCCACCACATGTTTCCAGCCGAATGAGGTGTTGATATTCACCAAAGTCTGCCCCTCCTTAGCCTTCTTTGTAGTGATAATGATAACCCCATTAGCTCCACGCACACCGAAAATAGCCAATGAAGACGGGTCTTTCAACACTTCCATAGACTCAATATCCTCGGGATTCAGAAAGTTAATGTTATCATTGAACAAGCCGTCGACAATGTAAAGAGGTTTGTATCCGTTAATGGAGTTCGTTCCACGTACACGGATTTCGGGGTCCGAGCCTGCTTGTCCCGAGTTGATAATCTGCACACCGGCTACCTTTCCCTGCAAGGAAGACAAGGGATTTGTAGAAGGTTTATTAGCGATTTCGGCTCCCTTGATATTCGTGATAGAGCCGGTCAAGTCACGCTTCTTCGCACTACCGTAACCTATCACTACTGTTTCAGCCAGCATTTGTGAGTCCTCTTTCAGCTGTATATTTATCACATGCTGGCTGCCTACTTTCACATCTTGCTTCACCATTCCCACGTACGAGAATTCCAGTACATTGTCGGGTGAGGCGGTAATACTGTACTTCCCATCTATGTCGGTAATCGTACCATTGGAAGTACCTTGAATCACTACGGATGCTCCAATCAGAGGTTCATTGGTCGAATCGGTTACCGTTCCGGTCACTGTCTTCTCCTGAGCAAACAGCGACGTAGTCATCAACAGCAGACAGACTAAAGCACTAAAAGTCCTCAATCCCTGCCGCCCATGTTGTAAAGGTTTAGGTTTATTGTCCATTGCATTTTCTATTAACAAATAAATAACTAGTTTAATTTCTTATATTGCAATGAAACAAAAGGAACCGGAAAAAGATGTTTAAGACGAGAGAATTAACACTTTAACATCCCATGAAAAAAAGTTACCCGAAGAGCATGTGCTCCTCGGATAACTTTTATTATTCTTATATCACCATTCTATGGTACATGGACCACCAAGGGATTACGTACCTTCTGAGCGTATTCTTCCAAATATTTGTTCCAATCGGTATCGGCTTCGAAACCATATTTGCTCCAGCCTGATCCCCAATAATAAATATACTCGGAACCCGGTTCATAATCACTGACCGACAACACATGACCCAAAGCACCTCCACGTTCTTTCTGCTCTTTTTCGGAGAACATTTGGGGCAGCGCTCCTTTTATATTAGCCGGAAATACAGCACCTATATAAATCACTCCATTGTTATTGGCTGCATTCTCTGTAGAGTCCGCATAGGCTATATAACCTGCATTTGCATCAAAACTATACCCCGTAGGATTCTGTTTGTGCAATACAATGCCGGTCACCACCGGAGTTGTTTCCTGCAAATTATCAAAAGAAACCACAGTCTTGTTCAACTGCGATCCCTTGTCCAAAGAAATGATACGCGTTTCTATCACATTTGAATCTCCTTTTACAACCAACGGATTATAAACTAACTTGGTGGTGAATCGAAGCGGACCGTTATCCAAGACTTCACAATCCTTGTAACAATAGGGATAAACAATGGTACTATCGGGGAATAAAGCTGCTGTTCCGCCACCCAGAGTCGGACCCACCGCATAACAATCCATTCCGTTTCCATGATCTATGTGATAAGAGATTCCTTGATTCAAATCACCGTCATAACGATCTTCCACCACCGGTTCGGGTACATTCTTGGTCCAGATGTCATAACCAAAGGCACGCTCGCCCTTCTCCTGCAAAGCAGGACCGTATGCACGATAAGCGGCGCGATCGTTTTCCCATGCCACATCATCCAGACGCTCGGGATATTGACGCCCACAAGCAACCACATCCACCGGCTGTGGAGTTCCTTCTGCAATTGTATAAGTAACCGAAGCTCCCCCTTTCACCGAAACAGGAAAGATAAGCATATCATCGTATGTTATCTGATAAGGTACTTCAAGCCCGTTCTCGTCCAATACGATAACTTGTGCCGTATCGGGTAATTGTAGTTTGCCTGTTATTTCAGCCATAGAGATTTCCACCATTTCTCCATTCCTATCAATAGAAAGCGGATTGGTTATAGTGACAGTCACCGGCTCCTTTTGCGAACAGGAAAACATAGCTAACGCCGTTGCGACTGCTAAAAAGATTTTTCTCATACTATTTATTGTTTGTCGAACTGAAAGACAAAAATACAAAGAATCTGCAAGTATCAACAAAGACACAAGCAGATTCTTCCTATTTATATCTACTAATTATTTAGGCTGTTTACCAATGTAGGCCAGAATACCGCCATCTACATAGAGAATATGGCCATTGACGGCATTAGATGCTTCGGATGCAAGGAATACAGCAGGACCAGTCAATTCCTGCGGATCCAACCAGCGGCCGGCCGGAGTCTTGGCACAGATGAATGTATCAAACGGATGACGGCTTCCATCGGGCTGGATTTCACGTAACGGAGCAGTCTGCGGAGTAGCGATATAGCCCGGACCGATACCATTACACTGAATATTGTATTCTCCGTATTCAGAACAGATGTTACGAGTCAACATCTTCAAACCACCTTTAGCGGCAGCGTATGCAGAAACGGTTTCACGACCTAACTCAGACATCATAGAGCAGATATTGATGATTTTACCATGTCCTTTTTCCATCATCGCAGGCAAAACTGCTTTAGAAACAATGAACGGAGCATTCAAGTCAATATCAATAACACGGCGGAAATCGGCAGCTTCCATTTCGTGCATCGGAACGCGACGGATAATACCGGCATTGTTTACAAGAATATCAATTGTACCTACTTCCTTTGCGATAGTGGCAACCATAGCCTGTACGGCAGGCTCGTCAGTAACATCACATACATATCCGTGTGCTTTAATTCCTTTTTCAGCGTAAGAAGCCAAACCTTTATCCACCAATTCCTGATTGATGTCGTTGAAACAGATGGTTGCACCTTGTTCTGCAAAAGCAGATGCAATAGCAAAACCGATACCATAAGAAGCGCCTGTTACAAGGGCGACTTTACCTTCCAAAGAAAAATTCAAATACTGATTCATGATACTTATATTATTAAATTAATGAAGTTATATTATTTATTTCAAGTCTGTAATCAATGAGAAGTCTTGATCACCATAATCCAAATTCTCTCCACCCATACCCCAAATAAAGGTGTAATTGTGTGTTGCCGCCGCACTATGAATAGACCATTCGGGAGACAAAACTGCCTGATCGCCTTTCATCCATATATGACGTGTTTCATCCACTTCTCCCATAAAATGACAAACAGCGTGTTCATCAGGCACTTCAAAATAAAAATAAGCTTCCATACGACGGCTGTGCACGTGTGCCGGCATGGTATTCCACACACTTCCCGGTTTCAGTTCGGTCATCCCCATCTGCAACTGGCAGGTAGGCAATACCTGACTTACCAGCATCTTGTTGATGCAACGATGATTGGAACCTTCCAGTGAACCCATTTCAGCAACGATGGCATCTGCCTTGGTCACTTTTTTATCGGGATAGTTACGATGAGCGGTAACAGAGTTAAAATAGAATTTGGCAGGATTTCCGGCATCTTTACTTTCAAAAGTCACTTCCCGGTCTCCCGAACCCAGATAAAGCGCTTCTTTATAATCCAGTTCGAACACGGCATTTCCAGCTTTGACCACACCGGGACCGCCCACATTAAAAATACCCATTTCACGTCGGGAAAGAAAGTAAGATGCTTTCAGCGGATCAATGGCCTCCAGTTTTAATATCTCTCCCACCGGTTTGGCTCCTCCTACAACCATGCGGTCATACATGGAGTAAACCATGTTCACCTCATTGTCCGAAAATACTTTTTCTATTAAGAAATCCCGTCGTATCCTTTGAGTGCCATAGCTTTTGGCATCTTCGGGATGCGCGGCATAACGGATTTCATAATTTGTCTTCATAAGCAGCTATTTTATGTTTTTATAGTATTCCGAATTATTTCGACTTGGGCAAAGTTACGAAACAATCTTGTTTCGATGCTGCAAAAATCGTTCAGAATAGGTATAAATTTTGTCCTATTATATGCAAAATCTGCTACTTAATACGTTTCAGAACACTCAAAAACTCAAAATCAACGAGATAAAATATCACAAAACTTATCTTGAAACGCACGCGCCCGGCTTAATTTCAGTACGTTTTGGTTAATGATAACAAAGGCCAATTGATGTCCATTAGCAGCTTTTACATACCCTGCCAGTGAACTGACCCCGGTTACAGAACCGGTTTTTGCATGCACATTTCCCCGAGCCTTGGTCTGTTTCATCCGATTTTGTAAAGTACCGTCCACTCCTGCTATGGGCAGAGACTCATAGAAAGGAAGAAAAACTTCCCGATGATAATAGGCATACTTCAAATACTCCAATAGTAAACGTGGAGAGATATAATTATAAACGGAAACACCGCTACCGTCCGCTATCTTATAGTTCTCCGGATTAAACCCTAAAGCTGTTTTCATAAAGGCGTGAATGGCATCGGTTCCATCTTCTCCTGTCACCCGTTTATGCAGGGAACGCTTGGCAGCCAAATGATAAAACATTGATTCGGCACACAGGTTATCACTTTTCTTCAAAGCTCTTTCCAACACTTCCTTGAGTGGTCTTCGGACGGTATAAAGCGTAACTATACTGTCGGCCGTTACAGGACAATCGGCATACGTGCAGGTTCGCGCTTCAATTCCTTTGCTGCGCAAACGGCTGACAAAGGTATGAAAAAAGAAATCTTTGGAAGTATATACATTCAATTTCTCAGTATAGGGATAAGAAACATTTCCGGAAACGGTAATGATATTGCCATTGCTGAGCCAGTTACGAGTGATTTTCAGCTTTCCGGCTTGTGGATTACGGCTCACCCCGTGATTATGAACTTGATAATAATCGGAAACCGGCGTACAAACTACTTTGGGCAACGAGTCTTTCTGAGCAGGAGAAACCGATACATCCACGCAGCCCCTATTCAGCATGAGAGGGGAAAGATAGGGTTGGAAGGAATAAGGAGTATCGTCCCAACACCAACCGGAACCCCAATAAACTGAGTCTGTCATGGAAACATCCGCTGCAAGGGTATCTGTCACATAACGGATGCCTTTACTTGCCAATGCATCTACCAGACGGTCCAGATCCTCGTCCATAAATTCCGGATCAAAACCGCCTATCAGATACAAGCTGCCTTTCAACGTGTCATTTTCTATTTTTCCACGATAACGAAGACTGGTATCCATGGTATAATCTGCTCCCAGTTGTACCAAGGCGGTAACCGAAGTGATTATTTTCTCAACAGAAGCAGGCCGGTACAGTTTATCGTCTTGGTAACGGTAAACGGATTCTCCGGCGGTCAAATCAAATACGGCAATACCCACTTCGGATGTTTTCAGAACTTCTTCATGCAGTAAAGCGTCCAGCCGCTGAGATAGCGGCTGGGCGTTTATGAAGTGAATAGATAAAATCAGTAAAAAGAAAAATAAAACTCGTTTCATTATAGTTCCCTGAATATCTCACCCACAGTAGGATGAGGAAATACATATCGTTTCCAATCCTCTATGGTCTTACCATCCTCAATAGCCATACCTGCCAATACAATCAGCTCGGAAGCAGGATTACCCAACATGTGCGCTCCCAATACAGTACCGTCTTCGGCTGTCAAAACTTTGCAGACGCCGTTCACTCCTTCATTCTCGGCTACAAAACGCCCGGAGTAAGCCATCGGCAACTTAACGGCTCGATAAGGAATACCTGCGGCCTGCAAAGCTTCCTCGCTCATACCTACCCCGGCAATCTCGGGATTTGTATAGACCACACCCGGTATGGCACGATAACTCATCGCATCTTCCTTACCTGTAATATGATGGACAGCCACTTCCGCTTCACGCACGGCGGTATGTGCCAACAAAGAGACTCCGTTCAAATCACCGCATACATAGACACCGGGGACAGAAGATTGCAAATGTTCATCTACTTTGATGCATCTGCGCTCCGTCCATTCCAAATTCAGATTTTCCAATCCGAAACCTTTTGTCACCGGACGACGGCCCACACTCATCAATAACTTATCAGCTGTAACAGTTCCTGTTCCATCTGCATTTTCATATGACACAGTAATACCGGTTTCCTCTTTGGACACCCCTACTACTTTCGTACTGAGCAGGAACTTGATTCCTTTTTTGGCATATTCAGCCCGGAGCATAGCCGACAGCTCTTTATCCATGCCACCCAGGATCTCATCCAACATTTCGACAACTGTCACCTGTACTCCCAAACTGGTAAAGAAAGAAGCAAATTCCATACCGATCACTCCACCGCCGACAATAGTCAATGAAGCAGGTACTTCTTTATTATCCAGTGCATCACGGTGCGTCCAGTAATCCACATTTTCCACTCCCGGAATAGGAGGAATAAATGTTTCACTGCCGGTACACAGCAGCAAATTCTCACATTCATAGGTTTCCCCACCACATTGGATGGTATTCTTATCTACAATTACAGCTTCTCCCGTTACTATATTTACCTGATGCGCAGTCAGTTTTGCCTTGATACCCAGTACCAGTTTACGAACCACCTTTGATTTACGCGCCACAATTTTTCCTAAATCAAAAGAAGCTTCAGGCACATTCACGGCATACTTTGAAGCATGTTTCGCATAATCATATACTTTAGCCGAATAAAGCAAGGTTTTGGTAGGAATACATCCCTCATTCAGGCATACACCGCCCAAACTTCTTTTTTCGAACAATACAACACTCAGTCCTGCCTTTCCGGCAGCTTCGGCAGCAGTATACCCTGCGGGACCTCCACCGATGATTGCAATTTGATATTTCATGGTATTTATTTTGGGTTAATTAGTTTTTATCTGTTCAAAGCCTTCAACAGACAGATTTGGATCTATTTTTATCAATGCTTCTACAAATTCCAAAGGCTTATCAGGGTTAATCATTACAAAACCTTGGGCATGCTCTATTTTCACTTTTTGCATTCCTATTGCATTCGGATTATAAGACACTTTACGGATTCCGTCTACACATATTCTGTTCCCCCATCCCGGTTTGATTTCCAGAACACCATTGTCTTTTACAATATAAGTAGTTTTCGACCGCGAATAAAACATTAATACAGGAATAATAATTCCCCCAAGCGCCGAAAAAGCCCAACTTTTCTCCAAATACACATTCAGAAAAATAATCAGAACAACCAGACCGACTATAATGATCCACCAGTTACGGGTTCTTTTTGTTTTAAATACTTTCTCCATAATTTATTCCTCCTCTATCCTATGCTCCAACCGCTTCACCAACGCATTGATAAATTCTTCCGGCTTTACAGGAACCAATGACAATAAATTTTTCTTCCCATAATGTATCAATACATATTTCGAAGGCATAATTCCACCAAATCCGGAACTTCGTTTCAGCTCCACATCCGTAATGTCAATCAAGGGAATGGTCTTCCCTTTATAAAAACGACCATAATACACCACTAACTTTCCATCCGCAGTCAGCGTATAAGTAGAATGGATAATACGTTCAATAATAATGATCAGACCCAATGCTACTACCAATCCTATCATTGCCTTCATACACCAAAAAGCAAATACCATGACGGCTGTCAGCAGTATCAGGAGAAAATAAGTACCTCCTGCTATCTTCACATGAAAAATTCGATTCATCATCTTATTGTAATTTGCCCGAAAGATAATAAATTTATCGTTTATCGACCTCATTACGGCGCAGAATGAGAGAATTTATCCTTTTTTTGTCCTCTTTACTGTACGTTTCATCTTCAAAGCATACAAATTTAATTCGATAGAAGATTCCGTTTCTGTTATATCACCCTCATCAGTCAGCAGTTCATTCAGCAGTTCTCCACTACGTTGTACCAGACTCTTCCTCTTTTCCTCATCATACTCGGTAGCCATGATATTTACATTCCGTACTAATGTCCTTAACTTAAAGAATGATTCGATAATGGCAAAAGTAGTTGCGGTAGCTCTCGGACTTCTTAAAATTGTAGCCAGCATATAAAGCCCTTTTTCGGTAAATGCTTTAGGTTCTACGGGAGAATGTTTCAAACTACTGAACCGGTCGAAATTTTCGACCAGTTGCTGTTTTTCAGATACTTGCAACGAAAACATATAACCATTTGGGAATTTGTCCCGATTGTTTTTTACTGCTTCATTAATTCGTTTGGTTTCTACGCCATAAAGCTTAGCTACATCCCGGTCTATCAGTACTTTCTCACCCCTCAACTCAATTATAAGTTCTTTTACCTCACTTTCGTGAATGATTTCTTTATTGTTTTCCATCCTATTCTATTTAAAAATGCAGAAAGTTACACTTTTAATTTCATACTTGCATTATCTATTTCGTTTATTCTTCACGAAAAAAATAGTAAAAACAAGAGTAAAAGGTACAATGAATAAAGGTTTTTCGTAGCTTTGCACCCATAAAGCATATTATCATGGTTAAAAAATTCGATTTCCTTGTTATCGGCTCAGGACTTGCCGGAATGAGCTTCGCACTGAAAGTAGCTCACAAAGGTAAAGTCGCCCTGATTTGTAAAGCAGGACTGGAAGAAGCCAATACCTATTTTGCTCAGGGAGGTATAGCATCTGTTACCAACTTGAAAGTAGACAATTTCGAGAAACACATTGAAGACACGATGATTGCCGGCGATTGGATCAGTGACCGCGCGGCTGTAGAAAAAGTAGTGCGAGAAGCACCTGCACAAATCCAGGAACTGATAAAATGGGGAGTGGATTTTGATAAAAAAGAAGATGGAGAATTCGACCTCCACAAAGAAGGAGGACATTCCGAGTTCCGCATCCTGCACCACAAAGACAATACAGGAGCTGAAATACAAACTAGCCTGATAGAAGCGGTAAAAGCCCATCCCAATATTACCATATTTACAGATCACTATGCGGTAGAAATCATTACCCAGCATCATTTGGGAATTATCGTCACCCGCCATACACCAGGCATCAAATGTTTCGGTGCTTACGTATTGAATGAGAAAACAGGAGAAGTGGATACGTTCCTGTCCAAAGTAACTGTAATGGCAACAGGCGGATGCGAAGCGGTATACCGCAATACAACCAATCCACTGGTAGCTACGGGAGACGGCATTGCTATGGTGTACCGTGCCAAAGGAGCAGTAAAGGACATGGAATTTATACAATTCCATCCCACCGCCCTTTTCCATCCGGGAGACCGTCCCAGTTTCCTCATCACCGAAGCCATGCGCGGTTACGGTGCTGTCTTAAAGAATCAAAGTGGCGAAGAATTCATGCAAAAATATGATCCACGCCTGTCATTGGCTCCACGTGATATCGTAGCACGTGCCATTGATAACGAAATGAAGCAGCGTGGTGAAGATCATGTATATCTGGATGTAACTCATAAGGATCCGGAAGAAACAAAAAAACATTTCCCCAATATTTATAAAAAATGCCTCAGCCTGGGCATTGATATTACTAAGGACTATATTCCTGTAGCTCCGGCTGCTCATTATCTGTGCGGAGGTATCAAAGTCGATCTGGACGGACAGAGCAGCATCAACCGTTTGTATGCCATCGGCGAATGTTCATGTACCGGTCTGCACGGAGGTAACCGTCTGGCTTCCAATTCGCTGATAGAAGCTGTGGTCTATGCGGACGCGGCAGCCAAACATGCACTAAATGTACTCGACCGATATGACTTTAATGAGGATATCCCCGAATGGAACGATGAAGGAACCATGAACAATGAAGAACGGGTACTGATAACCCAAAGCATGAAAGAGGTGAACCAAATTATGGAAGCTTATGTAGGTATTGTACGCAGTAATACGCGATTAATCCGTGCTTGGAACCGATTGGATATTTTATATGAAGAAACCGAGCGTCTTTTCAAACGCTGTAAGGCTTCACGCGAGCTTTGCGAACTGCGTAACATGATTAACATCGGGTATTTGATCACCCGTCAGGCAATGGAACGGAAAGAGAGTCGCGGACTGCATTATACGATTGACTATCCACATGCCGCTGAAGAAAAAAAGTAAAAAATATTTTTTTACTTCAAATAGAACTGATTATTTTTATAACTCCCGTTAGCAGAATTACTTTTTCTTGTTGACCATTATTGCATTACGAAAATTAAATCAATTCTGCTAACGAGATTATTTTTGTCCCATTCGTATAAACATGAACTAAAAACAGCAGGAACAATGACGGAATCATCTATCCGTAATAATTATTTTTCCTCAAGCGGATTAATATTCAGAATGATTCTCTTATAAGATTTTAGATTGGGAATTCCATTATCTGTAAGTTCAAGTATCAAATGTAACTGTTTGCCCGGATTATCCGGTACAATTATCTCCGCCCTCTTCTCATCGGCGTGCTTTATAGCCACCTTTGTTTGCACACTGCCTGCTTCCCGATATTGCCACCATTGGTAAGACAATGAATTTTTATCAGGGTCAAATGAAGAAGAGGCATCCAGTATTATTTTTTCTCCCGGCCGGACTGTGCGTACACTTTCTCCCAATATCCGGGCAACAGGTTGATGATTTGCCTTTGAATATTCATCAGCCACGCACCAGTCGGCACGAGCCGCCCAGTCATTTTGTATAGCAGGCAACCAACGCTGGAAAGTATAATGCGAATCCGGCACACCGTTTTTCAAATCATTCCCATCTTGCATGTGATTGCCATTTTTATACTCCGGGCGTCCTCCCCATCCTCCTAATGTATAGTCTGTATGCTGTTCAAGTCCATTACGTATAAGAGGCATAAAAGAAGGAGTATCCCCCTCACTGGTATATTCCTGAGGATAGGCGGCACAAAGTGGTCCGTGCCCATTCTTAATATGGTCAGCCAACCAAGGTTTATCCATGATTTGTTGCAACTCTTTTGAATTTTTACTAAGTCTGTTTTTAAAATAATAGTCCACACTCATGTAATCCCATACATATCTCCATCCTCCATCATGATCCGGCGCGCCCGATTCATAAATAATGATTTCAGGAAGATTCTGTTCTATCCATTTTCCACCGCCGTCCTGATACCAAATACAATATAATCTGGCTTTTGATACCGCTTTTGCCCATTCTGCAGCAGAATATTTCTGCTTGATCTGCCATAAGGCATTGGCCTGGGTGTTGGCTCCGCCCCATGCTAAAATATGAACAGGCCTCGGATCAGAATCAAGCAATGTCCTTATGATGAGCTGTGCCCCCTCGCTATCAGACAGTAAAGGAGGCAATTTATGCAAGTCCTCTCTGTTCTCATTACCAACCGCCAAGACACTTAGCAGATATTCAGCATCGGGATAATCGGGATTATGTTTCCTCAAATTAGGCAGACATTCCGCATATTTGGCAATTTGTGATTCGATCCATTTATCTTTGCTATGTCCGTCTTTCTGTACCCCATTGACTTGAACAATGCCTGCTACATCATAATCAGAAGAATACATAAGAAAACGAATCATAGAACTTTGATCGTCAATCTCACCATCCGTAGTGACAATAACCCGGGGCTTCTCCTGCTGTCGGGCAACAGCAGATAACATTGACACAAACAAAAAAACAATACAGCATAAAATAGTGGTCATTTTCATATTACAAACTGTTAAATTAGTAGGCCAACACATTCCAAAGATCTCTGATACGTTGTTCGGGGTCCCATTTGCCATTGAATGTCCACTTGGCGGTAACGCCATAAAACTCCGGAGCATTCTCCGCCTCCTTTAAATTATCGTTTAACCAGCCACTATGCCCTCCTTCACGGGTACAACCATAATAATAGGTACGTAGCCCCCACGGACAGGGATCAAGCACTTTATCCGAATAAGCATAATGAATATTCCCGTCAAGCACATTCTTCGACATTTTACATTTGATGAGATAAAACTGGGAATCATGATGATATCGTCCTAAAAGTGTCGGTGTCTTAGCATCAAATGAAGAATTGGTAATAACCAGTTTCTTGTTCTTGTCACCTCGTCCGTCATGCCAAATCATAGCACGGCTATCACCATAAAAATGGCAGCGTGTGGCATAGCACCATCCGCGAGGACAAAGAAAATCCACACCCGGACAACGAAGATAGAGATCGGCATGATAATACATACCATTGCTTCCGGGCGCCCACAAGGAAAGGGCATCGTTTCCATCGGCCCATACATTACTGTTGATGATGATAGTACGAGTGGCACGTCCAAAAATCGCCATCTGATGGATGGTCGTATTTTCAACGGCAGTTCCGTAATTGTTGTAAACAGTCAGTCCGCTAATAACACAATCATCCGCACCTTCCTGCAACACAATGACACCATTGCCTACCGGACGTCCATGATATTCCGTGATGGCACGTGTCTGGGCTGTTTCAGCCAAGACAATCCGCGTACTGTCACGGTTTTCCCCCACCAAAACAATATTAGGCCTGTCAATAATCACTTTTTGATGATACGTTCCGTTCAGCAATAAGATTTTAAAAGGTTCTGTCGGAATTTCCGGAGCCTTTTCAATAGCTGCCTGAATACTCTCTCCCGGCTTTACCACCACATCAAAAGCCGTACGCTCTGCCATGGGACGACGATACATTTCAATAAGCCCGTTTTCATTCGCTCCTTTGGTTGCCAGACTGATTGCCACCTTATGCTTCGGATCATATTTGTCCGCCCATGCATTGTATATGGCAAAAAGCTCAGCCGGTCTGCTATTGTACCAACTATATCCGTTACGACGTTCTGTTCCTATTTCTTCCAAATGGCGACGTGGCAGCCCATCACGGTCACATACATACGGTTCACAATATTTCAAATCATAATAACGCGCCCAAATAGGCTTGGCTTGAGGATCTTCCACAAGACGAGTATCCCGCTCACCATTTGCCAGCACGATACGCTCGCATTTCAAACCGGTAAGTTTATACCTGTCAAACCATTTCATGGCTCCGTGAACCGCCCGCTTCACGCGTGCGTCGGGTGCAGGTAATTCCATGAGCAGACGCACAATTCCGGCACTCTCCGCCGAACAATAAGACGGCAACTCATACGCACGTGCCGGTGCAGGCTTCAATGTTTCCCTATCATTCTGCTGACACCACACTGAAGGTTCTCCATCCTTTATAATTTGTGTAGCCAGTATACACTCTATTCCTTTATTAAAGGCTTTTCCCAAACGTACACACAAAGCCTTGTCTATCAAATCATCCTCATAAGGCGCTTTGTGATTCATCATATCACGTATCATATTCAATGTATTGACAATGGCATCGTCATTAAAAGTAATATGTACCTGATAACCACGCGGACCGGGCCAGAATTGCGGCCATCCTCCGTTTTCGTATTGACCACTCAGCAAATATTCCACTCCCTGAAGGAAAGCATCCCGATAACGTATATCCTTAGTCTGCCTATAAAGACGGGCTAAAAAAATCATCTGGGCAGTTGTGGCATTATTATCTATCGTAGAATCATCACGACGTGATTTATCCTTTATCACTTTAGCCAGCTCTTTATCATTCATGCGGCGGGCCATATCTATATTCTTCGGCCAACCGCCCGTACAGCGTTGAAAAGCCAATACATTTTCAGCAATCCGCCGAGCTTCATCTGTCAGAAAGAAAGAATCCTGCTCCATACGTGCTATTTGTTTCCATTCCTTAGGATACGACTCATTATCCTTTTTATGAGCTCTTTGCTGCGCAAAGGAGCCGGTTGCCATGGCAAAAGCCATAAAGCCAATAAACACTTTTTTGAATGTATTTTTCATTATTCCTATATGTTTTGATAAAAACCAGCAAACAAAATTATGCGTTTTCCGATCTGAATACAGAGAATATTTGGTCTTTTTCAGGCAGATTTTGCACAGACATCATCAAACCTATACAATTTTTGATACTCTGCCCCTTTACCTATACATAAAAAAGCCTATCTATCACAGATCGGCTTTTCTATCAAATATTTGTCTTTCAAAATCCAAAGATTCTCAGAAGACATTCACATTATAATAACTATAAAACTTATCAAACCCCATTCTACTATCTAACAGAACCATTACGCCATTTAGCCGCACCAATGTTCAACTGATAAATTTTTGACTCCATAACTTTACCTGTCTGATTGTAATACAAGTTTACACCATGCTCTCCAGCCGTACCATCAAGTGCATCTGCACGATGCATATATTGATCGTTATCAGCAGTAGCCTTATGTGGTGGATTTGGACTTACCATCAGTTCTAATGGAGAAATATCATCTACAAGAACTTCCAATGTTCCATTTAAAGTAGCAGAACCATTGTTGACCAAGGTGCCAAAATTATTTTTAGTCGCAGTCCATGGATTATTGCTAAAAATTTGTCCGTTGGATAAAAAAGTATTTGTAGAATAATTATTGTCAAAATTCAATGTCACATGTCCGGCTGTACCGTCTGCCATAGTCATTGTCTTACGGATATCAGCTCCTGCCATAGTCATCTTTCGGACATCACCGTCCTGCTTGGTCAAAACAATCAGGTTATTTTTCACCGTATAAGTACTTCCATCTGGAATATTACGCATATTGAAAATATTTCCTGCTGCACGAGTGTTCCAGTTAACCAAAGTATTGTTTTCAAACGTTATATTCCATGCCCCTCCCTTCCATGCACTCTGCTTGGTTTCACTGAAAAATGAAGGGAACGGACAATCATAGAAAGTGTTTCCACGAACCACAAAGTCCTTATATAAATTAGAATTCGCATTATTCCCGGAACCGGCAATCCATGGATAACCTCCGGCACCATTACTATAATAGCCACAGTCAAAGAACTGGTTATCCTCTATCAAGACATGATCCCAAATTTTGTAATTAGGCCCCTGCTCACGAATGAACCCACGTACCAGACGCTTGAAAGTACAATTTTTCACCACAAAACTTTCCAAATGTACAGCCATACCATTAGAAAACATATTAATGAAATAATTACCTGTAGCCGAACCCAAACCGGCAACATTATCACCATAAGTAAGAGCCATTGGACAATCGAAATCAATATCATAAAATTCGAGCATCTTCATATAAATTTCTCCTCCTTCTCCAGCTTGTGGCTGGCGCCCGAACATCAAATTCATAGAATTAACATTAGTACCTGTCATATGCATACCACCTAACAATACTTTAGCACGTTTACCTGCTGCTACATCCTCAGGACGAGTACGAAGAACAAAACCTTTGCAGGTAGTTAAATTATCAAACATACAATAAGTCTTTCCACCTTCCAAATAATAAGTCTGTCCTTCGGCTAAATTTACATCGGAAATGAAGTCTGTTAAAAGGAAATCAATACGCATTGCATTGTATTTCAGAGCAGCCTCGTGCTGTATCAAAGCATTTTGATAAGCTTCATCTGAATCAAACCGGTCACGACTTGGAGCACTTAAGTCATGAGTTACTAAAATAGGCTCTCCCGGTTCTCCGTCTGAGCGGGCAGAACAAGTATTGTAATATGCATCCCATTTTACCTTCACATTCTCGTTGCGAACATTAATCACATAAACAGAGTTTTTCTGAAGTCCGTCAATATCTACATATCCCTTTTCAAAATCCTCATCGGTTAATTTATATTTTCTCCATTTTTCATTCACTGTTGATTCAGGATTATTAGGAGACGGATCTACTTCCAACCACTGATAAACAAAATTATCGTTAGCATCAAGCTGAAATTTTTCACGATAAATAGCCTTATCATCGTCTGATACCCCTTCTGTTACAGTTTTGAAAGCACGATTCAACATCACACGCATAGTAGTCTGTGTAGTCTTAGAAGCATCTACATAGACACAGAATGGAGTTGCATATCGATCAGAAGTGGTAATGCCCATCCATTCTGCCCACTGTCTGCCATCACCATGTCCATACCATTTGGATGCATGTGAAAAATCAGTCACATTATCATCTTTTGTTGATAACACGCGAATAGCAAAACGATAATCAGTGGAATACTGTTGATCTTTAATAACTAAATCAAGGACCTCCGGTCCTACAATGGTATCTAGTAACAAAAGACCGTTTTCGGCAGATGTACCCCAAGCATCTGCACCACCCGAAACATTTGGCTGTAGTGCCTGACGAATCTGGTAGCCCGCACAGTTATTCACTCCATACCAATAAAGATGAATATCATTGCCATTCGGTCCCTCTGCTTTACAATTATAAGCATAATCATCCCCTTTTCCTCTATTATTATCACAAATGAACATAGTCATCCATTCTCTATCTATATTTGCCATTCCTTTCTCATCATCAGAACACGAAATACATGAGAAACCTGAAAATAACATTAATGCATATAAAAATATTTTTTTCATCATTCTGTCCTTTTATAAATTATTTATAGCCATAATAGTTCTTGTATACACCTGCTGAGCGTTGGATAGCCGCATTAGGATAAGGTAAAATATAACGTACAGGAGGTAAATCATTCACCTCAGGAACAGAATTACCATCCAGTGGTGATTCTGTTCCATCTTTGACCAACACAATCATTCCTTGTTCTGTATGACGAATATATCCATAGAATGAATATTTACATTGGTTAGTAGGCTCCGAATCATTACTCCACTGATAAAATTCCGCCATCTTCCAAGTTGCTCCATCAACAGCTACCAAAGCTGTCGCTGGTTGATTAGCTGATTTGTAAGGATTATAAATATAGAGCATATCCAATATCTTATTGGGATAAGGATAGCCATAAACTTGATTTACATCCACACGCCATTCAACCGTTTGTGGAAGAACATGGTAATACATAGATTCGGGAAGATCATCCAAATAAGCACTACCATCATGTTCAGCTATATCATCTTCGAAGCCAGTAGAAGAACCGGCATTAGACATTCCTACAGAAAGATAGCGCAAAAAACTATAAACAATTTCCTGTCCATAAAGATTATTACGGACAAGATCTCTCCAGCGCATATTCTCACCCGCAAACTCCCATTTACGTTCATCAAGCACGGCTTTCAAAAAAGTTTCTTTAGAAGAAGCCACCTGAGCAATATAGGCAGAAACAACACTTTGGTCATCGAATGCCCGTGCATGGACTTGACGAAGTGACTCCTGAGCAGTGGCAGTAGGTCCTTCCAACTCATTAACAGCTTCGGCATTCATCAACAAAACATCCGTATAACGCATATAAGGGAAGTTAATACCTGTATTACTGGCACTCAAATTGGTAAACTGTCCCGCATTCGCCCACAATTTAGACCATTTATTATTATGGACAGTATAATCCGCACGAATCATACAAGAATCCTGAGTAGCATTATTAGCACTGTTACCATAATACCAAAGTCCATTAATAAAATCTCGACGCTTATCATTCTCATCGAATGAATAACGGTAAAAAGCACTCAAACGTATATCACCTTTAGATTCTCCCCATACATTCTTACCCAATGTCTTTCCTTCATTAACGGTTGATGTAGGTCCTTGAGAATACCCTGTATTACCTGTAGACTCCTTAGCAAAAGGAATCTCAAAAATAGGATCACCTTTAGCAATAATTTCAAAATTGCTTTCCTTGGTAAAAATATCTTGATAAGAAGTGCCTACAGAGTGTGTCCCCGAAGCAATAACCAGGCTAGTATATTCTTTTACGATTTGATAATACTTCTGATAATCTTCCGGACGTTTCATCACACCATAACTATTTGCATTATTTTTATCCGGATGAAGTGAATAACCTCCGGCAGTCAATGCAATACGTGCAATTAATGCCCAAGCAAACTCCTTAGACGCACGTTCTACTGTTGTTGTTGTAGTAGAAGACATCTTAGGAGCAATATCCTGCAAATCTTCAATAAGTTTATTTTGGATTTCTTCGCGATTCATTACAGGAATCACATAATTATCACCTAATTGTGAGGCTGGCAGGAAAGTGAAAGGAACATCCCCGAACATCACTACCAGATCATGATAAACCATAGCACGAAGACACTTGGCTTCGCCCAACATCTGCATAACAGCGGTATTCTCTTCATTATAAAGCGGACCAGTTTCTACACCCCGGATAAAACGGTTAGCATCTTCAATAGCTTTATAAGAAGCTCTCCAATATTTATCAATTTCGCCACCTTGATCGTCACAATCAAAACGTGCATAGCTATTATGGGTTGCTACATTACCTGTATACATCTGCATATCAACATCACTGTTCAAATTAAAAGTTTTCTGATAGGCACTGCCATAAAGATCACCTACCAAGATAGAAGCATAAACACCGTTCAACGCACGGCTAATTTCTGTTTCTTGGCTGAACACAAAGTCCTCATTGTAACTTGATGGAGAATCCACGTCAAGGAAATCATTGCATGATATTAGAGTCAAAGTTGCTAATCCTATTATTAAAGTATTTTTAAATTTCATGTGCTTTCAAATTTAGAATGTAATATTAGTACCTAGTACAAAACTGCGACTACGTGGGTAACGGTTATAGTCCATACCACAAGTTAATCCTGTCTGAATATCCACTTCAGGATCATAACCCGAATACCCAGTAATAATAAACAAATTAGAGGCTGATACATAAAAACGAGCTTTCGAAATCCCCCATTTAGAAGTCAGATTTCCAGGTAACGTATAGCCAACAGTCAAATCCTGACAACGCAGAAACGATCCATCCTCGATAAAATAGGAATGAGTTATTTTTTTTGTCACATCCGTCGGATTCCAAAGTGTCCTACCTTCGTTTAATTCACGGTACATATCCAACGAACCATCAATATAGTAACATTTGTACAAGCATTCGCCATCACCATCACGGGTATAACGCCAACCTTTGTCAGCAAATGTGGAAAGCACATTGTAGAACTTATTCTTATTGCTTTCGGATGAGGAAAGCTGGTAAGCTGTCGCATTATTCACATCAAAATCAAGCATAAAGTTGAAGTTCATGGCAAAATCAAAACCCTTCCATTGTCCGCTCAATCCAAAACCTCCCTGCACTTTTGGATTGGTATTACCTATAACAGTACGGTCATCTTCTGTGATATATCCGTCACCATTCAAATCCTTGAACTTGACTTTGCCCGGCAGAGTAGCTATGCCTGAATTAGAATCTCCTGAAATCTGATTGATTATTGTTTTTGGATGTTCCACACCGTCTGCATCCATAATAGGTGCATCTTTCGAAGTTCCGTTTTCAGCGGCCGTTGATCCCCAAGGTACTGCTTGCAAGTTATTAGTGGGATCAAAATAGAATTCATCCATTGAATATAAACCATCATATACAAAACCATAAATAAGTCCTACTTGGTCACCCACCTTCAAACAATAATCATTGTAACTTGATTTCCAACGGTTATTCTGATCCCAAATCACATTGTCTGTACCATTTAATTTATCAACTTTCATTTTATTCATACCTAAAGAAAGATTTGCGGAAAGCACATAATCCCTGCCACTGAGAATATCTCCTGATATAGTTAATTCAACCCCTTTATTAGTTACTTGTCCAATATTTTGCATCTGACTTACATAACCAGTTGCTGAAGGAATGTCCGATTTATAAAGTAAATCTTTCGTCGTATTCCAATAAATCTCCGGAGTAACAGTGAGACGACCATTAAAAAGCGTGATATCAGCAGCAAGATTACGAGTTAATGTAGTTTCCCATTTAATATTTTTATTGGCAAAAGTAGTACCCCCTTGATTACCATACCATTGCTCTCCAAACTGAGTTGCTTCTCCAAATCCAGGTCCGCCGGTAGAATTAACAGTATATAAATAACGCCACATATCATCACTGATACGATTATTTCCTGCCAACCCTATAGCTGCACGAAGTTTTAACTGATCAATCCATTTTATATCTTCCATAAACTTTTCTTCTGAAAGCACCCAAGCACCTGATACTGAAGGGAAATATCCCCATTGATTACCTGGAGCAAATTTAGTGGAACCATCAGCACGCATAGTTACAGAGAGTAAGTATTTGTGGTTATAGTTATAACTTGCCTGCCCAAAGAAAGAAGCAGTGCGATCTGGAGTCGAAAGTGATGAAGTTGACTCCTGCGGTGTACCGAATCCCATATTATCCCAAGCCTGTCCAGCCTCAAATGCACGTGGGAAATAACGATTCTTTTGGAAGTTCTTCTTATTTTGGCTATGATAAATTTCTTGCCCCAATAACATGGAAAAATTATGCTTATCTTTAATAGAAAAGCCATAAGATGCCGTATTAGTCCAAATATATTTAAAAGACTGATCTTTCTGAATACTTGCTACAGGCAACGAATTATTTTTTGTACCTTCACCTGTCAAGGCACCCCAAAAACGATATTGATCTTTCCAGTTTAAACTAAGAGTGGCTTCTGTACGAAGCACCAATCCTTTAACAGGCTTCCATTCCAATGAAATAGCATTAGTATAGTTATAAGCATACTTATTCTGTTGATTAATGGCAATATCACTTTTCGGATTAGTATAAGTAAACAATGCTTCTTCATCAGGGTCAGCATAAGAAGGATCTATATATCCGAATTCACGTAATCCGTTAGTGGGTCTATAACGGAGTACATCAATAATACCGCCTGTACCAATATTATCACCTCCAGCTCCTTGATCACGGCGAAACGTAAATTTAGGATTGATATGCAATGTCAAATTTTTAGTTATATCAATAGCTGTCTTGATATTCAAATTGGTACGGCGCACACCCGACCCCATAATAATACCTTTATCTTCGCTTTGAGTAAGAGAAGCAGTGAAGCGCATCTTATCTGTACCTCCACCAATAGTTACATTAGTAGAATAATTGATAGGATTCTCTCCCATTACCTCATCCTGCCAGTCATGAGTAGGCAAAGAATAATACATATCCAAATCTTGCGGATTGCCAAAATTAGCACGGAAAAATTTGGCATTGCTAGAACGGCTACCATTACACGCCGACCATTCATATTGATAACGTGCAAACTCTGCTGAATTCATTAAATCTAATTTTTTAGACAAATGACTAGTAGACAAATGGGCATTGAAACTTACCTGTATTTTTCCAGCTTTGGCCGATTTAGTAGTAACAACCACTACACCATTACCGCCCTTAGCTCCATAGATTGCCGTGATAGAAGCATCTTTCAATACATCAATAGAAGCAATGTCTGTAGGAGGAATATCATTGATGTTATCCACCTGAAAACCATCGACAATGTAAAGAGGATCATTGCTCTGGGTCACAGACGTACCTCCACGAACACGAATGTTAATATCTGCCCCTGGAGCACCATCGACCGTAGTTACTTGCACACCAGCTATTTTTCCCTGCAAAGCCACAGCGGCTGAAGTAACTGGTACAGCAGCAATCTTCACACCAGACACGGAACCTACTGAGCCAGTCAGATCTTTACGAGCCCTGCTACTGTAACCCAGCACTACTACCTCTTCAAGCGCTTGTGAATCATCTTGCAGCGTAATTGTCAGTTCTTTTCCGGTAACCGCATCCACTTCTTGCGTTTCGTAACCTACAAAAGAAATAACAATTCTTTTTCCTTTAGACACGGCCAAAGTAAACTTTCCGTCAAAATCAGTTATGGTTCCGTTGGAAGGATTTCCCTTCTCCACAACGGAAGCTCCAATAACGGCTTCACCTGCCGAATCAAGTACAGTACCTTTTACGGTAATGCTCTGAGCAAACATCATCACCGGTATCAGTAACAGCACTGAAAACAGAAGAAGTCTGCTTTTCACTCCTCTTAATTCATTTGTAAATTTCATAATAAAATATTAAGTTAAACAAAAATTTAAAGTCTATTTTTTCCGTGAATGTGAAATAATATAAATCACTATTGTTATTTATATTCTATTCTAAAAGGAAACAATTACAATTTTTATGAGAATAATAGATACTTATTAAAATAGCACACGCATTCTTATAATTTCCGTGTACGCACACAAAACGAGTGAAAAATATTAGATATACAAATTCCCATGCTAAATAAAGCACATAATCAAGTACATTAACAGTAATGTTTTCCATTATAATTTAATGTTAGTATTAGAAAATTGGTTTATTTTTATACTATATACGCCACAAATAAAAATAATATTGTTGACTGAACCTAATTTTTGTATTGAAAAAAATTAGTTCAACCAATAATTACAACATAATGAACAAAAAAGACACATTCATCAATGAAAACACGGAATTACATAAAAAAGCAGTGCTATGGACTTGTCCTCCATAACACTGCCACCTATATTTATTATAACTGACAAACTCCTACAGCTACAAACCTCACTCCTCCTATTTTATCTCATCCCACTTCGGTGGATTCACCTGCATCAAATGGCGGACAAAGAAATCATACCGCTTATGTTCGCCAAAAGCTTCCCCCATTGTATGATGTGCTCCGGGAATCACGACCAATTCAAAATCTTTATTCGCCTTAATCAATGCATTGACCACCTGCATAGTAGAGGCAGGATCTACATTATCATCCAACTCACCTACCACTAACATCAAAGGACGGCTCAACAGATGTGCATTTTCCACATTAGATCCTTCTTTATATTGATCTCCTACCGGATAGCCCAACCAAAGTTCATTCCACCAAATCTTATCCATACGGTTATCATGACAACCACAAGCTGAATAAGCCGCTTTATAGAAATCAGGATAAAGCAAAACTGCATTTGTAGATTCCTGACCACCGGCAGAACAACCGTAAATACCTACCCTGTCCACATCCATATAAGGATATTTCCGTGCAGCCGCCTTCATCCAAGCAATATGGTCCGGCAAACCGGCATCTTTCAAATTCTTATAACATACATTCTCAAAAGCACGCGAACGGAAAGAAGTTCCCATTCCATCGACCATTACGACGATAAAACCAAGTTCGGCCAAGGAAGTCATATTCCAGTCATAAGGACGGAAAGTCTTCGGAACATACTGGTCTCCGGGACCTTGATAAATGTATTCAATAACCGGATATTTCTTGTTCGGATCAAAGTTAGTGGGCCGGGCAATCAATCCCCACATATCCGTCTTGCCGTCCCGCCCTTTGGCAACAAATACCTCCGGAGCGTTCCAACCTTCAGCCTCCAAGCGAGTGATATCAGCTGTTTCCAACGGCATCATCACTTTACCATCCCTGGCACTACGTAACACAGCTACAGGAGCCTTATTCACCATAGAATAAACATCTACCAAATACTTCATATCTTCCGAAAACCAGGCACGGTGCATCCCTTCTTCGGGAGTAAGACAGGTAAGACCTTTGCCATCAAAACCAATGCGGTAATAACGGATGAGATAGGGGTCCTCACCGGCTTCCATACCATTTGCCGAGAAATAGATCTGACGGTTATCCTCATCTACCCGAAGCACTTCGCGTACATACCATTCTCCTTTAGTAATTTGATAATCGGGCTGTGCGGTAATACGGTTGTACATATAAAGATGATTCCAATTGTCACGCTCACTCATCCATATCATCTGCTTGCCGTCTTTTAAGTCATGACGGAAATGACGGGTATAATTCACATATTTATCGCTGGTTTCTTCTACCAACGGACGCACTTTTCCCGTTTCGGCAGAAAGTTCAAGCACTCTGTACACCTGATGTCCGCGCTGGTTATATTCAAAAGTCACGGCACGGCTGTCGGGATTCCATTCGGGACCATATACTTCATATTGTCGGTCGAACAATTCAGTAGAAGGAATAATGCTTCGTCCGCTTTCCACTTCATAGATGCAGGGCACTTTAAAAGGAAGTTCGTCTCCCGGCTTCGCATACTCCTGTTTGTGAAGCTTGGGCTGAAGCTGATCAGCCGGAGAAGATTCCACATAATAAACATAGCGCTTTTCCACCGGACGGATCTTGCAGGAAGCCACCTTCTTACTGTCCGGTGACCAGCGGATGTAGGCTGAATAATAATTACCCAGTGTCCCGTCCAAGCTCAGTTGCTTTTCTTTTCCGGTAGCCACCTCCTTTACATAGATATTCTGATTTTTAATAAATGCTATCCATTTACCATCAGGAGACGGAACCGGCGATGCTGTCTTCTCATCATCCACCTCCATCCAATGCTTTTGCTTGGGAGGGAGAGGAAGCGCCCCTTCATTGACCAGCTGATTTTTCCGGGATGCATACATCCAACGTTGATTATTAAACACAAAGTGTAGCGTATCCAATCCCTTACTGACCGACAAATGCCCCAATGCAAGAGCTTCCGGCTTGACCTCTTTTCCGGATGCAGCACCCAGCGCCTTTGCCAGACGATGAGAATCAAACAATTCTTTTCTAGCTTTTTTATCTGCATCTACAGATACATACAGGCGTCCGTCCGGAGTATTCCGCACATACCAAAACTGATGAGTACCCTCTATCCATTGCGGATTGACATTGGAATAGAAAACTTTATCCGCACTGAACTTCTCTTTCAATGCATAAGCACGCCGATAATCATCAGCCGTACCTTGAGCGATAGCCATGCCCCCACTAAGGAACATGGCTACCAGCCAACCTAACTTACCAACCTTCATTTTGAATTATTCTATTTCACTTCCCATTCAAACAAACCCGATGAATTATCGGCCGGCTGAACAATCTCCAGTTTTACCGCTTTTGTCTTTACCGGGTCAAAATTGACTGTATTCCCCGTACCTTTTTCCACTCCATACTTATCCGCTCCACTCACCGGTTGCCACTGACCTTGTGCATCTTTATAGTACACCTTCCAACTTTGCGGTATGCGGCATCCTCCCCAAGGAGCATCATCATACCAATATACGGTAGCACTGGAAACAGTCGCTTCGGACGGAAACTCGTAGGATATCCATTCGGTAGTTCCCTGTTTGGGCCACCAATGGTAATAGGGTACGGAACGGTCATTCTCATCTTTCGGTACCAGACGGTCATTAATGGCGGAGATGGATTTCACCTTATGCGAAGCATCCACTTTGCTTTCCGATGCCAGCGTAGCAGGCATAGTCGGACGGGAAGCACTTAATTCCTGAGGCAACCATACAGCCATAGCACCTGCACCGCGGTGTGCCCAAGCATAGTAAGGGATCAACGTCAGCTTTACATCAGTAGCCGTCAGACGACCTCTATCGTCATAACCCAGAATCTGTGCATCTGTTTTCAATTGGTTAATACCATACAGCAAATCCGGCTTTTCAACCACCTCGAATTGAGGAGTACGGTTCATAAACACACTCAGGACATCAAAATCATTATCCGGCCATTCCGCACAATATACGACAGGACCCCGTTCCACGGCAACACGTCCCCGGTCAGCCTCCACCTTGTTATTCGCCTTGACCGTACGCGGTTCCATGTCAAAATGCACTTCCACCTTGTCTCCCTTCTTCCAACGGCGGTCTATGCAGAAATAACCGTCCTTCAGTTCACTCTGTACCGGTTCCCCATTTACTTTCACTGTATAGCTCAAACGCTTTCCATCCGAATAAGTGTACAGGTCACTGGGAACTACCTGATTACGCACCCATCCCGGAATACGGATTTTCATTGTAAACTGTCCGGCATTGTTTTTGTTGACACCGATAGTGACATCACCGTCCCAAGGATAATGAGTGGCCTGCTCCAAAGAAACAGCCTTACCCTCTACCTTCAAGTTCGAAGTATTGGACATAAACAGATTCACATACACGTCCTTGTCCTTCACCGCATAAACATATCCCGGCAAAGAGGGGATAAAACGACAGACATTGGACGGGCAGCAGGCACAACCGAACCAAGGCTGGCGCTGATGCTGGCCGATACTTTCCAACGGATTGGGATAGAAAAAGCCGCCTCCGTCCAATGATACGCCGGAAATCAGGCCATTATACAAAGTACGTTCCAGCACATCATAATATTTGGACTCGCCGTGAAGCAGGAAAAGACGATAATTGACATACACATTGCCGATAGCCGCGCAAGTCTCGCAATAAGCCGACATATTGGGCAACTCATAGTTTTTGCCGAAAGCCTCTCCGTTGCTGGTCGCCCCGATGCCGCCGGTAATATAATATTTCTTGCCTACAATATTATCCCAGATACGGTCGATGGCATGAATATAAGCCGAATCCCCGGTCAATGCGGCAACGTCTGCCATACCGGCATACATATAAGCGGCACGCACGGCATGTCCCACCGCCTCATCCTGTTCCGTCACCGGCTTATGCGCCTGGCTGTATTCATCCGTACGGCTGGTATGTCCCCGCTGGTCAAGGAAGAATTTTGCCTGATCCAGGTATTTCTGCTGCCCCGTTACCAGATAGAGCTTGGCAAGCGCCATCTCGGCAATCTGATGGCCGGGCACACGGACTTGCTGTCCGGGACCGGAGCCTATCTCACGGCATACGCAGTCGGCATAACGGATAGCGATATCCAGAAAATTACGCTTCCCGGTCGCCTGGTAATGAGCGATGGCCCCCTCTACCATGTGTCCCAGATTATAGAACTCATGGCTCAGTTCCTCCACCTTTTCCCAACGCTTGCTGCCCGCCCATTCGTGCGGATGCTTGGGATTCATGGTACGGCTGGTGTAAAGGTATCCGTCCGGCTCCTGTGCGGCAGCGACGATCACCAGCACGCTATCAATGTATTTGGCCAGCTTTTTATCCGGATAAGTCTGCAACAGGTAACTGGCCCCCTCTATCGTCTTATATACATCCGTATCATCAAAAGCCAGCCCGCCCACTTTGATAGTATCGCTGGGATGGGCCGCATTGATAAAATTCCGGTATCTTCCCGTCTCCTCACATTTGCTGAAAGCCAGGGGAATGGTCACTTCACGGCTGGCCTTGAGACGCTGCCCCCAAAACGAGTCGGTCACTTTCACCGAAGTGAAAGGCACAGGGTCTATAGGATAACCGTGTGACTGGTGTTTCACTTGTGCCTGACCGCCGGTTACGGCAGCCGCCAATAAAGTAGTAACTAAAAGTTTTTTCATGGTTATATCATTTAATTGTTATCGTCATATTCCGTGCCTGTTTTACGGAGGTGCAATTTACACATTCCGAACATAAAACAGGCTCCGTATTCCAAGCAATCCAGGTATATAAATTCACCAAAATCACTATTTCCGCCCTTGTAACGGTATATATTCATCCCACAACTTCAACGAGTGCAGATACCCCGTAAAAGGCCACTCTCCTTCCGCATTCCGCCCCAAGGTCACAAACTGAGACGGTTTTACCAACAACTGGATGTCTTTTCCACTCACCTGTTCTCCATTGATATAGACCTGCTCCATGCGTCCGTCAAAACAGATGTAAATGTGCTGCCACCTGCCCGTCAGCTCCTTCATACCTTTATATCCCGCATCCTCATACCATCCGTAATGGTTGATCACCCCGCAGCGCGGTTCCGTACCGTTCACCAGCATGATCTTCTCCAGTTCGTCATGCGAGGTTGTAAAATCGGCTACACACTCATTCTCGGCTATGGAATCATTCAGCACCCACGCCTCCAATGTATAGGGAGCATTGTCCTGCAAAGTAGCCGGCAAAGAGAAACTGGAACGGAACAACTGGCTGCCGTCAAAATGAAACGCCTTTTTCCCTTCCGTCTCCTTCACGACCACAGGAGCTTTCAAGGCCTCAAAATATCCTTTCACACCCCGGTTCGTCAAATAAGGAACGGTATCGCCGACAGCAAAATCATCAGCAGTAATGCTCACCACCAAGCCACGTTTCCGACAGTCGGCAGCAGGCAGACGGACCACATCCGTAGCCGCGTCGTAAGCCCGTTCCGCCGGTTCCAGCTTCCAGTTATAATACCGCAAATTAGTAATAACCAACGGCTCATTGCCGCTGCGGAGCGAAATCATTCCCTGAGAGAGACAATGCTCCGTCTCATAACTCCGCCATTTCCCGGAACGGTAAACCAGTCCGCTCAGGGTATGTTCCTTGGACGGGGAAAGTAAAGAATGGCAATACTCCAATACAGTGCCCGGCTCCAGCATCAACGCATCGCGTCCCTCTATACGGCAAGTACGCGCCGCACCTTCCTTCAAGACAAACGCACCGCCCAGCATTCCCTCATTATTCCGCCACTCGCGTCCGTCCCAGTCGGCAGCGGTCAGTCCCAGCCATTGCTGGGGAAGCGCCTCTTCAATCCCCCCGAACACCTTCACGTTCCAGACAGCCCCTCCAAAACCGTTTTTCTGGCCGCCCGTAAAAGTAAGACGCACATAGCGGGCCTCCGCCTTGCCGAAGTCAACCATCGGACTGCCTGCCAAGTGGTTGTTCCGCTTATCAGCAAAAACAGACCAATGCTTGCCATCGACAGAAGTCTCTATCAAATACTGATAAAACTGGGTTCCATATTCAAACTGGGTCCAGACGGTCTGTATTTCCCGGGAACTCCCCAAATCTATCTCAAGCCATTCCTGCCCCATACCGCGAGGACGCCACAAAGTCCCGTTATTGTCATCTACGGCATATTCGGCGCGAAAATTATCATCATAACAAGAAGAAGCCCTTACCCCGGCGCCCAATGCCAGATTCTCCGATTTCACCACCGAAGGAGCCAGTGCGCCTACCCCCTTGTGGGTAGGAATAACCTTCCTGATGCTTCCATCCGCCGCAAACTCCATCTTATCCATGCAGAGCTGGCGGTGAAAGCCACGGTTGGAGTGCGGGTTGTCATGCCGGTGGTACACTATATAATAGTCATCCCCTTCCTTCAAGATACTGTGATGTCCCGGACCGTGCACCGTCCCGTCCTCATTCGTTTCCAGAATGCAGCCCTTATATTCGTACGGTCCCAGCGGATGGTCCGAAGTAGCATACTGCACCCTGTAAGTATGGTCATGGCAAGAGCCCGAGGAATACATGAAATAATAGATTCCATTCCGCTTCAATACAAAAGGAGCCTCAAAAAAGTCAACTGCCTCCGTATTCGGTATGAGCCGCGTTTCCGTAAACCCCTTCAGGTCGGGAGTCATTTTTCCAGCTCCGCAACCGAAACCTTTATAGATTCCCCACGTTCCCCAATACAAGTACACGGAACCGTCATCATCTACAAAAGTCTGTCCATCCAGTGTAATCGCATTGGTCACGAAGCGGTCGGGAACAAGCACCGCCTCGCTTTCACCCAGGATATTCTTCCAGGGTCCCCTGGGCGTCTCGCTCACCCCGCAATGAATGATACACGGCTGGCAATAAAAATAATAATACCTGCCATCCGTATGCCTGATCACATCAGGGGCCCATATCCAATGGCTGTCGGGCCAGTTCATGGGCATCAGCGTCCAGTTTACAAAATCCTTGCTCGTCCACACCTGGGCCGGTCCGAATCCCGCACCACTGCCGTCCGTAGTGGCATACATGTAATACGTGTCGCCAAACTTCTTTATCGTAGGATCGGCAAAGTATCCGGGAATCACAGGATTACCCGTCCCCGGCGTGTCATGCTTCTTGCGGGCAAACCCCGAAACCGCCCCCAGCAACAAAAAAGCGGCCACTAAGTATATTCTGTTCATCTCTATTTATGTACAATATTATTGACCGGTATCTCTATCTCATAAAAATATTCCTGTAACAACCGGTACATGTCCGGGTCATAAGATTTCAGCTTCGCACGGCGGTTCACCCAGTTATGCACCCCGTTAGCCGGATCGGCATAACGGTTACAGTTAAAGAAAGACTGCACACACTCCGCAAAATACTCTTCCTTGTTGCTGACCGCATACGTGTCTTTCCACAATCCTTTCCGGATGGCATTCTGCCGCAAAGCCTCCAGCCGGTCATTGAAACCGGGTTCCACCCCGACAATGCCCACCGTGTGAATCAGGTGTGCAAACTCATGAATCAAGATATTCTCGCCTACATATTTATCCTGCGGCAATGCCAGCAGATTCTCTTCTCCGCAACTAGACGAAAGTTCATCCTCAGGCGCCCCGCCAAAACCGCGTGCCCGCCAGTTCCAATACTTGATACTATCTTCACAATTACAAATATGCGCGAACTCAGGCAGGTCACAAGTCTCCTCATCCTTGCCGATCACCATCACATGACAGCCCCTCTTCACCATGTGGGCCTTTACATCGGGACGTTTGGCCAGCATCAGGCTGATGATATCACACGCCTTCAGCAAAGCCTCGTCACTGACCCGTTCCGAAGAAGTGACATACAATCCCTCCGTCTCAATGTACTTCTTGTAGAAAGAAGGAATCCCCTTGCCTTCGGGAACCGCAGTTACCCGGCCGCGCAACGGACAAAGTTCCAGCTTCATGGCAAATCCTCCCCCCGAGGCAAGGTGCAGTTTCATCCGGCTTTCGCGGTCCACGATCCTTTTCTCCATACGGTAGTCTTCTGCCTGCTTGTCGGCATTGATGCCGTCAACAAACAGCGTAGCCATATAACGGACCCCTTCCGGCAGGAAAGAGAAATCCAGCTCCACATCCCGTCTATCCCAATTGGTCATGCCACCCACATACCAGTTGACATCCTTCTTGCGGACAGTCACGATATACTTGCCAAGCTCACCGGAAGCGATAAAAGTAGAATCCGTCTCCACAGGCAGGGAAGTAATGAAATCCACACACTCCTGTTCATTCAGGTAATTGGTAGGCGCATCACACAACATCGTGAAAGGAGAATCGTGCACAATATAGGCAGCCAGTTGATGACACCGGGTTCCCATGCTGGCCGGAGTGGAATACATGGCACGCCAATCGGCCTTCGTAGCGTTGCGCATCGCTCCCGGAGTGTAATCCACCGGTCCCGCCATCATGCGGATATAAGGAAAAGTGACATCATAAAGCGGCATATTGTTCTTGATATCCGTCCATTTCACCTCTTCCATACCGAACACGCTTTCAAAATTAATGATATGCGGATAGGTACGGTTGATACCTGTCGGTTTGTAAATGCCGTGCAGATCAAGGGTCAATTTATATCGGGCCGTCATCTCAGCGATGCGATACACCATTTCAACGGCAGTCTGATCATCACGATCCAGGAAATCCACCTTAAAACCTTTGATTCCCATATCCGCATATTTCTTACAAGCTGCTTCCAACTGGCTGTCGAGTACATTAAACACCGTCCAAAGCACTATTTCTACCCCTTTGGATTTGCCGTATGCTATCAGCTCCGGCAAATCAAGTTCGGGAATAACCGTAAGCATATCCCCGCTTTTCGGATCATACCAGCCTTCGTCCAGAACAATGAACTCGATGCCGTTCCGGCTGGCAAAATCAATGTAATATTTATAGGTGTCCATGTTGATGCCCGCCTTAAAAGGAACCCCTTTCAGATTCCAGTCGTTCCACCAGTCCCACGCCACTTTCCCTGTCTTGACCCACGAAGTATCACCGATACGGTTGGGAGAAGCCAGGGCATAGACCAGGTTGTTGACCGGCATATCCGTATCCTTTTCAGTAATGGCCAACACACGCCACGGATAGGAACGGGAGCCACGGCTACGGGATATAAAATCTGTGGTTTCGGTTACATATTCCTGCTTCCGCCAAGGATAAAAGTCTGTTTTAGCCGGATAAGGAGCAAAGACACCTTTCAATCCATACTTTCCCTGCTGTGACTGCACAAACATGCCCGGATAAGCTTCCAAATCTGACTCCAACAGGGTCAGTTTTACGCTGCCGCAATCCACAGTAACCGGAAGAAAAGCCAGTTTAGGCTGTGCTTTTGACAGAGGAGTGATATCATAGACATTCTGAAAGGCCATCGCCATAGGTTGCTTGTCGTTTGTGGTATAAGGAAGATAAGCCGTATAATCCTGAGGAAAGTTAAATTCCGCCACTTCATCCTTCACAGTCACTTCTGATGTCACGGTGGTATAGAAGCGATAGGCGACCCCGTCATTGTAAGCCCGGAAAGTCACGCCGAATCCGCCTTGCAGCTTCAAGTCCAGTTCGTTGCAGACTGCAACGAACTCCTTGAAGCGGTAGAACGGCGATTCTACCTTGTCCTCTATCTTTTTCCTTCTTTCCCTTGTTACCCGGGAAGATTTACCTACCAAGGTTCCGTCGGCCAGAACCAAACCTATGTTAGAATGTGAGAGAATTGTATCATTTTCATGCATAATCCGGTAAGAAAGCCCATCCCCCGTACTAATCTCGACTTTCAGTCCTCCGTCCGGAGAAGAGAGAGTATAGTTCTTAACTTTAGCCGCCAATGGAGCATTTCCAATAAATAAAAGCAATGACAAGATTGCCAAACCAAGTGTTCTGTTGTTTTTCATAATCTATCGGTTATATACTTTGTGCATTTGCAAAGTAAAATAAAAAAAGAATAAGGAAAGGAAGAAATAATATAATGTAATGGCAGAATCGTCCAATAATTACCGTCCTGCGACACGAATATCCAGCCGGTTGTACTATTTTTCCATCCCGCTAGACTATTTTTCCATCCCGTCCGGAACCGGACTCCCCGTCATTTCTGTCCGGCACGGGCATTATACGCTCCCTTTCACATGAAATCCCTCCGGCATCCTTTCCGTTTTCTCCCGGCAGACCCTAAAAAAAAGGATAGTCCCTTCACCCGGAACTATCCTTTCAAGCTCAACACAGAATCAATCCCCCGCGTTATTCAACCGTATAATTGATCACGAAACGGAAATACTTCGAGGTATCATTCATATCCACCCAGCCGACATTCATTTTACCCGTTGTTCCTACGGCAAGCCCGTCATTGTAACCTACTCCGCAAGCCTCATCACTACTGTGATATTCAATGTAGGCGGCATAACCGTCCGTTCCCCAACTGACAGCCTCACCACTTGTATTCATCCAGTAGCCCGGCGCATTGGCTGTATAGTTTTCTCCCATATCGCTCCACTCTCCCGTAGACGGGTCTGCCAGACAGAACTTGATGTCCGTATTATCCGCCGCCTTAGCCAGGAACTCTTCTATGGACAATATCAAACACGGTCTCGATATTTTCCTTGTAATCTTCAATCGGCAGGGTCACTGTCGCTTTATCGGACGAGAAGGTAACAGAAACCACCGACACGGTAGGATCTGTGACCCCGACTTCAAAAGTAAAGCGCACATAGTCATCATAGTCTGGTCCGTTTACCGCAAAACCCACATTCAGCGTAAGGACCGTCCCCGCCACAATGCCTCCTTCCGTCAGTTCCACATTCAATGTTTTCGCCGTTTTATCCAGCGTCACCGTAGCCTTGCCGTCCGCATCGTCCGCGCTGCACGGCTGACCGACCGAATTGAAATACCAGCCTGCGCCGTCTTTGGTATAGGCTGTCTTCAACCATTGGTTGCGGGTCGTGTTTATGGGATAAAAGACAGTGGCCTTGGTATCCAGCCCAGCAACAGCCGCATCCGCACTCATTCCCATCAATTCTTCAAACTTGTCCGTATAGTCCGACAGGTTCAAAACATAAGCGTGCTTGCCGTTCACTTCCAATGCCACATTAGTAGTAACCTGGGCATTGGTATTTGTCTTCAGATACGGGTTTTCGTTTTCTCCGTATATATGTTTGGATGTTGCATCAGTATAATCATCGCTACAACCTGTAAAAGCAAGCAGCGAGCAACAGCAAAGTGCCAATAATATATTTTTTTTCATCGTTTTTCTTTTTATAGTTAACAAAGGGTTAATATCCCGGATTCTGAACCAGATTTATATTACCATCCATGATACTCTTGGGTATCGGGAAAATGTCACAATGTTTGTCCGTCGGATCGGTCTTGGCATCCTTGCAGAACCATGATTTGCCATTATACACATTCTGTCCGCTGGTAAGACGGAAACGGATCAAATCCTGACGGCGATGGTGCTCGGCCAGGAACTCCCATCCCAGGTCGTCCAGCAGACCGCCCAGCTCGATGTCGCTGCCTCCCTCGGTAGTGGTCACCCAATTATCCGCCTCATCCTGCTGTGCAATGTTCTCCCGGTGTCCGTAAGAATATACGCTGCCGCCTTTCAACTGGGCTACCGTACGTGTCGCCTTATCGGGATTCCCTTTGAACGCACGTTGCCTTACCTGAGTAACCAGGCTAGCGGCATCCTGTTCCGTCTCGCCGTTATATCCTCCCAGGCGCAACAGACACTCGGCCTTCATCATCAAGACATCGGCATAGCGGAAGAAAGGCACATCATCATAACTGGTGCCCCAGTCACCATCCTTTATCTCATACTTTACCAACCGGTACCCTTCCATCGGATAGCATCCCGGATTGTCCGTACTGCGGATTTCATACGTATAGTTCAAAGGCTGGCCGTCCACATAAATGGTGTTTCCACTCTGGTCTTGCTGGACACCGCCGATCCAGCAGTCTGTATAACGGGTGTCATTATTCTTGTCATAAGTATCCAGGAACTGGGGCAAGGCGGCTCCGCCTCCTGTGGCCCAACCGGTAAACCCGAAAGTGGCACGCCCGGCCTCGTTCATCCACAAATTGGCAAAATAATTGCCGCTGGCATACAGATACTCAAACGGAATCCCGAAGATAATCTCGGGAGAAGAAGAGATGTCCTCCTTAAAGTTATCAGCATAATTCGGCGCCAGGCTGAATTTGTTCGATTCAATGATCACATTCAGCTCGTCAACGCATTTCCGATAGTAAGAATCGTCGGAATGGTCGTCAAACCAAGCATTGTGATTCAAATACATCTTAGCAAGAATCATGTGGACAGTATAGTTATTTATCTGTCCCATCTCCACCTCATCGCCACACTTATCCTTTATGTCGTCCAGCTCAGAGATGATAAAATCCCATACTTCCTGCGATTCAGCCTGTTCGGGAAGCCAGCCGTCGGGATGATCATAAGTGGTATCCAAGGGAATATTACGGAAAAGGTCGAACAAAAGATAGTAATACAACGCACGGTAAGCACGTAGCTGGGCCACAGACTCCTCCGATTCCTGCACGGCCTCGTCCGCCAACAGCTTGTTGCACGCATTTATTCCCGAATAGGCGTTTGACCACAACCCACTGAAATGACCGATTTCGGAATGAAACGTATGTTCATGCAGATTGATATACAAATCACCCCAACCTACGCCTATCCGCAAAGGGATCACCCACATGTCCGTACAGATATCCAGGTCAGCGTACCCGTACCATGCCCAATAGAAATTGCGCAAGGAGGAATATACCGGCGCAAACATACTGGCGGCATCCTTTTCCGTAAATTCATATTTCTCGGACGCGATCTGGTTGTAAATGGTTTCACTCAAATCTGTGCAGCTTCCCAAAGAAAGCATGCCGGCGCCTACCATTGAGTATAATAAAGACTTATATAATTTCGGTTTCATAATCTGATAAATTTAGAAAGTTAAGTTAAGACCAAAAGTAAATGAACGAATGGATGGATATTTGTCGCGATTGTCTATACCTGCATAGGTAGGATACGGATTTGACAACTCCGGATCAAGTCCGGAATAACCGGTTATGCAGAAAAGATTGTCACCGGACAAATAGGCACGGACATTCTTGATGTATTTGTTATTTTTAAACGGGAAATTATAACCGATGGTCAGATTGGTCAACTTCAGGAAGTTACCATTTTCCAGGTAATAGCTTACCATAGTCTGCGGCTGTGAAGAAGACAAGGTGTATTGTCCGCCATAGGGTGCTTCCTCCACCGATTTCAAACGGTTGTAAGCATGAGAATTATTTTCGTAATAAGCACGGGGTTCGTTCAGGATCTTAAATCCCAACTGGCTGGTGAACTGCATGCTCAGGTCCCAGTTTTTATAAGTGAAGGTGTTGCCCCATCCCAAATACACTTTCGGCAATCCGTTGCCCAAATATTGGCGGTATTCATCATTGGTCAGGTAAGCAGTAGAGAACTCAACGACTTCCCCGTCCGGCTTTTCAATCAGGAACAGTCCGTTTTCCGACACGCCGACAGACTTCAAGCCATAAAACTCACCCAAAGGACGTCCTTCCTCCATACGGTGTGTGCTTACACTGATCGGTTCTCCCAAGCCACCGGTATCCATATAACTGTTTGACTCATACATGTCATTAGACAAGCTTAACAATTTGCTGGCATTATGAGCTACCGTCACCACGGTTTTCCACTCAAAGTCCTTGGTCTGCACAGGAATCGCATTGATGGCTACTTCAATACCCTGGTTGCGTACAGAGCCTCCATTGGCAAAAGTGTAACTGTACAAATTGGGCGGAGTAGGAACGCTGTAATTAAACAACAGGTCGGTTGTCTTCTTCCTGTATATATCAACAGATCCTCCTAAACGGTCATTCAAGACACTAAAGTCCAGACCTATATTATATTCCGTAGACTTTTCCCATTTCAAGTCCGGGTTCGGATTGGAAGCGACTTCCAGCCCCGGTTTCCATGTTCCCTTGTCGTAATAATAGGAACTTCCATAGTTATACCGCGTCAACGACATATAAGGATCATTGGGAATCACACCGGTAATACCGAATCCCGCACGCAACTTCAAGTTGTTCAGCCAGGTAATACCCTCCATAAATCCTTCATTACTGATGGTCCATCCCAAAGATGCAGAAGGGAAAGTACCCCATTTGTTATTGTCGCCGAACTTGGACGACCCTTCCTGACGTACACTGACCAGCAAATTATATTTATTGTCAAACGCATAGCTCACACGTGCAAAGAAACCGATCAGCGTATTCTCGTTCTTATCACTGCCCATGCCAGCCTTACCGTCTTTCAACGCCTGGCCGAGACCTAAATTATGCCATTGATAGAAATCTGTCGGGAAATTATAGTTATTGGCATAGAAACGTTCATAAGTATAATACTGATAACTGTAGCCCACCAACGCATTCATACGATGCTTGCCGACATTCAAGTCATACTTGCTGGTCAGTTCCAGGTTGTCCGTACGTGTCTCGTCCTGGGTATGATAAGCATAACCGGTCCATTCATTCAGTTGGTTGCTGAAATAATCCGTTGTGTTATACCCTTTATCATGTGCATTAAAGCGGCTGGTAGCCACCATCAGATTGGTCTGCCATCCTTTGACCGGTTCAAAAGTAACATTACCCGTCGCACGAGTCTCTTCATAGGTATAATTACCCAGACGCTCTTCCAGCATGCCGACCGGATTGTAGTAATAATTCACGTTAAAATCCTCATTATAAGAACCGTCCTCGTTGTAAATGGGAGCGGTAGGATTACGCATAATCGCCTGACGGTAAATATTTGACTGATCGGTGGCCGTTGCATTGGTGGCACTGTTCTTATGCCATTTCTTCACCATATTCAGGTTGACTTTCAGCATATCGTTAAGCATCCAGTGTGAGACATCAAAACGCATACGGATATCTTCGCTGTAAGTGTTCATTATCACACCGTCTTCCTTGCGGTAAGTCACATCCGCCGAGTAAGTGGTCTGCTTGCTTCCTCCCGTTATATTGAAATTATGGTTGTGAGTAAAGCCGGTCCGGCTGACGGCATCCAGCCAGTCGGTATCATATCCCTTATCGGTAAAGTTTGTCTTGCCTGCACGTATATCCTCGGCAGTCATAAATTCCAGCTTTTTGCCGAACTGAGATGCAGAGACGTAACCTGAATAGGATGCAGTCGTATGCGACTCACGTTTGCCGTTCTGGGTAGTGATCAGGATAACCCCGTTTGCACCCCGCGTACCGTAAATGGCAGCAGCCGAAGCATCCTTCAACACATCAATGGAGGCAATATTTTCAGGAGCCACCGTGCTTAAGTCTCCTTCCACTCCATCAATCAGGATCAACGGCGTAGTGCTGCCGTTGACGGAAATGACACCGCGCAGGCGAATCGTGGAAGTCGCATTCGGGTCACCGGACCCCTTGGCAATGCTCAATCCGGCCACCTTACCTTTAATCAGGTCCGCCGCATCCCCGATCTTACCTACCGTAAAATCCTCTGCTTTGACCGAAGCCACCGCACTGGTCACATCACCCTTGCGCTGGGTTCCATAACCAATAACGACCACTTCGTCCATCACCTCGGTATCTTCCTGAAGGGTCACATCAATCTTCCGGTTATTCTTTACCTCAAACTCCTGGGTTTTATATCCAATGTAGGAAATTACCAATACAGACTGGGAGCCTTTTACATTCAGCCTGTATTTCCCGTCAAAATCGGTAATGGTACCGTTAGTCGTTCCTTTTTCCATGATATTAGCACCAATGATGGGTTCTCCCTTTCTGTCTTTCACCACACCGCTTACTGTTACAGTTTGCTGTGTAATTTCCATTTTCATAGACTCTGCTGTTCCCTGAAGTGCAAATACAGGGCTCATCCCTGCACCCGCAATAAGGAAAAAACAGGTTGCGGCCTTTAGCAATGCTTTGCTGAACAAGGCCCGATTGTCATGTGTTTTCATCATACAGTTTTATTTAAAAGGTTTATATTCTTAGTTTACTTTCCATTCAATCACCCCTCCCGAAGCTCCTTTCTGCAATTGTGCTGCAATTTTAAGCCCCTTTGTTTTGACAGGAAGAAGAAGAAAATAATTATACACATATATTACTGCATGTTTTATTTTAAGCTTGGCATGTGAAGATGTTAATATGAGTCACCCAGTATTGTTTTATCGTAAACGGATAAAACTACCATGGATAACACCCTACTCCCGAACGCAATTCTTATCTTATTATCTATCCATGGACGACCTGACCAGCGGATTCAACATCGGCACCAATTACACGCTGAATCCACAATTCAATGAAATGACAGGATTCACAGAAAAAGATGTACGGGATATGCTGGAATATTACTCCACAACATGCCCATTCAATCATTCGGTAGACGAGTTGATAGAACTGATTGCTTTTCTACTTCGGAATGCTGACCATCAGCGGAATGCATAAAGGAGAAACCAAACTCACCATCCCCAACCAGGTGGTACGTGAACAACTCTTTGCCTACATTCTGGATACTTATCATGAAAACGACTTGACTTTCGACAGGTATGAAAAGAGGAAGCTTGCCTCAGGGCTGGCTTATGATGGCAAATGGAAACCTTACTTTGAATACATTGCCGGATGCCTGCACCGTTATGCCTCGCAGCAGGACAAGCAGAAAGGTGAATATTTTGTTCATGGCTTTACTCTTGCCATGACCGCACAAAATCCTTTCTATCGTCCTGTGTCCGAGAAAGACAGTCAGGAAGGATACATCGACCTGTTCTTGCATCCGTTATTGGATATTTACAAAGACATGAGCCACTCCTACATCATCGAACTGAAATATACCAAAGGAAAAGACAGTAATGAACGGATAGAACAATTAAGGCGACAAGCCATTGAACAAACTGAACGCTACGCTTCGAGCGAGTCTGTGCAGAAAGCGATAGGTCCTACCATACTACATAAAATCATTGTTGTATATCGAGGTATGGAAATGGTTGTTTGTGAAGAATTGTAACCGATAAGAGGCAGTGTCTGCCCTTACAATGGAAGCATTCATTCGTCCGTTCTATCCACGTTTTCATCGAAAGTACAAAATTGTTGCTTCTTGCCGCATTTGTAATTACAAAGATAAGATGCCATTTTTTCGATGATTTTTCGTATCAGTTTCTTCTGCATCAGCACATTACCATTCCAAATTATGCGCAGTATCTTGCTGTAAATCAACAATATACTGTGTAAATAGATTCCAAGTCCCCTTGAAACGGTTTGCCATTCTCCGCTGTCAAATTCGGCTTGACGTATACAGCTTGTTTTAATTCCTGTGCCATAGCTGTGGTCGCTTCCTTGCAAGAGAGCATAGCTGTGGCATATTTTGTCTGGCTGCGTTCGTTGCTTCGCCTAGGTGAAGAGGCGAATTCACTTTAGTGAACAGCCATTTTCACTAGGGTGGAATAGTTGCTTCACTTAGGTGGAATATCAAACGGAACGGAGTGAAGATACGATAGGAACAGGTTCTTATTACATACGCAACAAGGTTCAATAGCCGAAACAAACAGTATCCTGTCCTGTCAGATATAAACTATGATGCCCACGAGTAGCCGGAAGGCAGTGGGGGGCTGACCCTACCTCCTGTCCGCTGGTATTCCCGAATGCGAGCATTCCCAAAAACGGATTTGTTTCCCCACCGACATACCAATTGAGGGGGATTTGAGAGACTTTTACACCGGAAGTGATTAGTAATGTGCATATTACTGTGACAGAGCGCTTTTGTGCTTTATGTATATCCTTATGCTAAAACCTAAATTTGAGTAAGAATAATCTATCAGAGGCTTTGTTTCTTCTTATTACGAATGACAGACGTATCACCTTTATCAGTTGGAATGAATCCCTACCCCATTCCTACTCAGGAAAGCTGCCAATGTATTCCTGCTGACTTTCAATTTCCTCGCCATCTCCGCCTTACTGGTTCCCGCCTCCAGCATAGCCTTAATTTTTTCTTCTTTTCCCGTAAGTTTATATTTCGAGTTATGTCCTCCCATGGGACGTCCCAACTTTTGTCCGGAGGCGATTCTGCGTGCAAGTCCCTCACGGGTACGTTGGGAAATCAAGTCACGTTCTATTTGTGCGGAGAGGGAAAAAGCAAATGCCAATATTTGAGATTGTATATTATTTCCCAGTTCATATTTCTCTTTCACCGTGAGCAGGATGACATTTTTCAACATACATGCATTCAGTATACTCATTACTTCCATCAATCTTCTTCCCAAACGAGAGATCTCCGACACAATCAATGTATCCCCTTTCTTTATTCTTTTCAATAGTACGCCAAGCTTTCTGTCTTTGGCTGACCGTGTTCCTGAAACCGTTTCTTCCACCCACACATCAATTTGGAAATCCCTCTGTTTGGCAAAACGATTTATCTCGAACCGCTGGTTCTCTACAGTCTGTTTATCAGTTGAAACCCGAATATACGCATATATCATAGCTGCATCATTAAGTTTTTTATTGAATAAGGAACGCCAATCTAACTTATATTATCAGAGAAGGAAAGTTTCACCGGATCTTATTGAGGTTTTCTAAGAAGAATTAAGTATCTCCAACTATTCAAGCTCAAAAAACAGAGAAATCTGCTTAATCCTTGCCTTTACAAGATAAAACGATTGTCCAATAGAATGAAAAAATTGTCTATGATAATAGTATAAATCACTGATAATCAATATTGTTATATTAAAACTGGATTGATCATCTTTAAGACGATTTTCGCAGTATAATAGATTTTTCTTTTATCTACTTAATGGTTTGTTCACTTACTTTGCATCTGTTGACATAGTTGATACTGAAATAAAAAACACAGATATAGTATGAAAAACAAATTGCAAATAGTATGGAGCAGCATTGCTATAATAAGCGTATGTGCATGTAGTACGCCTTATACACAACCTGATGCCCCTATCAAAGAAGTTCCCTTCACCCAAGTTCATTTAGATGATAATTTCTGGACACCGCGCATCGAGACTAACCGCACCGTTTCCATCCCATCCGCTTTCAAAGAATGTGAAAAGAACGGCCGGTTCGATAACTTTGCCATTGCGGGTGGTTTGATGAAAGGCGAACATCGCGGTGACTTTTCTTTCGACGATACCGATCCCTATAAAATTATAGAAGGAGCATCTTACTCGTTAGCCGTAAAATATGATGAGAAACTGGATCACTACCTGGACAGTGTAATCCATATCATAGCTGCCGCACAGGAACCGGATGGTTATCTTACTACCTGTGTAACCAATCAATGTACCCGTTTATCCGGTTGGTGGGGCACGCACCGTTGGGAAAAAATCAACAGTCACGAACTCTATAATAGCGGCCATTTGTACGAAGCCGCCGTTGCTCATTATCGCGCCACCGGAAAACGTACGTTACTGGATGTAGCTATCAAAAATGCCGATTTGGTATGTCAGGTCTTCGGACCCGGCGAAGGACAGATCCATCGTCCCAGTGGTCATCCTATCGCCGAGATGGCTCTTGTCAAACTATATAAGGTGACAGGCGATGAGAAATATTTGCAGACGGCCAAGTATTTTGTAGAAGAAACCGGCAGAGGAACAGACGGACATAAACTGAGCGAATACAGTCAGGATCACAAGCCCATCCTGCAACAAGACGAGATAGTAGGTCATGCCGTCCGTGCCGGATATCTCTACTCCGGAGTGGCAGATGTAGCCGCTTTGACTCATGATACCGCCTATTTCAATGCCTTAACCCGTATTTGGGAAAATATGGCCGGCAAAAAACTCTTTATCACAGGCGGAATCGGTTCCCGCCCACAAGGTGAAGGATTCGGTCCGAACTATGAACTGAATAATCACACAGCCTATTGCGAAACCTGCGCCTCTATAGCCAATGTGTATTGGAATCATCGTATGTTTCTCGCTACGGGAGATGCCAAATATGCGGATGTGCTGGAACGCGCGTTGTATAACGGAGTCATTTCGGGCGTATCACTCAGCGGTGACAAGTTCTTCTATGACAATCCGTTGGAATCCATGGGGCAGCATGAGCGCCAGCACTGGTTCGGATGTGCCTGCTGTCCGGGCAACATAACCCGTTTCATGGCTTCCGTACCTTATTATATGTATGCCACTCAAGGCAATGATGTGTATGTCAATCTCTTTATCCAAAGCAAGGCGGATATTGAAACGGAAAGTAATAAAATAAATGTGGAACAAACTACAGGCTATCCGTGGGACGGAAAGATAAGTATTGCCGTCACTCCCGAAAAAGAACAGGAGTTTGCTTTGCGTGTGCGTATCCCCGGATGGGCGCAAGACGCTCCCGTACCTACAGATCTCTACTCATTTACAGACAAGGCTCAGGCTTATAGCATTTCTGTAAACGGCTCCAAAGTCAATGCGAAGCAATATGATGGTTATGCCACCCTTGTACGCAACTGGAAAGCGGGTGATGTGGTTGAAATCAATCTTCCTATGGAGGTACGTCGTGTGAAAGCAAATGACCAAGTAGAGGATGATCATGGCAAACTGGCTATAGAACGGGGCCCTATTATGTTCTGTTTGGAAGGACAAGACCAAGCCGACAGTACTGTATTCAACAAATTCATCCCCGATGGTACTCTGATGGAGGCTTCTTTCCATGCTGATTTGCTGAATGGCATAATAGTTTTGAACGGTACAGCCAAAGAAGTTGAAAGAAACGGCAATGTAAAAGACGTTCCATTCAAGGCAATTCCTTATTCTACATGGAACAACCGCGGTGCTGACCAGATGGCCGTATGGATTCCCGAAACAGCCGAGTGCGCTCGTCCTACTCCGGAACCTACCATCGCCAGCAAAGCACGTACTTTGATGATACAAGCCCCCATACAGAAAGACGCTCCTGAATCGGCTTCAGTGGAAACATGGGCATGGGGGGTAAATGACCAATGGGAACCCAAACGTTCATCGGATATCTCGAAACCTTACCACTATTGGTGGCTGAAGAACGGTACTGTCGAAACACTGGCTTATGAATTCGACCAGCCTTATACCGTATCGAACGTACAAGTGTATTGGTTGGATTTTGACCATTATGACGGAGATTTCCGTGTGCCGGAAAGCTGGAAACTATATTATAAAGAAGGCGAAAGTTGGAAAGAGGTAGAGGCGTTAACTGAATATACTGTAAAAAAAGATTGCTATAATAGTTTGGATTTCAACCCTGTCAAAACAAAGGGGCTTAAAATTGCAGCACAATTGCAGAAAGGAGCTTCGGGAGGGGTGATTGAATGGAAAGTAAACTGAATGAACATATAAACCTTTTAAATAAAACTGTATGATGAAAACACATGAGAACCGGGCCTTGTTCAGCAGGGCTTTGCTGAAGGCTACCACCTGTCTTTTCCTTACTGCGGGTGCAGGAGTCAGTAGTGTATGGGCAGCACCGGAAGAGAATGCCCAAGCAACCTCGATAGTACAACAAAGTAGCACTGTCAATGGTAAGATTACAGACGCAAATGGAGAACCCATCATTGGTGCCAGTGTTGTGATAAAAGGTACTACTAATGGAACTATAACCGACTTCGACGGTAACTTTATGCTGGAAGTTCCTGCTAAAGCTACTTTAGTTGTATCCTATGTGGGATATAAAACGCTAGAGGTTCCTGTAAACGGAAAAAAAACACTTAACATCAATTTGAAGGAAGACACAGAAATGCTTGATGAAGTAGTAGTGGTAGGTTATGGTACTCAAAAGAAAGCCACACTAACCGGTTCTGTTTCACAGGTAGGTGGTGAAGAACTGAAGAAAGTGGCTGCAACAAATCTTACTAATACACTTGCCGGAAAAACAGCAGGTGTCATTGCTAATACACGTTCGGGCGAACCAGGTGAAGATAACGCTGACATTCTTATCCGTGGTAAAGGGACTCTAGGAAGTACCTCCCCTCTTATTGTCGTTGACGGTATTGCCGACCGGTCATTCAGCCGTCTTAACCCCGAAGATATTGAATCTATCTCTGTCTTGAAAGATGCTTCAGCAGCTATCTATGGTGCACGCGCCGCTAATGGAGTAATCCTGGTTACAACCAAACGCGGTACAGAAGGGAAAGTCAAAATCAACTATAGTGGTAATGTATCTTTTTCCCAGCCAACCCGTATCCCTGAAATGTTGGATTCTTACCAATATGCCACTTATGTAAATGAATACGATGCCGGACATGGTGAAGCTGCCACTTATTCTGCCGAAGCATTAGGTATGATTCAAAGTGGCGAGGATCAAATTCGCTATCCTAATACAGACTGGTGGAGTGAAGTAGCTAAAGACTGGGCTACCAAAACTCAACACAGCTTGGCTATCAGCGGAGGTAATGACAAAATATCTTTCTATACTTCGGCACAATATATGTATCAAGATGCTATTTACAAGAAAGGTGTACAAGACTACAACCAATATCAGTTTACTACCAACCTTGACGCAAAAATTACGAAAGCAATAAAATTCAGCATGGATATTTTAGGCCGGCAGGAAGTCAGGAATCGTGGTGTATATTCTACAGAAGACCTGTTTGGCTATTTTCTTACCACTAATCCGATGGCAGCTCCTTATTATCCTAATGGCTTGTTACGTGTAGGCTATGATGGAGTAACCAACAATGCCGCTGTAAAAGTAACGGATATACCGGGTACTAATAAAACGACATACAGTACTCTTAACCTAAAGCCAAGACTCCGTGTAGACTTAGACGTCATTACCAAAGGATTATATGTAGAAGGTTATGCCGCACTGGACTTTCATTTTAATGATGGAAAACAGATAAACAATCCTTATGATGTTTACCAATATGACGCAGCAACAGATTCCTATATCAACAGACGTGATGCCACAGGTTCCATCAGTGTTAACCAATGGTTCAACAAAGATAAAACCATTACCTTGAATGCCCGTTTAGGATATAGTCACGATTTTAAAGGTGGACATCATGTAGATGCTTTTATAGCTTACGAACAAAGTAAATACGATTATACTGGTATTTCTGCCTATCGTACAAATTATTTATCAACAACTATTCCTGAAATCTTCGCCGGAAGCGATGTAGCTAAAGACAAGGATAATAGTGGAAGTTCGAATGTAACAGCTCGTCAAAACTATTTCGGTCGTATCAATTATGCCTACAAAGACAAATATCTGACAGAATTTACAATGCGCTATGATGGTTCTATGAATTTTGCTCCGGGACATCGTTGGGGAGTTTTCCCGGCGTTTTCTTTAGGTTGGGTGATGTCAGAAGAAGAATTCTTCCAACCCTTGAAAAATGTAGTAAGTTTCTTCAAGGTAAAAGGTTCATGGGGTATGATGGGTAATGACAATGTAACTGCTTATCAGTATATGTCACAATACAAATTCATTGATTTAAACAATACCAGCTCCATGTGCTTCGGTGATGAAGTAGTAAAAGCAATTTATGAATCACGTACAGCCAACCCTTTAATTACTTGGGAAAAAGCAAAGACTTGGAATCTAGGGTTTTCTTCACAATTCCTTGATGGTAAGTTCGGACTGGATTTTGATTATTTCCAATCACGCCGTAATGACATTTTGATTACCCGTAATGCTTCTATCCCTACCTATTCGGGGTTAGTTCTTCCAGCCGAAAATTTGGGTAAAGTAAAAAATCACGGTCTAGAACTCATTGCAACCTATCGTGACCATTCCGGTGATTTCTCATGGGGAATAACAGGAAATTTCACTTATGCCAATAACAAAGTTGTATACGAAGATGAAGCTGCTTCCACTCCGGAATGGCAACGTCGTACCGGTCATCCTATTGACGGAATGGTACTATATAAAGCATTAGGAATCTATCAAACACAAGAACAGGTGGATAACACACCTCACATTGCAGGTGCCAAGCCCGGTGACTTAATTTATCAAGATACCAATGGAGATGGAAATATTACCTGGGATGATGCTATACGTTTAGATAAATCGGCCACACCTAAAATAATCTTCGGTCTGACCCTGAACGGAGCATGGAAAGGTTGGGATCTGAATGTATTTTTCCAAGGACAAGCTGATGCAGAGCAATTGGTTCAACCGACCATGAATATGGCAACCGATTTCTATGAAGGACGCTGGATAGAAACAAATACAGCAGAACAAAATGCCACAGCCAAATGGCCGCGTGCATTCATCAAGCAGACATATGGTGACGCATGGAATGGTGTAGCCTCTACATGGTGGTTACGTGACGCTTCCTTCGTTCGTCTGAAATCTATAGAATTAGGATACACACTACCCAAAATGTGGACTAAAAGCATAGGTATTGAGAATGCACGTATTTATGTTAATGGTAACAATCTTTTTACCATTGATGGTATGAAAATATGTGATCCAGAGGCCGGTATGTTCAAAAACACAGATGGTTATGTGGTGGAATCCGGTGGAGTCAGAGGTTACCCTCTCCAACGTATGATTACAGTCGGAGCTAATGTTACATTCTAATGACCTATAAAACTAAAGTACAAAATGAAAAAACATATATTACTTTGTGCAGCACTTGCACTTTCAAGTTTCGGACTTCCTTCTTGTTCAGATATTTTAGATCAAAAACCACTAGACTCATACACAGATACAGCTGTTTGGAGTGACTTGAGTCTGGCAGAAAGTTTCTTAAACTACTGTTATTTACGAGTGGAAGCAGAAAATACAAACGGCGTAATGTTCTGTAATTATACAGATGAAACCTATCATATGCACGACTATGGAACAAGTACCTATACACAAGGCCGTGCTTCATGTGACAACTATAATACCGGGTGGACTGAAGGAAAAGGAAATACGTGGTCACATTATTATGGCGGCATTAAATTATGCAACCAATTATTGGAAGACATCATGGATACGCCTGCCAATACCGATAGTGAAAAAGAATGGAAAAATCAGATAATCGGCCAGGGCTACTTTTTACGCGCCTACTACTATCATATGCTATATAGTGTCTATGGACGTATTCCATTGATTGACCATACTTATGACTTGGATTCTGAATTCAAAGAGGAACGTGCAGATATGGATGATGTAGCTGATTTTATTGTTGCTGATTGTGATAAAGCTGCTGAATTACTTCCCACAGTCTATAAAGATGCAAGTGATTTTGGGCGTGCAACCAAAGGGGCGGCCCTTGCTTTAAAAGGCCGAGTATTGCTTTATAAAGCAAGTCCCTTATTCGGTACTCCCTCTAGAGAAAAATGGCAGGCAGCAGCAGATGCAAACAAAGCAGTCATCGATATGAATATCTATTCTTTAAAACAAGTTTCGAATAGTGATGAATATGCAGATCTGTTCTTCGATTCCAAAAATCCGGAAGTAATTTTCGAAAAACTTTATGATGAAAAAGGAATTGCAGGAAGTAGTGCCAGCCTAGTTATGCAAGCTCCTGCCGGACCTGGTAACGGATATGAAGGCTGGAGTACGTGGCAACCCACTTACGAAATAGTAGAACTCTTCCAGAATGCTGATGGTACACCTTATAAACCGGCAGAAACCAAACCATTCACGATTTTACAAACCACAATTGACCCCGACTCTGGAGAAGCCACACAAAAAGAAGTCACTATACAGGCATCAGATGTAAACCCATGGGAAGGTAGAGAAATCCGTCTGAAAGCAAATATTCTCTATGATGGTATGTTGTGGGGATACGGAGATTCAAACCGTGAAATCGAATTATTTGAAGCCGGAGCAAAAGGGGTCATTCCGGGTAAAGATTCACGTACAGGAGAAACTTGGTGGAACGGTACAAAAACTGGATATAATATGCGAAAGTTCTTATCTTCTCATATTAACTTTTATGACGATACGGTAGTAGATACTACCCCATGGTTCTTCATCAGACTGGCAGAAGTCTATTTGAACTATGCTGAATGTCAGATAGAACTAGGTAACAATGCCGAGGCTCTAAAATACATCAACCTTATCAGAAACCGTGCGTTATTACCGGATGCCACAGGCAAAGACATACGGACTGAATATGAATATGAACGCACTGTAGAATTGATGTTCGAAGGACAACGATTCTTTGACTTACGCCGCTGGAAGAAAATGGAAGAAACATATTCCAAAGAACATTGGCCTACCGGATTAAAAATTTATAAATTGCAGAATGGAACCAAAATATATTATCATAACCCAGAAGCCGTACAGCAACGTAATTTCGATGCCTCAAAAAATTATTGGTGGCCTATCCCACGTTACGAGTTAAACAAATCAACGTTACTAGATGCCGCACCGTATGAATAAAAAATAGTATTTCTTGATTATTATATATTACAGGAACGGAAAATAAAAACCGTTCCTGTTTTTAAAAAAAGTAATTATATATGAATAAACATACCTTCTTTTTATTTCTGGCAATAATAATCACTTCCTGTTCCAACGCACAAAGAAACAGCGATATCCCTCTACCCTCCGGCAAGTCCATCTATATCCCCAAGGAGCTTCAAGGCATGGATTTACAGAATCCGGCAAGTCAGTGGAGTTATCACCGTATGGCATACACCGAGAACTTCGTCATCTTCTGGGAGAAGGGCTTCGGCAATGACCTCAGCAACCCACCACAGCTGGAGGGGCATTCCATGAAGGTGAACCTGCCCAATCTGAAGGAAAAGCTGGAAAGTTTCTACACCTATTTCTACCACACGCTACAGTTTGCCAAGCAAGGTTCGAAATGTGACAAATACCGCATGATGGTCATGATTAACTATTCTTTAGAAGGAACCGCCTACGGCGGGGATTACGACGGACAGATCGGTGCGCTCTGGATCACCCCCAACCGGGTACAGGACGAGAAATTGAATTGTATCGCGCATGAACTGGGGCATAGCTTCCAGTCACAAATCACCTGCGACGGTCAAGGAGAGGCTTGGGGTGGTTGCGGCTTTTTCGAGATGACTTCACAATGGATGCTCTGGCAAGTAAATCCTGACTGGATGACCGATGAGAAATATCATTGGGATGCGTTCAAAACCCTTACCCACAAGGCTTATCTGCATTTGGATAATATTTATCATTCACCATATGTGCTTGAATACTGGGGAATCCGGCACGGTTTGCCTTTCATAGCCGAACTGTACCGCCAGGGAAAACGTGGGGAGGACCCTGTCATTACCTACAAACGGCTGAACAGTCTTGGACAGAAAGAATTCTGTAACGAGATGTTCGACGCCTGCCGCCATTTTGTCAACTGGGATTTTAAGCGAGTATGGAAAGAAACACGCCCGTACGCAAACCAATACACTTGCAAAATGAATCCGTCTAAAGAAGGATGGTACCGGGTTGCACCCGAAAACTGTCCCGAGAATTATGGTTTCAACGCCGTCCCCCTCTCCGTTCCCCAACCGGGGAGTGCCGTGGAAGTGGAGTTCCTTGGGGAGGCAGACAGGGAGGGTTACAATTCCGTCCACCCGGAGAAAGCCGGCTGGAGATACGGTTTTGTCGCTGTCACTCGGGAAGGAAAATCCGTTTACGGAGAAATGGGAAACAACACGGAAGGAGTGGTGAAGTATATTGCTCCCAAGGATGTACCGTTGGCCCACTTGTGGTTGGTTGTCATGGGGGCTCCGACGGAACACTGGATGAATCCCATATCCGGGGAAAAAGATGCACAATGGCCTTATAAAATAAAAATAACCGGCAGTTTCCTACTCACCTCGGCAAATTGAAAGATTCATCTGGAATCCTCACTTTTTCTTCGAATTTTCTCTTTTCTTTCTCAGAAAAGTAGTAATCTTGCATAAGATTTAGAAATAAGAAGAAAATACTATGAAAAGACTAGTCCTATTGCTATTGAACTTACTGATGCCGATGATTCTGTTTGCTGCGTCCAATGACCTCTGTTTCCGTCATTTTTCTGTAGAAGACGGACTATCATCCAATTCGGTACGTGCTTTAATGCAAGATAAATACGGTTTTCTATGGATAGGAACGGATGAAGGACTGAACCGCTATGACGGTACTACTGTAAAACTCTATAGACTGAAAGATAGGGGAGCTAATGAAGCTATTTCATCTTTATACAGCACCCTCAACAAGATATGGATAGGTACAGACGAAGGCATATATATCTATGATTACGAAACAGAAGATATAATGCCTTTTGTACTGGCCACCTCCAAAAATATCCATATTGAAACAAATACGAACCATATTGTCGAAGATAAAGACAAAAACCTATGGTTCACTACGGTAGGACAAGGAATATTCAAATACAACACCATCACCAACCACTTGGAGCAATACGAATTTAAAAACGCAAATGGTTTAATGGCAAGTGTGCTGGTGGATAGTGAAAACCAAATATGGGCCATTACCAATTGGGGAAACTCAGGTCTTTTCAAACTGAATAAAGCAGAAAATAAATTCGAGACTTTTCCGCTCTCCTATGAAAGCGGAAAGCATGACTCAAACGCATTGGTCATGTTGGAAGACTCGGAACATACACTGTGGTTAGGAACCTGGGAGTGTGGTTTGCAAAAAATCGATAAATACAGCGGAAAGGCCACTACTTATCTGCATCCGACAGACGGAAAAGGTGCCACCCATATTCATTCTATCATGGAATATGCCCCTCACCAGCTACTCATAGGCTCGGATGACGGGCTTCTGTTATTCAATACCATTACAGAGGAATATCAATTGTTTACAGAAGATGAAACAAACCCACATTCATTGTCCAACCGTTTTGTTTATCCTATTATAAAAGATCATGAAGGTGGAATATGGATCGGAACTTACTATGGAGGAGTAAATTATATCTCACCCAATACTGGACAATTCGAAAGTTTTGTCCACTCACGTTTCTCCAATTCTGTTAACGGAACAGTCATCGGACGGTTCTGCGAAGACTCTAACGGAGATGTATGGATCGCTTCGGATGACGGAGGGTTAAACCGCTTTTCTCCCAAAAATAGAAAATTTTCCCATTATTTGCCCTTGGAGGGAAAAAACAGTCTGTCCTATCACAATGTACATGCACTTTGTATGGACGGTGATAATTTATGGATCGGTACTTATACTGGAGGGGTAAACGTATTAAATCTGCAAACGGGAACTTTTAAAACATATTCTGCCTATCAGGATAATCCCGCCTCACTGGACGGAACCAGTTCTTATGCCATATTCAAAGACAGAAAAGAGAGAATATGGGTCACCTCCATGTCCGGAGTAAATCTATATAACCGGGAAAAAGATAATTTCACCCGAATTAAATACTTGGACGCACTGACCATTGACATTGACCAGGATACCAAAGGAAATCTCTGGTTCTCCACCCAAGGCAAGGGATTATTTAAATACCATCCAGAAAAACAGATATGGAAGAACTATATACATGACCATAAAAATCCGAACTCACTGGCAAACAACCAAGTGAACTGTGTACTGATTGACACAAACGGAGAGATGTGGGTGGGAACCATGAACGGGCTCTGCAAATACAATGCGGAAGAAGATGCATTCGAAACTTTACCTCTTGAAATTCCCAGTCACAATATATGCAGCATCATCGAAGACCAACGCATATTGTGGCTCACCACCACCAAAGGGCTAGTGCGCTACACCCCTGGAGAAGGTTGCCGAGTATTTACTAAAAGCGACGGACTGCAAAGTGAACAATTCCTACCTAATGCTGCCTTAAAAGCATCGGATGGAAAAATTTATATCGGCTCGGTAAACGGATTCAATGCTTTCTACCCCCATCAGATTAAGACAAATGTGATGCTTCCTCCAGTAATCATTACAGAACTGGAAATAGATAATAAGGAAATCCAAACTGGAAACAAACTGCTTCCAAAATCTCTCAACCAGTTGGAAGAACTGGAGCTATCCTATAAAGAAAATGCATTCAGCTTGCTTTATGCCTCTTTAAGCTATTGCACCCCCAATAAAAACAAATACGCCTATAAACTGGAAGGATTTGACAAAGACTGGAACTATGTAGGCTCCCAGAATAAGGCCACTTACACCAATTTGCCCGCAGGAACCTATCTTTTCAAAGTAAAGGCGACCAATAATGACGGAATATGGAATGAAAAAGGAACCAGTCTGAAAATCACCATCCACCCTCCTTTCTATTGGTCCACCGCTTCCAAACTGCTCTATTTTATATTGATTTGCATAGCTTTCGGATTCGTCATCCGCTTCATCATCAAACGGACAGAGAAGAAACATACGGCTGAAATAAACAAACTGAACGCCAACAAGGAAAAAGAAGTACACGAAGCCAAAATCAAGTTCTTCACCATGATAGCCCACGAAATACGCACACCGGTATCCCTTATCATAGGACCTTTGGAGAAAATAATGAAATCCCCCGTGTCCCTGCCGTCTACAGTACGCGACGATCTAAATATTATTGACCGTAACAGCCAGCGTCTGCTGTTCCTGGTAAACCAATTGCTGGATTTCCGGAAGGTGGAACAGGAAGGAATGAAAATGAAGTTTGCTTCCCAAAATATCCACCAACTGCTCAAAGCGGTTTGTGAACGTTTCGAACCTTTCATCGCCCAACATGGAGCACGGCTTACTGTGGAATATCCTGAAGCAGATTTCACAGCTATAGTAGACAGTGAAGCGGTAACCAAACTAGTCAGCAACCTGTTAACCAATGCCAGTAAATACACAAAAGATGAAGTTACTCTTACCTGTATCGTACAGCCGGAACAACATACTTTTATAATCCGAGTGACAGATAACGGCATAGGGATCAGCAAAGAAGAACAAAAGAAGATATTCCATCCGTTCTATCAGGCTATGGATAACAAGCCGGGAACAGGTATCGGCCTCAGCATTGTCAAAAGTATTGTAGAATCACACAATGGCTGCATTGAAGTGGAATCCGAAGTGAACAAAGGGTCATCTTTTATCGTAACACTGCCTGTAGAACAAGCACAAGTCCTGCCACAGGATACGGGCACATCACTATTGAACAACCCAGCCATTCCCGAAGGAATCTTGCAAGAGGACCTCTCCGGTTCTCCTATCAAACATAAACCAACCATGCTGATTGTGGATGATAATGAGGAAATGTTGAATTTCCTTTCGAGTAGTCTGGCTGATAAATACAGCATACTTACCGCAGAAGACGGTATAGAAGCATTAAATAAACTCAAAGAAAACGAAGTGACACTCATTGTAAGCGACTGGATGATGCCACGCATGGACGGAGTGGAATTCTGCAAAGCGATAAGGACTAACCAAACTACCAGTCATATACCCTTCATCCTGCTAACGGCCAAGACAGATACCAACTCCAAGATAGAAGGTATGGATTGTGGTGCAGATGCCTACATAGAGAAACCTTTCTCCATGCAATACTTGGAAGCATGTATCAAGAATCTGGTAGACTTGCGTAATCTGCTGCGTCAGAAATTCTCGAAGATGCCGCTGGTTCCGCTGAACAGCATTGCCAATAATTCTATGGACGACAAGTTCCTTACCCGCATGAATGAAATCATAGAAGAGAATTTCTCCAATCCGGAATTATCCGTAGATTTCCTGGCCGAAAAGTTGTGTATCAGCCGTTCGGGTCTGTTTGCCAAAATTAAAACATTGGCCAATATCACCCCTAATGAACTGATTCAAGTGGTACGTTTGAAAAAAGCAGCGATCTTGCTAGCAGAAAACAAATACCGCATTAATGAAATCTGTTATATGGTAGGATTCAATAATCCGTCTTATTTCTCCAAATGTTTCCAGAAACAGTTCGGCATGAAACCGGGGGAATTTGTAAACGGGAAAAGAGAAGAATAAAAACTAATCAAAAATCATTCCCTAAAAATAAAAAATCCGGTTTCCCCTTTTCAGAGAAACCGGATTCATGATGAACGAGTGATTTTATTTCAATCAATAATTATTCTTCTTCACTTCGAAATAAGCTTGCGGATGCAGACATGCAGGACATACTTCAGGAGCTTCCGTACCTACATAAATGTAACCGCAGTTACGGCACTGCCATACAGTTTCTTCCGCTTTCTTGAATACTGTGCCTTCTTCCACATTCTTCAATAAAGCCAGATATCTTTCCTCATGCCCCTTTTCAGCTTCAGCGATTCTGCGATACATAGTAGCGATAGCAGGAAAACCTTCCTGATCGGCCACATCAGCAAAGTGAGGGTAATCAGTAGTCCATTCTTCATTTTCACCGGCAGCCGCAGCTTTTAAATTCTCCATAGTGGTACCAATGATACCTGCAGGATAGCTGGCAGTGATTTCTACCATACCACCTTCCAACCATTTAAACATACGTTTCGCATGTTCCTTTTCCTGATCAGCTGTTTCAGTAAAAATAGCAGCAATCTGTTCATAACCTTCTTTCTTTGCTGTACTTGCAAAGTAAGTATAACGCATTCTAGCCTGTGACTCACCTGCAAATGAAGTCAGCAAATTTTTTTCTGTCTGTGTACCTTTTACGCTCTTAGCCATAATAATTAGTTTTATTAGTTAGTTATTATTCAATCATCTTTTGGTAATACAAAGATATATCTTTTATTCCAAAATTGTATTCATTACAATTATATTTTTATATTTAATTAAACGTTCACTTTATATAAAATAAACAAGAACACCTATATTTGTGTTCACAACAACATTAACATTTTTCATTATGAAAAGCATCATCAAATTATTCACTTTTCCCCTCCTTACTATAATAGGATTTAATTCGTGTGCGTCCATACCGTTAAAGGTCGGAGAATCTGAAAACAACTCCACTTACACTGTCAGCTATCTGTTTGAACATGACGGTTGCAAGGTATATCGTTTTTACGATAAAGGAAATTACGTTTACTTTACTACGAGAGGAGATGTAACCAGTATCACAAATGATTCTACCGCCCAACGCACCATTACTATCAACAAAACACCCTATGAATAACAAAAATACGAATTTAAATAGAATAATACCTTAATTTATACATTAATTTTATCTACTTTTGCAACTCGTTTAAAATCATAGCATAAAGTAGTTGACAAATGAAAGCATTTGAATTCAAGCCGAAGCTCTTCACTACCCTACAGAATTATTCAAAAGAGAGCTTCATGGCCGACCTTATGGCCGGAATTATCGTAGGTATTGTTGCACTTCCACTAGCTATCGCATTTGGTATCGCTTCGGGAGTTTCCCCAGAAAAAGGCATCATCACTGCTATTGTAGCAGGATTTATCATCTCTTTATTAGGAGGAAGCAAAGTACAAATAGGCGGACCTACCGGAGCATTTATCGTAATTATCTATGGTATCATCCAAGAATACGGCATCAGCGGATTAACAGTAGCAACTCTTATGGCAGGAGTACTCCTTATTTTATTAGGTGTATTCAAGCTGGGAGCTGTTATCAAATTTATTCCTTATCCCATTATTGTAGGATTTACCAGTGGTATTGCCGTCACCATTTTTACGACACAGATTGCCGATATCTTCGGACTGAACTTCGGAGGAGAAAAAGTACCGGGAGACTTTATAGGCAAATGGATGATTTATTTCCGTCATTTTGATACTGTTAATTGGTGGAACGCCATTGTCAGCATAGTCAGTGTCCTGATCATCGCACTGACTCCCCGATTCTCAAAAAAGATCCCAGGCTCGCTAATTGCCATCATTGTAGTGACTATTGCCGTATACCTGATGAAGACATACGGAGGAATCACTTGCATCGATACCATTGGCGACCGTTTTACCATTCAGTCACAGTTGCCGGATGCAGTAGTACCCAAATTAGATTGGGAAGCTATCAAGAATTTATTTCCGGTTGCCATCACCATTGCTGTACTGGGAGCCATAGAATCTCTGTTGTCTGCTGCCGTAGCCGATGGTGTCATTGGTGACCGCCACGATTCAAACACGGAACTGATAGCCCAGGGCGCAGCCAATATTATCGCTCCACTGTTTGGCGGTATTCCTGCTACAGGAGCCATCGCACGTACCATGACCAATATCAACAACGGTGGAAAATCACCTGTTGCAGGTATCATTCATGCAGTCATTCTGTTGCTGATTCTCTTGTTCCTGATGCCTCTGGCACAATATATCCCGATGGCCTGTCTGGCAGGTGTATTGGTGATTGTTTCCTATAACATGAGCGGCTGGCGTACTTTCAAGGCGTTGCTGAAGAATCCGAAATCAGACGTCACCGTACTACTGATCACTTTCTTCCTGACTGTTATCTTTGATTTAACCGTAGCTATTGAAGTAGGTTTGCTCATTGCCTGTGTATTGTTCATGAAACGTGTCATGGAAACAACAGAAATATCGGTTATCAAAAATGAAATCGACCCCAATAATGAATCCGATCTGGAAGTGCACGAAGAACATCTCATGGTTCCCAAAGGTGTGGAAGTATATGAAATCAATGGTCCCTACTTCTTTGGTATCGCTACCAAGTTTGAGGAAATCATGTCCGAACTGGGCGACCGTCCCAAAGTACGGATTGTACGTATGCGTAAAGTACCATTCATTGACTCTACCGGTATTCACAACCTGACTAATCTATGTGAAATGTCTAAAAAAGAAAATATTCAGATTGTGCTTTCGGGAGTGAATGAAAAAGTGCATCAAATTCTTGAAAAATCAGGATTTAATGAATTACTGGGAAAAGAAAATATCTGTCCTAATATTAATGTAGCACTGGAAAAGGCAAAGGGCATTATAGAAGAATAAAACGGACTACTCTATTAAAAGAATTTATCTATGGAAAAGAGGATACTCCCGATAGCTGGAATATCCTCTTTCTCATCTAAATACTTCAGGTTGGTACTACTCCACCAAAGAGTGGCATGAATAGAATGCCAATATCCGTTCTTTCAGTAAATAGGTATATTTAGCTTGTGATTGTTGGGACAACGCATCTGCTAATTTCATTTTTATCTCATTATACTCATATACAGCCGACTTTCCAGCCATATACTTCTCTAACGCATACCGATGCGCCTCCCGATTGGCAGCTACCGCTTTGGTAGTAGATTCGTATTTCTCAAAAGCTGCCAACGCATCCATATATGCTTTCTCAATATCCTTATAGAGACTTTTCTTTTCATTTTCCAATGACAAGCGAGCATTATTCTCTTCCAAACGCGCTGTTTTTACCTGATTCCTCGTAGAGAAGCGGTCAAAAAGAGGGATGCTTAATGTGAAATAAATGCTTTTCTGCATATTGTTTTTAAACTGCTGATAAAAAGACGGATTCATTGCACGACGAGAATAATAGTAACCGGTATTGATTCCGGCACCCAAAAAAAGCTGTGGGTAATATCCCGACTTGACAACTTTTGTACTTTTCACTTTACTCTGCAAAGAATAATGAGCTTGCTTTATCTGAGGCATACAGCTTAATGCCGAGGCGTAAATCCCCTCAGGAGTGACAGACTCCATAGAAACTATACTTTCATCCAAAGAATCTACATCAAAATACTCCTCACCCTTCAACTCCATCAATTGCATCAAGTCAAGAAAAGAAAGCCGCAGCGAGTTCCTAGCTTCAGTAGCCACCAGCTCATCATCAGCCAATTGAGCTTTCACATCATATAATTGAGACTGCGGAACTTTTCCATTCTCTATCAAAATCCGTGTTCTGATTTCTTGTTCTTTTGTCAACCGGATTTGTTCTTGAGCGATACGATAGATTTCTTTATTCAACAGTATCTGAAAATAATAGTTAGTTACATTGAGTGACAAATTGTTTTCTATCAATTCCTTATTTGCCTCAGCCGCCAATATATCGAATTTATTCCGGGTAATGGATGCACTTGTTTTGAATCCGGTAAAAAGAGGCATTTCGGCACTGGCAGAGAATGAAGAATTTTGTATGTTGCTATCTTCATACGTATTATCCTGATTCAAGGCCCTGCCAAAAGAAAAACGTTGTGAAGCTCCTACATTCAGGTCGGGCAGAAAACTGCTCTTCAGCGTATTTCTCTCTACTTTCAAACTTTTAATCCGGTTTTGACTCTGCTTCACCTCTATATTGTGCAGTATGGCATAATCTATACATTCTTTGAGACTCCACTTCTTATTTTGTGCTTGTATATTCGCTATAAATACGATGGCTGCAACAGCTGCAACTATTAACTTTTTCATACTGCTCATTCTTTAACCTATTTCATCAAACTGTTCCTTCCATAAACGATGATACATCCCATTCGAATTGAACAATTCTTCATGAGTACCTGCCTCGATTACTTGCCCCTTATCAATCACCACAATCTTATCAGCATTCTTCACTGTACTCAACCGATGAGCAATCACGATAATCGTTTTCCCCTTCCGTGCCAATGCATCCAGCGTCTGCTTTACATAGCGTTCGGAAATAGAATCAAGCGAAGACGTTGCCTCATCGAAAATAAGTATCTCCGGTTCCTTATACAAAGCACGCGCTATGGCAAGCCGCTGCCGCTCGCCACCCGACAAGGATGCACCATGTTCACCGATATAAGTCCGGTAGTCCTTAGGCAAACCATCTATAAAGTCCTTCAAACCAAGTTGTTCCGTCAAATCTACAATTTTCTTCATGTCCGGATGCAAGTCACCTACCGCTATATTCTCTGCAATGCTGCCGGCAAATAATTCAATCTGTTGAGGTACTGTTCCCACCCGGCGACGAAGGCTGCGATTGTCTATTTGCGCAATATCATAATCGCCTATGCGAATGCGACCCTCCTGTATAGGATAAATATGCTGTAACAACGAAATCAAAGTCGTCTTGCCCGACCCGCTTTCTCCCACTATGGCAGTAGTCTTCCCCTTTTCTATCTTCAAGCCCAATTCCTTGAACACATCCTTGCGCGAACCATAGCGAAACGAAACATTCTCAAACGTAATATCGCCTACCATATCCGGTTCTAATATTATCTTTTGATTATTATCCTGTTCGCGTTCCAAGTCCATAATCTGGAATAAGCGGTCGGCGGCAATCAGTGCATCCTGGATAGTCTGATTGGAAGAAATCAGCGAGCCGATAGGAGAAATTACATAACCAACCAAGGAATAAAACACCATCAGAGCTCCGGGTGTCAACTCCTGATCGACCACTAAAATACTTCCTAACCAAAGAATGGCAATCGTAATGCCGGTGGATACAAACTGAATGCCGCCTTGCGCCATAATGGATCCATAAATACTGCGATACGTATTCTTTAATAAATGTACAAAACGAGTTTCCGTTTTCAAATTGGCATATTCCTCTATACCGAATCGTTTGATAGTAGAAATAGAATTAAGAGACTCCACCAATTGCGCTTCCAAATCAGCGCTACTTTCCATAATACCGCGCTGATATTTCCGGTTCAATTTATTAAATCCCCAGAAAATAAGCAAGAATAAGGGGGCAGACACTAATGTAATCAATGCCAGCTCCCAGGAATAAACGAACATAAGGCACACAGAGAAGACAAGAATCATGATATTAACCACCAGATCCAACGAAACATTATTGATAAAATTACGGATTTTCACCGCATCATTGACGCGTGAAATAATTTCACCTACGCGCATCGTATCAAAGAATTGCTGAGGTAAAGTCAGCAGATGCTTATAATATCCTAAAATCAATGCCGCATCAATCCGTTGTCCGGTCTTTAAAGCCAGAATACTTTTCATTGCTCCGATAAAAGTCCGCAATAGCAGGATGACCAGCATGATCACTCCCATGAGATTGAGTAAATTGATATTTTTATCTACCAATACATAATCTGTAATTTTACCTACATAGATGGAAGTGGATAATCCCAAAATGCTATAAATAAGCGCACCAAACACGGCTTGTAGCATCACGCTTTTGTGAGGAGCCAGCAGAGAAAAGAACTTCTTTGTCATACCGGTTTTCATGTTTCCGGTCTTGAAAGTTTCTTCCGGTTCCAATAACACCAGTACACCGGTCCACATTTTCTCAAATTCCTGATTGGTCACGCGATGCATCCGCCCGTCACCCGGATCCATATACTCTATGTATTCTTTCTTTTTCTCCACTTTATATATCACTACAAAATGCTGAAGCTGCTCGTGCACGATGACATGGGCAATAACAGGTTTAGGAACAATGTACAATGCCTCAAACTTAGCCCGCACTCCTTTAGCTGACAAGCCCAGCTTATTAGCAGCCTCTATCAACCCCAAAATATTCGTTCCTTTTTGATCGGTAAACGCATATTGGCGGATACGTGCAATGGGAAATTGCAAACCATAATAGGCACATACGGAAGCCAGACAAGCCGCTCCGCAATCTGTAATATCAAACTGTTTTATTTTAATACCTTTCTTGCTCATCATTGAATATTTATAAATGAATTGTAGAATCAAAATTTAGCTATCATCGCATTATTCTCATATTGTTTGGGATTCGCCCAATCGTCTATCTTTTGGTAGAGCAAATCGAAAAGCGATCGCCGCGTTATCATAAAATGGGCACTGACGGTCATTCCCTTCTTTAATATTCCTTTCTGTCCGCTTTTCAGCATAAGATAGTTCCGCTCCATTTGACATTTCACTTTATAGAATGAGTTTCCCTGACTGTCGGTTAGGAAGTCTGATGAAATTTCGGTCACTTTGCCGGGTAATGTTCCCCATTCATTATAATTAAATGATTCCACCTGTACATTGACCGGCATTCCCAAACTCATAAAACCGATATTTCGAGGAGTAACATATATTTCCATACACAGTGTGGAATCCGGGCTGATAACTGCCAATGACTGTCCTGCCTGTATACTGCTTCCCCTGTATATGCCGGAAAATTGATCAATGGTTCCACTTATCGGACTACGAACTATATAGAGTTCTTTATCTTTCAACTCTTGCTTCAGTGTAGTATTCATTTCGCTACGAGAATTACGATACGTATTCAGATCTGTCTGCCACGTACTCAACTGGCTTTGTATCAATGAAGCCAGTTCATTTTGCCGGCTTTGATATTGAAAATAATATTTATCATATTCTTCTTCTGAAATCACTTTCTTATCAAACAGGTTTTTATTGCGCTTATACTCTTTTTCTGCCTGTGCCAAAGAGGTTTCCAGTTCTTCTTTCTTTTTGATAAAATAGGTATATTCCTGTTGACGCACCGGAGAATGAAACCCGGCAGGGCATTCGCCTTTTGCCAGATAAGCCAAATCTGACAAATGTGCTTCATAGTCATTCAGGCGATTCGTTTGATAATTGATTTTATAATCGGAGTTATTGGTGCGGAATCGGAGGAGTACATCGCCTTTATTCACTTGATCGCCCTCGCGCACATAAACTGAATCTATTAATTCTGTGATAGACGATTTTATTTCAGTTTTTTCAGTAACCGGCCTTACTACTCCACTGCCTTGCACAGAGATATCTACATAGATAAAAGGCAATGCAATCATAGCGGCAGTTACGGCTGCCAATACTACCCAATAGATAATCTGGGACTTTGTGGTGTGTTGATAGATGTATGTTTCAATACTGTTCTCTATCCATTCATTTGGTAATAACATAACATTTCTACTTTTACTGATTCATGCAGCAAAAGTAGAATGAAAGAAAAAGTATATGTGTTATCGAATTGTTATCTTTAGGTTAATATCTATAAGTTTATACAGAAAAGATTCAGTGTTGACATGTTTTCAACACTGAATCTTTATTTAGAATGCACTATAGACAATTCCAATGATACCATTAATGCTTTTGAAACGATATCAAGCGTCTTTATTTTTTCTATATATCAATATGACATTATAAAAAAGTCCTATTATATAGATAAGTATGCGAATCAGTAGTTGAAATACCTACTTGATTCAGTTAGTTAAAATGTTATTATTCAATTAATTATCTCGTTTATTTATTTCTCAATCTCCTTGAAAATCAGTATATTAGAAGAATAAAACCACTCATTATTCTAATTATGATTCCCAAGGAGAAAGAGCTAAAACTTATAAAAATATATATGTACATCTGCGATATTTACCAGTCTTCACTGAAGTTTTACTGCCAGAGATTCAGTAATAATGCAACTCCTATCTTTACAGACCAGGAACTGCTTACCGTATATCTGTTTTGCGGAGCCTATCAGCGATACTTCCAAATCAAAGAGATACATACATTCACTGAAGAATATTTGCTCTCATGGTTCCCCAACCTACCTTCTTATCAGACATTCAACTATCGGTTAAACCTGATGAGTGAGGCCATTAGTGAACTTGTAAAGCATCTCATTACATTCTTTAAACCAGAGGATTGCGATTCTATGACATCACTTATTGACTCTATGCCTATTATTACCTGTGCAGGAAAGAATAAAACAGGAAAGGTAGCTACTGAAATTGCAACCAAAGGATACTGTTCTACAAAGAACATGTATTACTTCGGTCTCAAACTCCATGCTTTAGCCTTCCGCAGGGAAGGAACTATTCCATTCCCGGAAATGATTCTCTTATCATCGGCAGAAGAGAATGACCTGACAGTTCTTAAAAGAGAAGCCGCTGATAGCCTTATAAACAGAAACATCTTTGCCGATAAGATATACTCGGATTTTTCTTACTGGGGCAATAAGCAACAAGAACAAGGAACTACTATGCTAACTCCCGTGAAAGCAATAAAAGGAGAGGAACCAGTTATTACTCAAAGAGAGAAAGCTGGAAGAGAACTGTTCTCTACTGCTGTTTCAAAGGTCAGACAGCCTATAGAAGCGTTTTTCAACTGGCTGAATGAGAAAACAAATATTCAAAGAGCGATGAAAGTCAGATCAACATCTTGACTTTTAGTACATACGATGGGAAAAATTGCCATCGCATTCATTTATCTAATTTTTTAAAACAAGAATCAGAAATCAACTACTGATTCGCATTACTAATAATCATTCTATTTATTGCATAAGACAATAAGGCACCAACAAAAGTAGCAATTATATCTTTATAATCACATAATCCCCCTTCCACTATCAATCCCAATAATTCATATATCATCAATCCACATGAAGAATAGAAAAGCAACTTAATCGGTTTGTACATTTCATTAGGAGAAAAAAGAGAAACAAGAATAAAAAAAACAACACATTCACCAAACAGATTAGTGTATGTATCGGCAAGATAGAAATCAAATAAATGATTTGTATATACCCAAGGACGGTAATACGTCCGGAATAGCAGCATTATTATGATAAAGAGACAACCTACTATCAAGTGAAGCAATCTATGTTTTTTTCTCATAATTACGATATCTAGTTGCTAGTCAGGAAAGCTTATAAGCAATCCTGACTAATAAATTCTTATTTAAAATTAATCATACTAGTATATTATATAATTGAATAACAATTGATATAACCACATAAATAATCAAGATAAAATTGATTCGCTTCAATTTTTTGTTTTCCTTTTGTAAATCCGTTTGTTTCATTATCTATTCGTTTTTATCCATAAGCTGTTGGACTATTTTGTGCCATCTGACCAAAATATTCTAAAAAATTACAAATACTTGCTCCTATAGAACCTACACTATTCCCCAAACTTCTCATTGCTTTATCTCCACCACAAAAACATTTACATTCTTGCTCAGATAATTCTTCATAAACACATTTCATAAAATAATACTTTAATGATTAATTTCTTGTTCCGTTCCATCCCTCATTAACCCCCACGCAAAAATCATCCCAATTATTGTATACATAAATTGCAGCACCAGCCACAGCAAGAGCTAAAGCGACCCATCCACCATTCACTTCTTGCATCTCATTCACATTCATTTCCTGCATCAAAGCACTATTTTCTAAATTTTTCATAATAGTATTTTTTTTATTAGTTAATAAATTGTATTTATCTAAAAGCCTACCAGCAGATAATATCCGCTAATGGTCCATATATTTTACGAAGTTGTTCCATCTGTTCCGCAGCAGGAGGCATACACTCTCCCGATACCTGTACATGTTCCTCACCACTGAGTGGCTTCACCATGCAATAATCATTTTTTTTCATACTTCATTTTGTGTTTTATTGTTATATACTAAGAAAATAATTCTCTAAAATAGCTCCAAGAACATTCATATACAGAAACTGTCATATTACATTAATATCCGTACTATTTCCCTTTATCATCTTCTTTTTTTCTTACACTAATATTAAGTATCGCTACCAGAAAAAGAAAGCATACGGGAATCAACTTAGCCCGGTCTCCCTCATAGAGAAATAAAGCTATAGCAAGTAAAAATACTGATACAATATACAGAATACTCTTTTTCATATTCAACAGAATGTTGCCACACCTACTAATGCTCCACTGTATCCACCCAAAGCTTCACCCGAAACAGTCCGGCTCCTGTCAAAATACCAAGACCTGCACCACCGACCGCACCAGCTACATATTTAGCATACTGAGTAATTAGGGTTGTTTCGATGCGACAAATATAAATCTACTTTTTCAAACTCTTTGTTATCAGATTATTATCTTTAGATTAATGTTAAATCGTCGTACAAGACATATCATTTATCATCTAAAATAATATCCTCCGAAAAAAAGTATTGCTGCAACAATCCATATTATCAGCAAAGCAATAAAAATTCTTTTTGTCCAGCTATATGCTTTTTTTAAACTGATGACATAGGAAACATCTGACTTTCTATTCTTTTTCCAAGCCTCTATACTATGGTATAAAGGAATTATGCCTAAAACAGGACACATAAAAGTTAGCAGAACCGATAATAAAAGGACTGTTGATATATGTTCTTTTTCCATACTGATTGTTATTTTAAAATGCACAATAAATTGCACTGCCTAGTACTCCACCAACAGTACATGCTCCAAAAAACAAATCGCCAATATCACATGCTATAGGGTGGTTATTCTCATAAAAATCTTTATAATTTTGGTATTCATCATTGGCACACTGATACCAACTAGCAAGACTTCTTGTTTTTACTAAATTTTCATCATCAAATTCCAATTTTATATCTTTCAAGGTATTATCAGATATATATAATGTTGCAAATAGTACTTCATCAGTCGTGTAGTGATAAAGTATATAATTATTTTCGTCTATATTTTCTTTCACCAAAATAGCATCAAGTTTTATATCTCTATTATCCTCTCTATAAACAGATAAATAAAATTGTTCTATATTTCGACCTGAGGCACGAGTGATATAAGGAACCTCTTTGCTTTTCAATTCATAACCTAGTCCATTTTGTTTGATATCAATAATCACAGTACTTTTCCTTTCTTTTTCCATCACAGATTCGGAATTACTACAACTAAAGAACAACAATGTAATAAAGCAAGCGCAAAATGATTTTGCGATTTTAAATACAATTCTTTTCATATTCATATAGTTTTCTATTAATGCAAATCAATAGGAAGTACTGATACTGATTTACATTAGTTAATAAAATTGTACTTATATAAAAACCTACCAGCAGATAACATCTGCCAACAGTCCATATTTCTCATTTGTTCCGCTGTAGGAGGCGCATAACCTCCCGATATCTGTGCATATTCCTCGCCACTGAGTGGCTTCACCATGCAATAATCATTCTTTTTCATACTTCATTTTGTGTTTTGTTGTTATATACTAAAAAAATAATTCTCTAAAACGGCTGGGTACTACAAATACACTAGTCAGACTAGTACTGCTACTGTAAATGTAGCATCCACCATAAATATTCATACATTCTGCTAACGTCAGCGTTTTCATTTCATTTAATTCTTATCATGTTCTGTGTTCGTGTTATTATTTTCCCTATTTCAATATTAGGGCAATCTCTGATTCTTCTTTTGAACAAGCGGACAGTAAAAAGTGGTATACCGGTCATGTGATTTACGTCCCCACCTTGTTCGTTTATACTCGTTTTTTCCATATCTCTCTTTTTGGGTTTGTTTTGATGCGACAAAGGTAAATTGCTTTTTTCTAACTCTTTGTTATTGAAGTGTTATCTCTATGTTAATTGTTTATATATCTGGGTATACACTTACCTTCTTCATTCAATACATAAACAACTCTTCCTTCACCACCATAAATATTTTCTTTTTCTCCTTTTCTCAATTCTAAAATAATATTTTCCATAACTTATTGTTTTAATTTAAATGACTTACATTTGTTTTACATTGCAAATATACAGGCTATTTTTATAATAAAATGTTATCCGATTGTTATCTAACATTAGAAATATGTTATTATCTTTGCAAAAAAATAAACATGAAAGGTAGACACATTAAAATACTCACTATTTTTGGATTAATAGCAATTATAGCTTTACAAACTATATGGTTATGTAATGCATATATACAGTTTTCACAAAGTATATATAAAGATAGTAATGACATTTTAAAGAAGTCCTTAAACAGGGAAGCTTCTATTAGATTTGAAAAAACACCTAAGGGAACAATGATAAATGGTGCTCCAATAAAAGATTCTAACGAAATTGTACCGGAAATAGCCTATTTGAACGAAGGATTATTAAAACTAGGATTAGAACTATCATTAACTAATGTTGATTCCCTCGCCAATGATTTCTTAAAAGCTACTAATATTGAAAGTACAATAACTATCTACCTACTGAATACTGACACAGAAAAAGTTCTGAATAAAAGCAAGAATGATTTAGATATCCATTCATTCGGGATTATAAAAACAGATATAATTCCGATCCGGACAGATTTATCACAAGGTGTGCAAATGATTTTAATAAACCCATATTACACAATTATTAAACGTATGGGGTTACTGCTAATAGCAACTGTCATATTGATGATTTTTGTAATAGGATGTATTGTATATCAAATAAAAATCATCGCCAGACAAAATAAAATAGCCCAACTCAGGGAAGATTTTTCTTATGCCATGATTCATGATATGAAAACACCACTCAGTTCTATCACGATGTGTACTAGTTTTCTGCACAGTGGAAGACTGGATGACAAACCTGAAATGAAAGAGAAATATTTTACTATGGTAGAAAATGAAGCAGATCATTTATTAGCATTGACCAATAAGATACTTACATTATCAAAACTAGAAAATCATAAATTGGAAATGAATAAGAAAAAAATCTCATTCGAACCTATTATTGAGGATTTAAAAGAGAAGTTTATAACAAAATCTGACAAACCCATTCATTTCACTATTGATTTAAAAGCCAAAGAAGTATATGTTGATGAAGAATTTTTTAAAGAACTTATGAGCAACTTGATAGATAATGCCATTAAATATTCCAAAAAGAGTATTGAAATAAAAATAAGTTCGCATTACGATGATAAATATACCATTATAAAAATATATGATAACGGAATGGGTATCTCAGAGAAAGATCAAAGAACCATTTTCGACAAGTTTGAACGTGCTTCAGCAACTAAACGCACTAAATTTGGTGGAGCTACCGGATTTGGATTAGGTTTAAACTATGTTTATCAAGTAATTGAAGCACATGAAGGAAAAATATATGTAAACAGCATAGAAGGAGATTTTACAGAATTTACTTTGTTTATACCTAAAATTATGGAGGAACTATGATTAAACTTTTATTAGTAGAAGATGATCCCACTTTCAGTTATATCGTGAAAAGTGGATTACAGGAAATTATTGGTGGTTATGAAGTGATAACTGCTATGAATGGAAAAGAAGGATTGAAGGCTTGGGAAGAATATCATCCGGATATCATTATTTCGGATATTGACATGCCTGTAATGAACGGTTATCAAATGGTAGAGCGTATTCGTGAAACTGATGGAGATACTCCTATTTTATTTGCTTCCGCATTGACTTCTCCCAAAGATGTAAAAGAAGGATATAAACTAGGTGTTAATAACTATGTGAAAAAGCCCTTTGTGCCCGATGAACTCGATGCGCATATACATGCCATTCTTAAAATAAAAGCAGGAACCAAATCACGCAATGAAAATGAACATTATAAACTGGGACGTTTCACACTGGATGCCAAACATGCCACACTGTATAATGATGAAACTGAAGAAAAAAAGATGCTAACTGTACGCGAGGCAAAAATACTTCAACTCTTCTGTAAGAATATAAATGAAACTGTGGAAAGAAAAGCTATTCTAAGCCGTTTTTGGGATACGGAAGACGATTATTTTAAATCACGCAGCCTGGATGTTTTTATCACGAAATTGCGGAAACTGTTGAAAGATGAACCTCGCATTGAATTGAAAAATATCCGAGGAGTAGGTTATACATTGTTACTGACCTGAAAAAGTAAGATATGTTCATGAGCAAAGTAAGTTAACTTACTTGCCCCTCGAAGTTAACTTACTTTTTTCACTTAATATGAAACCGAAACCGGAATACCTGCCTCTTTCACCAATCCTCCTATTTTATCCAATTCCTTATGAGTAGCTTTTTCCAAATCATGATCGGGCGTTTCGCGGTCAATGGTATAAATCATCACTTGACGCGGAGCTATCTTTTTCACAACCTCCAACCAAGGTAACACATACCGGTCTGTCGTATTATTCACATCCTGACCTTGATAGGTACCTTTCATGAACATAGTCTGAATAATCAGCTTTCCTTTGAAAGCTTTCATGCCTTCTATAATTTTCTGCACATCATAATGTCCAGTAGGACGATCCGTCAAATGGATATAATCCGTATCAATGGTATCCAGTTTCAATATATTATTATCTATCTTATTCAATGCATCAAATACCTCCGGTTTGTGAATAAAAGTAGAGTTACTCAATACACTCACTTTTGCCTGGGGAAAATATTTATCACGCAGTGCCAAAGTATCCTCTATAATTCCTGCGAAGTGAGGATGAGCCGTCGGTTCGCCATTACCGGCAAAAGTCAGCACATCCGGTTTAGGACCATTTTGCTGCATATCAATCAAACGGGCCTCCAAAGCTTCACGAACCTGCTCGCGAGTAGGCAGTTTCTTTTTCGGACGATGATCTTCATTAAAACCACATTCACAATAAATGCAGTCGAAGGTACAAAACTTGCCATCTTCAGGAAGAAGATTGATTCCTAAAGAAACTCCCAAACGACGACTATGTACCGGACCGAAGATGGGAGAAGGATAAATGATTGTTGACATAGTTTTTTTTTCAGTTGATAACAGTACAAAAATACAGAATGTTTTTCAGAATTTCAGCCTCAACTGCAAATAAAGGTCACTCTTTGTACTGCCGTCAATTTCCTCCAAGGCGGAACTTATCTTATCCCGATTGAAATAATGAGTAGTTCCGTACTTGGCCTGCAAGATAATGTGTTTATTCAATTCATAACGGGCGTTCACTGCCACACGCATACCTTTATAATAGAATGAAGGCATGGAAAAAGCATAGAGCACACTCTTTTCATAGATAGTAAGACGGGAATTATAGTCATCTGTGTTAAACCATGCGGCACTCAAATCAAGCTGAAGAGGAAGCAAATGGAAGGTATAAGCAGCACTTTGAGAAACCAGAAAACCATTGGAAGCAGATTGCCCACGAAAGTTGATGCGTACATAATCCGCTATGGTTTTCAATGTCAGCTTATCTTTCACGCTATAATTCAATTGGTATCGGCATTTCTGCTGAATAGATGGAATAGTTTGCTTGGTTTTATCCTCAGCAGTGAAGTCCTTTTCCTTCTTTTTATAACGATATCTTATAAACATTTCCAGTTCATAAGTAGGTGAATAACTTAATTGGAGTAATCCGTCCAATCCTTTGGTTCCTGCTTTGCTTACTAAATATTTCTTCCAAGGGAAATAGAAAAAATCACCATAACAAGTCATTTTGATATACTTTAAAATACTGGTTTCCAATCCTATATAAAATCCACTCTCATTTTGTACCGTACTTCCCTCTCCTATAGAACGAGCATAAACCGATTGATATTTGGCATCATAATACCTGTTCATAACTATTAACTGTGTTCCTCCTTTCGGTGAATAACGTAACATATTCATGGTTGCCCAAGTACCACATTTGTCTATAGCCGTTTCACCCAATAAAGAGAAGCGTTTCCAAAAGAATTTATAATCTCCTCCCACATTATAAAAGTCCTTTCCACGGGGATAATAAATATTATAGTACTTCTTCTCAGGATTCAACGGCTTGTTGAAAACATTATAAACAGCTGTTAATCCTAACTCACAGTACTTTCCATTATAATTTAAATTACTGCCAACCAACTGATTAGTTAATGTATTTTTCTTCTCAAACTCACGATACAACCGATGATATCCATCTTTTTTCAACGACCTTATAAACTGATTATCAACAATACCATCCATCTTCCGATAAGAATAGAAACCATCCAATGTCCATCTTTTCGCCAACTTATAGCTGACTGCCATTCCTTGAAAATAGTTATATTCATCGGTAGAAGAATGCTTGCGTATTCCCCGGCTCTTATTTCCCAAAGTAGAGAGTGTAGCTGTTTTTCCCATCCCGAAATCAGTGTTGATAACTAGTCCATAACCATAGCTGACACGGTAATTACCAAGAGCTAAAGTCTTGATATGACCTATATTACGAATTAACAAGTATAGTGAATAAAAATCATAACCTTTTTTATTTTGTCCGGTAAAGAAAGGTTCTCCTGCATCCTTTTCAGCAGTAATTCCTGCATAAATCTGATCCCGATAATGAAAACTATATCGCAGATTATGATAATATCCATATCCCAAATACTGTTTGTTCGGATTCTTTTTTAAAGTTTCTGCCGGGTACTGTTGATACCCGGCCTTCGTATAAAAAGGAATATCAACACGTGTTGATAACTCTTGTTTACCGTATTTCAATATCCGCTTTATATTTGGTTTATATTGCTCTTTTTCAGGAGTTTCAAAGTAAATAAAGGGTAGTAAATAGTGAATAGTCTGCCTGTCAATATCTTCAATCATCCATAACTCATTGCGGGTAAGCATAGGACCATATTTGTACAGATAATACAATATATTCTCTACCAGTTGGTCAGAGAGAAATGGAAAACGTTCCAGTTGCTCTTTAGTTGCTGTATTGATATTGATGGGATTTTCACGTAATTCGGAAAGCTCCTCAAAGTGAGTATCCCATTGAAACGAACTGTTTTCATCTTCATCCATCAATTGCTCTACCAGTTCTTCCCATACTTCCTGCGCACACAGGTTATGCACCGACAAAAGTATTGTAATACAGATAATTAACATTACTTTCAACAACCTGTTCATTTTGTAATTCATTGGCGTGTTTTAAGTTAAATAGTTTTATCCACTATACAGAGTAATCATATTTCTTGCTACTTTTGCACCAAGATGAAAAGGAAACTCTTTATAGCATTGTTTTTTTCCTTTATAGCCGTTGCTGCTCATTCCCAGCAACAAACGACTACTATAAACGGATACATGGTACCTGTATGTGTATACAAAGGAGATACTATTCCAGCTGTACAGTTACCTAATGTATACATTTTCAGACCATTAAAATTCAAAAACGAAAAAGAAAGACGGGAATACTACCGCTTGGTAAGGAATGTGAAGAAAACCCTGCCATTAGCCCGTGAAATTAACCGTGCTGTAATAGAAACTTACGAATATATAGAAACATTGCCTGACAAAAAAGCCAGGGAAAAGCACCTGAAACTCGTAGAGAAGGGATTAAAAGAGCAATATACACCGATTATGAAGAAATTAACCTTTTCACAGGGCAAACTGTTGATAAAGTTAGTAAACCGTCAGACGGATTCTTCCTCTTATGAATTGGTAAAAGCTTTTATGGGACCCTTTAAAGCCGGATTCTATCAAACTTTTGCAGCACTTTTTGGTGCCAGCCTGAAGAAAGAATATCATCCGGAAGGAGAGGATCGACTGACCGAACGGGTGGTATTGTTAGTTGAAAACGGACAAATCTAACTGATTCCTACTGTTTGAATTTTACTCTTATTATCTGAATTTCATTAATTTATTGGCAAACTCCCATACAATAATCCCTGTCGTTACTGATACATTTAACGAATGTTTTGTACCATACTGGGGAATCTCGATGCATCCGTCACAGGCATTGACTACTTCCTGTTGTACCCCTTTCACTTCATTTCCCATTACGATGGCATATTTCTTATCGGCATCCAGTTCCAGTTTATCCAGCAAAGTACTGCCTTCCACCTGTTCGATAGCCAATACGGTAAACCCTTGATCATGAAGTTCCTGAACGGCATCAAGCGTATTCTTTTTATATCTCCACTCCACCGAATTCTCAGCTCCTAAAGCTGTTTTATGCATTTCGGGATGGGGAGGAGTGGCTGTAATACCACATAAATAAATGCAATCTACCAAAAATGCATCCGATGTGCGAAACACTGATCCTATGTTGTGTAAACTGCGTACTTCATCCAGCACCACTGCTAAAGGCAACTTATCGGCTTTCTTGAATTCGTCTACAGTAAGCCGGTTCAGTTCTGTTATTTTGAGTTTCCTCATACTCTATTTTCTACTTTATTATTAACGGTTACAAACTTACATAAAAATCTATGATCTTTACGCCTATATAATGAAAAAGAAGCCTCCCCTACTCTCTTTTTATTTTTACTTCAGTCCCAAATCCATCTGTTTTACAATTGGATTTCTTTATACAAAAAAAGATAATAACTAATTCACATCCCCCTGTTGATAACGGTTGAAAACATGTAAAAAGGATGAGGATATCATTTCAAAAGTATTTCTTGCATATTTCAAATAATGGTATAACATACACTTAAAATCAACAATCCAAAAATTAATCACATAACTTAAACAATCAATATCAACACAATTTAATCACTATTATAGGCATTCATAACCATAAAGTTTTTAACTTTGCATATTATCAACAGTTTGTTAATAGAACAAGTAAAGACAGTATAATCAGTGCTTAAGTCAGTTGATTACTTATTCATATCTCACTATTACAAATGAATAACTTATCAGGCAAGGAAAAGAGTACTATTTTTACTAACAATATGAACAGACTATTATCAATACCATATTTCTTTTTTTGAAAGAAGAAGAAAAAATATAGATATAATGAATAAAGAAGAATGGTTGAAAAAAGGGTATGTTACCGAACCGGTAGACAAAACTCTGGATTTGAAGACTGAAATTGATAAGTTGCGTAAGGAAAAGAATGCGCTTATCCTAGGTCACTATTACCAGTCGGGCGAAATACAAGATATCGCCGACTTTGTAGGTGACAGCTTGGCGCTGGCACAATGGGCGGCTAAAACGGATGCTGATATCATTGTGATGTGTGGTGTTCACTTTATGGGTGAAACGGCTAAGATTCTTTGTCCTGATAAAAAAGTGCTGGTACCGGACTTGAATGCAGGATGTTCATTGGCTGACAGTTGTCCTGCTGATGAGTTTGCTAAGTTTGTTAAAGAGCACCCGGACCATACAGTGATTTCGTATGTTAACACTACAGCGGCTGTTAAAGCGGTGACTGATGTGGTGGTCACTTCTACCAATGCCAAGCAAATCGTAGATAGTTTTCCGGCAGATGAGAAGATTATTTTCGGTCCGGATAGAAATCTGGGTAATTATATCAATTCGATTACAGGACGCGATATGTTGCTTTGGGATGGTGCCTGCCATGTGCACGAACAGTTTTCTGTGGAGAAGATACTGGAATTGAAAAAACAGTATCCTAACGCTGCCATTCTGGTTCATCCCGAATGTAAAGGAGCCGTTTCCAAACTAGCCGATAAGGTTGCTTCTACGGCAGGACTTTTAAAATATGCCATTACTAGCGACAAGAAAGATTTTATTGTTGCTACGGAAAGCGGTATTCTGCACGAAATGCGTAAGAAATGTCCTGAAAAAAACTTTATTCCCGCTCCTCCCGAAGACAGTACCTGCGCTTGCAATGAATGTAATTTTATGCGGTTGAATACGATGGAAAAGTTGTACAATACATTAAAATATGAATGGCCGGAAGTGGCAGTGGATGAAGCAATAGCTGAGGAGGCGGTGAAACCTATCAAGAAGATGCTGGAAATTTCGGAGAAGCTGGGATTATGACTTTTGTAAAAGATAACAAGATATGGTTGATAAAAGACGTTTCTGTTGTTCCTAAAAGTAAAAGGGAATTCTTCTGGAAAAGATTTATGATAGGATGTATCATCGGAATAGGAGTGACATTGCTGGTTCTGTTTTATTAAAGACTTGTTTTGACGGGATAATGGTTCTCATGGAAATCATTATTCCGTCAAAATTGTTTTCAAAGGAAAACAAAATACTTATTTTTATGAGAGTCGATGGAAGTAAACAAATGATATAACTAATTTTATACAGTTTTACTTTTTTACGCCTTCAGAAATCGGCAAAGCTTCTCTACGGCCAGCGCACGGTGGCTGATTTTGTTTTTCGTCTCATTGCCTAGTTCGGCAAAAGTTTTAGTATATCCTTCGGGCACAAAGATGGGGTCGTACCCGAAACCTGACGAACCTCGTTTTTCTTTGATAATCTCACCTTTTACAATTCCTTCGAACAAATGCTTCTTTCCATCCAGAATTAGGCAGATAGCTGTACGGAACTGTGCCTTTCTGTTGGGGGCTCCCTGCATATTCTGCAATAATTTTTGCATATTGGCTTCCGCATTGTGTCCTTCACCTCCGGCATAACGGGCGGAATAAACACCCGGCGCACCATTCAAAGCTTCCACCTCCAGGCCCGTATCATCGGCAAAGCAGTCCAGACCATAGTTTTCAAAAATATATTCCGCTTTCAGCATCGCATTACCTTCCAGTGTATCGGCTGTTTCGGGGATATCAGCATGGCAGTTAATATCTTTAAGGCTTAATAATTCCACCTTTTCACCCAAGATAGCAGAGATTTCCTCCAATTTATGGGCATTGTTTGTAGCAAATACTAATTTCCTTTTCATTTTATATTGTATTTATTGAATGCAAAGATACTGAGAATGAACCAAAGTAAGATAATTCCTGACAGAATAATATAGGTGAAAAGGTAAATAATAATTTGTTTGCTATGTTTATTTTCAATTTTTGATTATCTTCGTTGGTATTATTTGATACTTGATAGTATGGTATATATAGAAACGCCTCATTTGTTGTTACGGGACTGGAAGGAGGAAGATATTCTTCCGTTTGTCCGCATGAACAGTGATAAAGAAGTAATGGAATTCTTTATCACTACTTTGACACAGGAAGAGACGATGGCTTTTTATTGTCGTATCCGGAAAGAATTTGAAGAATATGGTTATGGTTTGTATGCTGTAGAATGTAAAAAAACTCGGAATTTTCTAGGCTATGTAGGTTTTCATAATATTGCTTTCGAATCGGATTTCACTCCCGGAGTGGAAATAGGATGGTGGTTGTGCCGGGATGTATGGGGAAAGGGATATGCCACAGAAGCCGCCTCTGCCTGTCTGGATTATGCGAGTGATAATTTACCTTTTAAAACGGTATATTCATTCACTGCCATACCCAATAAACGTTCTGCACGGGTCATGCAGAAAATAGGAATGCATTTTGAAAAAGAGTTCGATCATCCTTTGGTGGAACAAGAGCATTGGTTATGCAGACATATATTGTATAAAATAGAAATTTGAGAGAATAGGATAACCGATATGTGGTAATCTTATCATTGCTTCATCGTTCTGTTTCTGCATTGAAAAACAGAACGATGAAGCAATGGTAAGAGATTATTTTTTAGTTACTTTATTTTTAGTTTGTCGAACCCTTCTCCATACACTCCTACCACATTACTTTGTGATATAAATGCATTGGGGTCAATATCTTTCACCAATCGGAATATATCCAGTGACTGGCTTTTTTTTGCTAATACCACTACGACTTTGATTCCTTGTTTGCTATACCATCCTGTACCATCTAATAGGGTAACTCCACGGTCTATTTGTTTGGTGATTCCTTCGGCTATTTCATCATGTTTGCGCGAGAAAATAAGGAACTGTACAGATTGGCGTGAACTGTTTATTACATAATCAATCACAATGCTCATGATAAACAATACGCAGAAACCAAACAACACTCGTTTCCAATCATGGAATATGAAATAACAGGAGGATATGATGACAATATCACAATACATCATCATGCGGCCAAGGGTTACATCTTTGTATTTATTGATAATCCAAGCAATGATATCCGTACCACCGGTACTTCCATTATTGCAGAAAACAATGCCGATACCAAATCCCAGTAAGCCGGCACCTACTACACAAGCCATGAATTCTTGTCCTGGTCCTAATAATTGCGGCAGTGTTCCATCCGGACCTTTCAACAATGTTTGAAAGAGCCATAACAGAAATGTCAGCATAAAGATGGCATAAATGGTCTTCAGACTGAATTTAGGTCCTAATATTTTCAATGCGAATCCTAGAAAAACAGCATTGATGATGAAATAAGACACTTGAATCTCTATTCCCGTAGCATAATAAATAATTGCCGCGATACCGGTTACTCCGCCTGTAGTTATTTGATAAGGCAGTAAGAAAGCCGCCCATCCCAGTGCATAGCAAATCAGTCCGAAGGTAATGGCTAAATAGTCTTTTACCTCTCTGCCTAGTTTGATTTTTAATATTTGGTCCATGGTAATGAGGATTGTTTTTAATATAAAGTAGAAAGGTGTGTCAAAAGTTACTGCTTTTGACACACCTCAAGTATAGTATCGATTATAATACGATATTTACAATTTTCTTCGGAACGATGATTACCTTTTTCGGGGTTTTGCCTTCAATCCATTTCTGGGCTTGTTCATTTGCCATAACTGTTGCCTGAATGGTATTGTTATCGGCATCAGTAGCGAACTCCATGGTGAAGCGTGCTTTACCATTGAAAGAGATAGTGTATTTTACAGTGTCTTCTTTTAGGTAATCTTCATTGAATGCAGGCCATTGTGCATCGCATACGCTGGTGGTATTTCCCAAAGCTTCCCAAAGTTCTTCTGCATAATGTGGAGCGAACGGGGCTAACAGGATGATGAGATTGCTCAATACCTCTTTATTGCGGCATTTCAATGAAGTCAGTTCGTTTACACAAATCATAAATGCACTGATAGAAGTGTTGTAAGAGAAAGTTTCAATATCTCCGGTTACCTTTTTAATCAGCTTATGAATTGCTTTCAACTCTTCTTTAGTCGGTTCACTTTCTACAGGCAAGAATTCGTCTGTGCGGCTATAAAACAGATTCCACAGTTTCTTCAAGAAACGGTGAACACCATCGATACCATTAGTATCCCAAGGCTTGGACTGTTCTACCGGACCGAGGAACATTTCGTACATACGCAGCGTATCGGCACCGTATTTTTCGACAATCATATCCGGATTGACTACGTTGTACATGGATTTACTCATTTTCTCTACTGCCCAACCACAGATATATTTTCCATCTTCTAGGATAAACTCAGCGTTGTTATATTCAGGACGCCATGCTTTGAAGGCTTCGGTATCCAGAATATCATTGGATACAATATTCACATCCACATGCAATGGAGTGGTTTCGTACTGGTCTTTCAGGTTCAGTGACACAAATGTATTGGTATCTTTGATACGATATACAAAATTGCTTCGTCCCTGAATCATTCCTTGATTTACCAATTTCTGGAATGGTTCTTCCTTGATGCTTACGCCTAGGTCATGCAGGAACTTATTCCAAAAACGAGAATAAATCAAATGGCCGGTAGCATGTTCTGTACCACCTACATAGAGGTCTACATTCTGCCAGTAGTGATCTGCCTTTTCTGATACCAGTGCTTGGTTGTTATGTGGGTCCATATAGCGCAGATAGTATGCGGATGAACCGGCAAAGCCCGGCATGGTATTCAGTTCAAGTGGGAATACATGGACATGGTCAATTAACGTATTTTCCACTACTTCGCCTTTTTCTACATCCCAAGCCCACTTGGTGGCATGTCCCAATGGAGGTTCGCCTGTTTCAGTCGGCAGGAATTTAGCCACTTCGGGAAGTTCAAGTGGCAATTTAGAGGAATCAATCATATAAGGCATACCATCTTTGTAATATACGGGGAACGGTTCGCCCCAATAACGCTGGCGTGAGAAGATGGCGTCACGAAGACGATAGTTCACTTTCACACGTCCCAGGTTGTGGGCTTTCACATATTCTTTGGTAGCTGCGATAGCTTCTTTGATGGTCAGTCCGTTCAAAGAAAGGTCACAGTAAGGAGTGACATCCTTGCGGGGTGAGTTGCAAACAATACCTTCTTTGGCATCGAAACTTTCTTCACTTACATCACAACCTTCTACCAACGGAACGATAGGCAGGTTGAAATGCTTTGCAAAAGCGTAGTCACGGCTGTCGTGAGCAGGAACCGCCATGATAGCACCTGTACCATAACCTGCCAATACATAATCGCTGATCCATACGGGAACAGCATCGCCGGTAAACGGATTGACAGCGTATGAGCCACTAAATACACCGGTCACACGGCGGTCGGCGATACGTTCACGTTCTGTACGTTTCTTGGTACGGTCTAGATAGGCTTCTACTTCTGCTTTCTGTGCTTCGGTGGTAAGTTGGGGAACCAGTTCACTTTCCGGAGCCAATACCATGAAGGTTACGCCGAACATGGTATCTGCACGGGTAGTAAAGATGGTGAATTCAATATCGCTGTCTTTCACTTTGAATTGTACTTCCGTACCTTCCGAGCGTCCGATCCAGTTACGTTGTGTTTCCTTCAGTGAATCAGTCCAGTCCACGGTGTCTAGCCCGTTCAGCAGCCGCTGTGCATAAGCTGAAACACGTAAACACCACTGACGCATCTTTTTCTGTACCACAGGGAAACCTCCACGTTCTGAAACTCCGTCTACTACTTCATCATTGGCAAGAACAGTTCCCAATTGCGGACACCAGTTCACCATTGTTTCGCCCAGATAAGCGATACGGTAGTTCATCAGGATTTCCTGTTTTTCTTTTTCGCTTTTGGCATTCCATTCTTCAGCGGTGAAATGTAGTTCTTCGCTACAAGCGGCGTTTAATTCTTCGTTGCCATATTTAGAAAATGCTTCCGCCAGTTCGCTGATGGGACGTGCCTGCTGTTTGTCATTGCAATAATAGCTATTGAACATCTGCTGGAAAGCCCATTGAGTCCAATGGTAATAACCGGGCTCACAAGTACGTACTTCACGGTCCCAATCAAAAGAGAAACCGATTTTATCCAACTGTTCACGGTAGCGGTTGATATTGTTCACAGTGGTGATGGCAGGGTGTTGTCCGGTCTGGATAGCATATTGTTCTGCAGGAAGTCCGTATGCGTCATATCCCATCGGGTTCAGCACGTTGAAACCTTGCAAACGTTTATAACGGGCATAAATATCACTAGCAATGTATCCTAGCGGGTGTCCTACGTGTAAGCCTGCTCCCGATGGATAGGGGAACATGTTTAATACGTAGAATTTCTTTTTGCTTTCGTCTTCGGTTACTTGATAGGTATGGTTCTCTACCCATCTTTGTTGCCATTTCTTTTCAATCTCTCTGAAATTGTATTCCATGATCTATTTTTGTTATTTAATATCTTTGTTATTAAGTGGTTGCAAAGATAATGAAAGTCGTGGAGATATATGGAAAGAACAGAAAATAAAAAACTTTTTTATCATGTATATATATTTGTTTTTATTTACATTTTTGGGAGTAGTACATATTAGGTATACACCTTACAAAATTTATTGTATTTATTTATACAAATAGCAGTTGTAAAATATACGATGATAAGATTGTAAGATTTATAATCTTTCGAGGATAAGATTATAGAACTTACAAGTATATTATTTAGATATTTAAGGTATAGGTGTATTATTTTTCCTGTTTCAATACGAATTCCTTGCTAAAATCATCTACCAAACAATTAATTTCCATAACTTTGTTTCCATCAATACATCTAATAGCTATGAAGTACTTTTTCCTCTTCTTACTTTTATTTTTAGGTAAATACTCTGTTTGTGCGCAGCATATGATATCTAAGCAGCTTCCTTTTTTCTATCAACTTTCGTCCAATGAGATTTTTGATATCTATCAGGATAAAGAAGGATATTTGTGGATAGGAACCACTAATGGGCTGGCACGGTATGATGGTTTTCGTTTGCAGCCTTTCCGGGCTGATTATAAGAACCTGAATTTGCTCACTAATAACTCAATTTCAAATATAATGGATAATGATCACTATGTGTGGATCGGTACGTGGAAAGGATTAAATCTTTATGATAAACAAACCTGTAAAATAACTCCTTTTCCGGATGCGAGATTGTTGGATAAGGGGATTAATTATATGGCAGCAGATAAAGAAGACAATATTTGGATAGGAGCCGGTAATACAATATACAGATGTAATTCTACGGCTTCTATTGTGAAGGAATATGATATTTTCGGCTCACAACAGAATAGGCATGCCATTAATTTTGTTTATCAGGATAGAGAGGGAAATATGTGGGCGCTTACGGGAGGAGGCTTGTTCAGATATGATGAAAAGGCAGATTCTTTTGTTACTTATCCTCCATTAGGCAAGAATAATGCACCTTATACTATGTGTCAAGACCAATCGGGCAATTATTGGATTGGTACGTGGGGTGAAGGACTATGGCAGTTCTTTCCAAAGAAAGAAGGGGAAAAATGTTATAAAAGACATCATATTATCAATTCCAGAAGTGGGGAAACGGAACCGATCTTTTATAGTATGACGCAAGATAATACATTCGGCTACTTGTGGCTATTGTCTTATAATGAACTTTACGCCTTGCAATATACCGAAGAGGGTACATTGGTATCTGTGGATATACATGATTTGGTAGATACACACATGATGTACACTAAAATCATGAAAGACAGAGAAGGGAATCTGTGGCTGGGGTCTTATGATATGGCATATACTATTTTCTTTGATAATTCGAAGATTGATAATTATCCTTTGCCGCAACTTAAAAAACACATGGGTTGGGATGCGAATATTTTGAATCTTTGCTTGGATAAAAATGATGTAATGTGGGTCAATCAGGATAGATACGGGCTTTGCCTGTATGATTTGTCACAAGATCTATTTGCAGATAATAGTGGTAATAATTTGTCAAATCCGGGCGAAGTAAGCATTATTGTGAAATCCAAGCTTAAGGAAGGAGTATGGATCAGTCCCAGATATGGTGCACGGGTAATGAGAATGACTCATCAGGGTATGAAGATACAGTTGGAAGAGGATATTGATTTGGAAAAACAAATCTATAATCCGGGAAATATCAGGGACTTGGTTGAAGATAATAAAGGTAGTTTATGGATTTTTAGCCAGTCGGGGCTTTATGTAAAGCGTCCTGATAATTCTATTTTACTTGCAGCAAGTTCTGATTTTCCAGAGATGTCTTCCTTGACAAGTGATAGGGAAGGTAACATATGGGGAGTGTCTACTGATAAAAAGGTGTACAGGTTAAGCTGTATTGATAGGAATATATCTTATGAATTAAAGGCTTGTATTCCAGTTCTTTCAGGACAGGAAAATGTAAATCATGCCTGTATAGATAGGGAGGGTTGCTTATGGTTGGTTTCTTCTTTAGGGAGAATATTCAAATCGGATACGAATAAAGAGGCATTTGAAAATATGGCTTTGGATAATCAGATAGATGATTGCTCTGTGTTGGGGTTGCTTGCTGATGAAAACAATGTGTGGATTATAACTAACAAAAAGGTGCTTCAATATAATATTTATCAGAAGGTATGTATGAATTATGCCACTTCGGATGGGAATATATGGGTTGATGTATTCAGGTATAGAGCGATAAGCAGGGACAGACAAGGAGGGCTATATGTAGGTGGGCATCGTGGTTTTATACATATTCAGTCTGGTAGTGTCTCATTGGCGGATAAGATACAGTTTTCTCCTGTCGTTACGGATGTAAAAATTGAAAATAAAAGTATATTCTTTGCTGAAGATGAATCACTTCATACCATCAACCGGATTTCTTTGGCCCCCAATTCCAGAAATATAGAAATATTTTTTTCATCGCTTATCTATTCATTGAATTCCAAGGTAGAGATGGCTTATAAATTGGATGGAGTAGATAAGGATTGGGTATATCTGTCCTATGATAAGAATTCTGCTTTTTATAATCAGTTAAAGAAAGGTACTTATTCATTCTGGTTAAAATGGAAATATGGACAAGGAAAATGGACGGAAGGCAAAGTTGTATTGGCTATTGTCCAGGCTCCGGCTTTTTATGAAACTTGGTTGGCATATATGGTTTACTTTGTTTTGATTGTACTTGCTGTCTATCTGTTTTTTCATACTTATGCGCAGCGTATTAAAATCAAAAATGAAGTGAAACTAAAAGAAGAGCTGGCACGGACAAAATTGAACTATTTTACAAATATCTCTCATGAATTACTAACTCCGCTGACAGTCATTTCTTGTGTTACTGACCATTTGGAACAAAAAGTTCCTGCTATCCGACAACAGTCTGTAATACTGAAATCCAATGCCGACAAACTGAAACGGTTAATACAGCAGATTTTGGACTTTAGAAAGATGGATGTGGGAAAAATGAATCTGAATGTGTCCGAAGGAAATATCAGTGAGTTTATACAGAATATTTGCAAGACGAATTTTCTTCCTCTTGCTCAAAAGAAAGGCATAATTTTAGAAATTGACGTAGAACCATTGGAAATTAAAGGTTATCTGGATTTTGATAAGTTAGACAAAATAATATATAACCTGTTATCGAATGCCGTAAAATACACTCCCGAATATAAATGTATCAAAGTAAACGTATACCTTATGAATAAGGAAGGAAATAAGGTCTTGGTTATCAAAATAAAGGATGAGGGAATAGGTATCTCATCCAAAGAAATCAATTATATTTTTACTCGTTTTTATAGTAGTAAGAAACAGGTGGGAATCGAATCGAATGGTATCGGGCTTTCTTTGACGAAAGAGTTGGTGAATCTTCATCATGGAACTATCACAGTAGACAGTGAATTAGGTAAAGGTACCTGTTTTACGGTAGAACTTCCCATTGACAGAACGGGGTATAAGCATGATGAAATAGTGGACGAGTTGGAAAGTGTGGCAATGGATATCACCGAATGTGTAATTGTGGCAGAGGATGATGTTTCATCTGATGGAGATACGGATAAATCTACTCTTCTGTTGATAGATGATAATGCAGAATTACTCTATATCATGAAAGAAATATTTAAGGAAAAGTATAGTGTATGGACTGCGGCAGACGGACAGCAAGCTTGGGATAAACTAAGCAACCATGAAGTGGATATGATTATTTGTGATGTTATGTTGCCTGATATCAATGGTTGGGAGCTTTGCACTCGTATCAAGTCGGATTTGCGTTTTAATCATATTCCGGTGGTCATACTTACTGCGAAGAACGGCATTGATGACCGGATAGCCAGTTATGATGCCGGAGCGGATGGTTATATCGCAAAGCCATTTGAAATGAAAGTACTTTTTGCCCGTGTGGATAATCTTATCAAATCGTTTAAAATGCGTCAGGCGGCTTTTCGTAAAGAAGAGGACGTTAATTTGGAAACTTTAGCTTATCCGTCTGCCGACAAATTGTTTCTGCAGTCTATAATTGAAAGCATAGAACAACATCTGGAAGAGTCTGAATTTGATTTGGAAAGACTTTCCGGAGAAATGAACATGTCCAAATCTACTTTATACCGTAAAATAAAATCTATGACCGGATTGACACCTTTGGACTTTGTACGTAATATAAAGATGAAGCGTGCCTGTATGATGTTGCTTGCGCGTACTCAGACCATATCTGAAGTGGCATACGCTGTAGGTTTCAGTAATCCTAAGTATTTTACGAAATGTTTTAAAGAGGAATTTGGCGTGACGCCTACCGAGTATCAGCAGTCACATATCAAGGCCTGATAAAAGAAAGAGGGGATAAATTTCTGTCATTAGGGTATTGAAACGTTTCATGAAAGGATTTTATACCTTCTGTAAAGGGTTTCAATACCCTATTTTTCCAGGATATGGCTTCTTTTGTTTCATGATTCTTAAATAATAAAGCATGAAGAAAAAGAAGTTACCATTAGTCTGTTGGGATAGTATCAAATTACTAACCGCACTTTTCCTGTTATGGGGAGTTTGTTTCGGAGCAGATGCGTATCCGGGAAGTGAATATCGAAAACAACTTTTTGATTATGATTGGAAATTCAAGTTGGGGGATTATCCTGACGCTTCATTGAATACATACGATGATGCTGATTGGAGGATACTTGATTTACCTCATGACTGGAGTATAGAAGGAACCCTTGATCCGGAAAATCCGATGGGGAATGATGGAGGTTATTTTCCGGCAGGGACGGGATGGTATCGTAAGTCATTTGAAATACCTTCTAAGCATAAAGGCAAGAAAGTGGGTATTTACTTTGAAGGAGTTTATATGAATTCAGAGGTCTTTATTAATGGAAAATCCGTAGGAATCCGTCCTTATGGATATTCATCCTTTTATTATGATCTGACTCCTTATCTACGTTATGATGATAAGAATATTATTGCTGTACGAGTGGATAATTCGCAGCAGAAAAATTGTCGCTGGTACACCGGTACAGGTATCTATCGGCATGTGTGGCTGACAGCGATGAATGCTGTTCATATAGAGCATTGGGGGATAGCTATAACTACTCCTGAGGTAAGTGAGGAGAGAGCTGTTGTACAAATAAAAACTATTTTGAGAAATGAAACTTCTTCTGACAGACAGATTACCTTGACAACAAAGTTGACTAAAGGAAATGATGAAGCCGGAAAAGGAGAAATAAAAGTGGATTTGCCTGCCAATGGAATAAAGGAAATAACACAAAAAATTTTTGTGTTGTATCCTGCTTTGTGGAGTCCTGAGACCCCTCATTTATATAATGCACACTTTCTAGTGACTGAAGCGAGTGATGTAATAGATAGTACAACGGAATCTTTTGGTATTCGGACGGTTACTTATTCGGCTGAACAAGGATTATTCTTGAATGGCAAGAGAATTATTTTAAATGGTGGATGTTTACATCATGACAACGGTTGTCTGGGGGCAGCGGCTTATGATCGTGCCGAAGAACGGAAAGTAGAATTAATGAAGGCTGCGGGATTTAATGCGGTACGTACTTCGCATAATATTCCTTCAGAAGAGTTCCTCCATGCCTGTGATCGTCTCGGATTATTGGTTATAGATGAAACCTTTGACGGTTGGCGTGACAGTAAGAATCAATATGACTATTCTATTCTTTTTGATCAATGGTGGCAACGGGATATCGAATCCATGGTTCTTCGTGACCGCAATCATCCTTCTATTTTTTGTTGGAGTATTGGCAATGAAGTAATTGAGCGTAAAAAATTGGAAGTGGTCACTACAGCTCGGAAGTTGGCCGACTATGTACATAAGTTTGATCCCAGTCGTCCGGTAACTTCTGCTTTAGCTGCTTGGGATAATGACTGGGAAATATATGATCCATTGGCTGCCGTACATGAAATAGTGGGCTATAATTATTTGCTGCATCGAGCGCCGGTTGATCATCAGCGTGTACCTTCCCGTGTCATTATGCAAACCGAATCTTATCCACGAGATGCTTTTGCCAATTGGTCGTTGGTAAATGGTCATGATTATATTATTGGTGATTTTGTTTGGACGGCTATTGATTATTTAGGTGAATCGGGTATCGGGCGATTTTATTATGCAGGTGAGTCGGAAGGTGAACACTATCAACGTAACCATTATCCTTGGCATGGGGCCTATTGTGGAGATATTGATTTGACAGGTTGGAGGAAACCTATATCACATTATCGTGACTTGTTGTATAATCCTGATAAGAAACTTTACTTGGCTGTAAAAGAGCCGGATAATTATTATGGTAAGGTGAAGGAAACCTTATGGTCTGTCTGGCCTACTTGGGAAAGCTGGAATTGGCCGGGACATGAAGGAAAAGAAATAGAGGTGGAGATTTATTCCCGATATCCCAAAGTACGTCTGTATTTGAATGATAAGCTGATAGGCGAGAAATTCACAGGGAAGGAACAGCAATTCAAAGCAGTCTTTCCTGTTTCATACGAGCCAGGAATATTGAAGGCGGTAGGTGTGGAATCCGAGATAGAAATAGAGAAAACGATCTTACAGACTGCCGGAAAACCTGTGAAAATTCAATTAACGGCCGATCGTACAAAAATAAAGGCAAATGGTCAGGATTTGAGTTTTATCACAGTAGAAATATTAGATAAGGAAGGCATTCTGGAGCCGAATGCTGATAATCAATTAACTTTTGAAGTGAAAGGAGCAGGTACTATAGTGGCTGTGGGAAATGCTGATTTGAAAGACACGGATAGTTATATCGGTTATCAGCGGAAAGCATGGAAAGGGCGTGCTATAGTGGTAGTAAAAAGTACACGGAAAGAAGGTAAGATAATGTTGAAAGTGACTTCTCCCGGATTGGTTCCGGCTACTGTATCCATTCGTACAAGTAAATAATAATAACCTTTGTTTAATTCTAAATATAATAGTATGAAAACATTTCGTTTTGTTTTATTGCTGTTTTTGGTATTGAGTATATCCAATACAGCTTGGGCGCAAAACCAGACTGTAAAAGGTAGGGTGATGGACTCTAAATTAAAAGAACCTCTTATGGGGGTTTCTATTTTGGAAATAGGTACTTCAAATGGTACTGTAACTGATTTGGATGGTAACTTTACGCTTTCTGTTCCTAAAGGAGTTGTATTGCGTATTTCTTATGTGGGATATTTAGTTCAGGAAGTTCCGATAAATGGAAAAACATATCTGGATATATTTTTGAAGGAAGATACTGAATTATTAGATGAGGTGGTGATTGTGGGGTATGGGGCCCAAAAGAAAGCTACATTATCCGGCTCTGTAACGAGTGTAGGTGGTGAGAAGCTGGCAAAAACTCCAGTGACGAATGTATCACAAGGATTAGCCGGACGTTTACCGGGCGTGGTCGCTGTTTCCAACACTTCAGAACCAGGATATGATGGTGCTACTATTACTGTTCGTGGGGTTAATACCTTTGGAAAAGCTGATCCGTTAGTAGTTGTTGATGGAGTACCCGGACGTTCTTTGGAGCGTATTGATCCAAGTACTATTGAAACGATGTCTGTATTAAAAGATGCTTCAGCAGCTATTTATGGTGCTCAAGCTGCCAATGGAGTTATTTTGATTACAACAAAACGAGGAAAAGCAGGCAAGCCGAGAGTAGGTTTTACTTATAATTATGGAATAGCTGCTCCTACTGTAATACCGGAAATGACCAATGCTGTGGAATATGCTACTTTGATGAATGAAATAGATAAGTATGCCGGTAATAAGGGCCGCTATACGGTAGATGATCTTAGATTATATGCTGATGGTTCCGATCCTTGGGGACATCCGGATACGGACTGGTTTAATGAAACATTGAAATCATGGTCTCCACAAACTTATGCCAATGCTACTATTGATGGTGGTACAGAGAATGTGAAATATTTTGTTAGCGTATCAGCCAAAGGACAAGATGCATTTTATCGTCATAGTGGGTCAAATTACCATCAGTATGACTTGAAGATGAATCTTGATATGAAAATTAATAAATATGTTGATACTTATGTCAATGTAACAGGAAGAATGGAAGATCGGAAATATCCAACCCGTTCTGCAGAGAATATTTTCCGTATGCTGATGCGATCTAAACCTAATTCACCGGCTTATTGGCCTGACGGCCGTCCGGGACCCGACATTGAATTTGGTGATAATCCGGTAGTTATATGTACCAATCAAACTGGTTATGAACGTGATAAGCGTTATGTGTTAAATGGGGATTTCGGAGTTAATATCAAGGTGCCTTATGTGGAGGGATTGACTTTGAAGGCTACTGCGTCACTTGATAAGACGTTCCGTTTTCGTAAAATATGGCAAAAACCTTGGTATTTGTATTCATGGGATGGGACTTCGATGGATGAAAATGGCCAGCCCCTATTGGTGGAAGGAAAGAAAGGGTTTAGTGATCCTCGTCTGACAGAATCAATGGAAGACAATTTGGGGGTATTATTGAGTGGTATCGCTAGTTATAGCCATACATTTGCTCAAGATCATGATGTAAATATTCTAGCAGGTGTAGAACGTATCACGGATAAGGGGGATTCATTTGAAGCTTATCGTCGTTATTTTCTTTCTGCCGCTATTGACCAGCTTTTTGCTGGTGGTCAGGATGAAATGAATAATACAGGTACAGGGTATGAGGAAGCCCGTTTAAATTATTTTGGTCGTGTGAACTACGCTTATAAGTCTAAATATTTGGTAGAGTTTGTTTGGCGCTATCAAGGTTCCTATATTTTTGATCGTTCTAATAAATTCGGATTCTTTCCGGGTATTTCATTAGGATATGTAATATCTGAAGAAGATTTTTTCAAAAAGAAATTGCCCTTTATTAGTTTTGCCAAAGTACGGGCATCATGGGGACAGACAGGAAATGATTTGATTGATCCTTATCAGTATTTGGCTTCCTATACTTTCAATGATTTGATGTATTTGACTAATAATGGTGCAACGATGAACCAAGCATTGAAAGAAGGAGTAGCTCCTAATCAAAATGTGACTTGGGAAACAGCTACACAAAAGAATATAGGTTTTGATTTACAATTTTTGAATGGAGATTTGGCATTTACCATTGACTATTTTTATAATAAACGCAGTGATATTTTATGGAAACGAAATGCTTCTGTTCCGAGCACTTCCGGATTGGTACTTCCTGATGAAAACTTAGGGAAAGTACAAAATCAAGGGGTAGATTTCAATATTGATTATCGTAGAAATTTTAAAGATTTTCGGTTGGGTATAAACTTGAATGGGGTTTATGCTAAAAACAAAATTCTTTTTTGGGATGAGGCACCTGGTACTCCAGAATGGCAGAAGTCCACAGGCAAACCTATCGATTCGGGACTTTATTACGAAGCTATCGGCATATTTAAAGATCAGGCAGCTGTAGACGCGTATCCTCATTGGGCCGGTGCACGTCCGGGGGATATTATTTTCAAAGATGTAAATGGGGACGATGTGATAGATGGCAATGACCGTGTTCGTAATGATAAGAGTCGTACTCCACGATTTACAGGTGGATTGAATGTAGATTTAGGATATAAGGATTTTGATCTCTCATTTTTGCTGCAAGGTGCTATGGGGGGAGTTTTCTATCAAACGACAGAATCGGGTGATTTTGCCAATTTCTTAAAGAGTTTTTATGATAACCGTTGGACAGAGGAAAACCCTGATGCTGATTCTCCCCGTACCTATAATCGAAGTAATGAATATTTTATAAATCAGCAGAATACATTCTGGTTGCATAAAACTGATTATATACGTCTGAAGAATATAGAATTGGGATATACTGTACCATCTATATGGAGTAAGAAAATAGGTGTGGAACATTTACGTATTTATATTAATGCTTATAACTTGCTGACATTCAGTCCTGATATGAAGGATTATGATCCCGAAAATACAAGTGGATCGGGATATAATTATCCGTTGAATAAAGTGATAAATTTTGGAGTAAACCTTACTTTTTAAATAAAATGAAAATATGAAACGTTTATATGGATTACTTGTATTGCTATGTTTTATGCTAACAGCATGCAATGATGATTTTTTGGATGTGGACCCAGTAGACCGTTATTCAGATGCAGTTGTCTGGACGGATGAGTCATTAATAACCTCTTTTGTTAATAATATTTACGAGGGACAGAAATGGGGATTTCATACCGTAATGCTTTCTTCTTTGTGTGATGAATCAATGGAGGTTTGGGCATGGGAAAGTCAGCCGGTAGTGATGAGTGAATTGAGTCCGAGCTATCAAGGTATTCTTGCCCCTAATTTTTGGATTATAACCTTCCATAATATAACTTGGACCAATCTTTATAAAAATATTCGTGCCTGTAATATCTTTTTTGAAAATGCAGAGAAATATGCTTTAGAAGGAGATGTTGTCGATAAACTGAAGGGTGAAGTACATTATTTACGTGCTTATTTTTATTATTGGTTGTTGAGCCAATGGGGTGGTATCCCTTTGATTGAGAAGTCTTTTACTCCTTCTGATGATTTACTCGTAGCTCGTAATACGTTTGAAGAAACGGTAGATTTTATTGTGAAAGATTTAGATGAAGCAGCTTCTATTTTGCCTTTGAACGGAGATAAAGCCCGTGCAACGAAAGGTGCTGCTATGGCTTTGAAAGCCCGTGTCCTGCTTTATGCGGCTAGTGATTTATTTGTTTCTCAGTCTTTATGGGCATCCGGTTATGAGCATCCTGAACTTATAGGGTATGTGGGAGGTGATCGTACGGAACGTTGGCAACGGGCCAAAAAGGCTGCTAAAGCTGTTATGGATTTAGGTATATATCATCTGTATGGTGAAAATGGAGGATGGAAAAATAGAGAGGAAGCTACTCAAAACTATGCTGATATTTTCTTATGTCATAATTCGGATGAAGATATTATGGTACAATATTATGATTATGTAAATCATAATAGCAGTGATTTTCAATTGCCTCGTGTTGGTTTGTTCAATAGTCCCAATGGTTTTCATGGTTGGGGCGGAAATACTCCTACTGGACAATTAGTTGATTCTTATGAAATGGCAGATGGCAGCAAATTTAGTTGGGATAATCCACAACAAGCAGCTTACCCTTATCAAAATCGAGATCCTCGCTTCTATGCTTCTATTATGTATAATGGTTCTTATTGGCGTCAACGTCCGGATGATACAGTAGGTAGTGATCCTGAAGGAATAGTACAAACTGCTTATTATCAGCAGTCAGATGGAAGTTATACACCAGGTTTAGACACTCGCCAAGGCCCTATTGAAGATTGGAATGGTTCTTATACAGGATATTATATGCGTAAGTTTTTAGATCCTTCAGTTAATCATCAGTATGATAAACAACCTTATCCTTGGCGTCAGATACGTTATGCTGAAGTTTTGTTGAATTATGCTGAAGCATGCATAGAATTAGGTGAAGATGCTGAAGCCCGTAAGTATATCAATATGATTCGTACAAGAGCGGGAATGCCTGACATACCAGATTCTGAAATGGGAGATGTCTTGAAAGAACATTATCGTAATGAACGTAAAATAGAATTAGCTTATGAACAACATCGTTATTTTGATATCCGCCGTTGGATGATTGCACCTGAAGTGATTAAGAATGTTCAAGGAATAGATATTCGCTATCCTTATGGAGTTACAGAGCCTAATTATTCCATTATTGATGTGCAGGAGAGGAAATGGAATGATAAGTCTTATTTACTCCCTATTTATTTGGATGAAATGCAGAAAAATGATTTATTGATACAAAATCCATTATATTAAAAAATCATAGATAAGCCCGTAGCTTAATGATGGCTACGGGCTTTATTAAAAAGAATGATTTTTTATTCCACTCCCAAATCCTTATAAGTTCTCGGAGCCGGAACGGGAGGTAATGGTTTGCGATCCTTTAACTCTTGTAGAATTACCTCAATGGCTTTATTCAACTGCTGGTCTTCACCTAACTGTTCTTTTACCGGGTCATTATCAATCAGAATATCGGGATCTACTCCATGGTTCTCCACTATCCATTGACCGGTCTTTGCATCATAATTGGTAAAGAACGGAACACGTACATCCGTACCATCCATATAAGGCAACGGGCCACTGATACCGATAATGCCACCCCATGTACGAGTACCGATAACTTTACCGATTTTATTTGCCTTAAAACTCCATGGGAACAAGTCACCGTCCGAAGCCGAGTATTTATTGATTAGCAATACTTTCGGACCCACTAGTGTTGCATCAGGAATGGTACCGATTTTGGTTGATCCACGACGCATGGTCAGGCGATAGGGTTCACGAAGCAAACGTTCGATAATCATTGGAGATACATTACCACCTCCATTGGCACGGTCATCAATAATCAAGGCTTCTTTATCGAGTTGGGGATAGAAGTAGCGGGCGAATTCATTCAGACCGTCCGGTCCCATATCGGGAATATAGACGTAACCTACACGACCATTAGTTGCTTCTTCCACTTTTTTGATATTATTCTGTACCCAGTTATAATGATACAATGGGTATTCATTGTCTAATGGTTTAATGACCACTTTACGTACTCCTTTACTTGATGCGGTACGGTTTATGCTTAGTTCAGTCAATACATTGGCTTTGCCTGCCAGCAGACTGTAAATGTTATCAACAGTAGCTGTTGAGATGCCATCAATAGCTGTGATATAATCTCCTTCTTTTACTCCGATACCCGGTTCTGTAAGGGGAGAACGCAGTTTCTGACTGTAAATTGCACCCGGTAGGATTTTGTCAATACGGTAGAAGCCACTCTTGTCACGACTCAGTTCAGCTCCCAGTAATCCCATTGGAATACGTTCGGGACCTTTTATTTCACCCGGATTCACATAAGCGTGTCCGCAAGCCAGCTCGGCAATCATCTCACCGATGATATAGTTCAAGTCCAGACGGGTTTTTGCATGAGGAACTAATACAGCATATTTTTCTTTAATCGCATTCCAGTCTACTCCATGCATATTTTCCAGATAGAATCCGTCACGGAAAGCCCGCCATGTTTCATCGAATATCTGAGCCCATTCTTGACTGTAATCAATGGGAGCAACCATATCGCTTAAGTTAATATTCTCTTCCAATGAGGCTTTAGTGCATGGAAAATCACAGATATACAGATTATTTCCTTTAAAGAACAATGCTTTCTTATGATTGGCAGCTACATCCATATATGCTCCTTCGGCTACGATTTCTTCTTTTTGTTTAGCCAAATCATATACTTTGGTATTTCTACCACTGGCATACCACACTTTTTTACCGTCTGAATAGAAATTATCGTAGTTACCTGCTTGTAAAGGTAATTTAATCAGTCTTCCGGGCAAGCCTTCCGGATCTATTTTAACTGTATTATTTGTGGCTTCCGGTTTTTTATTGGCCGCATCGGTAGTCTGTTGTTCTATGCTGACCATTTCATCCGAAGGTAATAAAGGTGACGGTGTGTCATTGGCGAGCATGGCCATATAGACTCCTCCCATACGATTATAGGCATGATTCCATTCTGTCTGGCTGTAGATGGGATTAAAATCTCTTTCGGAACTGAATATGAGGTATTTTCCATCCGTGCTGAAGACAGGTGAAGAAGAACTGTACCATTTTTCGGTCACCGGATATTCCTTACCTGAAGTCAGATGGTATACATAAATGACACTCATGTTATTAGCTCCGGATTTAGTATAGGTAATCCATTGGCTGTCTGGTGAATAGTTCACTTCATAGAACTCTCCTTCCGGATTCTGCATGACAGTCCGTTTCGCTTTTGAGGCAATATCAACTTCTACGATACGGTTTTTACGGTCGGTATAAAGTATTTTCTTGCTGTCCGGGCTCCACATCAGTTGGCGGATATAAGTATCATTGTTTTGGGTCAGTTGGATGGGATCACCCCCTTCGACAGATTGTAGCCAGATTTCAGTTTCACCGGTACGGTCACTGATATAGGCTATTTGTTTACCGTTCGGACTCCATTCTCCTTCCCGTTCATTGGCTCCCGGGGTGCGGGTGATATCACGGGTTACCCCTTTTTCGGCAGGGATATCGAATACTTCTCCGCGAGCAGTTACTACCAGACGGTGGCCATCCGGTGAAAGGCTGGCGGCAGTCAGGTTATCTGCTACCCGTTTCATTTCTTTTCGGGCATAGATATTGTCTGAAGTCAGCGTGATGGAGATTTTTTCTGATTTGCGCGTTTTAGGATCCAGTTTATAGAGGTATCCTCCATGTTCATAGACAATAATTTGTCCGTTACTGCTGGGGAATTTTACATCATAATCCGTATAGTTAGTTACTTTTTCAGTTTGTTTGGTCCGGATATTATAAACAAAGATATTCATGGTGCGATCCCGATCGGAAATAAAGTAGATTTCCTCTCCTATCCACATAGGGATAATATCTTGTGCAATATTATTGGTGATATTCTCTACTTTCTTAGCAGCCGGATCATAAATCCAAATGTCATCTGCCATGCCACCGCGATAATATTTCCAATTACGGAATTCTCGCATAACCCGGTTGTAAGCCAGCTTTTTTCCATCGGGAGAATAGCTGCAAAAACCTCCTTCGGGTAATGGAATCACTTCGGGCATTCCTCCGTTTTTCGATATGCTCCATAGTTTGCCATCAAAACCGTCACTGATACGATTGCGGTAGACTATGTTTTTTCCATCCGGCGTCCAAGTCATTACTATGTTATTGGGACCCATTCGATCTCCTAAGTCATCCCGGTTGTTTGTTGCTGTGTAGGTAAGTCGTTGGGGTTCGCCTCCGTCAGTTGGAATCAGATATACTTCAGTGTTACCGTCATATTGACCGGTGAAAGCAATTGATTTTCCATCCGGAGAAAAACGTGCGAACATTTCATAACCGATATGGGAAGTCAGCTTTTGTGCTTCTCCTCCATTCAAAGGTGCTTTGTACAGATCTCCGGCGTAAGAAAAGACAATGTCGGAGCCATTGGTAGCGGGAAAACGGAGTAATCTAGCCTCATCGGCATGTCCGGTGAAAGCTGTTCCTGCCAGTAACAGGGAGAATAATAGCTTTTTGTTCATTTTATTTAGGGTTTGATTTTCGTCGGAAACAAAGTTAGGTATTATTCTTCAGATTATGAGCTGGAACTTATTTCTTTTTTCAGTTGATTATTACTAGAGTTTTTTAATAAGAAATAGTTTTATTGGCATGATGTTTTTAAGAAATGCTATATTTGCAATATTAATAGTCTTAATAAAGATGGATGCAAGTATAGTAGATAAAGATTTGATTGAAAGAATAAACAAAGGAGAAGAAAAAGCTTTTGAGGTTTTATATAATAGCTATTTTGTCTATCTCTGTGCTTGTGCTAATTCTTATATCTTTAACCCTGTGGAAGCGCAAGATATAGTTAATGAAACTTTTGCTAAAATATGGTATAGGCGTGGTGAGTTATCTTTTCCTATTCATGCTTATTTGATACGTGCTATTCAGAACGGGTGTTTGAATTACCTCCGTTCGCTTCACAGCCGTGAAAGAATTATAGATGAATACCGTGAAGCATTACTTGAGTATCAAGAAGAATTTTGTGCTTCCGAGTGTTCGCCTTTGCAAGAAATGGAATTAGCTGATTTGGAAAAATCAGTCCAAAATATAGTGTCTTCCTTGCCTGATAAATGCAGGTTCATTTTTGAGCAATATCTTTATTCCAATCTGACTCCTCAAGAGATTGCAGATAAAAATAATATTTCAGTCAATACAGTCAGAGTACATGTAAAAAATGCCATGGATAAAATAAGAGAAAAGGTGGGATCTAGAGTAGGGATTCTATTATTTTTTCTTTTCTAAAAAAAGAATGAAAAAAATCTGTTTTTGGCTTAAATGTTTTGTCTGTTGCTTGTGTATTATCTATAGTAGATAATTCCAAAGATATAAAATGAACAGCCAAATAGATGAATTTGAACGAATAATGCTGGATTATCTGAAAGGCGAAATCTCGTCTGAAGATATGCAGAAACTAACTATATTACTGAAAAGAGAGAATGCTTGTCGCGAAAAATATCGTGAAATAGCCCGTTCTTATGCATTGGCATCCTCTTCTTGGTTTGCACGCAGGAAAGAGCAAAACTTTGAGCAATTGTGTGATACATTGAATTTCTATTCTTCTCGTAAACATTCTTTTTTCCGTAAAATAAGCGTTTGGAGAAGCGTTGCTATATGGACTTTACTGATTGGTTGTAGTATAACATTCTTTTATTTATATCATTCGCCTAGTCCAGAAGTTCTTACTCCTTCTTATTGTCAGATTGAGGTTCCCCAGGGGGCTAGTTCGAAATTATTATTGCCTGATAGTACCATTGTTTTTCTGAATGGGGGGACGGTTTTAAAGTATGATGTTTCTTTGCAGCAGCGGACTGACCGGAAAGTTTTTCTTTCAGGTGAGGCTTATTTCAAAGTTTCTAGAAATATGCTCAAGCCTTTTATTGTTCATACGGGGGAATTGAATATAAAAGTATTAGGTACAACATTTAATGTGGCTTCTTATCCTGATGATGCGGAAATAAAAGTGAGCCTTGTGGAAGGTAGTGTGAATGTTTACACTACTTCAGATGCTAAAAAGAATATTCTTCTTTCTCCTGATGAGCAAGCTGTTTATAATAAAAATGATAAGGTATTGTCTATGAGAAAGATAGATGCGGTATCTCAAGCAGCATGGACTACAGGAAGACTGGTATTTGTTAATGAAAAGTTATTTGATATTTTGAAAACAATCGGGAAAAAATATGATGTACAGATACTTGTGCAGTCTCGGAAAGTGTATACTGAATATTTTTCAGGAAGTATAGATACGAATCTGACTTTGGATGAAATTCTTTCTTATTTAGATGTGGATAATAAGTTTATGTGGAGAAAGAAAGGAAAAACAATAGTTATTACAGACCGGTAACTGATAGATAAAAAGTACTGTGAAAAGTACATGCTTAAATAATTGTTAACTAAAAATTCTAAGTATGAAAAAAAACTTTTGTAAAGTTCGTAGGGGGCATTGCCTCTCTCTTGTATGGATAGTTTCATTTCTACTATGGGGAAATGTCACTATGGCCGCATTGCCTATTCAGGAGGCAAAACTTTCTATACAACAGCGTTCAGTGGCTTTGAGTCGGGTTTTTTATGAGATTGAAAAACAGACCGGCTACTCTTTCCTTGTTCGTAATAATGATATTAATATGAATGAGAAAGTATCTATTGATGTTAAAAATAAAAGTGTGGAAGAGGTGCTTGAGATGTTGTTTGTAGGGAAAAATATCCGTTATAAAGTGGAAGGGGAGCATATTTCTGTTTATAAACCCCAGCAATCAAGACAAAATGCAATTACCGGATTGGTTATGGATGTGGCAAAAGAACCAGTTATTGGTGCTTCTGTTGTGGTAATGGGATCTACTAACGGGTGTATCACAGATTTTGATGGAAAATTTTCTTTAGAAGTTTCTGAATTTCCTGTGAAGTTACAAATCAGTTATATTGGTTATAAATCTCAAGAGGTAACTGTACGTGATACAAAAACTATTCAGGTGGTATTACGTGAGGACACTGAAACTTTAGATGAAGTGGTGGTAGTGGGATACGGTTCGCAGAAAAAAGCAAACCTGACAGGAGCCGTTGCCTCGGTCAAGATGGATGAAGTGATAGGCAATCGTCCTTTGTCACAAGCTGCTGATGCATTGCAAGGTACGGTTCCCGGCTTGTTTGTGTCTAGTGATGGCAATGCTCCAGGTAAAAGTAAGTCATTCCAGATTCGTGGCGCTTATTCTGTAGGTATTAAAAATGATGATGGTTCTTATGGTAGTGCTATCAAGCCTTTGATTTTGATTGACAATGTGGAAGGAGACTTGGATATGGTTAATCCTGAGGATATTGAAACGGTTACAGTGTTGAAAGATGCTGCTTCAGCTGCCATTTATGGTGCCCGTGCTGCCGGTGGTGTAATTTTGGTTACTACCAAACGTCCGAAAGGAGAAACTTCTTTCCAACTGAATTATAATAATAACTTTGCCTTTGCAACTGCCATGAATTTGCCAGAACAGGCACCGTTGATGGAATATTTGCAGGCCTATTCTGATGCAGCCGGAGATCAATTCTGGACAATGGGTTCGCCTAGTGTAAGCAAATGGATGGGATATTTGGAGCAATATCGTAATAATCCGTCTTCTATTCCTACTGTCGGCGATGGTATCTTTAAAGATACGGATGGGGCTGTTTATTATATGAATGAAAAGGACTTGGTGAAGAACATGCTTGAGACTAGTTTCCAGCATACACATAATATATCAATGACAGGTGGTACTGATAAGCTCCGTTATCGTCTTTCTGCCGGATTTATTGATAATGACGGTGTGCTGATTACTGACAAGGATAAATACAGACGAATGAATGTCAGTGGATTTATATCTGCCAATGTTACAAAATGGTTTACTCAGGAAGCCACTTTTAGCTATGCACATAGTAAAAGAATGGAGCCAAAGTCTGCTTTGGGCGCTGTTTACAGTACTCGTCTTGCTTCTTTCTATCCGGAAGGCAATATGCCGGAAGGTATTTCTGCTGCAGGCGATGGATTACCTTTCTTTACTCCGTCCAATCAGATACGTTGGTCCAATCCAGAAAAAACATTGTATGACAATCCTCGTATTTTCCTGAAGTCTATATTGAAGCCATTAAAGGGATTTGAAATAGCATTTGAATATACTTTCGACAAGAATATATATGATTATAGCTGGTATACGGGAAGTGTGGTATATACTACTGTGCAAGGTGGTAAAGACACGACTCCGACCAATGACTATTTACAAAAAAAGAAAAGATATACCGACTATAACTCAATCAACTTGTATGGTACTTATGATTTCTCATTGGGTAATCATCAGTTTAAGATAATGGCAGGTTTCAATCAAGAATCCAGTTATCAGGAAACAATGGAGGCTTTATCCTATGGACAAGCTGTTATTGAGGTGCCTTCATTGGGTTCGGGTACATCTACATTGAAAGCTACGGACAAGTATAATGAGTTTTCTGTTCGCGGCGGATTCTTCCGTGTGAATTACAACTATCAGGATAAATATTTGCTGGAAGTAAACGGACGTTATGACGGTTCTTCTAAGTTTCCTAAAGAATCACGTTACGGTTTCTTCCCCTCTGTTTCGGCCGGTTGGAACATTGCACAGGAAAAATTCATGGAAAGTACTCAGAATTGGTTAGGTTCTTTGAAGCTACGTGCTTCCTATGGTATGATTGGTAACCAGAACGTGCCTGCTTATTCGTTTATTCCAACTATGGCGGTGAATAATAAATACAATGGTTGGATATCCAATGGTAATTATGTAACCGCTATTACTTCTATTCCTTCATTGGTAAGTCGTAACTTTACTTGGGAAAAGGTAGGGACATTAGACATCGGTATTGATTTCTCTATGTTCAGTAATCGCTTTACAGGTACTTTTGACTGGTATCAGCGTAATACGAACGGCATGCTTGCTCCGGGTGTGCAATTGCCTGCTGTAGTAGGTGCGGATGCTCCTTATCAGAATACGGCAGATATGCGTACACGTGGCTGGGAACTGAGTTTCAATTGGCGCGACCAGATTGGAAAGGTGAGCTACCGAGTCGGTTTTAACCTGTCCGACAGCAAGTCAAAGATTGTGAAGTATGACAGTAACTCATCCTACATATTAAGCAGCCAAAAGACGAATGCGCTGACGGGTGAAACATATACATTTTGGGAGTTTTATAAAGGTAAGGAATTAGGCGAAATCTGGGGATATGAAACAGATGGTTATTATACCGTAGACGATTTTGTCGATACTTCTTCATGGAAATTAAAGGATGGCGTTCCAAGCATAGATGGCTATAATCCTCGTCCGGGTGATGTGAAGTTCAAGAACTTAATGGATGATGAAAGAGGGACAAATATGATTTCCAGCGGTAACAATACGTTGAATAATCCGGGCGACCGTAAAGTGATTGGTAATGAAACTCCTCGTTATCTTTATGGTATTAATCTAGGATTAAACTATAAAGGTTTTGATTTGAGTGCCTTTTTGCAAGGAACCGGTAAACGCGATAAATGGATTGCCAATACATTGACTTTCCCATTATATTCTGACTTTAAGTTTATTCCTTTATATAAAGGTTTGGGTGATTACTGGCAACCGGTAGATGCTGCCAATGGTGATTACACAGCAGTTAATCCTAATGCTGAGTTCCCACGTATTTATGGCAACTATGGTAACCAAGGCTCTAATTACCGCCAGTCAGACAAGTACTTGTCCGATGCTTCTTATCTGCGTATCAAGAATGTTACTTTGTCATATACATTCCCCAAAGCATGGATTACCAAAATATCTTTGTCGCAGTTACGTGCTTTTGTCAGTGTAGAAAATCTGGCAACGTTCTCATCATTGCCAAAGGGTATCGACCCGGAAACGCTGAAATGGGATTATCCCGCATTCCGCACAGTATCCTTTGGGCTTAATCTTACATTATAAACCTTAAATTAGTACGAGTATATGAAAAGATTATTTATAAGTTTAGCAATTCTCGCAGGAATCAGCCTCTCTAGTTGTAATGATAGTTTCTTGGAAAAGACTCCTGTTACAGACTTGACGGAGAATAATGCATTCAATTCCTACGATAACTTCAAGGCTTTTATGTGGCCTTGTTATGAGATGTTTACAAATAATACTATTCGCACTTCCTTACAAGGATTCGGACAAGACGGACAGTATAAGGGCGATATGGCAGCAGGATACTTTCAGCAAAAATATGAAAGTGGCTACAATGAATTTGCTTATCAGACAGTTGCCAGTGTAGCATCCGGTAATGGCTGGGATTTTAAATCATTTATCCGCCGTGTCAATATCATGCTTTCACACATTGATAATTCTAGTATGACAGAGGCTCAGAAAGACCATTGGCGTGCAGTAGGATATTTTTTTCATTCTTTTTGGTATATGGAATTGATAGATCGTTTTGGCGATGTGCCTTGGGTGGACCAGGTATTGCAGGAAGATTCTCCCGAAGCTTATGGACCTCGTGTGGATAGAAAAACCGTAGCCGACAAGGTATTGGAACGTCTGCAATGGGCGGAACAGAATATTGGAAATTTCACATCACAGGATGGGGACAATACGATTAACCAAGATTGTGTACGTGCCGTTATTTCGCGTTTCGGATTACGTGAAGGTACATGGAGGAAATATCATGAATTGGGTGATGCTGAAAAATATCTGCAAGAGTGTGTACGCGCATCCGAGTTATTAATGGCCGCTTATCCTACTCTTTACACAGGAACAGACGGTCAACCCGGTGCCGGATATGGTGAAATGTGGACAACAGAGGATTTGGGACAAGTTCCAGGTATCATTCTCTATAAATCTTATGTGAAGGATATAAATCCTATGGGCATGAGTTATATTGAACATACTTCTTCACACTATGTGGAGATGAACCAGAATACGGTAGATCTTTATTTGATGAAGAATGGCAAGCCGATTTTGGCTGACGGATCGGGCTACCATGGAAATAAGGACATGTATGCGGTATTTCGTGACCGTGACCCGCGTTTGTATCACACGGTTATACCTCCTTATAAAGTAAAATCTGGAAAAGGCGACTATCCTACCTGGTCGTATACAGACAATCCGGCAGACCGTGAATATATTGATATTATGGGAGCAAATGAAAGTTGCAGTAACCCGGGTGTTGGTATGAAACGTTTGCCTGGGCAGAACTGGAGTGCATCACTTGTACCTGAAATACCAAGATTAGGTACTGGAGCATTTGTGACTTGCCGTTCAGGCTACTATGTATGGAAGAATTGGGATAACTGGGAAACCAGCTTTAATAATGGTAATTTGAATACAGCTGACAAACCTATTTTTAAAATTGAAGAAGTCCTGTTGAATGAAGCTGAAGCCAAATTTGAATTGGGAGTATTTGACCAAGGGGTTGCAGACAAAACAATCAATAAGTTGCGTGATCGTGCCGGTGTAGTCAAAATGGTGGTTGCTGACATTAATGATAGTTTTGATCCTAACCGTGGAAAATACTATCCTAAAGGTAATGAAAGTGGTATTTTGGTTGATCCTGTCTTATGGGAAATTCGTCGCGAACGTATTATAGAATTGATGGGTGAGGGATTTGGTATTTATGATATCCGTCGTTGGCGTATGGCTCCGTGGTTCCTCAATAAACCTGCAACTGGTCTTTGGATGAGTAAAGAAGAGGCAATGAAAAATAATATGACTTTATATAATCCTGAAACTGGTTATTCTGATGGAACTGACGGTTCATTGACGGAAGGTAATTTGTATCTTTTCAATGATCCTCTAAAAGAAGGTAAAGGTTGGTTAGATAAATATTATTTGTATCAAGTACCGACTACCGAAATATTATTGAACCCAGAACTGGAACAGAATCCTGGTTGGTAATTTATAGTGTGATACGAATGAGGCTGTCTCAAATGCGGAATAACATATGGAGACGGTCTTGTTTGGTTTTTAAACTTAGAAAAATCGAAATAAAATGAGATTTCAGAAAATAGGATTGACTACTGTAGTGTTGTGTACCGTAGGAATACAACAGAGCTTTTCTATCGATATAGTTACAAAAGAAAAACCTAATATCGTGTTTATTTTGGCTGATGATTTAGGTTGGACGGATTTGGGTGTAATGGGCAGTGATTATTATGAAACTCCTAATATAGACCGTCTTGCTACAGAAGGAATATTGTTTGACAATGCTTACGCTGCAGCCGCCAATTCAGCACCTAGCCGTGCTTGTATGATGACAGGAATGTACACGCCACGCCATGGAGTATATACAGTTAGTCCTCCCGACCGTGGTGATCGTACCAAACGTAAATATATAGCTATTCCCAATGTAGAAGATGTCTGTGCCGACTTTGTGACTATGGCCGAGGCTTTGCAAGAACAGGGTTATCAGTGTGGTCATATCGGGAAGTGGCATTTGGGGGATGATGAGGACGGTACAGGACCCTTGTCACAGGGATTTATATGGAATGTGGGCGGTAATAGAGCAGGAGCTCCCTATTCTTATTTTTATCCCTATTGTCTGCCTGATAAAAGTAAATGTCATGTGGGATTAGAAGAAGGTATATTGGGTGAATATCTTACTGATCGGTTGACTGAAGAAGCTGTTTCTTTTATAAAATCTCATAGTGAAGGTCCTTTTTTCTTACATTTGTCCCATCATGCCGTACATACGGTTTTGCAAGCACCTGATTCATTGATAAATAAATATCGTAATAAAACTCCCGGTAAATATCATAAGAATCCTATATATGCTGCAATGATTGAAAAACTAGATGATAGTGTTGGTAGGATATGCCAAGTTATTAAGACATTAGGAATAGCAGATCGTACAATAGTCATTTTTTATTCAGATAATGGAGGTTCGGAACCAGTGACAGACAATTATCCGTTAAATGGAGGAAAGGGAATGCCTTATGAAGGTGGGAGCCGTGTGCCGTTGATTATAAGGTGGACTGGTAAAATAGAAGGAGGCATCCGTTCATCTGTTCCAATAACAGGAGTTGATTTTTATCCAACTTTTGTTACTTTGGCACAGGGTAAGATTCCTGCTAACTTAGATGGAAAAGATATTTTTACGCTTATAAATAATAATGAGACGGAACGTGATCTTTTCTGGCATTTTCCGGCTTATTTGGAGTCTTATTTAAACGGGGGAAGAGATTTCCGTGCAAAACCTTATTCCAGTATTCGTTCAGGTGATTGGAAATTGATATATCATTATGAAGATAAGTCTATGGAACTGTTTAATTTGAAGAATGATCTGGGAGAATCACAAGATCTATCAGGTTCAAATCCTGTAAAGCGAGGAGAACTTTATCAGAAACTGATGAAGTGGATTCAAGAAACTCATGCTCCTATTCCTGTGAAATTGAATCCTTATTATCGAGAGTAGGTGAATGATATTTTTTTCTTCTATAGCTTTGCAGCCTAGGATATTTTCTCTAAATTGCCGATGTTTATAGCAGGAGTAGTAATTATTAAATTCAGTAAAAAACAGAATATATGAAAAATCGAAACCTCTTTCTTTTAACCAGTGGATTAGCATTTCCTCTATTAGGCGCTTATGCTCAGAAAACTCCTAAACCGAATATCATTTATATTATGTGTGATGATATGGGTTATGGTGATTTAGGGTGTTATGGTCAGTCCTACATCAGTACACCGAATATTGATAATATGGCTAAAGAAGGTATGCGTTTTACACAAGCGTATGCCGGTAGTCCGGTGAGTGCTCCATCACGTGCGTCATTTATGACCGGACAACATTCCGGACATTGTGAAGTACGTGGGAACAAAGAGTACTGGCGCGATGCCCCTGTTGTGATGTATGGAAATAATAAGGAATATGCCGTGGTGGGGCAACATCCATACGATCCCGGTCATGTGATTATACCTGAAATAATGAAAGATAACGGTTATACTACCGGTATGTTTGGTAAATGGGCAGGGGGCTATGAGGGATCTGTGTCTACGCCGGACAAACGGGGTATTGATGAATATTATGGTTATATTTGTCAGTTTCAGGCTCATTTATATTATCCGAATTTCCTGAACCGGTATAGTAAATCGGCTGGTGATACGGCAGTGGTTCGTGTAGTGATGGATGAGAATATCAACTATCCTATGTTTGGTAAGGACTATTTCAAACGTCCGCAATATTCTGCGGATATGATCCATGAAGAAGCAATGAAATGGTTGGATAAACAGGATGGCAAGCAACCTTTCTTTGGTATTTTTACTTATACGCTTCCTCATGCAGAGCTGGCGCAGCCCGAAGATTCTATTCTGACAGGTTATCAAAAGAAGTTTTTTGAAGATAAAACTTGGGGTGGACAGGAAGGATCAAGATATAATCCGTCGGTACACACCCATGCGCAGTTTGCCGGCATGATTACTCGCTTGGATTATTATGTAGGAGAAGTTTTGAACAAATTAAAGGAGAAAGGACTGGACGAAAATACCATTGTGATTTTTACCAGTGATAACGGCCCCCATGAAGAAGGGGGAGCTGACCCTACCTTCTTTGGTCGTGATGGCAAACTTCGTGGATTGAAACGTCAATGTTATGAAGGGGGGATTCGTATTCCGTTCATTGTGCGTTGGCCGGGTAAAGTACCCGAAGGAACGGTTAATGATCATCAGTTAGCTTTCTATGACTTGATGCCTACATTTTGTGACTTGGCAGGTGTGAAGAATTATGTGAAGAAGTACACTAACAAGAAAAAAGACATGGATTATTTTGATGGTATTTCTTTTGCTCCGACTTTGTTAGGACAGGAAGGACAGAAGAAACATGATTTCTTGTATTGGGAATTTGATGAAACCGATCAGATTGGTGTACGTATGGGAGACTGGAAGATGGTAGTGAAAAAAGGGACTCCTTTCCTTTACAATCTTGCTACAGATATTCATGAAGACCATGATATCGCTGCCGGACATCCGGATATTGTGAAACAAATGAAAGAGATTATCAGAACACAGCATACTCCGAATCCTCATTTCTCTGTGACTTTGCCTTCATTTGAATAAATAGATTTTTTATTCTGATATTCCTCAATCTATTCATTTAGATTGGGGAATATTTTTTTATGTTCCATAAACCTGCTATCTTTGCCTCGCAAATTTAAAAATATTCCGATGAGAATTTAAAACATTCATTTCCATACAACTATTTGTTTTTACGTTGGGACAGCAGGCGAAATAATTTTGTTTGTTGCGCAATAGTTGTCTTCTTATTCCAACTACGAGCTTTTCAGTATTCATATTTAAAATTCTTAGAAAGAGTATGTGTATACATGTACAGTCCATTACTTACATGCATCCGGATAAAGATGTGCTTTTCAGTAATGTCAGTTTTACTATCAGTAAAGGGCAAAAAGTAGCCCTCATCGGGAACAACGGTTCGGGAAAATCTACCTTGATGCGATTGATAACTAAAGAGTTATTACCTTCTGAAGGACAAATTATATGTCCGGATATCCCCTATTCTATTCCACAGCATTTTGGTCAGTTTAATCATTTGACAGTAGCCGGGGCATTGGGAATAGAAAGAAAGTTATATGCACTTCATGCCATTTTACAGGGAGATGCTTCAATAGAGCATTTTACGGCTTTGGCGGATGACTGGAAAATAGAAGAGAAAGCGGTTGCTGCTTTGAATGAATGGGGGTTGGCAGAAGTACCTCTCTCCTATCCCATGCATTTGTTGAGTGGCGGTGAGAAAACAAAAGTTTTTCTAGCAGGAATTACTATATACTCTCCTGCTTTTATCTTGATGGATGAGCCTACCAATCATTTGGATGACGAAAGCCGTATCCGGCTGTACCGTTTTATAACTACTGCTACGGCAGGGATACTGGTTGTCAGCCATGACCGGACATTACTCAATTTACTTTCTTCTACCTATGAGCTTACTGCAAAAGGTGTCACTTATTATGCTGGAAATTACGATTTCTATAAAGAACAGAAGAAATTGGCTGTAGAAGCTCTGCAAACCCGGTTGGAGGAGAATGAAAAGCAATTACAAAAAGCCCGGAAGCAGGCACGTGAGGTAATGGAGCGTCAACAAAAGCATGATGTGCGAGGTAAAAAACAAAATGTGAAGAAAGGAGTCGGAAAGATGGCAATGCATACATTCAGGGATCAGGCTGAGAAAAGTGCTGTCCGTTTAGGAGATGTTCATGCTGATAAGATCCGTGTTTTGGCAGGAGAAACAGTAGAACTGCGTAAAGCTTTACCTGATATGAAGACGATGAAAGTAAATTTCAATTCATCTTCTTTGCATATCGGTAAGATACTTATCGTAGCTTCAAGTGTGAATTATTCGTATGGAGAAAATCCTTTGTGGTCTTCTCCTCTTGAGTTTACCATCAAAAGTGGTGACCGTATTCATTTGAAAGGAAGTAATGGTAGTGGTAAAACAACTTTATTGAGGTTGATAACCGGAAGTCTTGCTCCTACTCAAGGTTCTTTGATACAGGCAGAAGGGCTGACGTACGTTTATCTTGATCAGGAATATTCTACAATTCGTAATGATTTGTCGGTATTAGAACAACTTGCCTTATTCAATAGTGAATTGTATGATAATGAATTGAGAACGATTCTCAACCGTTTTTTGTTTCCTGTTTCCACATGGAACAAGAAATGTAGCTATCTGAGTGGAGGTGAGAAGATGAAACTTTCTCTCTGTTGTCTTATGATGAGTGCACAGGCCCCCGATGTTTTTATTGTGGATGAACCTACTAATAATATTGATATTCTGAGTATGGAGATCTTGACCGAAACTTTGAAGGATTATCAAGGCACTTTGTTGGTGGTGAGTCATGACAACTATTTTGTGCAACAAATAAAGGCAGATAAGCAGATTGAGTTGTTCTGATGTTTTATTTTGTCAAGTGCGGCATTTTTGTTTTAAATATAGAGTTTGACAAAAATGCCGCAGACTTGATTTATTTTATTCGGAGTTATTATTGCAATGTCAGCGTCTTTACTTGTAATTCAGCATCTTTAGAATTACCCCCTACCATTATATCGAAGTTTCCGGCTATGGTGCGCATGGTATTTGTCTGCGCGTCCCACCATTCCAATTGTTTGGGTGTTAACTCTAATTCTACATTGACTGTTTTTCCTGCAGGAATTTGTACACGTTTGAAAGCACGCAGTGTTTTAGCCGGTCCTTCCGCATCTTCTTGTTTTTTCAGATATACCTGTACTACTTCTTCCCCGTCACGATTACCGGCATTGGTTACAGGAATAACCATTTTGGCAGTTTCCCCTACTTTAATCGTTTGATCCAGTTTGATGTTATCATAGTTAAAAGTGGTATAACTCAAACCATAACCGAACGGGAAAAGAGGATCACCTTTAAAATAACGGTAAGTGCGTCCTGTCATATTATAATCTTCAAAGTCAGGCAATTGCGCTATATTCCGGTAAAAAGTAACGGGCAGTCGTCCTGCAGGATTGTAATCTCCAAACAAGACTTCGGCGGCAGCTTTACCTCCGGATTGTCCCGGATACCATGCTTGTAAAATGGCCTGACAATATTTGGTTTCGGGCTCCATAGCAATGGGTGATCCGGAAAAATTAACGAAAATAACTTTTTTCCCGGCATCACAGAGTGCTTTTATTAATTCACGCTGAACAGCTGGAAGCTCGATGTCAGTACGGTCTCCTTTGCGGAATCCCGGTAAATTGACACCCATCTCCTCTCCTTCCAAACTTGGAGATATACCGCCTGCAAATATAACTATATCAGCATCTTTCACTTTTGCTACCGTATTCTTAATGTTGACTTCTTCTTTAAACCCAAGATCAAAATTCAACTGTGCGTCTCCACTAAAGTATTGGAAGCGGATTTCTATATCGTATGGCTTGCCGGCTTCTGCATGCATGGCGTAAGCTTGTCCCCTGCCCCCATGTTTGTTGGTGAATTTCTTTACTTCTTCACCATTTATCAATAATTGTGTAGCTCCACAACTATAAAAGTTGAAAATAACCTCTCCTGTTTCTTGGGGGGTGAACACACTTTGATAGATGGCCGAGAAATCGGTCAGATTCACACCGGGGGCAAATACGGTGGCTCCTGAGGTACAAAGGCGGAACGGGGTGGTGAGTTGTGCGGTGGCTGCCGCATTTCCTTCATATTCCTTGTTGTTCCAATAGCGGGCGGAGAACCCTGGACCTTCTTTAGAAGTACACTGGTTGAAAACGCTTCTGATTAATGAGCGTTCTACCCAGCTGCAACCTTGTTCATAGATCAGTTTGTCATTCTCTCCCATGGCTGAGCGGATACCTTCCAATAAGGTGATCGTATGTTTGGGAGTACCGTTATAATTACCCCATTGCATCACAGAGTCATTTGCGTTAGGTCCCATGACGGCGATGGTTTGTTCACCGCGTTTCAGTGGCAGGATATTATTTTTGTTCAGTAACAGCGTCATTGATTTGCGTGCTATATCTAGTGACAGGGAATCATGTTCTGCCGAGCAAACCACAGAATAAGGAATTTTAGTCCATTCCACTTTACTGGGATCGTCCATTTCACCCAATTCAAAGCGTGCTTTTAATAATCGTTTTACGGATACATCAATATCCTTTTCACTGATTAATCCTTTTTTAGCGCTTTCTACTAATGCTTTATAACTAGAACCACATTCCAGATCCGTACCGCTTAATACTGCGGCGGCAGAGGCCGATTCAGCGTCGGGATGTGTTTTATGTCCTTTTTCCCGATAGAAATCGTCAATGGCGCCACAGTCTGAGAGTACAATACCTTCATATCCCCATTCCTGACGGAGAATTTGCATCAGCAGGCGGTCGCTTCCGCAACAAGGATCTCCTTCCAGACGATTGTAGGCACACATTACTTCTTTTACTTTTCCTTCCTTTACCAAGGCTTCGAAAGGAACCAGATAAGTTTCATGCAAGTCACGTGGTTTTATATTTTCGGCATTGAATTCGTGCCGGTTCCATTCCGGTCCCGAGTGAACGGCAAAGTGCTTGGCGCAAGCGTGTATTTTATCGTATTTTTGATTTGCATCCGTGCATTGTAGTCCTTTCACTACATTTACCCCCATGACACTTGTCAGATAAGGATCTTCCCCATACGTTTCAATACCTCTCCCCCATCTGGGATCGCGATAAATATTGACGGTGGGTGTCCACATAGTCAGACCTTGATAACGCTCGTAGCTTCCTGCAGCCGAGTAAGCTGTATTTTTGGCCCGCGCCTCATCCGATACTGCCGTATAAATGGTATGTATGGCGTCGGGTTCAAAGGAAGCGGCCATTCCTATGGGTTGTGGAAAGACTGTAGCTAGTCCGCTTCGTGCCACTCCGTGCAAGGCCTCATTCCACCAATTATAAGGTTTGATGCCCAATCTTTCGACAGGTTTGGAGTTGTCCATCATTAAAGCTACTTTTTCTTCTAATGTAAGTTGCTGCAATAAATCTTCTGCCCGTTCTTCAGGAGATAAATTACTGTTTTTATAAGCCGGTTGGTTACCGCAACCGCTCAGAATCACAAGGGAAGCAAATAAATATAGAATTCTGTTTCTCATAGTAAAATAGTAAAAATGATTAGTTACATGGCAAAAATAGAATAATTATGAGAATAGTCCGTGTATTTTTTGACTAAAATGGTGGGAGATATTGTTTTTTGTACGAAAAGGTGAGGAATATATAAAAAAACTCCGGTCAGGTATATAGGCTGACCGGAGATGTATTGAAAACAGCAAATAATGACTATTTATATTCTGCCCAGTCTATCAAGCGCATATCCCCTTTCTTGGCCAGTGTATCATGCATAGCCAGTGCGGCAGAAATACAATGAGGAGTCTGTCCTTTGGAAGACATTTTTACATAGTCCCAAAGAATGTTCTTATAGTCTGGATGTGCACAGTTTTCGATGATGGCTTGGGCGCGTTCTACCGGGCTCTTTCCTCGTAAATCGGCAACACCTTGTTCGGTAATGATAATATTGACATCGTGTTCGCTGTGATCTTCATGAGAAACCATAGGAACGATGGCACTGATTTTTCCTTCTTTTGCCACAGACGGACAAGTAAAGATGGAAATATAGGCATTGCGGGTAAAGTCACCAGAACCACCGATGCCGTTCATCATCTTAGTGCCGCTGATGTGAGTAGAGTTTACATTGCCATAAATGTCTGCTTCGATAGCAGTATTGATAGAGATAACACCGAGGCGGCGTATAACTTCCGGGTTATTTGAGATTTCGGATGGACGCATTACCAGTTTGTCACGGAAGAAGTCGATGTCATCATAAATTCCTTGCAGACATTCGTTTGTGACAGTCAATGAACAAGTACTTCCAAATTTCACACGTCCTTGACGAATCAGATCCACTACTGCATCTTGCAGTACTTCGGTATACATTTCAAAAGCAGGGATTGTCTTGTCTCGTCCCAAAGCGCCCAATACGGCATTGGCGATGTTTCCTACCCCACTCTGCAATGGCAGGAAGCTTGCAGGAATAATGCCTCGTTTCATATCAGCAGCCAGGAAGTCGGCAACGTTTTGTCCGATTTGGTCGGTGATAGGATCCGGTGCGGTGAATGAACGGGCCTGGTCAGGTGTGTTCACTTCCACTACTCCGATGATTTTCTTCGGATCTACCTGTACGTAAGGTAAACCGATGCGGTCACTGGGCTTGAAGATGGGAATTTCACGGCGGTAAGGCGGATCAAGCGGTTCATAAACATCATGCAGCCCCATACCGTTTTTACTGTGGGCGGCGTTCAGCTCGATAATTACTTTATCTGCCAGACGTGCGATGGTTGGAGCGATACCTCCGGCAGCTGTCAGGTATACTTTGCCGTCGGGTGTGATTTCGCATGCTTCCAGAATGGCAACATCTACTTTGCCCATGAAGCCATAACGTACTTCCTGTGCCATTTGTGACAAGTGGATGTCATTATATGCTATTTCACCGTTATTCACGGCTTTACGAAAATCGGGGTTGGTTGTGTAGGGAGCACGGTAACGGATTGCTTTTACTCTGGACAAGATCCCGTCTGTAGCATCCCCTGTAGAGGCGCCGGTAAAAATACTAATTTGGAAAGGATTACCTTTGGCATGTTCTTCTTCTGCTATTTTGGCGACTTCGGGGGTTACGGCTTTGGGTGTTCCTGCTGGAGTAAAGCCACTAAGTCCAATATTGTAGCCATGCTTGATGTAGCTGGCTGCTTCGGCTGCGGAAATAATATTAAATCCCATGATATTCAATGTGTTATTCTTTATTAGTATAGTTGTTATTAATATTTTCGATTAAAAATTTCTGAATAAATGAAAGCACGCCGCGCCTCTTCTTTAGTACTCAGTTTTATAGGAGTCCGGTTTTCCCTCTTATTTTCTGCCAGAGGTGGAGCGACCGCTTTTCTGATTATTGACTGGTTCTGCATACGGGAGGACTGAGGTTTGCGAACCGCCGGAGCTGGAGAAACAGACACCTTTTCTTCCATGCTTTCCTGCTCTATTTCAGGAAACATATCTGCAAGCACTTCCTTGGGGGAAGGTGTTTTCTTCTCTTTGCCGGCTTTTGAGATTTGTTGTACGATAGCCACAACAATGATTACTATAAATATGAGAACCTGAATGATATCCATACTTTCCTTATTATATAATGAATGCTCAAAGTTAGAAAAATATTTCATAACCAACTCTATAAAAGGACATAAAAAAAGGAAGAGAACTTCACAGTTGTCTTCCCCTATTTTTTTAACCTAAACCTTAACTATGAAAAAATCTAATGTTTTTCGGAAGCAAATATGCGAATTATAATAATACGTTGGTAACGTTAACGGTCTTTTTTGTTCACTGGTTATAATTATTTAACAGTTAAATGCATAAATCTCTTATAATATCCAATTTTCGGCTCTTTTATTCGTTTAATTTGTCGGTAACTCCGTATCTTTGCCTACGAAACCATAAAACAGAGAAAATATGAAAGAAACAACAGGAGCAGACTTTAAATCTGCAACTGATTCCGAGAACAAAAAATTGTTTATTGAAACCTACGGATGCCAGATGAATGTTGCTGATAGTGAAGTGATTGCTTCTATTATGCAAATGGCAGGCTACCATGTATGCGAAACATTGGATGAAGCGGACGCTGTATTTATGAATACCTGTTCTATTCGCGACAATGCAGAACAAAAGATTCTGAACCGTCTGGAGTTTTTCCATTCTATGAAGAAAAACAAACGTCGGAATCTGATTGTCGGTGTGTTGGGCTGCATGGCAGAACGTGTAAAAGATGATTTGATCGAGAACCATCATGTAGATCTTGTCGTAGGACCGGATGCCTATCTCACTTTGCCCGATTTGGTCGCTTCGGTTGAAGCGGGGGAGAAAGCCATTAATGTGGAGCTTTCTACTACAGAAACCTATCGTGAGGTAATTCCGTCCCGTATTTGCGGCAATCATATCTCCGGGTTTGTATCCATTATGCGTGGTTGCAATAATTTCTGTCATTATTGTATTGTGCCGTATACCCGTGGGCGTGAGCGCAGCCGTGATGTGGAAAGTATTCTGAATGAGGTGCGTGACTTGGCAGCCAAAGGTTATAAAGAAGTAACGTTGCTAGGACAGAATGTAAATTCTTATCGTTTTGAGAAAGAGGGTGAAATAATTACTTTCCCGATGCTGCTCCGCACAGTGGCCGAAGCGGTTCCGGACATGCGTGTTCGTTTTACCACTTCACATCCCAAGGATATGAGTGATGAAACCTTGCAAGTCATTGCGGAAACGCCTAATGTATGCAAGCATATTCATTTACCGGTACAGAGCGGCAGTTCGCGTATATTGAAGCTGATGAACCGCAAATATACCCGTGAGTGGTATTTGGAAAGGGTAGCGGCTATTCGCCGTATCATTCCCGATTGTGGTCTGAGTACTGATATTTTCTCCGGCTATCATTCGGAAACGGAAGAAGACCATCAGGAATCTCTATCCTTGATGCGTGAATGTGCGTATGATTCCGCCTTTATGTTTAAATATTCCGAACGTCCCGGAACATATGCTTCCAAACATCTGCCGGATGACGTACCCGAAGAGGTTAAGATACGTCGGCTGAATGAAATCATTGAATTGCAGAACCGTCTTTCTGCTGAAAGTAATGCCCGTGATGTGGGTAAGACCTTCGAAGTGATGGTAGAAGGTGTTTCCAAGCGTTCCAGAGAACAGCTTTTTGGCCGTACACAGCAAAACAAGGTGGTAGTCTTTGATCGTGGGAATCATCGTATCGGTGATTTTGTCCATGTACGCATTACTGAAGCCAGTTCGGCTACATTGAAAGGAGAAGAGGTGTTCTGATGGGGAAAAAAGAAGAATATAAGGAAAAGAACTTGCAATATTTGCAAGTTCTTTCTACACAGGAAGGTATTTGTTCTTTACCTTGTAATATGTTTTATAAAGTATTGCAGACAGGTACGGGTACAGTTTCACCTACGATCCGCAGTATTGTCACCGTTCATTATCGGGGTAGTCTGATAAACGGGAAAGAGTTTGATAACTCCTATGACCGTAACTGTCCCGAAGCTTTCCGGCTGTGTGATGTCATAGAGGGATGGCAGCTGGCGCTTCAACGTATGCATGTAGGAGATAAATGGGTGGTTTATATTCCTTATACTATGGGGTATGGTAGCCGTACAAGCGGGCCGATTCCTGCTTTCTCTACATTAATATTTGAAGTGGAACTGCTGGGCATTGCATAATGCCTCCGGTTATCGGTTATGCAGCCTGTCATTCATCCGGTCTTCGTAACCGTCACGATATTTCTTTTCGGGCATAACAATCCATAAGATTATATAGACAATAATGCCCGAAAAGGCTGTGAAAACCGTGGCAAATGAATAATAATGCGCACTATCGTAACATCCCAGCCAAAATAATCAGCCAGTCCCGCACATACTCCGGCTAGCATTCTGTTGTTGGAACGGGTCAGTTTTTTATTTTCCATTTCTGTCTCTTTTGAAGTTATCTGCACAAATGTAGGAAAAGTAAAAACGAATTATTAACTTATACTCTTAAAAGTACTTAAAGGATAGTTCTTCTCATTCAATTTATTTGTTATTTTGCAGCAAATTAGGGCAAAAAGTGGATATACTCAAAATAAATACTTGTCCGTTGTGCGGCGGAAAACATTTGGGACATGCAATCACTTGTACGGATCACTATGCTTCGGGTGAACAATTCAATTTGGTTCGCTGCGATGATTGTGGCTTTATTTTTACACAAGGTGCACCCGTGGAAGCCGAGATAGGGCGATATTATGAGACTCCCGATTATATTTCACACACTGATATCCGCAAGGGGCTGATGAACCGTGTATACCATGAGGTACGCAAGTATATGCTGTCACGCAAAGCCAAGCTGATAAAACGGACATCCGGTTTGAGTAAAGGTACTTTGTTAGACATTGGTACCGGTACCGGATATTTCAGTAATACAATGAAGGAGCGCGGATGGCGGGTGAAAGCTATAGAGAAAAGTCCGCAGGCGCGTGCGTTTGCCAAAGAGCATTTTGAACTGGATGTAGATACGGAGGATGCTTTGGCGGGATATGCCGATCATTCTTTTGATGCCATTACTCTATGGCATGTGATGGAGCATCTGGAACATCTGAATGAAACGTGGGAAAAATTATTCAAACTTTTGAAAGAGAGGGGAGTATTGATAGTGGCTGTGCCTAATCCCAGTTCGTATGATGCGGAAAAATATAAGGAATGGTGGGCAGCATACGATGTGCCCCGTCATTTATGGCATTTTACACCTTCCGTCATGCAACAATTCGGCGTCAAGCATGGTTTTAAATTAGCGGAACAGCATCCGATGCCTTTTGATGCTTTTTATGTATCCATGTTGACGGAAAGATATAAAGGCAGCCGTTTGTCCTTTTTGAAGGGAATGTGGACGGGCCTGTTGGCCTGGTTCAGTTCACTGGCGAAAAAAGAACGCAGTAGTTCAATGATTTATGTATTCAGAAAGAAGTGATTATGGGAAAAAAATCAGGGTCCTTTTTCGATATGCAGTTCATTACCTCCAGCATCAGTACAATGCTGGTGTTGCTCTTGTTGGGGATGGTGGTATTCTTTGTGCTGTCTGCCAATAACTTATCCAAGTATGTACGCGAGAACATCAGTTTCTCCGTACTCATCAGCGATGATATGAAAGAAGCGGACGCTTTGAAATTCCAGAAAAAATTGAATGAGGAACCTTTTGTGAAAGAAACTTCCTATATATCGAAGGAGCAGGCGTTGAAAGAGCAGAGCGAAGCGATGGGTACAGACCCGGCTGAATTCTTGGGATATAATCCTTTTACAGCTTCTATTGAAATAAAACTGAATGCCGATTATGCCAATTCGGACAGCATTTCTTGGATAGAGCAGAAAATTATGCAGAACAAGAAAGTTATGGAAATCAACTATCCTCAGGATTTACTGGATGCAGTGAACAGCAATATACGGAAAATCAGTTTTTTGCTATTGGGACTGGCTGCGCTGCTTACCCTTATTTCTTTTGCGCTGATTAATAACACCATCCGTCTGGCCATTTATTCCAAACGTTTTCTGATTCATACCATGAAACTGGTAGGGGCAAGCTGGGGATTTATCCGTCGTCCTTTTTTGGTGCGGAATATATGGATAGGGATACTGGCCGCTGCCATGGCAGATGCGGCATTGATAGGAATGGCCTATGCGTTGGTAAGATATGAACCCGAATTGATTGAGATTATTACCCCTATGACCATGCTTATGGTAATGGGTTCTGTTTTTGTGTTTGGTGTGGTTATTACCTTTATGTGTGCATATATATCAATCAACAAATACTTGCGCATGAAAGCTAGTGCGTTGTATTACATTTAATAATAAAAGGATATGGATAGACAAAAATTCGCCTTTGATAAAACTAATTTTATATTGCTTGCCATAGGTATGGCAGTGATTATTGTCGGTTTTCTGCTGATGACAGGACCTAGTTCGACAGAAGGATATTTTGAGCCGGATATTTTTAGTGTACGTCGCATCAAAGTGGCGCCCGCAGTATGTTTCTTTGGCTTTATATTTATGATTTATGGCATTGTCCGCAAGCCAAAGGACAAGACAGAAGTGGTTAACTCTTGATTTTTTTAATTTTTAATTCTCAATTTTTATTTAAAGAATGGAATGGTTTGAGGCATTGATCCTTGGTTTGCTCCAAGGATTGACAGAGTATTTGCCGGTCAGCAGTAGTGGTCATCTGGCTATCGGTTCGGCATTGTTTGGCATACAAGGGGAAGATAATCTGACTTTTACCATAGCAGTGCATGTGGCTACGGTACTCAGTACTTTGGTTATATTATGGAAAGAAATAGGCTGGATATTCCGTGGCTTGTTCAAGTTTGAGATGAATGCGGAGACAAAATATGTGATCAATATCCTGGTATCCATGATTCCTATCGGCATTGTGGGTGTGTTTTTTAAAGATTATGTGGAAGAAATTTTCGGTTCCGGCTTGCTCATTGTAGGTTGTATGCTGTTATTGACAGCTTTGCTTCTTACTTTCTCTTATTATGCAAAACCTCGTTTGAAAGAGAACATCAGCATGAAGGATGCGTTTATTATAGGTCTGGCACAGGCTTGTGCCGTGATGCCGGGATTATCCCGTTCGGGTACTACCATTGCTACCGGTTTGTTGTTGGGAGACAACAAGGCGAAACTGGCTCAGTTCTCTTTTCTGATGGTGATTCCTCCTATATTGGGTGAGGCGTTGCTGGATGGTATGAAGATTGTAAAAGGAGCTGCAGCCGGCACATCAGATATATCTGTATTGTCATTGATTGTAGGTTTTCTGGCAGCTTTCATATCGGGCTGTGTAGCTTGTAAGTGGATGATTAATATTGTGAAGAAAGGTAAGTTGATTTATTTTGCTATCTATTGTGCCATAGCCGGTGCCGTTACGATAGCGTGCACATTGATGTAATTGGATGAATTTTAAAGAAGGAGAAGTATTATACTTTGATAAACCGCTGAAATGGACCTCATTTGCAGTGGTAAACAAGATAAGATACCATATTTGCCGCAAACTGGGCGTGAAGAAAATAAAAGTGGGACATGCCGGGACATTAGACCCGCTGGCTACCGGGGTGATGATTATTTGTACAGGCAAGGCAACGAAACGCATCGAAGAGTTCCAGTATCATACCAAAGAATACATTGCCACCTTGCAGTTAGGGGCTACCACACCTTCATTCGACCTGGAGAAGGAGATAGATGCTACCTATCCTACAGAACATATCACCCGCGAGTTGGTAGAGGAAGCCTTGCAGCGTTTTATCGGCAGGATAGAACAGATTCCGCCTGTTTTCTCGGCTTGTAAGGTAGATGGTAAACGCGCTTACGATTTGGCTCGAAAAGGTGAGGATGTGGAGTTGAAAGCCAAGACGTTGATTATAGACGAGATAGAGTTGCTGGAATGTAATCTGCCTGAGATTAAAATCAGGGTAGTGTGCAGCAAGGGCACTTATATCCGTGCATTGGCCCGTGATATTGGCGAAGCTTTGAATAGCGGTGCTCATTTGACAGGGCTGATACGTACCCGGGTGGGGGATGTGAGACTGGAAGACTGTTTGTCGGTGGAAAGTTTTCCGGAATGGCTTGACCAACAAGAGATTGAAGAAGTTATAAACGAATAAGGAGAGATAAGATGAAACTGTCGCAATTTAAATTTAAACTGCCGGAGGATAAAATAGCTTTGCATCCGGCTAAGTATAGAGATGAGTCGCGCCTGATGGTTGTTCACAAATCAACAGGTAAGATTGAACACAAGGTATTCAAGGATATCCTGGACTATTTTGATGATAAAGATGTGTTTATCTTTAATGATACGAAAGTTTTCCCTGCGCGTTTGTATGGAAATAAGGAAAAGACCGGTGCCCGTATCGAGGTATTTTTGTTGCGCGAGCTGAATGAGGAACTTCGCTTGTGGGATGTGCTGGTAGATCCTGCCCGTAAGATCCGTATCGGTAACAAGCTTTATTTTGGTGACGATGATTCCATGGTGGCCGAAGTGATTGACAACACCACTTCCCGCGGACGTACCCTGCGTTTCCTGTATGACGGCTCTCACGACGAGTTCAAGAAAGCATTGTATGCGTTGGGAGAGGCTCCGCTGCCCAGTTTCATCCGTCGTCCGGTAGAAGAGGAAGATACCGAACGTTTCCAGACTATCTTTGCCAAGAACGAAGGGGCTGTGACAGCTCCCACTGCCGGACTTCATTTCAGCCGCGAGTTGATGAAGCGTATGGAAATCAAAGGTATAGACTTTGCTTTTGTGACGATGCATGCCGGACTGGGTAATTTCCGCGAGATTGATGTGGAGGACCTTACCAAGCATAAGATGGATTCGGAGCAGATGTATGTCAATGCGGATGCGTGCCGTATTGTGAATAATGCCAAGGATGAAGGAAAGAATATTTGTGCGGTAGGAACGACAGTGATGCGCACGATAGAGACTGCGGTAGGTACGGATGGTCATCTGAAAGAATTTGACGGATGGACCAATAAGTTCATTTTCCCTCCTTATGATTTCTCGGTAGCCAACAGCATGGTTACTAACTTTCACCTGCCTCTCTCCACTTTGCTGATGCTGGTAGCTGCCTACGGTGGTTATGATCTGGTGATGGAGGCTTATCACACAGCATTGAAGGAAGATTACCGTTTCGGTACTTATGGCGATGCTATGTTGATTTTGGATAAGTAATACCGGTTGGAGCAGCGTATGAGGGTTTATTTGGGACTTGGAACCAATCTGGGTGATAAAGAATCAAATCTGCATGTTGCTGTCCGGAAGATAAATGAGCGGATAGGGGAGGTTACTGCCCTTTCCGCTTTTTATGTTACTGCCCCTTGGGGGTTTTCTTCTGAAAATTCTTTTCTGAATGCCGCCTGTTGCGTGGAGAGTGTGCTTCCTCCCTTGGATATATTGCGGGAAACACAGGAGATAGAGCGTGAATTAGGCCGGATGAAGAAGTCGGCGGGAGGTAATTATAGTGACCGTCTGATTGATATAGATATTTTGTTGTACGGTGATTTAATACTGCATACGCCGGAATTGGAAATCCCTCATCCCTTGATGACTGAACGGAGGTTTGTTATGGACCCGCTGGCGGAGATTGCATCGGATGTGGTGCATCCGGTATTGGGAAAAAGGCTGGGGGAGCTTTAAACCTGTAAGAGTATATTAATTAAAAGAGGACGGAAAATTCTTCAAATCCGTCATTGTGGTGTAGATAGCTGATTGATAGTGTATTGTTATGAAGGATTCGTAATAGAATCCTTCATAAATGTTTCAGATGAATCAATGTTTATAATGTTATTATATTTTGTCATGGATATAATATCTATGCTCATATTTGTTTCTGTTAAATCATTACAAGAATAAGATGTTAGTAATAATAGGAATAAGTATATTTTTCTATAAGAGGTTTTCATAGTCATTAGATATAAATATATTAGTAAAAAATAGTGCTGATTGTTAATACTTATCAAATAACAATCAGCACATGGAATATTAGATCTTAATTTGGGAAATGAACATGGAGTTATCGGCTGCATTAGCACCAGAGAAAGAAATAGGGACTCCATATATTTCTTTACTATATACTCCTCCTTTTATTATAAAATCTTGAAATGCAGGAAATCCAGTAACAACTTTAGCTGCGTCCTCTCCGTTACCACCTATAATATAAATATAGATCTGAGCACGTTTTAGCATTTCTTTTGTCTTTGAGTCTAGTGATAGTTCTCCGTTTACTATTCCTGCATTGAATGCTGCTCGAATTGATACAGAAATTTCACTATATGATTCTTCAGATTCTACTATCATTACTCCTTTTCGTCCCATATTCACAGAATTCACATATACAGGTTTTTGATTTAGATATTTTTGGCGTTCTGTTTCATTGAGAAATATGTTTCCATCATCTGGGATATCCATAGCTACATTAAAATAGATTTGGCTGAAATCAACAAATAAAGCGGTATTACTTTGTTTTTTATCACTCTCAACAGAAGTTGTAATTGAAAAAAGCTGTCCTATTTTTATATTAGCTCCAAAAGCCATATTTACCTCTTTGTAATAATTAAATTCTTTCATTTTATATGAGAAAACTTGCGATTGTTTTCCACTAAAATCTTTACCTGCATCTGTGATAGCGTCTATAACTGCATCATTAAATGAGGTAAACTTAGGTTTTATTACTCTTGATTTGATAGGCAATGAGAATGCAATTCTGATTTCTGGTTTTAAAGCATTTGGATATGCAACAGAACGGTATTCTCCGGTATTAATAGATTCAGCTTGTAAAACAGAGCCTAAATATGTATAAGCAGGGTTCAAGCTTGCTATTTCATAAAATTCTTGGGTGGATCTTGATAGATACTGTTGTAATGTTAAATCTACCTCTTTACCATCTCTAATTTCATATATTCCATCATAGTAAAGAGAACTTAGTGGAGCAATGTTTGCTGTATTATTTGCTTTCGAAGAAATTTCATCTAAATCTTCGTTTTCACAAGAAAACATTACAAGGAAAACAATTGCAAAATAAAAATACTTTTTCATAGGATTAAATTTTTAATAGATTATTTGATAGAATGGGCTGTTGAGCAGCGAATATTCACGAGTGTATTCAGTTGCATTCCACATTCGCATAGGTTCGTTAGGTTCCATAGGCATGGAACCTGTACTTTCGTAATATGATGAATTATAGCCAACATATATTTTTGATTTAAAATCAATGTTTCTCATTATAATTCTCTCTGTCTTATCTGTACAATTTGCATTTATCATAGGCCAGTTTTTATAATTGGGTTCATAGTTGCATTTATTTTCAAACATACTTATATTGAAGATAATATCTATATAGGGTTGGGAAGGTTTTGTCTTTTCTCTATCTTTATAAAAATACAAATAAAGTTGGCTTGACGAATGATAATCGCTTTTGTTGGAATAATCAGGTAAGTATGAATTATTTTCACGACTTGGCTTTACATATAAAGGTTCTATATGGATAGTATTGATAAATTCAGTTTCAACCAATCCATGTGAATTGGCATAGGAGAAAGAACATGTAATAGGTACACCATAGCTTGTTTCTGTGAATTTTGAATTATATATTAAATTTAGGAAATGGCTATATCCTTTAAATGTTTGTACGGCCAGATTGCTATCTCCCCCTATAATTAGCACTTTGAATTCTGTATTTTCAAAGAATTTTTCTTCTTCTTTATTCAGAGTAGTTGTTTTCTTACTGAAGATTCTATCAAATTCTTTTTTTATACACGTTTCTGCGAATTCGTATGATTCGTCTGTTTCAAAGGCAATGATTCCCAGTCTTCCATAAGTCAATGAATTCACATAAACAGGCTCATATTCACTTTTTCCTTGAATAGGTTGGTCACTTAAAGGAGCAATATCCATGTTGACGGTGAAACTTGATTGGAAGAATTTAACATACATTCCTGTTGACTTTTGTATTTTATCCCTGTATTCTGTTGAACTTTCACTTTTTGAAGAAAATAGTTTTCTTGTATTAATATTTGTTCCGAATGCGGTTTTAATTTCATCGTAAAAGCTAAATCTCTTGTAACTGAACATGAATTTCTGATTCTGTTCGAAATTTCCATCGGTTACCATCTCAACCACATAATCACTTAATTTAGAGAAAGTGGGTGCTTCTATAGTTCTGCTAGTGGGTTTGGGTGTATTGTGTGCCAATGTCATTGATACTGTTATGGGTTTTCTGTTGCTGATAAATACCGGTATATAATTTTGGTTTGAAATGCTATTTCCTTCTAAAATGGATCCTGGAAATATGTAATTTCTTCCATATAAAACGGTTGCTTCTGTACTTTTCACAATATATTGTTTATTGAAAAATGCATCATCTTCCGGTGAAAGTGATCTTGATGTTTTGTCTTCCAGATTCTTATTATATTGATTTATCCAATTCTGATATAGAGAATCTCCTGGATATGTATATAAAGAGTCTATTTTAACAATATCTTTATATTTTATAAGACTGACATTAGGGGTAATATGGGCTAATTCTGTTGCTTCATTGCATGAGCAGATTAGCGTTACGCCTAGAAGTATGTGTAAAATAGAACGGATGCTTTTCATAATGATGATTATTTATTGTACATTGAAATAGTTAACAAATACAGAATTATCTTTTATGTTAGAGGCGGAAAATGATATAGGTCCTCCGAAATCATCGGGTGTAACTGTTGAAGATAAATAAGTAAGTATGCTTGTAAAAGGATTGTCTGGGTTGATATCTTTTATTCCTTTGTTTCCAATAGTCATCAATCTGATATTAGAATTGGCTAATATTGCTAGTTCTTTTTGACTAACTTCCTTAGACTTCAGTAAATTGTCAATAGTTTCTTGTAATTTGTCATAATCAATATTACTTTCAATAACTAGTATAACTTTTCTGCCAAATTGTATTGAGTTTATAAATGCAAGCTTGTCTAATTGTTGCAAAACTTGTGGATCAGTGCTTAGTGATTCCGGCATATCCATTATAATGCTGAAAAAACTTTGATTTATATCTATCAATATAATATTCTTTTGAGGCTTATAATCGGGTGTGATGCCTAATAGTTGCTGAAGGTTAATATTTTGTCCCCAATTGACAGCTAATTCTTGGTATGATTTTATCTTTTTAATTACGAATGAAAAAGAATAGTTACTTTTCAAAACATCGTTTGTTTTTAACGCTTCATGAATAGCTTTCATCATGTTATTATAGGAAGGAGTGATTGTTTGTGACTTTATAGGAATGGTGTACCCCATGTTTATAGGATTCATTGATATTTTCAGGAACTTATATGTGTCTTGATTGATGCTGTTGGCTTCCAATATTGCTCCTATGAATATTTCATTGGGGCATTTTGCCACAAACTTATCTGCACTATATTGCTCTTCTTGGCTATAAGCAAGTTTAGCAATCATCAAAAATACGATGGTGTATATTATTTTAGTTTTCATTTCTTTGTATTTAGGTTTTATACTCATATTTATTCAAAGGTATATTTTCTTTTCAGCCATATAATGGAAAGGAAATCTTGATTCATTAGTTCTGAATAAGAGATTAGATTATACTCTTGTCCTATTGCCATAAATGTACGTTGGTCATTATTGTTTTTTATTATATAGAATCCTATATTGAGTATTACTCTTCCATTTTCGTCTTTTTCTCCACAGTATTCCCATTTATCTATTGGCTTCTGGTATATGAATAATTTTTTATCTTGCCATTTTAGTTTATACTTTTCTACTATATTATTGGTTTTTACAATGGAAAGGGAGTCCCTATCGAATTGTAATTCATGGGGGCAAGACCGTTGGATTCGTTCTCCGAAATATGCAGTTTCTGTTTCTGTTAGGTCTTGAATATCGTTTTTATTGAGTATTTCTTTAAATTCTACTTTTTCAGAAAACTTTAGTTTCAATATGTAAGAAGTGTCTTCCGGTGTGGGAAGAATAGGAGAGGGATCGTCCTTGTCTGCGCAAGAACTAAACATAAGTGTTCCTATTGAAAGGAGAAAGGACATGCCTACAATAAGTAGAGTGCTTTTTTTCTTTTTCATAATATTGGACTTTAGTTTTCGTATATAAATTCTCCTGCCAATATTCCCTTTTCATCGGTGATTGTCAGTTCATATATTCCTGCCGGAATATTCTCTAAAGAAGTTGATAAAGAAGAATTCGAGTGGGGTATATAGAGGTTTCTATATACTACATATCCTTCTTTTGATTTAATCTCGATGGTTACCGCTTCCCAGTCCTGTGCGAATTCGATGGTTAATTCTTTATTGCAGTCGTCAAAGAAAGCTTTTACCGGAATGAATGACTCTACTGGAATTCTATGGTTGCCATGTTTTATAAATTCTATATTTCGCTTTTTAGCGCATAATAATAGAGGAATAATTAAGGCTATCAAAGCCAAGCTTATTTTTAATTTGTTCATAATCGTTTTACGTTTTAGTTTTGTACAAACTTAGGTATTATAGGATTATGAATGACAAAAAGAGGGAGTTATAGTATATACAAGATTTGTTGATTATCAGTGAGTTACAGAAATTGTTATATACAGTGATGTATATGTAGTGTTTTATAATTCACTGATAATAAGACCTGTATGAGAACTATTTATTTTAAGAGGTTTTTGATGATGTAATCTCGTAAAAACGTTTCTTTATCGTGCTTTAGTTGGACCTCTTGATAAATTCTCGTTCGTTTCATTCGTACAGAAGCCGGATTGATGCCAAGCAATTTTGCTTCATCATTTGCGTCAAATCCAAAAATATGGAGATAGCAATATTGATATTCTGATTCTGTCAGGTTGGGAAATGCCTCTTTTAGTAGGGAGTAAAATTGGGGATATATCTTGTCTACTTCCGTCATTATGGAATGCCATGTTTTGTCAGTAGGGAGTTGGGAGTCCTCAAGCCTATTTTTTTTAGTCAAAGAAATAAGCTTCTTGCCAACTGTGGATGTTTCCAGACTTTGCTTTTGCAGCCGGTTGTATTTATAGGATATTACTTCTATTTCCTGTTGTAGTTTGTGGGCATTATTCTCTTTGTCTGCCAATGCTTTTTGCAAAATCTGCTTTTTTTCTTCTAGTTCTGCAGATAAGTGAAGGAGCTCTATTTTCATCTTATCTAGAATTGTTTGCTGGTAATAGATTTTGGCTTTGCTTCTCTGCCGGTAAATGATATATCCTGCAACTGATAGTAAGAATAAGGAGATGGCAATAATGATGATGATTGTATTCCTTTGCTGTGTAATCTTTAATAGTTCGTTCTCTTCCCGTATCTTGGCGTTGTTATACTTTTTTTCTATTTCCAATACTTTTGTCTCATTTTGAACTAATGTCAGTGAATCGAGCATGTCGGAACAGATTTCTTTGTAATGGAGTGCTTCCTTGTATTTTCCTTCTGCCTTATAAAGCAGGTAGTAAGCTTGATTGAAGTAATAAGCGATATCATTGTGTTTGGTTATCGTTTCAATCCATTCGTGTGCTTTTGCCAGTTGGTTGTCTTTTATATATATGTGTAATAGGGAGATAGAATCCTTATAGCTTTCTTTGCTGCCCGTTTCAATGGCTTTTAAGAAATATCTTTCGGCATTCTTGTATTTTTCTTGTGCCTCATATATCACTCCAAAAGCATTGGCTACATCAGCTGTTAAATCTTTGTTATGCAGTAGTTGTGAGATGGAATCAGCCTTTTGAAGTAAGGGTATGGTGCAATTAAAAGAATCAGTGAGTGTACATTCACACGCTAAATCTTTTAAGGCGTATGCATAGCTTTTGTAGTTCCTTGCTTTCTTGAAGAAGTTACTGGCCTCTTTTCTTTTCTCCAGACGTTCACTGGTTATATCTCTAAAACCATACAAATCTGCCATATAGGCACAAATATACCCTGCCACATTATAGGCCTGATGTTCTTTGGCCAGTTGCAGCGCATCGGCATATATTTGCATTGCATTGTCATACTCCCCATCTTCTACATAAGCACGGCCTAGATACAAGGCTATTTGCGCCTGTTCTTCCGGTGTACCGTGTTTCATAAACCATTGTTGTGCCCGTTGCCATTGGTAGATAGGGAGTAATCCGGTGGCTGCTTCGTCCGTCACTTTACCGCATAACATACACCAGTGGGCAAAGTCCTTATCAGTCAGTTCATCGGGGGCATTTATGTTGTTCAGTAGCACAGAAGCACTATCGGCATACATGGGAATCAGTTCCTCTACAGATTGTAATAGCGGAAGTATGCTTTTCTCTTTTCTACATCCGGGGAGGATGAGAATGAATAGTAGTCCTGTCAAAAGTAAAGCTTTCATAAGAATGTGTTTATATTTTGCTAATATAGTGATAAATCCGGACAACTTGTATTTGATAGAGGGAAAAGTCAGTTTTTTATGCTTTCCGTGGCTTCTCCTTTGGAAGTGAGGTGGGAAAGCATGAAAGCTCTTTGTCTTGTCAGTGAAATCTGTCTGTTGTTTTTTGTTCTTCTGCCTTTTCATCAAGTTTTATCACTAAAGTGAAGAAACTGTATCACTTTAGTGATGAAGTTTGATTACCTTAGTGATGAAAGTTCATCACTAAGGTGAAACGATTAAATGAAAAGGCAGAGATTGGGAGAAAATACCGATGGAACCACTCAAGTTACAGGAACGGAATTCATTTTGTTTGCGCCATTTATAACGGTTGTAATGTTGTGCTTTCTATTGAAATATCCTATGACAAAATGATGAAGAATTTATGAATAAATCAATCATGGTAAATAATTGGTTATCAACACTTAATAAGTAAATGAAGAATTTGAAGGAAATAATCAGCCAACTGGATACTGTAACTCCTTGTGTTTTGAATCCGTTGTTTTTACGCCACAAATCTTCTGGTCCATTTGCATGCATACATCCCTCTGACCACCAGGTAGCTGATGAGAAAGGCTGTTACGGCCATGCAAATAATGTGTATTATGGCAGGAATCCCCTGAGGCAACAGCGAGGCGAACAAGTCATATCCCATTTGCACGAAGACGAAATGACACAGATAAATGCCGAAGGTCATGGATGCCACTTTTGAAAGAACAGGCGAAGAAGGTATTTTGAGCTTCTGTATGCAGACAAAAACAGGAAATGTCATCATAAATACATTGATGCCGCCGAAAAGCCATACTATTTCCAGATAGGCGTAGTTTCCCGGAAAATATTCCTGCATGATGAGGTAGCCGCCGAAAGTGATGGCGTACCCTGTCACAAACATAGGGATACCGATAGCCAGGGTTTTTCTCCAACTCCATTGCAGCGGGTATTTTACCAGATAATGGGCCAGTATCAGATAGCCGATAAATCCGGAAACATAATAAAATGAACCGAATGCATTCCAGTCGCACACTCCCAGGATATCCATATTGCCCCAGTTGCCGATATATCCCAGTGCGGGAGCGGCCATCTTTATGTAGGGAAGAAATAAGGAGATGCCCCAGATGGAAAGAAATAGCTTGATATCTTTCCGGGTAGCACGCTCCAGCCATGCATGGAAGATGGGGATGATGAAGTAGAGTCCCACCAGCATATACAGATACCACAGAGGAGTGGTGTCATAGTTGAAATTGAAAATGAATGTCCAAATCTTCGTGATAGTCATTTCCAGGGTGAAGGCGGACATGTCTATGGTAGGATTGTCTGTCGTGGTGATGTAATTCAGATAAATGAAATACAATACAGGCAGCATGACCGACCAGAAGATAAGCGGGACAACAATGCGGCCGATCCGTTTTTTGTAAAATTCACTCATGCCGTTTCGTACAGGAAACAGCAGCACTCCTGTCATCATCACAAACAAGGGCACGCAACAGCGTACGGCACTTCCCAATGCGCACCCTTGCAGAAAAGTAGGACGGTCTGTGTCAAAACGTGCCACAAAAGGGTCACAGCAATGGGCGAATACAACTAAAAAACAGGCGGTGACGCGTAGCAAGTCTATCCATCCGATGTTCTCTCTTTTATTTATTTCCATATTTTCTGTTGGGTTTATTTTTGTTCAAGCACTATTACTAAAGGACGGTGATCTGATGCTACCGGTTCATTTACTACCTGTGCGGAGGTTACTGTGAAGCCTTTCATGTTCTGTTTCAGTGCTGTAATATAATCAATGGTTTCTGTAGGGGCGGGAGCCGGAAATGTATGCTGGTTTACGTCAGAAAGTATCTGAAAATCCTGTTGCAAGTATTTTATGAATGCGGATTCGGGTTCGGCATTCAGGTCGCCGGCCAGGAAAAAAGGTTTTTTATGAGCGGCGGCAAAGTCTTTTATAAGCTCCAGTGAGGCCATGCGGTCTTCTTCGGTGAGAGACAGATGGGTGCAACAATAAATGTAGTTGTCGAACTCTGCCATAATCAGCGCACGTGCTTCTTCCCGTCCGGGAAGTGTCATGGTTTTCAGGCTGACGGGAATTTCTTTGGTGAGAAGTCCGATACCATATTTTCCTCCGTCGTAATCAATGGCAGGGGCAAAGTAAGCGTGCATTTGCGTACATCCGGCTATCTCGCCCAGTACGTATTTTTGTCCGCTGCGGTGGGTCATGCTGTCTAGTTCCTGCAAGGCTACCACTTCGGGGTGGATATGATTGATTACATCGGCTATGCGTTGGAAGTCGCATACATCATCCATTCCGTTTGCATTTTTAATGTTATAGGTCATTAGCCGTAAGGAATTTTGTGATTGTGCCGACAGGGCAAAAAGAAGGATAAAAAGTAAGGGCAATGTCTTTTTCATATATTCATCAGGTTTTGATTGTTTAAATTCTCTCCAAAGATAGATAAATTCATTCTTTTTTTCTTTGCTCTCAAAGATAAAAAACAAGAGAAAGTTTTTATCAGAAAGGAAATGTTTCTGTTCAACAACTTGCCGGGGCTTTATTTCTTTCCTGCCGGAGAAGCCTGTGTCATACGGATACTGCTTACCACACCTGCGGCAATGGCAAAGAATATGGCTAATAACAAACAAGCCTGCGCCCGATGTCCTTCGGCGAATATACGGAACAACAAAGCAACCAATGTGGTCCCCAAAGTCTGACCTAACAGACGCGCCGTACCTAGCATACCGCTGGCTCCACCGCTTCTATGAGTGGGTGCGGAAGAAACAATGGTTACATTATTGGGCGTCTGGAACAGCCCGAAGCCCATACCACAGAGTGCCATTCGCCAGATGATATTCCATTCTGCCGGATGGGTGGGAAGCAAATAGAGTGTGAATAGGCCGGTAGCGAAGATAGTCATGCCGATACCTCCTAGCAATCCGGGATGTACTTTCTCTACCAGTCTGCCTGCAAGTGGTGCGGTCAAGATGGTAGCCAATGGCCAGGGGGTAAGTAACAAACCGATCTCTACGGCGCTGTATCCCAATATATTCTGCATAAAAAAAGGTAAGGAAACCATAGCCAGCATCTGGGCGGTGAATGAAGTGATGGAAGTACCGATAGAAAGAGCGAAAATAGGAATCTTCAGCAAATCTACAGGCAGGATAGGGGTTGTTTCCTTCAGTTGGCGACGGATGAAATAAGTGCCGATTATGATTAACAATACCAATTGTATGGCAATGAATTTTCTGTTCTCAGCGTGTGCAAAACCTTCCAAAGTATAAATTAACAAGCCGAAAGTCAATGCGTTGGCTATTGCACTGATTCTATCAAACTTATGTTTTACATCTGAAGCCGGATTATGCGGTAATAACCGATGCCCGATTACTAATGCAGCCAATCCCAAAGGTATATTAATTACGAATAACCAATGCCAGCTTCCCAATGTCAGGATACTGCCTGCGATGGACGGGCCTGCAGCAGCCGAAACAGCTACCACCATGGCATTTACCCCCATTCCGCGTCCTAGTATCTGCGGCGGGTAAATTAAACGGATAAGGGCGGTATTGACACTCATCACACAGGCTGCACCGAAACCTTGAATGATACGGGAAACGGTCAGCATCCAGAAAGAGTCCGAGAGGGCGCAGGCCGCAGAGGCACCCACAAAAATGGAGATGCCGGTCAGGAATATTCGTCTGTAACCATAAATATCACCTAATGAGGCAAATGATAGTAAGGTCATGGTAATCACCAATTGGTAGGCATTAATAATCCAGATGGCATTGGCGGGGGTGACATCGAAATCGTGTGCCAGCGTGGGTAATGCGATATTCATAATGGTTCCGTCCAGTACGGACATCATGATAGCCAGCAGTACGGCTACCACCGCAAAATATTGTTTAGGTATAAATGCGATCTTTTCTTTGCTCATGATGCAAAATTAACGGAAATCGGCCAGATTAGGTTTAATTTCTTCTAAATAATTACGATTCCAATGTTAAAGAACCGGGAATTTATAGAATGGTTAAGGAATAATGCTTATCTTTGCAGCCGTTAAAAACAGTGGAGAGATTTGAGTAGCTTGCAACCACAGAAAAAAATGCTAAAAAATACATTGACTTTCTTATTTACATCTATCTACTCTGATAACTTCCCAAGGTGGTTAACGAATTAACTTTTAATTTTTAATTCTTAATTTTCAAATTAGAATGGGATATTTATTCACATCCGAATCGGTGTCTGAAGGACACCCCGACAAAGTGGCCGATCAAATATCGGACGCTGTGCTTGACAAACTGTTGGCGTTTGACCCCAGTTCGAAAGTAGCTTGCGAAACCCTGGTGACTACCGGACAGGTGGTACTGGCTGGAGAAGTGAAAACCAAGGCGTATGTAGATTTGCAGCGCATTGCACGTGAAGTGATTAACCGTATCGGCTATACCAAGAGCGAATATATGTTCGAAGGAAACTCGTGCGGCGTATTCTCTGCCATTCACGAACAAAGTGCGGACATTAACCGTGGCGTGGAACGCGAGGACCCTATGAATCAAGGGGCAGGCGACCAGGGAATGATGTTTGGTTATGCTACCAATGAAACGGAAAATTATATGCCGCTGTCGCTGGACTTGGCTCATAAACTGTTGATGGTATTGGCCGAAATCCGTCGTGAAGGGAAAGTGATGACTTATCTCCGTCCCGACGCCAAGAGCCAGGTTACTATTGAATACGATGATAACGGCAAACCGGTACGCATTGATACGATTGTGGTTTCTACCCAGCATGACGAGTTTGTAACTCCGGCTGATTCTTCCAAAGAAGCTCAGTTGAAGGCTGACGAAGAGATGTTGGCTAAGATTCGTCAGGATGTGATTGAAATCCTGATGCCACGTGTCATTGCCGAAATTCATAATGAAGAAGTATTGGCTTTGTTCAATGACCAGATAGTTTATCATGTGAACCCTACAGGTAAGTTTGTGATCGGCGGTCCTCATGGAGATACCGGTTTGACAGGCCGTAAGATTATTGTGGATACATACGGTGGAAAAGGTGCTCACGGTGGTGGGGCGTTCTCAGGAAAAGACCCCAGTAAGGTAGACCGCAGTGCTGCTTATGCAGCACGCCATATCGCAAAGAATATGGTTGCTGCCGGTGTTGCCGATGAAATGCTGGTGCAGGTGTCATACGCCATTGGTGTGGCCCGTCCTATCAATATCTATGTAAATACGTACGGCCGCAGCAATGTGAAACTGAGCGACGGAGAGATTGCTAAGAAAATAGACGAACTGTTCGATCTGCGTCCGAAAGCTATTGAAGAGCGTTTGAAACTGCGTAATCCTATTTATGAGGAAACCGCTTCTTACGGTCACATGGGACGTGAGCCGAAAGTAGTGACCAAGACATACGAATCCATGTATCATGAAGCAAAGACGCTGGAAGTGGAACTATTCACTTGGGAGAAGTTGGATTATGTGGATAAGATAAAGGAAGCGTTCGGTTTGTAAGAAACGGATTCGAATATGGTGATGTATACGGGCGAATTCAATTCGTTCCTGCGGCAATGAGTGTCATTGGCCGGCAGGGGAGGATTGGATCCGCCCGAAAACATAAGGATTTATATGAATGATATAAAGAATGTATGTGTATATAGTGCCTCCAGCACAAAGATAGCAAAGGTGTATTTTGATGTAGCGGAAGAATTAGGACGTCTTTTGGCTGAAAAGAAGATCAATCTGATTAACGGGGCAGGCTGTATCGGCCTGATGGCGGCTACTTCAGATGCAACATTGGAGGCGGGCGGTACGGTGACAGGGGTAATCCCTCATTTTATGGTGGAGCAGGGATGGCACCATACAGGGCTGACCCGATTGATTGAGACAGAAACCATGCACGAGCGCAAACGGATGATGGCCGATTTGTCCGATGGCGTCATTGCATTGCCCGGAGGTTGCGGCACATTGGAGGAATTGCTTGAAATCATCACCTGGAAGCAGCTGGGACTTTACCTAAATCCGATAATCATCTTGAATATCAATGGATTCTATGACTCTTTGCTTGAAATGCTGCAAAGGGCGGTGGACGAAAATTTTATGCGTAAAGAGCATGTTGCGATCTGGAAGGTGGCTTCAACAGCCGAAGAAGCAATAAATTTGCTTTATACAACGCCTGTTTGGAGCAAAGAAATACGTAAATTTGCAGCGATATGAGTGAAACCTGCCATCCCGGAATAGCGTATATTCTCCAACTTTATACGGAAGAGCAGAGCCGTGTTGATACGGCTTTGACACACAACGTGTGTCATACGTCCAAGGAAGACGGGATGAGAGGAATGGAGTTGCCCTATCAACTGCGTTCGGACTGGATGGTGACCAGCGTGTTGTTTCTTTGTTTTATTCTGGTATCATACGTGCTGGCACATGGCAAGAAACACCTTGAACAGCAATTTAAGAATTTTGCTTTGTCTAAAGAGCGTGCCAGTTTGTTTGATGATACTACTGCATCTGATGTGCGTTATACATTGGTGCTGATATTGCAAACCTGTATATTATCCGGTTTTTGCGTGTACGATTATTTTTCTGATCACGACCTGCTCCTTTTCCGTACGGTTCCTCATTATTTATTGCTAAGTATTTACATTGGTTATATAGTTTTTTTCTTTGTCATCAAATGGATTCTTTATAGCTTTGTAAATTGGATTTTCTTTAACAAAACACGCAATATTATTTGGCTGGAATCTTACTTTAATGTTGTAATTGGGGCCGGATTTTTACTTTTTCCAATTGTACTTTTGATTGTGTATTTCGATCTGTCACCACAAATTGCTCCTTATTTTATCGGTTTTGTTATAATAATTGCTAAAATTCTGCTGTTTTATAAGTGCTTTAGTAACTTTTTCAACAAATTTCATGGCGCTTTCCATTTAATTCTGTACTTTTGTGCCCTTGAAATACTCCCTGATTTTGTTCTGTGGAAAGGGATTATCTTAGCGAACAACATTTTGGTTTTAAATTTTTAGTACATTGAAAATAAAAAAAGTCCTCGTATCTCAGCCGAAGCCGACTTCTGAAAAGTCGCCATATTATGATATTGCTGAGAAGTACGGTGTGAAAATTGATTTCCGCCCGTTCATCAAAGTTGAGAGCTTGTCGGCCAAAGAGTTCAGACAGCAAAAAGTCTCTATTCTTGATCATACCGCTGTGATTTTTACATCGCGGCACGCTATTGACCATTTCTTCAATCTGTGTGCAGAATTGCGTGTTACTGTGCCCGAAACAATGAAATATTTCTGTACGTCCGAAACCATTGCTTTGTACATTCAGAAATATGTTCAGTATCGCAAGCGTAAAGTATTCTTCGGCGCGACCGGTAAATTCGCAGATCTGGTGCCTTCTATCGTAAAGCACAATACGGAAAAATATTTGGTGCCGATGTCTGATGTACACAATGATGAGATCAAAACTTTATTGGATAAAAATAAAATTCAGCATACGGAGGTAGTAATGTATCGTACGGTAAGTAATGATTTTACTCCCGAGGAAGAGTTCGATTACGATATGCTGTTGTTTTTCAGTCCTGCAGGAATCAATTCTTTGATGAAGAATTTTCCGGAGTTCGACCAAAAGGAAATTGCGATAGGGTGTTTTGGTCCTGCTACTGCTAAAGCGGTAAAGGATGCCGGATTGCGGTTGGATTTGGAAGCTCCTACTGTAGAGGCTCCGTCCATGACTGCGGCATTGGATATGTTTATCCGCGAGCGCAATAAGGATTAATTTTTAGTTTATATCCCAAAACCGGGGGTTTTGTATCAATAAAGTTGTAACTTTGTGATTCGAAACCCTCGGTTTCTTTATTTTAATAAAAGAAAGAAGATTATGGTAGAATATACACTCGGTAAAAAAGAGCGTTTGAATAGTAAGACATTGATTGAGCGTCTTTTTTTAGGTGGAAGCAAGTCTTTTCCGGCTTTTCCGCTACGTGTGGTGTATATGTCGGTAGAGCCTGTGGAGGAAGATATGGCGGCAGCTTCTATTCTGATTAGTGTGCCCAAGAAGCGGTTTAAACGTGCGGTAAAGCGTAATTTGGTGAAACGTCAGGTACGTGAGGCTTATCGGAAGAACAAGCATTTGTTGCTGGATGCGCTAGCTTCCCGGAACAAAAGACTGATTATCGCCTTTATATGGCTGGATAACCATATTCATTCTTCTGCAGAAGTGGAGGAGAAAGTGAAGAAGTTGCTGTTTCATATAGTGGAAAGATTGGAATGAAAAAGATACTTTCCTATCTGTTGCTGTTGCCCGTTTATTTCTATCGGGGGTACATTTCTCCGATGACTCCTCCTTCATGCCGTTTTGTACCTACCTGTTCGGAATACGCTATTGAGGCTATTAAAAAACACGGACCTTTTAAGGGATTATACCTGGCGGTTCGTCGGATATTGCGTTGTCATCCGTGGGGTGGGTCGGGCTATGATCCGGTTCCGTAAAATCTGTTGTTCCTATGTTGCTGGATATTCATACACATCATAAAGAGGGCATTCCGGGAGAAAATATTCTCAATGTAGAACCCGGACTATTTGAGCCTGCGGAAGGCTGCTACTATTCCATAGGTATTCATCCGTGGAAGGTTTTGGAAACTGAGCCGGAGGATTGGAAACGGCTGGAGGATGCGGCTGGCCATTCATCTGTTTTGGCAATAGGGGAGGCAGGTCTGGATAAGTTGGCTTCGGCTGATATCTTGCTGCAAAAAGAGGTGCTAATCCGACAAATTTTATTGAGTGAGTCAGTAGGAAAGCCGTTGGTGATTCATTGTGTGAAGGCGTTTAATGAGCTGATTGAGTTGAAAAAGCGGTATCGGCCGCAGATGCCCTGGGTGGTACACGGTTTCCGTAATAATTTGAATATTGCCTGTCGGCTGATGCAAGAAGACATTTATTTCTCCTTGGGGGAAAAGTATCAGCCTGATGTGCTACAGAATGTGCCTTTAGAGCGTTTATTGGCCGAAACAGATGAAAGTCCGCTGGATATCCGCACGGTTATCGGGCAAATGGCAGAGGCGAAAGATGTGGCAGTCTCCTTGTTGTGTGATAGAATAAGTGAAAACACACGGAAAATCTTTTTTCAGCGATAAGAGTTGTTTCTTCAGATAAAGAGTCGTACTTTTGTGGCATTAAAGTATAAATCAAACATTTAAATAGATAATCATTCGATGAATTTTGTAGAAGAATTAACATGGCGTGGAATGGTGCACACGATGATGCCGGGCACCGAGGAGTTATTGGCTAAAGAACAAGTAACAGCTTATCTGGGTATTGATCCTACGGCTGATTCTTTGCATATCGGTCACCTGTGTGGTGTGATGATGCTGCGTCATTTCCAGCGTTGCGGTCACAAGCCGTTGGCATTGGTGGGCGGTGCGACCGGTATGATTGGTGACCCTTCCGGCAAATCGCAGGAACGTAATCTGCTGACTGAAGAAACATTGCGTCACAATGTGGCTTGTATCAAGAAACAGTTGGCTAAGTTCCTTGACTTTGAGAGCGATGCTCCTAACAAAGCCGAATTGGTGAACAATTACGACTGGATGAAGGACTTTACTTTCCTTGATTTCGCCCGTGAGATAGGTAAGCATATCACCGTAAATTATATGATGGCTAAGGATTCTGTACAGAAACGTTTGAACGGTGAGGCTCGTGACGGTTTGTCATTTACAGAATTTACTTACCAGCTGTTGCAGGGATACGATTTCTTGCATCTTTATGAAACAAAGGGCTGCAAACTTCAGATGGGTGGTTCGGACCAATGGGGTAATATTACTACCGGGGCCGAGCTGATTCGTCGTACCAATGGCGGTGAAGTGTTTGCATTGACTTGTCCGTTGATTACAAAAGCTGATGGTGGTAAGTTCGGTAAGACTGAATCTGGTAATATTTGGTTGGACCCCCGTTATACTTCTCCTTATAAGTTCTATCAGTTCTGGTTGAATGTAAGTGACGAGGATGCCGCACGTTATATAAAGATTTTCACGTCACTGAGTCAGGAAGAAGTGGAAGTATTGACAGCAGAACATGCTGAAGCTCCGCATCTGCGTGTATTGCAGAAGCGTCTGGCTAAGGAAGTGACTGTGATGGTTCATTCGGAAGAAGATTATAATGCGGCTGTTGAGGCATCAGGCATTCTGTTTGGTAACGCCACTTCCGAAGCATTGAAAAAACTGGATGAAGACACGTTGCTGGCAGTGTTCGAAGGTGTTCCTCAGTTTGAAGTGTCCAAGGATGTATTGGCCGAAGGGGTGAAAGCAGTAGACCTGTTTGTTGATAATGCCGCTGTTTTCGCTTCAAAAGGTGAAATGCGTAAGCTTGTACAGGGCGGTGGTGTTTCGTTGAATAAGGAGAAATTAAATGCCTTTGACCAGGTAATTACAACTGCTGATCTGCTGGACGGAAAATACCTGCTGGTTCAGCGCGGGAAGAAGAATTATTATTTGGTGATTGCCAAATAAGAAAAAAGAGAATTTCTTTTATAGATAAAAATAAAAACCGGAAGGAGAAATGATAGGTTTTCTTCTTCCGGTTTTTTGTATCTTTTTTCTCCTTATTTTCCGTCTATCTCTTTCAACAACTCGTCTACCGCAGCTTTCAACTGGGTATCTTCACCTTTCACTACTGTTTCCGGTGAGTTAGCCACTTTGATATCCGGCTCCAGTTGTGAGTTTTCCAGATAGCTTCCATCCGGCAAGCGATAGCCGATAACAGGAATGCCGAATACCAGTGTCGGATCTTGCAATGTTTCCCAAGATACGCTGGTCATGGTTCCCGGTACAGGCATACCTACCAGTTTGCCTATTTTTTGATGGCTATATACCCATGGAGTGCCATGTGCGTTGCTGTAGTTAGCCTCGCACTGCACCATGATACTCGGTTTGTTCCAACGGCGGCTGGGCATATCGCAAGCTTCACGTCCACGAACTACTTGTGTAAAGTATTTCTTTCCGCTGAATAGAATCTCGATATCCTCGTGCAGACGTCCTCCGCCATTGAAACGGGTATCGATGACGATACCTTCACGGTTATTGTACTTGCCCAGAATATCTGAATAAACGGAACGGAAGCTGTCATCTCCCATGGATTCAATGTGCACGTATCCCAAACGGCCGTTCGACCATTTGTCTACATCGGCTGCCCGTTGTTTTACCCAGCGTGCGTAAAGTAAGTCATTCAAAACGCCATTGCTGATAGGAACAACTACTTCTTCCCAACGTTCTTTGGTCTGCGGGTTATAAAGTGTAACCAGTGTTTTCTTTCTGGCTTTACCGTTCAACAGAACAGAGTAATCGCTTTCGGGAGTGATTTCCTGACCGTCGATCTTTTCAATGATATCTCCGGCTTTCACTTTGGAACGGGCGTGGTCGAAGGGGCCTTTTTCCACTACCTCAGAAATCAACAGGCCTTTGCCATTATGATTCCAGTCATACAATAATCCTAAGGTAGCGGTGGCATCTCCTTTCAGGCGCGGACGGTAACGTCCTCCTGTGTGTGAAACGTTCAGTTCGCCCAGATATTCGCTCAACAACTCCGCAAAGTCATAATTATTATTGATATGCGGCAGGAACTTGCGATAGGCTTTGGTCATAGTATCCCAGTCTATTCCGTGCATGTTCAGGTTGTAGAAGCGTTTTTGTTCTTGTTTGTATACGTGGTTGAACATATAGTCACGTTCGGCTGCGAGGTCCATCTTCACGTGGGCTTGATAGCTGATGGGTTTCAAGCTTTCAGAATTAGTACCCATTTTCTGCATCGTGTTGCTACCTAGCAAGAATAAGTTCTTTCCATCCTTGTCCATTCCCATGTTGGCCCATCCGGCATCCATTTTATGGAGTAACTTGGTGTCTTTCTTGCGCAGATTCATTTTCCACAGGTCATAGCCGCCTTCGAAGGCAGAGAGGTAATATAAGGTTTCACCGTCTTTTGTGATAATGGCGCTCCCCAAATCGGAAGAGTTGGGAGTAAGGCGTACGATGCGGTCCTCGATGTTGTTCAGTTCCACCACGATGTCCTTTACTTTTTCCTCTTTCTTCTCTTCGGATTTTTCTTTGTTATCACCTTTCTTTTTACCGTTTTTCTTGGTTTCGGTTGTGTTCTTTTGTTCTTTTTCCAGTTCTTTTTGCAATTCGTAATCTTCTTTGCTCAGGCGGAACTTGTCATACGCATCTTGGTTCATAAATACCAGCATCACATCGTTTAGTGATCCCCATGAAGCATGGGCACGCATACCATAACGTTCGGTAATGAATAAAATGGCATTACCATCCAGTACCCAGCGGGGGGAGCCACTGGTATAGCCGCTATTGGTCAGATTGATAATTTTTCCTCCTTGTGCATTCACCATACCTATATCGGAATATGGATCATGCCGGTTTCCGATAAATTCCAATGTGAACCATTTGCCATCCGGTGACCATGAATAGTCAAAGCCACCGCCGGTGCTGAACCAGGTGGAGCCGTCAGTGACCTGACGTACCTTTTTGGTTTCCAGATTAAGCACCATCAACCGGTTACGGTCTTCTATAAAGGCTAGTTCCTTCCCGTCCGGCGAGAATTGCGGATAGGTACGTTCTGTCTTGTCCGAAGGCAGGAGTACTTCTTCTTCAATGGTAGTCGCATTGGGGAAGTTAGCTTCCTCCTTACGTGCAATCTTGGCCATGTAAAGTTCCCAGTTTCCGTTGCGTTCACTGGCGTACGCTAAAGTACGGTTGTCCGGTGAGAAAGTAAGTCCTGCTTCACGGGCAGGGGTATGTGTGATTTGCTTGGTAGTATTATAATCGGCAGAAGTGACGAATACTTCACCTCGTACAATGAAAGCAATTTGTTTGCCGTCCGGTGATACGGTAGCTGAGGTCGCTCCATTACTGAAATTCAGATCCGCTATTGTATTTTGGTCATCACGGGTGATATCGATCTTGACTTTCTGCGGTTTATCTCCTTGTTTTTGAGTGTATATTTCTCCATCATACGTATAACAGAGAGTGCCGTTGCTACCCATTGACAGGAAGCGGACCGGATGAGTCTTGAAGTTGGTGACCGTTTCCAATGATTGAGGACTACTTATTGGAAAGGAATATACGTTGAATGTACCGCCGTTTCGTTCGCTCAGGAAATAAACGGTTTGTCCGTCGGGTGCAAATACAGGGTTACGGTCTTCGCCTGCATGGGCGGTCAGGTTGGTATGCTTGCCGTTTTCTGAATTATATAACCATACGTCACGGGTGATGGACGAGGTGTGGTGTTTGCGCCATTCGTCTTCAAAACCTTTGCGGTCTTGGTAGAGAAATGTTTTTCCTGATTTGTCAAAGCAGACCATTTCTGCGGGAGTACCCAGCACCTGTTCGGTACGTCCGCCGGTTACAGGGACTTTGTATAGTTCTGTCATAGCTGAGGTAGGGAACAAGGCACTGTTGGCAGGGTCTTGGATGGAGGCCGAGAACAGGATATAGTTGCCGTCGGTGGTGAAGGTTGACGGTATTTCGGAAGCCGAATGGGTGGTAAGACGCCGGGCTGCTCCGCCATCGGCCGACATGACAAACAGGTCGAAATTACCATTGCGGTCACTGGCGAAGGCAATTTGTTTACTATCCGGTGACCAGATGGGGTTACACTCATATGAGGCTTGCGTAGTGAGTTGGGTGGCAGTTCCTCCGTTGGAGGGTACTTTATAGATATCTCCTTTATAACAGAATGCAATTTCCGTGCCGTCGGGGGAAATTTGCACGTCACGCAGCCATAAAGGTGTAGCTGCATAACTGCTTGCTGCAACAAGGCTTAAAGCAAGGCAAGTTAGAAGTTTTTTCATGTATTTATTTCTTTTAGTTTGTACGCAAAGTTAAGCATTTGCACTTTATTGCAAAAAAAAGTGCGAAAATATTTGGACTATATTGCAGGAAAAACGTATCTTTGCACCGCTTTCCAAGGAAAGCACATAATGATTGGACTATGGTGTAATGGTAGCACAACAGGTTTTGGTTCTGTTTGTCCAAGTTCGAATCTTGGTAGTCCAACAATTTTCAATCTAAAATGAAATAAAAACCCGTTAAACATATAGTTTGACGGGTTTTTTTCGTATCCGGTCGTCACAGTTTTAAAAATAGCCCTATAATCAGGGCCCAATTGGATGCCAACAATTTGCTCTCATTGCTTTGGGTGACTTGTCTGAGTAAGAACAAAGATACAAAAATAAAAGTCTAAGTGTTTAAGATATTGTTTTTATAAAAAAGTTAGAGCCATTCTCCTTTTATACTACAGATTTATTTTTGAAATTTCTCCTGTTTCTGTTGTTTGATTCATATTTGCTTTTCTCTTCTATATTTAAAGAATGCGGTATCTGTCTATATTAAAGTAAAAATAAGAATGAATAGGGTACTGAATATCGGGAATATGACAAATAAAAATAGTTACAATATCTACATATCTCTTGGCAAGAGATCTATAAAGTATATTGCAAAAATACGTAAATTACTGGTAATAAGCAATAAAAAACAACGATAATTCTATATTAAAGAAATAAAAAGTTATGATAATCAAAGTTTATATATGTATTTGGTGAAGGATATTTATTTTATAACTATCTGTATTTCAGTGTGTTAATCATGAAGAGTATATCTCTTGCCAAGAGATATATCGTAACGTAGCATGAATTGATATAAATTATAGATATAATGAAGTTAAAAAATTATGCAATCTTGCTTTCTTTCCTGCTTGGTGGAAGTGCATTTGTGAAGGCGCAGGATATCGCGTTGAAGAGCAATATCCTTTATGACGCCTCAGGCACTATCAATTTGGGTGCTGAGGTTGGTCTTGCCCCCAGATGGACGCTTGATGTATCAGGCAACTATAATGGGTGGGTCCGTTCGCATGGTCGTACGTGGAAACATTGGATGTTGCAACCTGAGGCACGTTATTGGTTCTGTGATCGTTTTACCGGTCATTTTGTGGGCGTTCATGCTCACGGTGGACAATACAATGTGGGTAACCTGAAGAATGACATTTCGTTTTTGGGTAGTGATTTGTCCAAACTTTCTGATCGTCGTTATCAAGGATGGTTTGTAGGTGCCGGTATTGCTTACGGTTATTCGTGGATTCTTTCCCGCTACTGGAACGTGGAGGCCGAAATCGGTGTGGGTTATGCCTATACCCGTTTCGATGCCTATCCCTGTGCCGATTGCGGCACCAAACTGATTGATGGCAAATCCCATCACTATGTAGGCCCTACAAAGGTCGCACTAAACCTGATCTACGTATTTTAAAAGATACTGCTTATGAAGAAATTACTATGTATACTTCTTTTGTTATTTTGCATAATAGGAATAAACAGCCAGACTATTCTGACGTTGGGACGTGTAAAAGTAGACGGTCTGAATATTGCTCGTAGCGGTGAGAATCTGCTTGTGTCAATGAATATTGATGTGGCAGGTATTGATATGCCGTCTTCCCGTGAAGTATCTTTTGCTCCTGTGCTCCGTGCGGAGAATAATGAATTGTTTCTTTCTCCTGTAGTGCTGGCAGGTCGTAACCGTTATTATTTCCATTTACGCAATGATGCTGCTCCAGGTGTGGGTATTTCACTGTTTCGTGCCGGTCATGACCGGGTAATTCATTATAGCGCCATGGTGCCATATGCTGAATGGATGGCCGACGCTACTCTTGAGCTTGGCGATGAGGTGTGTGGTTGTTTGTGCGAGGTACTTTTGTCCGACCGTTCGCCGTTGACTACGCTGGATTTTCACCCGAAGATTTTCTCTCCGATCTTTGTTTATTGTGTTCCGAAAGCAGAGGAGCTGAAAACCCGTGAACTGAAAGGTTCCGCTTATATTGATTTTCCAGTGAACCGCACGGAAATTTACGAGGATTACCGTCGTAATCCGATAGAACTTGCTAAGATCCGTGCCACGATAGACACCGTGCGCAATGATGCTGATACCCGCATCACTTCTATTCACATTAAGGGCTATGCTTCTCCTGAGGGTAGTTATGCCAATAACACCCGCCTTGCCCAAGGACGTACGGAAACATTGAAGGATTATGTACAGCGTTTGTATAATTTCCCGTCTGGTGTCATGGCTACAGACTACGAGCCTGAGGACTGGGCAGGACTGGAGCGTTATTTGAAAACTTGTACACTTCCGGATCGTTATGGCATTTTGGAGTTGGTGCACAGCGGTGGTGATCCGGATGCACGTGAACAGAAAATCAAGGCGCGTTATCCCCGGGACTATCAGTTTCTGCTTCGTGAGGTCTATCCCGGTCTTCGTCACTCGGACTATACGGTGGAATATGTAGTCCGTGCTTATACTGATATAGAAGAGGCGCGTCGCATTTGGCGTACTGCCCCGGGTAAGTTGAGTTTGAATGAATTTTATCGTGTGGCGGAGAGCTATCCGGCAGGCAGTGACGAGTATAATGAGGTGTTCGAAACCATGGTTCGTCTCTATCCTGATGATGCTACGGCAAATCTGAACGCTTCCAATGTGGCGATGTCTCGCGGTGATCTTGTTTCGGCGCGTAAGTATGTGGCAAAGGCAGGCGGCACGCCTGAGGCGGTATATGCGCGCGGTGTACTTGCCGGACTGGACAAAGACTATGTACAGGCACGCCGCTTGTTGTCGCAGGCACAAAGCATGGGTGTGAAAGAGGCTGCCGATGCACTGGAACAGATTAACAAAATTGATAAGAAGTAATAATAAGAAAATAAGGAATCAATATGAAAAAGTTTAGTAAGATTTTGATGTCCGGGCTTGCAGCATTGTGTTTGTGGGCATGCTCAGATGAGGCAAATGTGTCTCAGCCGGCCAATGCTGAGAATGATGTATATGTGGAATTCGGGGTGCAACTGATGCAGGGAAGCAGTTCAAGGAGCACGACAACAGATGGTGAGGATGGAAACGGAAGCAATTCTACTGGCGGTGCTGAAGTGGGCAAGAATTATGAGAATAGTGTCAAGGAGATATTGTTGGTGCTGACAAAGGCTGACGGATCTCTCATTGTCAGTCAACGTCTGGATGTGGAACCTAAAGAGGATGGAAAATACCCCAGACTTGTGACAACTTTGGACAGAAGTGCATTGGAGACATACAAAACAGGAGAGATTTACGCTTATGCTTTCTGTAATCCCATTTCTTCTATCAATATCAATGATCTGACCCATAGTATTCATACGCTGTCGGATGAACCTGAATTATTAACAGACAACGATGAAATCTGGAAAAAAGACGCTTTCCTGATGTCTAACCACAATTTGGTGAAAGTGGCAAATTCTACCCCGAATACGATTTGGAACTGGGAACAATATACTGAGTCCAATCGTCTTTCTCTGGGTACCATCTCGGTGGAACGTGCTTGCGCACGTTTTGATTTCAAAGCGAGCAGCTATCCCACTACAGAGGCTACTAACACTTATGTGCTGGAGAGCACCAATGGCGTCAAAGTCCTGCTGACTGATATGGTAATGGTCAATATCAGCAAGAGTTTCTATCATCTGCGCCGGGTGTCTGCTAACGGACTTGCGGATGATATAGACTTGTGTGGACAGGAAACTTCAAACAACTATGTGGTGGACACGGATGCAAGGGAAAAGAACGGTAATGTCGGAGAAACTTATAAAGGTAACTATTTTTATAATAACTTTTTTGCTAGATCGGTAGCTGAATGGGAAAATAAATTCACAAAGATATCTTCTTTGACCGAAGAAGACAATGACGAATCTTGGAACACAGGCAATCGCAACGGATACAAAATTTGGCGTTATGCAACCGAGAATACCATCCCTGCTCCTAACAGTAATCAGAAAAACGGTATCTCTACCGGTGTGATTTTCAAGGGAAAACTACAATTTAACAAGTCAACTTATGGCGTAACCGGTGATCAGCCCATTTTTGTATATAACAATGTGTTGTATGGTACTTGGGAGAAAGTGAAAGATGTGGCTAATGCTGCCAACGCAGATGAGAGCCTGAGAGCCGCTTATGCCCAAATAGGGGAAACACCCGCTGCCGATGCTGAATTTGGCAAAGCAGGATTCACTGTTTTACGCCCGAACGGAAGCGGTGACTATGAAATGTATTATTGCTATTGGAACCGTCATAATGACAATAATGATCCTAACCTGATGGGACCGATGGAGTTCGCTGTGGTACGCAACAATGTGTACAAACTGATGGTGAACAAAATTAACGGCTATGGTCATCCTACCTCGCCGGGTCCTAAAGATGATCCCGATCCGTTCGATCCGAACAATCCGGATGAACGAAATGACCTCTACATCGAAGTAACCGTAGAAGTGCGTCCTTGGGTGGTCCGCATAAATGACATAGAGTTCTAAATAAGTACTTATTATACCCTATTAAACAATGAATAAGACAACAAGATTCATACATACATTAAGATTGCCGGGCATGGTACTTTGCACCGTGCTGGCGGTAGCTGCATTGTTGTCCTCCTGCCATGGCATATACAATGATCTGGAACCCTGCTCGCAAGGTGTCCGTTTGCGTTTTGTCTATGACTATAATATGGAGTATGCCAATGCATTCCATTCGCAGGTGGACTGTCTGGCTCTGTTGGTCTATGACGAACAGGGCAACTACCTGGTTACTTATATCGGTACAGGTGACGAACTGAAAGATGAGAATTACCGCATGACCCTCGATTTGGAGAAAGGTAGTTATCATTTCATTGCATACGGCGGGCTGACTTGTCCGAAAACCTCTTTTTCGTTCAAGGCGGTTCCCGGCATCGGTTCAATCATGCAGGATTTGCGTGTAGAGATGCATAATGCCGGACGTGTTTCGGAAACCGATCTGCATCCCTTGTTCCACGGCTCGCTGGACATGAGTGTGGACAATGGCGCTTACGAGGAAGCGACTGTGTACCTGATGAAGAACACCAACAACATCCGTGTGGTGCTTCAGCAGATGAACGGCGGCGAGGTGGACGACAAGAACTTTACTTTCCGTATTACGGATGACAACACCTTGTTTGCTCCCGATAACAGTCTGATAAGCAATGGCGGACAAGTCTATGCTCCATGGACACAAGGGCAACGTACAGTGGGAGTGACAGAAGAAGGTGATGAAACAGTGACAGTGGCATACGCCGAGTTTTCTACCTCGCGACTGGTTGCCGGCAATCATACGCGCCTGACCATCACCCGTAATAGTGACAATGCGCAGGTACTGAACATTCCGCTGAACGAGTATCTGCTGCTACTGAAGAGTGATCACTTCGACAAAATGGGTGATCAGGAATTCCTGGACCGTGAAAATAACTGGTCATTGATATTTTTCTTGGATAATAATCACAATTGGATACGTACCCATATTGTTGTCAATGACTGGATAGTAAGAATTAATGATGCAGAATTATGAGAATAAAGGATTGGGGATATACCGTGGCCGTGCTGGGCGTCTGCTTCCTCCTGATGTGCGGATGTGACAGCAGAAGTGATGAGGGGCTTTCGTTATCTAACGGGCCTGATGCGGTCTATCTGGATATCAATGTCGCCCTGAGAGATGCTTCCGCATCCGGACGTTCTGTTTCCGGACGTGCGGAGGAAGAAATGTATGGTGAGGTGACGGAAGCCGAGAAGATGCATACGCTGCGTGTCATTCTGGTTCGTCCGGATGGCAGGGTGGAACATAATGTCTATCTTGATTTGAAGAATGCTTCTGTGAGCGACCGGTATGGAAAAATCCGCCTGAAGGTGCAGGGCAATGAGGAAAAGACTATTTACCTGCTGGGTAACGAGGGGAGTGCTTCGGTGGAACTTCCCGCTGTGGAGGGTGAGGTGTCTCGGGTATCCAAAGCTTGGGGCGACTTTAAACCCGGAGACAAATTTCTTGCCAAGGAGCAGATGGCAGGGCTTGTGTTGTCGTTTGACAATGTGGGGGCTTTCGATAAAACTCACCCGCTACCTATGAGCGAATGTCATACGGTGATGCTGGATGACGAAGGTCTGGAACCTGACAATGGGGAGCAGGGACAGACCGGTGAAGAGGGTGAGAAAGTGGTACTGAAAAAGAAGGAGATCACATTGAAACTTACCCGTGCTGCCGTAAAATTCACGTATGAGATAACGAACAAGAGTAGCCGGGATTACTGGTTGAGTGTAATCAGAATAGATAAGTCGGCTTCCCATGAATATCTTCTGCCTAATGGTATGACGTACGATGATGCGGAAAATGTGACTGATTTCCAAGTACCGGCAGCTAAATATACACCGTTTAATCAGCTATACAAGGAGAATAAGAAATTGACAGCAAAATCAACGGAGCCGGTCAAACTACCTTCATTCTACCTGTCGGAAGGAAAGTATGAGAATGCCAATGACACATATTCAGATAATACGAATGGCAATAATTATAAGACTTCCTACAAGACCGCTATTACGCTGGATACAAAGGATAATAGTGGTGAGGTGTTAGGCGACAGGGCCGGAAACACTTCCTTCGGGGAGTTCACCTTGGAAAGTTTCTTTCCGAATCTTTCTGCTTTGCCTCGCAATACCCATGTGGTGGTGCGCATCACCATCAATGATGCGAATGACATATCATGGCAGGTGGATTTGCGTCCATACGGCGAAGTGGTACTTGAACCTGAATTTGGAATATAATGAAAATAAGGAGAAGAGAATGATGAAAAATAAAGCGATGCGTTGTGTTTGGTTGGTATGCGGTCTGTTGATGCTTGCCGTTACCTCGTGCAAGGACGATCTGCTGTACACGGACGGGGAACCTATTCCCGAAGGAGAAACCACAATAATAGCACAGGTGGACTTCCGGCCACTGGTGGAGGGGCTTGCGGGCAAATCGCGTACGGCGGGTGATGCTATCAAGTCCATTCAGGATTTGTGTGTGTTGTTGTATGACACGGAAGGAAATTTTGTAGAGGGACATTCGTTGGAATCGATAAGCAATGCAAACCCGACTGATGGACAGTTTTATGTGAATGAGGTAACACGCAAGGATGGGGATGCACCTGATGGTGGCACTATAGCCGAAACGAAAACCCCACAAGCGAATCTCAAATTGACCATTCCTTACGGACGTTATTACATCTATGCGGTAGCCAATATGGGAGAGGACTTTAAGAAGGCGGTTCAGGCGCATGGGAAGGAAAATGGTGCTGCAGAGGAGGTTGCAAAGTATAAGACAGCTATTGCAACGAAAGAAGGATTAAAAAGCATTTCTCTTACTTGGGATGTTGCTGATGTGGCTAAGAACAGTCAGATGTTCGGTCATTTCACCATAGTGGGGCAAGAGAATAACAGTGAATTGATCACTATCAATAAAAAGGGCATGAAGTTGCATTCCTGGATACGCCGTGCAGCTTCCAAGGTAACGATTGCATACGATGGCAGTAAACTGGAAGAGGGTGTTTTCATTTATTTGAAATCGGTGACCATAAAGGACATCCCGCAGAATTGTTGTCTGGGACAGGATAATCCTGCAGTTCCGGAAAACTATCAACCGAAGGATAGGGACGAAGGAGTAAAGCTTGATTTGATAAAAAATGGTGAAACCATAAAATATTATGAAGGTGACACCGAGCCGACTATAAGTGATTTTAAGGAAACATACGAAGCCCGTATTACGAAGGGGAAACCTCTATTCGGCAGTAAAGAACAGGGTGAAAACGCATATCATCCCAAAAAGTTGGCGGATGTGCATACCGAAATTACCAACGCTCTTTATTTTTATGAGAATATGCAGGGTAAGGGTAAAGAAGGTACTCCTAGTGATAAACGTCAGGTGGTTGCAAATACCCTTAATAAGACCGAACCGACCTATCCTAACGGAGGTCAAGAGAACAATGAAGCATGGAAAGATGCCAAGCCATACGGAACCTATATAGAAGTGGATGCTTTTTATGTTTCTATCAATGATAAGAAAGTGGGTAGAGGTCCTATCAAGTACCGCTTTATGTTAGGAAAAGATGTGATAACCGATTATAATGCGGAGCGTAACCATCACTACAAACTGACTTTGAAGTTCAAGGGATATGCCAATGATGCAGACTGGCATATAGAGTATGAAGAACCGGAGCCGGGTATCGAGGTTCCGAATCCTTATTATATCTCTTATCTTTATAACCGTACGATGAATCTTCCGGTAAAGATTAATACGGGAGGAGGTACACTTACGTCTTTAAAAGCTGAGATTCTCACGAATAATTGGGCACCGTATGGAACACTTCCTTTGGCGAAAGGTGGGTTGGATTATGCCAGACAATATGATTATGCTGAAAATCCAAGTAACTCATCGCTAAATCAACCATGGAATGGATTTCTTTCACTTCGTAAAACTGCTGCCAGAGTTCTAGCTTGTAATCAAGAAGGGAATGCTAAGGATCAGGTACCCTCCGGTCTACCAGAAGGAGCAATGGTAAATATCAGTAGCAATAAGGACTATTATGAGACAACAAATAAAGGAGTTCGTAAATATGTAGTGGGAAATGGAACACATGAGGAAGCAGACGGTAATTACAGTATAACTGAAAATGACGATCATTTACTTGCTTCTATTCCTTTATATACTCGCGCCAAACAGATGCATATTAAAACGGGTTATACAGGAAATAATCCGTATGTGGCTTATCAGCGGCATGCAAAAGTTAAAATTACCGCTATGGTAAAAGTGTCAGACATAGAACATACACTTGAAGAAACTGTCGATATATATCAAGTACGAAGACTTGTGAATCCCAAAGGCATTTATAGAAGCAATAACAAAAATGAGCCTTTTCATGTAACTTTATTGCGATTGCCAAGGGAAAATGCAACAGAGTTTATTCCTTTTTCATCCGAAGGACCTTGGAAAGCGTATGTTGTAAATGCACAAACAGAGGCTGATAGAGGAGATCCCCCTTATACAGATCCTAATCGTGGATTTATCAGTCTTTCTGTTTCAGATACAGAAAATACAAGTCAGGATGAAAAGGGGGTTATACATGGTGTTACTGGTTCGGATATTAAATTTGATATTAATTTTAATGGAACAATAGCAGCGGATGCCCCCAATAGGAATGCGATAGTGCGTGTGGAATATCATAATTATACCTGCGAACATCTTATTTTCGTGCACCAAGGAAACCGGCCGCAGAAGTTGTTATCCGACAAGCCGGCATGGCATGTGTCGAATCTGGTCAGCAAGAATAGGGAAGCTTCTAATCCGTTGGATGAAGGCTCTTTGTTTAAATATAAAAATCTTGATCAGCCTATTGCTGCAAAGAATCAGTATTCCAGTAAGATTCCAATGATAGATGTAACCTCCAAGGATTTCCCTGATCCTGTATCAAATCAGAATAGGTATGAATTGGTAGGTGGTGAAATCAAGAAGTGGATGGAGATAACAAATCAGCCTGCAAATAATAAAGAGGCTTCTTGGGGGCTTGACTTGACGAGTACTCGTATTGCTCAAATAGAGGATTATGAGGCATTGTTTGAAAACGAAATGATTGCGCAAGGTTATGGTGTGCTTTATGGGGATGAATCTACGGAACCCAAAACAAACATTGTGGATGCATACGGATATCAAGAAGATCAAGCATATTACTTCGGTGGAAGTGCTATAAAAGACCGTGGAATACGTGGATGCTTTGTTTATAATAGAAATACGGGTAATCATATCTTTCTTCCGGTGGGGGCTTCCGGATATGGTCATAGAAAAGCTAAAGAAGGAAATGGAGTTCTGCGTTATTCTTGCGGGCAAACTCAGATATTCCCAACGAATCCTAATGGATTCTATACTGATGCATCTACCGCTCCGTTATTTTATGACCTCTATATGCGGCCCGGTGCTATTTATTGGACAGAGGATGTTACTGGAACAGGAACATGGGGAACGACTGTAGGTTGGGATATTAATTATTTTACATTTGACTTTAACAGAATATATGAGGCTAATGTGTTTAATGGAAATAACAGTGACGCCTGCTTCATCCGTTGCGTAGAAGATCCAAATTAGTTTCTTTTTAGGCAAATATAAACAGGACAATCGCATCCAAAGTTGCTGGAACTTGGATTCGATTGTCCTGTATGTTGTTCATGTACGTGCGTGAATGTTTGCAAATATTTCTGGTGACGCTCTTCTCTTAAAGTTTCATTTTCTGCTGCCACTGCTACCACCCTATGTGTAGGGTGTTCTTGAAAACTACCGGGATTAACGATGCAGCACATTTACAATTTCCACCACATACATCTTGTGAAAACCACCGTGCGATTCCCCGTACCATCGGTCTGTAATGCTCTTGTCGATAAAGTTTCTGGGCTTGATCAGGTCGGCATACAATTTCTTGCATTCAAAAGTCAGCCGCGCCTGCTCAAAAATAATGCTCCCGTTCTCGGTGAACAAGGGAGATAGTCCTGTCGCTTTTACTTTATCCATGTCACGTCCCGATTTGGAACCGCATATTTTATGCACTTCTTTATGCTCTTCACCTAGAAAAGAGAGAGTGAGATAGTCATTCTGCTCTATAAAGTCGAATGTATAACGCTCGGGGCGGATAAAGATAAAGGCTACCGGACGGTTCCATAGAAATCCTGTACCTCCCCAGTTTGCCGTCATAGTGTTGAATTTGTCTTTGGTACCGGCAGTTACCAACATCCATTCCTTGCTGATTGTTTCGAACAGATTGTCAGTCAGTTCGTTTACTTTTATTTCTTTCATTGTTTCCGTATTTTTAGCTAGTACAAAGATATAATTTTTTCTTTTACTGTTTCAGATTAAATTTGCTAATTATTATCTTTGCGAGAAATATTAATTTAAAAAAAGAAAGGACGATACAGTGGTAAATGATGTAGTTTTAACCCCGATGATGAAGCAGTTTTTTGAGTTGAAGGCAAAGCATCCCGATGCGATTATGCTATTCAGGTGCGGGGATTTTTATGAAACTTATTCAGAAGACGCTATTGTTGCCTCAGAGATTTTGGGTATTACGCTGACTAAGCGGGCCAATGGACAGGCAAAGAGCGTAGAAATGGCCGGCTTTCCTTTCCATGCATTGGACACGTATTTGCCCAAGCTGGTACGTGCCGGCAAGCGGGTGGCTATTTGTGACCAATTGGAAGATCCCAAGATGACTAAGAAACTGGTGAAGCGCGGTATCACCGAATTGGTGACCCCGGGTGTAGCCATCAATGACAATGTTCTTTCTTACAAAGAAAATAATTTTCTGGCTGCCGTTCATTTTGGGAAAGCTAGTTGTGGTGTGGCCTTCCTTGATATCTCTACCGGTGAATTCCTTACCGCAGAGGGGCCTTTTGACTATATAGACAAGTTATTAAATAATTTCGCCCCCAAAGAGGTGCTTTTCGAACGTGGTAAACGGGGGATGTTTGAAGGAAATTTCGGAAGCAAGTTTTTTACTTTTGAGTTGGATGACTGGGTGTTTAATGAAAGTTCCTCGCGCGAGAAGCTGTTGAAGCACTTTGAGACCAAGAACTTAAAAGGTTTCGGGGTGGAGCATCTTAAGAATGGTATTGTAGCTTCGGGCGCTATTTTGCAATACCTCAATATGACGCAGCATTATCAGATCGGTCATATTACTTCTCTTTCCCGTATAGAGGAAGACCGTTATGTGCGTCTGGATAAGTTCACGGTACGGAGCTTGGAACTCATAGGTAGCATGAATGAGGGCGGAACCAGTCTGCTGGATGTGATCGACCGCACTATCAGTCCTATGGGAGCCCGTCTGCTAAAACGCTGGGTAGTCTTTCCGTTGAAAGATGAGAAGCCTGTCAATGAACGTCTGGATGTAGTGGAATACTTCTTCCGCGAGCCGGATTTCAAAGAGTTCATAGAAGAGAAACTACATCTGATAGGAGATTTGGAACGTATTGTTTCGAAAGCTGCCGTAGGACGAATCTCTCCACGCGAGGTGGTGCAACTTAAAGTAGCTTTGCAAGCCATCGAGCCGATTAAGAATGCCTGTTTGAATGCGGATAACGGGAGTCTCCGCCGTATTGGGGAACAACTGAATTTATGTCTGTCTATCCGTGAAAAGATAGCGAAAGAGGTTAAGAATGATCCTCCTTTGCTGGTGAATAAAGGTGGTGTGATAGCAGACGGGGTGAATGCAGAACTGGATGAACTACGGCAGATAGCTTTTTCCGGCAAGGATTATCTGCTTAAAGTACAGCAACGTGAAAGTGAGCTGACCGGCATTCCCAGCTTGAAAATTGCTTATAACAATGTGTTTGGTTACTATATTGAGGTGCGTAACACGCATAAGGATAAGGTACCTGCCGACTGGATCCGTAAACAGACACTGGTGAATGCGGAACGCTATATTACTCAGGAACTGAAAGAATACGAAGAAAAGATCTTGGGTGCCGAAGATAAGATTTTAGTACTTGAAACAAAGCTCTATAACGAATTGGTGATCGCTTTGGCAGAGTTTATTCCCGCCATTCAGATTAATGCCAATCAGATTGCCCGTTTGGACTGCCTGCTGGCTTTTGCGAATGTGGCGAGAGAGAACAATTATATCCGTCCTGTTGTGGAGGACAGTGAGGTGATTGACATCAGGCAAGGCCGTCATCCTGTCATCGAGAAGCAGCTTCCGGTAGGGGAGAAGTATATTGCCAATGATGTCTTTCTGGACTCGGAAACCCAGCAAATCATTATCATTACCGGTCCCAATATGGCGGGTAAGTCGGCTTTGCTACGCCAGACTGCGCTGATTACCTTGTTGGCGCAGATGGGTAGTTTTGTTCCTGCCGAAAGTGCGCGGATCGGTATGGTGGATAAAATATTCACCCGTGTGGGAGCCAGCGATAATATTTCTGTGGGCGAATCTACCTTTATGGTTGAAATGAATGAGGCGGCAAATATTTTGAACAACCTTTCTAGCCGCAGTTTGGTGCTGTTTGATGAGTTGGGGCGCGGAACCTCCACTTATGATGGTATTTCCATTGCTTGGGCTATTGTGGAGCATATTCACGAGCATCCTAAAGCCAAGGCACGTACACTGTTTGCCACTCATTATCATGAGTTGAACGAGATGGAGAAATCTTTCAAGCGCATCAAGAATTATAATGTATCTGTGAAGGAGATAGATAATAAAGTGATTTTTCTGCGCAAACTGGAACGTGGCGGCAGCGAACATTCTTTCGGTATTCATGTGGCAAAGATGGCAGGTATGCCGAAAAGTATTGTGAAGCGTGCCAATGATATTCTGCATCAACTGGAAACGGACAACCGCCAGCAGGGCATTGCCAAGCCTACGGCTGAGATAGCGTCCGGCCGGAGCGGAATGCAGCTCAGCTTCTTCCAGTTGGATGATCCGGTATTGGGTCAGATACGGGATGAGATTCTGAATTTGGATGTCAATAATCTGACCCCTCTTGAAGCATTGAATAAGCTGAATGATATCAAGAAGATAGTAAAAGGCAAATAAATGCCTTCATTTTTCATTAACCATTAATTACTAACCATTAATCATTATCATGAAACACCTACTAACCTTATGGATGTTGGCCTTGTGTCTATGTGTTTCGGCCAAGGAAACATGTCCGAAAGTAATTCCCGCCCTGCAAGAGTGGAAGGGGGGAAGTGGAAAACTCGTATTGCCTGCTGAAGGCAGTATTGTTGTAGCTCCTGCCGATGAGGCGGCACTGAAAAGTGTGGCGACTGTGCTGGCACAGGACTTGAAAGACCTGTTGGATTGGAACTACACCATTAGGACCGGGAAACCGGGAAAGAATGATATTTATCTTTCATTGATGAAACCCGACAAACAATTGGGAGAGGAAGGGTATGTGCTGACTGCTGGACGCTATGCCGGTATCGAAGCGCCGGCTCGTCAGGGAGCCTTTTGGGGAACCCGGAGTTTGTTGCAGATTCTTTATAATGAAAAAGGACAGTTGCCCAAAGGAGTTGCCCGTGACTGGCCGCAATATCCCAGTCGTGGCTTCATGCTGGATGTGGGCCGCAAGTTCTTCACAATGGATTTCCTGCGGCAATATGTCAAAATACTATCGTTCTATAAACTGAATGAATTTCAGATCCATCTCAATGACAATGGTTTTGTACAGTTCTTTGATAACGACTGGAACAAGACCTACGCTGCTTTCCGCCTGGAGAGTGAACGTTTTCCGGGGCTGACCGCCAAGGATGGTTCTTATACCAAGAAAGAATTCACCGACCTGCAACGTCTGGGCATGGAATATGGTGTGAATGTGATTCCGGAGATTGATATTCCGGCTCATTCATTGGCCTTTACACATTATAAACCCGAGATAGGCAGTGATAAATATGGAATGGATCATTTGGATTTATACAAGGAGGAAACCTATCGTTTTGTAGATTCTTTGCTGGATGAGTATCTTTCTGGCGAGAAACCGGTTTTCATAGGTCCCGATGTACATATCGGTACAGACGAGTACAATGCCAAGGAAGCTGAAAAATTCCGCTATTTTACAGACCGGTATCTGAAGTATATAGAGAAATACGGGAAGAATGTCCGTATGTGGGGAGCACTGCGCTGGTTGAAAGGAAACACTCCGGTGAAAGCAGATAATGTGACTATCAATGCCTGGTCATACGACTGGATTGATCCTAATGCTTCTTTGAAAGACGGATATAAGATTATCAATACGTGTGATGCTTATCTTTATATTGTTCCGGCTGCCGGATATTATCGTGATTTCCTGGACACGAAATGGCTGTATGAGCAATGGCGTGTGGGTAAAGTGAATCCTAAGGAAGAGTTGCCTGAAGGAACTCCGGGACTGTTGGGAGGTATGTTTGCCGTATGGAATGACCATTGTGGCAACGGTGTGTCACAACAGGATGTGCATTTCCGTACATTCCCAGCCGCCCAGGTACTGGCCGAGAAAATGTGGAGAGGTAAGAATGAAATGGTTTCTTACGAAGAATTTGAGAAATTGTGCAAACAGATGCCTGAAGCTCCCGGTATCAACCTGCTGGGGCGTGTGCAGGGTGAGGTAGTCTTTCCGGGGCAGAATGAAGAACTGTCTTTGAACGGTACGGACAGCATTGCCACTATGTTGCCGGAAATAGGCTATCCATACGCGGTAGAATTTGAAATAAATCCGGACAAAGAACAAAATATCAACGGTATTTTGTTTAAAGGCCCTCATTCCACCGTATATGCCAATTGGGAAAATAAGGGAAAGCTGGCTTTCAGCCGTGACGGCTATACGTTTGTATTCCACGCTGCTACACTGCCTGCCGGAGCATGGACGAAGGTACGCATAGAGGGAGACCACAAAGGTACTACTCTTTACATAAACGGTGAGAAAGCGGAACGTTTGGAAGGACGTGTCAAACAGTTTTACAACTATACTCATAAACGTAAGGACAAGATGTATATGCAGGAAACTTTGGTGTTTCCCATGCGGCAGATAGGGGATGTGCAGAATGGGTTCAGAGGGAAGTTGCGGAATATAAATTGCATGCAATAAAAGATATTTCTTTCTCTTGCTGTGTAGGGGCAGGTTTTAGACCTGTCCCTATGCCCAATAGGAGTGAAATTTCTCCGAATGTTATCTTTAATAGTGTTATATTGTTTATTATCAATGTTTTATATGCGATAAATGTTATCTGTTTTATTTTCATGAAAAGGGCTTTATACCTTACTTTGCATTATTAAACTTAAGCAACAAACCCGATGAAAATAAAACAAATTCTACTTTGCATGCTTTTAGCCTGCTTTATTCTTCCCGCTTCCGCACAGAATAGCTGGGGTATTGTAGGAGGCGGACTTTTTTCTAAATCTTTGTCCAGGGATGCACGCTTCAGCCTAGGCGGTTATGCCGGAGGAATGTATGACGTTCATGTTAAAAACTCATGGTATGTACAGCCACAATTATTATTTACTTATGAAGAATTCAGATCCAAGACAAGGCTTGGTACCGATTCCTTTTTTAGTAAATTCAATTTGGAGCTTCCTATCCTTGCTTCTTATAATGTTGCTTTAAATAACAAATGGAATTTGCGCATCAATGCGGGACCGTATCTGTCCTATGCTATGTTTGGCAGGGATAAATCCATTGACTACGCCTATGGCAACGGAATGCACTCTAGTTTGGGCTGGTGGCATCAGGATTTTCCAGATCATTTTACTTACGGTGGAAGGACCGGGGTTTCATTGGAATCCGAGCATTTCATTTACACTATCGATGGTAAATGTTCTCTTCGTAAGAGGCCTTTCGGGCGGAATGTCAGTTTATCGGCCGGTGTAGGATATAAGTTCTGAGTTTTCTGTATCTTTGTCGCCGGAGAATAAAAATAGAGTTGCATGTATGTTTATATAAAACAGCCGGGTATTGTTTGCCTTCTATGTTGGCTTTGTCTTTCCTGTACTTTGCAGCGCACGGAACATCCTGCTTTGCGGCAAGCAGGATACTTGATGGAAGAACATGCCGACAGTGCGTTTTCATTATTGAAATCCATCTCTTCCCTGATCGGTATGACCCCGGAAGACAAGGCCGATTACGCTTTGCTGCTGGCTGAGGCTGCGGATAAAAATGGTTGTTCACTGCTTCCTTGTGACTCATTATTGAATTTAGCCCTCCATGTATACCATGAAGAAGCCAAAGAACATGCTATAGCTCTTCTGTATAAGGGTAAAGTGCAACAGGAAATGGAAAACTATGCCGATGCCCTGAAAAGTTACCGTATGGCGCTTGAAATCCTTTCCGCCTATCCATGTGAATTCTATTGGAAGGGGTTTGTATATAATATGTTGGGTGGGCTGTATGGCAAACAGAACTTGTACGCACAGGCCAAAGATATGTATGTCAAGGCTTGTTATAATGATTCGCTGGCACGGCATAACCGTCATTTCATCAGTTCACTCAGCAATCTGGGGGTAGCTTATATCGGCTATGGAAATATAGACTCCGCTTTTATCTGCCAGCAACGCGCTTTGCAGCTTTCTCTTTCTACTGATAGTTTCCTTTTGCATTCTCTTTATGGAAATATAGGGGATTTATGCGGACGTACAGGACGGACCAGTATAGCTATTACTTGTCTGAAAAGGGCATACGATGCTTGTCGTCTTAGAGAAGACAGCTTGCAGTGTCTTTGGAATCTAGGGGAATTTTATTATAATAACGGGCAGCTTGATTCGGCTCTTTATTATTTGAACCGGAGCAAGGAAGCTGTCGATATTCATATCCGGTATCTCTCTTTCTTTGACTTGTATGCCATAGCTAAGCAGCAGGGAAATGTGGAGAAAGCTTTGGAATATCTGGAAATCAGCACCGAGTTGGAAGATTCCATCTATTCCACCAATGTGGCCACGGAACTGGAGAAGAAGACCTATCGCTGGAATGCCGACGCGCAAGTAAGGAAAGAACAGTTCAAGGCTAAACGGAGGATATACACCATTGCGATGATAGCTGTGGTGTTGCTGCTGGTCATTGTGATTATTTATCAACAGATACTGAAGAACAAGAAGATACAGCAATCCAACTATAAATATCTGTTGCAGAAGCTGAAACAGAACCTGATGGATATGCAGCAGAATATTGCTCAACATGAAGAGGTGATAGCCGAATTGAAACAGAAACAAGAAAGCCGTGCCGAGGAAATAGAAGAGAAGGAACGGGCTATAGAGGCCATGAAGATGGAGAAAGAGAAATTGCGCAACTGGTTGTTCCGGCAAAGTGCCCTCTATACGAAAATAGACAAACTGGCCAACCAGCAAAAGCATCACAAAGAGCGTATTGCAGTGCTCACCAATGCTGAGCAACGCCAACTCAGAGTGATTATAGGACAGATTTATGCTGATTACATAGAGCAACTGCATACCCGGTATCCCAAGTTGAACGAAGATGATGTCCTTTTGCTATGTCTGCAATTGGCGGATTTATCTCCTTTTGCCATCGCTTTATGCTTTGGTAATAATGATACACAGATTGTAGCGCAACGCAAATATCGTATGAAAAGTAAGATGGAATAACTGTGTGTTACAGAATTTGCATAATGTTTTTTTAATAGATGTTTGTATATCAGGTTATAAAGGCATTTTGCTATCTTTGTGCATAGAAAGCTAAAAGACAAAATTACTATGCGTTCATTTATTATATATTTAAATTTCGTCAGTTTGCTGGCTGTCTGTTTGTTTGCCTGTAACCACCATTCTTCCAATCCGATGTTACAGCAAGTAGATTCATTGTTGGAAATGAAGCCGGACAGTGCATTGACTATTTTAAAAAATATATCTGTTTTAGAGGATTTGCCGGAAGTAGACAAGGCATACTATGCTTTGTTGCTGGCTGAGGCTACGGACAAGAACAAACTACCCTTATTACCTTGCGATTCCTTATTGAATTTCGCCTTGGATTATTATGGAGATGATGATAGGGAGAAGGCTGTGGCATTGATGTATAAGGGAAGGCTGCTGGCGCAGATGAATGATGAAATGTCGGCGATAGAGCATAATTTGAAAGCGTTGGAAGTGTTGCAGAATTATCCGCAAGATTTAAAATGTAGAAGATTGATTTATAGTATGTTAGGGGTATGGTGATTGTGAATTGTACGACAAGGCGTTGGAAATACAAAATCAAGCTCTTCTTTATTCTTTTAGTGCTAAAGATACTGCTATTGCCTATCATAACATTGGATATATTTATGGTATGAGGGATATGCAGGATTCTGCTATAACTTATCAGAGAAAGTCTGTGGAATATGCTATGCGTTCTAAAGATACAAGCATGATACTCACTTCTTGGCACAATTTAAGTCTGTATTATGGACGATTTGAAAACATCGATTCTGCCGTGGTTTATGCCTATAAAGTTTTGCAAAATATATCTGATGAAAATAAAATATTTAGCGGTTATTTCTATAATATAGGTGATTTGTACATTGGTTTAGGACAATATGATTCTGCTAGGTATTATTTAGAGAAAAGCCTGCTCTTTTCTCCATCCCTTTCTATGTCTTACTGGTCACTTGCCGTAATGGAAGCTAAGCTAGGAAATTTCAAGTCCGCCTATCACTATCTAGATACTTTTGTCATGGTTCAGGATTCATTGGATGCTAGTGAGCGATTGTCTGAAGTGCAGCATATAGTCTATAAAAATCAGACAGCATTGGAAGTAAAGGATGAGCAAATAAAATCCAGAAAGGTTATAGGGCGTATTGTTTTTTCAGCCATTATTATTTGCTTTGTCGTTGCTTTGATTTACCAACGTTGGATAAATAAGAAAAATAACCAGCAGGCACTCTATCGGCAAGCATTACAATATGCTGATGAGAAACAGAATGTGATGCAGCAGCGCATAGAAGAAAATGAATCCGCTCTTGCACTGTTACAGGATAGGGAAAACCAAAATCTTGATGAAATTGCCCAAAAAGAGCAATTGATAACTCAATTGAAGAAAGAAAAGTTGGCACTTCGTACATGGTTATTCCAGCAGACTTCTATATACAAAAAGGTGATGTCATTGTCTGACCAGCAGCAGGTGAATAAGAAAATCCGTAAGGTGATGGCAGCTGCTGAATTGGACAAACTGAAGAAAACGACCTTTGAAATCTATGCTGATTATATTTCTCCTTTGCAAGCACAATACTCCCAACTGACGGAGGATGACTTGTTGGTCCTTTGCCTGCAAGAAGCGGGTATTTCTCCGTTGGCCATTTCTTTATGTTTCGGACATACGGATACGGTAGCCCTCAATCAAAGGAAATCGCGTCTAAAAAAGAAAATGTCAGAGTGATAAACTGAAATATATTGTTTATCAGTGTTTTATAGAAATATTATGTCACAGCAAATAGTTGTACGTTCTTTCCTTTCCCTCTAACTTTGCGGCATCATTTTTAAACAAAAAGAAGTATGAAAGCAAAGTTATTATTGATGTTATTTTTAGTTTCCTTGAGTTTGGGAGTTTTTGCTTCGGAGCATCACCAAAAGAAGCCTCATGCAGTTTGCAAAGTTTATGAGAAGGTGGCTACTAGAATTCCTTTTATTTTTTCAATACAAGCCGAAGATATAAATGACTGTTTGTATCTCACATCTCAGTTCTCATTAAATGATGCTGATATTACTATGCTAGATAAGGATGGTAATGAAAAGGTGTAGTTATGAATAACGCATTTGAAAAAACAGCTGTACTTCCTAAGTGTGATAAAGGAAGTGCTTACTCGACTCAGATAAATTTAAGTTTTTAAGTAATTCCAATTAAGGCTGTATGATAATATTTTAGTTGATAATCTAAGGTTATTGATAATGTGAAGTTCATATCTGAATCTTATTTTATTGCTCATGTTATGATAAAATATGTTATATGGTTGATTTTTAGTGTTGTATAGGTGAGTGATGTTATATGGATAGAGCTTTATGCTTATATCTTCTTTCTAATTTTGCAACATCAAATAAAAAAATAAGTATGAAGACTAAAATGATTGTAGTGGTGGTGTTGGCTGCCATGTGTGTATTGCCTTTGTCTGCACAGGTAAAAGTTGGTGTGGAAGGTGGAATGAACCTGTCTCATTATCTGGTTTCCGGTTCTGACGGATATAAAGCCGAACAGGTAGGTGGAATGAAGCCCGGCTTTCAATTGGGGGTGACTGTGGACTACGAGATAGGAAAGCATTGGATGTTAATGTCCGGTTTGTCTTGGTTGCAGAATAGAAGTACCATGAAAATGATGGATCACATGGTTACTTATTTTCCTAAGACAGAGATAAAGATAAATAATCTGATTTTGCCGTTAAAAATGGGATATAATATTCGGGTTTCGGATAAACTCAGCCTCATTCCGTCGGTTGGAGTTTATGCTTCTTACGGATTTGGTGCTGGAAACTGTTCTTTGGATGTTATTCACCAAGAGGGGGATAATATAACTACCGAGCCTGCAAAATGGAAGCCCTTGGATGGTTTTTCCTATAAAGCCGGGGAGCCCAATAATAGTGCTAATCTTCAGGCTTTCCGCCGTTGGGATTATGGGGGCATTGTTGGAATGAAGGCTGTTATTGCCGATCATTATACGATAAGTTTTGATTATAGGGTCGGAATAAAAAAGATACAGGCACAAAATGGTTTGCGGAATTCAACTTTCCAGTTCTCTGTGGGCTATCGTTTCTAAACTGATTTAATTAAACTGGCAATCTGTCAAAATGATAATGCCGGTGTATGAGGGTGTCCTGTTTCAAAGGATACAGTTTGTGTATTTTCATCGTATTCTCGTGCATCGGCATTTTGACAGATTGTCTTCTTTTTCTGGTTATTTATTCTTTTATGGATATATGTGAACGTATATGTAGGGAAATGCATACATACGTGTCCGACAGGGATCTTTATGCCTTTTGAGACCCCTCTATTTATTGAGCCAGCTCTTTCAATATCTCCTCTATTTTCTGAAAGAGTTGTCCTATGTGCGCTCCGTCCACAAAAGCATGGTTTACAGTGAAAGCGATGGGCATTACCAGTCTTCCTTCGCGTGGCACTACTTTGCCGGCATTCATCAGCGGATAGTCTAATGGATGGTCGGGAGCCATTTGTGTATAGGTGAGTGAAGTGAAATAAAGCTGAGGCGTGGCACTCAGTTGGATAATATCAAAATCTCCCTGTTCTTTAATGACTTTTTCGGCTCCATACGGGTCACCCTCTTCGGGGATGTTATGGACGATGTGATATGCTTCGGCATAAAACCGTTCAAAATCTGCATGGTAAGGGATGCGGACTGTGTAGAAAGTCTTGCCGGGTACAGCGATAGGTGATATGATGTCCACCTGATCGTGATAGACCACCTGTCCGTTTTTATCTGTACGGAAACGGAATTCTTTCACTTCATTGGCAGCACGTAGCACAGCATACAGGTAATACAGGAAAAAAGAGCGCTTGGCGGCTTTTGCAGCTGGAAATGCTTCAGTGCAATCCACTTCACTGGTAATGGATATCCATGAATTATGGAAGTTGCGGAAAAAATTATAATTGTCCCGGCGTTCCCAAGTTTCAATATCTATTATATGTTTCATTTATTTTACGGGTTTAAAAGAATGGTACATGAAGTGCGCTCCCAGCAGTATGAACGGAATGCTGAGCCATTGCCCCATGTTCAGCATCATACTGTCTTCAAAGGCTTCCTGGCTGGCTTTTATAAACTCCACAAGGAAGCGGAAGGTGAATATGGTAGTGAGGCAGTAGCCGAAATAGAAACCGGGGTATAGCGTGGTTTTGTACTTTTTATACAACCGCAAGCCTATGATAAAAATCAGAAGATAGGCGATGGCTTCGTAGAGTTGTGCCGGGTGGCGGGGTTGCATATCTTCGTGCGGAAAAATGAACGCCCAAGGAACATGAGTTACCGTACCTACTATTTCACCATTCATCAGGTTACCTAAACGGATAAAACAACCTGCCAGCGGGGTGGCGATGGCTATATTGTCTAGTACAGTCAGGAACTTCAATTTTACACGGCGTGAATAGATCCATAAGGCGAGCATTAGTCCGATGGTTCCTCCATGGCTGGCAAGACCTTGATAACCGGTCCATTTTATCCCAGAATCGGTAATCTTGACGGGCAACAGCATTTCTACAGGGTGAGAGAGCCAATAGCCTGGTTCATAGAACAGACAATGTCCCAGGCGAGCACCGATAACAATACCCAGCAGGCAGTAAACGAACAGGGAATCAAATTTTTCGTAAGGAATTTTTTGGTCTTGGTAGAGTTTGTATATCACCCAGTAGGCCAATGAAAGCCCTGTAACGAACAATACGGAGTAATAACGGATGGAAATGCCGAAAATGGAAAAGATTTCTATATCGGGATTCCAAAGAATGGCTGACAGTGTATTCATATCTTGAATTTTTGTGCAACTTTGCGGTAAGTGGGCATATCCACATCCATCTTTTCGCCCAGTGCGATCATATCAAACAATAGTCCTTGTATTTCGGACTCATGTCCTTTGGCTATATCTTTTTGCATGGATGCGGTACTGTCCGGGTCTAATTTGTCAATCACTTTTAAGTTGTATTCTATCGGGTCTTCCGCATAGGTAATTCCCATTTTGCGGCCTATTTCAGAACTTTCCTTGGACAGACCGATGAAAGTGTCGCGTTCTGCTCCGGGATGTTGCAGAGGACCCATTGGGACATCATGGTAGGCACCTGTGCAGGCCATAGCCGAGATGAATGACCATTTGATGAAGGTGTCGCGATTGATATCATCCGAAATATCGGCTTTGATCCCTGCTTTTCTTAGTACATCGGCAATGGTTTCCAGACGTTCCGGAGCCACACCCTGTTGGGGACGTGCGCCGAAAACCAGTCGGAATATTTTGCCCATTTGTGTGATTTCACCCGGTCCGGAGACGAAACCTACGATGTAGATGCATCCGTCTAGTACTGTTACATGTGAAACAAGTTGCCCGATACGGGGACCTGTACCGTAAACATTCAGGATGGGGATAATCAAGGTATCTTTATCCGAGGCTTTTTCCAACAGATCTTTGATGGAATCTAGGGAGTAGCCCTTTACGCATACAAAAATTACGTTGGCTTTCTCGTTGTATTCCTCGGCTGTGCAGGCTTGTACAGGCAGAAAGTGATTACCTTTCAAGTCTGATCTTAGGTGAAGTCCTTTTTCACGAATGGCTTCCAGATGCTTGCCACGGGCAATGCATGTTACATCTTTTCCTGCTAAAGCAAGGAAACCGGCGATGCTTCCTCCAACGCCGCCGGTTCCCACGATTAAATATTTTTCCATGTTAGTTGTATTTTGTTTTAGGAAACAAAACACTGACTTATCAGTCTGCCATTAGTTTTGCTGGTTCCCTGATGTTTTTTCATTCATAGCATGGCTGTGATAAGTCTTTTGCGTTTTGATTTACCTACGGTTTATACATTGAAGCGGAAGTGCATGATGTCACCGTCCTGCACTACGTATTCTTTACCTTCCACGCCCATTTTTCCAGCCTCTTTCACGGCGGCTTCCGAACCATATTTAATGTAGTCCTCGTACTTGATCACCTCGGCGCGGATAAATCCTTTCTCGAAATCGGTGTGGATGACCCCTGCGCATTGGGGTGCTTTCCATCCTTTGCGGTAGGTCCAGGCTTTTACCTCCATTTCTCCGGCGGTGATGAAGGTTTCCAGTTCCAGCAGGTGGTAAGCCGATTTGATCAGACGATTTACACCTGATTCTTCCAGACCGACTTCCTGAAGGAACATTTGGCGGTCTTCATAGGTTTCGAGTTCTGCGATATCGGCTTCGGTTTTGGCGGCTACGACTAGAATTTCTGCATTCTCTTCTTTTACGGCTTCGCGTACTTGTTCTACATATTTATTGCCGGTAGCAGCGCTTGCTTCGTCCACGTTGCATACGTACATCACTGGTTTGCTGGTTAGCAAGAACAGTTCTTTTGCGATTTTCTGTTCGTCTTTGCTGTCAAATTGTACGGTACGCGCAGATTTGCCTTGTTCCAATGCGTCTTTGTATTTAACAAGGATGTCGTACATTTGTTTAGCTTGTTTGTCACCGCCCGTCTGTGCCTGTTTTTGTACTTTTTGGATACGGCTTTCAATGGTTTCCAAATCTTTCAGCTGGAGTTCGGTGTCAATGATTTCTTTGTCACGGACCGGATCTACACTACCGTCTACATGAGTCACATTTTCATCATCAAAACAGCGGAGTACGTGCAGAATAGCATCTGTTTCACGGATATTTGCCAGAAACTTGTTTCCCAACCCTTCACCTTTGCTAGCTCCTTTTACAAGTCCTGCAATGTCAACAATTTCTACAGTAGTGGGAACGATACGTCCCGGATGAACCAGTTCGGCAAGTTTGGTCAGGCGTTCATCAGGAACGGTGATGACACCTACATTCGGTTCGATGGTACAGAAAGGGAAGTTGGCTGCTTGAGCCTTTGCATTCGATAAACAATTAAAAAGTGTCGACTTTCCTACGTTTGGAAGACCGACAATGCCACATTGTAAAGCCATTATCTATTTGTTTTTTTGATTATTATCTATCTATTTGTTTGCAAAGATAACCATTCTTTTTGTATCAGGCTTCATATTGAAGTCAGATTTGGCTTTTTTATATGCGAAAAGACTGCCCGTCACGAAACAAAAAGGGCAACCGTCACGGTTGCCCTTTCGTAGAGTTTTTATGAAAAGTGTTAGATTGTTAGAATAGATTTATTTGTCCATAGTTACGGTCATTTCGGGTACTAATATATATTCTTTCTTTTTAGAGTTCCATTTGTAATATTCAGTAGTCATACTTTTGTTGCCATAAGTATAACGAATGCAGAGGTCATTTTCCCAGCGATTTTTGTTACTGTTCCATTTTTGCGCCTCGTCCTCTGTGCGTTGGTTGTTGGCATCATACTTGTAATTGTGCTTCATATAATTAGTAAGCATGGTGCCTTCCATTTTAAAAATCGTTTCCGAAACAATTACTCCATTTACTTCTTCTGCATTGTAAATCAGGTTGTCACCCGGATTTCCTGCAAAAACTGTAAGGTTAGCAATAAATAAAATTGCTACAACGAGCATTCCTTTCAAAAAATTGATCTTCTTCATGATATTGATATGTTAGATTGTTACTTTCATATTGTTTTTAAAAACGGTGCAAATGTACGAAAGAAAATTGAATCTCCTAACATTTCTGCTAAAAAATGATTATATTTTTGCAAAATGTCACTGATTAAACAAATATTAATAATTGTATAAGATCTATTTATTACAATTATCTTGTGTTTGTGTTTTTCATTTACGTTCGGGATGGCAAATGAAAAGCTCAATGGATTGGAAAAGACCATTGAGCTTTTATGATATAAATACCTTATATATAGTACTATATATCTTGCGAATAGTTGGTTTCTATATGCTTTAATGCGCTTCAAGCCAGTTGCTTCCCCAACCGCAGTCTGCGCGTAAAGGTACTTGCATATGGTAGGCATTTTCCATCTCTTCAATCACAATTTTCTGTACTTTTTCCTTTTCTTCGGGTAGAACGCTGAAATTTAACTCATCATGTACCTGAAGTATCATTTTGGACTTTATATTTTCAGATTGAAAGCGCTGGTATATGCGTACCATAGCTGCCTTGATAATATCGGCTGCACTTCCCTGGATAGGAGCATTGATGGCATTTCGTTCGGCATATCCGCGCACAACCGAATTTCTGGAATTGATATCCGGAAGATATCGTTTACGGCCGAATATGGTTTCAATATATCCTTGCCTGCGGGCAAGGTCGATGCTTTTGTCCATATATTCCTTTATTTGGGGATAAGTTTCGAAATAGCCGTCTATTAGTTCTTTTGCCTCTTTGCGGTCTACATTCATACGTTCTGCCAGTCCGAATACGCTGATGCCGTAGATGATACCGAAATTAGCTGTTTTTGCTTTACTGCGTTGTTCGCGGGTAACTTTGTCTATACTTATCTTATATACTTTTGCTGCGGTGGCGGCATGAATGTCATCTCCTTCCTTGAAAGCCTCTATCATATTGGCGTCTCCGCTAAGGTGTGCCATAATGCGTAACTCAATCTGTGAATAGTCGGCGGAGAAAAATTCGCAACCATCATCGGGAATGAAGGCCTTACGGATTTCCTTGCCGTCTTCGTTGCGGATGGGGATGTTCTGAAGGTTCGGGTTGCTGGAACTGAGCCGGCCGGTAGCAGTGACCGTTTGATTGAACGAAGTATGAATTTTACCTGTTTCTTTATTAATCAATAGGGGCAGAGCATCAATATAAGTACCGAGAAGCTTCTTCAGACCGCGGTGTTCCAATATCTTGCCTACTATTTCGTGTTTCCCTCGCAGGCTTTCCAATACTTCTTCACTGGTGACATATTGTCCGGTTTTGGTTTTCTTGGCTTTCTCCACGATACGCAGCTTGTCAAACAGCACTTCACCTACCTGTTTGGGTGAGGCTATGTTGAAATCCGTACCTGCCAGTTGGTGCACTTCTTCTTCTATTTGGTTCATGCGGGCGGTGAAATGTTCCGAGGTCTGTTTTAAGGCTTCAGTGTCTACACGCACGCCGTTGCGTTCTATATAAGCAAGTACGGGGACCAGGGGCATTTCTATTTCGTAGAAGAGTTTTTCCGCATCGTTGGTTTTCAATTCCTGTTCCAAGATGTTTTTCAATTTCAGTGTGACATCAGCATCCTCGCACGCGTACTTATAGATAGCTTCGGGGGAGAGATCGCGCATATTCTTCTGACCTTTGCCTTTGGGACCAATCAGTTCTTCGATGTGGATAGTCTGATAATGCAGGTAGATTTCGGCAAGGTAGTCCATATTGTGGCGCAATTCCGGTTGTAGTACATAATGTGCCACCATGGTATCGAACAGGGGACCGCGCACTTCAGTTCCGTAGTTGCCCAATACCAGCATATCGTATTTTATATTTTGTCCTACTTTCAACGCTCCTTCTTTTTCGAAAGCCGGCCGGAACTCATTAACTATTTTTTGCGCTTCGGTCCGATCGGCAGGTACAGGGACATAAAATGCTTGATTTTCGGCATAGCTGAAGCTCATTCCCACGAGTTCTGCGGTGATGGGATCGGTTCCTGTTGTTTCCGTGTCTAGACTGAAAATTTCTTTTGTAAGTAAGTTTTGTAATAATTCAGATCTTTTCTCTTCTGTATCAATGAGTTGATAGTCGTATTTTAAATTATCTAAACATGCTAGATTCGAATATTTCTCACTTTCCGTCCCTCCGTCGGTAAATTCTGCAAAGAGATTGCCTTGAGGGGAAGACGGAGAAGCGGGCGATTTGCCATTCGAAGCCGGTTCACCGAAAAGGGAGAGTTGTCCCGAACCGTCCGGCATGTTTCCCTGCCGGGCGCTTCCTTCCGGTGTGCGGTTTCGTCCTTGCAGATCGTTTCCGGTCGCATCGGTGTATGTTCCGGCGAAGGCGGATTTCTTGTTTCGGTTGAAAACGCGGTCGATGAGGGTACGGAACTCCATCTCTTCAAAAATCTTCCGTAGTTCCTCTTCATTTGGTTCTTCTCTTTTCAGTTCGTCCATGTTCAATGTGATGGGGACATCAATTTTGATAGTTGCCAGAAACTTGGAGAACTCAATCATTTTCCGGTTGGCTTCCACTTTGGTTTTCAAGGCTCCTTTCAGTTCGGCAGAGTGGGAGAGAAGATTCTCGATGCTGCCATATTGCGCGATTAACTTTTGTGCTGTTTTCTCGCCCACTCCCGGACAACCGGGAATGTTGTCGGAACTATCGCCCATCAGTCCCAGCATATCAATGACTTGTGCGGGTGACTGGATATCGAACTTTGCCTTTACCTCTTCTATGCCCATCACTTCAAAACCGCCTGTATGCTTGGGACGGTACATGAAGACATTTCCGCCCACCAGTTGACCATAGTCTTTGTCTGGTGTCATCATATAAGTAGTGATCCCTCGTTTGCCGGCTTCGGTGGCCAGTGTACCGATCACGTCGTCAGCCTCGTATCCCGGTATTTCCAGAATAGGAATACGATAGGCCCGGATAATATCCTTTATAATGGGTACGGACAAACGGATTACTTCGGGTGTTTCTTCACGTTGTGCCTTATACTGTTCATAGGCCTCGTGCCGGAAGGTGGGACCGGCGGGATCAAATGCCACACCGATGTGCGTAGGATTTTCTTTCTTCAAGACCTCTTCCAGTGTATTGACAAATCCCAGTACGGCTGAAGTGTTGAAACCCTTGGAGTTAATGCGCGGGCTTTTGATGAAAGCGTAATACGCGCGGTATATTAATGCATAAGCATCTAATAGAAAAAGTTTGTCCATTCTTAAAAATCTTTAGTTTTTTCATTGTAAAAGTACAAAAAAATACCGTATTCCGTCTTTTATTACTACTTTTGTGCACAAATTAACCTGCATGGACAAATTACAGCAAATCAAATTGCCTATTGACAAGGAGTTTGAGGAATTTAGAAGGTTGTTTGACTCTTCGCTCCAAAGTTCCAATTCTTTACTTAGTGAGGTGTTATCCTATATTAAGCAGAGAAATGGCAAGATGATGCGTCCCATATTGGCGTTGTTGATTGCTAAACTATTCGGTGAAATCAATGATTCTACGCTTCATGCGGCCCTTTCATTGGAGTTGCTCCATACGGCCAGCCTGGTGCACGATGATGTGGTGGATGAGAGTGACAAGCGCCGTGGGCAGTCTTCGGTAAATGCTATCTATAATAATAAGGTGTCGGTTCTGGTAGGCGACTATATGCTGGCAACCAGCCTGAAGCATTCTGCCATGACCCGCGAGATTACAATTGTAGATTTGGTGGCTTGTTTGGGACAGAACTTATCTGAAGGCGAGATTATTCAATTGGCGAATATTAATGCTTCTGAGTTCTCGGAAGAAGTGTATTATGATGTCATTCGTAAAAAGACGGCTGCATTGTTTACTGCCAGTGCGGAAGCGGGGGCTATTTCGGTTCATGCATCCGATGAAATGGTGAAAAATGCTCGTCTGTTTGGCGAAATGATTGGTATTGCTTTCCAGATAAAGGATGATATCTTTGACTATTATTCTTCTGATGAGATAGGTAAACCTACCGGAAACGATATGCGTGAAGGGAAGCTGACATTGCCGGCTTTGTATGTGTTAAATACGTTTGATGATGAGGAGATGCGGAAACTGGCGTTATGTATCCGGTCATTAGACGCTTCGGATGAAGATATTGCCCGTTTCATCGAATATACTAAGGTGAAGGGAGGGATAGAGTATGCCAGACAGGCAATGGTGGATTATCGTAATAAAGCGTTGGCTTTACTTCCACAATCAGCCGGTCAAGCTGTAAAAGATGCTTTGACTGCTTATATTGATTATGTGATTGAAAGAGATAAATAGTACGATTGTTGAAGATATGTACCTCAAAAAGTTCGGGCGTGATCCTTTATACGATAAGGACCACGCCCGAGCTTTTTGAGGTACGCCTTTCTTTGGTAGTTTAAAATAACCGGAATAGATAAGGCTCATTCCGGTCACTTTAAATGTGGTTGTTATTTAAATAGTGAAACGGTTCTTTGTTTAGAAGAACTTGGTTTCCTGACCTACAATTTCTGAGAGAAGCAGATTGGCCAGGCGGCTTGTTCCTAAGCGGAATAGCTCGTTTGTCAGCCATTCTTCACCTAACACTTCTTTTACAATGGTATAGTAAACCAAAGCATCGTGTACGGTATTAATTCCTCCGGCGGGTTTGAATCCTACTTTGCGGCCTGTTGTCATATAGTATTCTTTGATAGCCTCGCACATCACCAAGGCGGCTTCAGGAGTAGCGGCGGGGTTTTCCTTTCCGGTAGAGGTCTTGATGAAATCGGCTCCGGAATACATCGATAGAATGGACGCTTTTTTGATGTTGGATGCGCTTCCCAGTGCTCCAGTTTCTAGAATTACTTTCAGGTGGTGCTCACCACATACAGCTTTTAATTCTTCTATTTCATCGCACATTCCTTCGTAATCCCCACTCAGGAACTTGCCTACCGGGATAACGATATCTATTTCATCAGCTCCGGTATGGAGAGCCATGGCTGTTTCGGCTACCTTTACTTCAGTAAATGTTTGTGATGAAGGGAAACCACCCGATACACAGGCTATGTTTACATGGTCTGCCTCCAAGGTGTCGTTGACTACTTCTGCCATATTAGGATATACACAGATTGCGGCTACATTGTCCAGATCAGGGTACTTGTCAACAAATTCATTTACTTTTCCGGTGAATTTCATTACACTTTCATCCGAATCAGTGCACTTTAAAGTGGTCAGGTCAATGCAATGGAACAGGAATTTCTTTACGTCCGGTGTATTGTTTTCTGCTACATGTTTTTCGATGAGTAGGGCAGTTTTCGCTTTTACATCCTCATCGCGCAAACGGATGTTATACTTGGCAAGTGCTTCCTCGTACTTACTGTGCTCGGGTCCATGATCGTGGTCATGACGATGTTCATGTCCACCTTCGAATTCGTGATTATGTTCCATAATTCTTTATAATTTGGGGTTGTTTTTATGTCTGTCTTTATCTCTATTTGTTTTCTTCTCCAAGTTTTGACGGAAGGCTTCGGTCAGGTTTACTCCGGTCTGGTTGGCCAGACAGATAAGGACCCACAATACGTCTGCCATTTCATCGGCAAGGTTGTCTTTCTCTCCTTGTTTGAAAGATTGGTCTCCATATTTACGTGCCATCACACGTGCCAGTTCGCCTACTTCCTCGGTCAGGACGGTCATATTGGTCAGTTCGCTGAAGTAGCGTACACCGTACGTTTTAATCCAGCTGTCCACCTCTTTTTGTGCTTCTTCCAGTGTCATTATTCTTTGTTTTTAGTGTCCATACATATAGTAACAGGCCCGTTGTTCAGAAGTTCAACTTTCATGTCTGCTCCGAATTCTCCGGTTCCTACTTCTTTGCCTAAACCGATGCTTAGTTCCCGGCAGAAATAATCGTAGAGAGGAATGGCTATATCGTGTTTTGCGGCACGGATGTAGGAGGGACGGTTCCCTTTCTTTGTAGATGCGTGCAATGTGAACTGGCTGATAACCAGAATGTTGCCTTCTACCTCCCGAATGGATTTATTCATCACTCCGTTTTCATCGTCAAAGACTCTCAATCCTATTATCTTTTTGCATAACCAGTCAGCATCTTCTTGTGTATCAGCTTCTTCGATACCAACCAATATCATGAATCCTTCTTTTATCGCCGATTTGCATACACCTTCTATGGTAACAGAGGCGTGGCTTACTCGTTGAATAACTACTCTCATATTTATATCCTTTATTTATTATTAGAAAATGCTTGCCGTTTACCGGTATTATGTCCGCCTACTATGGTGGGTGGAAACATTGCCGACCTCTTGGCTTGACAGTTATGAGGGCGGCATATCCTTGCAATGGATGTATGCAAAGGTAGGAAATCCCTTTTATTCTGTGAGGTTTTCTTTGATATTTTTAGCGGCTGCTTCACCTACCACGGCTGCAATCTCTTCCAGTGAGGCTTGCTTGATGCGGCTGACGCTTTTGAATGTTTTCAGCAGGGCGGTCTTTCTTTTCTCACCTATTCCTTTGATGTTGTCTAAAGCGGATGCCACCTGGCTCTTGCTGCGCTTGTCCCGATGGAAGGTGATGGCGAAGCGGTGTACTTCGTTCTGTATATTCTCCAACAGATGGAACAAGGGAGTGCTTTGTTTTACACCGATGGTCAGCGGAGGAAAACCGTATAGCAATTCCGAGGTGCGGTGCTTGCGGTCTTTGGCCAGTCCGGCTATGGGGATATCCAAATGAAGTTCGTCTTCTATCACTTCTCTCACTACTTCCATTTGCCCCTTTCCACCGTCGGTAATGATGAGGTCGGGCAGGGGGGAACCTTCCTCTATGGCGCGGCTATACCGGCGGCGTACCACCTCTTTCATAGAGGCGTAATCGTCGGGCCCGGTCACTGTCTTGATGATGTATTTCCGGTAATCCTTCTTGCTTGGTTTTGCCTTTTTGAAGACTACACAGGCGGCCACTGCGTCCGAACCCTGAATGTTGGAGTTGTCGAAACATTCAATGTGGTTCGGCATCTTCTTCATATGTAGCTGCTCTTGGATTTCTTTCATCAGACGGACGCTTCTTTGTTCTGGATTTAACTTTTCCGCCTGTTTCAAACGGTCTACTTTATACTGCTTCACGTTCATTACGGAGAGGTCCAGCAAATGCTTCTTTTCTCCTCGTTGGGGAACGATAAAGGATACATTGTTCATCTCCATATCCAGTTCAAAAGGTACGATGATTTCGCGGGAAGTGCTCTTATATCGTTCACGCATCTCAATAATGCCCAATTGTAGAAGTTCTTCTTTCGTTTCGTTCAGACGTTTCTTGTATTCGAAGGTGAAGGCTTGGTTGATGCATCCGTTAGTGATATGCAGATAGTTGATATAGGCTGAATTTTCTTCCATTTCAATGGAGAATACATCCACATTATGGATGATGGAGTTGACCACTTCGCTCTTGGAGCGATAGTTTTCTATCAAGTCGTATTTCTCTTTTATTTTCTGTGCTTCCTCAAATTTCATTTCGGCGGCAAGCGCTTGCATTTCCTCCATCAGCAGGTCACTTACAATTTGTGTATCTCCTTTCAGGATATCTTTGATTTCACCGATATTCTTCATGTATTCCTCATGCGATTGTTGTCCGATACATGGCCCTTTACAATTTTTTATATGGTATTCCAGGCACACGTTGAACTTGCCGGCACGAATGTTCTCTGGACTCAGGTTGAGTTTGCAAGTGCGGATGGGATAGAGCTTTTTTATCAAGTCCATCACGGCAAGCATGGAGGGCATGTGGCTGTACGGACCATAGTAGGAGGAGCCGTTACGGATGATTTTCCGGGTCTTGAAGATGCGTGGAAAATACTCATTGCTTACACAAATGGAAGGGTAGGTCTTATCATCTTTCAGCAATACGTTGTAGCGCGGTTTGTATTTCTTTATCAGATTATTCTCTAACAAAAGGGCGTCTTCCTCTGTCTTTACCACGATATAACGGATGTCTGCAATCTTGCTGACCAGCAGGCGTGTCTTGCCGTTGGGGTGCTCTCTGTTGAAGTAAGAAGAGACTCTTCGTTTCAAGTTTTTTGCTTTTCCAACGTAGATAATGGTTCCTTCGGAGTTTAGGTATTGGTAAATGCCCGGGCTGTCGGGCAGGTTTAGTACGATTCCTTTCAGATAGTCATTGGTTGTAATCTCTTCTTTTTCCATAAGTGTATATTGGTATTACCTGATTATATGTTAATGTAAGCTCGATATAAAAATACCTCGTTGCTGAATTTTGAGTTAAATGACAAACGATTGTTTTCCGGACAAATGAGCGCTTCCGTAGGGGCGGCCCCATGTGTCCGCCCCTACGGTGGAAACATCTCAAAATAGCATTTCGTGGTATGATTGTGGGTAATCATCTTATAAATCTTCAAGCTGTAAGATATATAATGTTACAGCTTGAAGATATATATCTTTCGGCTTCATCGTCCATATCTTTTCGTTGTCCATCCATTGTTGTCTTTCTATAGTGACTCGGGACGGACTTCGCTTTTTTACGGGCAGATTGTGCGGCGTTATAAAGTAAGCAGTGTATCCACTGTGATGTCTTCGGGGAATGCCTTTCTGCCGTTCAGACCTCCCAACTCGATAATGAAGTTGATGAAGATCTTTTTGGCACCACATCTTTGTACTAACCGATGAGTGGCCGCCATGGTTCCACCGGTAGCCAATAAATCATCGTGCAGCAGAACTACATCGTTTTCATTGATGGCATCCTTATGTATTTGAATGGTATCGGTTCCGTACTCTTTAGCATACGTTTCTTCTACAACCTCTGCAGGGAGTTTGCCCGGCTTACGCGCCATTACGAATCCGGCTCCTAAACGTGCCGCCAGAGCACCGCCCATAATGAAGCCGCGCGACTCTATACCTACTACTTTGGTGATACCTTTGTCCTTGTACATTTCATATAAAGTGTCCAGCATTTCCTGCAAGCACTCGGCATTCTTAAACAAGGTTGTCACATCATAAAACAGAATTCCCGGAATGGGGAAATCTGGAATTTCTCTTAAGTTTGCTTTAAGCGTTTCTTTGCTCATAACCAGTGTTTTATTGTTAGTCTATTAAATTACTTGTTTCACGTGAAACATACCTTGTTTCACCGCCCCAGCAGAACTAGTAGGACGTTGATGTCGCTAGGAGAGATACCCGGTATGCGGCTGGCTTGGGCCAATGTTTCGGGATCTATCTTCATCAGTTTCTGCCGGGCTTCGGTAGAGAGCGAATTCAATGAGTTGTAGTCGAACTTGCCTTTGATGCGGATGGCTTCCAAGCGATGTATCTTTTCTGCGATTATTCGCTCGCGGTCAATATATCCCTGATATTTGATCAGTACTTCGGCGGCTTCAATCACTTCTTCTTTACGGTCGGTAATTTGGTCCAACATGGCTTTGAAAGCCGGAATGTGCCCGGCTATATTTTCGATGGTAATCTGCGGACGGTTCAGCAGGTCGATTAGTTTGCAGCCGTGTGTCAGACGGGCAGTACCCAAACTTTCCAAAGCATCATTGATTAATGCGGCTTTGATAGAGAAGGTCTTGGCAAAGTCGATGATTTGGTTCACGGCTTCCCGTTTGCTGCAAAGATGTTCGTAACGGTCTTGTTTTACCAGACCTAGTTTGTAGGCACGTTCAGTGAGGCGCATATCTGCATCGTCTTGTCGGAGCAGGATGCGGTATTCGGCACGGGAGGTGAACATACGATAAGGTTCGTCCACACCTTTTGTAACCAGATCGTCAATCAAGACACCGATGTAGGCCTCGTCCCGTCCCAGTGTGAACGGCTCGCCACCGTGGCAGTTGATGTGTGCGTTGATACCGGCAATGATTCCCTGTCCGCCTGCTTCTTCGTAACCGGTGGTTCCGTTTACTTGTCCGGCAAGGAACAGGTTCTTTATTATTTTCGATTCCAACGTATGTTTCAGTTGGGTAGGGTCGAAGTAATCGTATTCGATAGCGTATCCCGGACGATAAACTACCAAGTCCTTAAATGCAGGTACTTTCTTCAATGCCGCCAACTGTATGTCCATGGGCAGTGAAGAAGAGAACCCGTTCAGGTAAAGTTCCTGTGTGGTTTCTCCTTCGGGTTCCAGGAAAAGCTGATGTTGCGGCTTGTCGGGGAAGGTTACGATTTTGGTTTCTATGCTGGGACAATAACGCGGTCCGATGCTTTGGATTTGTCCGTTGAAAAGGGGAGAGTCGGGCAGACCTTTGCGCAGTACCTCGTGCACCTCTTCGTTGGTAAAGCAGGTCCAGCATTGCAGTTGTTTCAGCTTGCGCGGTTCGCTCATGAACGAAAAACGGTGGAAGTCGTTTTCGCCGTCCTGTGTTTCCATCAGCTCATAGTGTACGCTGCGTCCGTCTATGCGGACAGGTGTACCGGTCTTCATACGTCCGGCGGTGATTCCGTGGCGGGTGATTGATTCGGTCAGATGGTAGGAGGCAGGTTCGGCCATGCGTCCTCCTGCCAGTTGTTTATGCCCGATGTGCATCAGTCCGTTCAGGAAGGTTCCTGCGGTGAGCACGATACATTTTGCATGGAAAGTCACTCCCCAGCAAGTCATGACTCCGGTCGCTTCACCGTTTTCCACGATTAGTTCTTCTACAGTATCTTGCCAAATGTGCAGATTGGGAGTGTTCTCCAGAATCTCGCGCCATGCCCAGATAAACTTGCCGCGGTCACACTGGGCACGGGGGCTCCACATAGCGGGACCTTTGGAACGGTTGAGCATACGGAACTGTATGGCTGTACGGTCTGTAACCAGTCCCATATAGCCACCTAATGCGTCTATCTCTCTTACGATTTGTCCCTTGGCAATTCCACCTACGGCAGGGTTACAACTCATTTGCCCGATTTTGTTCATATCCATGGTAATCAGGCAGGTCTTCGAACCCATGTTGGCTGCGGCCGCAGCTGCCTCACAGCCTGCGTGTCCGGCGCCTATTACAATAACGTCGTACTTAAAATCCATTGATTTATTTCTTTTTACCGATTGCAAAATTACGAATTTTACTCTGTAAAGCGGTGATAATACGGCTAAAAAGAATGTGTGGCGACAGAAATCTGCTTCTGCCGCCACATCATACAAACACTATTTCTAAAGTAAACTATTTCCTGTTATTTCTTGTCCGGAGCAGGAGGGGTGTCGGACGAGCGTTTCTTTCCGTCCTTGTCTACCGGTTCAAACTCCTCTTTCTCCGGCTCATTCTGTGCGTTTTCTTTCGAGGAAGGATTGACAATGTTCTGATAGGTATCATGAATGGGAAGCTTGTCTAGAATACCCAGTGCAGGAGCTACTTTGCTGACGACGTTCTGCAAGAAATTAGATGTCGTGCCGTTGCCGCCGTCAAAAACAGTAATATTCCCCAGTTGAATATGTTCAAATGCCTTAACCTGTTCCGAAGCGATTTCCTTCCATTGGTCAACCATCTTGTATTGGATGGCGATTTCGGGATTGCGTTCGGCAGCTTTCACCATGGCCTCGAAGCCTTCTGCTTCGGCCAGCAAGGACTTCTTCTTACCTTCCGCTTCTGCCTCCAGCTTCATCTGGATAGCCTTGGCTTCCGCCTGTGCTTTGGCCAGGATAGCTTCCGCTTCTGCATTTGCCTTACGTTTTATTTGCTCAGCCAATGCGTCCGCATCCAAGATAGCTTGCTGTTTGGCTATTTCGGCAGGAACAATCTTATCCGCTTTTAAGGCCTGTTCTACTTTGCGGGCTTTCGCTTCTTCTATCTCACGCTGTGCGTTTTCCTGTGCAGTGAGGACAGCAGCTTGCGTTCTGGCCTGTGCTTCACCGGCTTTTCTAGAGGCTTCCGCCTTGGTAACTTCCAGTTCCGCATTACTTTCGGCAACCTCTTTGGCAGCGTTATTTTGCCCGATGGCCGATTTCTTTTGTGCTTCCGCCTGCTTTATCTCCATATCGGACTGGAGCTCTGCAGTACGACTCTCCTGTTCGGTACGCGCCTGTTCCTTGTTCACTTCCATAGAGGCGCTGGCTTTGGCGATACGTGATTCTTTTTCGGCGTTTTCTTCCGCTACTTTCGATTCACGTTCCTTGTCGGCTATGGCTACTTTAATCTCCTCGTCACGTTGCGTATCGGCCAGTTGAGTGTTCTTGTCGCGGTTGGTTTCCGCTACTTTGGTGGCGCGCTCTTTTTGCTGTTCTGCAATCTTGATGGCCCCCAGTTTCTGCTGTTCTTCAATGTTGGCTAAGGCTTCATTCTTGGCTTTCGCTTCGGCTTCTTTTCCCAGATTGACGATATAGTCGGCTTCATCACGGATGTCGCTGATGTTGATGTTCATCAGGTAAAGGCCGAATTTCTTCAATTCGGAATCGATGTTTTTGCGGCAGTTCTCAAGGAATGTATCACGGTCGCTGTTCAGTTGTTCGATGGTCATGTCGGCGATGACCAGACGCATTTGTCCGTAAACAACGTCTTTAATCAGTTCCTGTTGTGCCTCGATGTTCAGTCCCAGCAAGCGTTCGGCCGCATTCTGCATGACTTCGGGCTCTGTGCTTACGGCCACAGTGATGGTAGTGGGCACATCTACGCGGATGTTTTGTTTGGAGATGGCGCCGGTCAGTTTGCAGTCAATCTGCATGGGTTTCATGTTCAGGAAAGAGTATCCCTGGATGATGGGCCATACAAAAGCGGCTCCTCCGTGATACAGTTTAGCCGATTTCTTATCGCCGGTCTTACCATATACTACCAATACCTCGTCGCTCTTGCACTTGCGGTAACGACTTAAAATCCCGACGATGGTCAGGACGATGACAGCTACCAGAATAGCTGCATAAATGAGAATCTGCTCATCCATAAATGATTGCGTTTTTAGGGTTTATTTAATCAATATAATAGATTCCTTCCTTGTAATCCTTCAGTGTGAGGATATCGCCTTCCTGATAGCTTTTACCCTGTATGCTCCGCACGGTAAGTTCTCTTTGTGCACCATTGATGGCGATATAGACCACGTATTCTGTTCCTGCCTGTCCTTGTTCCTGACAGCGGGTATATATTTCGCATTTCCTGCCTATTAATTCTTCTCCCTGTTCGGGCTTATTTTCTTGTTTCAGCTTATAGCAGAGTTTATAAATCCAAGCTAGGACGAAAACAAAAAAGCTGCCGCTTATCACGGCGCCCAGATAATGCAAGACAATGTAGGGAGGCTGGCATAAATACATGAACCAACCGAAACCCATGCAGAAATGAATCAGCCCTTTGAAGGAGAGTACGCTGCTCATGTCTATATCGGCGTTGCCGTCGGCATTGACGTCTATGTCGGTGTCCATATTGCCGAAAAAGATGGATAAGATGAATTGCAGAAGAAAGATTCCCGTACTTACTAATGCAGCGAAAAAATATACGTTAGCTTCCATTTGAGTGATATATTTTGTGTTTATCTGTTTTTTCAATTCACAAAATAAAGCAATTAATCCGGAAAAGCAAGAAGATAAGGGAATAAATGTAGCTGCATGTATAGCTTTCGACGTTTTTATCCGTCCGGCGGAAAGTTTTCCCTAACTATTGGCATGTCTTTGAAAAGTTACGGGCAATCATTCGTGCGAACTATGCCCGTAACTTTTATAGGTTGTTCTACCTTGTATGTCCTGTTATAGGGAAACCAATGCCAGCGCCTTGTTCTCGGCAGCTTCCATAATCTCCCGTTCACCGGGCCCTTTGTCGTTGATGCCGCACAAGTGCAGGATACCATGAATAATCACCCGGTGAAGCTCGCGGTCGTAGGGTTGCTCAAACTGTTCCGCATTGGTGCGGACAGTATCCAGACTGATGAATAAATCACCGGAAATGCGATTACCTTCGCAATAGTCGAAAGTGATGATATCCGTGTAATAATCATGTTGCAGATACTGCTGGTTTACTTCCAGTATTTTATCGTCCGAGCAGAAGATATAAGCGATTTCTCCCACTCTTTTTCCATAGCAGGCGGCTACCTCTTTAATCCATTCGGTGGTTTCTTTCTTTTTGATATCGGGCATCTTTACCCCATCGGTTTGATAACTTATCATAGAATAACAAATTAGAAATGACAGGCAAAGATAGGTAAAGTATCTTGTTAGCGGTTCACTTTCGGGATATTTTCTAATAACTTTCTAATCTGGTCTGAGTTGATTATAATCGGTTTCACTTCTCATCGGGAAAAGGGCGTTGTACTTTTGTCACCCAAAAACAGAAAACAATGAAACAACGTGCTATTCTTTTCTTTTTTATAGGCATAATGACAGGAATACTGCAGGCACAGACCTTGACTCTGAAAGATGCCGGACAGCTTTTTCTGAAGCAGAACCTGTCTCTTATTGCAGCCCGGTATGATATGGACATTGCTCAGGCACAGGTATTGCAGGCCAGACTTTTTGAGAATCCCGTTATCTCGTTAGAGCAAAATGTGTACAATAGGCTGAATGGAAAATACTTTGACATGGGAAAGGACGGGGAGTCAGGAGTGGAGATAGAGCAGGTTATCAGTATTGCCGGGCAGCGTAGTAACCGTATCCGTCTGGAAAAAGTGAACAAGGAAATGGCCGGATATCAGTTTCAGGAAATCATGCGCACCTTGCATAGTGAGCTGAACGAACGATTTGTCGAGACTTATTTTCTGACTAGAAATATGGCTGTTTATGAAAAAGAAATAACTTCGTTGGAGCGCCTTCTGGCTGAGATGAAACTTCAACAACAGAAAGGAAACATTTCACTGATGGAAGCCTCGCGTCTGGAGGCCATGTTGCTTTCATTGAAGAAGGAAAGGAATGAGCAGGAGAATCAGCTGGTTGCCGCCCGGGGAGAATTGAACCTTCTTCTGAGCCTTCCTGCTGATGCGCGTCCTGAACTGCTACTGGATGAAAGTATGTTGAAACAGCTGGACTTGTCACAACTCTCTTATGCGGACTTGATGGCACGTATGACTGGACGTCCCGATTTAAAACTGGCCCGTACCTATATCCGTGCTTCGCAGGCGAACCTTAAACTTCAGAAGTCGCTGGCTTTTCCCGAAGTATCCTTTAAAGGGACTTATGACCGTGCCGGTAATTTTATCAATAATTACTTTGCTGTGGGGATCAGTTTCTCTGTTCCTATATTTAACCGTAATCAGGGTAATATAAAGTCGGCCCGCATCGAAATCATGAAAGCGGATAAGGAAAAGGAGTATGCCATGGGAAAAGCGGAGATGGAGCTTTTTACCGCTTATTCGCAGCTGGAGAAGGCGATGAATCTTTATCAGTCGGTGGATAGTGATTTGGAGCAGAACTTTGAGAAACTGATAGCGGGAGTGAATGAAACGTTCCGGAAACGTAGTATCAGTCTGTTGGAATTTATAGACTATTATGAGAGTTATAAAGAAACTTGTATACAGTTATATGACACACGTAAGGACTTGCTTCTGGCTATGGAGAATTTGAACCGCGTTATCGGACAAAATGTATTTAATTATTAATAACTTATCAATCAGAGAACAACAATGAATCATAATATCTTTTTACTGGGCTTATTTTTTCCTCTTCTTTGTAACTGTTCGGCACCGGCTGAACAAACAGACACGACCAATGGGGGGATCTTCCTGACAGACAGTTTGAAACAAGTAGTGACCATTGATACTGTAAGTATACAGGAGGTCACGATGGAACTTACCCTGAACGGTCGTGTTACTTTCAACCAAGAACAGGTGGCACGGGTGTATCCCATATTCGGGGGGACGGTGACGGAAGTCCATGCGGAAACGGGAGATTATGTGCAAAAAGGTGAGGTTCTGGCCGTAATCCGTAGCGGGGAAGTGGCCGACTATGAGAAACAGCAGAAAGATGCTGCCCAACAAGTGCTTACCGCCCGGCGTGCCATGGATGCGACTCAGGACATGTATGTTTCGGGCATAGCTTCGGAGCGCGATATGCTCCAGGCAAAGCAAGAACTGGCCGCAGCCGAGGCGGAGGATAAAAGGGTGAAGGAAGTTTTCTCCATTTATCATCTGTTGGGTAATTCCTTTTATCAAGTGAAGTCTCCGGTAGCGGGATTTATTGTCAATAAAAACATCAGCAAAGATATGCAGATACGTTCAGACCAGAGTGAGGAATTATTTACTGTATCGGGGTTGGAGAATGTCTGGGTGATGGCCGATGTCTATGAAAGTGATATCAGCAAAGTATGTGCAGGAGACAGGGTGGAGATTACTACACTGGCTTATCGGAACAGGAGTTTCGGAGGCACTATAGACAAAGTGTATCAGGTGCTGAATGACGAGAGTAAAACGATGAGCGTGCGCATAAAATTACAAAATAGGGATTATCTGCTGAAGCCGGGTATGTTTACCAATGTAAAGGTGACTTGCAAGGCATCCGAGGAACGGATGGCACGGATAGACCCTCATTCGCTGGTTTTTGAGAATGGGAAGAATTATGTGGTAGCGGTAGACGGCGACGGCAGTCTTCAGGTGAAAGAGGTGGAGATTTACAAGCGGTCGGATAAGGAATGCTATCTCCGTTCCGGTGTTACCGGAGGCGATAAGATTCTTAACAAAAATGTTCTGTTGGTTTATAATGCTTTGAATGACGATTCTAAATAGAAGGAAAGTATGCATAAGTTTATTGATAATATAGTAGCTTTTTCACTGAAAAATAAATTTTTTATATTTTTCAGTACCACGATAGCGGTCATTGCAGGGGCGATATCTTTCAAACATACACCTGTAGATGCTTTTCCCGATGTGACGAACACGAAAGTGACCATAATCACCCAGTGGCCGGGGAGAAGTGCGGAAGAGGTGGAGAAATTCATCACTATCCCTGTTGAAATAGCGATGAATCCTGTTCAGAAGAAGACTGATATCCGTTCTACCACTCTTTTCGGTCTGTCTGTTATCAATGTGATGTTTGAGGACGATGTCGATGATTTCACAGCTCGCCAGCAGGTGTATAACTTGTTGAATGATGCTGATTTACCGGAAGGGGTCACTCCTGAAGTACAGCCGCTTTATGGCCCGACGGGAGAGATTTACCGCTACACTTTGCGCAGTGGCAAGCGTGATGTGCGCGAATTGAAAACAATTCAGGACTGGGTGATAGACCGCAATCTCCGTGCTGTGCCGGGTGTGGCTGATATTGTGAGTTTCGGTGGCGAGGTAAAGACTTTCGAAGTCAGTGTGAATCCCCATCAACTGATAAATTACGGTATTACTTCATTGGAACTGTATGATGCTATTGCAAAGAGTAATATCAATGTCGGAGGAGATGTGATTACTAAGAGCTCACAGGCCTATGTGGTGCGTGGAATCGGATTAATCAATGATTTGGAGGAAATCCGGAATATTGTAGTGAAGAATATCAACGGTACGCCTGTATTGGTCCGTCATTTGGCGGATGTGCACGAATCCTGTTTGCCCAGACTGGGACAAGTAGGACGCATGGAGGAAGATGATGTGGTGCAAGGCATTATCGTCATGCGGAAAGGAGAAAATCCGGGTGAGGTGATTGCTGCCTTGAAGCATAAAATAGCAGAACTGAATACAGGGATTCTGCCCGAGGATGTGGAGATTGTTCCATTCTATGACCGTGAGAACTTAGTCAATCTGGCTGTTCATACGGTGACTCATAATCTTATTGAGGGTATATTGTTAGTTACGTTTATCGTTTTAATTTTTATGGCGGATTGGCGGACGACAGTGATTGTCGGCATCGTGATTCCGTTGGCGCTGCTCTTTGCCTTTATCTGCCTTAGAGCGATGGGAATGTCTGCCAATCTGCTTTCTATGGGAGCGATAGATTTCGGCATCATCATTGATGGCGCCGTGGTGATGGTAGAAGGGGTTTTTGTGGCGCTGGACAGAAAAGCGTACGAGGTGGGAATGCCTGCGTTCAACCGGATGTCGAAAATGGGGCTTATCCGGAGCACTGCCAAAGATAAGGCGAAAGCGGTGTTCTTCTCCAAATTGATTATTATCACAGCGTTGGTGCCTATATTCTCTTTTCAGAAAGTGGAAGGAAAGATGTTCTCTCCGTTGGCATATACATTGGGATTCGCACTGCTGGGGGCTTTGATCTTCACTTTGACACTGGTTCCTGTCCTGTCTTCTATGTTGCTGAAACGTGATGTCCGTGAGAGGAATAACTGTATCGTCCGTTTTATCAATGAAAAAGCTTCGTTGCTGTTCGACCGGTTTCATGCCCGTCGCAGTCTCACTATCGGACTCTCTACGGTGGTGGCGGTTTTCGGATTGTGGCTTTTTACTTTCTTGGGAACGGAGTTTCTTCCTCAGCTGAATGAAGGTTCCATTTATGTACGCGCCACGCTTCCGCAAAGCATCGCTTTGGATGAATCGGTGGAGCTGGCCAACACCATGCGTCGTAAACTGATGGCTTATCCCGAAGTGAGACAAGTGATGTCCCAAACCGGACGACCGAATGACGGAACAGATGCGACCGGTTTCTATAATATTGAATTTCATGTAGACATCTATCCCGAGAAAGAATGGGAGAGCAAACTGACCAAACTGGAACTGATTGATAAGATGCAGCAGGATTTATCCATTTATCCGGGCATCGACTTCAACTTCTCACAGCCTATATCGGATAATGTGGAGGAGGCGGCATCGGGGGTAAAGGGCTCTATTGCGGTGAAAGTGTTCGGCAAGGACTTATATGAGTCACAGAAACTTGCCGTACAGATTGATAAGATTTTGGGGACTGTGGAAGGTATTGAAGATTTGGGAGTAATCCGTAACATCGGCCAGCCTGAACTGCGTATCGAACTGGATGAACAGAAACTGGCACGATACGGGGTAGCAAAAGAAGATGTGCAGTCCATCATCGAGATGGCTATCGGCGGAAAATCGGCCTCTTTACTTTATGAAGATGAACGGAAGTTCAATATTATGGTGCGTTATAATCCGGAATTCCGTCAGAACGAAGATCAGATAGGCAAGATATTGGTTCCGGCCAGCGATGGAGCCATGATACCTGTCAAGGAATTGGCGGATATCCGTACCATTACAGGACCCTTACTTATTTTCAGGGACAACCACACTCGTTTCTGTGCGGTCAAATTCTCCGTGCGGGGACGGGACATGGGAACGGCGGTGGCAGAGGCACAAAAGAAAGTAAATGCCGCGATCCATCTTCCTGAAGGATATTCTTTGAAATGGACGGGAGATTTTGAGAACCAGCAACGGGCGTCCAAGCGTTTGGCCCAGGTAGTTCCTGTGAGTATCGCTATTATCTTTGTCATTCTGTTTGTACTTTTTTCGAATGCCAGAGATGCAGGATTGGTGCTGCTGAATGTACCTTTTGCAGCCGTGGGAGGTATTGCCGCATTGTTGCTGACGGGATTTAATTTCTCAATTTCTGCGGGGATCGGTTTCATTGCTTTATTCGGTATCTGTATTCAGAATGGGGTGATTATGATTTCGGATATCAAGCATAATCTGCATACACGGCTATCCTTGCCGGATGCGGTGAAAACAGGAATGCGCTCGCGTATCCGTTCCATTGTAATGACGGCGGCCATGGCGGCTATCGGGTTGATGCCTGCTGCCATGAGTCATGGCATAGGTTCCGAATCACAGCGCCCGCTAGCTATTGTTATTATTGGCGGTTTGATAGGAGCCACTTTTTTTGCCTTGTTCGTATTTCCGCTGATTGTGGAGTGGGTTTATAGCAAGATGTTGTATGATAAAGAAGGTAATCTGCTGCAAAGAAAATTATAATGATGTATATTTGCAACCGACAGAAAAACAGATTTGTTTATGGCAAAAATAATATTGGTAGAGGATGAGATAAATATTGCCTCGTTCATTGAAAGAGGGCTTCGTGAGTTCGGTCACGAGGTCTCTGTGGTGTACGATGGTAATGCGGGATGGGAACTGCTTCAGAATGAGTCTTTTGATTTGTTGATATTGGATATCATTATGCCGGGTATGAACGGGTTGGAACTGTGCCGCATGTACCGGCAGCGTTTCGGCTATCACTCTCCTGTTGTTATGCTGACGGCGCTTGGAACTACAGACGATATTGTGAAAGGACTGGATGCCGGAGCGGATGATTATCTGGTGAAACCGTTTAGCTTTCAGGAACTCGAGGCGCGTATCAAGGCTTTGCTCCGCCGGAGTAAGGAGGTTCCTGTACAGCAATTGGTTTGTGGGGATTTGATTTTGGACTGTACGTTGCGGCGTGCTCGCCGGGGAAACATGGATATTGATCTTACGGTAAAGGAATATCGGTTATTAGAGTATTTTTTGTTGCATCAAAGGGCGGTGCTTTCCCGGCTTACGCTATTACGTGATGTGTGGGATAAGAATTTTGACACCAATACGAATGTAGTGGATGTATATGTGAATTATTTGCGCGCCAAAATAGATAAAGGTTTTGAGGACAAGTTGATACATACAGTGGTGGGTGTGGGCTATATGATGACTGATTGAAAAGTATCTTTAGGATATAGAGAAACTTAAAAGAAAGGATAGACATGAAGATTGGACCTAAAATAGCTTTGTTTTATTCCCTCATTACGATGTGTGCCATTATCATGGTGATGAGCGTGTTCTATTTGTTCAGCTCTCGCTATATCAACCGTCTGTATGAGTCTTATTTGCGGGAGAAGGCATTTATCACTGCTCAGAAATATTGGGAAAAAGATGAAGTTGACGAACAGAGCTATCGGTTAATCCAGCAGAAATATGATGAGCTGCTGCCGCAAGCAAGGGAAGTATTATTGAATATGGACACGTTGGCACACGTCAAGGACACGTTGGGAAAATATCTCAATGCCAGTCAGCAGGAAAGACTTTTTCATGGTGACGGTACTCCGGTGACTTTTAAATATAAGAAAGAATTGGGTGCGGCTCTCTATTATCCGGATAATGAAGGATATTTTATTGTCTTTGTCTTCTCTGAAAACACTTATGGCAAGGAGATACAGGAGCATATTTTGCTACTTTCGGTTACTCTCGTTGTCATCAGTTCTATTTTTATTTTTTTTATCGGGCGTGTTTATTCTAACCGGATTCTTACTCCCCTGCAACATATCTTGAAAGAATTGAAGCGTATCCGCGCCAATAACCTGAATGTACGTCTGAGAAGCTATGGGAACAAGGATGAGCTGGATCAGCTGATTGTGTCACTGAATGGGATGCTGGATCGTATTGACACAGCGTTTAAATCCGAGAAATCATTTGTCAGCAACGCTTCCCATGAATTGAACAACCCGCTTACTGCTATTCAGGGGGAGTGCGAAATAGCCCTTCTGAAAGAGCGTAGCACTTCGGAATATATGGATTCTTTGGAACGTATCTCGGTAGAGAGCAAACGTATTTCTCTGCTGATAAAGTCTTTGCTGTTTTTATCCCGTCAGGATAAGGATATTCTAGCAAATACGGTAGAGGATGTTTGCCTGCCTCGGATGCTGAGGGAGCAGTATGCCGGCCGTCCTCGTATTCGTCTGTCTTCCACACTTAGGGAGGAGAATGACTTTATTGTCCGTGCCAATCCTTATTTATTGGGAATAGCCCTTCAGAATGTAGTGGATAATGCCTGTAAATATTCGGATAAGGATGTGGAAATCAGCTTGTTCGAAAAGGAGGGCCGGAAAGTGGTGGAAATCAGGGACCAGGGTATTGGTATTCCTCAAGAAGAGGTAGAATTGATTTTTCAATCTTTCTATCGTGCTAGTAATACACGTTCTTACAAGGGGCAAGGCATCGGGCTAAGCCTTTCTTTGAAAATTATATCTACTTACGGCGGCCAAATGGGAATCCATTCGGAAGAGGGACATTTTACCACCGTAAGTATAACTTTTCCTCTGTCCCTAGCCGAAGAATAAATAACAGATAAGAATAGCCGCAATCACTCCGGCCAAATCGGCCAGTAGTCCGCAAGGAACGGCGTGGCGTGTCCTCACTACTCCTACGCTACCGAAATATACTGCCAGGATATAAAAGGTAGTGTCTGTGGAACCTTGAAAGATACAGGCCAGTCTGCCTACGAAAGAATCGGGACCGTATGTAGTCATGGCATCCACCATCAATCCGCGTGCTCCGCTTCCACTCAATGGTTTCATCAGTGCTGTGGGGAGTGCTCCTACGAAATCACTGTCGATACCGCATAGCTTTACGGCTCTGTCAATGCCGTCAATTAAATAGTCCATCGCACCCGATGCACGGAAGACACCGATGCCTACCAGTATGGCTACCAGGTAAGGAATGATGCGTACGGCAGTGTTGAATCCTTCTTTGGCCCCTTCAACAAAGGAGTCGTAGACATTGACTTTTTTTCTGATCCCTGCTACAATGAAGCCGATGATGATAAGAAATAGAAAGACATTGGCAAAGGTAGTGGAGTAAATATCTATCTGGTTTCGTGACAAGGTATTGAAGAAATAAATAATTCCTGCTACCAGCAAACTCATTCCCCCTAAGAAGAAGAGGATGGTACGGTTAAACAGGTTGATTCTCTGATAAATGCTTACAGCGACAATACCTGCCAAGGTAGAGAAGAAGGTTGCCAGCAGGATGGGGACAAATATGTCTGTAGGTTGGGCAGCACCTAGTTGAGCGCGATATACCATGATGCTGATAGGAATCAGAGTCAGCCCCGAAGTATTCAGTACCAGGAACATAATCATGGGATTACTGGCAGTATCTTTCTTGGGGTTCAGTTCTTGCAGGCCCTCCATTGCTTTCAGTCCTAAGGGAGTGGCGGCATTATCTAGTCCCAGCATATTGGCTGCCAGATTCATAAAGATGCTACCTGTCACAGGATGTCCTTTGGGGATATCGGGAAAAAGTTTACTGAACAGAGGTCCCAGCAATCGGGAAAACAGAGCGATGACTCCGCCTTGCTCGCCTATTCTCATGATACCCAGCCAAAGGGAAAGGACACCGGTCAGTCCCAGTGAAATTTCAAATGCAGTTTTGGAAGAACTGAAAGTAGAGTTGATAATTTCGGGAAACACTTGTGTGTCGCCAAGGAAAACGAGTCGCATCAACGCTACTACGAAGGCTATCAGAAAAAAGGCTATCCAAATGTAGTTCAGAACCATATCGCTAGTTTTATTAGTAATAACTCGGACAAAAGTAGTCAATTTATTCGTTTTTGAATTAGAAAAGATTCAATTCTCTTATTTTTATTTCCAATCTTTGTTTGAACACGATAGCAAAATAGTATGAAATGATTTTAAGAGCAAACTACTCTCTCATTTGATTATTTCGATGAACGGGACGAGAAGGAAGCGTTTAAGCGATTCTCGCGAGTTTGAAGAATATCAAAAAGAGTAAAAAGACGTTTGATGGTTTGCTATTTGTCGGGTATATAAAGAAAAATGTTCTTTATGGATTTAAATATGCTTTGAAATGGATACTAATGAGATGTAAAATAACTCTTGAAATAAGTCTGTTCTAGAAGAAACGGATAATATAAGAATCGAAATAGTTAGGAAAAAGAGTTTTGTTGATCGGATCTGATAATAAAAGGTTATATTTGTGCAAATATGTAGTGTGAATTCTGTAGTAGAAGGAGGGCATTGACGTAATAACAAGTAATATGGGAGAATATATGATGAAAACCGAGGAAATAAAGATTAGTTCAAGCAGTTTGAAAGTATCGTTTGTGATTATCATGGAGTAGAGTGTTGGAGTGCACGCGAGTTGTATTCCTTATTGGGTTATACCCAGTGGAGAAACTTTGAGGCTATCATCAATAAAGCGAAAGCTGCTTGCACGAATGCAGGTGAAGATGTGACCTATCATTTTGCTGACGTCAGCAAAATGATAAGTTTACCTAAAGGTGCAGAAAGAGAGATAGATGATATCTATCTTACCCGTTATGCCTGTTATTTGACTGCTCAAAATGGTGATGCGCGTAAACCGGCTATAGCTTTTGCTCAAAACAACTTTGCTGTTCAGACAAGGCGTGCAGAATTGGTGGAACAACATCTGTTGGATTATGAGCGGGTTCAAGCACGGACTAAATTGGCTGAAACGGAAAAGCTGTTATCGGGTGTGTTTTATGAACGCGGAGTAGATAGTAAAGGTTTTGCCATTATCCGTTCAAAAGGAGATAAAGCCTTGTTTCGTCTTGACACAGCGTTGCTAAAATGTAAACTTGGTGCGCCCCACAGTCGTCCGCTGGTCGATTTCTTACCAACCATCAGCTAAGGCAAAAGATTTTGCTGCTGAGATGACTTCTATTAACGTACAACAAAAAGATCTTTATGGACAGTCATCAATTGAAAAAGAACATATTGAGAATAATACGGCTGTTCGGAATATGATGGGGTAAGCCGAGGAATCTATCCGGAACAATTGCCTGCAGGCGAAGATTTAAAGAAAGTAGAACACCGTTTGAAATCAGAAGAAAAGAAAATAACTAAGAAATAATGAAGGAACCGCTTGAGGAGAAACTATAAATGAGCTGAAACGGTTTGCTCACTTTCACATGCTTCAGTAAATAATTCTTGTGATGTCTGGTTAGGCAAAATAGAACTTTTAGCCATATACTTTTTATTATTGGCATAAATAAAGAGTACGCTTCCCCCTTTTATCGTATTGATAATAGGTTTGGTCAGTGCCTGTGGCAAAGCCGGACAACCGAAACTCCGTCCTAATCTACCCGATTTGCAAACGGATGGATTGGCGTATGCGGCGCCATGAACCACAATGGCACGTTCACGGGCCCGGTCATTTATGCCTTTTTCCAGCCCGTCTAATAAAAGAGAGTATCCGTTTTTACCTTGATATGTGTTTCCGGTAAGATAGAAGCCGAGGGAACTTTTATAAGAGCCGACTTCGTTGGAGAAAGAGGTAGCATAGTTCTCGCCGCTGTTTTTTCCATGAGAGACCACTGATGAGTATAGCATCTTTTTCTGTTCCATATCAAAGACAAACAAACGTTTTTCGGTAGAGGGTTTGGTGAAATCAATCAATGTCAGTATGGATTTGCTTTTTTGTTTAATCAAGTTGTATCCTGCCACAGCCTGTCGGAATGCCAGGAAATTGACCACCCCTCCCAATTGCATATCTTCAAATAATTGTTCGCCGTCCATTTTTTGAGGTGCAGGGACAGATGTAGCAACTTTCTTTTCGGGTGTAGCCGTCCGGGTCGATACATTGCTCGACGGAAAGAGGAATAGGAACAGGAGTAAAAAAGTTTTTTGCATGCGTATGGAAAAACTGGATAACGGGTGCAAAGTTACGCACATTTCTATTCCAAAACAAATATAATCGTCTCATTAACAGGTGCCCATTCGAAAATAAACTTGGCATGAGAGGTGGCATTTCTTACACACATATGTGAGCGGGGGATGGTACCCAACGTATAACTGTATTCTATGATCCCTGTTGCCGGCGCATTGGTGGGCACTCCGTGGATATAACCACCATTATTGAAACGACTGGCGTAAGGTGCAAAACCACCGGTGGCGGCAGAACCGTCTTTTAGAAAAATCATTTTAGTCTTTTTCTCTTGTAGAACGAACATACCCAATGGAGTTTCTTGGGCGTATGGAGGACGATGTTGTCCTGTTGTAGCAGGATTCATGCTACGTATCAGCCAGCAGCCCTTTTCTTTCCGTTCCAAAGTAGTTATATTCTGATTATGGCGGTCTATAAAAATAGCTTTGTTGAACACTACGCTGTCGGGAATCAGTTTTATATATTTTGCCGGAGCATACCATTCACCACCTATAAAGACAGGTTCTACTTTGGTAAATTTTCCTTCCTCACCTAGGTGACGGGTAAGAAGTCCATCTAGTCCGTAGCGTTTGGCAGTAAGGGTGTCATCTGTTAGGAAAAGAGGAATTCCCTGATAGCGTTCCACTCCCAATGTGTCGGCTATCCGTTTGTATGCGTCTCTTTTAAAATTTTTCACTAAAGGTGCTTCTCCGTTCCGGTTTTTATAATTCTGTAAGATACACCATTGTGTCGGCTTTCTCTGGATGTTCTCCAACAGCGCCAGTCGTTCCTTTATTTTTTCCCATTGGAAATGACGGGTGGTGTCTTTATAAGGATAGGTATCCTCCAAAGTATGTTTATCATACAGCAGTTCCTTGTCAAGCCTGATGTCTTCGGGTTTGATATCTTTTTCTACAATTTCGGCAATGGCTTCTGTCACAGTATTGTGTACCTCTGTTATCACTTCCTTAATTTCACTATTTGCTTTCGAGGTACATGAGCAGATTGTACAGAAACCAGTCAATAAATATATGAATTCTATTCTTTTCATCATAGACACAGGTTTATGGCTTTCTTCTACAAATATAATTCTTTAAAAGGAATAAACATGCGTTTTTGTTTTTAAATGCAGTGAAAAATTCCTGTTTCTTTGAACAATCTCCCCTATTGCAGACCTTATAAAAGACCGCTGGGAATAATCGCTTATCTTGGCTTGAGGTTTTTACAGAAAAAAAGAATCAACTTAAAAACAAGTATTATGGTGGAATCAACTAGAGTAAGAAGTAAAAGATTATCCTTTTCAGGTAAGAAGACACTGTCTTCCTTTATGCAAGTGAATATTGCCAGTCTGAGACAATCGGGAAAATTGCGTACCAGTGAGACGTATAGAGCTACACTGAACAGTTTTATGAAATTTATGGATGGCAAGGATGTTCTGTTGAGCAATATGGATGCCGAGTTGATGATGGGGTATGAAACTTATTTAAAGGCGCAGGGAGCAAGTATGAACACCGTTTCTTTTTATATGCGTATTTTGCGTGCAACGTATAATCGTGCAGTAGATAAAGGGGTGATCAGACAGCGTTTTCCTTTTAAGCATGTCTATACGGGAGTGGAAAAAACGGTGAAGCGGGCTATTTCTTTTAAAGTAATCAGACAACTGAAGGAGATGGATTTAAGTCACTCTCAGTCAATGGAGTTTGCGCGTGATATGTTTATGTTCAGTTTTTATACTCGGGGAATGTCATTTGTGGACATGGCTTTTCTTAAAAAAACAGATTTAAATAATGGTATGCTGACTTATAGGAGAAAGAAAACCGGTCAGTTGCTTTCCATCAGATGGGAGAAATGTATGCAGGATATAGTGGATAAATATCCTGGAAACTTCTCGACTTATCTTCTTCCTATTATAATTCATATCAGAAAAGATGAAAGATTACAATATAAAAATTCCATCTGCTTGGTAAACAGAAGGCTAAAAGAAATAGGAAAAAAGTTAGGGCTTGTTCATCCTCTGACTATGTATGTGGCGCGCCATTCATGGGCCAGTGTTGCCAGAGGCAAACATATTCCTCTTTCTGTAATAAGTGAAGGAATGGGACATGATTCGGAAAAAACGACTTTGATTTATCTGGCAGCATTGGATACCACCGTGATAGACAAAGCGAATATGGTGGTGCTGAGAGAATTCTTGTGATAATAGGGTAAAGATATTGTTTCTTGTCAAAAAGAGGATATCATATCACAGGGTATCCTCCATTTGACGGGACCAGTGTGTCCAGTGTTTTTTCAATAAATTAGTGTTTGTTCTTTCTAAAGATGATAGCAATTTCTGATGTGGCTGAGTTGAATATGCTTGTTGCAAGGTCGGAACAGCATGATCTCTTTATGTTATCTTTTGTCAGAAGATGCTGTTATAGTAAAGGAAAATCGGATTACAGATAGATCCTGAAAGAATTGCCATAAACCATCATGCTGTTTTCGTCCACCCATTTGTTGTGAAAAAAATATCAGTTCCCAAATATTCAGGATTTTTCCGTAATATGATGATTGTCATAGGTTTGTTTTTATATGAATTATAGTTGATACAACTATATTTTAGTGGATAAACTTGAATAAAAGAAAAGGCAAAGTTTACCTAGATTTTATTCTTTGATTTTGGAGATAATCCTCTTATTACAAGTACTTTATACAAAAAACACCAAGTTAAAATATTGTATATCTCTTATTAAGAGATATATATTTTGTCGCAAATTTAAGCAAAGTTTTGAGAATTAGAACAATTTAGCGAGGAAATTTAATAATTGATTCAAAAAAAACGTTTTTTGAATACAAGATTTAGTCTTCTGAAGTATTCTTATATTAATATAGTTCGTTGATTTATAGTGTGTTATGTGTGCGTAACATATCTCTTAATAAGAGATCTATCGTATAACTGATGACATGCTATATAATAATGTATAGTTGTGAAGATGTTGAAGTGAAGATTAAAAGTAAATAAAAATATGGACTATCTATTCTTGAGACGACACAGACGGACTGCTACTTCGAAGAGGCAGAAAAACCTGCTTCTTAAGGCTGCTGAACGCCAGTGGGAACTACAGTTCGCCAACAAGGGGGCTGAAGGGAGAAAGGTGGATTGTACCCTATATAAATGTATATTGTACAACCTTGAAATAAAGCAAGTCTTTTTGGATTCGGAGCTTTCTTTGAAAAAGTTTAGCGTAATGATAGACACCAACCAAACTTACCTATCGAATGTGGTAAACAAGTATTTCAACTGCAATTTGAAGGAGTTGTTGAATACCTACCGTGTGGAATATGCTAAAGAGTTACTCCATGCTGGGAAATGTTCATTAGAGGAACTCCCACAGCGATGTGGTTTTGCCTCTAGAAGTGCTTTTTATGCCTCTTTTAGTAAAATAGTCGGAATGTCTCCTTTGCGCTTTCTAGCTCGTGAACAGAATAATTCGCTCTTAGAATCAATGATTTATGTATAATCAATTTTAGTTTTTTAAATTTATAAATTTAAAGTTTTTCTATTATGAACAAAAAGTTTTTAAGTGCAATCCTGTTCGGTGCCTTAATGGTGACCTCGACAGGAACATTTGTATCTTGTAAGGACTATGATGATGACATCGACAGCTTAAACGAGAAAGTGGATAAGCTGACTAAAGATTTGTCTGAATTACAGGCCGCAGCTGGAAAATATGTCACAGCTGTCAAGTATGATGCGGCAACAGGTAAGTTGACTGTTACCGGCGGTAACGGTGAAACTTTCCAACTTCCGATGCCTGCTGAACTTCCCACTTACTCTTTGAAAGTTGTAGATGGTAAGATACAGTTGTTAGATGGTGACAAGGTCGTTTCTGAAGCAACCCTGCCTACAACTGATGTTCCTGCGACATTTGATCCTACTTTGTTGAAGTGGAACAATGGCTATCTGTATTATGGAGATGTAAAAATCTCAGGTGTAGAGAAACCTCAAAGCGTTGGTTCTATTACAGAAGTGAAAGATGAAGAAACTGGTGAGGTGATTGGTTATGTCATTGAACTAGATGGCAAATCTGCTACATTCTCTGTCGTAACTGATTTGAAAGCTTTGGTATTTGAACCGGAACTGTACTATCAGGGTATTGAAGCAATTGCTGTAAAATCATTTGTTTACAAGGCTTTGACTGCTACAGATGTAAATGCAGATGCTGATAATAAAGATGATGCTCCTGTAAAAGAAACTGTAACAACTGAGGTCACTCCTGAATTATCTGCTACATACCACATGAACCCATCTACAGCTGATGTTCGTAATTTGGTTAAAGAAGATTTGAAATTCTTGGCTTACGATAAAGAATATGCTCGTGCTGCCGATGGAGTGGTAGTTCCAGAGATTTCTAAGGTTGAACCTAAAAATGGTGAGTTGACTGTTTGGGCTAAGTTGACTGAAGGAACTATTAAAGATATTGTGAATGACAACAAAGTAACAGTTTTGGCTTTACAGGCCAATTATTTGAATGGTGATAACAAACGCTCGGTTATCACTTCTGATTATGCTGCAGTTAAGGCTGTTAAGATTACAGATTTAGTTTTGAATAATGCAAAAGTTGCCGGTGAAAATCATTTGGCTGTTAAAGCTGCCGATGCTATCCAAAATGCTCCTGAAGTAAAAGTAGCTTGGGATGAAACAGTTGATTTGGCAGAATATGTTCAGACTCATTATGGTGCAGGTGATGCTCATACTAAGTGGGATGAAAATGCAGCGTCTGGTACAGTAGAAAAAGCCGGCTTCAGCTATTCTTATGAATTGGTAGGTTATATTGATGGTAGTAACAAAACTTCTCAAAGTGCACATGCCGCATTGAAAGGCTCTGTTTTGAGACCTCAGTTGCCGAAAGATGGTAAAGCTGCTGAATGGGGAGCTACAGAACAAAATCAAGCTACTGTAGGGCGTATGCCGTTGGTTCGTGTATTCTTGAATGATAATAACTCTAAGAAGAAAGTAGCTGTAGGTTACTTGAAGGTGGAAATTACAGGTGCTCCTGCTGAAGACCGTATTACTGCGACAACAGAATATACATTCAATGAAGAATTTACATTGAGCTGTAGAACAGAGGATTGGGTTCAGGAGGTAACTTGGTTCCAGATTGAAGAACAAATTTTGGCTCAGCTGAATATCTCTAAGGAAGATTTCGAAAGAAGTTATATCTATGACGGACCGATGATTCAATATAGTGAAGCAACTTTGGATGCTATGCCTTTGACTAAACTGTCTACTAAGGTTGAACAAACTGAGGCTGATGTTGAAGGTACAATGACTGAAGTTTTGCAATGGACTATTCCTGCAAACTATGCTTATGAATATTTCAGTGCAAATGCTTCAATGAAGGCTATTGTTCGTTACACCAAAGAGAACAAAGACATTCAGGGCAATGTTATTTCTAACGATTATGTATATGTAACATTGACTTGGACTCCTAATCCTCGTAATGTAACCCCGACTGGTACTTTGGCAAATTCTGATAAGACTAAACAAATCTGGTTTGCTAGCAATTCTAATGAAGGAGGTTCAGGCTATGATGAAATCCATGTAAACACTGAAGTTCCTGCTGCAACAGGTCATGATATCATGCGCTTTAATAAATTCATTTTGGATACCTTTAATGGTCATGATGTTACAATTTCTGAAATAGCTTCTGTTTATACAGACTTTGCAGATGCTGAACTGACTAAGACTTTCAGATTTGTTGATCCGAAGGATGCTAAAATGACTGGTGTATCTGGAACAATTTATACACTGAGTGTAAACGCTGATCGTACTCAGTTGTTAGCTAGTACTCCAACTATTGCAAATACAGTCATTGCGACTATTACTGATGCTGTAGATAATAATGGAGAAGATCTTATCGCATTGGCTAACAATGATATTGCTAAAGATTTGTTGAATGTTGCCGGTCGTGATGCATTGGCTGACAACCTGACTGCTAGACTTTCTGTTGAAACAGTAAATGAATGTGGCAAGTCATTGAATGCGGTAGCAAACAATGAATTCGACGTTAAGTTCTTGCGTCCTATCACTGTAGAAGCTGATAAGATGGATAACTTTAAGGATGGTGTAGACGTTGGTGCAGAAGGTTCTAAGATTGATCTTAAGTTGGCATTCACTGACTGGAGAAATGAAGCATTCAAGATTGCTCCGATTAACTATTATACATATTATGGTGTTAAATCAGTTACTATTGATACAAAGGAGGCTGAGACTACCATAAATGGTAAATATGAACCGATCCCTGCCAATTTACAGGTTAAATACGATGGTGTTACTACAGAAGAAATTGCCAAGGGCAACTTTGGTACATTGACTTATATCAACAATAAAGTTGAAGTAGGTGAGTTTGATATCAAACTTCCTGTAGTAGTTGAATATGCGTGGGGTACAGTAAAATTTGATATTGTATGTCATGTAGCTAAGACTGTAGGATAAACTGAGTGAGTAACTCTATTTATAATAAACTTGAAGAAAAGAGTGCTTTCGGGCACTCTTTTTTTCTCTTTACATTATAGTACGTATGAGAAAAACTAATTTGTTGATTCTTGGGCTTGCTTCAATACTCATTGTTTCGTGTGGTCAGGGTGGTAAGAAAGAGGAAAGAGACGATCCATCTACTGTAAAACAAACTATGGCTTTGAGTAAGAAAGATACTATAAAGGTATTGGAACTTACTAATCAGTTTATGACCGCAGTAAAGGAGCAGCGATATGCTGATGCAGCTATTATGCTGCACGAAACGAAAGCGGATGATCCTTTTGCTCAGCCGGAACTTTTGGATAATACTCAGTTAAAGAGTGTGTTGCATAGGCTGAAAGCTTTCCCGATATACGATTATAGCATTACTGACTATATTTTTAAAGAAGCTCTTGATAATGAAGTCCGTTGTAAGGTGATTTTGTTTCCCAAAAATGATGAGAAAGATACACGTCCCAATACTACTACCTGGTATTTTAAGCCGGTTCGTTTTCTAGGGGAGTGGAAGCTTTGTTTTAGAAGCAGTACACAGGGGGATCGTACTTTTGACGCTTCCAATTAAAAATGCTATTGTGAGGAATTAAAGATAGTTTAGGTAAATATCTTCTAAATATGCAGGTGCTGATTTAAAATTAGTACCTGTTTTTTTATGCATAATAAAGATGCACTGTCTATAGAATACAAAAACTTTTTTCTCTTTTCATCCACTTCAAAAGAACCTTTTCTATCTTTGTGCAGATTTGCGTGTAACGAATTGCTTATTTCCATCTTTTATTTATCGGGAAATATCCGTCATTCATCGGGGAAAGAACGTGCATTTATAGAAATACTCTTTCTGTATTGCCTTCATTTGATGAACTTTGTGACCGTAATCCTCGATTATCAATCATTAAAAGAAAGAACAATGAAAACAAAACAAAAAATTCAGTTCAACAGAGGACATGCGTCTGTAAAGTACTTGATGGCATTTCTCTTTATCGCCTGCGGAGGACTCCTTTTGGCACGTAATATGCAATGGATCACAGTTCCCGTTTATGACCTGCTGGTATCCTGGCAGGCAGTTGTGGCAGTAGTCGGCGTTTATTCATTGGTACGTCGTCATTTAGTGTTCGGACTGATATTACTGGGTATCAGTGTCTACTACTTGAATGATCAGCTCAGCGCTTTGTGTGGTACGGATATGCAGGCATTTATGCTGCCTGCTATTCTGATTCTGATAGGAATTGTCACTGTTTTTAGTCATGGTGGGAAATCTAGAAACCATGGGTACGGTCGAACTCCGGAAGAATTTAAAACGATGAATTATACCTCGGCAGATGGCTTTTTGCATTCGGAGAATGCTTTCAGCGGAGTCCGTCAGGTCATATTGGATGAAATGTTGAAGGGGGGGAGTATTCAGACCCGCTTTGGCGGCAGCATCATTGACATGCGACGTACGGACATTCCCGTAGGAGAGACACCGTTGGATGTAGATTGTAAATTTGGGGGCATTGAACTCTATGTGCCTGCGGACTGGACCATAAAATGTCTTTGCAGCACATTCATGGGCGGTTATGAGGACAAACGTTGGGAGAGAGAGGAAAATCCTCAAAAGGTGCTGGTGATAAGGGGGACTCTTTCGTGGAGTGGCTTGGTCGTTAAAAATTAAGACGGGCGGAATATGGATACACATCCTATACAGGCGTCGCCGCAAAGGTGGATAGTTGCTTTGGGCTTGCTGCTGGTTGCCGGCGTACAAGGCCTTTTCCTGTGGGGGTACACAGACGATGGTATATGGGTTTCCTTGTTGGACGGAATGGCTGCAACTCTGCTGTTTGCCCTATCGGCTTATTGGGCATGGTATGTTCTCGGCTTTGTCCATATTTCCATTACTACGCTTTTTATCACTATATTAGGCATATCTTGTACTTTGGTGGGCAGTTTCTTTATCCGGTGGATCTTGGAGTTTATTAATCATGCAGTCTACACTCCTTTTATACTCACACTTCCTTTCCGCCTCTGTTATGTGGCCTTACTGTGGAGCATCATCCTGTTATGGTATCGTTTGCAATCTGCTGCGGGTGAGCGTGAGGAGATGGAAAATCAATTGGTAACCATGCAGGAAACCTGGATGGAAGACCGCAGGAAAGCGGAGGCCAGCCGGAAGAAAGAGGAAGAAGCCGGTGCGGATGCGGAAGACTGCCTGGATCGGATCACAGTGAAAGATGGGACTAAAATTCATTTGATAGAATTGGCGGACTTGCTTTATATTCAGTCTTGTGGCGACTATGTGACATTGATTACTCCTGAAAGGGAGTATATTAAAGAACAGACGATGAAATATTTTGAAACTCATCTGCCTGGATCAGACTTTGTCCGTATCCATCGTTCGGCCATCGTTCAGGTTAAGCAGATATCCCGTCTGGAATTGTTCGGCAAGGAGTCTTATCAACTGATCTTAAAAAACGGTCGAAAGCTGAAAGTCAGTAATAGTGGCTACCGTTTGCTGAAAGAGCGCTTAAATCTCTAATTTATATTGTTAGGTAATATGGCCGGAAGGAAAAGGGGAGGGTGACATGTGTGGAACTGTCCTGTAACAGGAATGAAATCCGTTTGTCATGAAACCTTTAATAGAGTGTAACTCTCACGAAACTTAACCCATCTACTTTTGCGACAGATTTATAACGCATAAAAAAGTATATGAAAAAGGTTGTTAGAGCTGTGTCTCTTATGCTACTGATGGCAGGTGTTTGTGGAAATGCATTTGCCGAGGAAAATGAAAACATTGTCCGGCAAGGCACTATTCGCGGACGTGTGATAGACAATGGAAAACAAATTCTACCGGGTGCTTCCATCTTTATTGAGAATCTGAAAACCGGAGTGATCAGTGATGTGAACGGTTTCTACACATTACCCAATCTGAAGCCCGGCACTTACACCGTCAAAGTGACCTATGTAGGTTATAGCCCTATTGAAATGAAAGTTACCGTTCCCGAAGGCAAGACTTTAGAGAAAGATATAGTGATGAATGAAGGGGTGGAACTGCAGGAAGTGCAGGTGAAGGGAGCTTTTCAAGGGCAGAAGAAAGCAATCAATACACAAAAAAATAATCTGGGTATCACCAATATCGTATCTGCCGACCAAGTAGGGAAATTTCCCGACTCAAACATAGGTGATGCATTGAAACGTATCAGTGGCATCAATGTGCAATACGATCAAGGCGAGGCCCGTTTTGGACAAGTCCGCGGCACTAGTGCCGATTTAAGCTCCGTCACCATTAATGGTAATCGTGTCCCATCTGCTGAGGGGGATACTCGTAACGTGCAGTTGGACTTGATTCCTGCCGATATGATTCAGACCATCGAAGTAAGCAAAGTCGTTACACCCGATATGGACGGCGATGCTATCGGTGGTTCCATCAATCTGGTAACTAAAAATTCTCCTTATAAACGTACTATCAATGCCACAGCGGGAAGTGGTTACAATTGGATCAGCGAGAAAGCCCAGTTGAATTTAGGCTTCACTTACGGAGACCGTTTCTTCAATGACAGACTGGGCATGTTGCTCTCCGCTTCTTATCAGAATGCTCCTTCCGGTTCTTATGATACTGAATTCATGTGGGAACAAAATGAGGATGGCAAAGTATATGTCAGCGATTATCAGATGCGTCAGTACTTTGTCACCCGTGAACGTCAAAGTTATTCGGCGGCTTTTGACTTCGAACTCAATGAAAACCATAAATTGACTTTCAAGGGTATTTTTAACAACCGCAATGACTGGGAAAACCGTTACCGTACCAATATCAAGGATTTGGACGAGAACGGAAAAGGCACAGTCCGCATCCAAACCAAAGCTGGTACTCCCGATAATCGCAATGCCCGTCTGGAGCGTCAGCGTACCATGGATTTCGCTTTGGGCGGAGAACACTTATGGGGAGCAATCGGCATGGATTGGAATGCCAGTTATGCAAAAGCTACAGAAGAACGCCCTAATGAGCGTTATCTTGACTTCCAACTGAAAAAGCAGGAATTTGATATAGACTTGAGTGATGAACGCCAGCCGTTGGCAACACCCACAGCAGGTTCTACCCTGACACTGAGTGATAAGTTCAGCTTGAAAGAACTGACAGAACAACAGGAAGACATCAAAGAAGAGGATATGAAATTTTCGGCCAATTTCAAAACCAGTTTGAATAATGGAGCCAAACTGAAGTTCGGTGCGAAAGTAGTACGTAAAACGAAAGAAAAAGAAATAGACTTCTACGAATATACTCCGAAAGACGAGGATGCCTTCATGACCAACAGCCTGAAAAATACGGTAGACCAGAGTACGGATAAATTTATGCCGAGCGACAAATATCAGGTAGGAACATTTGCCAGTAAAGAATATGTGGGTGGATTGAACTTAAATGATGCTTCCCAATTCGATAAAGAACAGGTACAAGCCGAATTGGCTGAGAACTTTGAGGCTCGTGAAACTGTAAGTTCCGGGTATGTACGATTTGACCATAAATTTACCTCTGATATAAACTTGATGGCAGGGCTCCGCATGGAGCACACTTCTCTTCGTTATACCGGTCGTAACTATGATGATGAAACAGATAAGACCACCAAGACCGGCCGCGTCGTCAACAGTTATGTGAATTTCCTTCCTTCTATTTTGGTGAAATGGGATGTAAATGATGATTTCAAGATACGCGGTTCTTACACGCAGACCTTGAGCCGACCCAAATATTCAGCTTTGGTTCCCAGCGTGAATATCAACCGTGGCGATAATGAAATAAAGATTGGTAACTCTGACCTGAAACCTACTATTTCTTACAATTTCGATTTGAGTGCCGATTATTATTTCAAGAGTGTAGGTTTGGTGAGCGCAGGCTTTTTCTATAAGAAAATAGACGATTTCATCGTAGATCAGGTACTGACCAACTATGAATACCAAGGAACAGAATATACCCGTTTCACTCAGCCCAAGAATGCAGGAAATGCTAATCTGTGGGGATTGGAATTTTCTTATCAGCGTGATTTCGGCTTCATTGCTCCGGCCTTGAAGTATGTGGGTTTCTATGGAACCTATACTTATACTCACTCACGCGTGGAGGACTTTAACTTCGAAGGACGTGAGAACGAGAGCGGGTTGAGTTTGCCGGGGTCTCCCGAGCATACGGCGAATGCCTCTCTTTACTTTGAAAAAGGAGGCTTGAATGTGCGCCTGAGCTATAACTATGCCTCCAGTTTTATCGATGAAATGGGCCCAAGTACATTTTATGACAGATATTATGATGCCGTGAACTATATGGATGTGAACGCCAGTTATACCTTTGGCAAGAAGGTGAAGATGACCTTTTATGCTGAGGCGAACAATCTGCTGAACCAGCCGCTCCGTTACTACCAGGGTACGAAGGACCGTACTATGCAGGCAGAATATTATGGCGTGAGAATGAATGCAGGTTTAAAAATAAATTTCTAAAAATTAAGTATATGAAAACGTTGATGATGATTAGAAAAATGAAAGAAGTATTGACATGGGTATGGATTGTCGTCATTGGTGCGGCTATCTGTCTGAATGTGTGTGCCCAGACTCCACAAGATTGGAAAGGACTGGAGAAACAACTGAATTTTTATATGGCTAACGATTTGGGACGTAACGGTTATTATGACCAGAAGCCCATAGCCGAGCTGATGGGAGAAATGGCGGATGTTATTGGTCCCGAGTGTGTGTTTGCAGCCGGAGACGTGCACCACTTTGAAGGTGTACGCAGCGTTAACGATCCGCTTTGGATGACCAATTACGAGTTGATTTACAGCCATCCCGAACTGATGATAGACTGGTTCCCGATCTTGGGAAATCATGAATACCGGGGTAATACGCAGGCTGTGTTGGATTATACCAATGTGAGTCGTCGCTGGTCGATGCCTGGTCGTTATTATACCAAAGTTTTTGAGAAGAAAGGAACTGCCATCCGTTTTGTGATGATAGATACCGCTCCTCTGATTGACAAATACCGTAACGAGAGCGAAACTTATCCGGATGCCTGCAAACAGGACATGGACAAGCAACTGGCATGGATAGACTCTGTGCTTACTGCTGCCAAAGAAGATTGGGTTGTCGTAATAGGGCATCATCCCATTTATGCTGAAACGTCGAAAGACGACAGTGAACGCAGCGATATGCAGAAGCGTCTGGATCCTATCCTCCGTAAACATAAGGTGGATATCTATGCATGCGGACACATTCATAACTTCCAGCATCTTCGTGTGCCGGGCAGTGATATCGACTATGTGGTAAATTCGGCAGGTTCGTTGAGCCGTAAGGTAAAACCAGTGGAAGGCACTCAGTTCTGCAGTCCCGAACCGGGCTTTTCTATCTTCACGGCAGACAAGAAAGAACTGGATATGCATATGATTGATAAGAAAGGAAAAGTAATCTATACTGTAAAACGCACCAAATAGGGATAGTTATTTTAGGGAAAAAAGAGTACATTTGCGGTGTAAAACTGTAAATGTACTCTTTGTTATGTTGAATACACTCCTTTTGATTGGTGGTCTGGCTCTTATTTTGGCTGGTGCAAATGGCTTGACAGATGGTTCTGCAGCGGTTGCCAAACGTTTCCGTATTTCTGATTTGGTAATCGGGCTTACCATTGTAGCTTTCGGCACTTCGGCTCCCGAATTGGTTATCAGTGTGCTTTCTGCATTGAATGGCAGTGCTGAAATGGCTATTGGTAATGTGGTGGGTAGTAATATATTCAATGCTTTGATGATTATAGGCTGTACTGCGTTGGTACTCCCCATAAAAGTAGGTGAGGGGACGATGAGTAAAGAGATTCCGTTAGTCATTCTTTCTTCATTGGTACTGTTTGTCTGTGCCAATGACATGATGCTGGACAGGGAAGCGGTCAATGTTATCAGCCGTTCCGATGGGTTTGTTCTGTTGGCTTTCTTCCTTATATTTATGCGTTATACATTTGCTATCGCTCGTAATGGGGCAGATGAGGCAGGAGAAGAGCAGAAGATTAAGGAAATGCCTGTATGGAAATCGGTGTTGTATATTGCAGGAGGACTGGCCGGGCTCATATTTGGCGGACAGCTTTTTGTCGACGGGGCAAGCGGGCTTGCCCGTTCATGGGGTGTCAGTGAATCGGTAATCGGACTGACATTGGTAGCCGGAGGTACTTCCTTGCCGGAGCTTGCTACATCTGTTACGGCAGCTTTAAAGAAGAATCCGGGAATTGCTATCGGTAATGTCATTGGTAGCAATCTGTTCAATATATTCTTTGTACTGGGGTGCAGCGCTACGATATCACCGCTTCCGATGGGGAATATAAATAATCTCGATTTAAGTGTGCTGATTGCTTCCTCCCTGTTGTTGTGGCTGGTAGGCTGGTTTTTCCGTAAACGTACCATAACCCGTCTTGAAGGCGCATTGATGGTTGGCTGTTATGTCGTTTATACCGCCTATCTTATTGCCCAACAGTAAAAAAGCCATAAAAAGAATAAGTTATCTGCAAAAAAACTTCTATCTTTACACCCTGAATTTTTATAAAAATACAGCATGGCTATTACCATTAAAAAAGTCAGTTCAAAGAAAGAACTTAAGACATTTATACGGTTCAACTACGAGTTATACAAAGAGAATCCTTATTCCGTACCCGACTTGTACGATGATATGCTGAATACGTTCAGTCCGAAGAAGAATGCCGCTTTCGAGTTTTGTGAGGCGGAGTATTTTCTGGCATATAAGGATAACAAGGTGGTAGGACGTATTGCAGGGATTATAAATAAACGCGCAAACGAAACCTGGAATAAAAAAGAAGTCCGTTTCGGATGGATTGATTTCCTGGATGATATCGAAATATCACGCGCCTTGTTGGATGCAGTAGCCCAATGGGGTAAATCGAAGGGAATGGATACCATTCAGGGACCTTTGGGCTTTACCGACTTTGATGCGGAGGGTATGCTGATAGAAGGATTCGACCAATTGAGCACCATGGCGACTATCTATAATTATCCTTATTATCCACAGCATATGGAGAAGTTGGGATTCGAAAAGGATGCCGATTGGGTGGAATATAAAATTTATATTCCGGATGCAATTCCTGATAAGCATAAGCGTATCAGTGATTTGATTCAACGTAAGTTTAACTTGAAGGTGAAGAAATATACATCGGGTAAGAAAATTGCGGCCGAATATGGCCAGGCTATCTTTGAATTGATGAATGAGGCTTATGCTCCGCTTTATGGTTTCTCGGCTTTGTCTCAAGGACAGATTAACCAGTATATAAAGATGTATTTGCCTATTGTAGATTTGCGTATGGTGACCTTGGTGACCGATGCTGAAGATAAACTGGTGGCGGTGGGTATTTCAATGCCTTCTTTGTCCGAAGCGTTACGAAAAGCGAAGGGGCGTTTGCTGCCTATGGGCTGGTATCATTTGCTGAAAGTGCTGTTTTTGCATAAATATCCCCCTATGCTGGACTTGTTGCTGGTTGCTGTAAAACCTGAGTATCAGAACAAAGGAGTCAATGCTTTGTTATTCTCGGACTTGATTCCTGTATATCAGCAACTGGGATTCAAGTATGCCGAAAGTAATCCGGAACTGGAACTGAATGGAAAGGTGCAGGCCCAGTGGGAATATTTCAAGACCGAGCAGCATAAACGCCGTCGTGCTTATAAAAAGAGTATTCTGTAACAACGATATATAAAAATGTGATAAGTCAATATGGAAGAAAACAACGAACTGATAAACAATCCCGCTGTAGAATATACCGACGATAACATCCGCCACCTCAGTGACATGGAGCATGTGCGTACCCGTCCCGGTATGTATATTGGAAAGTTGGGTGACGGATCACATGCCGAGGACGGTATCTACGTCCTTCTGAAAGAAGTTCTCGACAACAGTATCGATGAATTCAAAATGCAGGCGGGTAAAAAGATTGAGATTATCATTGAAGAAAATCTCCGTGTCAGCGTGCGTGACTATGGTCGGGGTATTCCGCAGGGAAAACTTATTGAGGCTGTAAGTGTGCTGAATACGGGAGGTAAATATGACAGTAAGGCGTTTAAGAAGAGTGTCGGACTGAATGGGGTCGGTGTGAAAGCTGTCAACGCATTGAGTTCGCGCTTCGAGGTGCGCAGCTATCGTGATGGAAAGGTGCGTATCGCTACCTTTGCCAAGGGAGACTTGTTGACGGATACCACACAAAATACAACAGAGGAGAACGGTACTTATATTTTCTTTGAACCGGATAACCTGTTATTTGAGAATTACAGTTTCCGTCCGGAGTTTGTGGAAACCATGCTCCGCAATTATACCTATCTGAATACAGGACTGGCCATTATCTATAACGGTCAGCGTATCTTGTCCCGTAACGGGTTGGTGGATTTGCTTAACGACAACATGACGGCTGTGGGATTATATCCCATCATCCATTTGAAGGGAGAAGATATTGAGATAGCCTTTACGCATACCGGCCAGTATGGTGAAGAGTATTACTCTTTTGTCAACGGACAGCATACGACTCAGGGAGGTACGCATCAAAGTGCTTTCAAAGAGCATATTGCCCGTACCATCAAGGAATATTTCAACAAGAACATGGATTATTCCGATATCCGTAACGGACTGGTGGCTGCCATTGCCGTCAATGTGGAGGAACCGTTGTTCGAAAGTCAGACTAAAATCAAGCTGGGCTCTACCAATATGGCTCCCGGTGGTCCTACCGTCAATAAATTTGTAGGTGATTTTGTAAAGACTGAGGTCGATAACTATCTGCACAAGCATACGGACGTGGCCGATGTGATGTTGCAGAAGATTCAGGAGTCGGAGAAAGAGCGTAAAGCGATAGCCGGAGTGACGAAACTGGCACGTGAGCGAGCCAAGAAGGCAAATCTTCATAACCGGAAGTTACGTGACTGCCGCTTTCATCTGAACGATGTCAAAGGGGACAAGAAGGAGGAAAGCTGCATCTTCATTACCGAGGGAGACTCGGCAAGCGGTTCTATCACCAAGAGCCGTGATGTAAATACTCAGGCAGTATTCAGTTTGCGTGGTAAGCCGTTGAATTCTTACGGGCTGACCAAGAAGATTGTATATGAGAATGAAGAGTTTAACCTGCTTCAGGCTGCTCTGAACATAGAGGACGGTATGGAAGGATTACGATATAATAAGGTAATTGTAGCTACAGATGCTGATGTAGACGGTATGCACATCCGTTTATTGCTTATTACTTTCTTCCTGCAATTCTTCCCTGACTTGATAAAGAAAGGTCATGTATATATCCTTCAAACCCCTTTATTCCGTGTCCGCAACCGCAAGAAAGGAGTTTATGAAACCGTATATTGTTATTCGGAAGAAGAACGGATTGCCGCTATCGAACGGTTAAGCCCCAATCCCGAAATTACCCGATTCAAAGGTTTGGGAGAGATCTCACCCGATGAATTCAAGCACTTTATCGGCAAAGACATGCGTCTGGAGCAAGTTTCCCTCCGCAAGACTGACCTGGTGAAAGAATTGCTGGAGTTTTATATGGGTAAGAACACCATGGAACGTCAGAATTTTATTATAGATAACCTTGTTATAGAAGAAGACATTGCGTGAATCACTAACAAATATGAGAAGAGCCATATTTCCGGGGACATTTGATCCCTTTACCATCGGCCATTATTCGGTCGTGAAAAGAGCATTGACCTTTATGGATGAAGTGGTAATCGGTATCGGTATCAATGAGAATAAGAAGACTTGGTTTCCTACAGAGAAACGAGTGGAGATGATTGAGAAACTTTTTGCTGATGATCCCCGGGTAAAGATCGACGCTTACGATTGTTTGACCATAGACTTTGCCAGAGCTAAAGAAGCGCAGTTCATTGTTCGTGGAATCCGCACCGTACACGATTTTGAATATGAGGAAACCATAGCCGATATCAACCGGAAACTGGCCGGTATAGAAACTATTCTGTTATTTACGGAGCCGGAACTTACTTCTATCAGCTCTACTATTGTGAGAGAATTATTGCAGTTTGGTAAAGACGTAACACCATTCTTACCTGAAGGAATGAAAATAGACTGATCATGAAATATACTATGTACTTTGCAGGCTTGATTGCCTGCTTTTTTTCTATTGTAGCCGTACAGGCTCAGGAAAATAAGTTTCTGAATTCTCCGGCACGCAAATTACAGTTGGCGGAGTTTGCCATTGCCAACCTTTATGTAGACGAAGTCAATGAGGGGAAACTTGTAGAGGAAGCCATCGTAAAAATGCTGGAACAGCTTGATCCTCACTCTACTTATTCCGACCCGGAGGAAGTGAAGAAAATGAACGAGCCGCTGCAGGGAAACTTTGAAGGTATCGGCATACAGTTCAATATGGCAGAAGATACATTGTTGGTGATACAGCCCGTATCGGGCGGTCCTTCCGAAAAAGCAGGTATTCTGGCCGGCGATCGTATCGTCATGGTGGAAGATACGCTGATAGCCGGTGTAAAGATGAGCACCGAAGATATCATGCGTCGTCTTCGTGGTCCTAAAGATTCAAAAGTGAATTTGAAAATACTTCGCCGAGGGGTGAAGGAACTGCTCCCTTTTACGGTGAAAAGGGATAAAATACCTGTTTACAGCCTGGATGCTTCCTATATGATTAAAGATAAGATTGGTTATATCCGTATCAACCGTTTTGCCGCCACTACCCATGAAGAGTTCAAGAAAGCGTTAGCTGAATTGCAGAAAAAAGGGATGAAAGATTTGATTCTTGATTTGCAAGGCAATGGCGGAGGTTATTTGAACGCTGCCATCGATATTGCCAACGAGTTTCTGGGCAAAAAGGAACTGATAGTCTATACGGAAGGCCGTCGTAATCCCCGTAGTGAATTTTTTGCTAAAGGTACGGGCGAGTTCCAGAATGGTCGTCTGATTGTATTGGTCGATGAATTCTCGGCTTCTGCCAGTGAGATTGTGACCGGAGCTGTTCAGGATTGGGACAGAGGAGTCGTTGTGGGCCGGCGCAGCTTTGGTAAAGGCTTGGTGCAGCGTCCCATTGATTTGCCGGACGGGTCGATGATTCGTTTGACGGTGGCCCGTTATTATACTCCTGCCGGACGTTGTATCCAGAAACCTTACGAAAGCATTGAAAAGTATAATGAGGATCTGATAGACCGTTATAATAAAGGAGAGATGATGAGTGAAGACAGCATTCACTTCCCGGATTCACTGAAGTTCAAGACTCATAAGCTGGCTCGTACGGTATATGGCGGTGGGGGAATTATGCCCGATTATTTTGTGCCGATTGATACGACTCTCTATACTAAATATCATCGTCAGTTGCGTGATAAAGGGGCGTTGATGAAAGTTCACTTTCATTTTATTGATGCCCATCGTAAAGAATGGCTGGGCAAATACAAGACTTTCAATGAGTTCTACAAACGTTTTGAGGTGACTCCGGATATGTTGGCACAACTGGTTGCTACCGGCAAGGAGATGGGAGTGGAATATAATGAAGAAGAATACCAGAAGGCCCTTCCTTTGCTGAAATTGCAGATGAAAGCATTGATAGCCCGTGATTTATGGGATATGAATGAGTATTATCATGTCATCAATGATGCCAATGAAAGTATCAGGAAAGCACTGGAGCTGCTGGAACAACCGGATTTTGAAGGATTGCTGCTAAAAAAACGATAGTCAAGACTTTATATTAAACTGCAGGGGCGCATAGTTGCACTCCTGCATCCAACCATCACTTTATCTGTCTCCCGAACAGCACCTTATTCAGCCATCGGTTTACATAAATATTTGCAAAAGCACATCCTACTCCGATCGCTGCTCCTGTCACTACATCACTGGGATAATGCACTCCTTGGTTCATTCGTGCAAACCCCACTCCACAGGCCCATACGGCAGAAGGAGCGATGACATACCATTTGGGATAAGTGATAGAAAGCGAAGTTGCCAGGGAAAAAGCGGCGGCTGTGTGTCCTGAAGGAAACGACGGGCTGTCTGCATCCGGTGCTCCGTATGCATGAATCTTATCCGGATACTTTACAAAAGGCCGGTCACGTCTTATGATATGTTTGGCAGCGTATGTGATACCTACCGCCTCAATCACACTGGTTCCTATGTAAACGGCATCTTTCAGCATCGGCTGGTCTTTCTTTATCAATGCATAGAGTCCCATGGCGGCAGGCACTCCTACGGGCAGAATCACTCCGCTGGCGGATAGTCCTCTGCTGAGGCCGTGTACCTTCCATTTATTGATGGTTTTCAATGTGTTGATATCTATATTCTGGGCCGGGAGGCTGAATGTAAAACTTACTGTCAACAAGAGGAAAATAATTCTTCGTATATCCATTTTGTTTGGTTTTTGTTCGGTACAAAGATAGAAAAATAATGTAATTCGCATTTACCCTTCCCGAATTAAAGAATAATTTCCATAATTCCTTGTATTATCGCTAGAATTCCTTTACTTTTGCATCGTGAATACACAGCTTTTAACAGAATTTTTAGTTCTAACAATTAAATAATTTAAATTCAATCATTTATGTGGTTAAGTAATTCATCTATTGGAAGGAAAGTGGTGATGAGTGTCACAGGTATCGCCCTTGTCCTGTTTCTGACGTTTCACATGGCGATGAACCTTGTTGCGCTCTTCTCGGAAGATGCTTACAACATGATTTGTGAATTCTTGGGAGCTAACTGGTACGCGTTGGTTGCAACTGCCGGACTGGCTGCTCTGTTCGTAATCCACATCATCTACGCTTTCTGGTTGACCATGCAGAACCGTGCAGCTCGTGGTAGCGAACGCTATGCAGTGAACGTTAAACCTAAAACTGTGGAATGGGCATCTCAGAACATGCTTGTCCTGGGTATTATCGTCATTGCCGGATTGGCTCTTCACTTTGCCAATTTCTGGTACAAAATGCAGTTTGCCGAAATCATCGGTGTTCATGATTTAGGTGCGTTCGGCCCTACAGACGGTGCCGCTTACATCCGTGAAACATTCGGATGCCCTGTATTTACAGTGCTTTACCTCATTTGGTTAGCAGCTTTATGGTTCCACCTGACTCACGGATTCTGGAGCGCTTTGCAGACATTGGGCTGGAGCAACAAAATCTGGTTCGAGCGTTGGAAGACTATTGGTAACATCTACTCTACTTTGGTAGTTCTTGGTTTTGCAGCAGTAGTCGTTATCTACTTCGTAAAATCACTCGCTTGTGGTGCTTGCTAATCGTAAATTGTAAATGATAAAATTGTAAATGAATATGGCTACTATAGATTCTAAAATTCCTGAAGGCGCTTTAGCCGAGAAATGGACCAATTATAAAGCTCATCAAAAATTGGTAAACCCTGCCAACAAACGTCGTCTTGACATTATTGTGGTAGGTACCGGTTTGGCAGGTGCTTCGGCTGCTGCTTCACTGGGTGCTCTGGGTTTCAAGGTATTAAACTTCTGTATCCAGGACTCTCCCCGTCGTGCACACTCCATCGCTGCACAGGGAGGTATCAATGCTGCTAAGAATTATCAAAATGATGGTGACTCCGTTTACCGTCTTTTCTATGATACAATTAAAGGTGGTGACTACCGTGCACGCGAAGCCAACGTTTACCGTCTGGCCGAAGTGTCAAATGCTATTATCGACCAGTGCGTAGCTCAAGGTGTTCCTTTCGCTCGCGAATACGGTGGTTTGCTTGACAACCGTTCATTCGGTGGTGCTCAGGTATCACGTACATTCTATGCCCGCGGCCAAACCGGACAGCAGTTGTTGTTGGGTGCTTATTCTGCATTGAGCCGTGAAGTTCAGCGTGGTAACGTGAAATTGTACACTCGTTATGAAATGTTGGACGTTGTGCTGATTAAGGATAACGAAGGTGTGGAACGCGCCCGTGGTATCATTGCCCGTAACTTGGTTACAGGTAAGATTGAACGTTTTGCTGCTCACGCAGTAGTAATCGGTACCGGTGGTTATGGTAATACTTATTTCTTGTCTACCAACGCTATGGCGTCAAATGGATCGGCTGCTATGCAGGTTTACCGCAAAGGTGCTTATTTTGCTAATCCTTGTTTTGCACAGATCCACCCGACCTGTATTCCTGTACACGGTGACAAGCAGTCTAAACTGACTTTGATGTCTGAGTCATTGCGTAATGACGGACGTATTTGGGTTCCGAAAAAGCTGGAAGATGCCAAGGCATTGCAGGCAGGAACTAAGAAACCGACTGATATACCTGATGCAGACCGTGACTTCTATCTGGAACGTCGTTATCCGGCATTCGGTAACTTGGTTCCTCGTGACGTTGCTTCACGTGCTGCGAAAGAACGTTGCGACGCAGGTTTCGGTGTGAACAACACAGGTTTGGCTGTATTCCTCGACTTTAAGTATGCTATCGATCGTCTGGGTGAAGATGTAGTTCGTGCCCGTTACGGTAACTTGTTCGATATGTACGAAGAAATCACTGATGAAAATCCGTATAAAACTCCGATGATGATCTTCCCGGCTATCCATTATACGATGGGTGGTATCTGGGTTGACTATGAACTGATGACCTCTATCAAGGGTCTGTATGCTATCGGTGAAGCTAACTTCTCTGACCACGGTGCAAACCGTTTGGGTGCATCTGCATTGATGCAGGGATTGGCTGACGGTTACTTCGTATTGCCTTACACTATCCAGAACTATTTGTCAGACCAGATTCAGGTTCCCCGTTTCTCAACAGACCTTCCCGAATTCGTAGCTGCCGAAAAGGCTGTAAACGATAAGATCCAGAGACTGATGAATATCAAGGGTCATCGTTCTGTAGACTCTATTCACAAGGAGCTGGGTCACATCATGTGGGACTTTGTAGGTATGGGACGTACCAAGGAATCTTTGACTACTGCTCTGGCTAAACTGAAAGAAGTAAGAAAGACCTTCTGGAGCGACCTTCGCATTCCGGGTGAAGCTAATGAATTGAATGTAGAACTTGAAAAGGCAATCCGCCTGGCTGATTTCATCGAAATCGGTGAGCTGATGGCTTACGATGCATTGAACCGTGAGGAATCTTGTGGTGGTCACTTCCGTGAAGAACACCAGACTCCGGAAGGTGAAGCACTTCGTCACGATGACAAGTTCTCGTATGTAGCTTGCTGGAAATACACCGGTGAAGGAAAAGAACCCGAATTGATCAAGGAAGATTTGAACTATCAGTTCGTTAAGGTTCAAACTCGTAACTATAAGTCTTAATTATTAATTGTATAGAAATCATGGATAAAAATATAAGTTTCACACTGAAAGTTTGGCGTCAGAAAGGTCCTAAGGACAAAGGACATTTTGATACCTTCCAAATGAAAGATATTCCGGGTGATACCTCATTCCTGGAAATGATGGACATCTTGAACGAGCAGCTTATCAATGAAGGTAAAGAACCTATCGTATTCGACCACGACTGTCGCGAAGGTATCTGCGGTATGTGCTCTATGTATATCAACGGACATCCTCACGGACCTGCTACAGGTGCTACTACCTGCCAGATTTATATGCGTCGTTTCAAAGACGGTGACACCATTACTGTTGAGCCTTGGCGTTCTGCCGGTTTCCCGGTAATCCGCGACTTGATGGTAGACCGTAGCGCATACGACAAAATTATGCAGGCCGGTGGTTACGTGTCAATCAATACCGGTGGTATTCCTGACGCTAACGCAATTCCTATTGCAAAACCTATTGCTGACGAGGCTATGGATGCTGCTGCATGTATCGGTTGTGGTGCTTGTGTTGCTGCATGTAAGAATGGTTCTGCCATGTTGTTTGTTTCTGCAAAGGTCAGCCAGTTGGCACTGTTACCTCAGGGTAAAGTGGAAGCTGCACGTCGTGCAAAAGCTATGTTGAGCAAGATGGATGAACTGGGCTTTGGTAACTGTACAAACACTCGTGCTTGTGAGGCAGAATGTCCGAAGTTGGTTTCTATCAGCAACATCGCTCGTTTGAACCGTGAATTTATTGCTGCGAAGCTGAAAGACTAATCACGGTTAGTTTTACTTGATATTTGAGAATGCCCTGCCTTTGGTGGGGCATTTTTTATCGTTATATATTGGGTGGAGTTTCTTTCTTTTCTTTTTTACGGATGTTTCTGGGAGAATCGCCAAAGAACTTCTTACAGAAGTTGGAGAAATGTGAGAGAGATTCGAATCCATGTTCGAAGCAGATTTCGGAGATGGAAGCCTCTGTATAGCGCAATTGGTAGAGGATGCTTTCTTTGCGCTGCTTCATCATCCATTCATAGGCCGGTTCGTTGAAGATAGCCTTGAAAATACGGCGGAAGGTGGTGACGCTATAGCCGCCCAGTTGTGCGAAGTCTTCTACAGACTTTATTTGCTTGTGGTGTTTTAATATAAAATATTCAAAGCTGTTGGTATACTTGGACAAACTGTGTACAATGGGGGAAAGCTCATAGTCTGTATAGTAGTGCGCCAGTAGATAATACAGTTCTTTACGCTTGAATTCAAGCAGTTCTTTACAGATTTTGTCTATATTCAGATAGGAGGTAACTCCTTCAAGGAAAAGCTTTATTTCGGGCTTTATTTTAAGTGGCTCGGAGATGAGTGGCGGGGGCACGTTTTTCAATATATAGGTATAGCGGTCATAACAGAAAGCTTTGGGGTCATCGAATGTGTACAGAATACCTTCCGAGTCTGTCATGGCCAGTATTTCCACTTTTGATGCGATAGCTTGCAGTACAAATTCTCCGGGATTGATGATAGTACCGGCATATTCTTCACTATTGATGAGTATTTGGCCTTTGAGTAAGAAAAATAAGATATTAGTTTCACACTTATGTGGGGGTAAGTGGAAACCTTTTTTGTTATGTGTGTAATGGATGCTATTCTCCACTGCTTTAGGGCATTGGGTACAATCCATCCTTTCATTACAGGGCAGACCAGACATATATAGATGTTAGAGACGCTTGTGTTCTTTTTTTTGATTTGACAAATGTAGGTCAAATATGGATAATTTGCAATAAGTTTCAAGAAAAAGACCGAAGAATCCTGTTTCCACTTGTTTGTCTTCTGCCGTTACGGAAAACGATAGCCTGTGGGCATGAGCATAGAGGGCTAAATTTGTGTGGCCAAACAAAAAGAAGTTGCAATTGTTGGGAAAGTAGCAGAAAGAAAGTATCTTTGTGTGTACCCTATGGGGAGGTATACCGGCTAAAACAGCATAGATTATGGAATTTGTAGTATCATCAGATAAGAAATTATTGCCCTACGGCATGATGAATTTCGCGGATATACGCCTTGATGGTTATTATTATGTGGACAAGACCATGTATATCCCGTTGATAAAACGCTCCAACCGTTATTTTTTCTTTATCCGTCCGCGTCGTTTCGGCAAAAGTCTGACGCTGAATATGCTGTAACATTACTATGATGTACGAACCAAGGATAAATTCGACGCCCTGTTTGGAGACCTCTACATAGGGAAGTATCTTACACGTGACTGGAACAGCTACTTGGTATTGTATCTCAATTTCTCCGGTATCATTGGCGAACTGCATAACTATCGTGCCGGATTGGACGCACATTGCCAAACCTGTTTCGACTATTTCTGTGATATTTATGCGGAATACCTGCCGCAGGGTATCAAAGAACAGTTGGACGCAAAGAATGGGGCGGTAGAACAATTAGACTATCTTTATCATGAGTGTGAGCGTGCCGGTCAGGATATTTATCTTTTTATCGATGAGTATGACCATTTTATCAATGCCATCCTTTCGGATGTCGAAAGCCTGCACCGATATACGAAGGAAACGCACAAGGAAGGATATCTGCGTGCATTCTTCAACAAGATAAAATCCGGTACCTATTCCAGCATCAAACGCTGTTTCATTACCGGAGTCAGCCCTGTGACGATGGATGTGGTTGTTTCTAGGGGTATTTTATGATTGAGGACGGCTGATTGTCAACAGGTAAAAATGCTCCGCAAATGAAATCGCAAATGATAGAGGGGATGATGCGGTGTTTCATTGCGGAGCGGGGAATTGTTATGTTTATCTGTATGTTTGTCGGGGGATTTGTAAATTCATTAATTTATAGTTTGTTGGTTTCTTATAATACAGGAGTTTTAGGAGTTTGCTCGTTATCAGTGGCATTCCAATCTTCATCATATGTTGTGTTTACACTCATTTTTTCTGCACCAACCGGTAAAGTTAGTATATAGCGGATACTTTGCCCATTAGTCCATTCTCCTGTTAAAGCTACTTCTTTTGATCCGTTAAAGAATGTTGCATTATCTTTCTCTGTTTTATACTTGACTGTAATTTTAGCATCAGTAAGAGATTGTGGGTACAGCATTAATGAATTATTATTTTGTGTATAATCATAAATATCATCTTTGGCTGTTACGGTGTTATCAAATGTATAGCTATAACCACTAGCAGGTGCACTTCCTGTGATATTCCAATTTCCACCTTTTCCTTCAGTTCCTCCGAATGTGTACGTTGCGGCACCACCTTTTGCACCGGTGATAGTTATGCTTTCAACTGTGTAAGTATAGTTGCTGTCAGCTAGTTTTGCAGCAAAGTTTATACGGGTTAAGATGTGTTGGAATGTAAGGTTTAATGTATTATCACTTGGCTTAGTTATATCTTTGGAATAAGCTACTATAATATCTTTCTGATCGGCCGGGGTATCAGGAAGGGTATAGCTGATGGTGGGATAAGCGCTGGAACTAGCAGGTGCTGTATAGGTTACATCATTGGTATATCCAAAAAATTGCATTTCTGTTATAGGCCAATAAAAAGTACCACTTGTTGTAGCCCAATTACCTTGACCTCCTTTATATTCTATGCCATCCATATACGCGTTACCCCATCCTGAAGTGGCGATATCGCTGCTTTTAATTATATAGGCATGTAATTTAAAAGACGTGAAACTACTATTACTTGTAACAGTGGCCCTTGAACTCTTTTTGACAATCGTGTTTACTCCTATCTCATTTTTACTTTTTGGAGTTCCATTGTCAATACCATCAATCTCATTCTGTGAGCAACTTGTGATTGCCAATGCAGCTAAAGCTGCAAATAAAATCTTCTTCATATCCTATGTGTTTTAAGTTAATAATTCTATGACTCTTTATTCTATATTCTAACCGACCGGTAATTCTACATTCGTTTCATCATCCCAGTCACTAACGTTCCCATCAAATCCACCGCCACTTTCATCAGGAGGAATCTCTACATCATCCACCACAATCTTCTCATCATCCGGAAGTTCGATCTCTATCTCCGGCTCTTGAGGTTTTTCATCGCCTTCTCCCGGCTCGTCTTTATCTTCAGGAGGTTTTACCGCTTCCGTTATTTCTACTTTCGCTTCCTGTTTGGAACCATCCACTTTTACTATAATCAAGTTCAGAAACTGAGTGATATCGGCTCTTGCTTGCGTCAGTTTGGGATGCCCAAAGCAGGTAAAACTCCCTTTTATAGCCCCATTCCCTTTACTGGTTTCACAATAAATAGGAGCGAACCGGCATAGGCTGGCTCCTTTGCCCAGGTGGTAACATTCAGCCATTCCGGAAACACTGCCCAGGATGGATGCAACATTTTTCAGCCCTTCTGTCTTTATTGAAAAAGTGTAAGTGGTTACCACAGATTTTGGTTTTACCTCTAGTGTCGGTAATTCTTCCTCTTTTCCTATCTCTACATCGTCCAGGGTTGCTACATAAAAATTATCCGGTCCCCATACCATGTCTTTCGTTTCCTCGGCACCCAGTCCCGTACAGTTTCCTGTACATGCCATTATTGTTTCGTAGCTACCTTCGTCTTTTATTTGCACTACTTCGGTGTCATAATTGTAAATCACTGCCGAATAATGTCCCGGAGGTACTTTTATTTCTCCGCCTTTCGCCGGTAAGTAGGTATCAATCTTCCTTCCTTGGCTGTCCTTGGGATAGAAGATGATCCGGACTCCTTCCGGCAGACGGTCGGTTACTCCTTCCCAATTCAGACGGATGTTTATTCCTGTTACGGGGTAATCGTCCAGAATCTCGCGGCGGCTGCATCCCACTAAAATCAATAGTGAAGATAATAGTGAAGATAAAAGTACAAGAATTGCGTACCTTGTCTTTTTCATTTTCTCCCTCTTTTCTTGGTTATCAACCATACCAACGAAATTTTTGCTTTCGTAGGGCCTATAAAGGTGTAATTTCCGCTACTCATCCAGACTAGTGATCCCTCATAGGGAGTATATTTTTGATATTCCGTGGTCAGATAGCCTATGCCTAGGCTGAATTCCAATGCCAGATGTCGTGACAACAAAGTGGAATATCCATAAGTGAATCCTGCCGCACCGTAATATTTACCTTGGTAGCCGTTTCCTTTAAACTGAAAGTCGTAGATACCTCCCTCGATATACAATCCAAAGAAATGTCCGTTCAATCGGTTGTGTAGTTCACGGTTGCCCAGCCAGTAACGGCTTTCTATTCCTCCCGAAATCAGTTGGTAGCAGATTTCTTTACTGCTGTTGGACCACCAGGGGCTTTTATATTCCATATTCACTGACCATCTCTTTCCTACAGGAATTTCTATTTCTATATTAGGTGCCAGTGCCAGGTCGTACAATAAATTATTTTTCAGTGCAAGCACTGTGTTGTCGGCTGTCTGGTTTCTCCTTGCTGCCTTTTCTTTGGGCTTTTTTCTCCGTTTCTCTTTTGTCTCTTTTTTCTTTTCTACCTTTATTACTGTTTTTTCTGTTTCTATTATTACTTGTGTTCTTTCCTTCTGTGGAAGTACTTGCATCGTCATTGGCGTAACGGTCGTTTCCCTGTCAATCGGTATGAATTCAGTTTCTTCTATCCTTGCTGCCTGTTCTGCGGAGGAGTTTTTTCCTCCGTTCTCTTCCGGATAAGACAGGCAGACTCTTATCTCTGTCCGTCTGAGTTCCGGTAGCACTCGGTCAGAAATATACTGATAAGGTATGCCGGCGTCCAGGCATTGCAAGAAATCTTGCATTTTTACGGGATTGTTATGGTGATAATCTATCAATGCCAATACATCTTCCCGGTCGGGGACCAGTCTGTCGTCCAGTATCAGTTTCTGTAAGGCATCCCCGTACTCTTCTCCTTTGCGGATACAGATTTGGGCGGTATTGACCTGCGGATATTTCCCACGTAAGAACACTTTTACTTCCTCACTTCTTTTTTGTCCCAGCGGTATGCCCTGTTCTTTTTTACCATTATATAAATCCGGTGAAACCAGAATAATGGAATTAAGATGGATGCTGTGGGCAGGATTGGCAAGTAGAGAATCCAATACCGTCAGCGTTTTACCGTTTCTGTGGTAATCCTTGTTTACCTGTCGGGCATTCAGGTCAAAATAGAGCGTCATGTCCAACGTGGTGTCTTTGGGGTTTTCGTACTCTATTGTCCGGGCATAAATGCTATTTGGCAGTAGGCACAAAAGCACAAATATGCTGAATATAGTAGTGCGTTTTTTCATGAATTACCATTATGTATGAAGCAAATATAGGTGATAAAATCTGAAAAAAGACTTATTAAATGTTCTATTTTCGGACTTGAAAGGGTTTGTGAAGCGATTGGATAGAATTTGCAAGTTTTGGCGGTTGGATAATGAGAAGGGCAGGGGACTTACTTTTATTTTGGATGAATAACATGAGGGAATACTTTCTTTTTGTTTTTTACTTTCCAGCAGACAGGAATGAATCATTCTATGATATTGATAGAATAATGTTTCATATTCCTTTTTTAACCCCGCTTTTCTTGTCGGATTGTAATACTGTGTGCGAAAACGATTGTATTTGTGAAATAATACTAAATGAAAAGCAAAAATGAACCAAATATTTGGAGGTATTGAGTGTAAGTTGTACATTTGTCATGTGATTTTTTTCATAGTATTAGATTTAAGGTTAACAAAGGTTGGAGCAAGGCGTTGCTCCTTTCTTTTTTTAGTACCTTCTGTTTCTTTCCATTCTCCTAATCATCAGCTCCTTAATGCCGTTGATTTTTTAAAATATTCTGTTTCTTGTTTTCATCCAATGGATTTTATGTTATCTTTGTGTCAATGTAAACTAACTAACAATCTACATGAAAAGACACACAAACCTTTTATGCTTGGGGGCTGCTGTCGCATTGCTGAATGCTTGCGCCCCGGTGGTGAACGCTCCTGAGCCTGTTCTTCCTGTTCCCGAGAAAAAGCAGGTGGACTGGCAGAAAATGGAAACTTATGCTTTCGTGCATTTCGGACTGAATACTTTTAATGACCGTGAATGGGGTTATGGAGATTCTGACCCTGCCACGTTTAATCCGGTTAAACTGGACTGCGAGCAATGGGTGAAAACTTTTGTGGCGGCAGGGATGAAAGGAGTTATCCTTACGGCAAAACACCATGACGGGTTTTGTCTGTGGCCTACGGGGCTGACCGAATATTGTATCCGTAACACACCTTATAAGGATGGAAAAGGAGATATCGTACGTGACCTTTCGGAGGCTTGTAAAAAGTATGGTATAAAATTCGCTGTCTATCTCTCACCGTGGGACAGGCATCAGGCCAATTATGGAACTCCGGAATATGTGGATTATTTCTATCAACAGTTACACGAATTGCTGACCCATTACGGTCCGGTGTTCGAAATTTGGTTTGATGGGGCTAATGGAGGGGATGGCTGGTATGGCGGAGCCAAAGACTCCCGTACCATAGACCGGAAAAATTATTATGATTATGCGCGTGCATACGAGATGATCGACAAATATCAGCCGCAGGCCGTTGTCTTCTCGGATGGCGGACCCGGATGCCGTTGGGTAGGTAACGAGAATGGCTTTGCCGGAGCTACAAACTGGTCTTTTCTGCGTGCCGGAGAGGTTTATCCGGGATATCCTAAATACAGGGAACTGCAATACGGTCATGCAGACGGCAATCAGTGGACGGCTGCCGAGTGTGATGTGTCTATCCGTCCGGGCTGGTTTTATCATCCGGAGGAAGATGACAGGGTGAAGACGGTGGAGCAATTGACAGACCTTTATTACCGCAGTGTGGGGCACAATGCGACTTTGTTGCTCAATTTCCCTGTAAACCGGGATGGGTTGATTCATCCGGTAGATTCGGCGAATGCGGTTGACTTTTATAAGAATGTTCAAAAACAGCTGGCAAACAATCTGTTGAAAGGTGTTCTTCCGACAGTTTCCAATGAACGGGGTGGAATATACACTGCAAAGGCGGTGACGGATGGAGAATATGATACATATTGGGCTACGGAGGATGGTGTCACATCGGCTGTCATCGAGTTTGAATGGCCGGCTCCGCAAAAGGTGAACCGTATGCTGTTACAGGAATATATTCCGCTGGGGCAGCGTGTACAATCCTTTGTGGTGGAATATAATAAAGAAGGGGAGTGGCTGCCTGTGAAGCTGAATGAAGAGACAACCACAATCGGTTATAAACGTTTGCTTCGTTTTGAAACAGTCACTACGGACAAACTTCGTATAAACTTTATGGAATCACGCGCTTGCTTGTGTATCAATAATATAGAGGCTTATTATGCAGGAGAAACCCCGGATGTGTTTACTGCGAAAGCGGAAGAACTGAAAACGTATCCGTTTACATTGCCGCAGGTAGATGAGGCGGAAGCCGGAAAATGTGCGGATAAAGATGCCGCCACGACTTGCTTTGTGGATGGCAATACGCTTTTGATAGATTTAGGTACGGAACAGACTGTTTCTTCCTTCCATTATCTACCCGATCAGAGCGAGTATAACAAAGGACTGATAGCTGCTTATGAGATTTCAGTGGGTATGGAGGCCAATGCTGTGAATCAAGTGGTGAGCAGCGGGGAATTCTCGAATATCAAGAATAATCCGATTCTCCAATCGGTTTATTTCACTCCGGTAACGGCTAGATATGTATTGCTGAAAGCAGTGAGGATGGTGGAAAACGAGAGTCCGATGGGCTTTGCCGAATTAGGAGTGCAATGACCATGTATCAATATACTCATGTGTCCGTTCACAATACAGCTACCGTATGTCAATGAGTACATGAGTATATTGATACATGGTTACATTATTAATCGGTACACTCCTCCTGCCAGTGCTCGTATCACCCCTTTCATTTCTAATTCAAACAGTAATGCACTCATTCGGTTTACAGGTATGTTGGTGTCTATCACCAATGTGTTGATTTGTAATCCTTCCGGTATTTTGCCGAGTCGTTTTACTATTCGTTCTTCTTCCTCGCTTAAATCAGGGAACAATTCCCGTTGTACTGTTTTCTCAGTTTTGGGGCTGCTTTCCCATCCCATACCCTTCACTAAATCCTCGGCCGATGTGATAAGCACTGCCTGGTTTTTCCTTATCAGATTGTTGCAGCCTATGGAATATTCATCATTGCATCGTCCCGGAAAGGCAAAACAGTCCCGGTGATAACTTTCCGCCAGTTCGGCGGTGATGAGGGCTCCCCCTTTGGCGGCGGACTCGATAACGACGGTGGCGTCACTCATACCTGCCACAATGCGGTTTCGTTTCACGAAATTCTGCCTGTCGGGATTGGTTCCGCTTGTAAATTCGGTCAGCAAACCTCCCTGTTCCAACATGCTGACGGCTGTCTTCCGATGTTCGGCAGGATAAATGCGGTCCAGTCCGTGGGCCAATACACCTATGGTCTTGAAATGATTCTGCAGGGCGGCGCGATGTGCATGGATATCAATGCCGTATGCCAGTCCGCTTACTATCAAGGTGTTTGGGCACAATACCGACAAGTCGGCAAGGAAACGGGTGCAGATATCCTGCCCATAAGGGGTGGCATGACGGGTTCCTACTATATTAATAATATGCAGCGTGTTCAGATCGGCATTTCCCCGATAAAATAAAGCTAGCGGAGCATCATCACATTCACGCAAACGGCTGGGATAACCTTCATCATTTAAGGTGAGGCAGCGGATATGATTTTTCTCACAGAAAGTTAATTCCTGCTCTGCACGCCGGAAAGCTTCGGAGTTATTCAACGCAGTAATGATCTTTTCGCTTACTCCGGGGACCAATTGTGACAGCTCTTTGCGGTGTTCGAAAACACGGGTGGCGCTTCCCAGACTGCTCACCAGTCTGAATGCGCCTGTCAGTCCCAATCCCGGTATCCGGGTCAGGGCCAGGCTGCAAATTTGTTCGTCTTGTGTCATTCGCTCAAGTAGGGGGCGAAAGTCTCGTCAAATAGAGCGCTGTCCCCTAATCTGCCGTTTACCACGCATACTGATTCTACAGTGGCCTTGACAGTCACTTTCATGTCGGGCAGACGGAAAATGTCCTGATAGAACACATATTTAATACCTTCTTTTTTCAGATAGAGTTTGGACACGAATTCGTCACCGCTGCGCAGCGGAGTTTTGAACGCCATGGTGAGCCGTGCCACTACCGGGTCTACTCCTTCCTCGTGCAAACGCGCGAAGCTGATACCTATGGATGTGAGAAACTCATGGCGTGTATGTTCCAGATAATGCTGATAATTGGCGTTGTTTACAATGCCTTGCAGGTCGCATTCATAATCGCGCACCTTCATCTTCAGTTCATAAATATACTTTTCCATAAGGCAAAGGTATAAGAAAAATGTGTTACTTTGCAGATAAACTTAAAAAAAGAAGTGAATGAAACTATATGCTGCGCCTTTGCAAGGTTTTACGGAAGCTCCCTGGAGAAACTTTCATGAGGAAGTTTTTGGTGGAATAGATGCGTATTATACTCCTTTTGTACGAATAGAGAGAGGAGGATTCCGTAACAGGGATGTACGGGACATTGCTCCCGAAAACAATACGGTTTCCCGTGTAGTGCCTCAGCTCATCGCGTCCACTCCTGTCGAGCTGGAACGGTTGGCCGCTTTGTTTACAGAGAAAGGATATAAGGAAGCGGATTTTAATATGGGGTGTCCTTTTCCGCTGGTTGCAAGAAAGCACAAGGGCTCCGGCATATTGCCTTATCCTGCCGAGGTAGAAGCTTTATTGAAAGAGTTGACACATTATCCTGAACTGAGTTTTTCGGTTAAGATGAGATTGGGATGGGAGAGTGCGGATGAATGGCGGCCGTTGTTGCCTTTGCTGAACGCTGCCCCCTTGCGGCGGATCGTTCTGCATCCGCGTATCGGGAAGCAACAATACAAAGGAGAGGTGGACTTGGCTGCGTTCACCGCTTTCTATGAGGAGTGCGCGCATCCGTTGGTGTATAACGGCGATTTACTGACGGTGGAGGATATCCGGAAAGTGGAAGAGAAATTTCCCTGCCTGGAGGGCGTCATGCTGGGACGCGGGTTGCTGGCCAATCCTGCATTGGCTTGGGAATATGTAAACGGAACCTCTTTTTCTCCCGATAAATTGCATGAAAAGGTGAAGGCGCTTCACGCACGCCTTCTTCAATATTATGAAGCCCATTTACAGGGAGAGGCGCAATTGCTGAGTAAAATGAAGCCTTATTGGGAATACCTGCTGCCCGATGCGGACCGGAAGATAAAGAAAGCAATAAAGAAGGCTACAACGATGGATAAGTATTTGACGGCGGTGAACCAGCTGTAATGACGGAAAAGGGGCTTCAATACATGAAAACCGGAGTGCTTCTTCAGTTCATTCAGCCGGTATAACTGCTTGTAAAATAGGGAAGTATCCTGATAGGAGAACCTTCAGTTTCCTGTCAGTTACTTCCAGCCCATATTTTTATTCTTACCTGTTAGATGAGAGGTGTGTTCGTCATGCCTGTATTTTAAGAAATACTTATCTGTCTTTTCTTGGAGCATATCTTTTATCTTCCTTGTTATGTATCCAGTTACTTCCTGATAAGTTTATCATTTCACTAAAGTGATGAAACCTTATCACTCTAGTGATGAACTTGTACCACTTTAGTGATGAACTTGTACCACTTTAGTGATGAAACTTCATCACCCAAGTGAGACGATTGATTCTTCAAGACGAAAACACGAACTTGTCCTGATGAAAACCCTTTTACATAAGGATGTTTACGCTTAGTCACTTTTCATCCCGAAAGGCCGGAAAGCCCTTGACAAAGGCTTTTCAATGTGCTATCTTTGTGGAAACAACAACTAAAAAAACAATAAAATCATGATGAAAGAAATGATTCGGAAGGTGATGGAATGGTGCAAGTTATGGAACGGTGAAACTGCAACGGCGAAACAGGCAGGCCCTTCTTCGGATAAAAGGGAAAAAGAACAGGCTGCGGATAACCGGGAAGTACAAGACCGTTTGGAGAACTACTTGTGGAAACACTATGAGTTCCGTTTCAACGTGTTGACGGAACAGCCCGAATATTGCGCGAAGGGGCAAGGGACGGACACACCTTATAAGATAGTGACTCAGCGTACCTTGAACACCTTGTGCCTGGAAGCGCACCGTCATCGCATCAATTGCTGGGATAAAGATGTGAGCCGCCTGCTCCATTCGGAACGCTTGGAAGATTATCACCCTTTCCTTACTTATATGGATACACTGCCCCAATGGGACGGAGTGGACCGTATCACTCCGCTGGCGCAGCGCATCTCGAAGAAAACTTTCTGGATAAACGGCTTTCACCGCTGGATGCTGGGAATGGCCGCCCAGTGGTCAGGACGCATGGACCGTTGCGCCAATGCAGTGGCCCCTATGTTGGTGAGCCGTATGCAGGGCAAGTGTAAATCTACTTTTTGTCAGTTATTGATGCCCGATGGGTTGCGGGATTATTACACGGACAGTTTTGAGTTGACGGGCCAGTCGGGCTGTGAACAGAAACTGGCGCAGTTCGGGCTGATTAATCTGGATGAGTATGACCGTCTTTCTCCTCAAAAACTGCCGTTGCTCAAGACACTGATGCAGATGAAGAAGTTGGATTTCCGTAAGTCTCACCGTTCATCCTACAGTCACCTGCCCCGTATGGCCTCGTTTATAGGAACCAGTAATCATAAGGATTTGCTGACCGACCCTACGGGCAGCCGCCGTTATCTTTGTGCCGAGGTGAAGGAGAAAATAGACTGCACTCCGCTGGAGCACAAGCAATTGTTTGCCCAATTGAAGGCGGAGCTGGACGGCGGCGAGCGTTATTGGTTTTCGGCCGAAGAGGAAGCGGAACTGCAATTGCGCAACCGCGAGTTCTATGCCATGCCCGTAGAGCAGGAGGTGTTCTACCGTTGCTTCCGTCTGCCCGAAGCAGGAGAGGAGTTCAAACTCTATTCGGCTTCGGTCATTTTCACCATTTTGCAGAGCCGTTATCCTGCCGCTATGCGCGGCATGACGGTGGTGCGTTTCGGCAAGATGATGAGCGCCATGGGGGCGGAACGGATGCATACGGAGAAAGGAAATCTGTACAAGGTGGTGCTGGCGGCATAATTCCCGTCCATCAGGCCGGCTGAGAGGGCTGACAGGAGGCTGAAGGGGCTTCTGTCAGTCTTATTTGTTGTGTGACAGTGTGTTAACCACGCTGAATGGTCTGAAGGCGGGGTACATGAATGCCAAAAAACATACTATAAGAATCTTTTTAAAAAGCCGTTTTCTCAAGAATTTGTACTAAGTTTGCAACCAAACTACATAATTAAAAAAACTATGATTAACAGATTCGTATTAAACGAAGTATCTTACTTCGGCCCGGGTGCGCGTGAAGTGCTTCCACAAGAGATTAAACGTTTGGGCTTGCATAAGGCCTTTGTTGCTACAGACAAGGATTTGATTAAATTCGGTGTGGCTGATAAAGTGTTGAAAGTATTGGAGAATGCAGGTATTCCATACGAAATATTCAGTGAAATCAAACCGAATCCTACCGTAAGTAATGTAAAGGCAGGAGTTGAAGCTTTTGCAAAATCAGGAGCGGACTTTATTCTGGCTATCGGCGGCGGTTCGTCTATCGATACTTCGAAAGCGATTGGTATCATCACTAATAATCCTGACTTCAGTGATGTGGTGTCACTGGAAGGTGTGGCTCCTACAAAGAAAAAGTCAGTGCCTATCATTGCACTGCCCACTACCGCCGGTACTGCCGCCGAGGTGACTATCAACTATGTCATCACGGATGAGGAAAACCATAAGAAGATGGTTTGTGTAGACCCGAACGATATCCCCGCCATCGCTATTGTGGATGCGGAACTGATGTACACTTTGCCTAAAGGGCTGACTGCTTCTACCGGTTTGGACGCACTGACCCACGCCATCGAAGGGTTGATAACCAAAGGTGCTTGGGAAATGAGCGATATGTTTGAGATCAAGGCGATTGAAATGATTGCCCGTTATCTGGAAACTGCTGTTTTCGAGCCTACCAATGCGGAAGCTCGTAACGGCATGGCCGTGGCACAGTACATTGCAGGTATGGCATTCTCTAATGTAGGCTTGGGCGTGGTTCACGGTATGGCTCATCCGTTGGGAGCTATCTTCGATATTCCTCACGGTGTGGCTAATGCACTGTTGCTGCCTGTCATTATGGAATTCAATGCTCCGGCTGCTTTGCCCAAATATGTAGATATCGCCAAGGCGATGAATGTGTACAAGGATGGCATGAGCCAGGAAGAGGCTGCGAAGGCGGCTGTTGAGGCGGTGAAGGCATTGTCTGTCAAGGTAGGTATCCCTCAGCATTTGTCTGAACTGGGTATTAAGGAAGAAGACTTGCCTCGTCTGGCCGCTTCGGCTATTACCGATGTGTGTACGCCGGGCAATCCTCGTGAAGTGACGGAAGAAATTATTCTGGAACTTTACAAGAAGGCGTTTTAAGCGTAATTCTTTTGTAATAAAAGCATAGGTGGTGTGTGGATGTGCAGGGCATATCCACACACTTTTTTTATCTCCTTGTCTTTGAAACAGCATTGTCACTTTGTAGCAATTTGTTCGTAATCCATTCAGCATTCTTTTGCACTTGCAAATTAAATTTAATGAAAATAGGTATTATTGTTAAACTGCTATCAATCATTTGAACATGAAAATTCTTATTGAGTCAAAGAGATTTTTGTTGTTATTATGCTTGTCGCTATTCGTTGCGGGCTATGTTTCCGCACAGGATTACCGGGCGATTGTAAAAGGTATTGTGACTGACGAAACCGGAGAGGGGGTTATCGGAGCCACAGTGTTGGTAAAGAACGAATCGACCGGTTTCAGTGCCGGTTCTATCACCAACGAGACGGGAGAGTACATTGTGAAGCAACTCCCTTTGGGTTCACCTTACTCTGTCACCGTCAGCTATGTAGGCTATGGTGATCAGAAAAAGACAGGATATACGCTGAACCAAGGTGATGTGCTCCGTCTGGATTTCCAGTTAAAGGAGGAAAGTGTCGTGATGGAGGCTGTACAGGTGGTGGCTAATTCATTGAAGAATTCTATCGCCACTACGGGGGCCGCTACTTCGGTGACGGCCAATGATCTGAACAAACTGCCGGTGAACGGGCGTAACTTTACTTCGCTCATTGACCTGTCACCATTGAGTACAGGTTCCAGCCTGTCCGGACAGTTGGCTTCTTCTACTAATTATACCATTGATGGCATGAGTGCCAAGGGCCCTACTTCGGGAGGTAGTACAACCAGTCGCAACGGTGTGCCATACGCCATTTCGATGGAGGCTATCCGTGAGTTCAAAGTCGTGACGAATGAATATGATGTGACTAACGGTCGTGCCGGAGGAGGTACTATTAGTACGGTGACCAAATCGGGAACCAACCAATTGACAGGTAGCGCTTTCACTTATCTGCGTTCCGACTGGTTGTCCAGCAAATATGATATCCGGGGCAACAAGCGCTCGAATGATTTCTCTACTTACCAGTTTGGAGCCTCATTGGGCGGTGCATTGGTGAAAGACCGTGCCCACTTCTTTATTTCTTGGGATCATCAGGCTGATTCACGTCCGTTGTATATTGCCGATATTCATAATGCTGCCGATGAAAAGCGTTATAATTTGACTACGGAGACCAGAGACCGCTTTCTGGAAATAGCCCGCAATAAATATGGAGTGTCGGACCATCCTCAGTTCGGGTCTTTTGATAAAAAACAGAATACCGATGCGGTATTTGCTCGTCTGGACTGGCAGATTAATGCTACAAACCTGTTATCGTTTACTGATAATTTTGTGAATGACAATAACAATATGGGCTTGAGCGACAATAGTGCTATCAATCTTTATGAAGTGTATGGTGATGTACATTCGTTGAACAACAGCGCTTTACTGACTTTACGTTCTGTACTGGGACCACGCAGTACCAACGAACTGAAGTTGCAACATCTTTATACATTGGAAAAATCCATGCCGGGCAGTGAATTGCCGGCTGATAATATTCCACGTGCCATTGTGCAACGTGTAGAATCGGAAATAGATGGAAACACGGCGACTACTACCATTCAGCTGGGTGGTCAGCGTTATAGCCCCGAGAATTTCTATAACCACGTACTTCAGTTGGTAGATAATTATTATTATAATACCAATAAGGTAAACTATACATATGGTTTTGATTTGATGTACACGAATCTGAATTCTCGTTACGGTAGTGAGGCCAACGGGCGTTTTTATTTTACCGGACTGGATAATTTCGAGGCATTGAAGCCTTCTCGTTATGTACGTGAAGTGTATTTGGATCCTGACCAAAATAATCAGCGTGTACGCCAAAATATATTGAATGCAGGTATCTATGCCCAGTTGCAGACTAAACTGTTCACAGGATTCGAGCTGATGGCAGGCTTACGTTTGGATAATGCCACTTATTTCAATAAAGGTAATTTCAGCCAACTGGTGTATGATGAATTGGGACTGCGTACAGACAATGGACTTTCTACTTTCCAGATTCAGCCTCGTGTCCAGATTACTTGGGACTTTAATGACAAGCACACGGATATTCTTCGTATTGGCGGGGGAATCTTTGCATCTGATATCAATAACTATGCCATGATTAATAATATGGTATTTGATGGTACGAAAGTGATGTCGGTTGATATCAAGAATACGGAAGAAGAACCGGATATAGTTCCCACTCCCGATTTTATAGGGTATCGGAAAGATCCTTCCACGGCTCCGGGTATTGATTTGCTGAATAATCCCAAATATGCGGACAAGGCTGTACCTACGATCAATATGAATAGCAAGGATGCCAAGGTTCCCGTGGTTTATAAGGCGAATATATCATACACTCACTTCTTCAGTGACCGTTTGAAAATGAGTGTCAGCGGATATATGACTTTGGGACGTAACAACTATATGTATATAGACCGGAACATGGTGGATGATCCTTATTTTCGTCTTTCTGCAGAAGGGAACCGGGGTATTTATGTACCTGCTTCTACTATAGGAAAAGATGGTACTCTTGATTGGATGGAAGGACGTAAAAGTACCAAAGTAGGGCGTGTGCTCGAATTGGTCAGCGAGGGAAAAGTAAATCAGTTCGCTTTCACCGTAGATGGAACATGGCGTTACTATAAAGACGGAGAACTTTCTTTCAGCTATACTTGGAACGATACAAAAGACAATACTTCCTATAATGGTAATGTGGCTAATTCCGCTACTCTTTCCCAAATGGTGGTTGACGATCCCCGTGATTTAAGCAAAATGACTTACTCCAACAATCAGTTCCGTCATAAACTGGTGGTTTATGGTTCGGCGCCTACTTTCTGGGGCATTACCGTAGGTGCTCGCTTTTCCGGCATCGGGGGAACACGTTATTCCATGATTGTGAATGGAAATGTGAACGGTGACTTTGTGGATAGTAATGACCTGGCCTATGTATATGATCCGAATAGCAGCGCTACTCCTGATTATATTCGTGAAGGTATTAATTCTATATTGAACAATCCGGATGCGGAAAAGAGTGTGAAAGATTATATTCGTAAGAGTTTTGGTAAAGTGGCCGAACGTAATGGAGGGGTCAATGGTTTCTATGGCACTTTAGATCTTCGTCTGGCCAAGAAATTCAAGACTTACAAAAAGCAGAATCTGGAAGTGTCTGTTGATATTTTCAATGTGGCCAATATGTTGAATAAAGATTGGGGAGCCGGTCATAATCTGGGAACACAGAAAATTTATAGTATCAAGGGATTTGACAAAGATGCCAAACAATATACTTATAATGTAAATGCCAACACAGGTGTATCCAGTCTGAACGGTACTCCTTTTCAGGTTCAGATAGGTTTGAGATATGGATTCTAATAGATAATGATTAAATAAGAAATAAAGATGAAACTAAGTAAACTAATGATGGCTTTTGCCATGTGTGCTGTTACTTTGACCGGGACTGCCCAGACCAAAGTGATTGCCCACCGCGGATATTGGAAATGTGAAGGTTCTGCCCAAAACTCTATTGCTTCTTTGACAAAGGCTGCAGAGGCAAAGGTGTATGGTTCGGAGTTCGACGTACAACTGACGAAGGACAAGGAAATCGTAGTCAATCATGACGATAGCATTCAGGGAATTTGCATTTTTGATACTCCTTTTGCTGAATTGAAAGATTTGAAATTGAGTAACGGCGAGAAGTTGTCCACTTTGGATGATTATCTGGTAGCGGGTAAGAAATTGACTGGTACTCAGCTGATATTGGAAATCAAGCCTCACAGAACCGAAGAAGCGGAAAATGAAGCGGTAAGAATCATTGTAGATAAAGTGAAAAAGATGCGAATGGAGAAACAGGTGGAATATATTTCATTCAGCATGAACATTTGCGAACAGTTGGTGAAACTGACTCCGGATTCGGAAATAGCTTATCTGAAAAGTGATGTGGCTCCTAAAGACCTGAAGGCGAAAGGAATTAATGGTATTGATTATTATATCAAGGTATTGGCTGAGAAACCGGAATGGATTGCTGAAGCACATCAGTTGGGTATGAAGGTGAATGTGTGGACAGTCAATGATATGGAGATGGTTCAGAAGATGATTGACCAGCAGGTGGATTATATAACTACTGATTATCCATTGGAAACTGAAAAGCTGATTCGGAAAGATGGAGGAGATTCTTAATACAAATGTAATTCCTTTCAAATAGGGATGTAATAGGAACACAATACATTTGCACTGTAATTTAAAAAAGGATAATATGAAAGCTGGTTTATTAAAGAAAATCTCATTGGCTTTGGGATTGGTATTATGGGTGACAGGTTCTGTATGTGCATCGCCTGCTGACGAAGAAGGTGCTAACAAGGCTAATAACAATCTGGTAAAGGTTCTTGTTATAGGACTTCACGACAATGTGGAATCCAACTATTTTCCCGGCAGTATGATTACTGAGGAAACTGGAATACCGACTGATAGCATAGATTATACTTATAATCAGATTATAGCAAAGAATATTATTGCATCCAATAAGAATAAGAAATACCAGTTCGTTACTCCGGAAAAGGCGGCGGCCATCAGCAGTTTGTTGGATAAAATCAGACTGGAAGGTGAAGAAGAGGAGAGGTATGCGGATCTTAGTCAGGTGGATGATAATCGGTATGAACAGCTGATAAAGGATACTGATTCGGATTATGTATTATTTTTGAATCAGCATTATTTGAAATGGCAGGAAAAGCCTTTGCGTACTTTGTTTCATATCACCAGTTATTCTTTGTTTGATAAGAATCAGAAGGAAGTAACCCGAGGTAATAACTATTTTACCAGCATGAATTTGGAAAGTAAAGATAAGTTGAGTAAGGATAGTCGGAAAAGTTCTTCAAAGATAGTTTCCACTATTGTAAAAAGCTTGTCAAAGTGATGTCGTTATTCAGAAAATTATAAGAACAGGTGGGGCTGAAGTTCAAGACTTCAGTCCCCCTTTTCTATTTTCTTTTCAGATATTCGTACCCTATCCGGCAATACAGGCATTTTTTCTTATCGCAATATTCTTTCTTTAATTGTATCAAAGCTTGGCTGTCGGCGGCATTGGAAGTTTTCATTCCGCATTGTTCCCACATGCGGGTGATATAATTGTTCTCCGCTTTCAATTCTTCCAGAAAACTGCCGGCACGTGCACAAAGTACAGGATTTCCTTTATGCAGTCCGTAAGCATAGAGAAATGTCACTACCGTGTTGATAATGAGTAAATCCAGTGAGGTGTTACTTAGAGTCTTCGGACGGGAAGGGGAAGAACCGCCAAATGTATAATGAGTGAGCCAGTATTCTGAAGTTCCTCCTTTCAGAATATCTCTGACACCTTGTAGTGTCTCCGTTTCCATGATGCGAGAGAGTAGTCCGTAGGCACGATGATAAAGACATGCCAACTGTGCAATCCGTATATGCGGAAAATTAGTAGGACGTAGCCGGAGAAAACGCCATAGGGAAGTATTCATCGGGATAAGTTCGAATTTATGCTGTAGATAGATGTATTCTTTTTTTAGCCGGAGATAGTATCCGTCTCCATCAGAATATTCCAGAATGCCGGCTTGTCCAAAGAAGATGGCTTCTATCTGGAAAAGGTCGTTCCGATGTTTGTCTACCGCCCGGAAGGGAAGCTGATGAGCCCAGGTTTCGAAAGCGTCTCCGTTCAGCCCGAAACCGAAATTACGTGCCAGTGTGATAAAAAAAGCGTCTTCCCAATTGCCTTGACAACGTTTTAACCGTTCGTTCAATAAGGTCGCTTTTTGCTCGAATCTTTCCATCTGTAAGGCGGACATCCATGAGTGGGCGGTGAAAGGGGAGAGCGAAGGAATGATGCGGTAACAAGGAGGGTAGCTGGCTGTTTCCAACAGTTCCTTGTAGTTGGTGCGGACCGCTTCCGGGCAGATGAGTTGTATTTGGGGGATTCTTTCTCCATTGCTCCTGCTGATTTCCATATCTATTTCGGAGGCTATATGCAGAATGACAGAGTTGTAACCGGCATCTGCATGATGTCCGTGTTTGAACCAGTCTGAAGATCTTTCATGTATCTCGATATTACCTATCCAAAGTACACCGTCCAGCTTGAGCTTGGCATTAAAAAAACCGGGACCGGTGTCGGTATTCGCCAGTCCCGTATCTATAACTTCCACTTGTTGGCCGGTTGTTGTTTTCAGTTCTTTGAGAGAAAATATTTTATGTTTCCATACATAGTGTAATAGTTGTTCCATGTTAATGAGGTGTAAATGTTTGGCAAATGTAATGGTTTACAACGAAAAACGCTATCTTTGTGGCTGAAATAACATTCGTAATTATGAAAATAGCATTAATAGGATATGGAAAGATGGGCAAGGAGATTGAAAAGGTTGCAGTTGCCCGCGGACATGAGATTGTGAGTATTATAGATGTTGATAATCAAGATGATTTTAATTCGGAAGCATTTAAATCAGCAGATGTGGCTATTGAGTTTACTAACCCGATGGTGGCATATGACAACTATATGAAAACTTTTGCTGCCGGTGTCAAATTGGTATCGGGCAGTACCGGATGGATGGACAAACATGGTGATGAGGTGAAAGAATTATGCACGAAAGGTGGAAAAACCTTGTTCTGGTCGTCTAACTTCAGTCTGGGGGTCGCTATTTTCTCTGCTGTAAATAAATACTTGGCAAAAATAATGAATAACTTTCCCGCTTACGAGGTTTCTATGACCGAAACTCATCATATTCATAAACTGGATGCGCCCAGCGGAACAGCCATCACGCTGGCCGAAGGGATTCTGGAAAATATGAACCGCAAGAGTAAATGGGTGAAAGGGACCATGGTGGCACCGGATGGAACCGTGTCGGGAACATCGGAATGTGCCGAGAATGAGTTTCCTGTAAATTCCATCCGTGAAGGGGAGGTGTTTGGTATTCATACTATCCGCTATGACTCTGAGGCGGATAGCATCTCAATTACCCATGATGCCAAGAATCGGAAGGGGTTTGCCTTGGGAGCTGTTTTGGCGGCGGAATATACATCCAGGCATGAAGGATTATTAGGAATGAGTGATTTATTTCAGTTTTAAGATATGATAAAAGCAACACGTACACAGTGGATTAAGTTTGCCGTTGTTCTGGCGCTTTACCTGATATTTCTTGTTTGGTTGAGAAGCTGGCTGGGATTGGTGGTTGTACCGTTTATCTTCGATGCGTATATCACAAAGAAGATTCCATGGACTTGGTGGAGAAAGTCCAAGAACCGTCATGTAGTGACCGTCATGGGATGGGTGGATGCTATTGTATTCGCACTGGTGGCAGTATACTTTGTCAACCTCTATTTCTTCCAGAACTATGTGATTCCTTCTTCCTCGCTGGAAAAATCATTGCTGACGGGTGATTATCTGTTTGTGAGCAAAATGAGTTATGGGCCCCGTGTGCCCCAGACTCCGCTGCACATGCCGTTGGCGCAACACACATTGCCGTTTTTTAATTGTAAATCATACCTTGAGCATCCACAATGGGATTATAAACGGGTGAAAGGTTTGGGGGACGTACAGTTGAATGATATCGTTGTCTTTAACTTTCCGGCCGGAGATACAGTTGCCACTGGTGTGCCTAATGATGATGTTTATCGTCTGAGTTATGGAGCAGGCAAGGAGCTGGCAAAACCGGTGGATTTGGCTTCCATGTCTCCGGAGCAGCAACGGGTGGTCTATGATTATTATTATCAGTTGGGACGGGAGTATCTGAAAGAGAATCCACAGAATTTCGGTGAGATAATAAGCCGTCCGGTAGACCGCCGTGAGAACTATGTGAAGCGATGTGTGGGTTTGCCCGGACAAACGTTGGAGATAAAGGATCGTATTATTTATTTGGATGGTAAAGCTAATAAAGAGCCTGATAATGTGCAGTATCGTTATCTGGTGAAAACCAAGCGTCCTATTCCCGATGACCTGGCTCATGAACTGGGTATCAGCAAGGAGGATATGATGATGTATTATACGGATGCTTCTGTTTATAATATGCCTCTGACAGAAAAAGCGAAAGCAGGTTTGTTGGCGCGTAAGGATATTGTTGTCAGCATTGAGAATACACCGGCTGATGATGCGGGAGGCTTATACCCGCTGAATATGTATAAGAACTGGACTACGGATAACTACGGACCTGTATGGATTCCCAAAAAGGGAGAGACGGTGAAACTCACGCTAGAGAATCTTCCTGTTTATGAGCGCCCTATTCATGCTTACGAGGGTAATGAACTGGCAGTGAAAGATGGAAAGATTTATATTAACGGCAAGGAAACCGATGAGTATACTTTCAAGATGGATTATTACTGGATGATGGGAGATAACCGTCATAATTCGGCTGACTCCCGTTTTTGGGGATTTGTTCCCGAAGATCATGTGGTGGGAAAACCCATCTTTATCTGGTTGTCATTGGATAATGACCGTGGCTGGCTGGCTGGAAAAATACGTTGGAACCGATTGTTTACCTTTGTAGATAATATTAAATAAGTTGCGCATACCCTGTATTCCTGTATGGATAAAAGCAATGCTTACTGCTGTCATTCTGGTACTGTTGGTAAAGACATTTGCTTTCACCTCCTGCACCATTCCCTCTACCGGTATGGAGAATAGCCTTTATCAAGGGGAAAGGGTTCTGGTGAATAAGTGGAGTTATGGGTTTCGTGTGCCTTTTTCTATCTGGCGATGGTTGGGAAAAACTGCCGGGAAGGGGGATATTGTGTTGTTCAACAACCCTAATCCACGGTTTCCTCAAACGTCGGTGGGCAACCGGGAGGTGTTTATAAGCCGTGTGGTAGGAATACCCGGAGATACGTTGATGTTGAATGATGAACTGTGGGTGACTGACGAACAAGTGTTGAGCCCGGATAGTAAATCTTTGTATGTCTATTCTCATACGGAAGAAGAAACGATGCAGGCTGCCATGCAGCAAGTGAACATTCAGGGAAACAGGTTAGTGGGATATGCCGAGGGGAAGTACATACGTACCTTCAGTCATTATGAATATTACCTGTTAAAACAAAAACTGGCAGGAAAAGTGGATTTGATTCCTCTCTATCATAAAGATATAAGCAAGAGCCATCCCTTTGTGATCCCGGAAAAAGGGAAACCTGTCAAGGTATATCCTTGGAATGTGACCTTGTTGTGTAATACTATTGTTCGCCATGAAGGAAGAGTGGCTTCTGTCAGGGGAGATACCCTGTATGTAGGGGGAAAACCTGTAGAAGCCTATACATTTAATAAAAATTATTACTGGATGGCATCCAATAATCCGGTGAATTTGTGTGATTCACGTTTATTTGGTTTGGTGCCCGATGACCATTTGATCGGTAAAGCTTGGCGCATTTGGTTTTCATCCAGAAAAGGGCGCATTTTTCAACGAGTGCAATAATGGAGAATACGATATATTTAAGTTCGGCCTATCTGGCCCCGGTGGAATATTATACAAAACTGTTCGCCTGTGAGAAGGCCTATGTGGAACAGTATGACAATTATGTGAAACAGACTTATCGCAACCGTTGTGTCATTGCGGCAGCCGATGGTCCGCTGGCGCTGACTATCCCTACAGAAAAAAGCGGTACACCTAAATGCCTGATGAAGGATGTCCGCATTTCGGATCATGGCAATTGGCGTCATATACATTGGAATGCTTTGGTGGCTGCATATAGAAATAGTCCTTTCTTTGAGTACTATGCTGATGATTTCCACGTCTTTTATGAAAAGAAATATGCCTTCTTGTGGGATTATAATCAGGAAATTTGTTCTTTAGTATGCGATTTGATCGATATTCATCCCCGTATGGAAGGAACAACGGAATATTGCATGGAATTTGTTCCGGGCGAGGTTGATTTTCGTGAGATTATTCATCCGAAGCGTGACTGGCGTGAAGCGGATGCTGACTTTTGCCCTAAACCTTACTATCAAGTTTTTGATGCCAAATACGGTTTTCTGCCGAATTTGAGTATCGCCGATCTTTTGTTTAATATGGGGCCGGAGAGCCTGATTGTTTTGCGAGATAGTGTTAAAGGTATAAACCATAAAGAATAATATCATGAATAATTTGTTTAGTGTAAAAGACCAGGTGGTGGTAATCACCGGTGGAACAGGGGTTTTGGGAAAGGCTATTGCCGCCCATTTGGCAGAAGAAGGTGCCAAGGTTGTTATATTAGGCCGTAAGGCAGAAGTAGGAAATGCCATTGTAAACGAAATCAAGGCCAAAGGCGGGGAAGCCATGTTTCTTGTAACCAATGTGTTGGATGAGGCTATATTGGAGCAGAATCTGAAGGATATTCTCGCAGCATATGGTCGTGTAGATGCATTGCTGAATGCAGCAGGAGGTAATATGCCGGGTGCTACGATTGCTCCTACAGGAAATTTCTTTGATTTGAAGGTCGATGAGTTTCAAAAAGTGCTTAATCTGAATCTTACCGGAACAGTTCTGCCTACACAGGTATTTTTGAAGCCGATGGTGGAGCAGAAGAAAGGGGCTATTGTGAATTTCTCTTCTATGGCGGCATTCCGTCCGATGACTCGTGTATGTGGTTATGCGGCTGCAAAAGCGGGAATCTCTAATTTCACTGCGTTCATGGCCAATGAAGTGGCTACGAAATTTGGTGAAGGCATCCGCGTGAATGCCATTGCTCCGGGATTCTTCCTGACCGAACAGAACCGTACTTTGTTGACAAACGAAGATGGTACATATACTCAGCGTGGTAATGATGTGATTCGCCAGACTCCGTTCAAACGTTTCGGTAAAGCAGAGGAACTGTGTGGAACCATCCAGTATCTCATCAGCGATGCCAGCAGCTTTGTAACCGGTACAGTAGCCGTAGTAGATGGTGGTTTCAATGCATTTGCCATGTAACAAGTCTTTAGTTTTTAATTCTCAATTTTTTTATTTGATATGATTTTATGTGAGCAAACATGGCGCTGGTACGGACCGAATGATCCCGTATCATTGTGGGATATCAAACAAGCCGGAGCAACCGGTATTGTCAATGCCTTACATCATATTCCCAACGGTGAAGTATGGACAGTAGAGGAAATAATGAAGCGCAAGAAATTGATTGAAGAAGCAGGATTAACTTGGAGTGTCGTAGAGTCCGTGCCCGTACACGAACATATTAAGACACAGACAGGAGACTATCTGAGATATATCGAGAACTATAAACAGAGTTTGCGCAATCTGGCAGCATGTGGTATCTATATTGTGACTTATAACTTCATGCCTGTACTGGATTGGACCCGTACGGACCTGGCATATACGTTGCCCGATGGTTCCAAGGCATTGCGTTTTGAGCGGGCTGCTTTTGTAGCGTTCGATCTGTTCATCTTGAAACGTCCGGGAGCCGAAAAGGAATACTCGGCCGAAGAGATAGAAAAGGCAAAAGCGCGTCTGGCACAAATGGATGAGGAAGAAATTCATCGTCTGACACGAAATATGATTGCAGGATTGCCCGGTTCGGAGGAAAGTTTTACATTGGAGCAATTCCAAAAAGAACTGGACCGTTACAAGGATATTGATGCGGACAAGCTCCGCAATAATTTGATTTTCTTCTTGAAAGAAATTTGTCCGGTAGCCGATGAAATGGGAGTAAAGCTGGTTATTCATCCGGATGATCCGCCTATGTCTATTCTGGGCTTGCCGCGCATTATGAGTACGGAAGCGGATTTCAAGCTGTTGGTGGAAGCTGTACCTAATCCGTCAAACGGACTTTGTCTGTGCTGTGGTTCATTTGGCGTATCTGCACAGAATGATTTGCCGGGTATCATGGAACGTTGGGGAGACCGTATCAATTTTGTTCATTTGCGCAGTACCCAACGTGATGCTGAAGGGAACTTTTATGAGGCGAATCATCTGGAGGGTGATGTGGACATGTATCATGTAGTTAAGAACTTGTTGAAAGTGCAGCAACGTCGTGGAATATCTATTCCTATGCGTCCGGATCATGGCCATCAGATGATAGATGATTTGAACAAGAAAACAAATCCGGGTTATTCTTGTTTGGGACGTATGCGTGGCCTTGCCGAGCTTCGTGGCTTAGAAAAAGGAATAGCGATGAGTATGGAAACAAAATAATCTTTTTTTTAACATATAGAAAGAAGGCCTGAATGTCTTCCGGTGATGAGGTATATCCGGAAGTATTCAGGTCTTCTTTTTGTCTAAGAGGTAGATAATGAGGACTATTCTAGACAAATATAGAGATTAATTAGACAAATAAAGAGGTGCAGGCAAGGGGAGGAGGTTTATATTTGCAACAGATTTAATCTAATTAACCCTTAAATTCTTTTATTATGAATAAAAAAACAAAACTGCTTTCAATCCTTAGATTGGTGACAGCTATCCTGTTTTTGTTCTCATCGGAGGTGTTGGCCCAATCCTTATCTATCAGTGGTAAGGTAATTGACAAAAACAGTCAGGAGCCTGTAATTGGGGCCAGTGTTTTAATTGAAGGAACCTCAAACGGTACAATAACCGATTTGGATGGTAACTTTATGCTTTCTAATGTTCCTTCCAAAGGAAGTTTAGTTGTGTCTTACATTGGTTATGCTACACAAACTCTTCCTATTAATGGGAGGACTAGTTTCAGTGTTGTATTGGCTGAGGATACCGAAACGTTGGATGAAGTTGTTGTAATAGGTTATGGCGTACAGAAAAAAGTGAATCTTACCGGATCTGTGTCTTCAGTGAAAGGAGATGCATTGGAACGTCGTCCGGTAGCTGATGCCACACAGAGTTTGCAAGGGATGGTTCCGGGGTTGTTGGTGAGCAACTCAAATACGGGCCGTCCGGGAGCTAGTGGTACATTGACTTTGCGCGGACAAGGCAATCTGGATAATAATGCGAATCCTTATATTTTGGTTGATGGAGTGGAAATGAGTCTCTCGGACGTGAATCCGAATGATATTGAAAGTATTTCTGTATTGAAAGATGCTGCTGCTTGTGCCATTTATGGTGCACGTGCGGCGTATGGTGTCATTTTGGTCACTACCAAGAAAGGTGAGGAAGGTAAAATGCGTGTAAATTACCAAGGAAACGTAGGTTGGAGTACGCCGACTGTATTGCCTGATATGGTTGATTCCTATGAATTTGCTCAGTATTGGAATGCCGGATGTATTAATGCAGGTTCTCCTCGTTTGTATAGTGAGGAAAAAATGGGTTTATTACAGCAATATATTAAAGATCCCAGTAGTGTGGATCCTTGGTTCGAGCTTCCTAAAAATTCTAATATGAACCCGGCATTCGAAAATTCAGAATTAGGAGTAGGAAATACTAATTATTTCGATTTGCATTATAAGGATTGGGCATTCAAGCAAAATCATAATCTTAGCTTGAGTGGGGGTGGCAAAAAAGCACAATATTATATTTCTGGTGGTTATTATTCGGAAGATGGTATTCTCCGTTATGCCGATATGGATTTCAGCCGTTATAATTTTGCCGCTAATATTTCTTCTCAGATTACCGATTGGATGAAGGTAAAAGTAAATACGAAGTTTATGCATTCCGATGAGGATACTCCTTTTGGTGACGGAGGGCTTAGTGAAGGCTTTTATCATTCATTAGCACGTTTCCGTCCTACAGTTGCTCCTATTGATCCGAATGGGCATTTTACAGAACTGACTATGATTCCTTATTTGCAGAGTGGTACGTATACAAATACTCAACGTGACCGTTTTAGTTTAACGGCAGGTTTAGATATCCAACCTGTGAAAAACTGGTTTATCTTTTTTGATTATACATATAAATTGATGGATTTGGAATATGAGGCATTGAACGTGAGCCCGTTAATTTATGGGGCTGACGGGGTGAGTACTTCGAAAGGTGTGCGTGATGAGTTGGGTGTATCACCCGATGGCAAGTTTACCCGTTATTATGCGCATACTCGCTACCAATCTATAAATTTATATTCGAATTATCTCTTTACTTTGGGAGACAAGCATAATTTTACCGTAATGGCAGGTTATCAGGAAGAAAATAATGACTATAGTTATATGAAGAACTCGATTACCGGACTTTATTCAACTTCAAATCCTAATGTAGGTATGGGAACCGGTGATAAGACGGTAGTCGATACTCGTAATGGTTGGGCAACCCGTGGCTTTTTCGGACGTGTGAATTATGATTATGACGGACGTTATCTTCTTGAATTGAATGGACGATATGATGGATCGTCACGTTTTGCCAAAGGTAATCGTTGGGGCTTCTTTCCATCTGCATCTTTAGGATGGAATATTACCCGGGAACAGTTTATGATGCCAATAGCCGATGTAGTTTCCAACTTGAAACTTCGTGCTTCTTACGGATTACTGGGTAATCAGGCGGGTGCGGCTCTTTATACTTTTGCCGCTACTATGGATTTGAATGATAAATTGGGAAATTATATATTCTCTGATGGACGCCACATCTTTACTAAGGCCCCTGCCGTAGTCAACCCGAATACGACTTGGGAAAAAGTGGAGAGTAAGAATATAGGTTTGGATTTCGGTTTCTTTGGTAATTCGTTGACCGGTTCTTTTGATGTTTTTCAACGTGATACGAAGGATATGTTAGGACCTACGGTGGATTTCCCGGATTTCTTTGGTGCAGACGCTCCTAAAACCAATAATGCCCGTATGCGTAACCGTGGTTGGGAATTGGTGCTGAGTTATCGTGGAAAAATTGGAAAGGATATTGACTATAGCATAGGCGGTTCTCTTTCGGATGCTACTGCTGAAGTAACTGAATATGAAGGGACTAGAACAAATCCTAAAGATAATTGGTATAAAGGAAAGAAAGCTGGTGAAATTTGGGGATATCGGGCGGACGGACTGATCCAGACTCAGGCAGAGGCGGATGAGTATAATAATACCTATGATTTGTCTTTTATAAGCGGTAAACCTTGGACGCCGGGAGATGTAAAATATCGTGACCTGAATGGGGATAAGAAAATCAATAATGGGCTTAATACCTTGGATGATATGGGTGATATGACAGTAATCGGTAATACCACTCCTCGTTATCAATATACCATTAACGGTTCAATTAGCTGGAAAGGTGTAACCGTAAGCGCTATGTTCCAAGGGGTCGCTAAGCGGGACTGGGATCCTGGTACGGGAGCTTATTTTTGGGGAAGCGGACCTTATGCGCAGGTGACGGTGTTTAAAGAGCATTTGGATTATTGGAGTGAGACAAATACAGGGGCTTATTATCCAAAACCTTATATTCATACAGCAGGAGGAGTGGTTCCTTTCCGTAATAAGACAATGACGCTTAGTGACCGTTATCTCCAGAGTGGTGCTTATTGTCGTCTGAAAAATCTGACAGTGAGTTATGATATCCCTGCCGTATGGACAAAAAAGGTAGGTTTACAGAAAGTGCAGGTGTTTTTCTCTGGTGAGAATTTGTTGACTTTTACCACTTTGAAAGGAATGTTTGACCCGGAAGCTATCTTTACCAAGAATGATTACACGGCTGAAGGTGGAAAGAACTATCCTATGAACAAGGTGATATCTTTTGGTCTAGTTGTTAACTTATAATTTGATGAATATTATGAAGAAAAGAAATATATTTTTGGGTCTGGTTTTGATGTTAGGTCTTACCGGTTGCTATGATTTGGATAAGATGCCTGAAGGGGTATTGTCTACGACGATTCCTTTTGTAAGTACGGGGGAAATGAGAAATTATCTGGATCAATTCTATCAGACAGGTAATTATAAATATGACTATGTCAGCTTTGGTGATGGAATGCGTGCGCAAGGTTTTGATGCCGGTGGTGGACAATATATTGCCGGGGCAGATACACATAGTGATAATATGGCTTCCAGTTCGGTTAGTACCCGTTTGGCAGGTGAAACGACATTGAGTAGTGCGGTCAAACTGCAAAATTATACAGCTATCCGTAATTTAAATTTTATGCTGTGTAATTTAGATAATTGTGTGGAAAAAGGATCTGCTGATTATAATCAGTATGTGGGTGAGGCTTATTATTTCCGCGCATGGTATTATTATCAGATGTTTATCAGCTATGGGCGCCTGACGTGGGTGAACACTCCGCTTGATCCTAATATGGAAGAAATGAAATTGCCTCGTGCTAACCGCACGATTATTGCCGACAGTATTTTGGCTGATCTGGATAAAGCGGTGATGTATCTCAATACTCAGAACAATAGTGCTACCATGCGGATTCATAAAGATGTGGCGCGTGCTTTGAAAAGTGAAGTGGCCTTGTTTGAAGGAACTTGGGAAAAATACCATAAAGCGAAAAATGATAAGTTTTTTGATTCTACGGTGACCGATGAAAAAATTCGCGATTATTTTAATCAGGCTGTTGCAGCTGCAAAAGAAGTGATGGATCGTGGCGTATGGGCCATTTATAATACTGGTAACAAATTGGATGATTATCGTCAGATGTTTCAGACTACAGATTTATCGGGTAATCCGGAAGTACTTTGGTATAAACAGTATGATGGAGATCAGATTGGTAATAATGTAAACCGTTACTTAAATCAAGGAGGAGGGAGTGTAGGTGTTACGGCTTCATTAGTGGATGATTATCTGACAATTGATGGTAAACCGTTTGTTGGTGATGAGCGGATTGAAGCGAAAAAGGTGTTCGGGAATGAATTGCAGCCGACTTTGCGTGATCCGCGTTTGTCACAGACTGTTTGTATGCCGGGGCAGCAATTACGTCCGGATGACAAGGCTCCTTATTATGTTGTACCGCCATTGATTGGTACTTCATCCTATAATCAGAATATGACTGGTTATTCTTTATTAAAACATGTGCAAATTGATTATACGGGCAGTCTGGATGCCGAGTTCAAGGGAGCCACACCGGCTATTCAGTTCCGTTATGCAGATATCCTGCTGAATTATGCAGAAGCTCTGGCTGAACTGGATGGTGTGGGGAATGCGCAGAAAATTATTGATGCCTTGCAACCTTTACGTGACCGTGTAGGTATGCCTCCGGTGGATTTTGACAGGGAGTATAATCAGGAAGCTGATTATGGTTTCCGCAATCTTGATAAGTATATTCAGGCTGTACGTCGTGAACGCCGGGTTGAAAAAGCCTGTGAAGGACGCCGTCAGGAAGATATCATGCGCTGGGCTGCTGCGGACGAATTAATAGTGGGCAAATGGCCGAAAGGTGCGCTCTTTGTGGGAAGTAATCTTGAGAACCATCCTGTATATGGTGATAAGTTAATTTATGATCAAGCTTCGGGAAATAATCTTTTCCTGACAGGCAAGCCCGGGGATCCGTTGCGCTATATTATACCTACGAATCCCGCAGGATATGAATCGGGTTGGAAATTTAATGTCAACCGTGACTATCTGTTACCCATTCAGACACGTATGTTAGGAGATTTGACCGGTGGTATGTGGGAACAAAATCCTGGATGGTAGGAATTATGTTAATAAAAAAAGATATGAGTAGAGTAACACCTGTGTTATTATATTCTTTGACGGGAGCAGTGGTGTTGTCATCGCTGTCTTCCTGCAAAGAAAAGAAATCTGAAGAGGTAAAAAAAACGATGAATGTAGTCTATATCATGTGTGACGACCATTCTTATCAGACGATCAGTGCCTATGACCAACGTTATATGCAGACGCCCAATATTGACCGGATAGCCAGTGAGGGTGTCCGTTTCACAAACAGCTTTGTAGCAAACTCTCTGAGTGGTCCCAGCCGTGCCTGCATGCTGACCGGTAAACATAGTCATGCCAATGGATTTACGGATAATACCACCACATTTGACGGTAGTCAGCAGACTTTTCCGAAATTGCTTCAGGCTAATGGCTATCAGACTGCTATGATCGGTAAATGGCATCTGGTATCTGAACCTACAGGATTCGATTATTGGGACATCCTGATAGGACAAGGAGATTATTATAATCCGAAATTTATTAAAAATGGTGAACGGGTACAACGGGAAGGTTATGCTACCAATATTGTGACAGATTTAGCAATAAATTGGATGGACAGTATCCGGGACAAGAGTAAACCATTCTGTCTTTTTATTCATCATAAGGCTCCTCATCGTACCTGGATGCCCGATCTTTGTGATCTTGACTTGTATGATGATGTGATTTATCCGATGCCCGAAAACTTCTATGATAAATATGAAGGTAGAATTCCTGCATCCAAGCAGGAAATGAGTATTATAAAGGATATGGATTTGGTGTATGACCTGAAAATGGCGGATAAGGAGAATGAGATCCATACCACGACAGGACTGGAAGAAGCGGGCAGAAATATGTATAATGCTCTGAACCCGGAACAGAAGGCTGCTTGGGATAAGCACTATGATCCTATCATTGCCAGATTCAAAAAGGATAAACTGACGGGTAAAGCCTTGGCGGAATGGAAATATCAGCAATATATGCATGATTATATGCGAGTTATTCATTCTGTAGACCGTAATGTGGGGCGTGTCTTGAAATATCTGGAAGAAAATGGATTGATGGGGAATACGATGATTGTCTATACTTCCGATCAGGGCTTCTATATGGGGGAACATGGTTGGTTTGACAAACGTTTTATGTATGAAGAATCTTTCCGTACTCCTCTGATGGTCCGTTTGCCGGGTGGAAAGAAAGGTGATATTGATGAAATGGTACAGAATATTGATTATGGCCCTACTATATTGGACCTTGCAGGAGTGAAGGTGCCATCGGATATGCACGGAGTTTCTTTCCTGCCTTTACTGAAAGGAGAGAAAGTTTCCGATTGGCGTAAGTCATTGTATTATCATTTTTATGAATACCCGGCTGAACATGCTGTCCGCCGTCATTATGGTGTACGTACAGATCGTTATAAATTGATGCATTTTTATAATGACATAGACTGTTGGGAACTATATGATTTACAGGAAGATCGTATGGAAATGCATAATATCTACGGACAACCCGGAACGGAAAAATTAACAAAAGAACTGAAAGACGAATTGTTGCGTCTTCAAGTGCAGTATGATGATCCTATCCGGAATATATACAAAGACTGACAACCTAATCTAACCTAAATTTAACATAGTATGGAGTATTCCCGATTCTTCTATTTGCAAGAAGGTCGGGAATCTTTTTTCCTATAATCAGACGGACTCATTCCCACTATATTCTTAAATACAGTACTGAAATTACGTGAGTGTTTGAATCCTGTCTGTTCTGCCACTTCGCCAATGGATAATGTGGTCGTGTCTAATAATTTACGTGCATATTCCAGACGGCATTTAATGATGTATTCGCTGATGCCCATATCCATCATCCCTTTAGTCTTATTGTAGAGTGATGCACGGCTCATTCCCATTTGTTGTGCTATGAAATTAACGTCCATATTTACATTGCTGATATTTTCATTGATAATGCGGTTGAATTGGATCATTAGCTGTTCATTGATATAATTCAGGTTCTCCTGTTTTTGTATAGGGATATCTATGGTGGCATAGTGATTTTTCATGAAGTTGTGATTATGCATGATATTCTGTATCTGAATAAACAGCATATCCATATCGAACGGTTTGGTAATATAGGCTTCTGCGCCCATTTTGTATCCTTCTTCCATACTGGTGTCATCAACGCAGGAGGTAAGTAAGATTACGGGCATGTAGTTTAAATCAGGCTTTTGTTTAATATAGCGACATAGTTCGAAGCCGTTCATGCGAGGCATTTTTATGTCACTTAATACAATTTGGGGACGTCGTGACGTGAGGATAGGGAGTGCTTCCATACCATCATGGGCTTCATATACTTCTTCAAACAGAACTTGTAGATTACAAATCAGGTAATTACATAAGTCACGATCATCTTCCACTATTAAAATAGAATGGAATTTCTCTATGCTGTCTTGTTGAGGTTGTTTGCGATCTATGTCGGCTGATAGATGTAATGCGTCATTCAAATAGGTTTGAGGTGTGGATTGAATGTCGGCGGCTTCCTGTCTATACGGTAAGGTGAAAAAGAAGGTCGCTCCTTTGGTTTCATTATTTTGTGCTCCGATAATGCCTCCATGCATTTCGACCAGTTGTTTGGCATATGACAAGCCGATTCCTGAACCTTGCAGGCTATGTTTGCCTTGATAGAAACGGGTGAATAAGTTGGCGATGTCCTCTTTTTGAAGTCCTGTTCCTTCGTCCTTTACAGTTATCCGGATGCGGCTCCCGTTGCCTTCCAGATAAGTGGAAACTGTAACGGTAGAGTTTTCTTCGCTGAATTTATAGGCATTTGTCAAGAGGTTATTTATAATGATTTCGCATTGGCTATGGTCGAAATACATACTATCTATAGCAGTATCGGGAGCAAATATCAACGAAATGTTACGTAATGAAAGTTCATCCTTGAAATCATTCAGGATACTTTGCAGCCATTCATTAAAAGGCGCGGGAGACATGCGCAGGATATTCTTCTCCACCTCCATTTTGCGCATGTTCAGAATCATGTCAATGATATTTTTCATTTGGCGTGCCTGTTTGAATGCACCATATAGCTTGCTACGGAGTTCGTATGGGATTTGCTTGCTGTTTGTGAGTTGTTTCAGCGGTGTATAGATTAAGGTTAAAGGAGTGCGTAGTTCATGGTTGATATTGATTAACGCTTTTACCTTTTCCTTATAGATGGTACGTTCTTGTTCCTTGTATTTTCGTTTCAGATGTTGGTCGTGGGCTCGTATGGCATAGATAATGGAAAGAATAATGATGACTGCACATATTAGGATGAACCAAGACTGCTGCCACCACGGAGGAAGAACGGTAAATTTCAGTAACGTGAATTCAGAACTCCAATTCCCATCGTTTTGGGTACATTGAACAGTTATGCTGTAATTACCCGGAGAGATGGTGTGCAAAATAAGATGAGGACGGGATGTTTCCGTGTATTCTTTATTTAACCCTTTTATGCGGAACCGATATATACGCTTGTGAAAAACATTTTCTCCTTCTAGTTGTGTATGTATTTGTAGAGAGGAGAAATTGTAAGGAATTTCCATCGTTGATTGGGAATTGAAGGGGACTATAGTACCGTTTAAAGATACTTCCTGTAATTCAAGAGTGATGGGCGGAGGAATGGAGGCAGATTTTAGGGCTTTGTTTATTCGTACCAATCCTTCAGAACCACCCATGTATATATTGCCGTCACTAGCCACCAATACAGGTTTGGCCAAGAAATCATTAGGTAATACTCCATCCATTTCATTGTAGATTACAAAATGATTTTTTTGTGGATTATAAGCGTATATGATCCCTAATGATCCCATCCATACGATTCCTTCATGATCGATGACTAAAGAAGTGATTACGTCGTTTCCATCGGGTAACTTTAAGGGCTCTTTACGGTTTGAGGGCAGGTAAATTCGGGTAATTCCGTTAGGTCCTGCTATCCATAGAGTCCCTAAAGTGTCAATGCTTGCAGCTAATATTTGGTTGTTCTTCTCATAAGCTATGGTTTCGTATTCATTCTTTTCTTTATTGTACTGGAATACGTTGCTTCGGTCGTGAAAAAAAGGATAAGTACGGTATTTTCCCATGTAAACCCAGGAATATTGCAATTGTTGATTACTGGGAAAAATGGGAATCAATTGTTGACTACCGGGTATATATCGATAAAAAGCATTGCCATATAGTTCGATTTCGTTTTGATCATTAACTCGTATATTGGTGGGTGCACTGGAGCTTGCCAGCTTTGTTTCTGCATCTTTGTCCGGAAGAGAGAAACGTTGGTAGCTTCCAGTCTTTTTATTGAAACGAAAAATTCCTTTTGAGAAACTGGACGCTAGCAGTTCGGTTTCGGATAAAGGACAAATAGATACTATCTTTTCTCCCAATGTTTGCGGATAGTGGGTAAAATGTTCCGTTTGCGGGTCAAAGCAGTTGATGCCGCCTCCATCTGTACCAATCCAGATTCGTCCGTCTTTGTCTTCCCATAAACATAAGGGGCATTTGTCGGATAAACCTGAGGCTGGGTTTTGTGCAGCTTTGGTATAGGTGGTGATAAAGCCTTTTTCTGCTCCTAATACTCCTTCCCGGACCATACCTATCCACATGTGGTTGTTGCTATGGCATAGGCATGTTACTGAATTGGCTGGGAATTGTCGGTTTTCCTTGTTTGATAAGATTTGAATATCACGAGTGTCCGGATAGATGATATTCACTCCGCCTCCGTCTGTTGCCAGCCAAATGGTTTTATTCCATTCTGTTATATCAAGAACGATATCGTTGCTCAAGTTTGAATTACGGGTATTATAGGAGGTCAGCAGTTGTCCGTCCTGATTATAACATTTTACTCCTTGCCCATAGAAGGAAACCCAGTAATGTCCGGAAGAATCCTTATATAGATCGTATGCATTGGATGATTCACCGAATGGAGAATCGGTTATTTCTCCTGTATGTTTATTTAATAACTTTATTTTCCATGCATTGTTTATTATCAAGTAATGAGTGGAATCGAAAGGCTCCATCTTGATAATACGGATTCCTGTTGTTTTTAAAGGGATTGCTTTGGAATGTTTTAATTCTTTTTCATATACAAGTAATGTGTCGGTTACAGGTATCAACAGTTTGCTTCCTTCTGTTGCTATAATGGAAGTCTTTACCGGTTTATTATGCCGCAGAAAGATTTGCAGGGAGTCTTTCTCATATTCATAATAACTGATTCCTTGTGAGGTGACCGCCCATATCCGCTCTTCATTATCTCCGAAAATATCGTTGATGTAGTGGCTGTTTTTACGTAATAAGTCCGGTAGATTATATTTCTTGATTTTTTCTCCATTGAAACGATATATTCCCTGAGTGGTTCCGACCCATAATGAACCGTTTTTGTCATCGTATAGGGATGTTATAGAGGTTGGAAGCCCTTCTTTAATAGAAAGTTGTTTAAAATGATAATAAGGACGGTTGATGGAATAAGTCTTTATGATAAAACAACATAGAGCCAGGATTACATAGACGGTTTTTCTCATTCAGATAAGGTCTTAAAACAAATATTTGTACAAATATAAGAAATAGGTTTTGAAATTCAAAGCGGTAAAGAGGATATTGATAATCGAGAATAGCTGTGATATTATATGTAATTTGTCATTCTGAACAGATGTAGAAGATAACATAGTGTTCAGAATGACAAAATAGATTGGAGAATGAGGGGGATTTGTCTGACAGGTTTTTTGTCCTTATAATGGGATTTTTTTCAGTTTTTCATTCTCAACCATTATTTTATATTTCTTTCCTTTAGTTGTCTTAAAGGTAAAAGTCCGGTTACCATATCTCAGATTGCAGGGTTCACCGGCTTTGGACAAAATAACGGCCTCTTTTAATTTACCATCCTGCCAGGTAATGTTAATTTCAAAGTTACCTTTGGCACAAAGCCCCTTTACAGAACCTTCTTTCCATGCGTCTGGCAAGGCTGGGAGCAATTGGATGAATCCCATGTGACTTTGCAACAGCATTTCTGTGATACCGGCAGTTCCGCCAAAGTTACCGTCAATTTGAAAAGGCGGATGGGTATCCCATAAGTTGTCCAAAGTCCCATTTTTTAGTAAGTTGCCAAATAGTTTGTAGGCGTGGTTACCGTCTTGCAGACGTGCCCATTGATTCAGTTTCCATCCCATACTCCAGCCGGTAGCTCCGTCACCGCGGTGTTCTAAAACAACTTTGGCGGCATGGGTCAATTCGGGAGTCATAATTGGTGAGAGGGTGTGTCCCGGATGCAGTCCGAATAAATGGTTGACGTGACGATGCTCGTCTTTGGGGTCGTCTATGTCTGTTGACCATTCCATTAACTGACCATAACGTCCTATTTGATAGGGTACAAGATGGTTCAATACATATTGCCATTGTTTACGGTCTTTGGAATCGACACCCAGTGCTTTGCTGGCATCAATGGCATTGAGTAATATTTCGCGGACTACAGCATGTACAAAAGTGGCTCCTTGGTCTACAGGTCCATGCTCGGGAGAAGTGGAAGGAGCAGCAGTATAGGTTCCGTCCGGTTTATGCCATAAATAGTCTACAGCGAAGTTGGCACTGCTCTTGATAAGATCATAGCCTACTTCTTTCAGGAATTTTTTGTCGCGGGTGTAATCATAGTATTCCCAAATGTGAGTTGCCAGCCAAGGACCTGCCATCGGGTTAAAGTTCCAGGACATATTTTCATCGGTCAAAGGGGAGGTGAATCCGAAAATGTTTCCGGAGATGGAGGCTGTCCATCCACGTGCGCCGAAATAGGCTTGGGCTGTCTTTTCTCCCGGTTTCACCAAGGTACGGATGAAGTCTATCAAAGGCCATACACATTCGTTCAGATTGGTGGAGCAAGCAGGCCAGTAGTTCATCTGGATGTTGATATTATTATGGTAATCTACATGCCATGGGCCATCTACCCCGTTGGCCCACATTCCTTGCAGGTTGGCCGGGAGATTGCCGGGGCGTGAACTGGCAATTAATAAGTATCGCCCGAACTGATAATAGATTTCTTCCAGCCGGTAGTCCGGATTTCCTTTGCGATAGCGTGCTAGACGTTGATAGGTGGGGAGGTCTGTAACGGCAGGATATTGTAAGGTCATGGGAGCACGAGGGTTCAGTTGTAGTTGGACTCTTCCAAACAGTTGGGTATAGTCCGTTTTGTGCCGTTCGCATAATTCGTTGTAACTTTTGGCGGCGGCAGCGTCCATCATGGCTAGGGTTGTTTGTTCCGGATCAGGACCGACATACGTCTTGGGGTCTTTGAAGTCTGGATTGAAGTTGAGTTTATAATCGGTATCTGCGGTCAGCAGAAAAATGACTTCATCCGCATTGCGGACAATGAATTTGCCATCAGTCGTGTTCAGGCTTCCTCCTTTGTTTATGGCTTGTATGCGGAGAGCAAATTTCATTTGGTTGTTTTTGAGGCAACCGGTATAGAGTAAACGATTGGGACCGTCTGCTTTGATATCACCTATGGCTTCAGGGTTGCTGCCATAGCTGAATATCAGGTTTTGCATACCGGGACGGTCGGCTGTGAACTTCAGCACCATCACGCTGTCGGGATAGGAAACAAAGTATTTACGCTCGTAGTTCACTTCATCTTTGCGAAAACTGACTACTGCCATGGCCGAGTCAAGAGACAGGATGCGTTTATAATTGGTCATACCGATCTCACTTAAACCGGTTTCGATGTAAGCTTCTCCTAATGTAGTAAAGGAGCCGAAACGAAAAGGTGTTTCACGGCTTGGCTCATAATCGGCTAGTCCGTTGAAATTTTTGCAGGTAAGTTCTTCTGCTTTTTTCTGGTTGCCGTCTGTAAATGCTTGGCGGATTTCGGGTAATAGGTGTGCTGACTCTTTATTTACGTTCCAATAATAAGCTGCTCCCTTTTCTGTGTTTGGTCCTCCACGCCATAGTGTCTTTTCGTTTAAAGTGATTCGTTCTGCCGCTATAGATCCCATAACATTGCCTCCCAAACTGCCGTTTCCTATGGGGAGCGAGTTGTTTTCCCACGCTTTGTCTGTTGCAGGAGAATACCAGGAAGCGCGTCCGTCCAAATTATTAGGGGTATCAAACCAGATGCTCAATCCTTTGGTGTAATCTGTACTCTGTGCCTGTAAGGAAGCTGCGAATAGGCTTCCTAAAATGCATAGCTGAAGTTTCTTCATAAATTAATGATATTAGTTAAAGGTATTTCTACAAAAATACAATTAGATTTTTATTTGTGAGAAATGTAATGTTTGAAATTTAGGGTGATTTCCTGTTTTTATAGGTATATCAGGGTTGAAAGATAATTTTCATCGAACATTTCATTGGCGATATCCCACAAATGTTCTGCTGTCAGCATTTCTATCCGTTTGAATACTTCTTCCGGACCTTCAAATTTACCATAGTGTAAGAAAGTTTTTCCCATATCCAATGCATTGTTCTCAAAATTGTCTCCGGCAACCCCTATTTGTCCGATGATTTGTTTTTTTGCAGCATTCAGTTGTGAGGAACTTAGTTTGCTGTCACGCAGTTTTTTCAATTCTTTATGAACTAGTCCGATGCAACGGTCTGCATCTTCCGGATCAGTTCCGAAATAGATGCAGAACACTCCTGTGTCTGTGTATGAGGTCAGATTGGCTTCTACGTTATAGACCAGCCCCCGGCGTTCGCGCAAGGAAACGTTTAGCCGGCTGTTCATACCAGGTCCGCCCAACAGATTGTTAAGCAGGTAAAGTCCGGTTCGTTTTTCATTATATGCATTATATCCCCGGCTGCCTATCATTACATGGGCTTGATGTGTTTCTTTATTCAGTGTCAATGCCTTAGGAATATAGAGAAAAGGTTCTGTCCGTTGGCGTTCAGTAATGGAAAAAGGGATGTCGGCTGTCACTTTCTCTATGGTGCGTATCACTTTTTTAAAGTCTATATTGCCTTGAATGAAAAAGATCATATTGGTAGCTTTGTAAAAACGGGAAGTGAAATTCAAGGCATGTTTGCTTTTGAAACTACGCAATAAGTCCGGTTTTCCCAAAATATTTCTTCCCAAAGGATGATCGGGAAATATCAATTCCTCAAAATCATCAAAAATCAGTTCTGACGGACTGTCTTCATAACTTTGTATTTCATCAATAATCACTTCCACTTCTTTGTCAATCTCATGTTGTGGGAAGGTGCTGTGAAATACAATATCTGCCAGCAATTCTGCTGCCCGTGAGAAGTGTTCTACCAGGAAAGCACTGTATATCACTGTTTCTTCCTTATTTGTATATGCATTTAAATCTCCGCCTACATTTTCCATGCGGTTCAGGATGTGCCATGCATGTCTTTTTTGTGTTCCTTTAAAGATAAGGTGTTCCACGAAATGGGCCATTCCCTGTTCTTGTTCGTTTTCATCACGGGTTCCGGCATCGACGGCAAAGCCGCAATAGGCTACATTAGACTGATTGGGAGCGTGAATAATGCGCAGCCCGTTAGGCAAGGTGAAAGTATTGTATGACATTGTTTTTTGCTTCAAATAAGTTTCGGTTGGCAAAAATACAACAAAAGTTATTGCCGTTCTTCAAAAAATGCAGATATTTGTATTTACTAACAGAAAACAAGATGATGGATAAAATTGCTATTTTCTGTTCCGCATCCGAGAATATAGAGCCTGTGTTTTTTGAAAAAGCACGTGAGTTGGGCGTTTGGATGGGACAAAACAAGAAGACGTTAGTGTATGGAGGTGCTAATATCGGATTGATGGAATGTATTGCCAAGGCAGCCAAAGACAACGGTTCGATGATAATGGGAGTTATTCCGACCAAATTGGAAGAACGTGGACGAGCCAGCGATTTGGTGGATGTGACTTTCCGTACGGATAATTTGAGTGATCGTAAAGATGTGATGTTGAATGAGTCGGATGTAGTGATAGCTTTGCCGGGAGGAGTGGGTACACTGGATGAGGTTTTTCATGTAATGGCGGCCGCTACGCTGGACTATCATCGTAAAAAAGTAATTTTTTATAATATAAATGGCTTTTGGAATGGCATTATCGACTTTTTGGCCGGATTGGAGAGGCAGCATTTTGCCCATCATCCGTTGAACAGTTATTTTGCTGTTGCCAATGACTTGAGAGAACTAACCGAACTACTTAAATAATATTCATGTAACCTATTATGATGACATCTATACACGAATTGTTGCAGAAAGAGGCTCAGGCTGTTTTGAATATTCCTATAACTGATGCTTATGAGAAAGCAGTGGAATTGATTGTTGAGCAAATACACCGTAAAAAAGGAAAGCTGGTGACTACCGGTATGGGTAAGGCTGGACAGATAGCTATGAATATAGCTACGACTTTTTGCTCTACAGGTATTCCGGCAGTGTTTTTACATCCCAGTGAAGCCCAACATGGGGATTTGGGGATTTTGCAGGAGAATGATTTGCTGCTTCTGATTTCTAATTCAGGAAAAACCCGTGAAATTGTGGAACTGACACAACTTGCACATAATTTGAACCCGAAGTTGAAATATATTGTTATTACCGGAAATGCGGATAGTCCATTGGCTAGAGAATCTGATATTTGCTTGTGTACAGGGCATCCTGATGAAGTGTGTGCTCTGGGTATGACCCCCACAACTTCAACTACGGTTATGACTGTGATAGGTGATATTTTGGTAGTGGAAACCATGAAAAAGACCGGTTTTACCATCGAAGAGTATAGTAAACGTCATCATGGAGGATACTTAGGTGAGCGTTCACGTGAGTTAAGTAAGTAAAAAAAATAGAACCAACCGGAAGGCAAGGAACACAAATAGAATTTTATTAAAGGACTTGTGTCATTTGTGTTCCGGTTTTATGTATATATTAAATTGTAAATATAAAAATGAGAAAAGTAATAGGTATAGGTGAAACCATTCTGGATATTCTTTTTAAAGATAGCCAACCTACGGCAGCAGTTCCCGGTGGCTCGGTTTTCAATGGAATTATTTCATTGGGGCGTTTGGGAGTCAATGTAACTTTTATCAGTGAAACGGGAAATGATAAAGTGGGCGATATTATTCTGAAGTTTATGCGAGAGAATGGAGTAAGCACAGATCATGTGAATGTGTTTCCTGAAGGAAAGTCACCTGTGTCTTTAGCTTTTCTGAATGAACAGAATGATGCTGAATATCTTTTTTATAAAGATTATCCACGGTTGAGGCTGGATGTGACAATGCCTGAAATACATCGGGATGACATTGTGATGATCGGCTCTTATTATGCTGTAACGCCTCAATTGCGTGATAAAGTAAAAGAACTGTTGGATAAAGCTCGTGAAAAAGGGGCTATCATTTATTATGACGTGAATTTCCGCAGTACTCACAAGAACGAGGCGATAAAGCTGCTTCCTGTTATTCTTGAGAATTTTGAATATGCTGATATTATTCGTGGCTCCGTTGAGGATTTTGAGAATATGTTTGGTTTGACAGATGCGGATAAGGTTTATAAAAGTAAGATTGAATTTTATTGTCCGCATTTTATTTGCACGCACGGTGGAAAAGGAATTCGCCTGTATACAAAGAATATAAAAAAGCATTATGAAGCGGATCCTTTGCAGACTGTCAGTACAGTGGGAGCCGGAGATAATTTTAACGCCGGAGTAGTTTTCGGATTGCTAAAATATCGTATCCGTCGGGATGATTTGGATGAACTGTCGGAAGATGACTGGGACCATGTGATTCGTTGTGGAAAGGATTTCAGTGCCGATGTTTGTATGAGTTTGAATAATTCAATTTCAAAAGAGTTTGCTGCCGGTTACAAATAAATCGAATAGCTCTCATTGTTTTAAACTCTTTTATTATGTATGAGAACCTTTAAATTAATAGCAGGTCTTTTCTTTTTGCTACTGGTGGTTGCTTGTCAGGACAAAAAGCGGTCTTCGCAGATTAAGGTAGCGGAGAATGAGTCGAAATATGTGGTTCTGGCATATGTCACTTCATGGGGAGAAAGTACGCCCGATCCGGCATGTTTGACCCATATTAATTATGCATTTGGGCATGTTACAGATAATTTCAAAGGAATACGTATAGATAATGAACCACGTTTGCAAATGGTGGTGGGGCTGCGTGAAAAAAAAACGTCTTTGAAAGTTTTGCTGTCTGTAGGCGGATGGGGAAGCAGTAGGTTTAGTGAGATGGCACAGACAGATAGTACACGTATGGCGTTTGCTGCAGATTGTAAACGGGTGATAGACCAGTTTGATTTGGACGGAATTGATATAGATTGGGAATATCCCGGTATAGGAACTGCCGGTGTATCTTTTTCGCCGGAGGATACTGATAACTTTTCTTTGTTGATGAAGGATGTACGCCATGCTATCGGTAAAGACAAACTGCTGACCATTGCTACACAGGCAGGTGCCAAATATTACAACTTAAGGGCTGTCGAACCTTATGTGGATTATGTCAATATCATGACATACGATATGGAGGAATCTCCTAATCACCATTCGGCCTTGTACCGTTCGGAAATGGCTGAGGAATGGTCTTGCGAGGATGCGGTTGCCGCCCATGTTGCCGCAGGTTTTCCTGTCGGACGCTTGGTATTGGGTATTCCGTTCTATGGGCATGGGACTAATGAAGCTCCAGAATTATTGGATTATCGTCATATTATCGCTTTGGATTCTTTACAGAGTTGTTGGGATAGCGCGGCACAAGTTCCTTATATGGTAAATTCGCAAGGACATGTGGTCGTTAATTATGAAAATGCCCAATCCATCGCATTCAAGTGTCAGTTCCTGCATCAGAAAGGGATGCTGGGGGCTATGTACTGGGATTATGATAGCGATGATGAAAAGGGTACATTACGCCATGCCGTCTATCAAGGTGTAATGAACCCTTGACTCTTTCAGCTTATTTTTTCTTTATCTGCATATTTCCTGTAGAGAGGATAAGCCGCTTGCAGTATTTTGTTCTTTAATAAAGGAGAATAGTCGGGATAAACCGATAAAAAAGTTTCTACTGCTTTGTAGGCCGCTTCGCTATCGTGATTCCTTAATAAAGCCCCGACCCAATTGCGGGGGAAAAAGATATCTCCGGTACGTTGAACCTCTGTTAGTTCTTCTAATGCCGGACGGATATATTTCACCGCATAATCCTTTCTTGTAGAATGATTCAGATAGCTTAAGGTCGTAGCTGCCCAGGGCTCAATCCTTCTGTTTTCCGCTTGCAATAAAGATTGGAACAAACTGTCCAATTTTAAAGTATCGGCAGTCATCGCACGTGATATGAAATCGAATTGACGTAGACGGTCCGGATTGTGGATGCGTTGGCGCTGTGTCTTAAGTATTTCTTTTCCTTGTTCAGGTATACGCAAGGCCAGTTCGTAGGCCAATGTAGTGTAATCTTTTTCATTTAATTGTTGGACTCTTTCGGTTTCCCATAAGGAATAAAGGCACTGAATCATAGCCGGACTTGCTGCTTCTGTAATTAGAAGGCGTAATAACTGGATGCGACAAGAAGGAATCGGATGAGAATAGCTGAGTCTATAAAGCTCATTTTCTATTTTATCACGTTCTACCGAAGATGTCTCTTGCAGAGGAGAGGACAAGTAATTGGTTAATGTCGAAGCTATCAACGGGTTCTTTTCACAATGTATTCCGTTGAGTAATGCATTCATCCATGTAGTATTCGGAATTCTTTTTGCTTGATAATTTTCATGCATCATCATTAAAACTGCCTGTCGGGTTGTTTCATTGTCTATTTCTTGCCAATGTTCCAGCAGCCAGTGGAGACTGTTGTTGTCAGGAATAAACAAACCATATCCTCTTCCGTCCGTATTGGGCAAAATACGGGTGGGGGTAAAGGGTAACGTAATACGGCATAAGCTGTCTGTCAGGCTAGCTTCTATCGTTGTGTCTCTTGTTCCGCAAAGGGTGATATTGAATTTTTGAGGCCAGTTTAATCCTCTTTGATATGGGTCTTGCTGATGTATGGTCTGCTGTTTGCCGGATACTTCGAAATTGATTATCGGCATTCCTTTTTGGTTTACCCATACATCGCTGAAAGCGGTTAGATCTTGCTCTGTTTTACTGTTTAGAATTTGTATCAAGTCATCCCAAGTAGCGTTGGCGTAAGCGTAAGTTTTTAAATATTCTTGAATCCCTTCCCGAAATGCTTCTTTTCCCATTAATTCCACCAGTTTTACCATCATGACAGGGGCTTTGTTATAAATGATCTGTCCATAAATTAATCCTGCATTTTGAAGGTTATCTAGCGGTTGCCGGATTGCAGTGGTTCCGGGTGTACGGTCTTCTGACAAGGATGCGGCTGTATAAGTCTTCATCCAATTCAGCTGGTGATTGACTTGTGGGAATAATGGTTCGGTAATCAGAGCTGCAAAATAATTGGCAAATACCTCTTTAGTCCAGACATCATCAAACCAGTTCATCGTTACTAAATCGCCGAACCACATGTGGGCGGTTTCGTGGGCGATTAATTGGGTTCGGCGAAGTTCTTCATCAGGAGTGGGATTTTCGCTTAGGAACATTTGCGTGTCATTATATAAGGTGGCGCCTGTGTGCTCCATACCTCCATATTGGAATCCCGGCAAGATAATAAAATCGTATTTGGCAAAAGGGTAGGGGACATTGGTGTATTCTTCCAGCCAGTTCAGCGAAGCGGTCACTTGTTTGAAGATGGTATCTAATTGGGCTACTTTTTTAGAATCTGTTTCGCGGTAGTATGCTGAGATTTTCCGATTGCCTTCTGTATATTCTTGATGTTCTAATTTACCGGTGACAAAGGAAAAGAGATAAGTGCTTAACGGTTCAGTTGGGGCAAAAGTTACCGTTTTGCAGTTGCCTTTTGTTTCTTCTTTAGTAATATAGGTATTGGAAACAGCTTTCCATGCTGTTGGTATATCCAGTCGTAGGGAAAATGTGGCTTTCAGATTCGGCTGTTCGAAACAAGGGAATAAGGTACGGGCACGGTCGGGCACTAATAGCGTATACAGAAATTCATCATTTCTGTTTAGCGACTGGTTGCCGGCAATAAATTTGATAGTGATATTATTTTTGCCTTCTACTATATTTTTTTCAGGTAGGATGATGTGCTCGTTATGGAATTCATAACGGGCAGTTTGTCCATTGACGGATACCGATTTTATTTTTTCAGGCTTTTCTCTGAAGTCGAGAATAATTTCTTGCGGTGCATCCAGATTAAATTCAATGGCAATCTCTCCATTTACCGGAACTGATTTTTGTTCAGGAATGGAGAAATATAGCTTATATTTCAACTCTTTAATCTCCTGTTTGCGTAGTATTGCCAGTTCTTGCGATACGCCCTCGTCGTAGAAACGAGGATTGCTTGTTGTCTGTTGGCAACTGCATAATAATAAGTTGCACATGACAATAAGATATCCGATATATGTTTTCATCATCTAAAATTTATCTTGGTTATCTGCGGCAATTTTTCGGATGCCGCGCTGTGAAGCTATGAATGCACCTCCTAATACTCGTTTCCCCTCGTAAAAAACGGCTGATTGTCCGGGAGCGATGGCGGATGCTTCGGAAAGGAAACGGACCAATAGTTGTTTTTCATCTAATACGAGCACTTGACATGGAATAGGCTTGCTGCGATAGCGGATACGTACTGACAAGTCCTTGCATTGTAGTAAATCCTGCATTTCTGTGATATGATAGTCTTCTACCAACATATATTCTGCTTTAAGTTCCTCGGCGTCCCCTAACATGACTGTATTCTTTTCTGCATTGATGCGTAGAACGTATGCAGGATGCCCCAAAGCGATTTCCAACCCTTTCCGTTGACCTATTGTATAATAAGGAAAGCCTTTGTGCTGACCTATCTTGACTCCTTTACTATTTACAAACCATCCCGGTCCTACTTGGGTGTCAATATCCGGGCATTGCGAACGCAGAAAGTTTCGGTAATCCCCTTCTATAAAGCAGATTTCCATACTTTCACCTCCACGAGCCTTCGCTTCGAATCCCTTTTGTCGGAGATATTCCCGTACCTCCTGCTTGGTATAAGTTCCCAATGGAAAGAGAAAACGTTGGAGTATCTCCTGAGGAAGTTTCCATAGAAAATAGGATTGGTCTTTTGTCTGATCATCTCCCGCTACGATATACAGTTTTCCCTTCCGTTCTTCCAGTCTGCAATAATGCCCGGTAGAGATATGAGCACAATTCGTTTGGTCCGCCCATTCACAGAGAATTCGCTCTTTGAATAGCGGATTGCAAAGGACACAAGGATTGGGAGTTCTTCCTTGCATATACTCATCAATGAAGTGTTTTACAATAATCTGTTTGAACTCTTTCCTCACATCAGCTACATGGTGTTCTATTCCCAGCCGTTCTGCCAAGGCTTTTGCTTCCAGCACATCATCAGGTTCATCTTGACCGGGGGTGGAAAAGCGGGAAGGGACATCCCACGTTCTCATGGTAACTCCTACCACTTCATATCCTTGTTCTTGCAGCATGATGCAAGTGGCGGAGCTATCTATTCCGCCACTCATTCCTACCAAGACTCTTTTATCTCTGTTATTCATTATATAAATAGTTCAGGTTCACGGCGTGCCGCACATTTTTGGTGCAGCATGGGAGTGTAAGGAGTATCAAAAACTCGTGCACCATTAGGGCATTCTTTTACGCAAGCGCAGCACTTGATGCATTTGGTAATCTCTGTTTCTATTTTTCCTTCATCGCTTAAAGCAATGGCATGAGTAGGACATACTTCGATACATTCGCCACAGGCAAAACATTCTTCTGTGCAAACTGGAGCGGCAGGAGTAGAGGGGCCTACAAAGCGATAAGGTATATTTCCTTTTATGTAAAAATCGGATAATATTTCATCTTTCTCCAGTTTTGTCAGACAGTCTTTCCCAAATTGTTCCGCAGTCTGTAAATCGGTAATATCCGGACGACCTTCCGCAATGGGCATGTTAGGACGGCTATAACTGTGTTCACCAATAAAGGCACCGGTAGCCAGTGGAGTGAACCCTAATTGAATAGTTTCATCTCTCAATTCGACTAGTGCATCTTCGTAATCGCGGTTACCATATACAGTGATTAAAATAGCCGGAGCATTGTTGCCTCTTAATCTTCGTAGCCGTTGCAATGCTATTGGGGCTACCCTTCCTGCATACACAGGAACTGCAATGATCGTGATAGAATCTTTGATTTCTATCGGACTACTATTCTCATCTGTAGTGAGATCTATTTCTATTCTTTTGCCCATACCTATACTTCCTCCGATGGCACGGGCTATTTTCGCGGACGTATGTGTAGGCGAAAAAAATATGATGTGATTGCTTGTATATGTTTTCATAAACGCAAATATAGTGACTTTTGTCCAAAGGTAACCAAATATATAGATAAGATGTACAAGGATATCGAAGATTATTGTAACATGGGTGTAAAATATGATTGGTAAAATGGTATTCTATACCTTTGGTTAATAGAAGTGATATAATAGATTATACAGGTTAAATTATACTTAGTTGTGAACAATAAAAAGCCCCTGTTTAGGACGATTAAAAGATTTTTTAACCGGAAAATAAGTGACATGATTTTATGTGATGATTGTTAATCCTTACTGACTTGAGATGTTATATAAAAAGAGAATGTTAGATTTTTGTTTTTCTTTTTATAGAGAATAAAGTGCGTTTCATCTGTTATAAACCTTGCTTTGTCGATGTTATTTATACTATTATATATAAGATATATAATGAAAGTAATTACTGACTTTAATAGGCTTTTAAGGCTTTCTATAGTTGTTTGTGAGGTAAAGAATATATAGATATTCCTATTTCTTAAAATATTCCTGTATTTTATAAAGATTTTTAGTGGAAAGTCTTGCAGAATAGAGTAAAATGGGTACTTTTGTCCGATGAAATTATGGCTATTATAGAAACTGACTAAAATATGGATGCTCTATTTCAAACGCAAAGCAATGAGCTTTCTACTATAACGCAGAAAGAAAAGCTGTTTAAAGATGCAGAACGGCAGTGGAATACACTGTCTTCCGAGAAAGGAGCGCCCGGAAGAAAAGTTGATTTTGAGATCTATAAAAGCATTTTGTATAACCTAGAAATCAGAAAAGTATATTTGGATTCAAAGCTCTCTTTAGAAAAGTTTAGTTCAATAGTCGGCACGAATACGACCTACCTGAGTAATGCGGTGAACAACTACTTCGGATGCAA